>Ga0310834_100027_pt1 | contig 422648 bp, 412 predicted proteins | sample SM_ome_2_FD_201314 | JGI IMG/M metagenome (GOLD analysis project Ga0310834, IMG submission 201314) | Sorghum-adapted microbial communities enriched on stacked mutant (SM) sorghum from Joint BioEnergy Institute, Emeryville, California... ... | reverse complement strand
GGCCCGCCGCATCTGGCGCGTGCTCTGCGCCCCGACCGATCAGGCCAACGAGAACAACAAGATCATGACCAACAAGAACGGCAACGCGCCCGCTCCGGCGCTCGCCTTGACATAGGAGCAACGCGTGCAGTGGGAAGAGGCCATGGAGGTGCTCGCGGGCTGGGCCGGGCGCACCGTCGTCGTCGTGCCGTACCTCGAGCCGGGGATCTCGCTCGAGCCGGTGGTCGCGCCGCTGCGGGTCGAGCGCCCGCGCAGCGGCGTCGTCCGGCTCGACCTGCCCGGGATGCCGGTCGCGCTGCGCCGCGCGACGTTCCTCGAGGCCGGCTGGGTGCCGGGGCAGGAGCGCCGCGGGCTGTCGGTCGTCCAGGGCGCGGCGCGCGTCGACGTGTTCCTCGACGGGGACGGCGAGGGCAGGCCCGGGCGCGACGGGGACGACCGCGCGTGATCAGGTGAGGGCGTGATGGAGCAGGACGCCGGCCGTCACGGCGAAGGCGATCCCGAACACGATGAAAGCGCGCATGCGCCCCCTTGGATCGGCGGCGGTGGCCGGCGCTTGAACGACGATGTACGGTTGTGCGCCCGGGCCGACGCCGGCCTGCCGTCCCACAGGAGCCTGCCCTTGCCCGTCCGCCTGTCCCTCGCGCTGATCGCCGTGGCCGCCGCCGTCGCCGCCGGGCTGGTCTCGGCGGCCCCCGCCGCCGCCGACGGATTCCCGCAGGCGATCCCCGACGTCGACTACGAGGGCAAGCAGCACCTCAAGTACCGCTTCGGCCCGATCAAGCTCATCCCGGGCGCGAACTCGATCGAGTTCGAGGACACCGACCTCAAGCCGAAGGTGCCCGGATACATCACGCGCTTCGAGCCGAACCTCGAGCGCGCCGACGGCACGATCCCGCCGGTCGACGAGCTGCACCTGCACCACGGCGTGTGGCTCGCCCGCGGCTACCCGACGTTCGCCGCCGGCGAGGAGAAGACGATCTTCCAGCTCCCGCCCGGCTACGGCTACCGGTACGACCCGTCGGATCAGTGGACGGTCAACCACATGGTCCACAACCTGCTGCCGAACGAGGACACCGCGTACCTGACGTGGCACATCGACTTCGTCCCGCTCGACGCGCCCGGCGCGCAGGGGATGAAGGAGGCCAAGCCGCTGTGGCTCGACGTCGCCGGGCTCAAGGCCTACCCGGTGTTCGACGTCAAGCGCGCGTGGGGCGGGCGCGACGGCAAGTACACGTTCCCCGACGACGTCCGCACGAAGGAGGAGCGGGCGAAGATCGGCGGCTGGCGCCGGCACCGCTTCGACCGGCCCGTGACGCTGCTCGGCACCGCCGGCCACCTGCACCCGGGGGGTCTGTACACGACGATGAAGGCGATGCGGGGCAACCAGACCCGCGAGATCTTCCGCTCGGAGGCCAAGTACTGGGAGCCCGCGGGAGCGGTGTCGTGGGACGTGGCGATGACCGTGACCAAGCCCGGCTGGAAGGTCGACCTGCAGCCCGGCGACGAGGTGAAGATCTCGGCCACCTACGACACGCGCCGGGCCTCCTGGTACGAGTCGATGGGGATCATGTTCACCTGGTACGCCGACGGGGCGGACCAGGGCGGAGGCGTCGACCCGTTCACCCAGCCGGTCGACACGCGCGGGATCATCACGCACGGCCACCTGCCCGAGAACAACAACCACGGGGGCGGCAAGCTCGCGTACCTGCCCGACGCGCGCGAGCTGCTGGCCGGCTCGACGACGAAGACCGTGGCGATCAAGGACTTCGTCTACACGCGCGGGGACCTGTCGCTCACCGGCCGCGCCGGCCGGCCGCCGGTGGTCCGCCGCGGGCAGTCGCTGACGTTCCGCAACGACGACTCCGACGACCGGCCGATCTACCACACGATCACCGCGTGCAAGGCGCCGTGCAACGGCAGGACCGGCATCGCGTACCCGCTGGCGAACGGGCGCGTGGACTTCGACTCGGGCGAGCTCGGGTTCGGGCCGGAGTTCGCGACGGCGGCCGCCAACCGCGACACGTGGAAGACCCCGAAGAACCTGCCGCAGGGCACGTACACGTTCTTCTGCCGGGTGCACCCGTTCATGCGCGGTTCGTTCCGGGTCAAGGGCGGGAAGGCGTCGTCGGCGCGGGCACGCGCGAAGGCGCGGGCGCGGGCCAAGGCGAAGGCGCGGTCGCGGGCCGAGGCGCGCGCACGCGCCCGTGCGCGTCGCTAGCCTCCGGCGGCCGTGTCCGCCAAGTGGGTGTTCCTGCCGGTCCTCGGGGCGCCGGCGTTGCATGCGCCGGTGCTCAAGTACGACCTCTTCAAGGGGCTGAAGAAGCCGATCGACGGCGGGCGCACGCTCCGCGGCCGGCGGATCTTCGGCGACAACAAGACCTGGCGGGGCGCGCTCTTCATGACCGCCGGCCCGGCGCTGGCGGCGGTCGCGCTGAGCCGGCTGCCCTGGTACCGGCGCCGCCTGCCGCCGGAGATCCGCGCCTGGCCGCCCGCGCTCGTCGGACTCCTGCTCGGGCTGGGGGTGTTCGCGGGCGAGCTGCCCAACAGCTTCCTCAAGCGCCAGCTCGACATCCCGCCCGGCGAGCAGCGCCGCGACGCGGCCGGGATCGCGATCTCGCTCGCCGACCAGGCGGACTTCGCGGTCACCTCGCTCGTGCTGCTGCGGCCGATCTGGCGCTGGAGCGCCCGCGACGCCGCCGAGGTGCTCGCGATCGTGACCGCCGTCCACCTGCCGCTGAACGTCGTCGGGTACGCGATCGGCGCGCGCAGGTCGCTGCTCTGACGCGCGCCGGTCCCGAGCGTCCCTAACCGTTCGCAACGTTGCTCCTTCCTACTCTTCGGGCACTTGACCGGGAGGCCGGGTCACGCCCGGCGCACCGCTCCGATCGCCGATGAGTGCCGCAGAGGGAACATCGACGACGGTCCTCGACCCGCGCGCGGTCTACACCGACCCGCGGGTGGACACCGTCTGGCGCCACGACGGCTCGTGGTGGGCGCCGCTCACGCGCAGGCCGCACCTGGGCGCGGTGCTGCTCGGCGCCGGCATGGTCACGCTGACGGTCGGCGTGGCGGCCTGGAAGGACCTGCCGCTGCGCGACGCCGACGGGATCGCCGGCAAGCGGATGTGGATGCTGTTGTCCACGCTCGCGGCGTTCTTCGCGATCGAGATCGTGCCGCGCGCGTTCCTGGCCTGGCGGGCCGGCGAGCGCGGGCCGCTGCGGGCGGTCCGCAGCGTCCTGCGCGACCGGTGGAGCCGGCGCCGGCTGCGGGTCGTGGTCATCGGCCTGCTCGCCTTCTACGCGACCTACCTGTCGTACCGGAACCTCAAGAGCTTCCTGCCGTTCATCGTCGACCAGGACCAGGACGGCGCGCTCATGGACTTCGAGCGCGCGTTGTTCGGCGGGCACGACCCGGGCCTCCTGCTCCAGGACCTGCTCGGCACCGGGACCGCCGCCCACCTGCTCAGCAGCGTCTACCTCTTCTACCTGGCGTTCATCCCGATCTCGCTCGGCGCCGCGCTGATCCTCGCCTCGAACCCGGTGCCCGGGATGTGGTGGGTCAGCGCGCTCGGCATCAACTGGACGCTCGGCGTCCTGAGCTACTACCTGCTGCCCGCGCTCGGGCCCGCGTTCCACGACGCGAGCGTCGTCGCCGCGCTACCGGAGACCGGGGTCAGCCGGCTGCAGAACGTGCTGTGGGACCACCGCCTCGAGGTCCTCGCCGACCCGCACGCCAGCCCGGAGGTGCAGAGCATCGCGGCGTTCGCCTCGCTGCACACGTCGGTCGTGTTCAGCGCGGCGATCATCGCCCACCGCGTGCGCGTGCCGGCGATCCTGCGCTGGTCGCTGTGGGCGTTCCTCGTCCTCGTCGTGATCTCGACGATGTACTTCGGCTGGCACTACATCGTCGACGACGTCGCCGGCCTGGCGATCGGCGCGATCGCGGTGATCGTCGGGGCGGCCTGGACCGGCCACTGGAACGTGCTGTGGGGGCGCCGCCATCCGTGAGCCCGCCCTCACCCTCGGCGCCGGCTCGCCGGTCAACGTCCCGAACGCGCTGAGCGCGGCGCGGATCGCGCTCGTCCCCGTGCTGTTGTGGCTCGTGTTCGCCGAGACGCCGTTCGACGGCTCGGCCGTCGCCGCCGCGATCTTCGCCGCCGCGTCGCTCACCGACATCGCCGACGGGCACCTCGCGCGCTCGAAGGGGCTCGTGACGGAGCTCGGCAAGGTCCTCGACCCGCTCGCCGACAAGCTCATGGTCGTCTCGGTCCTTCTGTCGCTCGTGCTGCTGGACCGGGCGCCGCTGTGGGCGGTCGCGGTCATCCTCGGCCGCGAGGCGTGGGTGTCGGTGCTGCGGTCGCGGGCGTCGCGGCGCGGCGGGTGCGAGGTCGGCGCCCGGCCGCTCGGCAAGGTGAAGATGGGCCTGCAGGTCGCGCTCGTCCTCGTGCTCCTCGCCGCGCCCGACCCGGGCGCCGCCGGGGTGCTCGCGCTGCTGTACGCGACGGTCGCGATCACCGCCGTCTCGGGGATCGACATGGCGGTCCACATCCGCCGGTCGAGGACGCGGCGGCCCGGCGCCGCCTGCTGATCTCGCTCGCGGTGCCGGCGGCCTGCTCGGCTCCGAGCGGGAGAGAGCCGGCGAGGGGACTCGAACCCCTGACACCTGCTTTACAAGAGCAGTGCTCTACCAACTGAGCTACGCCGGCGCTGCGTCCGAGTCTAGGTCAGCCCTCGGCGCCCGACAGCGCCTTCTCGAGGTCGCCGTGGCCGTTCGACGAGACGACGTGCTCGTACGACGGGATCTCCGGGTCCTCGGGGGCGTTCAGGCGGCGCTCGAGCTCGCCGAGCACCGTGCCGAACAACAGGTGGCGCCAGGTGGCCTGCGCGAAGGCGCGCGGCGAGCGGGTCAGCGGCGGGAAGTCGCCGGCGGCCGGGTGCACCGCGCCGATCGCCGCCGTCAGCGGCCACGTCGCCAGGTGCTCGCCGAGCGCGGCGATCGGCCCGCGCGACCACGACGGGAGCTGGACGCGCGGCGCGACCGCCGCGTACGCCGCGCCCAGCAGCGCGCCGTTGGCGAGGTGCAGCGCCAGCCCGACCGGCCGCCACAGCGGCCCGCGGGTGACCGCCTTGCCGAGCAGCTCGGTGTCGTCGTAGCGGACGCCGAACACCTTCATGTCGAGCGGCTGCTGGGCGGCCCAGACGCCTGCGGCGACGGCGCCGGCGAGGGCGCCGCGAGCGGTGGTTGCGCGGTCGACGGCCATCGGAGAGAGCCACTGTAACGGCGCGCGGCGAGCGGAGTACCGACACCAGACAGCCATGGATCTCCAGGCCCTGCACCAGCGCGCCCGCACGAGCGGCGTGAACCCCGTCGTCTACCGGATCGTGCGGCTGCTGTTCGTGCCGTTCTTCCGGATCTACTTCCGGCTCGAGCGCCACGGGATGGAGCACATCCCGGCGAGCGGGCCGCTCCTGCTCGCCTCGAACCACCGCTCGTTCCTCGACCCGTTCGTGCTCGGGACGATGACGAAGCGGCCGCTCTACTACGTTGCCAAGAAGGAGCTGTTCCGCAGGCCGATCGTCGCCTGGTGGCTCAACGCCCTCGGCGCCTTCCCGGTCGACCGCGGCGCGAGCGACCAGGAGATGCTCGAGACCGCGCGGCAGATCCTCGCGCGCGGCGACGCCGTGCTCATCTTCCCCGAGGGCACCCGCATCCGGCCGGGCGGCCTGGGCATCCCGAAGCGCGGCATCGGCCGCCTGGCGCTCGAGACCGGCGCCCCGGTCGTGCCGCTCGCCGTCCACGGGACCGACGACATCCGCAAGGGCTGGCGCATCCGGCCGCACCGCGTCAAGGTCCGCGCCGGCCGCCCGCTGACGTTCCCGCGCGTGGAGCAGCCGAGCCGCCAGCTCGCCCAGGCGGTCACCGACCGGATCTGGCCGTGCATCCAGCTCCAGTGGGAGTGGCTCGGCGGCCTGGCGCCGCTGCGCCGCGCGGTCGTCATCGGCGCCGGCTCGTGGGGGACCTCGCTCGCCGTCTCGCTGCGCCGCGCCGGCCTGGAGGTGCACCTCGGCACCCGCACGCAGGAGCAGGCCGACGAGCTGCGCGCCGAGGGCGAGAACCGCCACTACCTGCCCGGCGTGCCGCTCGAGGGCATCGCGATCGACCGCAGCTCGCACCTGCCGATGGACGAGGCCGACGTCGTCTTCCTCGCGGTCCCGTCGCGCAGCCTGCCGCACGTGCTCGCCGCGCACGCCGAGCGGATCCCCGCGGAGGCGGGCGTCGTGACGCTCAGCAAGGGGCTCGTCGCGCCGCTCGGCACGCTCCCCAGCGCGTTCGCGGCCGAGCGGCTCAGCGCCCGCGCCGTCGCCTGCCTCGGCGGGCCCGCGCACGCCGCCGACTGCCTGGAGCGCGGCGCGTCGCTCGTCGTCGGCAGCGCCGACCGCGCGTTCGCCGCCCAGCTCGTCGCCGCGCTGAGGCAGGCCGGGCTCGAGGCGCGCGCGACGACCGACGTCACCGGCGTCGAGCTCGCCGGCGTCGCGAAGAACGCCGCCGCGCTCGCCGCCGCCGCGGCCGCGCCCGCCGGGCCGAACGCCGCCGGCGCCGCCGCGGGCAAGGTCTTCACCGAGATCGCGACGCACGCGCAGCGCGCGGGCGCGCTCCCCGAGACGTTCAGCGGCCTGGCCGGCGCGGGCGACCTCGTCGCCACCGTCGTCGCGCACCAGAGCCGCAACCGCCGCGCCGGCGAGCTCCTCGCCGCCGGCGTGCCCGCCCACGAGATCGGGCCGACGCTCGGCCAGGCGGTCGAGTCGCTCGACACGCTGCCCCTGCTCGCCGACCGGCTGAAGGCCGGCCGCGACGAGCACGCGACGGTTGCCGGGCTGGCGCGCGTCGCCACCGGCGAGCTGTCGGCCGACGCCTGGCTCGAGGGGCTGACCGCGCCGACCGGGAGGTTCCGCCGGACCGCGGCCTAGACGGAGGAGGTGGACATGCGGCCCCCGCACCGCCGGGCCGGGGTTCCCGGTCTAGGCTTGGCTGGTGGCCGCGACGTCGAAACCGAAGGAGCAGCTCGACGAGGAGTTCAGCGCGCTCTATGCGGCCCACCTCAAGGACGTCTACTCGTACGCGTACTACCGCGTCGGCAACCACCACGACGCCGAGGACCTCACGACCCAGACCTTCCTCCAGGCGTACCGGCACTTCGAGCGCGCCCAGCGCGAGAGCGCGGGCCGGCCGCTGCGGCCCTGGCTCATCCGCATCGCCCACAACCTCGCCGCGAACCACTACCGCAACCGCTCCCGCCGCCCGCAGACACCGATCGACGACACGACCATGCTGAGCGCCGTCCACACCACCGAGGACCTCGTCGAGGGGCGCGACGAGCTCAAGCGCATCCTCGAGGGTGTCAGCCGCCTTTCAGGGGACCGGCGCGAGGCGCTCATCATGCGGTTCGCCCTGGGCATGGACAACCGGGAGATCGCCCGGGCGCTCGGGCGCACCGACGGGGCGACGAAGGTGTTGTTGCATCGAGCGGTGAAGCAGCTGGAAGGCATCGTGCGCGGAGACGAGAACGAGGCGTCATGAGCGGAGCGGCGGACTTCGAGAGCCTCCTGCGCGAGGCGCTGGCCCCGGTGGAGCCCCCGGCGGGCCTGACCGAGCGCCTGGAGACCCGGCTGCGGCGGATCAACCAGATGGCCGTCGACGAGCTCGAGTCCTGGGAGCTGCAGGCCATGCGCGACCCGCGCAACTGGACGCGGATCGCCAGGCCGATCGCGGCCGGGGTCGTGGCGACCGGCGCGGGCGCGGCGCTCGTCGTGCTGGCGGCGCGGCGCGCCGCCAAGCGGTCGGCGGTCGAGCGGCTGCTGCGGCGCTGAGCGCCCGACCGGCTTCCGGAGCGTCTTCAGCCTGGCTTCATCGGGGCGCTGCTAGCTTGCCGTCCCGCCATGGAGCAGACGTGCTACCGCCACCCGGATCGCGACACCGGCGTCTCGTGCTCGTCGTGCGGGCGGCCCATCTGCACGGACTGCATGATCGCCACGCCCGTCGGCATGCGCTGCCCGGAGTGCGCCAGGCAGCGCACGAAGGTCCACACCGCCCAGTCGCTGGCCGGCGGCGAGCCGCGCGTGACGCAGGCGATCGTCGCGATCAACGTCATCCTCTTCCTCGCCCAGGTCATGGGCGGGGGCGGCGGGATGCGCGCCCGCTCGGGCGGCATCTACGACGCCGGCTACCTGCGCGGCTTCGAGGTGCACCTGGACGGCGAGTGGTGGCGGCTGCTGACGGCGGGCTTCCTGCACGCCGACCCGATCCACCTCATCTTCAACATGGTCGGCGTGTGGTTCCTCGGGCAGATGCTCGAGCCCGCGCTCGGCGCCCCGCGCTTCGTCGCGCTGTACCTCGGCTCGCTGCTGGCCGGCTCGTTCGGCGCGCTGCTCCTCTCGCCCGAGGCGGCGACGATCGGCGCGTCCGGCGCGGTGTTCGGCCTGCTCGGCGCGGCGTTCATCCTCATGCGCCGGCAGGGCATCGACCCGATGCGCTCGTTCATCGGCCCGATCCTGCTCCTGAACCTGCTGCTGAGCTTCCGGCCCGGCATCTCGCTCGGCGGCCACCTCGGCGGACTGGTCGGCGGCGTGCTGTGCGCGCTCATCATCGGCGCGACCGAGCGCGGCACGCTGCGCGGCCGGCAGCTCGGCGTCCTCGGGTGTGTCGTCGTCGGGGCGGTCTCGGTCGCGGGCGGCCTGATCGCGGCGGGGACCGAGAGCCTGTACCCGCAGCTCTAGGCCGGGGCCCGCGCGGGCGCCCGCTCGCCCGCTACGCCCGTCCCGCCACCCCGGCCACCCGGCGCTCGGTGAGCGTGTCGTAGAGCGCCTGGATCCGCTCGAGGAGGTGCTCGGGCGCGAACCGCCGCGGGATGTCCTCGGCGGCCGCCGCGCCGAGCGCCGCGCGCCGCCCCGGGTCGGCGGCGAGCTCCGCGAGCGCGCGGGCGAGCGCGCCGGGGTCGCCGGGGCGCACGAGCAGCCCCGTCCGGTCGTGGCGGATCATGTCCGGCAGCCCGCCGTGGCCGGCGGCCACCACGCAGCAGCCCGCCGCCGCGGCCTCGAGCGCCGCGTTGGGCAGCGGGTCGGGCTGGGTGGAGGGCACGGCGACGACGTCGGCGGCGCCGAGCACGGTCTCGACGTCGTCGCGGAAGCCGAGGAACCGCACGCGCTCGCCGAGCCGCAGGCCGAGCGCCAGCTCGCGCAGCTCGCGCTCGCGCCGCTCCTCGCCGCGCCACGGCGCGCCGGCCACGAGCGCGATCGCGCCGGTGTCGCGCAGCGGCGGCTCGGCGAGCGCGCGGATGAGCACCTCCTGGCCCTTCCACGACGACAGCCGGCCGAGCACCGCCACCGCGAACGCGTCCTCGGGGACGCCGAGCGCCGCCCGCGCCACCGTGGGGTCGGTCCGCGTGACGGGAGCGGCGAGGCCGTCGGGCACGACGCTCACCGGCCCGCGGTCGAACTGCGCCGCGGTCGCCGCCGACACGCACGGCAGCGCGTCGGCGGTGACGAGCAGCCGCCGGTACGCCGGCCAGCTGCGCTCGAAGCCCGCGTAGATCTCGCGCACGTGCCAGACGTGCGGCACGCGCGCGATCCGCGCCGCCGCCGCGCCCCCGAGCGTCACGGACGTGTTCGTGTGCACGAGCGCCACGCCGCGCGTGCGCGCCAGACGGCCGAGCCCGCCCGCGTCCGCCGCCCACGCCGCCGCCACCCGGCCCATCCCGCCGGGCGACATCAACGAGCGGCGCAGCACCGCCAGCGGCCGGACGTGGACCTCGACGCCCGTCTCCTCGAGGTCGCCGCGCAGGGGCCCGTCCTCGGCGAGCACGACGATCGGCACGTACCGGTCGGGGTCCAGCCCGCCGGCGAGCAGCAGGAGCTGCCGGTCCGCCCCGTACCGGCCAGCCGACGAGTGCAGGTACAGGACGGGGCGCGGGGTCAGAGCTCGACGACGAGCGCTTCGCCGGGCGCCGACGGCACGCGGTCGGGGTGCAGGATGTGGGCGAGCAGCTCGAGCCCGTCGACCAGGCGCGGCCCGGGCCGCGAGAAGTACGCCGACGCGTCGACCGCGACGACCTGCCCGGCGCCGACGGACCGCAGCTCGCCGGCGAACCGCTCGGCCTCGGCGAGGGCGCGCCGGGCGTCGTAGCCGCACGGCATCGCGATGACGACGTCCGGGCTCGCGGCCGCGACCGCCTCCCACGTCGTCTGCTCGGACGGCTCGCCGGCGAACCCGAGCACGTCGAAGCCGCCCGCCATCTCGATGAGCTGCGGCGTCCAGTGACCGGCGACGAAGACCGGGTCGAACCACTCGATGGCCGCCACGCGCGGGCGGTGCTGGACGCCCTCGACGGCGGCGGTGACCGCGTCGACGCGCCGCGCGGCGCGTGCGATGAGGCCGAGCGCGGCGACCTCGGCGCCCGTCGCCTTGGCGACCGTCTTGACGTCGCCGATCGTCTCCCCGTACGTCTTGGGGTCGAGCGCGACGACCTTCGGCGGGTCGGGCATCCGGGCGGCGATCGCCTGCACGTCGTCGTAGGACACCGCACAGACCGGACAGAGCTCCTGCGTGACGACCAGGTCCGGCCGCAGCTCGGTGAGCGCCTGCTCGTCCAGCTCGTAGATGGCCTCGCCGCGCTCGGTGTACGAGCGGACCGCCGCGTCGACCTGCCCGGCGGTCAGGCCCGCCGGTAGCCTGTCGCGCGTCACGTGACGGCGCTCGCGCGCCTCCGCGGGGAAGTCGCACTCGTGGGTCACGCCGACCACCTGGTCGCCGAGGCCGAGGGCGAACAGCAGCTCCGTCGCGTGCGGCACGAGCGAGACGATGCGCATGGGGGTCCAGTATGAGCGACTGGCATGAAGAGGACGGGGCGCTCGTCCGCGAGTTCGCGTTCAGCGACTTCGCGGCGGCGATGGCGTTCGTCAACAAGGTCGCCGACGCCGCCGAGGAGGCAGGCCACCACCCGGACATCCTCATCCACGGCTGGAACAAGGTCCGGCTGAGCCTGTCGACCCACAGCGAGGGCCGGATCACCGACGCCGACCACCGGCTCGCGGCGACGATCGACGGCCTCGCTTGACCGGTCCGCCCGGCCAGGCGCTACGCTGGCCGTGCATCAGTCGATGAACGACGAACCTCCTCGAAGTCGCGGCTCATACCGCCGCGGCCGCACTGACGCCGCGTGACCGCGCTGTTCCTCATCGCGGTCCTCGTCCTCGTCCTCGCCAACGGGTTCTTCGTTGCTGCCGAGTTCGCCCTGGTGCGCGCCCGCCGCGGCGCGATGCAGGAGCTCGCCCGCGACGGCCGCAAGGGCGCCGCGCTGGTCGTCGAGCTCATGGACGACCTCAGCGAGTACCTGTCGGCGTGCCAGTTCGGCATCACGCTCGCCTCGCTGGGCATCGGCTTCCTGGGCGAGCCGGCGATCGCCGACCTCATCGAGCCGCTGTTCGGCGACGCGGTCTCCCACGGGGTCGCGACCGCGATCGCGTTCGCCGTCGCCTACCTGCTGACGACCACGCTGCACATCACGGTCGGCGAGCAGGTCCCGAAGATCCACGCGATCATCAACGCCGAGACCGTCGCCCTGCGGGTCGCGCGGCCGCTGTACTGGTTCGACCGCGCGATGCGGCCGTTCATCGCGCTGCTCAACAAGGCGTCGAACGGCATCCTGCGCGTGTTCTTCGGCATCCGCGGCGACGCGTCGGACTTCGAGGAGGGCTCGTCGCCGAAGGAGCTGCGGGCGCTCATCGCGCAGGCCCGCGCCGGCGGCACGCTCGACCCGGGCGAGGCCGGGATGCTCTCGGGCGTCTTCCACCTGCACGAGCAGGAGGCGCGCAACGTCATGACCCCGATCCCGGCGGTCGTGACCGTCGACGTGTCCGAGGACGTCGAGACGGCGCTGCGGCGCTGCATCTCGTCCGGCCACACCCGGCTGCTCGTCACCGAGGACGAGAACCGCGACCGGGTCCGGGGGATCGTGCACTCCAACTCGCTCGCCCGCCTGCTCATGACCGAGGGCGGCGACGCGTCGTTCGAGTCGGCGATCCGCGACGCGCCGATCGTGCCGGAGACCAAGCCGCTCGACGACCTGCTCGCCGACCTGCAGCGCCAGCGCTCGTCGATGGCGGCGGTCGTCGACGAGTACGGCCGCGTGGCCGGCATCGTCACGGTCGAGGACATCGTCGAGGAGGTCGTCGGCGAGATCGACGACGAGACCGACCCGGCGGGCGGGGAGATCCGGCGCCTGGCCAACGGCGACTGGTACGTCCGCGGCCACGTCGCCGTCACCGACCTGCAGGACTACGGCCTCGAACTGCCGGTCGACACCGACGCCTACAACTCGGTCGGCGGCTTCGTGTTCGCCGAGCTCGGCCGCCTGCCGCGCCGCGGCGACACCGTCACGGCCGACGGCTACTCGATCCGCGTCGAGTCGGTCCGCGAGAACCGCGTCGAGGCGGTGCGGATCCGCGACCGCCGCGTGCTCGGCCCGGCCTCGTAGGGCCGTCCGCGCGATCACCGCAAGTTCCCGCGGCCGGCCGCGTTGGAGCCCCTGTCCGCCCGTTGGACGGCGGACCGACACCAGGAGCAGGTGGATCGGGGTGGGTCCACCGGCAGGCAACAGACGACCGGCCCGCGATGCGGGCCGGTCGTCTGCTTCTGGGAGGAGGTTGCGGTTGCGAAGATGTGCCCCCGCGTCCGCGATCTTCCTCCGCTACCTGAAGACGTCTTAAAGACGCAACATGAACTTCACAATGTGATGCCGCTGCCCGTCTTGCGGCCGAGCTTGCCCTCGGCGACGAGCCGCTTGACGGTCTCCGGGATCTCGGCGCCGATCTCCTCGCCGATCGCCATCGACACGTCGAGCCCGACGAGGTCGAGCAGCGCGAGCGGCCCCATCGGGTGGCCGGCGCCGAGCGTCATGCAGGTGTCGATGTCCTTCGGGTCCATGCCGGTCTCCTCCATGAGCCGGACGGCCGAGAACAGGTACGGGAACAGCAGCCGGTTGACGACGAACCCGGGGACGTCCGGGACCTCGACCGCGGTCTTGCCGAGCGCCTCGCACAGCGCGAACGCCCGCCGGCGGGTCTCCTCGGTGGCGTCCGGCGGGAAGACGAGCTCGACGAGCTTCATCTTCGGGACCGGGTTGAACACGTGCAGGCCGACGAACCGCCCGGGCCGGCCGGCGGCCTCGGCGAGCTGCCCGACGGGGAGCGACGACGTCGTGGTCGCCAGCAGCGCGCCGTCGGTGTCCGGCAGCCCGGCGTAGAGCTCGCGCTTGGCCTCGAGGTCCTCGGCGATCGCCTCGACGACCACCGTCGCGTCGGCCAGCGCCTGCAGGTCGCTCGTGATCGTGATCTTCGCGGGGTCGATCTCGAGTTTGCCGCAGAGCTTGTCCACCCCGGCACGCGCCTTGTCGGGTGTACGCGCCCACAGGACCACGTCGCCCTTCTGGGCGGCGGCCACCGCCGCCAGGCCGCACGCGATCGTTCCCCCTCCGACGATTCCAAGTCGCTCGTTCATAGGGCGCGCACCCTATTGACTCGCAAGTCAACTTGACGCGGTGGCGGCGCCGACGTCCTGTCGGAGTCCCGATGCCCGGGACGGGGTCGCCTCAGGCCGCGGCGAGCACGGGGTGCCGCGGCCGCGACGCGGCGGCGGTGAGCGCGTCGAGCACCACGCGCACGGCCGGCGAGGCCTCGGCGCCGGCGCGGCAGGCGGCGAAGAGGTGGCGCGCGGGCGGGTCGCCGGCGAGCGGGCGCACCGCGACGCCGGGTCGCGGCGCGGTCTGCGCCAGGCGCGGGACGAGCGTCACGCCCAGGCCGGCGCTCACGAGCGCGAGCGCCGCCGCCCAGTCGGACGTGCGGTGCGCGACGCGGGGCATGAAGCCCGCCGACTGGCACGCCCCGAGGACGACCGACCCGCACTGCCAGCCGGGGGGCGGGATGATCCAGTCCTCGCGCGCGAGCTCGGCGAGCGGCACCGCGCCCTCGTCGGCGAGCGGATGGCCGGCCGGCAGCCCGGCGTCGAGGATGTCGCGCAGCAGCTCGACGCGGGTCACGCGCGGGTCGCCGGGGGAGGGCGCGTACCGGCTCGCCATCCCGATCGACACGTCGACCTCCCCGCGCAGCATGAGGTCGAAGACGCCGGGCGCCTCGGCCTCGGTGACGATGATCCGCACGCCCGGCGCGCGCTCGCGCAGGAGCTCGGCGGCGGGGACGACGATGTCGATGATCGCGGTCGGGAACGCGCCGAGGCGGACCTCGCCCTGCTCGCCGCGCGCGTGTGCGTCCAGCTCGGCCTGCATGCGCTCGAGGCTCGCGAACACCGCGCCGGCGTGCTCGAGCATGACGTGGGCGGCGCCGGTGAGCCGGACGCGCCGGCCGTCGGGCTCGACGAGCCGGTGGCCGACCTCCCGCTCGAGCGCGGCGAGCTGCTGGGAGACCGCCGAGGGGGTCAGGTGCAGGGCGTCGGCGGCCGCGGCGATCGTGCCGCGGTCGGCGAGCTCGCGCAGCGCGCGCAGGCGGCGGACGTCGATCATGCAGAGATTCTTCCGGGTCTGGCACAGGAAGTCCACTGGCTCTTCCGGGTCGGGGTCGGGAGGATCGGCCCCGATGCCCACCCGCCACGTGCTCCTCGCCTGCACCGTCGCGCTCGTCTGGGGCGTGAACTTCGTCGTCATCGACGTCGGGCTCGACAGCTTCCCGCCGCTGCTGTTCGCCGCCCTGCGCTTCACGCTCGTCGCGTTCCCGGCCGTCCTGCTCGTCCGCCGCCCGGGCTTAGGCTGGCGCTGGGTCCTGGCGGTCGGCACGTTCCTCAGCGCCGGCCAGTTCGGGCTGCTGTTCGTCGGCATGGACCAGGGGATGCCGGCCGGGCTGGCGTCGCTCGTCCTCCAGCTCCAGGCCGCGTTCACCGTCGTGTTCGCGGTCGGCCTGCTCGGCGAGCGGCTGCGGCCCGGGCAGGTCGCGGGCGCCGTCGTCGCGTTCGCCGGGATCGGCGTGATCGCCGCCGGCCGCGCCGAGGGCGTCCCGCTCGTCGCGGTCGCGCTCACCGTCGGCGCGGCGGCGTCGTGGGGGATGGGCAACGTGTGCACGCGCCGGGCGCAGGCGCGCGACGCCGCATCGCTGCTGGTCTGGTCGAGCCTCGTCCCGCCCGTGCCGCTCCTGCTGCTGTCGCTGCGGTTCGAGGGCGCCGGGGAGATCGGCGACGCGTTCGCCGGCCTCGAGCCCGGGGGCGTGCTCGCGCTGCTCTACGTCGTCATCCTCTCGACCGCGTTCGGGTTCGGCACCTGGACGTGGCTGCTCAAGCGCCACCCCGCGTCGCGCGTCGCGCCGTTCACCCTGCTCGTGCCGGTCGCCGGCATCCTGAGCGCATGGGCGGCACTCGGCGAGGTCCCGAACGCCGCCGAGCTCGCCGGCGCCGCGATCGTCCTGGCGGGCCTCGCGCTGACGATGCGGGCGATCCGGCCGCCGCGCCGCGTTGAGGTAGCTCTTACATGAGGCTCAGCAAGCGATGAGCCGAAGGGCCTACCTTCGGTGCCATGCCCGATGTCACCGAACCGCACCGCCGCTCCCGCGGCCCTGGCGCGGGACGGCTGTGGAGCGGCCAGGCCGGGCCCGAGGCGCCGCCGCCCGCGCCGCCCGAGCCGGAGCCGCGCCCCGACACCAGCGTCTTCCGCGGCCCCGCCCCCGAGGAGCCGCCCACCGTCGTCCGCGAGCCCGAGCCGCCCCGGCGCCGGGGCCGCATCCTCCCCGCCGCGCTCGCCGGCGCGTTGTCCGGCCTGGCCGTCGCGGCCGCCGCGCTCGCGATCGGCGGCGCGTTCGACGGCGACGACGGCGAGCGCACCGCCACGACCGAGAACCAGCCGCCCGCCGTCGTCGCGTCCGAGGGCACCGAGAAGCAGTCGTCCGTCGGCCAGATCTACGAGGCCGCCAGCCCGGCGGTCGCCTCCGTCCAGACGCGGGAGGGTTCGGGCACGGGCTTCCTCATCGACAGCGACGGCACGCTCGTCACCAACGCCCACGTCGTCGGCGACTCGACCGACGTGCGCGTGAAGTTCGGCGACGACGGCAAGACGCTGCGCGGCCGCGTCGTCGGCACCGACGTCAGCACCGACCTCGCGGTCATCACCGTCGACAGGTCGGAGGTCCAGGGGATCCGGCCGCTGCAGTGGGCCGACTCGGACAAGGTCAAGGTCGGTGACCTGGCCGTCGCGATCGGCAACCCGCTCGGCCTGCCGCAGACCGCCACCGCCGGCATCGTGTCCGGGCTCGAGCGCGAGATCCAGGCGCCCAACGGCTTCCAGATCGACGAGGTCATCCAGACCGACGCGCCGATCAACCCGGGCAACTCGGGCGGTCCGCTGCTCGACGCGCAGGCGCGGGTCGTCGGCGTGAACTCGCAGATCGCGACGAGCGGCGCCGGCAGCGGCAACATCGGCATCGGCTTCGCCGTGCCCGCGAACACCGCGAAGGAGGTCGTGCCGCAGCTCAAGCAGGGCAAGACCCCGGCCCGGCCGTGGATCGGCGTGAGCACCGCGCCGTCGCTGGCCGGCGGCGCCCAGGTCGCCGAGGTCGTGTCCGGCTCGCCCGCCGACCGGGCGGGCATCCGCACCGGCGACGTGATCGTCCGGATCGACGGCAAGCGCGTCACCGAGCCCGGCGACGTCGCCGCCGCGATCAGCTCGAAGAACCCGGGCGACGAGGTCACGATCGAGGTGCGGCGCGGCGGCGACACCGAGACGATCCGCCTCGACCTCGGCACGCGCCCGAGGTAGGGAGCGCACGACCCGCGATGTCGTTCGGCGCACCGGCGTTCCTCCTCGGGCTCCTGGCCGTCCCGCCGGCGCTGTGGCTGTACGCCCGCCACGTGCGCCGGCGGGCCGAGCAGGCGGCGCGGTTCGCCAACCCGGCGCTCATGCCGGCGGTCGTGCCGCGCCGCCCCGGCTGGCGCTCGCACCTGCCGATCGCCGTCTACGGGGTCGCGCTCGTCGCCCTGCTCGTCGGGCTGGCGCGGCCGCAGACGACCGTGGCGGTCCCGATCGAGCAGGCGACGGTCATGCTCGCCACCGACATCTCCGGCTCGATGCAGGCCGAGGACGTGGCGCCGAACCGGCTGACCGCCGCGCGCGACGCCGCCGCGCGGATGGTCGAGGGGCTGCCCGAGGGCGTGCGCGCCGGGCTGGTCGAGTTCAACCACCAGGCGCGGCTCGTGCAGGCGCCGACCGCCGACCACGCGCTCGTCGAGCAGCGCATCCGGGCGCTGCAGCCGAGCGGCGGCACCGCGACCGGCGACGCGATCACCGCCGCGCTCAACGCGATCCGGGCGGCCACGCCCGCCGGCGGCGAGCAGCCGCCGTCGGCGATCGTGCTGCTGTCCGACGGGGCGTCGACGCGCGGGCGCGATCCGGTCGAGGCCGCGCGCGAGGCGGCGCGGATGCGCGTGCCCGTGTACACGGTGGCGCTCGGCACCCCGCAGGGCACGATCCAGGTCGAGCGCGAGGACGGCACCTTCCGGACCGAGCAGGTCCCGCCGGACCCCGAGAGCCTGCGCGAGATCGCGCGGATCACCCGCGGCCGGACGTTCAGCACCGCCGACGCGGCCGAGCTCGACGAGATCTACGAGCAGCTCGGCTCGCGCGTCGCGATGCGCGACGAGCCGCGCGAGATCACCGCCGCCTTCGCCGGCGGCGCGCTCCTGCTGTTGTTCGTCGGCGGCGCGCTGTCGCTGCGCTGGTTCGGGCGGTTGCCGTGAGCTTCGCCGCCCCGCTGTTCCTGCTGGCGCTCGCCCTCGTCCCGCCGGCGGTCGCCGCCTACCTCCTCGCCGCTCGCCGCCGGCGCCGCTACGCGGTGCGGTTCACCGCGCTCGACACGCTCGCGGGCGTCGCCGCCGCGGTCCCCGTCCGCGGCCGGCACCTGCCGGCGATCCTCGCGGCGCTCGCCGCGGCCGCGCTCGTGCTCGCGCTCGCCCGCCCGCAGATCTCGGTCGCCGTGCCGGTCGAGCGGGCCTCGATCATGCTCGTGACCGACACGTCCGGCTCGATGAACGCCGAGGACGTCGACCCGACGCGGATGGCCGCGGCGCGGTCGGCCGCGACCCGGTTCGTCGACCGGCTCCCCGACGGCCAGCGGGTCGGGCTCGTGTCGTTCTCCGACGACGCGTCGGTGCTGCAGACGCCGACCGACGACCACGAGGCGGTGAAGCGCTCGATCGGGACGCTGCGCGCCGAGGGGGCGACCGCGACGGGGGAGGCGCTCGACGCGCTCGAGCCGCCGGACGGCGAGGCGCCCGCGCCCGCCGCGATCGTCCTGCTCTCCGACGGCGCGCGGACCGCGGGCCGCGACCCGCTGCCGGTCGCGCGCGAGGCGGCACGGCGGCGGATCCCGATCCACACGATCAGCCTCGGCACGCCCGGCGGGACGCTGACCGACCCGGCGCGCCCGTGGATGCCGGCCCAGCGCGTCGCCCCCGACCCCGAGACGATGGCCGCGATCGCGCGCGCGTCCGGCGGCCGGACCTACGACGTCGACGACGCCGAGCGGCTCGACGCGATCTACGAGCGGCTCGGCTCGCGGCTGGCGACCGAGAGCGAGGAGCGCGAGGTCACCGCGGCGTTCGCGGGCGGCGGGCTGCTGCTGCTCCTCGGCGCCGTGGCGCTGGGGTTGCGGCGGCGCGGCCGCCTGCCGTAGCGCTCGCGGCCGGCTACGCGAGCTCGCCGAGCGCCTGGCGCTCGAGCAGCTCGCTGATCGCGGCCGCCGGGGCCGGCCGCGCGAAGTGGTAGCCCTGGCCGACGCTGCAGCGCATCTGCCGCAGCAGCTCGGCCTGCTCGGCGCTCTCGACGCCCTCGGCGACGGTCCGCAGGCCGAGCGAGCCGGCGAGCTGGACGACCGCCTCGACGATCGCGCGGTCCTCGTGGTCGCCGAGCACGCCCTCGACGAACGAGCGGTCGATCTTCAGGACGTCGACCGGCGGCAGCGCCTTGAGCTGGCTCAGCGACGCGTAGCCGACGCCGAAGTCGTCGATCGCCAGGCGGACGCCGAGCTCCTTGAGGCGGTTGAGCGACCGCGTCGCGGTGTCGAGGTCGGCGACGACCGCGCTCTCGGTCACCTCGAGGCAGAGCCGGTGCGGCGCCAGCCCCGTGTCGGCCAGCGCGCGGCGGACGTCGTCGGCGAACGAGGGCGCCGCGAGCTGGCGGGGGGAGACGTTGACGGCGACCTCGAGCTCGCCCGCCGCGGGGTCGCTCGCCGCCCAGCGCGCGGCCTGGGCGCACGCCTCGCGCACCACCCAGGCGCCGATCGCGACGATCAGGCCGCTCTGCTCGGCGACCGGCACGAACCGCAGCGGCGGGACCGTGCCGAGCTCGGGATGCTCCCAGCGCAGCAGCGCCTCGACGCCGCTGACCCGGCCGGACTGCAGGTCGACGAACGGCTGGTAGTCCAGGCGCAGCTCGCCGCGCTCGGCCGCGCCGCGCAGCGCGCCCTCGAACTCGACGCGCTCGACCACCTGGCGGCGCAGCGCGTCGTCGAACGTCTCGCAGCGCGCCTTGCCCAGCTCCTTGGCGCGGTACATGGCCGCGTCCGCGTCGCGCAGGACGGTCGTCGCGTCGGCCTCGGCGGGCGCGGGCGGCGCGATGCAGATGCCGATCGAGGCGGTGACGAACCGCTGCTCGCCGTCGACGGCGACCGGTGCGCGCAGCGCCGAGTTCAGCCGGTCGGCGAGCCGGCGCACGTCGTCCTGGCCGGCGATGCCGCGGACGAGCACCGCGAACTCGTCACCGCCGAAGCGGGCGATGAGGTCGTCGGGCCGCACGACGTGGCGCATGCGCTCGGCGAGCGCGACGAGGAGGCGGTCGCCGGACGCGTGGCCGAGCGAGTCGTTGACGAGCTTGAAGTTGTCGAGGTCGACGAACAGAACGGCGACCGTGCGGCCGGCCGTGCGCGCCGCGAGCGCCTCGCCGAGCCGCTCGACGAAGTGGCGCCGGTTCGGCAGGCCGGTGAGCGCGTCGTGGTTGACCTGGTGGTCGAGCTGGCGCTCGGCGTGCTTGCGCTGCGAGATGTCGAGCACGTGGGTGATGAACGACGCGATCTCGCCGTGCTCGCCGTGCAGGGCCGAGTGCTGCCACAGCGCCCAGCCGGTCGAGCCGTCGCGGCGGACGAACCGGCGCTCCTCCGCCACGCCGGCGAGCGAGGCGCGCGGCCACGCCCGGCCGTCGTCGCGCTCGTCGGGGGCGAGCAGCTCGCACAGGCGCAGCTCCTGCAGCTCGGCGGCGCTGTAGCCGACCATCTCGGCGAGCTGGGCGTTCACGCGCCGGATGTGGCCGCCGGCGCCGACGAGCGCCATCCCGATCGGGGCGTCGTCGAACGCCGAGCGGAAGCGGGTCTCGCTGCGGCGCATGTCGTCGCGGACGTCCTCGTTCAGCCGCCAGTGCACGACGTTCGCCGCGGCGAGCGCTGCGATGAAGCCGCCGTGGATGACCGCCCACAGCAGCGGGCTGCGCAGGCCGTCGGGGTGGTCGAACACCTGGTCGGCGCCGAGCAGGCCGGCGGTGCCGTGGTGGACGACGACGTAGCCGATCGCCAGCAGGTACGGGACCCACTCCTCGTACAGCGCAAGCACCGCGACCATGACGAAGAAGTGGAAGTGGGCCTCGATCCGGCCGTCCCACAGGTGGACGATCATCGCCGAGCTGGTCAGCAGGCCGAGCGCGACCGCGCACGCGCGCTGGCGCCGGCTCAGCGACGCCTGGCCGGCGATGAGCGCGAACGCCGCGATCGGCAGGATCTCGAACGCGGCGTGCGCGACGCCGACGTCGCGCAGGAGCCCGAAGACGAAGACCAGGCCCACGTGGAACCACACCAGCCGGACCATCGTCCGGTGGCGTGTCGCCCACACCTCGGGGGGCAGGGTGCGCCCGCGCGGCAGACGCTCCGTGAAGCCGGCCATGTAGGAGTGATCGGCGTTTGCACGGCCGGGTTGAGCGGTTGGACGCCGGGTGGGCGGCTCAGCCCCAGCGAAAACCGCAATCGTGTGCAGCCGGCGTCAGCGGGCTGACCGGCAGGCCCGGCGGCGGGTCGGGCGCGTGGAAGCCGGAAGGCGACACGTCGTTCGGTCCGTCGGGGTGGTAGAGCGAGGCGAGGAGCTGGATCTGGCCACGGCCCGGGCCGAGCTCGAACTGGCCGCCGCCGTACATGCCGATCCCGCGCTCCTCGCAGTAGGCGTAGGTCGCGAACAGCTCCTCGAGCGAGCCGACGCGGGACGGCTTGACGTTCACCATCTTCGGCGGGAACGGCAGGCCCTCGATGTCGGCGATCCCGTGGATGTTCGCGTCCCAGCTGACGCGGTCGCGATGGGGGACGAGCAGCTCCTGGATCTCGTCGTCCAGGTGCGGGTCCTCGATCCACACGCCGGGCAGGCCGGCCAGCACGCGCCGGTAGAGCGCCGGGTCCGGCGGGTTGTCGACGATCGTTCCCGTGTACAGGCCCTTGAAGTCGATCGAGTCGACGGCGCCGGTCTCGGCGAGCGCCGCGACGAGCTCGTCGGTCCACGAGACCGTCGCGTCGAGCTTGAAGCGCAGGCCCGGGTAGCGGGCCAGGCGCCGCGTGACCGGCTCGAGCGACGGCGGCTCGCCCAGGCGCAGCGACACGACGTACGTCAGCGGGCGCGGCTCGCGCCCGAGGAACGCGTGCAGCGACGTGCCGGCCTGGCGCAGCGCGAGGTCCAGCGCCGCCGACTCGTACGCGTAGTGCCGGTAGAGCGGGCTCACCTCGCGCCGCGGCGGCTCGGGGAACAGGTCGACCTCGCGCAGGCGGTCGGCGAACGAGCGCAGGGTGAAGCGCCCGGTGAGCGGCAGGACCGGGCCCTGGCGCTGCGCGGCGTCGTGGTCCTCGGCGTCGTAGACGACGTCCTCGCCGACGCCCTCCTCGCCGGCGCCGGACATCCGGATGACGGTCGTCATCCGCGTGAAGTCGCTGGAGACGTCCTGCTCCAGGCGCTGCAGCTCGTAGCGCTCGATCTCGACCTCGAGGTCGGCGAGGCGGTCCCAGTCGGTCATCCCGACCGGGACCCTACCGGTGCCGCCGGGCGCCCCCGTCAGGCCTGCACGCCGAGCGCGACGAGCTGCTCGCGCTCGATGCGGATCGACTCCTCGTCGAACTTGAAGTAGGTCCGGGGCGGCAGGATGCCCCACGCGTTCGACGCGTGCGGGTCGTCGGGGAAATGGCGCACGACGTGGTCGGGGGTGAGGCGCTCCATGTCGGCGAACAGCTCGACGATCAGGTCCTCCTCGGGCATCCGGACGTACGCGAAGAGGTTCTGCGCCATCGCGTGCCGGCCCGGGCCCCACGTCACCCACCGGCCGTGCTGGCCGAGATGGTCGAGCGCCAGGCGGATCTCGCCGAAGTCGACGAGCTCGAACGCCAGGTGGTGGATGTGCCGGTAGCCCTTCTCGACGAACGCCATGCAGTGGTGGTCGGAGTTCACGTGCATCCAGCACGCCTCCTCGCCGATCCAGTCGGTCTGGCGGAAGCCGAGCACGCGCTCGTACCAGTCGACGATCCGCGGCGTGTCGTCGGTGAGGAAGTTGACGTGGCCGAGCTTGCGCGGGTGGTAGGCGGGCAGCGTGTCGGTGAACCGCGCGACCGGCGGCCAGCGTTCCTCCTCGCTGAGCTCGCGCGGCGCGACGACGACCACGCCGTGCCCGTCGGCGTCGCTCGTGCGCAGGCCGGTCCCGCGGCCCGGGACCTCGATCTCCTCGACCTCCGCGCCGGCCTCGGTCATCCGGGTGCGGGCCTCGTCGAGCGAGATGCCGGCGCGCAGCTCCCACCCGACGTGGTCGAGGCCGGGGTCGTCGCCCGACTCCTCCAGCCACAGGCAGAAGTCCTCGTAGCCGCACCGCAGCAGGGCGCGGCCGCCGGCCGCCGGGTCGCCGCTGAGGCCGTGCAGCAGCGACCAGCGATCGCGCGCCTCCCGAGCGTCGGCGACGCGCAGCTTCACATGGTGGATGGCCCCGATCACGCAGCACCTCCGTCGGTGTAGAGCGACGTCCGCTCGCACACGGTCTTGACGTCGCAGTAGAAGTCGAACGAGTGATGGCCGCCCTCGCGGCCGATGCCCGAGTCGCGCGTCCCGCCGAACGGCGTCTCGAGGTCGCGCACGTAGAAGCAGTTCACCCAGACCGTCCCGGCGCTGATCGCGGCGGCGAGGCGGTCGGCGCGCTCGGCCGAGCCGGTGTAGATCGTCGCGGCGAGGCCGTAGTCGGTCGCGTTGGCCATCGCGATCGCCTCGTCGTCGTCTGCGAACGTCTGCAGCGTCAGGACCGGGCCGAAGACCTCGGTGCGTAGGATGTCGGCGTCCGGCGGGACGTCGGTGAAGAGCGTCGGCGGGTAGTACAGGCCGCCGATCGGCTCGCCGCCGAACAGGAGCGTCGCGCCCTGCTCGCGCGCCTTCGCGACGTGGCCGCGGACGCGCTCGAGCGCGACCGGGTGGATGAGCGGCCCGTACGTCGTGTCCTCCTCGCGCGGGTCGCCGACCTTGATCTCGTCGACGCGCGCCCGGAAGCGCTCCATGAAGTCGTCGAGGATCGACGCCTGGACGAGCAGCCGCGTGCCCGCGAGGCACACCTGGCCGGAGTTGTCGTACTGGTAGGCGGCGGTCGCGGCGGCCGCGTCGAGGTCGGCGTCGTCGAGGACGACGAACGGCGACTTGCCGCCGAGCTCGAACGAGACCGGGGTCAGGTGCCGCGCGGCGTCCGTGTAGACGGTGCGGGCGGTCGCCGGCGAGCCGGTGAACGCGACGCGGTCGACGTCGTGGTGGCCGGTGAGCGGGGCGCCTGCCTGCGCGCCGGTGCCCTGCACGACGTTCAGCACGCCGGGCGGCAGGCCCGCCTCGCCGGCGATGTCGGCGAGCAGCGAGCAGGTCAGCGGCGCCCACTCCGGCGGCTTGAGCACGACGGTGTTGCCGGCGGCCAGCGCGGGGCCGACGCGCCAGGTGGCGAGCATGAACGGCGCGTTCCACGGGGTCGAGATCGCGGTGACGCCGGCCGGGTCGTGGCGGACGCGGTTACGCTCGCCGCCGTGGAGGGTGCGCGCGGGCTCGGGCAGGCGCTCGACCGCGTAGTCGGCGAAGAAGCGGATGTTGTTCGCGCCGCGCGGGAGCACGCGCAGGCGCATCGCCTCGTAGAGCGAGCCGTTGTCGACGGTCTCGACCTTCGCGAGGTCGGGGACGCGCGCCTCGATCGCGTCGGCGAAGCGGCTGAGGATCTCGCGGCGGCCCTCGGGCCCGAGCGCGGCCCAGCCGGGGAACGCGCGCCGGGCGGCGGCGACCGCGGCGTCGACCTCGGCCCGCCCGCCGGCCGCGACGTCGGCGAGCTTCCAGTCCCAGTCGATCGGCGAGCGCACCTCGAGCGTCTCGCCGGAGGCCGACGGAACGCGCCGGCCGTCGATGTAGTGCAGCGGCGAGACCGCGACGCCCTCCACCTCGGCGCGTGCCTCGCTCGCGGCCACGTGTCCGCTCATGTGCCTGCCTCCTTCGCCGTCACCACGACGCGGCGCAGCAGCCAGGCGAGGGTCGCCTTCTCCGCGTCGGTCAGATCGCTCGTCACCGCGGTCTCGCCCGCGTTGAACTTCGGGAAGAGCGCGGCGATCTTCTCCTCGCCCTCGCCGGTGAGCGAGAGGACGACCAGGCGCCCGTCGCGCTCGTGCGCGCCGCGCCGGACCAGCCCGCGCCGCTCGAGCGTCGACGCCACGCCGGTCACCGTCGGCTTGGTGCACGCCATCGACGCGGCGAGGTCGCGGGTCTCCATCGGGCCCCACACCCAGAGGTTGAAGAGCAGCGAGAAGCCGGCCCACGACAGGTCCTCGGCGCGGAGCACGTCGCGCTCCAGGCGCGTGCGGACCGCCTGGGCCGCGCGCCAGATGTTCGCGGCGACGGCCATCGACGCGAGGTCGACCGGCAGATCGCCCACACGCGCGAGGATGTCGGCCTCTTCGGGAACGAAGCCCGCAAACTCCGGCCTCGAACCCAAAGGGGTCTGACCCCTTGAGACTCCCACGGACTTCAAGGGGTCAGACCCCTTCAGGTGGCCGGGTTGCAGTCATCGCGCAAAACGTTAGGCTCCTAACGAGATGTCGTCAAGCACCGTCCTCGTCCTCCAGCACGGCCCGCTGGGACCGCCCGGCGTGCTCGGCGACTGGCTGCGCGACCGCGACCTTCGGGCCGAGGTCCACGCCGCGTGGGAGGACCCGCTGCCGGCCCGCCTGGACGGCTACGTCGCCGTCGCCTCGCTCGGCTCGCAGTACTCGGCCGCGGCCGCCGACCCGGCGTGGATCGCCGACGAGGTGTCGCTCCTGCGCTCGGCCGTCACGCAGGACGTGCCGGTACTCGGCCTGTGCTTCGGCGGTCAGGCGCTCGCGGTCGCTCTCGGCGGCGACGTGGCGCCCGCGCCGTTCCCCGAGGTGGGGTGGATGGAGGTCGAGACGGAGGACCCGGACGTCGTGCCGCCCGGCCCGTGGCTGCAGTTCCACTGGGAGATCTTCCGCCCGCCGCCCGACGCGGAGATCCTCGCGCGCACGCCCGCCGGCCCGGCCGCGTTCCGCTTCGGGCCGCACCTCGGCACGCAGTTCCACCCCGAGGTGACGCCGGAGATCGTCGACGGCTGGGCGCACGCCGAGCCGCGCCTGCAGCAGCTCGACCTCAGCCCCGGGGAGCTGCGCGCCGAGGGCGAGCGCCACGCGCCGCGGGCGCGTGAGAACGCCTACCGGCTCTTCGACGCCTGGCTGGCCGGCGTCGCGGTCGCCGGCAGGCGCTGAGCGGCGGCCGCGAACGCGTCGAGCGCGGCGGCGCTCGCCTTCGCCTGGACCGGCGGCAGCGGCGTCCCGCGCACGATCGGCGGGAACAGCACCCACACGACCGACCCGCCGAGGTGCCGGATCGCGGGCCGCCCGTCGGGGTGGACCGACAGCAGCTCGAAGTCGACGCCGGCCAGCGCCTCGCCCAGTTCGGCGTCGGCGCTCAGCGCCTCGGCCAGCGCCGTCGCGTCTGCGTCGCCGCCGCGCGCCCGGAAGCGCACGCCACGCATCTTCACCACGCCGCGCCCGCGCGCGGTCAGCCCGCCCGGCGTCGGCGGCAGCACCGGGTCGGCGGTCGCGATCTCGAGCCCCCAGTTGCCGCCGAAGACCCGGCCCTCGCGGACCAGCCGCAGGGCGATCCGGCGCCCACCGCCGGACGGCTCGAGCACGGCCGAGAACGCCTTGCGCTCGAGCGGCCGGTACCCCAGCCGCTCGAACACCTCGACGTCGTCGGCCATGACGCGCTCGGCGCGCCCGGCGGTCAGCGCCCGCACGCTACGGCTTGGCGAGCGTGGTCGCCCGCGGGTCCTCGGGCAGCGTCTTCCGGTCGGCCTCCTCGATGAGCTCGACCTCGCGCATGATCTCGCTCATCGGGATCGGCCGGAACTGCGCCGTCGGGCTCTTCATCGTCCACCAGTTGTAGACGAACGCGACGACCACGGCGATGCCGAGGAAGATCAGGTAGTTGCGGTAGATGTGCGACTCGATGTCGGGGTCGGGGAAGATCTCGACGGCCGCCCAGATCAGCAGCGCGCTGCCGAGGATCTGGGGGATCGGGAACAGCGGCGACCGGAACGGCCGGTTCGCGTCGGGCTCGCGCACGCGCAGGACCGCGAGCGAGATGTGGATGAGGATGTACGCGGTCGCCCAGCCGAGCACGCCGGCGAGGATCAGCTCGATGAACGTCTCCGACGACGCCGCCTCGAAGATGTTCATGAAGATCGGGATGAGCGCCATCACCGCGATGCCGACGACCGGCGCGCGCGTCGACGGCAGCAGGTAGCCGAAGATCCTCGGCGCCTGCTGCGTGTACGACATGCCGTAGAGCAGGCGCGGGATGCCGGCGAGCAGCGCGTTGAGCGTCGAGACCGTCGCGGCGATCGACACCAGGCCCATCCACCACTTGCCGAAGTCGCCGAGCATCGCGATCGCGACGTTCATGTGCGTGAGCTGCGTCGGGTCGGCGAGCTGGTCGGCCGGGACGTAGCGGGTCGCGCCGATCCCGTAGAGCGCCATCGGGATCGCGATGAGGGCGAGCCCGAGGAACATGCCGAGCGGCAGGCTGCGGCGCGGCTCGTCGAGCTCCTCGGCGAGCGGGCAGGTGTACTCCAGGCCGACGAACGTGAACACCGCGAGACCGAGGAGCGCGGTGAGCGTGCCCCACTCGAAGTCGGCGCTCGGCAGCGCCGGGCCGACGGGGTCGTTCGAGCCGATCCCGAACAGGCCGATGAGGCCGAAGCCGAGCAGCGAGATCGCGACGAGCCCGGTCAGGGTGATCTCGACCGCCGCGAACGGCCGCACGCCGAAGACGTTCAGCGCCGCCACGGCGAGCACGACGATCGTCACCCAGACCTTCGGGTCACCGCCGATCTCGAAGAAGTCGGTGATGATGATCGCCGGGAACAGCGACTCGGCCGCGGTCGGGAACACCATGATCGCGATGTAGCCGACGAGCGCGGTGAGCGAGCCCGCGAACGCGCCGAGCCCCGCGCGGACGTACTCGTTCATCGAGCCCGCCTTGGGGATCATCGTCGCGAGCTCGGAGAAGCTCAGCGCCTGCATGTACATCGCGAGCATCGCGATGGCGAGCGCGATCAGGAAGATCCAGCTCGCTCCGAACCCCTGCCCGACCGAGACCAGCACCGTCGTCGCGACGATGAGTCCGAAGACCGTGCTGATCGCCGTGGGCAGACCGACTGCGCGCCTCTCGAGACGCGGCGACTGGGCGTTCGCCTCCATGGAACTCTCTCCTCCTCCGTTCGAGGTCTTGGATACATTATCCATCACAGCCTGCGGATGGAGGGAGAGATGCCAGGCGATGCTTGAGCACGCGAACCAGGCGGCGGCGATCGCGGCGCTGCCCGACACGGTCACCAGCGTGCGGGTCACCTTCGCGGACCTGCACGGCGTCCAGCGGGGGAAGGACGTCCCGCTGTCGGAGTTCGAGCGGGTGGCCGAGCACGGCGTCACCTTCTGCTGGGCGGTCATGGGGACCGACCTGCGGCACACGCCGGTGGTCGGCGGCGACGTCGGCTACCCGGACATGATCGCCCGCCCCGACCTGTCGACGCTCGTCCAGGTCCCGTGGGAGCCGGACATGGCGCTGTGCCTCGCCGACCTCGAACGGCTCCCCGGCCGCGAGCCCGAGCCGACCGATCCGCGCGACGCCGTCCGGCGCGCCTGCCGCGAGATCGAGGAGCTCGGCTTCGCGCCGGTCGTCGGCCCCGAGCTCGAGTTCTTCCTCGTCGAGCCGGACCCCCAGCACCCCGGCAAGTGGGTGCGCTACGTCGACAACCTCTCGATGGTCTACACCGTCGGCCGCCAGGCCGACCCGCGCGGGGTCGTCCGCATGCTGCTCGAGGGTTGCGCCGGCCTGGGCCTCGGGGCCTTCGCCGCCAACCACGAGTACATGAACTCCCAGTACGAGATCAACCTGCGGCACGGGCCCGCCCTCAGCGCGGCCGACCGGGCGTTCCTGCTCAAGTCGTCGGTCAAGGAGGTCGCGACCCACCACAACCTGCTCGCGACCTTCATCGGCAAGCCGTTCAACGACCAGGGCGGCAGCGGCTTCCACGTCCACCTGTCGCTCGAGCGCGACGACGAGAACGCGTTCTTCGCGCCCGGCGAGCCGGAGGGCGTGGCGCCCGAGCTGCGCAAGTTCACCGCCGGCGTCCTCGAGCACGCCGGCGCGTGCATGGCGCTGCTCAACCCGACGATCAACGCCTACCGGCGGCTGGAGCCCGACTCGCTCGCGCCGACCCACGCCAACTGGGGGTTCGACAACCGCACGACGTTCGTGCGCATCCCGCCCGAGCGCGGCGCCGCGACGCGGATGGAGGTGCGCGTCGGGGACGGCTCGGCGAACCCGTACCTCGGGATCGCCGCGCTCCTGTTCGCGGGTCTCGACGGCCTGCGCCGCGACCTCGACCCCGGCGAGCCGAAGTCCGGCGACGTGTACCGGGCCGAGGAGCCCGGGCCCGCGCTGCCACAGACCCTCCACGACGCGCTCGACGCCCTCGAGGCCGACCAGTACATGGTCGACGCGCTCGGTCCGCAGCTCGTCGAGACGTTCACGGCGATGAAGCGCTTCGAGATCGAGCGCTACCGCCACCACGTCTCCGACTGGGACCTCGACGAGTACCTCCACCACCTCTGAGATCAGCCATGACGACGCTTTCCAAGACCCGGTCCATCGACGACGTCGACCTCGCGAACCACGACAACTTCGTCGACGAGGTCCCGCACTGGATGTTCGAGATCCTCCGCCGCGAGGATCCCGTCCACTGGCAGCCCGAGCCCGACGGGCCGGGCTTCTGGTGCATCACGAAGTACGAGGACATCGAGCGGGTCCACAAGGACCCCAAGACGTTCTCGTCCGAGATCGGCGGCACGTCGCTCGAGGACCTCGAGCCCGAGCACCTCGAGGCGCGCAAGTCGATGATCGACATGGACCCGCCGCGCCACAACCAGCTCCGCGCGATCGTCAACAAGGGCTTCACGCCGCGCGCGGTGCGGGCGTACGAGAACTACATCCGCGACCTGTTCCGGCGGATCCTCGACGACGCGCTGCCCAAGGGCGAGTTCGACTTCGTCCACGAGGTGTCGGCCGAGCTGCCGATGCGCGTGTTCGCCGAGATGCTCGGCGCGCCCGAGGAGGACCGCCGCCACATCATCGAGATGGGCGACCGGATCCTCGGCGTGTCGGACCCCGAGCTCGTCGACCCCGAGGAGCTCAAGCGCCACCGGCACCTGCCGTTCTCCAGCCCGGTCTCGCTCGAGATGTTCGAGTACGGGCGCAAGCTGCGCGAGCAGCGCCGCGCCGAGCCGCGCGACGACATCGTCACGAAGCTCGCGTTCGCCGAGATCGACGGCGTGCCGCTCACCGACCGCGAGTACGACGTGTACTTCCTGCTGCTCGCGACGGCCGGCAACGAGACGACGCGCCACACGATCTCGCACGGGATGCTCGCGCTCATCGAGCACCCCGACCAGTTCGAGCGCCTGCGCCGGGACCCGGGCCTCAGCGCGACGGCGGCCGAGGAGATCCTGCGCTGGGCGACGCCGGTGCACCACTTCCGGCGCACGGCGACGCGCGACGTCCAGATGCGCGACAAGCTCATCCGCGCCGGTGACAAGGTCGTGACGTGGTTCGTGTCGGGCAACCGCGACGAGGACGTCTTCGACCAGCCGCACGTGTTCGACGTGGCGCGGCACCCGAATCCGCACATGACGTTCGGCCCCGGCGGCGTGCACTTCTGCATCGGCGCGCACCTGGCGCGGCTGGAGGTCCGGATCGCGTTCGAGGAGCTCGTCCCGCGCATCAGGCACATCGAGCTCGCCGGCCCGGTCGACCGGCTGCGCTCGAACTTCTTCAACGGGATCAAGCGCATGCCGGTCCGCGTGGAGGTCGCGTGACGGGCCGGAGCGGCCGGGGCGGGCGACGCTAGCGGTGTCCGGCGACGGCCTCGACGTCGACGTCGGCAGCGTCGCCGACCGCGTGCACCGCGCGCTGCGCGCCCGCATCCTCGCGGGCGAGCTCGCGCCCGGCGCGCGCCTGCACCAGGAGGCGCTGTCGGCCGAGCTCGGCGTCTCGCGCACGCCGCTGCGCGAGGCGCTCGCGCGGCTGGCGTCCGACGGCCTCGTCGACATGCTCCCCAACCGCGGCGCGCGCGTCGCCGACGTCCGGCCGGACGACATGGAGGCGGCGTACACGGCGCGGCTGGTGATCGAACCGGCGGGCGCGGCGATGGCCGCGCGCGAGGCGTCCGACGCGGACCTCGCCGCGATGCGCGAGGCGATCGACGACCACCGCGCGGCGCTCGAGGACGCGCACGAGGCGTTCGGCGCCAACCGCCGGTTCCACCTGGCCGTGATGCGGGCCTCGCAGAACACGTACCTGCTGCGGTTCGCCGAGACGCTGTGGGCCGGCCGCGTCGGCATGCGCATCTACGAGGCGCAGCGCAACGCGGCCGAGTTCATCGCGCAGGACGCCGACGACCACGCGGCGATCGCCGACGCGATCGCCCAGGGGGACGCGGACGTCGCCGAGCGGCTGATGCGCGAGCACATCGCGGCCGCGCGCGACGAGCTCATGGCGACCTTGTCGGCGACCGCCACGCCCCGGCGCTGAGCCGTGCCGCTCTCCGACCGCCCGACGATCCTCGCCGAGCTGACCCGCGTCGTCGCGGGGGCATGGGAGTCGTTCGACCGCCCGCGCCCGCGCGAGCCGGTCGTCGACCCGGAGGTGGCCGAGCGGCTCGCCGCCCCGCTGCCCGAGGCGCCCGGCGACACCGACGCCGCCCTGGGCGACGCGGCGCGGATCCTCGACGCCAGCCACTCGCCGTCGCGGCCGCTGTTCCTCGCGTACATCGGCTCGACCGGGCTGGAGATCGGGATGGTCGGCGACGCGATGGCGGCCGCCTACGACGTCAACCTCGCCTCGGCGGCGGGCGGCGCCGACCTCGTCGAGCGCCAGGCCGTCGAGTGGCTCGCCGCGTTCGTCGGCTTCCCGGCAGCCGACGGCGTGTTCACGAGCGGCGGCATGACGTCGAACCTCACCGCGCTCGTCGCCGCGCGCGAGGCGGCGATGCCCGGCACCCGCGAGCACGGGGTGGAGGCCGGGCGGGTCGCGGTGTACTGCTCGACCGAGGCGCACCACTCGGTCGTCCGCGCGGTCGAGGTGATCGGCCTCGGTCGCCGGGCGATGCGGCTGCTGCCGCTCGACGAGCGCCGCCGGATGCGGCCCGAGGACCTGGACCGCGCGATCGCCGCCGACCGCGAGGCGGGCGTCGTGCCGATCGCGGTCGTCGCGAACGCGGGGACGACGCTGACCGGCGCGGTCGACCCGCTCGACGAGATCGCCGACGTCTGCGCCCGCCACGGCGTGTGGCTGCACGTCGACGGCGCGTACGGGCTGCCGGCGGCGGCGACCGCGACCGCGGGCGCGTTGTTCGCCGGCCTGGACCGGGCGGACTCGGCGACGGTCGACGCGCACAAGTGGCTCGGCGTCCCGAAGGCGTGCAGCGTGCTCATGGTCCGGCGCGACGGCGTGCTGCACGCGGCGTTCGGCCACGAGGAGAGCTACATGCTCCATCACGGCAACGTGCTCAACGCGGTCGACCGGACGCTCGAGTACTCGCGGCCGTTCCGGTCGCTGAAGCTGTGGCTGTCGTTCCGGGTGCACGGCGCGGCGCAGCTTCGCGCGTGGATCGACCAGACGCTCGCGCACGCGCGGCGCTTCAGCGAGCTCATCCGGGCCGACCCGGACTTCGAGCTGGTCTGCGAGCCGACGCTGTCGACGGTCTGCTTCCGCCATACCGGCGGCGACGACGCGTTCAACGTCGACCTCGCGCGCGCCGTCCAGACCGACGGGCGCGTCTACCTCGCGCCCGCCGTCGTCGACGACACCGCCTGCCTGCGCGCGTGCTTCGTGAACTTCCGGACGACCGACGAGCAGATCCCGTTCGTGCTCGAGGTGATCCGCGAGCTCGCCGAGGAGCGGCGCGGGTGAGCGCAGCGGGCGGCCGCCTGGCCGGGCGCGGGGCGCTCGTGACCGGCGGCGGCACCGGCATCGGCGCGGCGGTCGCGCGGCGGCTGGCGGAGGAGGGCGCGTCGGTCACCGTCGCGGGCCGCCGGCGTGCGCTCGTCGAGGAGGTCGCGGCCGGCCTGCCCGGCGGGCGCGGCGCCGCGGTCGCGTGCGACGTGACCGCCGAGGCCGACGTCGCCGCCGCGGTCGAGGCGGCGGTCGCGCACGCGGGGGACCTGCACATCGTCGTCAGCAACGCGGGAGCGGGCGGGGAGGGGTCGGTCGAGGACGTCGATCCGGAGGTCTGGCGGGCGACGCTCGACGTCAACCTCACCGGCCCGTTCCTCGTCATGCGCGCGGCGGCTCCGGCGCTGCGCCGGGCCCGCGGGTGCGTCGTGAACGTCAGCTCGGTCGCAGGTCTGCGCGCCGGACCGGGCTCTGCGGCCTACTGCGTGAGCAAGGCCGGGCTGGTGATGCTCACCCGGCAGGCGGCGATCGACCTCGGCCCGGACGTGCGCGTCAACGCGGTCTGCCCGGGCTGGGTGCGCACGCCGATGGCCGACGCGGATATGACCGCGCTGGGGGAGGCGCTCGGCACCGGCCGCGAGGAGGCGTACGCGACCGCCGCGCGCGACGTGCCGCTCGGCCGTCCGGCGATGCCGGAGGAGGTCGCCGGCGCGGTGACGATCCTGTGTGGCCCCGACGCGTCGTTCGTGACCGGGGCCGTCCTGACGGTCGACGGCGGCAGCACCGTCGTCGACGTGGCCACGACCGCCTTCAAGGCGTTGTAGGAGGAGCCTGCCTTGGACGCACGCCTGGTGCTGATCCTGTCCGAGACGTGGACGATGACCTCGCCGCGCGACCTGCGCGCGCTCGTGCGGATGGCCGCCGAGGCCGAGGACGCCGGCTTCGACGCGGTCATGCTGAGCGAGCACCTCGCGCTCGGCCCGAGCGCGAACGCGCTGGGATCGATGGCCAACCCGCGCGAGTACGCGCTGCCCGGCAACCAGGAGCCGGACTACCCGTGGCCGAGCTCGATGGTCCTGCTGTCGGCGATGGCCGCGGCGACGTCGCGCCTGCGGCTCGTCGCCGGCGCGATCATCGCCCCGCTGCGCCACCCGGTGCACCTGGCCAAGGACCTCGCGACGCTCGACCTGCTGAGCGAGGGGCGGCTCGTCGTGCAGCCGACGGTGAGCTGGCACCGTGACGAGTACGAGGCGCTCGGCGTGCCGTTCGAGCGCCGTGGCCGCCTGCTCGACGAGCACCTGGCCGCGTGGGAGGTGCTGTGGCGCGACACGCCCGCCTCGTTCGAGGGCGAGCACTACCGGTTCACCGACGTGTACTGCGAGCCCAAGCCGTACCGGCCGGGCGGCCCGGTGCTGTGGTTCGGCGGGTCGAGCGTGCACCCGGCGCTGCTGCGCCGGCTCGTCCGGTACGGGTCGGGGTTCCATCCGCTGGGCCAGCCGTCGGACGAGGACCTCGAGCGGGTGCGCGCGGCGATGGCGCAGGCGGGCCGGGACATGGCCGAGCTGGAGATGGTCGGCGGCACGCGCGCGACGTTCCCGGACGCCGACAGCGTCGCCGACCTCGACGAGGCGCTCGCCACGATCCCCGCGCAGGCCGCGCGCGGGTTCGGCTCGTTCTGCATCAAGCCGTCGCAGTTCACCGACGACGCGAGCGACTTCGGGGCCTGGTGCCGTGACGTGGTCGCCCGGGTCCGCGCCCTCGAGGCCGCGCCCGCGCGATGAATTCCGGTGTGCCGGCTCGTCCTTGGGGCAGGACGAGCCCATGGACGACGACAGCGTCAACCCGCTCGGCCGCCTCGGCCGCCCGCTCTCCGAGCGCTTCGACGTCCTCGTCGTCGTCCTGTGGCCCGGGGAGGCGCGGCCGTTCCGCGCCGCCGAGTGGGAGGACACCGTCGCGCTCGTCGAGGACGGCGAGATCGAGCTCGAGTGCACCCGCGGCGGCCGGCGCCGGTTCGGCCCCGGCGCCGTCCTGCCGATGGGACGGCTGACGCTGCGCACCCTCCACAACCCCGGCTCCGGCCCGGTCCGCCTGACGGCGGTGTCGCGAGCGGAGCGGGACGGGCGCGGCGGGCGCTGACGAAGGCTGCTCAGTCGTCGCCGGCCGCGACTCGGCGCTCGGCCTCGTCCTCGGGGATCGCGAGCGCGACGTGCAGCGTGGCGGCGGTCACCTCGGGCTGGTAGCCGACGCCGGGCTCGAGGTCGCGGTCGAGCTCGACGATCGGGTTCTCCAGCCGGCCGATGCCGTCGATCTCGACCGCCACGACGTCGCCGGGCTCCACGGGCCGCGAGTTCGCGGGGGTCCCGGTGAGCAGGACGTCGCCGGGCTCGAGCGTGATGAGCCGGGCCAGGTCGGCGATCTGGTAGGCGACCGAGAACATGAGGTCCTCGCCGACGTTCGCCTCCTGGACGAGCTCGTCGTTGACGTACGTGCGCAGGTTCAGCTCCTCGGGCACGACGTCGGCGGCGTCGACGAGGCACGGGCCGAGCGGGCAGAAGCCGTCCTGGCCCTTGACGCGCAGCATCGCGCCGCGGTCGGCGTGGCGGAAGTCGTGGACGCCGAAGTCGTTCGCGATCGTGTAGCCGCGCACGTACTCCAGCGCGTCGTCGATCGACACGCCCAGGCAGCGCTCGCCGATGACGACCGCCAGCTCGCCCTCGTAGTTGAGGTAGCGGCAGCCGCGCGGGCGCGCGACCGGGGCCCGGTGGGCGCTGAGCGCGCTCGGCGGCATGAGGAAGTACGACGGGTACTCGGGCGGGCTCGCCATCGCGTACTCGACGACCCGCGAGCGGTAGGTCAGGTGCGTCGCGATGATCTTCGACGGCGGGTCGATCGGCGGCAGCCAGGTGCCGTCGCCGGCGCGGCGCTCGTGCTTCATCGGACGGGCATCTCCTTGTCGTGCTGGGCGACGACCTCGCCGCCGTCGACCGAGTAGGCGAACGAGAACCGGAAGCCCTTGCCGATCGAGATCGGCGCGATCGCCTGCAGGTCCTCGATCGTGTCGTCGTACAGGCGCAGCTCGGCGTCGCCCTCCCAGATCTCTGTCACCTCGCGGTCGTACCCGCCGGCGCGGACGAGCTCGAACACGTCGGGCCGCGTCCCGCTGTAGGCGGGGAAGTGGCGGGTGTTGTGCATCGGCGGGTCGTTGACCGTCGGGCCGGTCTCGGAGATGCCGGTGAGGGTCACGACCGCGCGCGCGATCTGCCGGTCGTTCGCGGTGCACGTCGCGCCGAACCGCGCGCCCGGCTCGAGCCTCGGCGTCGCCTTGCCGACGGGGAACAGCCGGGTCATGTGGATCGAGCCGAGCTTCTTCGGGAAGCCCTGGATCCAGCCGCGGTACATCGCGAAGTCCTTGTCGACCCAGATGTAGACGCAGCGGCTGACCGGCTCGCCCCGGAACTTGCCGCCGATGACGATGAAGAACTCCCGGTACTGCGACTGGATCGGGTCGACGAGCTCGTGGAGGTCGTCCGAGCACGACTGCCAGTCGGCGAAGATCGCCGCGACCGCGCCGGGGTCGTCGGCCGGCTCGAGCTCCGGCGGCAGGAGCGCGGTCACCGCCTCGGGGTCGGCGTGGTACTCGACGATGAGGAAGTCCCCGGAGTAGTGCCACGGCGGCGGCGGGACGATCCCGGCGCGGCCGTCGGGGGACAGCGGTGCGGTATAGCCGCGAAGGCTCAATCGGCTCTCCTGGTCACGTTGACGCCCACCGCAGAATGGATACATTATCCAAGCGCGACGGGCAATCCCGGCGGCTCGCCGGTGTCGCCCGTCGGACCGTGAAACCGCGACCAGGAGGGAGCCGCCGATGAGGGTCGAGGTCGACATGGACCTGTGCCAGTCCAACGGCCTGTGCCAGGCCGCAGCGCCCGACGTGTTCGAGCTCGGGGACGACGACATCCTGCGCTGGGTCGAGGAGCCCGGCGAGGAACGCCGCGCGGAGATCGAGGAGGCCGCGGCCGCCTGCCCGGTCCAGGCGATCACGGTCATCGACTGACCACGCCCGGTGCCGCTCGAACGGATCGTCGTCGTCGGCGCGTCGCTCGCCGGGCTGCGCGCCGCCGAGGCGCTCCGCCGGGCCGGCTACGAGCGCGAGCTGACGATCGTCGGCGACGAACCGCACCGCCCCTACAACCGGCCGCCGCTGTCGAAGGAGCTGCTCGCCGGCAAGGTCGACGACTGCGCGTTCCGCGTCGACGACGAGCAGCTCGCGTGCGACTGGCGCCTCGGCGTGCCCGCGGCGTCCCTGGACCTGCGGGCGCGGCAGGTCGTGCTCGGGGACGGCGGCGAGCTGCCGTTCGACGGGCTCATCGTCGCGACCGGCGCCCGCGCCCGGACGTGGCCGGGGGCGGGCGAGGGCGTCCACGTGCTGCGCACGCTCGACGACGCGCTCGCGCTCCGGGCCGCGCTCGTCCCCGGCGCGCGCCTCGTGATCGTCGGCGCCGGCTTCGTCGGCTGCGAGGTCGCCGCGACCGCGCGCGGGCTCGGGTGCGAGGTGACGCTCGTCGACGTCGCGCCGCTGCCGATGGGGCCGCTCGGGCCGGAGATCGGCGCGCTGTGCGCGCGGCTGCACCGCGAGCACGGCGTCGACCTGCGCCTCGGCGAGGGCGTCGCGGCCGTCGAGGACCGCTCGGTCGTGCTCGCCGGCGGCGCCCGGATCACCGGCGACGCGGTGCTCGTGGCGATCGGCGCGGTGCCGTGCACCGCGTGGCTCGCGGGCTCGGGCCTGACGCTCGACCCCGGCGTCGTGTGCGACGAGCGCTGCGCCGCCGTCGGGGCCGAGGGCGTCTACGCCGCCGGGGACGTCGCGCACTGGCCGCACCCGCTGCTCGGCGGCGAGCTCGTCCGCGTCGAGCACTGGAGCAACGCCGGCGAGATGGCCCGGGCCGCGGCGCGCAACCTGCTCGGCGACGACACCCCGTACGCGGCGGTGCCGTACTTCTGGTCCGATCAGTACGACGTGAAGGTGCAGGCCGTCGGCTTCCCCGAGCGCGGCGAGCGCGCGGAGGTCGTCGAGGGCGACCCGGACGACGGCGCGTTCATCACCGCGCTCGAGCGCGACGGCGTCCTCGTCGGCGCGCTGCTGTGGAACATGCCGCGGCGCATGCCGCACTACCGCCGCTGGGTCGCCGAGCGGGTGCCCGCGGCCGATGTGCGCGCCGCGGCGGCCGGCTGAAGCGGCCGGCCGCCGCGGCCCGCGTCTGCAGCCTCCCCCCAGAGGCGCTCCCGAGCCCTCGATCAGGCGGTCACGCGCTGGGCGCGCATCTCGGCGATCGATTCGTCGGTGCAGCTTGCGAAGAACCCGCCGACCACCTCGCGCACCTCGTCGAGCGACTCGGCGCGGTACAGGACCGGCTGGTAGTGGGTGATGTCGTAGTCGGCGGTGCCCATCTCGACGAGGTCGAGCGGGCGCAGCTCCATGTGGCGGAACTCGTCGATCTCGCCGTAGCTCGACAGGATCCCGGCGCCGTAGGCGCGCAGCTCGCCCTCCTCCATCACGACGCCGAACTCGACGGTGAACCAGAAGACCTTGCTCAGGAAGCGCAGGTTGTCCTCGTCGCGCAGGCGGTGGGTCGCCTCGCCGGTCAGGCGGTGCAGCTCGGAGAACGTCGGCGTGGCGAGCAGGTGCCCGTGGCCGATGACCTCGTGGATGATGTCCGGCTCGGGCGTGTAGAGCGGCTGGGCGTGGTGGCGGACGTACTGCGTCGAGTGGAAGATCCGGTCGCGCAGGCTGCCGTAGAACTCGCGCAGCGGGACGAGCCCCGGGGCGGGCACGTAGCGGAAGCCGGTCAGCGGCTCGACGCGTGCGGTGACCTCGTCGAGGTTCGGGACGCGGTCGGTCGGCAGGTCGACGGCGTCGAGCGCCTCGACGTACTCGCGGATCGCGAGCCGCTCGTGCTTGGGCCGCAGCTCGCGGCACACGGTCCGCCACACCTCGTGCTCGGTCTCGGTGTAGCCGACGTCCGGGGTCGGCTCGCCGGGCTGCCAGCGCAGCGCGTACCCGGCGATCTCGTTGCGGCGCCGTCGGTAGTCCTCGTCGGCGAAGCCCGGGTGGTCGGGCGCGAGATGGACGGTGACCTCGCCGTCCGCGCTCTCGCTCACCGGTGAATACAGCTGTCCTTCCTCGAACACGGCTCTCCCTCCCAGATCCGTGGGCGGAGGACAGCAGGTGCCGCCGATGGTGGCAAGTCTGACCATCGCGACTGGGCAATCTTTGCACCGATGGCCAGTCTCATGGCATCATCACTGGTCAATATGACCATCGATGAGCTCGACGCACGCCTGATCGCGACCCTCCGCGAGCACCCGCGGGTCGGGCTGCTCGAGGTCGCGCGCCGCCTCGGCGTCGCGCGCGGCACCGTGCAGGCTCGCCTGGCCAAGCTCGAGGCGCGCGGCGTCATCACCGGCTACGGGCCCGAGGTCGACCCCGCCGCGATGGGCTACGGGATCCAGGCGTTCGTGCTGCTCGAGCTCGCCCAGGGCCGGCTCACCGAGGCGCGCGACGCGCTCGCGGCCGTGCCGGAGGTCGTCGAGGCCGACGCGATCAGCGGCCCGCAGGACCTGCTCTGCCGCCTGGTCGCGCGCGACACCGAGCACCTGCAGGAGATCGTCAACCGCGTGCTGGCGTCGCCGGCGATCCGGCGGTCGACGTCGTACATCGTGCTGTCGCAGCAGGTCCGCCCGCGCACGGGACCGCTCGTCGAGGCGGCCGCGCGCGCCGGGTAGCGCCCGCGCGCCGCGTCAGCGCTCGAGCCGCGCGACGAGCTCGTCGAGGCGCAGCTCCTCCAGCCCGCGGCCGACCGCCTCCAGCTCGCCCGCGCACCACTCGACGAGCGTCCGGCCCTCGGCGCACAGCGCGAGCGTCTCGCGCAGGCCGGCCTCGCCCGAGTCCAGGCGGCGGATGATCTCCTCGATGCGCGCGGTGGCGCTCTCGTACGTCTGCTCCATCACTCCCTCTCCGTGATCGTGGCGCCGGCCTCGCCGTCGGCGAAGCGCAGGCGGACGGACCCGGCCTTCCGCGCGGCCGCCGCCGACGACAGCGGCGCGCCGGTGCGGTCGGCGACGAGCGCGTAGCCGCGCTCGAGCGTCCGCTGCGGGTCGTGGGCCTCCAGCGCGAGCCGCAGGCGGTCCAGGTCGCGGGCGCGGCGGCCGACGCGCGCCGGCTGGGCGCCGCGCGCCAGCGCGCCCGCCCCGCGGCGCAGCCGCTCGTCCTCGCGACCGAGGCGCCGCGTCCCCGCGGCGCGGATCTCGCGCAGCTTCTGGTGCAGGCGCTCGCGCTCGCGGGCCACGTACCGGGCCGGCGCGCGCGACAGGCCCGCCAGCGCGCGGGCGCGGTCGAGCACCGCCCGGCGCGCGTGGGCGTCCAGGCGCCGTGCGGCGGCGGCCAGCGCCGCGCGCGCCTCGCCGACGTGGCAGCCGACCGCCGCCTCGGCGGCGTGGGTCGGCGTCGAGCACGTCACGGCGGCGACGTCGTCGAGCAGGGTGCGGTCGGTGTGGTGGCCGACCGACGCGATGACCGGGACCGGCAGCAGCGCGACCGTTCGGCACAGCGCCTCGTTGCAGAAGCAGAACAGGTCGGCCATCGACCCGCCGCCGCGCGCGACGACGATGACGTCGACCGCGCCGGTCGCCGCGAGGTCCTGCAGCGCGGCGGTGATCCGCGGCGCGGCGTGCCGGTCCTGCACCGGCGCGAACGCCCACACCAGGCGCCCGCTCCACCCGCGCCGGGCCAGGCCGGCGAGGATGTCGTCGCGCGCCTTGCCGCCCGCCGACGTGACGACGCCGATCGCCTTCGGCAGCGCCGGGCGGGGCAGGCGCTTCTGCGGCTCCATGAGGCCCTCGGCGGCCAGCAGCTTGCGGCGCCGGTCGAGCTGGGCGAGCAGGTCGCCCTCGCCGGCGACCCGCAGCGCGGTCACCGCGAACGAGAACGCCGGCGACGCGGTCCGGCTGCCCGGGTAGTAGTCCGGCCCGCCGGCGACGACGACCTGCGCGCCGTCGCGCAGCGCGTCCGGCCCGAGGCGTAGGCGCGCGAAGTCGTCGGCCCACATCGAGCACGGGAGCGCGCCGTCGGCGTCGCGCAGCTCGAACCACACCCGCGTCGGCCGCACCCGCAGGTTCCACACCTCGCCGAAGAGCTGCAGCCGCGGGCGCCGCCGCAGCTCGTCGCGGACCTTGCGCGCGTACGCGCCGACCGGCCACGGCCCCGGCAGGGACGAGCCGGGGATGCCGGCGGGGGCGAGCGCGGGATCGGCGGCCATGGGCCGCGTAGGGTCGCGCGCCGCCCGGACGTCAGGCCGCCGCGCCGACCGCGGCGGCCAGCGTGCGGACGACCCGCTCACGGTCGCCGAACGGCACGACGAGCAACGTCGTCACGCCCGCGCGCTCGAACGCCGCCAGGCGCTCGTCCAGCTCGCCCGGCGTGCAGGCCAGCGCGACGCGGTCGAGCAGCTCGTCGGTCACGGCCTCCGCCGCGCCCGCGCGGTCGCCGGCCAGGAAGCGCTCCTGCACCTCGCGCGCCGCGTCGCCCTGGCCGTAGCGGGCGGCGAGCTCGACGTAGAAGTTCTTCTCCTTCGCGCCCATCGCGCCGAGGTAGAACGCCGTCCACGGGCGCACCGCCGCGCGCGCCGCGCCGGCGTCGTCGTCGATCGCCATCGGCACGCCGGCCGCGACGTCGATCTCCGACAGCGAGCGCCCGGCCTTCGCCGCGCCCGCGCGGAGTGGCTCCATGAGCACCTCGGGCTGGGCGGGGTCGAGGAACGCCGGCAGCCAGCCGTCGGCGATCGCGCCGGTCTGCTCGATCGCCTTCGGCCCGATCGAGCCGAGGTAGACCGGGATGCGCTCCTGCACCGGCTTGGCCAGGAGCCGCAGCGGCTTGCCGAGGCCGAGGCCGGGCTCGCCCTCGGGCAGCGGGAGCCGGACCGGCTCGCGGGCGAGCGCCCGCCGGACGACGTCGACGTAGTCGCGCACCCGGGCGAGGTTGCGCACGAACGGCTCGCCGTACCAGCCCTCGGAGACCTGCGGGCCGCTCAGCCCCAGCCCGAGGCGGAAGCGCCCGCCGCTGAGCACGTCGAGCGTCGCGGCCGCCATCGCGGTCGCGGTCGGCTTGCGCGCCGGGATCTGCATGACCGCCGAGCCGAGCGCGATCCGCTCGGTGCGCCCGGCCAGCAGGCCGAGCACCGACACCGCGTCCTGGCCCCACGCCTCGCTGATCCACACCGAGTCGAGCCCGAGCTCGTCGGCGAGGACGGACAGCCCGACCTGCTCCTCGGGCGAGAACCAGGGCCAGTACGCGAGGAAGAGCCCCGCGCGCACTTAGTGGTTGCCGCCGGCGTCCAGTCGGGCGCGCGCGGCGGCGTCGGCGCTGAGCGAGGGCAGCGGCTCGATGCCCTCCTCGTGCGGCGTGCCGCGGACCTCGCCGGTGTAGCCCAGCTCGGTCAGGCGCGCGATCTCCCGCTCGCCCTCGATGCGCGCGGGATGGTCCTCGGGGAGGCCCCGGATGAGCTTGGCGATCCGGTTGCGGATCTGGAGCGCGAAGTGCGGCGTGGACGCGCCCATGAGCTGGCGGACGTCGTCGACCGTGACGTCGCGCGCGCGGCGCTCGGGGGCTTCGGCTTCGCTCACGAGGTGGGTGCGGGGCTGGCTTGGACCTGGGTGATCTCGAGCAGGGCGTCGATCCGGGACTGGACGGCGACCGGCATCGCGTCCTCGTCCCCGATGACCCAGCCGTGATTGTAGACCCCCCGTACCGGGTCACGCTCGTAGCCGGGCTGGATGTCGAGCAGGTAGCTCTCCAGCCGGCGGTCGAGCCGCGCGCCGCCGGTGTGGAGCAGGATCGGCCCGTACGTGCCGCTGCGCGAGAGCGGCGCCGCGGCGATCGCGTCGACCGGCCGCCGGGCGTTGACGAACACGAGGCCGTGGCCGGGGTCGACGACGCCCCAGCCGAACGTGCCGTCGACGTGGCGCGCGAAGTCGATCGCGTTGGCGACCGGGTCGGTCGACCCCTCGATGCGCCGGACGGTGCCGAGGCGGCGCAGGCGCCGCTCGACCTTCGCGGTGATCGTCTGGTCGTCGCCGAACAGGTGGATCCGGGGCTGCTCGTGGCGCTCGAGCGCCTCGATCGTCGCGCGCGGGACGTCGTCGCGGCCGGTGAAGAGGATCGGGTCGCCGGACTTCGCCGCCCAGCCGGCGGCCGGGACCGCCAGCTCGGGGCGCTCGCTCGTCACGACGAGCACGCGGTCGCTCGTGCGCCCGTTGGCGGCCGAGAGCGTCGCGTCGACGCGCGCCGCCAGGTCGGCGGGGTTCTCGCCGGTGATGTCGGTGCTCTCCAGGCCCTCGACCTCGGGGACGTCGCCGACGCGGATGACCCGCGCGTTCGCGAGGTCCTTGGCGCCGGTCGGGCCGAGCGCGCTGATCGTGTCCTTCGTGGCGTCCGGCAGGTCGTCGCCGTCGGCGAACAGGACCGGGGCGCCGACCGGGTCGGCGATGAGCGGCGCCGCGGCGAGCGCCGCGCGCCAGTCGGACGCGTCGGCGAGCGCGACGGCGGCGGGCCGGCGCCCGTCCTCGAGCCCGGCGCCCGGGTAGACCGCCCGCGCGACCGCCGCCGCCGTGGCGACCGGATCGGCGCTGCCCACGCGCGTCGTGTTCTTCGTCGCGAACGCCGGGAACCCGAGATCGGTCGCGGCCTCGGCCTCCTCGCCCTTGACGCCGACCTGCGGGCCCTCGGGGGCGTCGTCGTCGCCACCGCCGCCGCACGACGCGGCGAGAGCGGCGGGCACGGCGAGCGCCAGGCAGCAGAGCACGGCGGAGAGGAGGCGGGACCGCGGCACGGGGTCAAGGTACAGCGCCCCCGCCGGCCGTCCTCCGGTCCCGGCGCTCCTGGATCAGATCGTCCTCAAGGTGCGGCTTCGGCGGCCGATCACCGAGTTTGAGCGCGCCAGGATCCGCCGGGGCGCTACGCATGATCCCTTGCAGGTGGGGTACAGTGCCCGCCTGATGCCGAATCCCTGGTCAAGGCCAGGGAACGGGGGACCCACTTGTTGTTGGGGCGAATTGCCTGGTCTTCCAGGCGAAGCGCCGGCTCTTTCCGCGCTAGCCCGTCAGCTAACCCCGTAGGCCGACGAAAGAGAGTTGACCTTGCGGGTACCCCGCACGCTGATCTGCATCTGCATGCTCGTGACCGGCCTGATCGCGGCCCCTGCCGCGTCGGCCGAGCAGGGCACGGGCGGCGTCGGCTTCTCGTCCGAGAAGACGCGCGCCAAGAAGGGCAAGAGCACGAAGAGCACTACGTCGCGCGCCGCGGGCGTCGCGGCGTTCCCGGGCCCGCCCGCGACCATCGGCCCCGACGGCCTGGCCATCGCGCCGCCGCAGGCGCCGCCTGAGGTCCACGCCGCCATCGCCGCCGCGAACCGCATCATCGGCAAGCCCTACAAGTACGGCGGCGGCCACGCGAAGGTCGAGGACCGCGGCTACGACTGCTCGGGCACCGTCTCGTACGCGCTCATCGGCGCCGGGCTGCTCGAGGACGACCTGCCGCTCGACTCGTCGGGCTTCATGCGCTGGGGCAAGAGCGGCAAGGGCACGTGGATCACGGTCTACTCGAACCCCGGCCACGCGTTCGTCGTGATCGCGGGGCTGCGGCTCGACACGAGCGCCGCCGGCGATCCCGGCGGCCGCAAGGGCCCGCGCTGGCGCCCGAACCTCCGCTCGACGCGCGGCTTCCGGGCGCGGCACCCCGAGGGCCTGTAGGTCCCGGCCCGCTCGCGCCGGGCGTCGCCCGCTAGGCGACGCCGAGCTGCGCGACCACGTCGTCCGCCGCCTCCGGGCCGCTCCCGGCCGGCACGTGGATCACGCGCGCGTGCTCTGAGCGCCCGAGCAGCGCGGCGAACCCCGCGGCGCACCGCTGCGCGGCGGCCGCCTGCCCGGCCTCGCCGAGGTCCTCCTCGGGGGTCGTCACGAGCGCGTCGAGCACGCCGAACTCGCCCTTGACGAGCTCGGCCAGCCGGCGCACCGAGCCGTCCCTGCGCACGTCGAGCGTCCGCGGCGCCACCGAGTCGAGCCCTTCGTCCCACAGCTCGCTCGCGGCGGCCCGCGCGTCGGCCTCGTGCCGCGCGCAGAGCAGGACGGTGACGTCGCGGTCGGCGAGCTGCCGGCAGATCTCGAGCCCGATCCCCCGGTCGGCGCCGGTGACGAGGACGACCGTCACCCGCCGGTGACCGTCCGTCCCCGCAGGATCTGCTCGCGCTCGGCGAGCCGGTTGGCCCGCCGGAGCTGCGCCTCGCGCTCGCGCCGGCGCTCGTCCTCGGTCTCGCAGCGCAGCGGCGGCACCGGGGCGGGGTTCTGCTCGTCGTCGACCGCGACCATCGTCAGGTAGGCGGTCGTCGTGTGCCGGACCGTGCGCGTGAACGGGTTCTCGGCCTCGACGCGGACGCCGACCTCCATCGACGTGCGCCACGCCGCGTTGACCGTCGCCTTGAACGTGACCACGTCGCCGATGTGCACCGCCTCGTTGAACGTCATGCGGTCCATCCCGGCGGTCACGCAGCGCCGGCCGGCGTGGCGGAACGCGGCCAGCCCGGCCGCCTCGTCGCAGTAGCGCATGATCGTCCCGCCGTGGATGAACCCCGCGCTGTTGGCGTCGGTCGGAGCCATCCACCGGACGAGGATCGACTGCGACTCGGACGGCGTTCGGGGGTCCATCGGAGTGGATGGTACGGTGCGCCCATGCCCGGTCTCGGTGGACGGTTCAGCACCGTCGTGAAGGCGAAGATCTCGAAGTTGCTCGACAGGGCGGAGGATCCTGCCGAGACGCTCGACTACTCGTACGAGAAGCAGCTCGAGCTGCTGCAGAACGTCAAGAAGGGCATCGCCGACGTGGTGACGTCCAAGAAGCGGCTGCAGCTGCAGGCGGGCAAGCTCGAGCAGCAGGTCGTCAAGCTCGACACGCAGGCGCGCCAGGCGCTCAGCGCCGGCCGCGAGGACCTCGCGCGCACCGCGCTGGAGCGCAAGCAGCTCGCCCAGACCGAGCTGCAGTCGCTCGACCAGCAGGTCGCCGAGCTCGAGGAGCAGCAGCAGCGGCTGACCGAGAACGAGGCGAAGCTCCGCGCCAAGATCGAGGCCTTCCGCACCAAGAAGGAGGTCATCAAGGCGCAGTACTCCGCCGCCGAGGCCCAGGTCCAGATCTCCGAGGCCGCGACCGGGGTCGGCGAGCAGATGGCCGACGTCGGGCTGGCGATGCAGCGCGCGATGGACAAGACCGAGCAGATGCGCGCCCGCGCCCAGGCGGTCGAGGAGCTCGAGGCCGCCGGGACGTTCGACGACATCACCCAGCTCGGCTCCGGCGAGGACGACATCGACCGCCAGCTGCGCGAGCTGACGTCCTCCAGCCAGGTCGAGGACGAGCTGGCGAAGATGCGCGCGGAGCTCGGGTCGGGCTCCGAGGGCTCGCAGTCCGCGGGCGAGCTCGAGGAAGGGAAGGACGCGTGATCGTCCGCATCGCGACCGAGGACCAGTACGAGATCGCCGGCGACGACTACACGACGCTCAACGAGCTCGACGACGCCGTCGTCGAGGCGGTCGAGGCCGGCGACGCGGCCGAGTACGAGAAGCGCTTCGCCGCGCTGCTGGACTACATCCGCTCGAACGGCACCCGGCTGGCCGACGACGACCTGCGCGAGTCGGACGTCATCGTGCCCCCGCCGGACACCGACATCGACGAGGCGCGCCGCGACTTCACCGGCGAGGGGGTCATCCCCGACTCGGTGCTGCCGCGGATGCCGTAGGAGCCCTGCCCGCGGCGCAGGCGCGGGGCGGCGGCGCGGCCGCCGCCCTCAGGCCTCCAGGCCGGCGCGCCGCAGCCAGCGCGTCTCCCACGGGCTGATCTCGTTCACCCGGCCGGGCACGCCGCCGACCGCCAGCACGGTCGTGTCGGGGGCGACGGCGTGCGCGACGCGGTGGGAGGGCGGTGTGACGAACACCAGCGTCCCGGCCGGGGCGTCGAACGTGTCCTCGTCGACGGTGAAGCGGGCGGTGCCGCGGACGACGACGTAGAGCTCCTCGGCCTCGTCCTCGTCGTGCGCCTCGATCACGAGGTCGCCGGGCCGCCGCCCGACGTACGCGTTCGTGCCGAACGCGCGGATGCCGAGGTGGTGGCGGACGGCGTGCCACTCGAGCCCGTCCTCGGGCGGCGTGGGGACGACCGGGACGTCGTCGATCGCTGCGACGAGGTGGCTCATCGCAGCAGGCTCGCGACCGCGGTGAACGGGCGCCGGACGCGGGAGGTCACGGTGCGCTGCGAGCGGCGCAGCTGCGCGGCCCGCAGCCGCAGGAGCGCGACGGCCTCCTCGGTCCTGGCGAACGGGTCGGCGACGACCCGGTCGTCGGCCAGGTCGAGCGCCGCGACCGGTGTGCGGCCGTACTCGGCGACGAGCACGTCGTCGCCCAGCGGCGGCGCGCTGTCGAGGACGGCGAGGGCCGAGAGCGCGGCGGCGTCGGCGGCGCAGACCCGGCGGATCGTCAGCGCGTGCTGGCCGGCGGTGCGCGCGGCCGGTCGCCGCCGGGGCCGGTTCTCGGCGCGTGGCGCCTGCGTCGCGGTCTGCATGAAGCGTTCGGTGACGTGCCAGGCGGATGGGGAAAGCATGCGGGTGCTCCTCGTGCTGGTAACTGTCCAAAGGCTATAGGAGGTTACGTAACCAGTCAAGTGAAAACGCTAGAATCATCCGTGATGCCTGCCACGATGCAACGACGGGGATGAGCGGAACGTGAGCCAGCAGGCCCCCGGACGGCTGGAGCTCGTGCGGTCGTTCGTCAACACCGTCGACCTCGAGGATCCGGCGTCCGACGCGCTGCGCGAGCCGGAGGGGCTGCGCACGTGGCTCGTCGGGCACGAGCTGCTCGACCCCGGCGAGGGCGAGGTCCGCGAGGCCGAGCGCCGGCGCGCGGTGCAGCTGCGCGAGGCGCTCCGCGAGCTGCTGCTCGCCAACCACGCCGACCACGAGCTCGACCCGGCCGCGGTCGAGACCGTCGACGCGGCCGCGCGCCGCGCGCGGCTCGAGCTGCGGTTCGCGGCGCCCGGCGCCCAGGCGCGCGTCGAGCCGGCGGCCCCCGGCGTGGACGGCGCGCTCGGCAGGCTCCTCTCGATCGTGGCCGACGCCCAGGCCGACGGGACGTGGAAGCGGCTCAAGGCGTGCCCGTGGGACACCTGCCACTGGGCGTTCTACGACCACTCGCGCAACCGCTCGGGCGTCTGGTGCAACATGGCGGTCTGTGGCAACCGCGCGAAGGCCAAGGCGTTCCGGGCCCGCAAGCGCGAGGCGGGCCGCGGTCACGCGTAGGCGGCTCGGGGTCGGCGCCGCGCTCGTCGGCGGGCGCATCGTCGCCGGCGACTGCAGCGTCCACGACGGGCGCATCGACCGCGCCGGGCTGGTCGCGCGGCGGGCGGGCGCGACCGGGATCGCCGCGCCCGGCTTCGTCGACCTGCAGGTCAACGGGTTCGCGGGCGCCGACTTCCTCTCCGCCGGCGTGACGGAGGAGGCGCTCGAGGCGCTGCGCGCGACCGGCGTCGCCGCGCTGCTCCCGACGTTCGTCACCGCGCCCGAGGCGGCGGTGGCGGACGCGCTGCGGGCGCTGCCGGACCATCCGCTGGTGGCCGGCGCGCACCTCGAGGGGCCGTTCCTGTCGCCCGCGCGCCTGGGCGCGCACCCGGCCGCCCACCGCCGCGACCCCGACCTCGCGCTGCTCGAGCGGCTGCTGGAGGCCGGGCCGGTGCGGCATGTGACGCTCGCCCCCGAGCTCCCGGGCGCGGGCGGGCTGGTCGACGCGCTCGCCCGCCGCGGCGTCACGGTCGCGGCAGGGCACACCGACGCGACCGCCGGGCAGGCGCACGCGGCGTTCGACCGCGGCGTCCGCGCGGTCACCCACCTGTTCAACGCGATGCGCCCGCCGTCCGCGCGCGACCCGGGGATCGCGTTCGCGGCGCTCGGCCGCCGCGACGTCGCCGTGACCGTCATCGCCGACCGTGTCCATCTCGCCGACGACACCCTGCGGACGGTGTTCGCGGCCGCGCCCGGCCGCGTCGCGCTCGTCACCGACGCGACCGCCGCGGCGGCCGCGCCGGACGGCGGCTACCGGCTCGGCCGGCTGGCGATCCGGGCGCGGGGCGGCGTCGTCCGCGACGAGACCGGGCGGCTGGCGGGGAGCGCGCTGACGATGGACGCGGCGGTCCGCAACGTCTGCGCGCTCGGCGTGCCGCTGCCCGTCGCGCTCGCGGCGGCGTCGGCGGTCCCGGCCCGGATCGCGGGGCTGGGGGAGGTGCGCGGCGTGGTCGTGCTCGACGACCGGCTCGAGGTCGCGGCGACCGCCTGAGCGGCGGGGCGCTAGCGCCCGCGCGTGCGCTCGAACGCCCGCGCGCGCTGCTCGATCTCGCCGAGCAGCTGCCGGACCTCGGCCAGGCCGGCGCGCAGCTCCGCGTCCCCGACCTCGACCGGCTTCATCGAGTCCTGCAGCGCCACGAGCCGCTCGTCGGCCGACGCCACCGCCTCGACGGCGCCGGCGATCGCCGCCTGCGGCCCGTGCGGCGCCGGCTGCGGCGCGGGCGCGAACGCGCGGCCCGGCAGGCCGTGCCGCGCGGCGAACTCGGCGTGCGTGCGCTTCGCGCGGCCGTACGCGTGCTGCACCGGCCGGAAGAGCTCCTCCTCGAGCCGGTCGGCGCTGCGCTCGTCGAGCTGGTCGAACGCCTCGCCGAGCGCGGCGAGCGCGACCGCGAGATCGTCGGCGGCGTCCGCGATGACGTCGAGGAGCTCCTGCCGTGCTTCGGCGCTGACGTAGGCCATGCGGCCAGGGTACGGGAGCGTCAGTCCGGCCGCGCGATCTTCTGCGCGGCGTCGATCGTGGCGGCCCGGACCGCCTCGATGTCGACGGCGTTGTGCAGCATCCGCACGCCCGAGTTCACGAGGCCCTGGATGAGCTGGGCGGTGAGCTCGGGGCGTGGATGGCCCTGCCGCGCGAGCTCGGCCTCCATGAGCACCGCCGGGCGGTAGGCGAGCGCGTTGATCCGCGCCCGGACGGCCGGCCCGAGCCGGGCCTCGCCGAGGATCGTCGCGAGCCGGTGGTGCCCCTCGGCGACGAGGTGCAGCTGCGTGGTGACGAACGCGGCGACGCGCTCGTCGAAGTCGCCGGCGGCGGCCATCGCGGCCTCGAGGCGGTCGAGCCACTCAGGCAGCTCGCGCTCGCAGACGGCGGCGATGATGTCGTCGCGCGAGTGGAAGTACCGGTACACCGAGTTGCGCGCGAGGCCGGCGCGCTCGCCGAGCGCGCGGAAGCCGAGCGCCTCGACCCCGCCCTCGACGAGCAGGTCCTCGGCGGCGTCGAGGAGCGCCTCGCGCTGCCTGGCGCGGTGCTCGGCGACGGTGGGGGCGTCGATCTGCGGCATGGCGCCGATCCTACGCGGGGACGCGGGCGCGGGCGATGCACCCGCGCCCCCATCCGCTCAGGCGGACGCCCGCGTCAGGCCTCGCGGGCGCGCTTGACGAGCTCGACGCTGGCGGCGCGCAGGCCGTCCGGCTCGGTGCACGGCTCGGGGAACGACACCCGCGCCGGGGCCTTGCCGCGCGGGGTGGTGACCGTGAGATCCAGGCCGTAGCGGTCGGCGCGGTCGCAGCGGGCCTCGGTCGCGTCGGTGTGGCCGCTGAGCTTCTGGGCGATGAGCAGCAGCGCGTCGGCGTGGTCCTCGTTGAGGTGGCGCACCGCGTAGTCGGCCTTGGCCGCGACCGGATCGACCTCGGCCGCCGCGTACGACGCTGCGTCGGCCGAGTCCATGCGGCCGTAGCCGCCGACCCAGCGCACGCGGTCGACGCGCATCACCCAGAGGGAGAAGTCGCCGAAGTCGACGTAGTGCTTGGCCATCGGCACGGCGGCGAGGAACGCCTCGCGCGCCTCGTCGTGCTCGGCGCCCTCGGGCCGCACGCACGTGCCGGCGAGCGTGACGCGGCCGCTGTTGAGCGGGTCGCCGCCGACGTGGTTGTCGTCGGCGACGTTGAGGCTGGCGCGCGGGTCGCGGAAGAGGTTGCGGCCGTGCTCGGCGAGGGTGGAGACGAGGAAGACCGGCGAGCCGTCGCCGATCGTCGCGTAGGCGACGAGCGACGCCCACGGATGGCCGTCGTCGCTGAGCGTCGCGAGCGTGCCCAGGCTGTGGGTCGCGACGAGGGCGCGCGCCTCCTCGGCGGGGGTGCGGCGGCGCGCCGGGAGCGCGGGGGGCTCGAGCGGCTTGGGGACGGCGAGCGCCTCGGGCGGCGCGTCGTGGTTCGTCGGGATCGTGGGGGCGGCGGACATGGCAGGCCATCTTAGGGACAGGTGTCGCCAAGATCAAGACACCTGTCGCGAAAATGCTCGTCGCCCGCGGCTCAGCCGCCCGGCGTGGAGCCGTCGGCGCCGCCCTGCGGCGTGCCCTGGCCGCCGTCCTGCGGCGTCGCCTGGCCGCCCTCCTGCGGCGTCGCCTGGCCGCCCGCCGTCCCGGGCTGCCCCCCCTGCGTGGCCGGCTGCCCGCCGCCCGGCGCGCTGCCGTCCGGCGCCTTGCCGCCGGGCCGCACGAGGACGGTGCGCCCGTCCTCGAGGCGGTACACGGTCCCGACCTCCTCGCCGCGCCCGACCACCTTCTCGCCGGGCCGCAGCCGGATCTCCGACGCCTTGTCGTCCGGGCCGACGACGACCGCGTCGTCCGGCCTGGACTGCTGCTGTTGCTGCTGCGTGCGGTTCTGCTTGAGCGCCTCGGGCGACAGGTCGATCGACGACAGCGCCGCGAGCAGGAAGGCGACCGACAGCACGATGCCGAGGTCGAACAGGTTCACCAGGCCGTCGAGCGGGTCGCCGGCGCGGTCGTCGTGCAGGCGGGCGCGGGCCCCGACGTTGCCCCTCATACCGGCTGGCTCTCCTGGTGCATCGGGGGCGCGACGGCCTGGACGCGCTCGGGCGTGAGCCGGGCGGCGGCGTACTCGAGGTCGCTGTAGTCGTGCGCGTACACCCGGTCGCGCAGCAGCGACACGGTGAACGCGAGCGCGCCGACGAGCAGGCCGACGACCGTGACGCCGAACGCCACGCGCAGGTTCTCGGTCAGCCGGTCGACGTCGCCGGCCGACAGGCCCGCGAGCGCGGGGGAGAGCGGGATGAGCGTGCCCATGAGGCCGAGCGCGGGGCCCATGCGGACGAGCACCCGCGTGCGCTCCAGGCGCCGCAGCGATCGCAGGTCGAACTCGGCCAGGCGCTTGGCGATCCGGTCGGCCGCGTCGGGCGTGCCGTGGACGCGCACGATCGCCTCGAGCACCTCGGCCATCCACGGGGAGTACGCCGCGTCGCGCAGGGCGACGAGCGCGCGGCCGTAGTCGTTGGCCGCCAGCGCCGCGGCGGCCTCGTCGACCTGCCGGTCCAGCCGCGCCAGGCCGCGGCCGCGCCGGCGCTGCAGCTCGGCGGCCAGCGTGCCGAGCTCGACGATCACGACGACGAACGCCAGCAGCGCCAGGACGAGCACCGGGTAGCGCAGCGCGTCGGTGACCTCGAACAGCAGCTCTTCGATGTTCACGCGGTCACCTCGGTGCCGGAGGACGGGTCGTTCCAGACGTCGGCGCGGTTGCGGCGGCGCTCGAGCGACCAGCCTGCCAGGAGCGCGAGCGTCGCGCCGATCCCCGACCACGCCTCGGTGGGCAGTAGCGCGCCGCCCTCGCCGTCGTCGCCCTGCCGGGCCGTGGAGACCCGGCGGGCGCGGCTCACCGGCTGCTCCGTGGGGGCCTCGAGCAGCTCGCCCTCGATCTCGCCGGGGACGAGCGTCTCGCGGGGCTGCTGCCTGGTCTTGCGCTTGCGGCGGGGCTTGTCGCGCTTCCGCGCGGGCGTCGACGGGGCCGCGGAGGCCGCCGCGCCGGCGCCGGCGCCGCTGCCGCCGCCGGTCGCGCCACCGCCGGTGCCGCCCGTGCCCGCTCCCGCTCCGGCGCCGGCGAGGCCGGACGAGGCCGTGCCGCCCCCGGAGCTCCCGGAGGACCGCTCCTCCTGCTCTGGCTCGTCGCCGCCGCCGACGCGGACCTCGACGATCGCGGAGGCGCCGACCGGGTCGTTCGCGGTCGTGACGGTCGCGAGCACGCGGAACGTGCCCTTGCGGCGGAAGGCGTGCGTCACCTCGGTGCCGACGCCGGTCCTGCCGTCGCCCAGCAGCCACGAGACCCGGGCCGCCTCGCCGGCGCCGGCGCCGCGGATCGACGCGGTGAACGTGATCTTCTCGCCGATCTCGGCCTTCGTCTTCGAGGCCTTCGCGGTGATCGACAGGCGGATCTTGTTGCGCAGGCGGATCGTCAGCGACCCGGCGCCGGTGAGCTCGTCGTCGCCGTTGGGGTCGTCCTTGCCGGCGGCCGGGCGCAGGAACCCGAGCGTCCCGTCGGGGCGCACGAAGAACACCGGCGGGCCGTCGCTGCCCTTCCAGGCCGGGTCGAGCGCCTGGTCGTGGCTGAAGAGCACCGCGGCCTCGGCGTCCTCGACCTCGGCGTACTGGAACTGGTCGACCTCGGCGTCGGCGGCGTCGAGCACGGCGGCGAGCGACACGCCGGTCACCGTCCGCTGCCTGGCGGCGCCGGACGAGGTGCGGACCGTGTAGGTGCGCTCGCGCACGTCCGGCGCGGCGAGCAGCTGGTCGAGCGCGACGGGGGTCCGGTGCCCGTTCTGCGCGACGACCTCCACCGTCGCGGCGCCCGCGGCGGCGGGCAGCGCGAGCAGGGCGACCAGCGCCGCCGCGACGATCAGGAGCTGTCGGCCCCGCCGGGTCACTGCGTGTAGCTCACCGTCACCGAGCCGAAGGGGTCGTTCCCGGGATAGAAGCCGCCGAGCGCGGTCGCGCCGGCCTCGGTCACCTTGGCCGGGATCCGCGTGTAGGTCGTGCGCGTGCCGCCGGCGACCGGGACCGACGTGGGCGCCACGCCGGTCAGGTCGAGCGTCAGGACCTCGACGCGCTGGCCGCGCGAGGCGCTGTCGACGCTGCCGCCGTCGAGCCGGAAGATCACCCGGCCGCCGGTCCCGGCGAGCTGGATCTCGGGATCGCTGAAGACGAGGTGCATGAGGCGCAGCGGGTACGACAGCGTCAGCGTCCCGGCGCCGAAGAACGCCGCGCTGCCCTCGGCCGCCCAGCTCGGGGTCGCCGCCGGCGGGAAGTGGAAGTCGTAGACGAGCGGCTCCGAGGTGCCGGGGCGCACCGTCGGCTGGCCCTCGACCGCGCCGCCGCTCACGATCGTCCCGTCGCTCTCGCCGTCGCCGGCCGCGAGGTACCGGACGAGCGAGTCGCGGACGTGCCAGGTGATCGCGACGTCGTGGACGGTCGCGCTCGCCGGGGCCGGGGGCGCCGGCGTCGCGGCCGGGAGCAGCGGGGCGCCGGAGGTCACCCTGCCGCGCAGCAGGGCGCCGACGAGCACCTTGCCGACGCCGCGCGGCAGGCGCTCGAGGCGCAGCGTCCGGCGGATCCGGCTCGCGGCGGCGCGCGACAGCGTGGCGGTCGTGTTCGGGAGTTTCGCGCTGCCCGCTTCGCGCCTGATCTGGGGGGTCCGCCGCGACAGCGTCAGCACGGTCAGCCGCTTGCCGCCGACCGACGCGGTCACCACCGTCCGCGAGCGCAGCGTCGTCTGGAACTCGCGGAACGTGACCTTCCGCGTGCGGCCGCCGACCCGGCGGCTCAGCGTCCACGTGCCGGCGTTCTCGACGTAGCGCCGCGAGCCGGTCAGGACCCCGCGCTCGATCGGGAGCTGGAGCACGCCCTTCTTCAGCGTGGCGGGCCGGGCGGCCCGGATCCGCACGCCCATCCTCGACAGGCTCTTGCGCCAGGACGAGCTGATCGTGACCTCGGTCGCGCCGCGGTCGACGGAGGTCTGCGCCACCGCCGGGGCGGCGGTCGCGAGGGACGCCGCGGCGGCGGCGACGCCCACGATGATGCTCCGGGTCTTCATCGGGGGATCTCCTCGAGGGTTCGCTTGGGGTCGGAAGGTGCGGGGGCGCCGAGCCAGTCGACGCGCAGGGCGGTGTGGCCGCGCTCGTCGGCCTCGAGCGTCGCGTCGACCTGCCAGACCCCCGCGAGGCGCTCGCGGTCGAGCACCTCGGTCGCGCGGCCGGCGGCGACGGTGCGCCCCTGCGACATGACGACGACGCGGTCGGCGATCGCGGCGGCCAGGCCGAGGTCGTGGACGACCAGCAGGACGCCGAAGCCCTCGTCGGCGAGCGAGCGCAGGAGCTTGGCGAGCGTCGCCGACGCGCCGAGGTCGAGGTGCGCGGTCGGCTCGTCGGCGATGAGCGCGGGGGCGTCCTGCGCGAGCGCGACCGCGAGCTGGACGCGCTGCAGCTCGCCGCCCGACAGCGTGGTCAGGCGACGCTCGGCGAACTCCGCCGCGCCGACGCGTTCGAGGGCGCGGTCGACGATCTCGTGGTCGTGCCGGGTCGGCCGGCTGAACGGGCCGATGTGCGGCGAGCGGCCGATCTCGACCGCCTGCCGGACCGTGATGCCCTCCGGCACGCGCGGGCGCTGCGGGACGAACGCGCGCGTGCGGGCGAGCTCGCGCCCGCGCAGGCGCCGCAGGTCGGTGCCGTTCCAGCGGACCGTCCCCTTGGCGAGCTTCTGCATGCCGGCGATCGCGCGCGCGAAGGTCGACTTGCCGGCGCCGTTCGGGCCGACGACGGCGACGAGCTCGCCACGGTCGACGACGATCTCGGCGTCGCGCAGGATGTGGTGCTCGCCGATGACCACGTCGACGCCGCCGGCCTCGAGCAGCCGGGTCACACCGCCCTCCGCAGCAGCAAGAGGAACAGCGGGACGCCGAGCAGGACCATGAACGGCCCGACCGGCAGCTCGATCGGCGCGAGGACGACGCGAGCGAGCGTGTCGCCGAGCAGCAGCAGGGCGGCGCCGGTCAGCGCGGAGGCGGGCACGACGAAGCGGTGCGAGTGGGTGCCGCCGGCGAGGCGGACGACGTGCGGGACGACGAGGCCGAGGAAGGTGAGCAGGCCGGCGAGGGCGGCGGCGGCGGAGGCGAGCAGCGCGGCGCTGACCGCGGCGCCGAGGCGGATGAGGCGCGGCCGCGCGCCGAGCGACTGGGCGACGTCGTCGCCGAGCGCGAGGCGGTCGAGCGGCCGGACGAGGACGACGGCGAAGATCGCGCCGACGAGGAAGTAGGGCCAGGCGACCTCGAGCTCGGACCACCCTTCGGAGGTCAGGCCGCCGGCGAGCCAGAAGATCGCCGACTGGACGCGGTCGCTGAAGCCGACCATGACCGAGGTCGTCATCGCGCCGAACATCGCCTGCACGGCGATGCCGGCGAGGATGAGCCGGCTGATCGAGCCGGCGTTGGCGCCGCACCACGCGATGGCGAAGACGATCACGGCCGCCATCGAGCCGAAGAGGAGCGCGCCGAGCGGCAGCAGCGCGATCGACTCGGGGAAGACGAGGAGGATGAGCACCGCCCCGAACCCGGCGCCGGCGGTGACGCCGATGACGTCGGGGGAGGCGAGCGGGTTGCCGAGCGATCCCTGCAGCAGCGCGCCGGCGACACCGAGCGCCGCGCCGACGATGATCGCGTCGACGGTCCGGGGGAGGCGGAGGGTGAGGACGATCTCCTTGAGCGGGCCGTCCTCCGCCTTCCCGGTGAGCGCCGCCCAGACGTCGGCGAGCGGGACGTCGGCGGCGCCCTGGGTGAGGGAGAGCGCGACCCCGGCGACGACCGCCGCGAACGCCGTCAGGAGGACGACGGTCCGGCGGACGGCGCCGAGGGCCACGCGTCGCGGCGCCGCGGGCGCCGCGACGGTGCTAGTTGCCGAGGTACTTCCGGCGGACATCGCGGATCACGCGGCCGACGTCGGTCCAGGGCTGCAGGAGCGAGTTGCCGGTCGACACGTAGATGCGGTTGCGACGCGCCGCGTTCGTGGTCTGCCACGCGGGGTTGGTCCGCAGGTACCGGGCGAGCTTCGGGATGTCCTCCGCGTTGCCGTGCGGCACCGCGATGATGATGTCCGGGTTGCGCTCGACGACGGTCTCGTTCGAGATGCGGGCGAAGCCGTCGCCCGCGCGCAGCCCCTCGGTGAGCAGGACGCCCCCGGCGCGCTTGACGACGTCGCCGCCCCAGCTGTTCTCGAGCATCGCGTGCGGCGTCCGGCCGACGGCGAGGATCACGAGGACCTTCGGCCGCTTGCGGATGTTCCGCGTCGCCTCGCGGATGCCGCGCTCGGTCCGCGCGGCGATGCGGCGGGCCTGGGCCTCCTTGCCGACGAGCCTGCCGATGCGGATCGTCTCGCGGGCGACGGCCGAGACCGTCTTCGGGTCGGACACCTCGACCTTCATCTTCAGCTGCCGCATCGCCCGGTGCCCGCGGTTCCACGTGTCGGACGAGATGACGAGGTCGGGCCTGAGCGTCGCGAGCTTCTCGAGGTTCGGGCCGTTGGGGTGGGTGAGCGTGAGGACCGGCACGCCGCGCAGGCGGCTGTCGATCCGGTCACGGCCGCCGAGCACCTGGCCGACCGCGACGGGCTTGACGCCGAGCTGGGCGAGGGTGTTGGCGGCGAAGGGGGTCAGCGCGACGATGCGCTTGGGTGCTGCGGACGCGGTCGCGGGCGCGACGGCGAAGAGCGCCAGCGCGACCACGAGCACTGCGGTCCTGATAGCGGTCATCACGGGGTTTCGACGTCTCCTGGCAGGTCAGCGGGCGCTGCGCGCGCCCGATGTAGGGAACCCTAACACCGACCTCGTAGGTCGGGTATCCGGGGATCGGAGGGCTTGGCGCGCCTCCGATCCCCGTCCGGCGTGGGCTAGCGGCGGCCCTGCTTCGCGGCCGCGGGCTTCTTCACGGTCTTGACCACGACGAGCGCCTTGCCGCGGCGGTTCGTGGCGGTCGAGCGCGGCGTGATCGTGATCCGGTACTGCCCCGCCCGCCCGAGCCGCGGGTTGACGCTGACCGTGCCGGCCCGCCTCGCGGTGACCCGGATCGTCCGGACCTTCACCCACCGGACGATGCGGACGACCTTGCTCTTGCGCCGGACGCGGCGGACGACGCGGCGCCGGATGACGACCTCGATCCGCGAGGGCTCGCTGACGCGGAAGCGCAGCCGGCTCGTCGACAGCGCGACGCTCGACCGGGCGACCGACGGCGTCGAGGCCGGCGGCGCCGAGTGGGTCGGCGGGGTCGGCTGCGGCTGGGGCTGCGGGGCCGGGTTGTCCGGCTGCGGGGCCGGGACGGCCGGGGGCGGCACCGGCGCGAACGTGAGCTGACCGAACGTGTCGTTCGAGCGGTCGCCGGCGGCGAGGTGGGAGGTCCACGTCATGATCCCGCAGCCCTCGGCCTCCTGCTCGCAGTCGATCGTGGTGCCGCCCGCCGTGTAGGCGCGCGAGACCGGGAGCGTGGTCTGGAACCGGCCGTCGACGGTCAGGTGCGCGGCCGCGTCGTTGGGCTTGTTGTTGCGGCGCACCCACTTGTACGACGAGAGCAGCGCCGCGCTCGTCGTGTATCCGGCGCGCTTGGCGCCGAACGCGACGTAGAACCCGGCGCGCTCGGGCGGCGCGGGCGGGCCGCCGGCCCACGCCTCGCTGGCGGAGGCGAAGCCCTCGCCGGTGATGGTCACCGTCGTCGTGCCGTTGCGGTCGAGCGCCGTGTTCGGGGTCACGGTGATCCTCGCGGGGCCGAACCCGATCGGGATGAAGTTGTCCTGGCTGCGGTCCGCCGCGTTCTGCGCGAACGCGACGACGTAGCACCGGGTGACCGTGCAGTCGACCTGCTCGCCGTTGCCGTCCTCGTACCGCGGCTGGATGGTCAGCGTCTCGTTGATCGTGCCGTCGCCCGCCGGGATGTCCTTCAGGCTCGAGGGCAGGTACCGCGACGTGTCGGTGTTGAAGTCGTCGGTCAGCGGGCCGTACGCGAGGCGGACTCCGTCGCCGGCCGTCGCGAAGCCCGCGCCGGTGACGGTGACGTTCGTCGGCTCGGCCGGGCTGAGGCCGCCGGTCTTCGAGACCGTGAGGGTGCCGCCGCCGAACGACACGTCGACGTCGTGGTCCTGGCTGCGGTCGGGGCTGCCGTGGGCGGCCATCGTGCGGACGACGCACTTGTCGACCTTGCAGTCGACGGTCTTGCCCGAGGCGTCGGTGAAGCGGGCCTTCAGCTCCAGCGTCGTGCTGAAGGTGCCGTCCCCGTTGAGCTTGTCGGTCACCTCCGTCGGGGTCCCGCCGGGGAAGACCCACTTGGTCTGGTGGTACGCGCCGGCGTTCGACGTGTCGCCGTGCTTCGGGCCGAACGTGACGTAGATGCCGGGCATCGACCCCTTGAAGCCCTCGCCGGTGATCGTGATCGTCTCGCCGTCCGGGTCGATCCCCGACGACTTGGAGAGCGTCAGCGAGGGAGCGGCCGCGGCGGCCTCGGCGCCCGCCGCGCACGCGAGGGCGGCGAGCAGGCCGGCGACGGCCAGGCGGATGGCGGAGCCGCGCGACCGGGCGCGGACCAGGGACTGTTCGGTCATCTCAGGGTGCGGGGTTCCTTTCACCGCCCGCTGCCGCGCCATCGCCCCGGAGCGACTCCCGCGGGCAGGCGTGGCTTAGGGCGACCTAAGTCACACGACTTCGGGCACCCTAATACACGAGCCGCGGAATTCCAACCCCGCAGGTCGGGGATCTAGGCGGATGGGCGTTCGAACCGCTCGCCCACGAGCTTCGCCGCCCACTCCCACGCCTCGGGCTTGGACGCCCACCGGCGCTCGGCGTTCCACAGCCACGCGCGCGCGGCCGCGAGCACGAGCTGCGGGCCCGGCTCGTGGATCGCATACCAGGCGAGCGCCGCCGCGTGGGCGTCCTTGACGAGCTCGTCCGAGACCTCGCCGATCACCTCGTGCGCCGGGTCGCCCCACAGCGTCACCGCGTGCGTGCGCGCCTGCGCGAGATCGAGCACGAACCAGTGCCACGACTCGGCCATCGGGTCGTGGCCGGCGTGGCGCACGCCCGGGCCGGTGTGGAAGTTCAGCTCCCAGCCCTGGCTGCGGCGCGGCGCCGCGACCTGGGGACGGGTGTAGGCGACGAGCTCGAGCTTGCGCGCCGGGACCGGCAGCGCCTCGTGCGAGCAGCGGTCGACGACCGCGTCCCAGTCCGACACCGTGAGCGGCCGGTCGACGACGACGATGACGTCGAGGTCCGAGCTGCGGGGGTCGAACGCGCCCATCGCGTAGCTGCCGATCGACGCGACGCACAACAGCCGCTCGCCGAGGACGTCGGCGATGCGGCTCGTGAGCTCCTCGAGGTAGATCGCGATCCGGTCGTCCGCGCCGTGCACGGTGGCAACCCTAACCCGCCGGGCGCACGGCGGCCCGGGCCCTCGCCCCGCGCTCGGCGGACGTTCGGGTCGGCTAGAGCGGGACGCCCCAGAGGGGGAACCAGCGCTCGAGCTCGGGCTCGATCGGCAGCTCGCCCGCGAGCTGGGCGCGGAGCTGCAACTCGCGCTCGTTGTCGCGCTGCTGCTTGCCCGGGGCCGGGACGAACGGGTACCAGGTCCCGCGCTTGACGTTGTAGATGAAGTAGACCGGCCGGCCGCCGGCGCCCTCGCGGAACGCGAAGACGGCGGCGAGCACGCGGTCGCCGTAGCCGCTCGTGTCGAGCGCGTCCTTCACCGCGTTGACGCCGACGACGAGGTCCTCGATGTCGGGGTCCTCGAGGATCACCCACCGGTAGCCGAAGTCGTCCTCGGCGGTCGTGACCTTCGTGCCGGTCTCCTTGCCGGTGAGGCGCAGCACCTCCTCGGTGTCGCGCACGATCGCGGCGAAGTCGCTCGTCGCGAGCGCCTGGAAGACGATCCCCGCCCTGCCGGCGTTCTCGACGCCGTGCTCGACCTGCAGCGTCACGTACGCCGTCGACATCGCGAACAGCCGGTCCTTCTTCGCCGGCTGCGCGGTACGGCTGCGGCCGAGCAGGGCGTCGAGGAAGCCCATCAGGCGGTGCCCTGCAGCTGCTGCTCGAGCCTGGCCAGCGCCGCGATGCGCTTCTCCATCGGCGGGTGCGTCGAGAGCAGCTCGAACAGCGAGCGCTTCGTGGGCGGCGAGATGTAGAACGCCGCCAGCTCGGTGTGCGCCTCGCGCATGTCGCGGTCCGGGATCCGCTCCATCGTGCCGCTGATCCGCATGAGCGCCGACGCCAGCGCGCTGGGCCGGCGGGTGATCTCCGCCGCGCCGCGGTCGGCCGCGTACTCGCGGTAGCGCGACAGCGCCTGCATGAGGACGAACGACACGACGTAGACGACGAGCGCGACCGCGAGCACCGCGAGGAACCCCGGCCCGTCGTCGTCGGAGTCGTGGCTGCCGCCGCCGAACAGGAACCCGAACTGCAGGATCATCGACGCGATCGTCGCGAAGAACGCCGCGATCGTCATGATCGCCACGTCGCGATGCCGGATGTGCGCGAGCTCGTGCGCGATCACGCCCTCCAGCTCGGCGGGCGAGAGGATCTCGAGCAGGCCGGTGGTCACCGCGACCGTCGCGTGCTTCTGGCTGCGGCCCATCGCGAACGCGTTCGGCATCGAGGTCCGCACGACCGCGACCTTCGGCTTGGGGATGTCGGCCTGGACGCACAGGCGCTCGACGATCGCGTGCAGCTCGGGGGCCTCCTGCGGCGAGACCTCGTGCGCGCCCATCGCGCGCAGCCCGATCGCGTCCGACGCGAAGACCTGGACCGCGAACATGATCGCGACGACGAAGATCAGGGCGTAGGCCTCCGCGGCGACCAGCACCGCGACGAGGATCACGTACACGAGCCCCAGCAGGAACATCGTGAGGAGCATCCGGGCCTGGAGGCCGGCGGGCGCCTTGAGAGCGGTGGTGGACCGAGCTGCCATGGTGGCCTTCATTCTAGGGGTCCGGCTGCAAGGCCATTTGCAGGGATTTCGCGGCGTTGGTCGTATCGTCGCGCGCCGTCTGATGCGCTTCCGCGTCGCCCTCGCCTGCGTGATCCTGCCCCTCTGCCTCTGGGCCGTGCTGCCCGTCGGCGTCCTGGGCCAGGGCAACCTGCAGCACAAGATCGACACGACGCGGGCCAAGATCGGCAAGAAGAAGGGCGCCGAGCGCGTCCTGACGTCGGAGATCGCCGCCTATACCGCGCGCATCCGCCGGCTCGAGAACCGGATCGGCTCGCTCCAGCGCCGCGAGCAGGCGCTCCAGGCCGACCTCGACCGGAAGCGCGCCGCCCTCGTCCGGACGCAGAGCCGGCTGCGCGACGAGCGCGCGCGCCTCGCGCGGCTGCGCGCGCGGCTGAAGGTCGCCCGCGAGGCGCTCGCCACGCGCCTCGTCGAGATGTACAAGGCCGAGCGCCCCGACATCCTCACGGTCGTCCTCAACGCGGACGGGTTCGCCGACCTGCTCTCGCGCGGTGAGTTCATCCGGCGCATCGCCGACCAGGACCGGCGGATCGTCGAGCGCGTCCGCGCCGCGAAGGCCGAGGCGACCGCGACCGAGGCGCGGCTGGACCGGCTCGAGAACAAGCAGCAGAAGATCACCGCCCAGGTGCTCGCCCGCCGCAACGAGGTCGCCCTCGTCAAGAAGGAGCTCATCGGCACGCGCGTCGGCTACCGCAAGACCCAGGCCGACAAGCAGCGGGCGCTCCAGAAGGTCCGCGTCGACCGCCAGGAGCTCGAGAGCCACCTGAAGAGCCTCGAGCGCGAGCAGGCGAAGATCCAGGCGCGGCTCGCCGCCGCCCGCGGCCAGGCGCCGGGCGCGCCGGGCGCGGGCCCGATCAAGCGCGGCTCGAGCGGGCTCATCTGGCCCGCGAACGGCCCGATCAGCTCGGGTTTCGGCCAGCGCTGGGGCCGCCTGCACGCCGGCGTCGACATCCCGCTGCCGAACGGCACGCCGCTGCGCGCCGCCGACGGCGGCCGGGTCGCGATCGCCGGGTGGGTCGGCGGCTACGGCAACTACACCTGCATCCAGCACACCGCGTCGCTGTCGACGTGCTACGGCCACCAGTCGTCGATCGGCGTGTCGGTCGGCCAGACCGTCTCGCAGGGCCAGGTCATCGGCCGCTCGGGCAACACCGGCAACTCGACCGGGCCGCACCTGCACTTCGAGGTGCGCGTGAACGGCTCGCCGGTGAACCCGCTGGGCTACCTGTAGCCTGCTGGCCCAGTGCTCGAGGAGATCGACGTCTTCGGCCTGGGCGTCAAGACGTTCGGGCTCTTCTTCGCGCTGAACTTCGTCGCCTGGGGCGCGATCATCTCCGTCCGCCTGCGCGAGCTGCGCAAGCCGGTCGACTGGGCGTGGGAGATGGTGTTCACCGCGCTCGTCGGCGGGTTCGTCGGCGCACGCCTGTACTGGGTCGTCCAGCACTGGGACGAGGTCGACGGCGACGTCCTCGGCAACATCTTCAGCGGCGCGGGGCTTGTCTGGTACGGCGGCCTGCTCGGCGGCGCGCTCGCGATGATCGCCTGGGCGTGGTGGCGCGGCTTCCTCGGCGTGCACCTGCTCGACCTCGCCGCGATCGGCCTGCCGATCGGCTACGCGATCGGGCGCATCGGCTGCCAGATCTCCGGCGACGGCGACTACGGCCGGCCGTGGGACGGGCCGTGGGCGATGGCCTACCCCGACGGCGTGGTGCCGACGACCGAGGAGGTCCACCCGGCGCCGCTCTACGAGACGATGGTCATGGGCACGGTCGGCCTGGTCCTGTGGCACCTGCGCGACCGCGTCCGGCCCGGCGGCCTGTTCGCGCTCTACCTCGTCCTCGCGGGCGCCGAGCGCTTCCTCGTCGAGTTCGTCCGCCGCAACGAGGACGCGGCGCTCGGGCTGACCGCCGCGCAGCTCCAGAGCGGCGCGCTGTTCCTCGCCGGCGTCGTCCTCATCGCGGTCTTCCAGCGCCGCGGCGGCCTGTTCACCGGGCCCGGCCGCCCAGCGCCTCGATCGGCGACCGCCTGACCGCCCGCCCGGCCCCGCCGCGGACGGCGAGCACGGCGAGCGCGAGCAGCGCCGCGGTCAGCGCGACCGACGCGCCCGCGGCGAGCGCGAGCCGGTCGGACACGACGAGCCCCGCCGCGCCCGTGCCGGCGCCGAGGACCGCGGCGAGCACGACCTGCGCGCCGAGCCGGCCGCTCAGGCGCGCGGCCGCGGCGCCCGGCGCGATGAGCAGCGCGACGACGAGCAGGTTCCCGAGTCCCTGGACCGCGACGACGATCGCGGCGCCGAGCAGGACGAGCAGCGCGGCCTGCACGCGCTCCGGGCGCACACCGAGCGACGGCGCCGCGTCCGGGTCGTGCGCCGCGAGCGTCAGCGGGCGGTGCCCGGCGGCGAGCGCGGCCGGGACCGCGACGGCGAGCGCCGCGGCCGCGACGAGGTCGGCGTCGGTCACGCCGAGCAGGTCGCCGAACAGCAGCGCCGACAGGTCGGCCGGGACCTCCGGCGTCGCGGCGAGCAGCACGCCCGCGCCGAACGCGGCGGTGATCGTCACCGCGATCGCCAGGTCGGGCCCGATCCGCCGGTCGCGCGCCGCGAGCGCGACGACGAGCGCCGCCGCGAGCACGCCGCCCGCCGCGCCGAGCAGCAGCGGCAGCCCGGCGATCGCCGCGAACGCCAGGCCGGGCAGCATCGCGTGCGCGAGCGACTCGGCCGCGTACGCCTGCCGGTGCGCGAGCACCCACAGGCCGAGCGGCCCGCACGCCGCGCCGAGCAGCACCGCCTCGAGCAGGGCGCGCTCGAAGATGCTCACGCGTGCTCCCCGCAGTCGTGGTGCGGCGCCGCGACGACCTGCTCGCCGCCGACGACGAGCAGCTCGGCGCCGTAGGTCCTCTGAAGGCAGCCCGCGGTCAGCACGTCGCCGGGCTCGCCGTAGGCGATCTGCCGGCGGTTGAGGCACAGGACGCGGTCGAAGCGGCGCGCCTGCTCGACGTCGTGGGTCGAGATGAGCAGCGTGCGGCCCTCGCCGGTCAGCTCGTCGAGCACGCGCAGGATGCGCTCCTCGCTGGCGCGGTCGACGCCGGCGAACGGCTCGTCGAGCAGCAGCACCTGGGCGTCCTGGACGAGCGCGCGGGCGATGAGCACACGCCGGCGCTGGCCGCCCGACAGCTCCCCGTAGCGGTCGCCGGCGTGCTCGAGCAGCCCGACGCGGTCGAGCGCCGCGCGCGCCGCATCGCGGTCGGCGCGCGCGATCCGCCGCCACCACGGCGTGCGCCCGTACGCGCCCATGAGCGCGACGTCGAGCGCCGAGACCGGGAAGTCCAGCCGCGCGTGGTCGCCCTGCGGCACGCTCGCCACGCTGCCGCCGAGGATCACCCGGCCGCGCTCGGGGCGCAGCTCGCCGAGCAGGACGCGGAACAGCGTCGTCTTGCCGCCGCCGTTCGGGCCGAGCACGCCGACCGTGCCGCCGCGGGGCGCCTCGAAGTCCACGTCGGTGAGCACCGGGCGGCCGGGCTCGTAGCCGGCCGAGAGCCCCTGGACGACGACCCCGCTCATCGCCGCCGTACCGCCAGTGCCACGACGCAGAACACGATGCCGCCGAGGAGCGCGATCGCCGGCCCGGGCGGGAGGTCGAGCTCGTACGCGAGCAGCAGGCCGCCGGCGCCCTCGGCCGCGGCGAGGCCGACCGCCGTCGCCTGAAGGGCGGGGACGCTGCGCGCCACCAGGCGCGCGGTGGCCGCGGGCACGACGAGCATCGTCCCGACGAGCAGCGCGCCGACCGCGGGCAGCGCCGCGACGACCGCGAGCGCCAGCCCGGCGAGCAGCAGCAGGTCGCCGGCGCCCGCGCGGACGCCGAGCGCGGACGCCGAGCCCGGTTCGAACCCGGTGGCCAGCCACGTCCGGCCGAGCGCCGCGGTCGCCGCGACCGCGAGCACGGCGACGCCGGCCGACACCGCCAGGTCGCTGTCCTGGAGCCCGAGCAGCGTCCCGAACAGGAGCCGGTCGACGCCGACGCCGGCCGGGTAGGCGTCGCTGGCGAGGATCGTGCCGCCGGCGAGCGCGGCGACGAGCAGCAGGCCGGTGGCGGTGTCCGGCTCGACGCCGCGGCGGCGGACCAGGCGCTCCAGGCCGACCGCGTACAGCAGGCCCGAGCCGAGCGCCGCGACCTGCGCGGGCACGCCCCAGGGACCGGCGACGACGAGGCCCGGGAACGTCGCCGAGCCGGCCGCGTGCGTGAAGAACGCCAGGCGCCGCAGGACGATCCACGTGCCGAGCAGCCCGCCCGCCACGGCGAGCAGGAGGATCTCCACCAGCGCGCGGGTGAGGAACTCGGGCATCTGAGACCGATTCTCACAGACGGCCCGGGAGGCCGAAGGCGCGGGCCAGCCACCGCGCGGCGAACGCCTGCAGCTCGGGGTCGTGCTGGATCGAGCGGTGGTGGCCGCCGGGCGTGACGACCAGGCGACTGCCGGGCGCGGCGGCATGCAGGCGGCGCGAGTGCTCGACCGGCACGACCTCGTCGCCCTCGGCGTGCAGGAGCAGCAGCCGCTCGCCGAGGCGGGCCGCCCGCTCCTCGAGGTCGACGCTCTCGGCCAGCGCGCAGAACGCGCCGGCGTCGGCGGCGAACGCGAAGCGGCCGGTGCGCACGCCGCCGGCCAGCCCCGCCGACGTCGCCGGGCAGATCGCGACGACGGCCGCGGCCCCGGCGCGCTCGGCCGCCGCGATCGCCATCCAGCCGCCCATCGACGAGCCGCGCAGCGCGACCGGCCGGCCGGCGGGGAGCAGCTCCCGGATCCGGGCGACGTCGTCCAGCGCGCCGGCGCCGAGGGCGCCCGTGCTCTCGCCGTGGCCGCGCTGGTCGAACGCCACCGCGGCGATCCCCATGCTGCGCAGCAGGCGCGCGAAGTCGTAGTGGCTCTCCTTCGCCGAGTCGGCGCCGTGGAGGATCACGACGCCGCCGGCGGGCGGCCCTGAGGGCTCGAACAGGGCGTACGCCAGGCCGTCCAGCGTGCCCAGGCGGGGTGGCTCGGGGGAGACGATCCTCACCCCTGTTGCATACTGCTTCGCCTCCGTGGCCGTCGCCCAGCAGCTCTCACACGTCTATCCACTCGGCTCGTACCTCGACGAGCGCGGTCGCCTGCACGTCGGCGGCTGCGACGTGATCGAGCTGGCCGAGGAGTTCGGCACCCCCGTCTACGTCGTCGCCGAGGACGACCTGCGTCAGCGGGCGCGCGGCATCCGCGACGCGTTCGCCTCGCTGCACGACGATGTCCAGCTCGTCTTCGCGACGAAGGCCTTCCCGTGCACCGCGGTGCTGCGGCTGTTCGCCGAGGAGGGCTACGGCTGCGACGTCGCCAGCGGCGGCGAGCTCGCGCTCGCGCTGCGCGCCGGCATCGACCCCAAGCGCATCCACCTGCACGGCAACGCGAAGTCCGAGCAGGAGATCGCCGAGTCGCTCGAGGCCGGCATCGGCGACATCGTGATCGACAACTTCGACGACATCGACAAGCTCGAGCGGCTCGGCGACAGCACCCGCCCGCAGCCGGTCCAGGTCCGTATCACGCCCGACGTCGCCGGCGACACGCACGCGGCGATCTCGACCGGCCAGGCCGACAGCAAGTTCGGGTTCGGCCTGGACGACGCGCCCGAGGCGCTGCGGCGGATCGAGCGCTCGGACAAGATGACCCTGACCGGCCTGCACGCCCACATCGGTTCGCAGCTCCTCGCGCTCCAGCCGTTCCGCCTGGCGGTCGCGGCGATGGCGACGCTCGGGCAGTTCAAGACGATCAACCTCGGCGGCGGGCTCGGCGTCGCCTACCACCGCGAGCAGGAGCCGCCCCGCTACATCGACTACGCCCGCGCGAAGGTCGAGGCGGTGCACGAGCACTTCGGGACCGACGTGACGATCATGGACGAACCAGGCCGCGCGCTCGTCGCGAACGGCTGCGTGACGCTCTACCGCGTGCAGTCGGTCAAGACGAACGTGTCGACATGGGTGAGCATCGACGGCGGCATGTCCGACAACCTGCGCCCGATGCTCTACGACGCACGCTACGAGGCCGAGATCGCCGACCGCTTCGGGCACGGGACCTACTGCCACCTGGCCGGCAAGCACTGCGAGTCCGGCGATGTGCTCGTCCAGGGCGCCGACCTGAAGGACCCGCGCCCGGGCGACATCGTCGTGACGCCCGCGACCGGCGGCTACGGGCACTCGATGGCCAACAACTACAACGGTCAGCCGCGCCCGCCGATCGTCTTCTGCAAGGACGGGGACGCCCGCCTGGTGGTGCGCCGCGAGACCTACGACGACCTCTTCGCGAGGGACTGCGGATGAGCCGGACGTTCCGCATCGCCCTCCTCGGCCACGGCACCGTCGGCAGCGCGTTCGCCGAGCTGCTGCCCGAGCGCGCCGACCACATCGAGCACATCACCGGGATGAGGCCCGAGATCGTCGGCGTGCTCACCCGCAGCCGCGGCGACTTCGACGACCTGCTCGAGCGCTCGGACCTCGTCGTCGAGGTCATGGGCGGCATCGACCCGGCGCGCGAGTACGTGCTGCGCGCGATGCGCGCCGGCCGCCACGTCGTGACCGCGAACAAGCAGCTCCTCAGCCAGCACGGCGAGGAGCTGTGGGCGACGGCGCGCGAGCACGGCGTCCAGCTGCGCTTCGAGGCGGCGGTCGCCGGCGTCGTGCCGGTCATCCGCGTCCTGCAGGAGTCGCTCGCCGCCGCGCACGTCGACCGCGTCTACGGGATCGTCAACGGGACGACGAACTACATCCTCACCCAGATGGCGGCGACCGGCGCCTCGTACGAGGAGGCGCTGGCCGAGGCGCAGCGCCTGGGCTACGCGGAGGCCGACCCCACCGACGACGTCACCGGCCGCGACGCCGCCGCGAAGATGGCGATCCTCGCGCGGCTGGCGTTCGACACGCCGGTCCACCTCGACCAGGTGCCGTACGAGGGGATCGAGCACATCACCGCCGACGACCTCGAGTACGCGCGCGACCTCGGGCTGGGGCTCAAGCTCATCGGCGCGGCCGAGCGCGTCGACGGCAAGCTCGCCGTCCGCGTCCATCCCGCGTTCCTCTACGGCGGCCACCCGCTCGCCTCGGTCCACGGGCCGTACAACGCGGTGACCGTCGAGTCGGCGGCGATCACCGAGATCACGATGTCCGGCCCGGGCGCCGGGGGACCGCAGACCGCCAGCGCGGTCATGGGCGACGTCATCAGCGCGATGATCCCGCCCGCCTCGACGCCGGAGACGCGCGAGTCGCTCGAGATCGCCGACGACATCGAGTCGGCGTTCTACCTGCACCTCGAGGTCGCCGACCGGCCCGGGGTGCTCGCGCAGGTCGCCCAGCTCCTCGGCATGCAGGGGGCGTCGATCAAGTCGGTCGTCCAGAAGGGGCTCGGCGAGAAGGCGCGCCTGGTCATGGTCGTCCACCCGATCCTCGAGTCGCGGTTCTTCGCCGCGCGGGACCTCATCGCGCGGCTGGACTTCGTCCGCTCGCCCCCGCGCGCGATCCGGGTCATCGAGGAAGAGTTCGTCTAGGTCGTGATGACGCGGGTCGGGTTGATCGAGCGCTATCGCGACCGCCTGCCGTTCGCGGACGGCGACCCGGTGGTGACGCTGTACGAGGGCTCGACGCCGCTCGTGCCGGCGCCGCACGTCTCCGAGCTGGTCGGCGCGGAGGTGTGGCTGAAGATCGAGGGCGCCAACCCGACCGGCTCGTTCAAGGACCGCGGGATGACGTGCGCGGTCTCGGCCGCCGTGCGCGAGGGCGCCGAGGCGGTCATCTGCGCCTCGACCGGCAACACCGCGGCGTCGCTCGCCGCCTACGCGGCGCGGGCAGGCCTGACCGGCGCGGTCATCGTGCCGGAGGGCAAGATCGCGACCGGCAAGCTCGCGCAGGCGCTCATGCACGGCGCGCGGGTCATCGCGCTGCGGGGCAACTTCGACGTCGCGCTGAAGCTCGTCCGCGAGCTGGCCGACCGGCACCCGATCGCGCTCGTCAACAGCGTCAACGACTTCCGCCTCGAGGGGCAGAAGACCGCCGCGTTCGAGCTCGTCGAGGACCTCGACGGCGGGCCCGACCTGCTCTGCATCCCGGTCGGCAACGCGGGCAACGTGACGGCGTACTGGAAGGGCTTCAAGGAGATCGGCGCGAGCCCGCGGGTGTTCGGGTTCCAGGCGGCGGGCGCCGCGCCGCTCGTCGAGGGGGCGCCGGTCGAGCGGCCCGAGACGGTCGCCAGCGCGATCCGGATCGGCAACCCGGCGCGCTGGGAGGAGGCGATGGCGGCGTTCACCGAGTCGCGCGGCCTCGTCCGCGCGGTGACCGACGAGGAGATCCTCGACGCCTACCGGCTGCTCGCCTCGAAGGACGGCGTGTTCTGCGAGCCGGCGTCGGCCGCGTCGGTCGCCGGGCTGCTCAAGTACGGCGCCGACGGCGCCGAGCGGGTCGCCTGCGTGCTGACCGGCCACGGCCTGAAGGACCCGCAGACCGCGCTCGAGTGCGCGGGCGCGGTCGTGCCGTGCGAGCCGGACCTCCGCGCGCTGGAGCGCGCGGTGCTGGCCTGACGCCGGACGTCAGCGGGGCGGCCGCCAGCCCGACCCGAACAGCGACGCGACCGGCGCGAACAGCGGCTGGGGGAGCGCGTCGGGGTCGAACCATGCCCAGCCCTCGCACTTGTCGGGCTCGAGGAGCCGCGGCTCGCCGTCGGCGACGACCGCGTGGTGGAGCGTGACGTAGTGCAGGCCCTCCTCGGGGAACACGTCGCTCGTCCAGCCGACGGGATGGAGCTCGCGGGCGACGAGGCCGGTCTCCTCGCGCAGCTCGCGCGCGGCGGCGTCGGCCGGCGACTCGCCCGGCTCGGGCTTGCCGCCCGCCGGCGACCACGTGCCCGCGCCGTGCGCGCCGCGGCGGCGGCCGAGCAGCACGCGGCCGTCGCGGACGACGATCGCGCTGGTCCCGACGAGCGGTCCGCGGAGGGATGGGGCGGAGACGGCGCTCACGCAGCTCATGCTGGCACGCGCACCGGACCGCGTAGGCTCCCGCCGCGATGCAGCGCCACCGCCTCGTCCGTGTCCCCGCGTCGTCGGCCAACCTCGGGCCGGGCTACGACGCGTTCGCGGCCGCGCTCGGGCTGCACCTGGAGCTCGAGGTCGAGGAGACCGGGACGTTCGCGGTCGAGACCGACCTGGACGTGCCGGCGGATCGCTCGAACCTCCTCGTCCGCGCATTCGAGCGCCTGCATCCCGCCGACGGGTTCACGTTCCGGATCCGGTCGCAGATCCCGCTGAGCGGCGGGCTCGGGTCGAGCGCCGCGGCGATCATCGCCGGGCTCGTCGCCGCCGACCACATCTTCGAGCTCGACGCCGACGTGCTCGCCCATGCGCTGGAGCTCGAGGGCCATCCCGACAACGTCGCCGCCGCGCTGCACGGCGGCTTCGTGGTGTGCTCGGGCGCCAGCGCGGTCCGGTTCGACCTGCCGCCCGAGCTCGAGGCGGTCATCGTCGTCCCGCACGAGCCGGTCAGGACCGCCGACGCGCGTGCCGCGATGCCCGACCAGGTCCCGATCGCCGACGCGGTGTTCAACACCGCCCACGGGGCGATGCTCGTCCTCGGCCTGGCGAGGGGCGACTGGGACCTCGTCGCGCGCGGCCTGCAGGACCGCCTGCACCAGCCCCGCCGCGCGCACCTGTTCCCCCGGTCGATGGAGCTCGTCGACGAGGCGGCCGGCCTCGGCGCGATCGGCGCGACGATCAGCGGCGCGGGCCCGACCGTGCTCGTCTGGTGCCGTTACGAGCAGACCGGCGGGGTCGTCGACGCGCTGCGCCGGCGGTGCGAGGGGTGGGCGACCGTGATGCGTGCGCCGTTCGAGACGATGGGCGCCGACGTGCGGGTGCTCTAGGTGCGGCGCTCCCCCCGGGCGTAGGCGGACGGCGCGACGCCGTACCGCCGGCGGAAGGCGCGCGCGAAGTGGCTCGCGTGCCCGTACCCGGCGCGGCGGGCGACCTCGCCGACCGGCAGGCCCTGCTCGAGCAGCCGTGCGGCCCGCTCGATGCGGTGGCGGACGACGTAGTCGCGGAACGACACGCCGCCGACCTCCTCGAAGACGCGCTGGAGCTGGCGGCGCGACGTCGCGATGCGGCGGGCGACCTCGTCGACGGTCAGGTGGCGGCCCTCGGCCTCGTCGATGACCGCGATCGCCTCGGCGAACAGGGCTTCACGGTTCTGGCGTGTGCGATCTCGCAACATCAGCCGCCCGACCTCTCGGTCGTCCTCTCGCCCCGGGTGGAATCTATCCGTCTCACTGACGGGTGGTAACGCGCCAGGCGCACAAAGGTCGGGGGCGAACGCCGGCGGGCTCTTCCCTCGTGCCCGCATGGAGGTCTCCCTCGCCGCCACCCCGGCCCGCCGGCTGCGCGGGCTGATCGGCCGCCGGCGGGTGCCCGCGCCGCTGCTGATCGTCCCGGCGCGCTCGGTCCACACGTGCGGGATGCGCCGCCCGATCGACGTCGTCTTCCTCGACGCCGACCTCGTCGTCGTGAAGGTCGTCCGGGGCCTGCGGCCGTGGCGGGCGGCGGGGGCGCGCGGGGCGGTCGCGGCGCTCGAGCTCGTCGCCGGCGCGGCCGCGTGCCGGCCCGGTGACCGCTTCGAGCTGCGGCTCAGGGCCGCACCGTGACCCGCGTGCCGACCGGGATCCGGCGCATGAGGCGGCGCAGGTCGGGCTCGCGGATCCGGACGCAGCCGGAGCTGTAGCCGCCGCCGACCACGCCGTCGGTCGTCCCGTGCAGCGCGAGGCGGTCGCCGCCCGACCAGCCCGGCGGCAGCCGCGTCTGGCGGCCGCTGAGGGCCAGGATGCAGCAGCCGTAGGGCGACCCGGCGGGCGCGGTCAGCCGGTCGGTGACGGCGAACCGGCCGACCGGCGTGGGGGAGCCGGGACGGCCGGTGGCGACGCTGAAGCGGTCGACGACACGGCCTCCGCGCAGGAGCGTCAGCCGGTGCGACGAGCGGTCGACGACGATCTCCCACGGCTCGCGGACCACCCGGACCGCGTCGACCGGGATCCAGCCCGCCCGGCCGTTGGGCATCGCCTCGTGCAGGACGCCGAACCAGGCGCCGCGGCGGGCGACGATCGCGAGGATCTGCGGGCCGCGCATCCGCGTCCGCCGTCCGATCGTGCGCACGACCCGGCCGCCGGGCGAGGCGCGGAGCTGCGTCCGGCGCAGCACCCGGCCGCCGAGGCGCCGCAGCGGGCCCTCGGCGGGCAGCGCGCGGCCCGCGCCGTCGGTCGCCGGCCTGGACGGCCGCTCCTCGGCCGTCCGGGGACCCGTCGCCGGCGGGCCGGTCGCCACGGAGCGGTCGCGCTCGCCGTCGCCGCCGCAGCCCGTGGCCCCCAGCGCGAGCGCCGCGAGGACCGCCAGCCGCCGCATCGCAGCGCTATGCGGTCGCGCGGAGCGGCCGCAGCCGCCGGCGGGCGTCGTCGCGGCCGAGGCGGGCGAGCACCTCGTCGGCGAGCGCGACGTAGTCCTCGCCGAGATCGGGGCGGTGGTCGAGGATCGACAGCGCCCGCTCGGCGGACTCCGCGTAGGCGATCGACGAGCGGATCGTGGTGTCGAACACCTTCTCGCCGTACTCGGCCTTCAGCGCCTCGTACGCCTCCCGCGAGTGGCGGGTGCGCATGTCGGCGATGTTGAACACCACGCCGAGCCACTCCAGGTCGGGGTTCAGCGACTCGCGCGCCAGCTCCACCACCTCGAGGGCCTGCTCGACGCCCTGCATCGCGAAGTACTGCGCCTCGGCGGTCAGCATCGCGTAGTCGGCCGCGACGAGCGCGTTGACCGTGAGCAGGCCGAGCGTCGGCGGGCAGTCGAGCAGGATGATGTCGTAGCCGCGGCGGATGTCCTTCAGCGCCCGCTTGAGCGTGAGCTCGCGGCCCATCTTGCCCGCGAGCGCCAGCTCGGCCTCGGCCAGCGAGAGGTTCGCCGGCAGGACCCCGTCGTGGACGGCGTCCTTGGCCTTCGCGCGCCCGGAGAGGACGTCGCCGATCGTCGGCGAGGCCTCCGGGTCGATGTCGAAGTAGTCGGACAGGTTGCCCTGCGGGTCGAGGTCGACCGCGAGCACGTCGAGCCCGACGCGCCGGAACACGTCGGTGAGGGTACGGACGGTCGTCGTCTTGCCCGTGCCGCCCTTCTGCGAGAGAACTGCGATGGTGTCGGCCACGCGGCGACCAATGTACCGGCCGCCACGTGACCGGAGCGCTCAACCCGTCGTCTCGAGGCTCGCGTCGCCGACCTCGGCGCGCTCGGCGCCGACGTCGAGGAACGTGAGCCGGTAGCGGCCGACGACGATCTCGTCCCCGTCGTGCAGCTCGCGCCACTCGACGCGCTCGCCGTTGACGAACACGCCGTTCAGCGACCGGTCGTCCAGGACGCGCACGCCGTCCGCCTGGCGGACGATCAGCGCGTGCCGGCGCGAGACGGTCGGATCATCGAAGCGGACGTCGGCGGCCAGGCTGCGGCCGACGCGCGTCCACTCGCGCTCCAGGGGGATCGCCTGCGTTCTGCCGTCGCGCTCGAAGACGAGGTACTGGCCCGGCTCGGTCAGCCCCTCGCGCGCCTCGGCGATCCACGCCTCGCGCTCCTCGGGCGTCCGCTCCGGCGCCTGTCCACGGTGGAACCGCGGACCGCTGAAGAGCGACGCCCTCGCGAAGTTGCGGCTCGCGCAGCTCGGGCACTCCGGCAGCGCGTCCGCCGCGGCCAGCGTCACCACGTAGCCGCACTCCTCGCATCGGAACGAGCCTGTTCCGGCCATCGTTCCCGACGTCAATGACTCCATCCCTCCACCTGCTCCTCTCGGCGCCCGGAGGCGCCTCCGTGCTCCCGTCTTGTGACGATACCAACAGGGTGACGCTCCAAAGGAAGGAGCCTGTGACCATTTGTCGAACAGCGGACACATGGCTCGTGCGCTTCCGACCCTGCTGCCCGCCGACCTCGAGCTCCGCCTGCTCCGCAAGGGCGTCGGAGCCCTCACCGCGGGGCGTGACCGGTGCGCCGACTGCGGCCGCACGCCGCTGTTCGGCGAGCACGTCCACCGCTACGGCGCGAAGGTCGTCTGCGAGCTGTGCTCGTCGCTGCGCCTCGACGCGCCGGACGCCGTGACGCGCGTCCGGCACTGCGAGCACGGCCACACGGTGAAGGTCCGCGCGGCCTGAGATCCGGACGCGGCCTAGAATCAGCCGCGCCTTGGATCCCGTCAGCTCGACCGTCACGATCGACCGCACCCCCGACGAGGTCTTCGACTACCTCGAGGACATCGCCAACCATGCGGAGTTCACCGACCACTACCTGAAGGACTTCCGCCTCACGCGGGAGGACTCGATCGGCCCGGGCGCCGGTGCGCGCTTCCGGATCGACGCGCCGCTCAACCGCTTCGCCTGGGGCGACGTCACGATCGTCGAGGCCGATCGGCCGCGCCGCATCGTCCAGCGCGGGCGGTTCGGCAAGTTCAACCGGCTGCGCTCGGTCTCGACGTGGGAGCTCGAGCCGGTCGGCGCGGGGGCGACGCTCGTCACGCTCACCACCGACACCGAGCCGCCGAGGTTGCCTTCGGACAAGATCATGGAGCTCATCGGCCGGCGCTGGTACCGGCGCAGCCAGAACAAGGCGCTGCGGCGCCTGCGGGCGATCCTGGAGGAGGGCGAGAAGCGCGGCGAGCGCGCGACGATCGCCGCCGGCGGCCCGCGGAAGCCCGCCTCGCAGTTCAGGCTGTAGATTTGGCCGCCGCATGACTTCCGCTCGCTTCCTCGCCGTGCTGCTGTCCGTCGCGGCCGCGCTGATCCTCGCCGCCTGCGGCGAGGACGAACAGCCCGCCCAGAGCGACGAGCAGTACCAGTCCGTGAACGCACAGCTCGCCGAGACCGAGGGCATCTACCTCGACATCGACGAGCTCAAGTACCAGGTCCAGATGTCGCGCCAGCTCAACACGCTGCGCGAGGACGACCGCGAGTTCCTCATCGGCGTGTCCGACGCGGACCGCTCCCTCTCCCGCGAGGAGGAGTGGTTCGGCGTCTGGCTGCGCGTGGAGAACCCGAACGACGACGACCGCCCGAACGCGGTCGACTTCGAGATCCGCGACACGCAGGAGAACGTCTACCGGCCGGTCCAGATCGGCCCGGACAACGTGTTCGCCTACCGCGCCGCGGAGGTGGAGGGCGAGAGCCGGTACCCCGACCCGCAGACCGCGGCCGGCGAGCGCCCGCCGTACGGCGCGTTCCTGCTGTTCAAGCTCCGCCGCTTCTCGCTCGACAACCGCCCGCTCGAGCTCGTCATCACCGGCCGCAACGGCCAGCAGGGCATCGTCAACCTCGACGTCTGACCCGCGCGGTCAGCGGCCGCGCTTGAGCGCGGCCTCGAGGACCGTCCTCGCCGCCGGCGCCGCGGTCTGACCGCCGGCGCCGGCGCCGACGAGCATCACGGCGACGGCGACCCGCGGGCGGTCGTAGGGGGCGAAGGCCGCGAACCAGGCGGTGGTGTCGGTCGGGTCGTTCGCCGGGGCGGGCGCGACCGGCTCCTGGCCCGGGGCGGCCTGCGGCGCGACGGTCGAGCGCAGCTCGGCGGTGCCGGTCTTCCCCGCGACCCGCCCGCCCGGGACGGCGGCCGCGCCGCCCGTGCCGTTCTCGACGACCGCCCGCATCGCCCGGGCGACCGTCTGCGCGGTGCGCGCCCCGATCGCCCGGATGCTCCGCGGCCGCTCGCCGCGCAGCAGGGTCGGCACCGGGCGCTGCCCGCGCTCGGCGATCGTCGCCGCCGTGATCGCCATCTGCAGGGCGGTGGCCTGCACGCGCCCCTGGCCGATCGCCGACGAGCCGACCGCGAGGTCGTCGCCGATCTCGGCCGCGGCCGGGATCGTGCTCGTCGCCGCGCCGGCGATCCCCGGCGGCGCGTTGAAGCCGAAGTCCTCGGCGGCCCTGACGAGCCGCTCGGCCCCGAGCTCGGCGCCGAGCGGGGCGAACACCGAGTTGCACGAGTGCGCGAACGTCTCGATGAGCGTGCCGCCGCACGCCTCGCCGTTGGCGTTCTCCAGCCGGACGCCCTCGATCGTCGTGAACGTCTCGACCGGGAAGCTCTCCTTCGTCGAGGTGATCCCTGCCCGCAGCGCCCCGGCGAGCGTGATGATCTTGAACACCGACCCCGGTGGCTGCAGCCCGGAGAGCCCGATCCCGGCGGCGGCCTGGATCTCGCCGGTGCGCGGGTCGAGCGCGACCACGCCGCCGAGGCGGCCGGCCAGCGCCTGGACCGCGGCGCGCTGGATCGACGGCACGATCGTGGAGCGCACGCGCGGCGCGCGGCGCGGCTCGGACCGGGCCAGGACACGGTCGCCGGCGAGCAGCTCGCCGCCGGGGGTCCCGCGCAGCTCGTCGTCGAGCGCGCGCTCGAGCCCGCTGATGCCGACCTTGGCGTCCGAGGGCACGCCCTTGGCGCGCAGCTCCTCGGCCCGGGCCTCGGGGATCGGCCCGATCTCGCCACGGATCGACGCGGCCAGCTCGGGGTCCTCGGGGACGCGGTCCTCGCCGCGGGCCAGGACCGTCCCGTCGGCGGCGGTGAGCGTCGCGCGGGTCGGCAGGCGGGTGCGGCGGGTCAGCTTCTCGCCGGGGCGCATGCCGGGGAACGCGAGGTGCTCGCGCCACGCCACGCGCGCCTCGCCGTCCTCCTCGACGATCGGGAGGTGCAGCTCGGTGGTGATCGTGCCGAACATCCGCGTGCTCACCTGGACCGGGACGGTGACGACGTCGTCGCGCGGCTCGGCGGCGCGGCCCGGTCGCAGGGCGGTCGCGGTGGCGGTCGCCGCTGCGCGCTGGTGCGCCGCGCGGAACTCCTCCAGGCTCGTCCGCGCGCGGGCCTCGGAGCTCAGCAGCCGGCGCATCGTCGCCCAGTCGCCCCGTGCCCAGGCGCGCGTGTAGCGCTCCGCCGCCTGCTTCTCGGCGGGTTCGTGGACGGCGCCGACGACCGCGCCGGCGCCGAACGCGCACGCCGCCGCGAGCACGAGCGGCACGCCGCGGCGCTGCAGGGCACGCCGCCGCGACGAGTACCTTGCGCCGCGCGTGACCGGGCTCGACTGGATCATCCTCGCGTTCGTCACCCTCCTGGCCCTCTACGGGTACAGGCAGGGCTTCGTCGTCGGGGCACTGTCTCTTGCTGGATTCATCGGGGGAGGGTTGGCAGGTAGCAGAATCGCGCCGCTCCTGCTCGAAGCAGGCTCGCGTTCACCCTACGCACCGCTCTTCGCGTTGGGGGGAGCATTGCTCGCGGGGACGATGCTGGCGATCGGCCTCGAGCACGTCGGCCGGCGCGTGCGCGGGGTCATGCGCCTGCCGGGACTCGGCGTCGCCGACGGGCTGCTCGGCGCCCTGCTGAGCGCGGCGATCGGGCTCTGCCTGGCCTGGCTGTTCGGCGCGGTCGCGCTGCAGACCCCGGGCGCGCGGGAGTTGCGCGCCGACATCCAGCGCTCGGAGATCCTGCGGCGGCTGAACGACGTCATGCCGCCGAGCGGGCCGATCCTGAACGCGCTCGCGCGGTTCGACCCGTTCCCCGCGATCCGCGGCCCGCAGCCCGACGTCCCGCCGCCGCGCGCGGCGATCGCGCGCGACCCGGACGTGCGCGCGGCCGCGGCGTCGGTCGTCCGCGTCCAGGGGACCGCGTGCGGGCTGGGGGTCGAGGGGTCCGGCTGGGTCGCCGGCGACCGGCTCGTCGTGACGAACGCCCACGTCGTCGCCGGGCAGGACGACACGGTCGTCCGGGTCGGCGGCGACGGGCCGGGGCTCGAGGCGATCCCCGTCGCGTTCGACCCCACCAACGACGTCGCCGTCCTGCGCGTGCCCGGCCTGAACCAGCCGCCGCTGGCGCTCGATCCCGACCCCGAGCGCGGGACCGCCGGCGCGATCCTCGGCTACCCGGAGAACGGGCCGTACGACGTGCGCGCGGCGCGGATCGGCTCGACGCGGACGGTGCTCTCGTCCGACGCGTACGGGCGCGGCCCGGTCCAGCGCCGGATGACGTCGCTGCGCGGGCTGGTCCGGCCGGGCAACTCCGGCGGGCCGGTCGTCGACGAGGACGGCCGCGTGCTGACCACCGTGTTCGCGGCGACCCGCGACCAGACCCCGCGCGGCGGCTACGGCGTGCCGAACGACATCGTCGAGGACGTGCTGGCGAGCGCCGGCGGCGAGGTCGACACGGGCCCGTGCGCGGGCTGAGCGCCTCTCGTCGCAGGGCGTCGCAGAGGGCGGGGGGAGCCCTCGCTACGCTCCGCCCCCATGTCCAAGACCCTCGTCATGGCGGAGAAGCCCTCGGTGGGCCGCGACCTGTCGCGCGTCCTGCCCGGGCCGTTCGAGAAGCACGAGGGCTGGCTCGAAGGCCCCGAGCACGTGATCACGTGGGCGGTGGGCCACCTCGTCCAGCTCGCCGAGCCGGACGAGTACGACCCGAAGTTCAAGAAGTGGCGGATGGCCGACCTGCCGATCATCCCCGACCGCTTCAAGCTCGTCGTGCGCGACGAGCGGTCCAAGAAGCAGATGGGCGTCGTCACCAAGCTCATGAAGCGCGACGACGTCGACCTCGTCATCAACGCGTGCGACGCCGGCCGCGAGGGCGAGCTCATCTTCGCCTACGTCTACGAGAAGGCCGGCTGCACCAAGCCGGTCAAGCGGCTGTGGCTGTCGTCGATGACCGACCAGGCGATGCGCGAGGCGTTCGCGCACCTGCGCGACGCGGCGGAGCTGGAGCGGCTCGAGGCCGCGGCGCGGTCGCGCTCGGAGGCCGACTGGATCGTGGGCATGAACGCGACGCGCGCGGCGACGATCCGGCTGCGCTCGTCGTTCGACGGCGCGGTGTCGCTCGGCCGCGTGCAGACGCCGACGCTGGCGATCCTCGCCCGCCGCGAGGAGGAGATCCGCGCCTTCAAGCCCGAGCCGTACTGGCTCGTCGACGCGACGTTCGCCGCCTCCGGCGAGCGCGTCTACGAGGGCCGCTACCACGCCGGCTCCAGCCCGCGGATCAAGACCGCCGAGGAGGCGCAGGCGATCGTCGAGGCGGTCCGCGGCCGCCGGGGCACGATCACCAAGCTCGACAAGACGCGCCGCAAGGAGCGCGTCCCGCTCCTGTACGACCTCACGTCGCTGCAGCGCGACGCCAACAGCCGCTTCGGGTTCTCGGCCCGCCGGACGCTGGCGGCCGCGCAGCGCCTGTACGAGGAGCACAAGGCGCTGACGTACCCGCGGACCAACTCGCGCTTTTTGTCGGGCGACATGACGTCGGAGCTCAAGCCGATCGCGGCGCTGGTCGGCCGCGCGCCCGAGTACGCAAAGGCCGCCGCGTACGTGCAGTCGCTCGACGTGCTGCCGCTCGGCCGCGTGGTCAACGACGAGAAGGTCACCGACCACCACGCGATCATCCCGACGAAGTCCGAGCACCGGCTCGACAAGATGAACAGCGACGACCGGCGCATCTACGACCTCGTCGCGCGCCGGTTCCTCGCGGTCTTCCACCCCGACGCCGAGTTCGAGAACACGCGGGTCGAGACGACGGTCGGCGAGCACGTGTTCCGCACGCGCGGCAAGGTGCTGCTCGTCCCCGGCTGGCGCGGCGTGTACGGCGAGCTGGCCGACGCCGAGGCGTCCGACTCCGACGAGGGGCGCGACCAGCAGCTCCCCAAGCTCGAGCGCGGGGAGGAGGTCGACACGCGCAAGGTCGACTCGCTCGAGCGCGAGACCAAGCCCCCACGGCGCTACAGCGACGCGTCGCTGCTGGCGGCGATGGAGACCGCCGGCAACCTCGTCGACGACGAGGAGGCGCGCGAGGCGATGAAGGAGTCCGGGATCGGCACCCCGGCGACGCGCGCGGCGATCATCGAGCGCCTCATCGACGTCGGCTACGTCGAGCGCGACGGCCGCTCGCTCGTGGTGACCGAGAAAGGGCTCGGCGTGATCCGGCTGCTCAACGAGCACCCGCTCACCTCGCCGCAGCTCACCGGCGACTGGGAGAAGCGCCTGGCCGAGATCGAGCACGGCCAGGAGACCCGCGAGAAGTTCATGAGCGACATCGCCGAGTTCGCGGGCGCGACGGTCGCCGAGCTCGACCGCAAGCTCAAGGACGTCCGCATCCCGCGCGCGACGCTCGGCCCCTGCCCGATCTGCGGCCGCACGATCACCGAGAACCGCAAGGGCTACTCGTGCTGGTCGCGCGAGGACCCGGGCTGCGGGTTCGTCATCTGGAAGAGCAAGGCCGGCAAGACGCTGCCGGTCGCCGTCGCCAAGGAGCTCATCCAGACCGGCCGCACCGCCAAGCCGGTGACCGGGTTCAAGGGCCGCTCGGGCAAGTCGTTCCGCGCGCGCCTGGCGCTTCAGCAGTCCGAGGACGGCAAGTGGCGCGTCGAGTTCGACGAGCCGTGGGCGCGCGAGGGCGCCAAGCCGCCGGACGAGGAGCCTGCCGCCGAGGCGGCGGCGACCGCCGGCGACGCGAGCACGGCCGCGGCCTAGGCCGCGGGGCCGCGGCCGCGGTTGGCAGGGCGGCCGGGCGCGGTGTGACGTTCCGGGCGGCCTTCTGCCCGGCCGGGATCTCTGGCACCGATGGGTCGCGGGGAGCACCCTGGATGCCACCTCCCTGGCCGGCGGCCCGTTCCGGCCACGGGCCGGCCCGGCACCACCGGGCCGGACGGGGCGAGCTCGAGGCCGCCCGACCCCGGCCCGGGGCGGACACTCGCCGTAGGCCGCCGCGACCGGCGACGCCCGCGCGGGAACGGACGGATGTTCGGCTTGCGCCCGACCATCCGGTCAGGGAAGTTTGCGCGACGCGTCCTGGGAGGGTCGCGATGCGGTCGGACCCGCCCGGGAGATGCCCCCTCTCCCGGGCCGGTTCGCCGCAGGTCACCCGGCGCTCACGCCGCGGGCGGCGAGCTGCTCGCGCAGGCGCAGGAGCGCGAGGTCCTTCGCCTTGGCCTCGAGCATGACGTCGAGGTCCAGGCCGGCCGCGGTCACGGTGACGAAGTGCTCGAACCCGATCGGGTCGACGAGGTCGGCGTGCGCGCGCAGCGGCGGCAGCGCCGGGGAGCGCTCGACGCGCCGCCCGACCCGGCGCGTGCGCTCCTCGACCGCGGTCTTCGGCGACGAGTAGTGGATCTTCGGGCGCACGCCGTCCGGCCACGTGGCCAGCGCTCGCACGAGCGCCTCGCGGTCGGGGATGCGGTCGGGGTCGTGGCAGTGGTGGTGCAGGACGTCCCACACCACCGGCCGGCCGATCCGCTCGCTCAGCGCGAGCACGTCGGCCAGCGAGAACGAGCGGTCGTCGTTCTCGACGACGAGCCGCGCGCGGGCCGCGTCGCTCAGCACCTCGAAGCCGCGCTCGAAGCGGTCGAGGGCCGCGGCCGTCCCGCCGGCGGCGCCGCCGACGTGGAGGACGACGACGCACTCGGGGCCCAGGCCCATCCCGTCGAGCAGCTCGGCCTGGACCTCGAGCTCGACGGCCGCGAGCCGCTGGACCTCGGGGTCCTCGGAGTTCAGGACCGTGTACTGGCCGGGGTGGGTGCTCAGCCGCAGGCCGAGCGCTCGCGCGCGCTCGCCGGTCGCGGCGAGGCGCCCGGCGAAGCGCCGGGGCTGGTCGCGGAACCGCGTGAGCCGCGGGTGGCTCGCGTACGGGGCGAGCGCGGTCGCCATCCGGTAGACGCGGATGTCGTGGCGGTCCAGGTAGCCGAAGATCGCGTCGAGGCGGTCGAGCGAGACGCCGAGGCTCGGCTGGCTCGCGTGGCGGCGCGTGTCGTGCGACGGCAGCCCACCGTCGCCGAGGACCTTGACCGCGAACCCGAGACGCATCCGCCCGGCCTACCCGCCCGCGCGGCCTCCTACGGCCGCCGTCTCCGCGGGCTTCTGTGACAGGTCCGGTGGTGTTCCGCGCACAGTGCGGGGTGGCCTGATCACACCGTCCGCCCGGCGCGCGACCCTGAGGGACCCGATGCCGCTCACGCTCGTCACCGGACCCGCGAACGCCGAGAAGGCGGGCTTCGTGCTGGGCCGCGCCGTCGAGCTCGTCGACCGCGAGCCGATCCTCGTCGTCCCGACGCTCCCGGACGTCGAGCGCTACCGGCGTGAGCTGGCGGAGGGCGGGCTCGTGTTCGGCGCGCGGGTCGAGACGTTCGACCGCCTGCTGTGGGAGATCGCGCGCCGCGCGGGTGTCGGCGGCAAGCCGCTCGGCCCGCTCGCGCGGGAGCGGATGGCGGCCGCGGCGGCGCGCGACGCGCGGCTGGAGCTGCTCGCGCCGTCGGCCCGGACGCCGGGCTTCGCGGCCGCCGCCTGCCGGCTGTTCGACGAGCTCGAGGCCGACCGGATCGGCCCGGGCCGGTTCGTCTCGGCGCTGCGCGCCTGGGTCGCCGACGAGCCGGCGCGGCAGGAGTACGCCGAGGACCTCGGGCGCCTCTACCGCGCCTACCGCGACCGCCTGGACCGTGCCGGGCGCCCCGACGTGACGCTGCACCGGACGGCGGCGCTCGACGCGATCCGCGAGGACCGCGCGAGGTGGGGCGCGACGCCGGTGCTGTTCTACGGCTTCGACGACCTGACGGTCCTGCAGCGCGACGCGATCCTCGCGCTCGCGTCGACCGAGGCCGAGGTCGTCGTGTCGCTGACCTACGAGGCGGGCCGGCACGCGTTCGCCGCCCGCGGCGAGACGTTCCACGCGCTGCGGCCCGCCGCCGATCGCGTCGTGACGCTCGAGCCGCGCGCCGAGCACTACGCGCCGGGCTCGCGCGAGGCCCTGCACCACCTCGAGCGCACGCTGTTCGAGGAGGGCGCGGCGCCGGACGCGCCGGCCGCCCCGGAGGCCGAGCCCGAGCCGGAGCCCGCTCCCGGGCAGGCGCTCACGCTCTTCGACGACCTCGCCGCGCGGACGGGCGTGCCCGATCCCCCCGGCGACGCGATCGCCGTGCGCGGGCCCGCGGATCCGGCGCCCGACCCGCGCGTGCCGGCGGGCGACGCGGTCGTGTTCCTCGAGGGCGGCGGCGAGCGGGCCGAGATGGAGCTCGTGGCCGGCGAGGTCGCGCGGCTCATCCGCGAGGAGGGCGTGCCGGCCGACGAGATCGCGGTCGTGCTGCGCCGGCCGCAGGACGCCGCGGCGCTCGTCGCCCAGGTGTTCGACGCCTACGGCATCCCGTACGCGCTGCAGCGCACCGCGCCGCTGGGCCACACCCCGCTCGGGCGCGGCCTCGTCGGGCTGCTGCGCGCGGCGACCGGCGGCGCCGCCGCCGACGTCCTCGCCTACCTGCGCACGCCCGGCCTGGTCGACCCCCCGCAGCTCGTCGACGAGCTCGAGGCCGAGGTCCGCCGGCACGGCGCGAAGACCGCGGCCGAGGCGCGGCGGCTGTGGGAGCGCCGGCACGGAGATCGCGCCCTCGGCGTCCTGGACCGCGTGGCGGCCGCGCACGCCGAGGGCGGTCCGGCGCTCCTCGAGGCGCTGCGGGCCGAGCTCGGGACGCTGTTCGCCGCGCCGCACGTGCGGCAGGCGCCGATCCTCGACGCGGCCGGCGCCGCGGAGGCCGCGGTTCTCGCCGCCGGGCGCCGCGCGCTGCGCGACCTCGCCGACGCCGCCGCGCTGGACCTGCAGCTCGTGCCCGACACCGCCGAGCTGGCGGCGGTCCTCGAGCGCGTCGAGGTGCGCTGGGGCGACCGGACGGCGCCGGGCGCCGTGACGGTCAGCGACCCGCAGTCGCTGCGCGCGCGGCGCGTGCGGGCGCTGCTGCTCTGCCGGCTGCAGGAGCGCGCGTTCCCGGCCCCGGCGCGGCCCGAGCCGTTCCTCGGCGACGCCGAGCGGCGGGCGCTCAACAAGGCGTCCGGCCTGCGCCTGGCCGCCCACGAGGACGTCATCGGCGGCGAGCGCTACCTGCTGTACGCGACGGTCTCGCGCCCCGAGGAGCGGCTGTACCTGTCCTGGCACGCCGCCGACGACGAGGGCGACCCGGTCGTGCGCTCGGCGTTCGTCGACGACGTCGCGCGGCGGTTCTCCGACGACCCGCTCGCGCGCCGCCGGCACCGCGATCTCGGGGCGGTCGGCTGGGCGGGGACCGGCGCGCCGTGCGAGCGCGAGCGCCTGCGCGCCGAGGCGCACGCGCTCGACCCGGTCCGCGAGCCGGTCGCCCGGTCGCTCGAGCACCCCGACGTGCTCGCCGGCCTGCGTGCGCGCGAGGCGTGGGCGGCGTCGGCGCTCGAGACGTACGCCGGCTGCCCGGTCAGGTGGTTCGTCGAGCGCGTGCTGCAGCCCGCGCCGCTCGAGCCCGACCCCGAGGCGATGGCGCGCGGGTCGCTCGCCCACCGGGTGCTCGAGGAGGCGCTGCGGCGGCTGGTCGACGGGGGCGGCCTGACGCCCGCGCGGCTGCCCGAGGCGCGCCAGGCGGTGCGCGACGCGCTCGAGGAGCTCAGCCGGGAGGTCAGGATCTCCGTCGACCCGGCGCGCCGGCAGGCGCTGCGCCGGCGGCTGGAGGCCGACCTGCTGCGCTACGTCGAGGCCGCCGCGCTCAGCCGCTCGCAGTTCGTGCCCGAGCACCTCGAGGCGCCGTTCGCCCAGCTCGACGCGGGCGACGGGATCGTGCTGCGCGGCCAGGTCGACCGCATCGACGTCCGGCCGGGCACGAACGAGGCGCTCCTGTACGACTACAAGGGCAAGACCGCCTACCCGGCGGCCAAGTGGCTCGAGGAGGGGCGCTTCCAGCTCGCGGTCTACGCGCTCGCGGCACGGCGGCTGCTCGAGCTCGAGCCGGTCGGCGCGCTGTACCAGCCGCTGGGCGCCGAGGACCTGCGCCCGCGCGGCGCGATCCGCGAGGACGCCGACCCCGACCTGCCGGTCGTGAGCGAGGACCGCCTGTCGGCCGAGGAGTTCGACGCGCTGCTGCAGGCCGCCCTCGACGCGGCGGTCGGCGCGGCCCGCGACGCGCGCGACGGCCGGCTCGAGCCGCGGCCGGACTCGTGCGCGTGGGGCGGCGGCTGCGCGTACCCGACGATCTGCCGGTGCGAGGCGTGACGGTGGCGCAGGTCACAGGGCCGAAGGGCCGGGCGTTCACCGAGGAGCAGGCCCGCGCCGTCCTCGACCGCGACGGCGACCTGCTGCTCAGCGCGGCCGCGGGCAGCGGCAAGACGTCGGTGCTCGTCGAGCGCTTCGTGCGCATGGTCACCGAGGACGGCCTGCCGCCCGGGCGGATCCTCGCGATCACGTTCACCGAGAAGGCCGCCGGGGAGCTGCGCCACCGGATCCGCGAGCGGCTGCTCGAGCTCGGCGAGCGCGACCTGGCCCGCGAGGCCGAGAGCGCCTGGATCTCGACGATCCACGGCTTCTGCGCGCGCCTGCTGCGCGGGCACGCGGTCGCGGCGGGGCTCGACCCCGCGTTCGCCGTCCTCGACGACACCGTGGCGCGCGGCCTGCGCCAGGAGGCGTGGGAGCGGGCGTACGCGGCCTGGCTGGCCGAGCGCGGCGAGGTGGCGCTGGACCTCGCTGCCGCGTTCACGACCGACCGCCTCCGCGAGGCGATCGAGGACGTCCACGACGTGCTGCGCTCGCAGGGCTTCACGCATCCGCGGCTGCCGGTGCCCGCGCCCGTCCCGGCGCCCGACCACGGCGAGCTGCTGCGCCTGCGCGACCTCGCGGCGGCCGCCCTCGACCCGGGCGACGACCGCAAGACGGTCGTCCGGGCCGCCCGCGCGCTCGAGCGCTGCCGGGAGATCTTCGCCGCGCTCGACGACGGCGCGATCCCCGAGCGCGCCGTGCTCGACCAGGCGTGCTTCAAGCCCGGCAACACGTCGGTCCTCAAGGGCCCCGAGTGCGCCGCGTACCTCGCCGAGCACGAGCGGTACGCCGAGGCGTGCGCGGCGCACCGCGCCTCGCGCGCGGCCGCCGAGCTCGACGTGCTGCTCGACCGGTTCGCGCGCGCCTACGCGGACGTCAAGCGGGCGCGGTCGGGGCTGGACTTCGATGACCTCGAGCTCATGGCGCGGGACCTGCTCGCGGGCTCGGACGCGATCCGCCGCGCGACGCAGGAGCGCTTTGCCCGCGTCATGGTCGACGAGTTCCAGGACTCCAGCCCGCGCCAGGTCGTGCTCTTCGACCTCGTCGGGTCCGGCAACGTCTTCGTCGTCGGCGACGAGCTGCAGTCGATCTACGGGTTCCGCCACGCCGACGTCGAGGTGTTCCGCGCGCGGCGGGCGACGCTCGCCACGACCGGCCGGACCCAGGCGCTGACCCAGAACTTCCGCTCGCGCGCGCCGATCCTCGAGGCGGTCAACGCGGCGTTCGCCGACCGCTTCGGGGAGGGCTTCACGCCGCTCGTGCCCGGCCGCGCCGACGCGCGCGAGGCGGGCGCGCCCGAGGTCGAGGTGCTGCTGACCGGCACCGACGGCTGGGAGGAGGTCGATCTCGGGACGCTCCCGCGCGCGCAGGCCTGGCGCCACGCCGAGGCGCGGCTGCTCGCCCAGCGCCTGGCCGACCTCGTCGCCGAGGGCACCGCGCCGGAGGACGTCGTCGTGCTCCTGCGGTCGGCGACCGACCTGCCGGTGTACGAGCGCGCGCTCGAGGAGGCCGGGCTGCAGACGCTCGCCGCCGGCGGCCGCGGCTACTGGGCGCGGCAGGTCGTCCGCGACCTGTGCGCGTGGCTGGCGGCGCTCGCCAACCCGCGCGACGAGGAGCAGCTCTACGGGGTGCTGGCCTCGCCCCTCGTGGGGCTGTCGACCGACGCGCTGGCGCTCATCGCCGAGGCGGGCGGGCGCGGCGGCGCGTGGACGGCGATCGAGCAGGGGGCGGTCGACGCGCGGCTCGGCGCCGCCGACCGTGAGCGGCTCGCCGCGTTCCGCGAGCGCTTCCGGTACGAGCGCCGCATGCTGCCGCGCCTGGCGCTCGACGAGCTGCTGCGGCGCGCGATCGAGGCGACCGACTACGACCTGCACGTCCTGCGGCTGCCGGGCGGCGCGCGGCGCCTGGCCAACGTCCACAAGCTCCTGCGCCTCGCCGCCGACCACGAACGCGCGCACGGCCGCGACGTCCGCGGCCTCGTCGACCGGGCGGCCGAGGAGCTCGAGGCCGACGCCCGCGAGACCGACGCGCCGGTCGAGCTGGGCGACGCGAAGGCGGTCCGGATCATGACGATCCACGCCGCCAAGGGCCTGGAGTTCCCGGTCGTGGCCGTCGCCGACCTCGGCCGCCGGCCGCAGTTCACCGAGGCGCCGCTGCTCGTCGACGGCGACCGCCTCGGGGTGCGGCTGCCGAGCATCGCCGGCGGGCGCGAGTACGCGCTGGACTTCCGCGCGCTGCGCGAGGAGCGGCGGGCCGCCGAGGCGGCCGAGGAGGACCGCGTCCTGTACGTGGCGCTGACCCGCGCGCGCGAGCGGCTCATCCTCAGCGGCGCGCTGCGGCTCGACCCGTGGCCGGACGCCTCGCGGCCGGGCGCGCCGCCGATCGCGTGGCTGGCGACCGCGCTCGCCGGCGGGCGGCCGCCGGTCGAGCCCGGCGAGGAAGCGGACGAGGGCGAGCAGCCCGGCGGCGGCGAGCGGCGTGCCGAGGCGCGGGCCCGCTTCGCGATCTCGACGCCCGAGACGGTCGGGGCGGTGCTGCGCCGCGAGTCGCTCGCGCCCGCCGGCCGCGCGCTGGCCGACGCACCGCCGCCGCCGGCGCGCCCGCCCGTGCCGCTGCCACAGCCGCCGGCGCCACGGATCCGCGCGCTCTCCTACACGGCGCTGTCGCTGTGGAAGCGGTGCGGCTACCGCTTCTACCTGCAGCGCGTGCTGCGCCTGCCCGAGGACGAGGAGACCGGCGGCCGGCCGCCGGCGCGCGAGGACGACGGGACCCTCGAGGCGCGGCTGCGCGGCAGCCTGACGCACGCGGCGCTCGAGGCCGAGGCCGGCGACCCGGCCGAGCTTGCCCGCGCCGCCGCGGACAGCTTCGGCGTCGAGCTGACCGGCGAGGAGGTCGCCGACATCGCCGCGATGGTCGAGCGGTTCCGCGGGACCGAGCTCGCCGAGCGCCTGCGCGCCGCCGGCCGCGTGCGCCGCGAGCACGTCTTCTCGTTCCCGCTCGGCGACACGATGCTCACCGGCGTCGTCGACGTCCTCGCGCACGAGGAGGACGGCACCGTGCTCGTCGTCGACTACAAGACCGACCGGCTCGCGCCGGGCGAGACGCCCGAGGCACTCGTCGACCGCGAGTACGACGTCCAGCGCCGCCTGTACGCGCTCGCGGCGCTCCGCGGCGGCGCTCCCGGCGTCGAGGTGGCGTACGCGTTCCTCGACGCGCCCTCGGACCCGGTGACCGCCGTGTTCACCCCGGAGGACGTGCCGCGGCTCGAGCAGGAGCTCAGCGCGCTGGCCGAGGGCATCCACGAGGGCCGCTACGAGGTCGCGGCAGAGCCGCACATCGGGCTCTGCGCCGGCTGCCCCGGCCGCGCGGCGCTGTGCCGCTGGCCGCCCGAGATGACCGCCCGCGAGCTGCCCGCGCAGGCGGGGTCGTAGCCGGCGGCGCCCGCCGGCAGCCGCCTACGGCCCGCGCTCGACGACGTCGCCCGCGTCGCTCGCGGCGGGCGGGCCGGAGGCCGAGCCCGCCGGGTCGGCCGGCGTCGGGGGCGGCGACGGCGGAGGCGGACCGCCGCGCCCCGCGAGCTGCGCCCGCTCGATCTCGCCGTTCAGCTCGCCGCCGAGCAGGAACGCCAGCGACGTGATGTACAGCCACAGCAGCAGGACGATCACGCCCGCGAACGCGCCGTACGTCGCGCCGTAGTTGCCGAAGTTCGACACGTAGAAGAAGAACGCCCCGGACGCGGCGAGCCAGATGACGACGCCGAGCACGGCGCCCGGGGAGATCCACCGGAAGCGCCGGTGCTCCAGGTCCGGCGCGAACGCGTAGACGACCGCGAACAGCACCATCATCGCCGCGATCGCGACGAGCCAGCGCGCGTAGACCCAGACCGTGCCCGCCGTGTCGCCGAGCCCGATCGTGCCGAACAGGTCCTTGGCGACCTGGCCGCCGAGCAGCACCGACACGAGCGCGACGCCGCCGAGCAGGATCACGACGAGCGTCCAGCCGACGTCGGTGAGCTTGCGGCGCACGAACCCGCGCTCCTCCTCGACCCCGTAGACCTTGTTCATCGCGCGGCCGGCCGCCCCGAACGCGCCAGAGGCGCCGTTGAGGCCGAGCGCCAGGCCGACGACCAGGCCGATCCCCGCCTTGGCGTTCGACGAGTCGATCAGCCCCTGCAGCGAGCGCTCCACCGCGTCGACCGTCTCGGAGGGCGCCCCCGCGTCGCGCAGGTACCCGACCGCGTCGGTGACGAGCGACTGCTGGCCGAGCAGGCCGAGCAGCGACACGGCGACCAGCAGCCCGGGGAACAGCGACATGACCAGGTAGTAGGTCATCGAGGCCGCCCAGTCGGTCATCCCGTGCTCGCGGAACATCGCGAACGCCCGCTTGAGCGAGCCGAGCAGCGGCGGGGCGGGCGCCGGGTCGGCGCCCGCGCTGCGCGGAGCCCCGGACTGACCCGAGGCGCGCGGGGCCGGCTGGGAGGAGGCGGTCATCGCCGCCAGGACTTCCCCGCACGAGCGCGCGGCAATCCGGTCGCGGCGGGTTCGGGTCGCGGCCGCGGCGGGTTCGGGTCGCGGCCGCGGCGGGTCCGGGTCGCTCCGGAGCCCGGTGCTTACCGACCCCCGCGACAGGGAACGGAAGGGGGCACGTGCGCCGAACCACGTTCACCGGGCCGGAGCGGGACGCCGAGGATCGCCAGCTCTTCCATCGCCTGAAGGCGGGGGACGCGGGCGCGCGCGATCAGCTCGCAGAGCGCTTCCTGCCGCTCGCCCGCCAGCTCGCGCGCCGCTACCAGCGCGCCGACGAGCCGCTCGACGACCTCGTCCAGGTCGCGTCGCTCGGCCTCATCAAGGCGATCGACCGCTTCGACCCGGCGCGCGAGGTCGCGTTCTCCAGCTACGCGGTGCCGACGATCCTCGGCGAGCTCAAGCGCCACTTCCGCGACCGCACGTGGTCGGTCCGCGTGCCGCGCGACCTGCAGGAGCTGTCGCTGAAGGTCGACAAGGCCGTCGCCCAGCTCTCCAAGGACCTGCGCCGCCAGCCGTCGGTGCCCGAGATCGGCGAGGCGGTCGGCGCGACCGAGGAGCAGGTGCTCGAGGCGCTCGAGGCCGCCGGCGCGTACCGGGCGACGTCGTTCGACGCCCCGCGCTCGAGCGACGACGAGGCCGGCGACAGCCTCGGCGACGCGTACGGCGACCTCGAGAGCGGCTTCGGGCTCGCCGAGGACCGCGCCACGCTCGAGCGCCTCATGGCCGCGATCACCCCGCGCGAGCGCGAGGTCCTGCGGCTGCGGTTCGCCGAGGACCTCACCCAGGCGGAGATCGGCGCCCGCATCGGCGTCAGCCAGATGCAGGTCTCGCGCCTCATCCGCCAGTCCCTCGCGCGCCTGCGCACCGCCGCGCTCGCCGCCGAGCGGCAGGCGATGCGCGAGGAGGGCCGGAACGGGTAGGGCGGGGCGCATGCCCCGCGCCGCCATCCTCGACATCGACGGCACGCTCGTCGACACGAACTACCAGCACGCGATCGCCTGGTACCACGCGTTCCGCCAGAACGGGATCGTCCTGCCGATCTGGAAGATCCACCGCGCGATCGGGATGGGAGGCGACCAGTTCGTCCCGCACCTGATCGGCGAGGAGCGCGCCGAAGAGCTCGGCGACGACATCCGCGCCGCCGAGAAGCCGCTCTACCTCACGATGATCGAGACCGTCGAACCGTTCGACGGCGCACGCGAGTTCGTCGTCGACCTCGAGGAGTCCGGCCACACGGTCGTACTCGCGTCGTCGGCGAAGGCCGACGAGCTCGACCACTACCTCGACCTGCTCGGCGTGCGCGACGTCGTCGACGCGTGGACGAGCTCGGCCGACGTCGAGCAGACCAAGCCCGAGCCGGACCTCGTCCACGCCGCGCTCGACAAGGCCGGCACCGACGACGAGGCGGTGATGGTCGGCGACACCACCTGGGACATCGAGGCGGCGCGCAAGGCGGGGATCGACACGATCGCCGTGATGACCGGCGGGTTCGGGGCCGACGAGCTCCACGAGGCCGGCGCGCTCGGCGTCTACGACTCGATCGACGAGCTGCGGTCCAAGATTGCCGAGACGCCGCTCGGGTAGCGCAGGCCCATGGGCATCTCCCAGACCACGCTCGAGGTCCCGCAGCCGGTCGAGCCGGCGCAGCCGGTCGTCCCGCAGCCGCCGTCGATCCCGTCCGAGCCCGTCGAGCCCTCGACGCCCGGCGAGCCGACGACCCCGGCGGTCCCGGACGCGCCGACCGTGCCGTCCGAGCCGCCGCCGGAGCCCGAGGTGGACCCGGACCCCGCCCAGGAGGCGCCGGGGCCCGGGTCGCACCGGACTACGCCAGGCCTTCGGCCTCGTACTCGCGGAGGTACCCCTCGAAGAGGCGGCGGTGGCCCTCCTCGTCGGCGAGGATCGAGATCACCATGTCGTTCGTGACCGGGTCGATGCCCTCGGTGGCCTCGATGATCTGGTTGTAGTGGTCGATCGCGCCGTTCTCGGCCTCGATCACGCCCTTGATGACGTGGACGATGTCGGTCTGGTGGGTCGGCGGCTGCAGGTAGCTCTGCTCGGGCTCGAAGTCCATCGACCCCGGCACGACGCCGTACAGGTCCTTGATCCGCTGCGCGAACTGCTGCGCGTGACCGAGCTCCTCCTGGATGTCCTCCTTGAGGGACTCGATGACCTCCTGGGCGCGGACGCCGTCCGGGTTCGTCGAGTTGGTGATGTAGTTGATCACCGTCTCGATCTCCATCCAGTAGGCCTTCTGGAGCATCGCGATGATCTTCTCGCGCTCGGCGGTCTTGTCCTCGGCGAGGATGCCGTGCGCGGCGGAACGGGCGGGGGTTGCGGCCATACGGTCCTCCTTGAATCGTTCTGACTTCGGACTCTACGCCGGTGGTCTGCCCCGGAACGCGCGTCGGTACGCCATCGGCGTCGAACGCGTGGCGCGCCGGAAGTGGTCGCGCAGCGACACGGCGCTGCCGAAGCCGCACCGGACCGCGATCTCCTCGACCGGGAGATCGGTCGCCTCGAGCAGGCGGCGCGCCTCGGCGACCCGCCGGCCGATGAGCCAGCGCAGCGGCGTCGTGCCGGTCTCGGCGCGGAAGCGGCGCAGGAACGTGCGCTCGCTCATGAGCGCGTGGCGGGCGAGGTCGGCGACGGTGATGGGCTCGCCCAGGTGCTCGAGCGCCCACGCGCGCGTCGCCTCCAGCCCCGCGCCCGGCGTCGAGGGGAGCGGCCGGTCGACGAACTGCGCCTGGCCGCCGTCCCGGTGCGGTGCGACGACGATCCGGCGCGCGACCGCGTTGGCCGCCTCGGCGCCGTGGTCGCGGCGGACGAGGTGCAGGCACAGGTCGATGCCCGCGGCGACGCCGGCGCTCGTCAGCACCCGGCCCTCGTCGACGTAGAGCACGTCGGGGTCGACGTCGACGGCCGGGTACCGGGCGGCGAGGTCGCGGGCGTCGTTCCAGTGCGTGGTCGCGCGCCGGCCGTCGAGCAGGCCGGCGGCGGCGAGCACGAACGCGCCGGTGCAGATCGACACGATCCGCGCGCCGCGCGCGTCGGCCGCGCGCAGCGCCTCGAGCGCCGCCTCGGGGAACGGGCCGCGCGTGTCGGCGATCCCGGGGACGACCACCGTGTCGGCGCCGCCGAGCACGTCGAGCCCAGCCGTCGCCACGACCTCGAAGCCCGTCGACGTCGGGATCGGACCGGGCTCGGGCGCGGCGACGGTGAACGCGTAGCGGCCGCGCTCGGTCCGGTGCCCGAACACCTGCGCGGGCGTGGCGAGATCGAAGGCGACGACCCCGTCGAGGGCCAGGGCTACGACGTGATGTGGCGGCATCTCTCTTAACAATGTCTTTTCCGCCACTGGTGACAAGGGGTCCGGGCGCGCAGGATCCGGGCATGCGGACCATCGACATCGTGCTGTTCGACGGCTTCGACGAGCTCGACGCGATCGCGCCGTTCGAGGTCCTCGTCAACGGCGGCTTCGACGTGCGGCTGGTGACCGTCGACGGCGCCGGCCCGGTCACCGCCTCGCACGGCGCCCCGGTCGGCGTCGACGGCGCGCTGTCCGGCGACGCCGACCTCGTGATCGTGCCGGGCGGCGGCTGGTCGGGCGGCGGGGCGCGCGGCGTCCGCGCCGAGGCCGAGCGCGGCGTCCTGCCCCGGCGCCTGCGCGAGCTGCACGACGCCGGCACGCCGGTCGCGTCGGTCTGCACCGGCGCGATGCTGCTCGCCGCGGCCGGCATCACCGGCGGCCGGCGCGCGACGACCCACCACAGCGCGCTCGCGGACCTGCGCGCGTCGGGGGCCGACGTCGTCGAGGAGCGCTTCGTCGACGACGGCGACGTCCTGACGGCGGGCGGCGTGACGGCGGGCATCGACCTCGCGCTCCACCTCGTGGCGCGCCACCGCGGCGAGGAGGCGCGCGACCTCGTCGCCGCGGAGATCGAATACCCGGGCCCGCCCGCGCCAGCGCGAACCGAGGGGTGACAGGCACCCCCGGCGCCGGGTAACCCGCCCGGCATGGCCGAGAACAAGAAGCTGGAAGGCAAGAAGGTCGCGATCCTCGCCACCGACGGGGTCGAGCAGGTCGAGCTGACCGAGCCGCGCAAGGCGCTCGAGGAGGCCGGCGCGACGACCGAGCTGGTGTCGCTCGAGGGCGGGCGGATCCAGGCGTTCGAGCACCTCGATCACGGCGACACGTTCGAGGTCGACCGCACGGTCTCCGAGGCGAGCGCGGACGACTACGACGCGCTGCTCATCCCGGGCGGCGTCGCGAACGGCGACTTCCTGCGCGCCGACGACGACGCGGTGGCGTTCACGGCCGCGTTCGCGGCGGCGAGGAAGCCGATCGCGTCGATCTGCCACGGGCCGTGGGTGCTGGTCGAGGCCGGCATCGTCAAGGGCCGGACGATCACGTCCTGGCCGTCGCTGAGGACCGACGTCGAGAACGCGGGCGGCACCTGGGTCGACGAGGAGGTGCACGTCGACGCGGGCCTGGTGACGTCGCGCAAGCCGGACGACCTGCCGGCGTTCAACGCGAAGATGGTCGAGGAGTTCTGCGAGGGCCCGCACGAGGACGCCCCGCAGCCCGCGGGCCGGTTCGCGCGCGAGGGCGCCGCGGCCCGGTCCTGACCCGGGGCGGTCCGGGAGCGTCAGACGACGTTCAGCTCGGGCCGCAGGGCGTCGGTGGCGAAGCGGTCGGCGGACAGCGCGGACACGTCCACGAACGGGGTGCGCCCGAGGACGACGTCGCGCAGGATCTCGCCGACCGCCGGCGCCTGCAGGAAGCCGTGGCCGGAGAACCCGCTTGCGTAGAGGAACCGCGATACCGACCGGTCCTCGCCGAGCAGCGCGTTGTGGTCCGGGGTGACCTCGTACAGCCCGGCCCACTGCGTGAGCACGCCCACGTCGCGCAGTGCGGGCGCCCGGCGGGCGATCGCCCGGTCCAGGTCCCCGAGCCAGTCGTCGTGCGTCTCGGTCGACCAGCCCGGCTGCTCGCCCGCCCAGCTCATCCCGAGCAGCAGCCCGGGCCCCTCGCGGTGGAAGTACAGGGTGGTGGAGAAGTCGATCGTCATCGGCAGCTCGCGCGGGACGCCGGCCACCGGCTCGGTGACGATGATCTGCCGGCGCAGCGGCGTGATCGGCAGCGAGACGCCGGCCATCGCGCCGACCTGCGTCGACCAGGCGCCCGCGCAGCACACGACGCACGAGGTCGCGATGTCCCCCGCGGTCGTGCGGACCGCGCGGATCCGCCCGCCGCGCACGTCGATGCCGGTGACCTCGGTCCGTGTCAGCACCCGCCCGCCGTGGGCCCGGGCGCCCGCGGCGTAGCCCTGCACGACCGCCTCGGGCGTGCAGTGCCCGTCGGGCGGCGACCAGGCGGCCGCGAGCAGCCCCTCGGTCCCGGCGAGTGGGCACAGCTCGGCGGCCTCGTCCGGCGTGAGCAGCCGGCTCGGGACGCCGAGCCGGTTCTGCAGGGCCACCCCGGCGGTGAACTGCTCGACCTGCTCGGGCGTGTCGAGCAGGAACAGGTAGCCGACCTGGGCGAGGTCGATCTCCCAGCCCGGCCGGCGCCCGAAGTCCTCGAACGCGCGCAGGCTCCGCGCTCCCAGCCGGACGTTCAGCTCGTCGCTGAACTGGGCTCGGACGCCTCCGGCCGCGCGGCTCGTCGACCCGCCCGCGAGCGCGCCGCGCTCGACGAGCACGGCGTCGTCCACGCCGGCCTCGCAGAGGTGGAAGAGGACGCTCGCGCCGATGACGCCCCCGCCGATGACCACGACGCTCGCCTGCATCGCGACCCAGCGTCTCATGCGCCGCAAGGGCGGTGTCACCGGGAGGGACGCGGCGTCCGGGCGGGTACTGTGGGCAGACATGCCGCGCAGCATCTGGACCGGCGCCATCTCCTTCGGGCTCGTGAACGTGCCCGTGAAGCTGTACTCCGCGGTGCAGCGCAAGAACGTGCGCTTCAACCAGCTCGACGCCGAGGGCAACGTGCGCATCCAGATGAAGCGCGTCAACCCGGTGACCGGCGAGGAGGTCCCGTACGAGCGCCTCGTCAAGGGCTACGAGGTCGCTCCGGACCGCTACGTCGTCATCGAGCCCGACGAGCTCGAGGCGCTCGAGCCGCGCCGCACGAAGACGATCGACATCCTCGACTTCGTCGAGCTGAAGGACATCGACCCGATCTTCTACGACCACCCGTACTACCTGGCGCCCGGCGCCGGCGGGGCCAAGCCGTACAAGCTCCTGCTCGACGCGATGCGCGAGACCGGCAAGGTCGGGATCGCGAAGGTCGTCATCCGCCAGAAGGAGGCGCTCGTCGCGCTGCGCCCCCACGGCGAGCTGCTCCAGATGGACACGCTCATCTACTTCGACGAGATCGTCCCGCAGGACCGCATCGACGAGCGCCCCGACGACACGGTCGAGATCACCGACCGCGAGCTGCAGATCGCCAAGCAGCTCGTCGAGTCGCTCGCGACCGACTGGGAGCCCGGGCGCTACAAGGACGAGTACCGCGAGAAGGTCCTGCAGCTCATCGAGCAGAAGGCGGCCGGCGAGGAGATCGCGGTCCAGCCCGCGGCCGAGGAGGAGGCGCCGGTCCCGGACCTCATGTCGGCCCTGAAGGCCAGCCTCGACGCGGTCAAGGGCCGCGAGGGGGCCGCCTCGAAGCCCAAGCGCAAGCCCGCCGCCAAGAAGGCGCCGGCCGCGCGCAAGGCGGCGGCCAAGAGCGGGTAGGCCACGCGGGTGGCGACGAAGGCCCCCGCGATCCGGCTGCGCCGGTCCGACACCACCGAGCCCGGCCTCCGGCGGCGCCGGCGCGGCAAGGGCTGGGAGTACCTGAACCCCGACGGGACGAAGGTCGTCGACGCCGAGGTCCTCGGCCGCATCAACGAGCTCGTCATCCCGCCCGCCTGGGAGGACGTGTGGATCTGCCCGTACCCGGGCGGCCACATCCAGGCGACCGGCGTCGACGCCCGCGGCCGCAAGCAGTACCTGTACCACCCGAAGTGGCGCGCCCGGCGCGACCAGGAGAAGTTCGACGACATGCTCCGGTTCGCGGGGTGCCTGCCGGCGCTGCGCGAGGTCGTCGCGGCGGACCTGGCCGGCGCCGAGCTCTCGCGCGAGCAGGTACTGGCCTGCGCGGTGCGCCTGCTCGACATCGGCTTCTTCCGGATCGGCACCGAGGACTACGCGGTGACGAACGAGACGTACGGCCTGGCGACGATGCGCAAGGACCACGTCACGCTGCTCGAGGACGGGGCGCTGCTCTTCGACTACCCGGCCAAGCACGGCAAGCGCCGCCTGCAGTCGGTCGTCGACGAGGACGTCTACGCGATCGTCAAGCGCCTGAGAGCCAGGCGCGGCGGGTCGCCCGAGCTGCTCGCGTTCAAGGAGCGCCGGCGCTGGGTGGACGTCAGGTCGCAGGACATCAACCGCTACCTGAAGGACCGGACCGGGCTCGACGTCAGCGCGAAGGACTTCCGCACCTGGAACGCGACCGTGCTCGCCGCCCGCGCCCTCGCGGTCAGCGGCCTGCGCCAGGACACGAAGACCGGGCGCAAGCGGGCGGTCGTGCGCGCCGTCAAGGAGGTCGCGCACTACCTCGGCAACACCCCGGCGGTGGCGCGGGCGAGCTACATCGACCCGCGCGTGTTCGACCGCTTCAACGACGGCCTGGTGATCGAGCCGACGCTCGGACGCGACGAGGTCGAGCGCGGCGTGCTGGACCTCATCGCCGACGACGAGCGGTCACGGCACCTCGCCGACGCCGAGGACCTCGAGGAGCTCGTCCGGGCGGCCTGAGGCCGTCCCGCCCGCTAGGCGGCGTCGAGGGCGCCGACCGCGCTGTCGCGGTCGCCGAGGATCGTGAAGATCTGGTCCAGGCCCGTGATCTCGAACGTCTTCGCGATGTTCGCGTCGGTGTTGACGATCACGAGCTGCCCGTCGCGGCTGCGCAGGCGCTTGACCGCGCCGATCAGCACGCCGAGGGCCGTCGAGTCGAGGAACGTCGTCTCCGAGAGATCGACGACGACGCGCGAGGCGCCGTTCTCGATGGCGTCCGCGAGCGTCTTCTTCAGCTCCGGGGCGGTGAAGAGGTCGATCTCGCCGCGGACCGCGACGACGTGACGTCCCTCGCCGAGCGACTCCTCGGACAGTGCGAACTCAGCAGGCATGGTGTCGATTCAATCAATCTTCCTTTGCGAGCGCGTCCGTGCCCTCGCGCGCGCCTTCGCCGCGCTCGAAGAAATCCCAGACCTCGACCACGTTTCCCTCGGGGTCCTCCAGGTACACGGACCGGTCCCCGCCGGGGTGCTCCTCGGGGCCGCGGAACGGCACGCCGCGCTCGGACAGCCGGTCGACGAGCGCGTCGAGCGATCCCGGCGTGGCGCTGAACGCGTAGTGCACGTGCCGGCCGCCCTCGTCGCCGAACTCCTTCTCGCCCGGCAGCCACACGCCCAGTCGCGCGCGCTCGCCGGCGGCGAGCCAGACGCGGTCGTCCTCGCGCTTGAGGACGCGCAGGCCGAACACGTCGGTGTAGAAGGCCTCGAGCGCCTGCAGGTCGCGCACCTCGAGCGTCAGCTCGACGAGCCCGGAGACCGCGAAGCCGCTCAAATCGCGAAGCCCAGGCGCACGTAGAGCTCCTGCCCGTCGCTGCGGGCCTCGACCCGGTCGGCGACGCGCTCGAGCACGTTGCCGACGCCGGGCAGGTCCGCGTCCTGCAGGATCGCCTGGGCGCCCTGCGGCTGGAGCTTGCCGATCGTCAGCTCGAGCAGCCCCTCCTGGGCGGCCAGGCCGACGAGCACGGTGCCGTTGCGGGCGTGGTCCGGGGAGTGGGCGGCGATCGTGTCCACGACGAGCAGGGCGTCGTCGAGGCGGTCGATCGGGCACTGGGCGCGCGCGGCGAGCATCCCCATGACGCGCGTGAGGACCGGCCCGAGGAGCGGGCCGTTGCGGACGAGCATCGTCGCCTCGTTGCGGGCGGACGGCGTGCTCATGCGGCCTCGCCGGCAGGCTCGAGGCGGAACGTCATGCGCACCTCGGTCTTGTCGTTCTCGGCGCGGCCGAGCTCGAGCGACTCGGCGAGCGTCGCGATGAGCGGCAGGCCGAGCCCCAGGCCGGGGCTGTCGGCCCGCGGGAGCATCCCGCGGCCCTCGTCGCGGACGGCGATCGTCAGGCGGCCGTCGCGGATCGCCGCGGCGACCTCCATCGGGCCGTCGCCGTCGGGGTAGGCGTGGACGACGACGTTGGTACAGGCCTCGGTGACGGCGAGCTTGACGTCGGCGAGCACCTGGTCGTCGACGTCCAGGGCGTCGCCCAGGCCGCCGAACGCATGGCGGACGACGGCGACGTTCTCGGCGCGGGCTGGGAGGGTGAGGACGAGATCGGGCGACGCCATCACGTCCGGCGGGTCTGAGGCACTGGCCTCCTGTTGGGGGGTTGTCGGCCCTTCTTGCGCCATGAGGTTGCCCGTGCCGCCGACGTCCCAACCGTCTTTGGCCAACGGCACGAGCAGGATAGTGCTCGGGCGCGCGCGGAAGCACCCCGGTTTCCGCCTCCGCATCGCAATGCTCTACCATCGCCGTTCCGCCTCACGGTGCCCCGTCCGCCGCAACCGGCACTCCCAGATGCAGCAATTCCCGCAGGCCACCGGCCTCTACGACCCTCGCTACGAACACGACGCCTGTGGCGTCGCCTTCGTCGCGCGCCTCGACAACACGCCCACCCACGATGTCGTCGAGATGGGGCTGAAGGCCCTCGAGAACCTCGAGCATCGTGGCGCCGCGGGCGCCGATCCACGCACCGGCGACGGCGCGGGGATGATGGTCCAGATCCCCGACGAGTTCTTCCGCGAGGTCGTCGACTTCGAGCTGCCTCCGGCCGGCCAGTACGGCGTCGGGGTGTGCTTCCTGCCGCAGGACGACGCGCGGCGCGAGAAGCTCGAGCAGCTCATCGAGACGAACATCCGCGTCGAGGGCCAGCGCGTCCTCGGCTGGCGCGACGTGCCGGTCGACACCGCCCACGTCGGCGAGACCGCCGACCGGACGCGGCCCCGGATGCGCCAGGTGTTCGTCGGCGCCGGCCCGGGCTGGGAGGACGACCTGCTCGGCTTCGAGCGCAAGCTCTACGTCATCCGCCGCATCGTCGAGCTCGCCGCGGGACCCGACTTCTACGCCGCGTCGTTCTCGGCCCGGACCGTGGTGTGGAAGGGCATGCTCATCGCCCACCAGGTCCGCGGCTTCTTCCCGGACCTGACGCACCCGAGGTTCAAGAGCGCGCTCGCCCTCGTCCACTCGCGCTTCTCGACGAACACGTTCCCGAGCTGGGAGCTCGCGCACCCGTACCGCGTGATCGCCCACAACGGCGAGATCAACACGCTCATGGGCAACGCGAACTGGATGCGCGCGCGGGAGAGCCAGCTCGCGTCGGATCTGTTCGGCAAGGACCTCCAGAAGGTCATGCCGATCATCCGGCCCGGCAGCTCGGACTCGGCGACGTTCGACAATGTCCTCGAGCTGCTCATGCTCGCGGGCCGGTCGCTGCCGCACGCGATGATGATGATGATCCCGGAGGCCTACGCCGACCGGGACGACCTGCCCGAGCATCTCAAGGGCTTCTACGCGTTCCACTCGTGTCTCATGGAGCCGTGGGACGGCCCGGCGGCGGTGTGCTTCACCGACGGGACGCTCATCGGCGCGACGCTCGACCGCAACGGCCTGCGGCCCGGCCGCTGGTGCGAGACCGAGGACGGGCACGTGATCCTCGGCTCGGAGGCCGGCCTGCTCGGCATCGGGCCGGAGAAGATCAAGCGCCTCGGCCGCCTGCAGCCGGGCAAGCTGTTCCTCGTCGACCTCGAGCGCGGGCAGATCGTGCCCGACGAGGTCGTCAAGGAGGAGGTCTCCACCCGGCAGCCGTACGGCAAGTGGTACGAGGAGAACACCGTCCACTTCTCCGACCTCCCGGAGGCGCACGTCACGCTGACCGGGCTGGAGCCGACGCCGGTCCGCCAGCTCGCGTTCGGGTACACGCAGGAGGACCTGCGCGTCCTCATCGCGCCGATGGCCCAGACCGGGTCCGAGCCGATCGGCTCGATGGGCAACGACACCGCGCTGCCGGTCCTGTCGGACAAGGCGCCGCCGCTGTTCAGCTACTTCAAGCAGCTCTTCGCGCAGGTGACGAACCCGCCGATCGACCCGATCCGCGAGGAGATCGTCATGAGCCTGGCGACCGGCGTCGGCGCCGAGGGCAACCTGCTCGACGAGTCGCCCGAGCACGCGCACCAGCTCGTGATGGATCAGCCGATCCTGCGCAACCACGAGCTCGAGACGCTGCGCAACGTCTCGCACGACATCTTCCGCGCGCACACGATCGACATCACGTGGAACGTCGACGACGGGCCGGAGGGCATGACGGTCCGGCTGGCCGAGGTGTGCGACGAGGCCTATGACGCGATCCAGAGCGGCGTCAACATCCTCATCCTCTCCGACCGCCGGGTCGGCCCGCGCCGCGCGGGGATCCCGTCGCTGCTGGCGGTCGCCGCCGTCCACCACCACCTCGTCCGGGCGGGCACCCGCCTGCGCGCGGGGCTCGTGCTCGAGTCCGGCGAGCCGCGCGAGGTGCACCACTTCGCGACGCTCATCGGCTACGGCGCGAGCGCGGTCAACCCGTACCTGCTCTTCGACACGGTCGACCAGCTCGTCGCGGAGGGGCGCGTCCCGGGCGTCGAGGACGTCGACCTGGCCCAGCGCCACGTCGTCAAGGCGATCGGCAAGGGCCTGCTCAAGACGATCTCCAAGATGGGGATCTCGACGATCCAGAGCTACTGCGGCGCGCAGATCTTCGAGGCGGTCGGCCTGGAGCGCGAGCTCGTCGACAAGCACTTCACCGGGACCGCGTCGCGGATCGGCGGCATCGGCATGGACGTGCTGGCGAGCGAGACGCTCGAGCGCCACGCCCGCGCCTACCCGCGCTCGGGCCGGCACGAGGACCTGCTGCCGGTCGGCGGCGTCTACGCGTGGCGGCGCGACGGCGAGCGCCACATGTGGAACCCGGAGACGGTCGCGTCGCTGCAGCACGCGGTGCGGGCGAAGAACGGGACCGCGCAGGCCAAGTACGACGAGTACGCGCGCCTGGCGAACGAGGAGGCGACGCGGAACGCGACGCTGCGCGGGCTGCTGAAGTTCCGCGAGGATCTCGAGCCGGTGCCGCTCGAGGAGGTCGAGCCCGCGAAGGAGATCGTCAAGCGCTTCGCCACCGGCGCGATGTCGCTCGGGTCGATCTCGACCCCGGCGCACGAGACGCTCGCGCGGGCGATGAACGCGCTCGGCGGGCGGTCGAACACCGGCGAGGGCGGGGAGGACCCGCGCCGCTTCGCCGACGACCGCCGCTCGGCGATCAAGCAGGTCGCCTCCGGCCGGTTCGGCGTGACGATCAACTACCTCGTCAACGCCGACCAGCTCCAGATCAAGATGGCCCAGGGCGCCAAGCCCGGCGAGGGCGGCCAGCTCCCCGGCCACAAGGTCGACCGCTACATCGGCTCGATCCGGCACTCGACGCCGGGCGTCGGGCTCATCTCGCCGCCGCCGCACCACGACATCTACTCGATCGAGGACCTCAAGCAGCTCATCTACGACCTGCGCTGCTCGAACCCGACCGCGTCGGTGTCGGTCAAGCTCGTCTCCGAGGTCGGCGTCGGCACGGTCGCTGCGGGGGTCGCGAAGGCGAACGCCGACCACGTGCTCATCGCCGGGCACGACGGCGGCACCGGCGCCTCGCCGCTCAGCTCGATCCAGGCGGCCGGCGTGCCGTGGGAGATCGGCCTGGCCGAGACGCAGCAGACGTTGCTCATGAACGACCTGCGGTCGCGGATCTGGGTCCAGACCGACGGCCAGCTCAAGACCGGGCGCGACGTGGCGATCGCCGCGATCCTCGGCGCCGACGAGTTCGGCTTCTCGACCGCGCCGCTCATCGCGACGGGCTGCATCATGATGCGCGCCTGCCACCTGAACACGTGCCCGGTCGGCATCGCGACGCAGGACCCCGAGCTCGTCAAGCGCTTCGCCGGGACGCCCGAGCACGTCATCAACTTCTTCTTCTTCGTCGCCGAGGAGCTGCGCCGGATCATGGCGTCGCTCGGCGTGCGGACGGTGAACGAGATGATCGGGCGCACCGACCTGCTCGTGCCCGACCAGGCGATCGACCACTGGAAGGCGCGCGGCATCGACCTGACGCACCTGCTCGCCTTCCCGGAGCTGCCGGAAGGCACGCCGCGCCACCGCACCGAGATGCCGCCCGGGACGCTCGACGACCACCCGGACTGGTCGCTGGTCGAGGAGGCGCGGCCCGCGATCGAGCAGGGCACGCCGGTCCGCCTGACCCGCACGATCCGCAACGTCGACCGCACCGTCGGCGGGATCCTGTCGTCGGAGATCGCCAAGCGCCACGGGCTCGAGGGCCTCGAGGACGACTGCATCCAGGTCGACCTGCACGGCACCGCCGGGCAGTCGTTCGGCGCGTGGCTGGCGCACGGCGTGACGTTCACGCTGTACGGCGACGCGAACGACTACACCGGCAAGGGCCTGTCGGGCGGCACGCTCGTCGTCCGCCCGCCCGAGGGCGCCCGCTACAAGGCCGAGGAGAACGTCGCCATCGGCAACACCGTCCTGTACGGGGCGACCGGCGGCAAGGCGTTCTTCCGCGGCATGGCCGGCGAGCGCTTCTGCGTGCGCAACTCCGGCGCGACCGCGGTGGTCGAGGGCGTCGGCGACCACGGGTGCGAGTACATGACCGGCGGCCGCGCGGTGATCCTCGGGCCGACCGGGCGCAACTTCGCCGCCGGCATGAGCGGCGGCCTGGCGTTCGTCCTCGACGAGGACGGCACGTTCCACACGCGCGCGAACCCGGCGATGCTCGACCAGCTCGAGCCGCTCACCGAGTCCGACGCGATCGAGGTCCACGCGCTCGTCAGCGAGCACCTGGAGCGGACCGGCTCGCCGGTCGCCCAGCGCGTGCTCGACGGGTGGGAGGAGCTCAAGGACCGGTTCGTGAAGGTCTTCCCGGCCGACTACAAGCGGGTCCTGGCCGAGCTCGGCGAGCAGGAGTCCGAGCACATCGACAGCGTCGACGTCGTCGGCGTCCCGGACGTCCTGCAGGACGAGGAGGTCTGAGCCGTGGGAGAGCTCGGCGGGTTCCTGCGCATCCAGCGCGCGAACTTCAAGTACCGCGATCCGAAGGAGCGGGTCCGGGACTACAAGGAGTTCCTCGTCAGCCGTCCGGTCGAGGAGCTGCGCGAGCAGGGCGCTCGCTGCATGGAGTGCGGCATCCCGTTCTGCCACAACGGGTGCCCGCTCGGGAACCTCATCCCGGACTGGAACGACCTCGTCTACCGCGACCGCTGGTTCGACGCGATCCGCCAGCTCCACGCGACGAACAACTTCCCCGAGTTCACCGGCCGCCTGTGCCCGGCGCCGTGCGAGGCCGCGTGCGTGCTCGAGATCCGCGAGGGCGACGCGGTCACGATCAAGCAGATCGAGAACTCGATCATCGACCGCGCGTGGGACGAGGGCTGGGTGACGCCGCAGCCGCCGGGCTTCGAGACCGGCTTCGCGGTCGCGGTCATCGGCTCCGGCCCCGCCGGCCTGGCCTGCTCGCAGCAGCTCCGCCGCGCGGGGCACCGCGTCGTCGTGTTCGAGCGCGACGAGGCGGCGGGCGGGCTCATCCGCTTCGGCGTGCCGGACTTCAAGATCGAGAAGCGCGTCGTCGAGCGCCGCGTCGACCAGCTCCGCGCCGAGGGCGTCGAGTTCCGGCTGTCGACCGAGGTCGGCACGGACGTGACCGTCGACGAGCTGCGCGAGGAGTTCGACGCGATCGTGATCGCGACCGGCTCGCGCACCCCGCGTGACCTGCCGGTCCCGGGCCGCGACCTGGACGGCGTGCACTTCGCGATGGAGTACCTGTACGGCCGCAACCGCTGGGTCGCCGACAACAGCTACGAGCCGCCGATCAGCGCCGCCGGCAAGCACGTCGTCGTCATCGGCGGCGGCGACACCGGCGCGGACTGCGTCGCGAACGCCGACCGCGAGGGCGCCGTGCAGATCGTCCAGCTCGAGGTGCTGCCCGAGCCGCCCGCGAAGCGGCCCGACGACAAGACCCCGTGGCCGCTGTGGCCGCAGAAGTTCCGCCTGTCGTACGCGATGGAGGAGGCGGGCGCGCTCGGCGTCGGCGAGCAGGACTACCTCGTCTCGACGAAGGCGTTCGAGGGCGAGGACGGGCGCGTGACGAAGCTCATCGCCGCCCGCGCGAACCCCGAGAACCCGTTCGGCCCGCCGCTCGAGGGCACCGACTTCGAGATCAGGGCCGACCTCGTGCTGCTCGCGATGGGCTTCCTGCATCCCGAGCAGCCGCTGCTCGACCAGTTCGGCGTCGCCAAGGACCCGCGCGGCAACGTGAAGGCGAGCACGTACGAGACCTCCGAGCCCGGCGTCTTCGCCGCCGGCGACGCGCGGCGCGGCCAGTCGCTCATCGTCTGGGCGATCAACGAGGGCCGCCAGTGCGCACGGATGGTCGAGCGGTACCTCGGCACGCTCGAGCCGCGCGAGCTCATCCCGACGGGCAACGTCGCGCCGGCCGACGAGGGGCCCGAGGGCCCGCCGCGCGGCCGGGCGCAGTACGGGATCGGCGCGGCCGAGTCCGGGTCGGCGGCGTAGGCGCGCTCGGGTTCGGCCCGGCGTGGGCGCGCTTCGCGCCGGCCGGCTTCGTGGCGCTCCGCCCCGGCCGGCGTCGTGGCGCTCCGCCCCGGCCGGCGTCGTGGCGCTCCGCCCCGGCCGGCGTCGTGGCGCTCCGCCCCGGCCGGCCTCGAGGCGCTCCGCTCGGGGCGGTCGCCGGTGCCCGGGCGGGGTCCGACGGCGGCTGGGTAGGGCGTCCGGGTCCGGGGCGCGGCCGGTCTCCCGCCGACCGCGCCGGTGAGAGCGAGCCGGATGACACGCGCGCCATCTCGTCCGTTTCGTCCGGTTCGGTCGTGGGCGGGCGCTCCTGGGGGCGTGGTCGGGAGCGAGCCGGATGAAACGCGCGCCTGGTCGACCGTTTCGACCGGTTCGGTCGCCCGTGCCGGCCGCTCGCGGGTGCGCCCGAGGGGAGCGCCGCGCGGATCGAACCGGCGACCCCCCTGACCAGCGGCTGTTCGGACCACGTTTCGTCCCGGCACCACCGTTGCCGCGTCGAGCGTCCCGGCGTCACGAGCAGCAGCGGGAGCGGCCAGCGGTCCTCGGTTCTGAGACCTTCGCCGCCCGGCCTCGCGGCGCTCCGCTCGGGGCGGTCGCCGGTGCTCGGGCGGGGTCCGACGGCGGCTGGGTAGGGCGTCCGGGTCCGGGGCGCGGCCGGTCTCCCGCCGACCGGGCCGGCGAGAGCGAGCCGGATGACACGCGCGCCATCTCGTCCGTTTCGTCCGGTTCGGTCGTGGGCGGGCGCGGCTGGGGGCGTGGTCGGGAGCGAGCCGGACGAAACGCGCACCAGGTCGGCCGTTCCGTCCGGCTCGTCCACCAAGGGGACCCGCCCGTGCGGAGCGCCGCGCGGACCGCGCCCGGCGGGGCGCGAGGGGCGCCGCCGGCGACCACGCCGGCGGCGCCCCGTCGATCACCGGGCTACCGCCGCGGCCCGTGCCCGCGGAACGAGATCACCTGCTGGATCCCGCTCGGGCGGTTCGTGTAGCGGATCGTCGTCTGCAGCAGGCCCGGCACGAACCGGATCCGCTCGCGGTTGGCGTCCGCCCGCCACGCGCTCACGTCGGGGCCCTGCGCCGCCTCGAGCTCGGCGCCCGCGGCGTCCATCGCCGCCCACAGCGCGGCGCGGCACGCGGCGAGGTCCCCGCCGCCGCAGAACCGCGTCTTGTACGCGCCGCGGACCGGCCGGCCGAGCAGCGTCCGCAGGTCCTTGTCCATGTAGTGGTGCCAGCCGCCGTACTGGCCGCCGGGCGGCTGGTCGAAGCGGCTCCGCAGGCCGGCGAACTCGTCGAGCTGCGGCCCAAGCGTCGCCGCCATCACCGCGTCGGCGAGCTTCGGGAACGCGGCGTCCATGATCGCCGCGCCCGGATGGTCGATCTTGCCGTCGAGGTCGACGTCGAGACGGCTGCCGCCGGCCACACGCCAGTCCTCGAGCGTGTCGAGCATCCGCTGCGCGCGCACGGTCGGCGCGGCCGAGCCGCGGAGCACCGCCGACAGCGTCGGCAGGAACTCCATCGCGCGGACGTCCTGGGTCGCGGCGGCGTTCATGACCCCGGTGAGCGACGCCAGCGTGTGCTTGGCGCGGGCGCGGACGCCGCGCTCGAGCAGCAGGTTGCGCTGCATCGGGCCGTAGTCGAGCTCGGTGTCGCCGTTGATCCAGCCCGGCGCCGGCTTGTTGTTCCAGTTCAGGATCACGCCGGTGCGCTTGACCTGCTGCGGGTGGCGCGAGAACGGCAGCCAGCCGCGCCACTCGTACTCGCCGGTGCCCTTCGTCGGCAGGCCCGAGTCGACGTTCGGATGGCGGATCGGCAGCCGGCCGGTCGTGAACATCGCGATGTCACGGTCGTCGGCGTAGAACGCGTTGAACGTCTGCGGCGTGCGGTGCGCGGCGCGCATGAAGTCACGCGCGTTGCGGACCTTGCCGAACGTCAGGTCCTGGAAGAAGAGCTGGTCGAGCACGTCGCGGCCGTAGCTGGACCGCTTCTGCGACAGCGCGACCTTGCGGCCGTTGACCGTCGCGTAGCCGACGACCGGCCCGTGGACGGTGGTGCGGAAGCGTGCCCGCTGGTCGGGCTGGCCGCCGCCGCCCTTCAGCACGCCCGCGTCGAACGTCCCCATCGACCGGCACCTGCCCTTGTAGCGGTAGCGGGTCTCGCTGCCGCCGCAGAGCTCCTCGGCGTACGTGTCGATGATGTCGGTCCCGGTCGAGGTCAGCGTCCAGGCGAAGTCCTCGCCGCGGCCGATGAGCATGTAGCCCGGGAACGGCGCCGACGTCACGCCGCGCACCTTCATGCCCGGCGCGTCGACGTCCATCTCGAGCGTCAGGCCGGGGTAGAAGTAGCCGATCTGCGGACCGCCGACGAACAGCGGCCGGCCGGTCTCGGACCGGTTGCCGGCGACCATGAGGATGTTGCTCGCGCGCAGCCGCTCGGAGCTCTGCTCGGCCGCCGCGGCCGACGCGCGGGCCGGCATCTGCGCCGCCGGCGTCGGGCGGAACGAGCCCGCGTCGAGGATGACGTTGCCGGACTTGTTCCGGGGCTTGGCGCCGTACTCGAACCGGCGCGAGATCGTCGCCGACGACTCGGGGTCGTCGAGGTTGCGCAGGTCGTCGAACAGCGCGAGGCCGGCCTGCGGGCCGAGCCGGTCGCGCAGCCCGTCGTAGAACTGGGCCAGCCGCGGCTCGTCACCGCCGCCTTGGCCCAGGAACTCGCCCTTCAGCGCGTTGAGCGCGTAGATGTCGTTGCGCGTCCAGGGCTTGGCGCTGGACTTCGTCGAGCGCAGGTACGCGTTGATGCCCGCGACGTACGTGTCGATGTCGCGCAGCAGCCGCCGCCCCCGCGCCCCCATACGGCGCAGGACGCGGGTCTGCTTGGCGAGCTCGCGCTCGGTCTGGCGGCTCGGCTCGAACGTGCGCAGCGCCGTGATGAGCGGCAGCGCGTCCAGGCCGGGCGCGTCGATGGCCGACACGCGCGCGTTGCCGCGCGCCTGCTCGAGCAGCAGGCCGCGATCCTCGGCGATCACCCAGCCGGCCGCCCAGATCGCGTCACGCTGCGTGCGCGCCTTGATGAACGGCACGTTGAAGCGGTCGCGCGTGATCGTCACGCCGCGCCGCGGCACGCGCTCGCGGCGGGTCGGCCCGTCGACGCCGGGCCGGTTCAGCGCCTGCGACTTGAAGAACCGCCGCAGGTCGGTGTCGGTGACCCGGTCGAACAGCGGGGTCAGCCCGTCGTAGAGCTTGGCCTGCGAGTCGGCGTCCTGTGGCGGAGGCACCGCGCCGTACTGACCGGACGGGATGATGTTGAGCGCCGTGTCCGCGTAGTCGCGGGCGCTCGCTGGGGTGGTGGCGAGGGCCAGCGCCGCGACCGTGACGGCGCCGACCCACGAGGTGCGGGACAGCAGCATGGCGGGAGACCCTAGTGCTCCTTGACAGTGCGTCACAAGAGCGCGGGCGCGTCACGTCCGCGCGCCCTGCGCCGGCGCCGCCGGGCGGCGCGGCCACACCGCCGCCGCGAGGAGCCCGGCGGCCAGCGCGACGACGAACCCGCGGGTTCCGCCGGCGTCGCTCGCGAGCGGCCCGGTGAGCGCCGAGCCGGCGGCGATCCCCACGAGCGCCGCGGTGGTCAGCCACGCGAACGTCTCGGTGATCGCGCCCTGCAGCGCGCGCCGGCCGGTGACGATGAACGCGCTGCCCAGCGACGGCGACATGAACGCGCCGCCGAGCGCGAGCAGGGCCGCGACGGCGAGCGGCGGCGGCGCGAGCAGCGCGGGCGCGAACGCGAGCCCCATGCCGGCGAGCAGGAGCGGGAGCCCGTGCTCGACGGGCCGGCGCGGCACGCGCGAGGCCGCCCACGTCCCGCCGACCAGCCCGCCGGCCGCGAACGCCGCCAGCAGCCAGCCGGCCGAGAGGTCCTCGTGCTCGGCGAACGCGGGCGCCGCGACGTTCACCGACCCGATGACCGCGCCGACGAGCACCGCGATCACGAGCACCGGCGGGACCCCGGGCGCGCGCAGCGCCGCGGTCCGGTGGGCGTGGGCGCGCGGCACGCTCCGCCACCGCCGCGCCGGCGGGGTCAGCGCGTAGGCGAGCGCGCCCGCGACGCCGATCGCCGCGCTCACCTGCAGGCCCAGCGGGGGCCCGGCCGCCGCGACGACGCCGGCGAGCAGCACCGGCCCCAGGACGAAGATGAGTTGCTGGAGCCCGGCCTCCAGCCGGTAGGCGCTCTCGGCCTGCTCGGCATCGCGGGTCAGGTCGGCCCACAGCGCCCGCAGCGACGGCTCGAGCGGCGGGGTCGCCAGGCCCGCGACGAGCACCGCGCCTGCGGTCGCCGCGGGCACGTCCGCGCCGGTCAGGGTCAGCGCCACGATCGCCCCCGCGCGCACGAGCGCCGACGCGACGATCACGACGTACTGGCCGTGCCGGTCGACGAGCCGCCCGAGCACCGGCCCGCCGACCGCCGCGCCGATCGCCAGCGCGGCGGTCATCACGCCGGCGAGCGCGAACGACCCGCCGTCCTCGCGGACGACGAGCACGACGCCGAGCGGCACCATGCCCTCCGGCAGGCGCCCGGCGAAGACCGCGAGCAGCACGCGCGGGACGTGCGGGCGGCGGAGCAGGTCGGTGAGATGCGCCACGACCCGTCAAACGTATGACGCGACGCGCGGGCGCGCGCCGGCGCCACGAACGCCGAGCAGGTCCCGCGTGCGGGCGCGCTGCTCGGCGTTCGCCGGGCTCCGGTCAGGGCGTGTCGTCGTCCTGGCCCTCGCAGGGGCCGGGGCCGCACGGGTCGATGACCGCGCCGCCGATCTTCAGGAACTCGGCCTTCTGCAGCCGCGCGACCGGCGAGGTGCGTGCCGCGTAGTGCGAGTCCTTGCCGGTGCGCGGCGGGGTGTTCGTCACCGGGTTCGTGCCGGTGAAGTCCGCGCCCGGGTCCCAGTAGACCATCGCCGACCCGTCGTGCGGGAACCGCGGGATCGACGGGATGCCCCACTGCGGCGTGCGCTCCGGCGTCCGGTTGCGGGCCAGCGACGGGCGCCGCACGGGGATCCCGGCGGTGCGGGCGAGCACGTCGGCCTGCCAGTTCGTCACCTGGTGGTCGCCGTTGACCGGGTGGACGAGCACCTTGTGCGACGGCGTGTTCGGCGGCGGGTCGTCGGTGAGCCGGTGCACGTAGCCGTTGCCGTCACCGCGATCCCACAGCATCTGCGTCACCGCGAGCGCCAGCGGCCGCTCGTCCTCGGCCGGGTACGCCGGGTTGAAGATCCGCGCGTACACGTCCCAGTCGACGCTGCGCGGCAGCAGCACCGAGTAGTTGATCCCCGGCACGCCGAGCACGCCGCGCCGGATGTCGGGCTCGATCGACATCAGCGCGGTGCCCATGATCCCGCCCTGGCTGTTCGAGTCCCAGAACAGCTCGCGGCCGTCGAACACCGGGCGGCCGGCGACCTGGAACGCCGGATGGCTCGCGAGGCCCTGCGGGTGGAGCATGAGCCGGCTGAGGTAGAGCTGGTTGAGGTAGCCCTGCTGGATCCGGTCGGCGAACGCCGGGAACTTCGACATGTCCTGCAGGATCTGGACCGCGTACGGCACGTCCTCGGCGGACATCCCGGACCAGTCGGTCGCGCAGTACACGTAGTTGTGCTCGGCCTGCATCGCGCGGATGTTGTCCTCGTCGATCTGCCGCGCCCGGCCGAGCAGGCCGTGCCCGTACTGGGCGATGCGGGCGGTCTCGGTCAGGGCGCGCGCCGGGATCGAGCACTCGAGCGTCGCGGTCATGACGTTGCCGGGCTTCTGGACCGGGCGCGCGTCGGCGCTGCGCGAGGCGTAGTTGAAGCGCGAGCCGACCGGGCAGCCGGCGCCCTGCAGGTAGCACGGGACGGTGAACGTGCCCTTGATGCGCCGCGCGATCCGCGCGTCGTCCGTGGGCTCGGTCACCTCGGTGATCGTGAACTGCGGCGCGCCGCCCTGGACGACGCCGTCGGCGAGGTTCGTGTCGCCGAGCTGCCGGAACGCGTCGTCGCGGATGCGCAGCATGCGGCCGATCGTCGACTTGTCGGAGGCGACGGTGAAGTCCCACGCCAGGTAGACGCTCGACGGACGGATGCCGGCCCGCCGCAGGGTCGGCGCCAGGCGGCGCAGGGAGCGGCGCGCGCCCCTGTTGCGCACCGGCCGGATGCGGCTGCCGTCGGCGCGGCGCAGGTTGCGCAGGACGACGACGTAGCGCCGGCCGGGCCGGAAGTTGCGCGCGGGGTGGATCGCGAGCGTCCGGTCGGCGGCGCGGCGGGCGTTCGCGTCGAGCTCGACCCACACCGGGTGGCGCCTGCGCGTGCGTGCGTCGAGCACGACGGCGCCGGCGTCGCGGCTGGCGTACGTGGCGAGGTCGTCGAGGCGCGGCAGCTTCGAGCGCCGCGCCGCCCGGTCGCTCGCCAGGCCGGGCACCTTCACGAGGATCGGCTGGCCGGGGCTGAAGCCGTCGTTGCGGTTGTGCTCGGTGACGTCGATGCGCTTGCCGTCCTTGTTGCGCGGCATCGCGCGCGAGGACAGGCGGACGCGCCGGCCGGTCTCCGAGCGGCGGTCGGCGACCGTGTGGTTCTGGTCGTTGGGGAACGGCATCGCGCACGTGCGCGAGGAGAGCGGCGGGCAGTCCGTCGCGGACGCCGCGGCTGACGAGGGGGCGAGGGCGAGCAGAAGGAGCGCGCCCAGGACAGGAAGGACCCACATGGGGCGGGAACCCTACTCCCGGAGGAGGCGGCTGTGTGGCTAAGATGACGCCTGCGTCAAGTTTTTCGTCGGCGGGTAGCACCGCCAGGGAAGGGTTCGCACATGGGGAAGCTGCCGACCACCGCAGTCATCGGAGCCGGGTCCTCGGGGATCACGGCCGTCAAGGCGCTGCACGAGCGCGGGCTGCCCGTCACGTGCTTCGAGAAGTCCGACCGCATCGGCGGCAACTGGGTGTTCGGCAACAAGAACGGGATGTCGGCCGCCTACCGCGACCTGCACATCAACACGTCGCGCGGGCGGATGGCCTACAGCGACTTCCCGATGCCCGACCACTATCCCGACTTCCCGCGCCACGACCAGATCGCCGCGTACTTCGAGGACTACGTCGACCACTTCGGCTTCCGCGACCGCATCCGGTTCGAGACCGGCGTCGAGCACGCCGAGCGCCTGCCCGACGGCACCTGGCGGCTGACCACCGACACCGGGGAGGAGCACCGCTTCGACATGCTCCTCGTCGCCAACGGCCACCACTGGGACAAGCAGTGGCCCGAGCCCGCGTTCCCCGGCTCCGACGAGTTCAAGGGCGTCCAGATGCACGCCCACGACTACGTCGACAACGAGATGCTCCGCGACAAGGACGTCGTCGTGCTCGGGATGGGCAACAGCGCGATGGACATCTCCGTCGAGTCGTCCGACGTCGCGCGCAGCACGTACCTCGCGGCCCGGCGCGGCGCGTGGATCATCCCGAAGTACCTGTTCGGCCGGCCGCTCGACACGCTCGCGACGAACCCGCGCATCCCGGTGTCGCTCGGGCTGCGGATCATGGAGAAGATCGTCACGCTCCACGTCGGCCGGCCGGAGAAGTACGGCCTGCCCAAGCCCGACCACCGCTTCGGCCAGGCGCACCCGACGATCTCCGGGCGCATCCACGATCGCATCATCCACGGCAAGGTCACGCCGAAGCCGAACATCGCGCGCCTGCACGAGCACGAGGTCGAGTTCGTCGACGGCACGCGCGTGCACGCCGACGTCGTCATCTACTGCACGGGCTACAAGATCACGTTCCCGTTCTTCGACGAGACCTTCATCTCCGCGCCCGACAACCACATCGAGCTGTTCTGGCGCGTCTTCGAGCCGTCGATCCCGAACCTCGCGTTCATCGGGCTCCTGCAGCCGCTCGGCGCGATCATGCCGCTCGCCGAGGCGCAAGGGCGGTGGATCGCCCAGTACCTGCGCGGGGAGTACCGCCTGCCGCCGGAGAGCGAGATGCGCGCGCAGATCGCGAAGGACATGGCGGCGATGCGCCGGCGCTACGTGAACTCCAGGCGCCACACGATCCAGGTCGACTTCGACGAGTACCTGTACAAGCTCGAGCGCGAGCGCCGCGAGGGCGCCAGGCGCGCGGCGGCCGCCGGCTTCGTCCCGCAGGTCGTCGCCCGCGCCGGCGCCGGGCCGGTCGTCGAGGAGCAGGCCGCGGCGTGAGCTCGGGGACGCAGCCGCTGTCGCGCCGCGAGCAGACCAAGCAGGCCAACCGCGCCGCGATCCTCGAGGCGGCGCGCGACGTGTTCAGCGAGATCGGCTACGGCGCCGCGACCGTGCGCGACATCATCCGCCGGACCGACCTGGCGGCGGGGACGTTCTACAACTACTTCCCCGACAAGGAGGCCGTGTTCCGCGGCCTCATCGACGACGCGGCGGTCCGCGCGCGACGGCGGGTGCGCGCGCCGCGCCGCAACGCCAAGACGTTCGAGGAGTTCGTCCGCGCGGGCTACCAGGCGTATTTCGAGTTCGTCGTCGAGGACCGCACGACGTTCGAGCTGACGCGGCGCAACGCGGGGACGGTGCGGGCCATGTTCGGCCAGCCGTCGATCGGCGAGGGCATCGACGAGCTCGAGGAGGACATCCAGGCGGCGATCGAGGCGGGGATCGTCAAGCCGCTCGACGCGCGGTACGCGGCGGCGGCGATGGTCGGCGTCGGCTTCGAGATCGGGGTGCAGATGCTCCTGCGCGACCCGCCCGATCCGGCGGGGGCCGCCGAATTCGCCACCAACCTCTTCCTGCGCGGCCTGCCACAGTAGGGGCATGCCCACGTTCTGCCGCCACGGCCGCTTCCTGCAGAACTGCCGCATCTGCAACGCCCCCGAGAAGAAGGCCGAGCCGGCGGCGCGGCAGGCCGGCACGCGCGCGGCCGGCTCGAGCGCGACGACGACCCGCCGGACGTCGTCGCACCGCGCCTCCTCGGTCGTCGTGCGCCAGATGGCGCGCGCCGTCGAGGACGGCTACACGTGCGAGCTCGTCCCCGGGCTGAAGGCGTCCGGCGACGCGCGCCGGCTCGCGGCCGAGCTGGCCTTCTCCACCGCGCGCCTGGCCGAGCTCGCCGCGGACCCGCCCGGGCTGTACGCCGAGGTCGCGCTCGCCGACGACCGCGAGGAGGCGTTCTGGCTCGCGTTCCAGATCGCCCACCTCTCGCCGCTCGCCGGCGACGACGCGCCGTTCGCGTCGATCGCGCAGGCGCGCACGACGTGGGCGTCGGGCGAGCCGCCCCGCCTCGGCGAGGGCGTCGTCCTCGGCCCGCGGACGACCGTCGATCCCAAGCAGCCGACGCGCACGAGCGAGGCCTACCGGGCGTGGGCGGCGCGCGCGGGCTCCCAGGAGGCGGCGTTCACCGGCGAGCCGTCGTGGACGCCGGAGCGCCGGTTCTCGCGGCTGTACGAGCGGCTGGCGCTCCCGGGCTTCGCGCGGGCCGGGCGCTTCGAGCTGCTCACCTCGCTCGGGCGGCTCGGCCTGGCCGAGATCGAGCCCGCCGAGATGCGGTTCGGCGACGCCGGCGACGCGGCGACCGTGTCGGCCAAGCGCGTGTTCGGCATCGGCGACACGTTCCTGCTCGAGCAGCGCGCGGCGCGGCTGGCCGAGGAGGCCGGGGTGCCGCTCGCGGCGCTCGACCTCGCGCTCTTCAACTTCGGCCGGCCGGAGAACGCGCGGGCGACGATGGGCTCGACGGCCGAGCCCGATCCCGAGCTGCAGGCCTCGATCGAGCGCGCGCTCGAGCTGGAGCCGCGGGGCTAGGCCCAGCGGCGAGGGCGGGCGCGGCGCGCGCGGCGACTGCGGATGCGCTCGTGCGCCGCGGCGCGGGCCTCCTCGAGCAGCTCCTGCGCCTCGGTGATTGCCGCGCAGAGCACGTCGACCTCGGCGACCTGCTCGTCGGACGGCGCGCCCTCGATCTGCAGCAGCCGGTCCACGCGCGCGTCGAGCATCGCCAGCCGGCGGCGCAGCTCGCGGTCGAGCGCGCGCAGCTCGGCGGCGCCCGGCCCGGCATGGGCGGACGACGGGTTCGTGAGGGCGCGGACGGTGAGGAGACGGTCGGACATGGCAGCGCGTCACCGCAGGTAGTCGGCCCCGCGGCGAGATGCTTGAACGTGCACACATCTAGCCGGTGGGGTCCGTCCGCTCTGTGACCGGGATCACGGCGGCCGGGGTCGCGGCGGGCGGGCGGGAGCCCCGCGATGCGCGCCGGGAAATGTCGTAGCGTCCCGCACATGCCCGTCATCCGCAGCCCTCTGCCCGACGTCGAGATCCCTGACAGCGCGCTCGCGCCGTTCGTGCTCGAGCACGCTCGGGAGCTCGGCGACAAGCCCGCGCTCGTCGACGGTCCGACCGGCCGCGCGCTCTCGTTCGCCGAGCTCGACGCGCAGGTCCGCCGCATGGCCGGCGGGCTCGCGGCACGCGGGTTCGGCAAGGGCGACACGCTCGCGCTGCTGGCGCCGAACATCCCCGAGTACGGCGTCGCGTTCCTCGCGACGACGCTGACCGGCGGCACGGTCACGACGATCAACCCCGTCTACACGTCCGAGGAGATCGAGCACCAGCTGCGGGACGCGGGCGCACGGTTCCTCGTCACGGTCCCGCCGGCGCTCGAGCAGGCCCGCAGGGCCGCCGAGGGCGCCGGCGTCGAGGAGCTCTTCGTCATCGGCGAGGACTCGTTCACGGAGCTGCTGCGCGGCGAGCCGCTCGCCGGGCAGGCCGCCGTCGACCCGGCCGAGGACCTCGCGGCGCTGCCGTACTCCAGCGGCACGACGGGCTATCCGAAGGGCGTGATGCTCACGCATCGCAACCTCGTCGCGAACCTCGCGCAGGTCGACGGGGCGATGCCGCTCGGCCGCGACGACGTGGTCATCGGCGTGCTGCCGTTCTTCCACATCTACGGGATGACGGTCATCCTCAACCTCGCGCTGCGCGCCGGGGCGACGATCGTGACGATGCCGCGCTTCGACCTCGAGCAGTTCCTGACGCTCATCCAGGAGCACCGGGTCACGCGCGCGTACGTCGTGCCGCCGATCGCGCTCGCGCTGGCCAAGCACCCGCTCGTCGACCGCTACGACCTGTCGAGCCTGCGGCTCATGTTCTCGGGCGCCGCGCCGCTCGGCGCCGAGCTCGAGCAGCAGTGCACCGAGCGTCTCGGCTGCCGCGTCTGCCAGGGCTACGGCATGACCGAGTCCAGCCCGGTCAGCCACGGCGTGCCGTACCCGGACGGCGCGCTCAAGCCGGGCACGATCGGCCCGGCGCTGCCGAACATGGAGTGCCGCATCGTCTCGGTCGAGACCGGCGAGGACGCGGCGCCGGGCGAGCGGGGCGAGCTGTGGATGCGCGGCCCGAACGTCATGAAGGGGTACCTCGGCAACCCCGAGGCGACCGCGGCGACCGTCGACGAGGACGGCTGGCTGCACACCGGCGACGTCGCGATCGTCGACGAGGACGGCTACTTCACGATCGTCGACCGGGTCAAGGAGCTCATCAAGTACAAGGGGTTCCAGGTCGCGCCGGCCGAGCTCGAGGCGATCATCATCACGCACGACCGGGTCGCCGACGTGGCGGTGATCCCGGTCCCGGACGAGGAGGCCGGCGAGATCCCGAAGGCGTACGTCGTCAAGGCGGGCGACCTCACCGAGGACGACGTCATGAGCCACGTCGCCGAGCACGTCTCGACGTACAAGCGCGTCCGCGCGGTCGAGTTCGTCGACGAGATCCCCAAGTCGGCGTCTGGCAAGATCCTGCGGCGCGTGCTCGTCGACCGGGAGAAGGCGCGGGCGTAGCGGCGCGCTCAGAGGGCGCGCAGCCCCGCCGTCGTGGCCGCCGCCACGACGAGGACGACGATCATCGGGGCGCGCAGCAGGACCGCGGCGAGCGCGGCCCCGATGCCGGCGGCGCGCTCGTCGAGCACCAGCGCGCGGCCGTCGGCGAACGCCCCGGTCACCACGAGCGCGGCCACCAGGCCGGCGACCGACGCCTCGATGAAGCGCTGCAGCGTCGCGGGCAGCTCGCGCCGTCCCGCGACGAGCGGCCCGGTCGCCTTGATCGCGAAGTTCACGACGGCGAGCGCGGCGATGACGATCCACGCCTCCCTCACGGCCGCATCCCCAGGACGGCGGCGAGCGTGGCGGCGACGACGGGGACGCCGGGCGGTACGAGCGGCGTGAGCGCGAGCGCGAGCAGCGCCCCGCCCGCGGCGACCCGCCAGGCGCGCGGGCCGCCGGGACCGCGCAGCTCTCCGGCGAGCAGGTAGAGGAAGAAGGCCGGGAACACGACGTCGACGCCGTACCGCTCGGCGTCGCCGCCGAGCCCGACGATCGCCCCGAGCGCGGTGCCGCCGACCCAGCCGACGACCTGCGGGAGCGTCGCGCCGATGAGTTTCCCGCGCGAGACCCGTCCCTGGTCCATGGCGACCAGGACCGACGCGTCGACGACGAGCTGGCCCTCCAGGGCGCGGCGCAGCCTCCCGCCGCGCGTGGCGGGCGCGGCGAGCAGCCCGAGCGGCAGGAACCGCAGGTTCGCGAGCGTCGCCGCCGCGACCGCGGGCGCGATCCCGCCGCCGGCCGCGAGCACCCCGGTCGACGCGAACTGCGCCGAGCCGCTGAATACGACGATCGACATGACGACGGGCGCGGCCCAGTGCCAGCCGAGCGAGCGCGCGGCGACCCCGAACGACACGCCGATGATCAGCGTCGGCACCAGCAGCGGGAGCCCGAGCCGGACGCCGTCGCGCAGCGTCGCCTCTCTTCCACCGTCCGTTGTACGCTGGTTACTCACGTGATGCACCCTACAGCCCGACGCGCCCGAGAGGTAGGGGCAACCCCACCCGTGGAATGGGGGGATCCCCGATGCACAGCGGGCACCCGCTCACGCAGACTTCCGACCATGGACAGCTCCGCCCCCCAGACGACCGCGCAGCCCTCTCGCGGGCTCCGGCCCGCCGCGGTCCGCGCGGAGCTCATCCACCGGCTGGGCCGAGCCACGGACGCGCTGCTTGCCCACGCCCAGCCCACGGCCGCGGGAGACGCAGCCCTTGCCGGGAGGCCGGGGCGGATGCGTCTTCCGCGGCCGACCCCTCGACAGCTCACGGCGATCGGGGCGGTCGCGCTCGTCGCGGCCGTCGCGCTGACCGTGACCGGCGGCCCGATGCGCGAGCTCACCGAGGCGTTCGACCGCGCGGTCACGGCCGACTGGGGCTGGGTCGCCGCGGGCGTCGGGTTCGAGCTCGCCTCGTTCGCCGGCTACATCGCGCTGTTCTGGCTCATCGCCGGCCGGGCGACCCGCGCCGTCGGCGTGCGCGAGAGCGCCGAGATCAGCCTGTCCGGCGCGGCCGCCACCCGGTTGCTGCCGACCGGCGGCCTGGGCGGCATCGCGCTGACGCTGTGGGCGCTGGCCCGCGCCGGCCTGCCCGCCCGCACCGCGCTGCACACGCTGCTGACGTTCCTGGTCCTGCTCTACAGCGTCTTCATGGGCGCGCTGGCGGTCGCAGGGACGCTCGTCCTCAGCGGGGCCGTCGACACCGACGGCCCCGTCGCGCTCGCGCTGCTGCCCGGCCTGTTCGGCCTGACGGTCATCGTCCTCGCCGGCAGGCTCGGCCTCGCCGGCACGACCGCGATCGGCGACGCCGTCCGCGGCGCCGTGGCCTCCGTCCGCCGCGCCGATCCGCGGCTCCTGGGCGCCGTCGCGTGGTGGGGCTTCGACCTCGCCGTCCTGGCAGCCACCTTCCACGCGCTCGGCACGCCGCCGGCCCCGGCGGTGCTCGTGCTCGCCTACTTCACCGGCGCGCTCGGCAACACGATCCCGTTCCCCGGCCTCGTCGCCGGCGGGACGACCGGCGTGCTGCTGGCGTTCGGCGTCGAGGCGTCGCTCGCGCTCCCGGCCGTCCTGGCCTACCGGGCGATCGCCCTGTGGCTGCCGGCGCTGACCGGGACCGTCGCGATGGCCGGCCTGCGCGCGACCGCCGCCCGCTGGGCCCGCGAGGCGCGCGACGCGCGCGAGGCCGAGCAGCCCGCGCCCGCCGGCGAGATCCGGGTCCTGCCGCCCCTGCGCGTCGTGCCCGTCCCCGCCGCCGCGCCGCGGCCGGCGGCCCTGCAGGGCGCCCCGAGCCTCGTGGCGGCGCCCGCGCCCTGCTGCGACGCGGCCTGACCTGCTCGCACAAGGGGCGCGGCGCGCTCGGAGGGAGCTCGAGCAAGCGGAGCCCGCTCCCGCCGTACGCGAGGCCCTCCGGGTCACGTGGTGGGCGTTGTGTTCGCGTACGGCGGTGCTGAGCGGGCTCCCGCGGCACCTACGAAGGTGGAAACCCTCACGCCGCCCGTCGGCACCGGCGGGCGGCTCTTGGGGCCTCCGGGCTCCCGCGCTCCAGGGTCCGGGAGGGCCCCACCTCCGTGGAGGCGGACCTTCGCCCACCGGCGCACCGGAGGGGAGAGCGCTGCGCAACGTGTGCAGGCTCGGCTCGCAAACCTGTAAGCGAAGCTGATCGGTCAGGACGTGGCCTGCGCGTGCGCGGCCGGCCGCTCGAGCGCCAGCTCGGCGTCGAGGTCGACCGACGTCGCGTGCCGCCGCGACAGCGGCTGGTGGGCCAGCACGCCGGCGAGCGCCTCGACGAAGCGCTCGTCGAGCTGCGTGCCGGCGACGCGCCGCAGCTCGGTCAGCGCCTGGAACGAGCTCATCTGCTCGCGGTAGGTCGTCCCGGCGGTGAGCGTGTCGTACACCTCGGCCACCGCGACGACCCGCGCGAGCTCCGGGATCTCGTCGCCGCGCAGCCCCCGCGGGTAGCCGCGCCCGTCGACGCGCTCGTGGTGGGCCTCCACGGCGGCGGCGACGGCCTCGTCGATCCCGACGTGGCGGATCATCTCGGCGCCGGCCTGCGGGTGGCGCTGGATCGCCTCCCACTCGCGCTCGCTGAGCGTCCCGGTCGCGTGCAGCGCGACGTCGGGGATCGACAGCCGCCCGAGGTCGTGCAGCAGCCCCGCGGCGTGCGCGGCCCGGCAGGTGTCGGGGTCCAGGCCGGCCGCCTCGGCGAGGTCCGACGCGTACTTGGCGACCGCGGCGGCGTGGCGCGCCGACTCCTCGTCGCGCTGCTGCAGCGCGCGCAGCATCCCGGCGACGAGCTCGTGGCCGGCCAGCGAGCGCTCGGCCGCGTCTGCGCGCCGCGCCGCGACGAGCTGGAGCACGTACGTGACGCCGAGCAGCAGCAGCACGAGCCCGAGCAGGCCGAGCGTCGCGACGTGGCCCGACACGTACGCCACGCCCGCCGCCACCGGGACCGCCCACAGCAGGGCGGGCGCGAACGGGCTCGGCGGGTGCCGGGCCGCCCGCAGGCCCTCGCCCAGCGTCGGGGCGGCGAGCGTCGTGACGATGACGAAGCTCGTCATGAGCGCGAGCATCGCCACCGGCGCGAGCGCCAGGATGAACGCCACCGGGTCGTCGGGGTCGGGCCCGAGCGCCGCGAACAGCGAGCCGGCCACGAGGTTCGGCACGCAGCCGCCGAGGATGTTGATCGTCAGCGACCAGTTGCTGAGCCGCAGCGCGATGCGCTCGCCGAGGTCGCCGACGAGCGCGATGACGAACGCGGCGGCGGGCCCGAGCACCGCCAGGCCGACGATCGAGCAGGTGAACGACGCCGACACCCACATGCGGCCGTCGAAGCGGACCGCGAGGAGGTTCGCGCCGATCGAGCCGAGCGCGAGCAGCAGCGTCAGCGGGTCCAGCACGCGCTCGTCGGCGAGCGCGAGGAACCAGCAGAACGAGGCGACCAGCCCGCTGGCCGCCAGGACCACCGCGGGAGTCGTGGGGCGCGCGTCGTCCATCGGCGCGCGAGCGAGCGTATCGGTGCTCGCGCGCCGTGTCGAGCGCGTGGACGACTAGCGGACCCGGAAGTACCCGTTCGCGGCGGCCGGCCCGAGGAGCTGGGTGACGGCGACGACGGCGGGAATGACGGCGAGCTTGACACGGCGCATGGACGTGGGTCTCCTTGACTCGGATTGACGTGACCACGCGCACTGTCGGCAGACTGGACGTTCGATTGGTAGATCCCGCACAGGATTTGTGGACAAATCCGTGCAGATTCTCTGCCGGTTTCTGTAAACGCCGAGCGGCCTGACCTAATCAAGCGACCGGATGCGCACCCTCAAGACCAGCGAAGCGGCGGCGCTGCTGAACGTCACCGCCAACACGCTTCGCGCGTGGGAGCGCCGGTTCGGCTACCCCAAGCCGCAGCGGTCACGCGGCAACCACCGCCTCTACACGTACGCCGAGATCGCCGCGCTGCGGGAGGCGCTGCAGGAGGGGCTGTCGATCTCGTCGGCGGTCAGCGTCGCCCGCGAGGCGCTCAGCACCGACGTCCACGCGCTCGTGCGCGCGCTCGCCGCCTTCGACAGCGACCGCGCGGACCGGGCGCTCGAGGCGTCGCTCGGGCTGCGCTCGGTCGAGCGGACCGTCGAGGAGGTGCTGCTCCCCGCGCTGCGCGAGATCAACCGCCGCGAGGGCATCGACAGCGCGCACTGGGCGTTCGCCGCCGGCTGGGGCGCGGACTGGCTGCGGCGCGCGCGGCGCCTGTCGCCGCCGGCGGCGCGCGGCATCTCGCTCCTGATCGGCGACGCGTGCGGCACCGACCTCGACCCGAGCGCCGCCCAGGTCCGCGCGCTCGAGCTCTTCTGCAGCCGCGCCGGCGCCGACGTCCTCACGTTGCCGGTCGAGGCGCCGGCCGGCCTTGCCGACGTCGTCGCGGCCGTGCGCCCGAGCGCCGTCGTCATCGCCGGCAGCCGCGCGGGCGACGAGGTGCTCTCGCGCTGGGCGTACCGCGTCCGCTCGGCGACCGGCCGTCTCCCGCTCGCGCTCTTCCATCGTGACGTCCACGCCGTCGGCCCGGAGTCGCGCGCGCGGGTGCTGCCCCCGGCGCCGAGCGCCGCCCAGGAGGACCTGTTCGCGCTCATCGAGTCACGGCCGAACCTCTCAACCGTCAAGGAGGCCGGATGAGCCCTCAGCGCGCGACGCTCCGCGCGATCGACTTCGACGAGCCGCGCCGCCGCGTCTTCTGCGGCTACTGCGCGCACCGTCCCGAGGGGGGCACCGACCGTGTGTCCCCGGAGTCCCGCGTGTGCGGGGAGTGCGGGCTCGGCCTGCTGCTCACCGCCGACGAGGCGCTGCTGCCCGCGCCCGACGACGCGTTCCTCGTGGTCGACGCCGGCCTGACGATCAGGGCGCTGTCGCAGGCCGCCGAGCGGCTGTTCGAGGTCGCCGAGACCGACGTCGTCGACCAGGCGCTCGACAACGTGATCGTCGCCGCCGAGGCGTCCGACGAGGCGCGCGGCAACCTCGTCCGGCTGCTGTCGGGCGCGGCGCGCGAGCCGCTGAGCGCGCGCGAGCCCGACGTCGCGGTGATCCGCCCCGCGCGCACGTTCGGCATCCGCTTCCGCGCCCGGATCGGGCGCTGCGAGCCGGGGCGCGCGGCGCTGCTCGTGCTGTCGCGGCTCTGACCGTCAGCGCGCGGCGGGCGCGCCGCCGGTGGTCCCGCCCGCCTGCTGCGAGGCGGGCGTGCCGGCCTGGTCGAGCGCCGTGAAGAACCGGGCGGCGATCGGGGCTGCCACCTCGCCGCCGGCGCGGCCGCCCTCGACGAGGACGGCGACCGCCACGTCGTCGCGGAACGCGATGAACCACGCGTGGGTCGGGGGCGGGTCGCCGCTGCCGTACTCGGCGGTGCCGCTCTTGCCCGACGGCGAGCCCTGCACGCCGGCCAGCGCGGTGCCGGTGCCCGAGGTCACGACGGCCCGCATCATCGCCCGCAGGTCGGCGAGGTGGTCCTCGGGGGGCCGCGGGCCCGCGCGGCGGTCGTCGCCGCGCAGCAGGCGCGGCGCCCGCCAGCGGCCCTCGGCGACGGTCGCCGCGACGCCGGCCATGCCCAGCGGACTGGCGACGATCCGGTCCTGGCCGATCATCATCGCGGCCTTCGACACGGCATCGGTCGGCCCGGGGATCTTCGCCTGCGCGGCGCGGAGCGGCAGCGCGAGCTTCTCGCCGAGGCCGAAGTCGCGGCCGACCTCGGTGAGCGCGTCGTCGGACAGGCGCCGCCCGAGCGCCACGAACGCGGTGTTGCACGACTGCGCGAAGTCGACGCGGAACGGCACCGCGCCCGCCGCGCCGCCCTCGAAGTTGCGGAACGACCGGCCGCCGACCTCGCGCGTGGCGGGGCACTCGACGACCTCGTCGGGATCGAGCCCGTCGCGCAGGAGCGCCGCGGTGCTGACGACCTTGAACGTCGAGCCCGGGGGATAGCGGCCCTCCAGCGCGCGGTTGAACGCCTCGGAGGCCGGGCGGTTGGCGACCGCGAGGATGTCGCCGGTCGACGGCTGGACGGCCACGAGCGCGGCCTTGCCCGCGCGGCCGCCGAGCGCCGACTCGGCCGCGGTCTGCACCCGGCGGTCGAGCGTGGTGCGCAGCGCGCGCCCGTCGCGCCCGCGCCGCGACTTCAGCGTCTCGACGACGCCGCCGGTGGTGATGTCGCGGCGGACGATCGAGCGCGTCGGCGTGCCGCGCAGGCGCTCCTCGAACCGGGCCTGCAGCCCCCACTGGCCGATCTCGTCCCCGGCCTTGACCTTGCCCTCGGACTTCTCGACCTGCTCGGCGGTCGCAGGGCCGACGACGCCGAGCAGCGCCCGCGCGAAGCCCTTCGTCGGCGCGAGCGGGGCGGTGCGGCGGTTCGTCGACAGGCCGGCGACGTCGTCCAGCTCGTCCTCGAGGCGCTCGTACTCGCTCTCGCGCAGCGTCACGACCGGGATGAACCGCCCGTCGGGCGCCCGCTCGATCGCGCGCCGCAGCCGCGCGCCGTCCACGTCGACGAGCTCGGCGAGCCGCGCGGCGGTCTGCTCGGGGTCGCGGACGCGGTCGACGCGGACCGCCAGGTCGACGACGGGGCGGTCCTCCATGAGCGGGCGGCCCTGGCGGTCGAGGATCGCGCCGCGCTTCGGGGTGCTCACCGACGTGCCCAGCCGGGTGGTGTCGGTGAGCTCGGGGTGCACGATCTGCGGGCGCCAGCGCACCCGCCAGGCGTCGTCGCCCCGCTCGAGCCCGACGCGCACGCGGTAGCGGTAGGGGCCGATCCGCGGGACCTGCCAGGTCAGGGTCAGGGTCGCGAGCGCACGCTCGTCGCCGCGCTCTGCGACCTCCTCGACCTCGGCCCGCAGGCGCGCGCCGTCCAGGCCCTTGCGCGAGGCGGTCATCGCCTTCAGCGCGGCCTTCGGGTCGTCGGACATCTCCGCGGCGGCGCGGTCGTCGCCGTCCTGCCAGGCGGATGCGAACCTCTCGGCGCGCTCCGCGGCCGTCTCGGCCCACGGGTCCAGCGTCCACAGCACGATCGCCGCGAGGCCCGCGAGCGCCAGCGCGAGCAGTCCCGGCACCACGTACCGGGCCCACGCCGGGCCTGCGCGGTGCGTCGCGTACCCCCTACGTGACCGCTGCATCGCGCGGACGGTAACCGACGACGCCCGGACGGTCCGGGCCTCGTCGCCCAGCGCTCAGGCGGCGGCGCCCGGGGCGCGCGGCGTCGCGCGGCCGGGCGGATGGGGGAGCGCGTGCGCGCCCTCGGCGCGCAGGCCGTCGAGCACGATCGCCAGGTAGCGCCGCCACAGGTCGGGCTCCTGCTCGGCGCGCCACCGCGGCAGGCGGCCGGCGTTCGCGGCGAGCTGCAGGACGTCGAGCGGGACGACGTCGGCGCGCACCGCCCCGGCCTCCTGGGCGCGCGTGAGGAACGGCGTGATCTCGGCGATCGCCGCCTGGCGCGCGCAGTCGGGGACCCGCAGCACGCCCTGGGCGGTCTGCAGCGCCTCGAAGAACCCGCGGTCCCCGGCGGCGTTCGCGGCGAGCTCCTCGGTGGCGGCGGCGAACGCGGCCCACGGATCGTCGATCCGCTCCAGCGCGCGCAGACGCTCGCGCAGCCGCTCGAGGCGGTCGTCGACGATCGCCTGGAGGAGGTCCTCCTTCGTCGGGAAGCGGCGGTAGAGCGTCCCGACCCCGACGCGGGCCTGGCGCGCGACCGCGTCGACGCCGACGCCGAGGCCGTGCTCGGCGAAGACGTCCCGGGCTGCCTCGAGGATGCGGCGGCGGTTGCGCTCGGCGTCGGCGCGAAGGGGACGCGGCACGGGCTCCATCGCTACACAAGAGCGTAGCGGCAAACCGGAAGCCGTGGTTCCGTTTGCTACCGTCGTGCGGTCGGAAGTGGAGCCTCCGCTTCCGCCGCCCGCCCGCCGCCCTTCCCTCTTCCACGAGCACGTCCGCATGAGAACGACCGTCCACGGAAAACCCGCCGCGCCGCTGTTCGGGGCGCTCCTGCTGTCGGCCTTCGCGTTCGCCCTGTCGCAGACGCTCGTCGCGCCAGCGCTCCCCGACATCACGCGCCAGTTCGGCACGACCACGTCCTCGTCGTCGTGGGTGCTGACCGGCTACCTGCTGTCCGCCTCGGTCTTCACGCCGCTGGCCGGCAAGCTCGGCGACCTGTTCGGCAAGGGGCGCGTGCTGACGCTCCTGCTCCTGTCGTTCGCCGCGGGGTCACTCGTCGCCGGCCTGGCCGAGACGATCGAGGTCGTCATCGCCGGGCGGATCATGCAGGGCGCCGCCGGCGGCGTGTTCCCGCTCGCGTTCGGGATCATCAACGACGAGTTCCCGGCCGACCGGCGCGCCGTCGCCATCGGCACGATCTCGGCGATGTTCGGCATCGGCGGCGGCATCGGCCTGCCGCTGTCGGGCGTCATCGTCGACAACGCCGACATCTCGTGGCTGTTCCTCATCGGCCTGCTCGCGCTGCCGGCGTCGTTCGCGGCGTGGCGGTTCATCCCGCCGTCGCCGGTCCGCAAGCGCACGTCGGTCGACTGGCGCGGCGCGCTGCTGCTCTCGGGCGGCCTGGCGGCGGTCCTGCTCGGCATCTCCAAGGCGAACGCGTGGGGCTGGGGCTCGACGCAGACGCTCGCCGCGCTGCTCGGCGGCCTCGCGGTCCTCGCGTTGTTCGTCGCGCTCGAGCTGCGCACGCGCGAGCCGCTCGTCGACGTGCGCGTCCTGGCCGAGCGGCCGGTGCTCGCCACGAACCTCACCGGGTTCTTCATCGGGATGGCGATGTTCGGCTCGTTCCTGCTCGTCCCGATGTTCGCCCAGGCGCCGGAGTCGACCGGCTACGGGTTCGGCATGTCGGTGCTGCAGGCCGGCCTGATCATGGTGCCCAGCTCGATCGTCATGCTGTTCGCCGGCCCGTTCGGCGGGCACCTCGGCAACCGGATCGGCTTCCGCGCGGTGCTCGCGATCGGCACGGCCTCGACGACGGCGTCGTTCGTGCTGCTCGCCTTCGCGCATGCGAGCGTCGCCGAGTTCATCGTCGCGAACATGCTCGTCGGCCTCGGCATCTCGTTCGCGTTCGCGTCGATGGCGAACCTCATCGTCGGCCTCGTCGACCCGAGCGAGGTGGGCATCGCCACCGGCATCAACGCGATCATGCGCACCGTGGGCGGCGCGTTCGGCTCCGCCGCCGTGAGCGCGCTGCTCACCGCCGACACGATCGGGTCGACCGGCCTGCCGACCGAGCACGCCTTCACCGAGGCGTTCGCCGCGTCGGCCGGGCTGTCGGTGCTCGCGCTGGCCGCCGCGCTGTGGATCCCCCGGCGGCGCCGCCCCGGCACGGCGCCGCAGGGAGAGCCTCAGGCCGCCCGCGCCTGAGCCGGCGCCAGCCGCTCGCGCGGGACCAGCATGCACGCGACCGCGCCGGAGGCGATCCGGATCGTCGCGCCCGCGATGAGCGGCCGGTCGGCCTCGGCCCGGTCGGGGCGCAGCGCCCGCAGCCCGAGCCGCTCGTGGGCGGCGCGGGCCGCCGCGGTCCGCAGTGCGGACATCGCGCGCCGCTCGCCCATGTTCCAGCCGCCGGCCACGAGCCGCTCCCCCCGGTAGAGCTGCCAGCGCCAGCGGTGGCCGAGCCGCCCCGGAGGCAGCGGCTCGACCGTGTAGTGGTACTCGGGGACGTCCTCCTGCATACCGACACGCTACCGGCCGCAGGGGACCGTTTCGGCGGTGCGGGCCGGCGCCGGCCCGCCAGTCCCCGAGGGCACCCCCGGGGATCCTGCAGGAAAGATGGGGGAGGTCGCGAAGCGCATCAGGGGGTGATCCCCCATGCGTCCCGCCCACCCACCGGCGTACGGTCCACACCATGCACTCGCTGAGCTCCATCATCACCACCAAGAGCGCACTCGGCGAGCCGCGCATCGTCGAGCGCGCCCGCGGCACGGCCCACCCGGTCGCCGCCATGACGACGCGCGAGCGCGTCGCGCGCTCGCTGCTGCTGCACCCGTCGACGGCGGGGGCGACGCGCCCGCTGACGCTGCGCCAGTTCTGAGCGCCGCGACGCCGCGACGCCGGCGGCGCTAGGCCCGCGCGCGCCGGCGGCCGCGCGGCCTGTGCGTCCGCGTCCCCGCGCCGCCCGCCCGGCCGGCCGTCGGGCTCGACGGGGCGGGCGCGAGCCCGGTCCGGTCGAACTGGCGGTCGAGCTGCAGGGCCTTCGCGATGCGGTGCACGTCGGCCGCCTGCTCGGCGTCGACGAACGTGATGCCGACCCCGCTGCGCCCCGCGCGGGCGGTCCGGCCGATGCGGTGGACGTAGGCCTCGCGGTCGGCCGGCGGGTCGTAGTTGATGACGTGTGAGATGCGGTCGACGTCGATGCCGCGCGCCGCCACGTCGGTCGCCACGAGCGTCTCGACCTTGCCCGCCGCGAACCGCGCCAGCGCGCGCTCGCGCTGGCCCTGGGACTTGTCGCCGTGCATCGCGACCGCCTCGACGCCCTCGCGGGCGAGCCGCTTGACGAGCCGGTCGGCGCCGCGCTTGGTCCGCACGAACACGAGCGCGAGGTCGCGCTCGGCCTCGTCGAGGTGGTCGACGAGGGCGCTCACGCGGTCGGCGTGCTCGACGCGGACGAAACGGTGGTCGATGTCGGCGGCGCGGCGCTCGGCCGGGGCGTGGTCGTGGCGGACCGCGTCGACCGTGTACTCGCGGGCGATCCGGCCGGCCTCGCCGTCGAGCGTCGCCGAGAAGAACAGCGTCTGCCGGTCCTCGGGGCACTGGCCGACGATGCGGTCGACCGCCGGCCGGAAGCCCATGTCGAGCATCCGGTCGGCCTCGTCGAGGACGAGCACGCGGACGTCGGCCAGCGTGACCGCGCCCCGCGCCAGGAGGTCCTCGAGCCGGCCGGGGGTCGCCACGAGGATGTGCGAGCGGCGCGCCTCGCGCGCCTGCTTCTCGATCCCGACGCCGCCGTAGACCGCCGACACGCGCAGCGCCCGGGCGTGGGCGATCGCGCGCAGCTCGTCGACGATCTGCGTGGCCAGCTCGCGCGTCGGGGCGAGCACGAGCGCGGCCGGCCGCGCGTCGGTGGCCTCGACGAGGTCGGCGAGCGGGACGCCGAACGCGAGCGTCTTGCCCGAGCCGGTGGGCGACCGGGCCAGGACGTCGCGCCCGGCCAGGACGTCCTCGACCACGAGGCGCTGGATGGCGAACGGCCGCTCGATGCCGCGCTCGGCGAGCGCGCGCACGACGGCGCCGGACACGCCGAGATCGGCGAAGGACTGCTGGGACATGTTTCTGCTGCTCCTTGGACGCGGCCGCAGGGCCGCGAAGACGTGATGCGGGAGGCGACTGCCGACCCGGATCGCGTCCTCTCGGGAGCGCGGAAAAGAGCAAGCTGCCTCGCGCCGGTGAGGCCGGCGCCACGGACAACCGTAGCGGATCGGCCCGCCGAGCGGTTCGAGCGTGACCGCTCTCACGCCCGGGACGGTCCAACCGGCGCGGAGGAGTTCAGGGTCCGCGCCCTTCGCTCCGATACATGGTGCGTGACGGCCGAACCCCGCGAGACCTCGGGCATGACGTCGCGTCTGCTGCTGACGTATGCCGAGCGCGCGGGCGGCCGCGGCGCCGTCCACGCGATCCTGCGCGCGGCCGGCTGCGCCCACCGCGAGGCCGAGCTCGTGGACGAGGGCTCGTGGTTCTCGTTCGCGACGAAGGTGGCGCTCTTCGAGGCGGCCGCCGACGTCCTGGACGACGCGCACGTCATGCGCCACGCCGGAGCGGCGGCGCTCGACCTCAGCGTCGGCGACGGCCTGAAGGTCGCGCTCCGCGCGCTCGGCTCGCCGCGGCTGGTCTACCGCAACATCGTGCGGGCGAACGGGAAGTTCTCCGCCGTCCACAGCATGGACGTCCGGCACCTGGGCCGCGACAGCGCGACGATCACGTTCGCCGACACGGCCGGCTACGGCGTCCACCCGCTCGACTGCGACTACAACACGGGCCTGCTCTCGGTCGTCCCCGTCCTGTTCGGGCTCAGGCCGGCCCGCGTCAGCCACACCCAGTGCGCCGCGCGCGGGGCCGAGGCGTGCGTGTACGAGCTGACGTGGGACCCGGCCGCGGTGACGCGCCGCCACGTCACGCTCACCGCCTCCGCCGCGCTCGCCTCCACCGGCGCTGCCGCGCTCGCCGCGCCCGCGCTCGTGCCGGTCGCCGCCGGCGCCTCGGCGGTCGCCGGCGGCGTGCTCGCCTGGCGGCAGGCGCGCGACCGCCGCGAGAGCCGCCGGCTGCTCGAGCTCGAGCTCAAGGACCGCGACGAGTCGACGCGCCGGTTCACCGAGTCGCTCCAGAACCTCGTCTCCGCGCTGGACCTCGAGGAGGTCCTGCAGAGGACCGTCGACAACGCGCACGCCGCGGTCGCCGGGAAGCAGTTCCTGCTGCTCGCCGGCGGCGACGACGGCGAGCGGCGCTGCCGCGCCTCGACCGGCGTCGACCCGCACGCGATCGCGACCGTCGAGGCGTGGGCCGCCCGGCAGCCGCCCGCCGGCGCCGAGCCGCGGGCCGTCGAGGACGTCCGCACGCTGCCCGCGCTCGCGTCGCTCGCCGGCCATCCCACCGCGCCCGCCGGCTCGCTGTGCCTGGCGCCGCTCGTCTTCCGGGGCGCCGAGCTCGGCCATCTCGTCGCGCTCGCGCCGCAGGCCCGCACGTTCCTGCCGCGCGACATCGACCTCGTCAGCTCGTACGCGGTGCAGGCGGCGATCGCGCTCGCCAACGCCCGCGACTTCGCCGCCCAGCGCGCGCTGGCAAGCCGCGACTCGCTCACCGGGCTGCTCAACCACCGCGAGTTCCACGAGTCGATCGAGCGCGAGCTCGAGCGCGGCAGGCGCCACGGCGGGTCGTTCGGCGTCGCGCTGCTCGACCTCGACGGCTTCAAGCTCGTCAACGACGGCGCCGGCCACGCCGAGGGCGACCGCGTCCTGCGCGGCGTCGCCGAGGCGCTCGCGTCGACCTGCCGCGCGTCGGACATGGCGTTCCGCATCGGCGGCGACGAGTTCGCGCTGCTGCTGCCCGGAACCGGCGCCGGCGAGGGGGCCGCGGTCGTCGACCGCGTCCGCGCGGCCGTCGCGACCGTGGACGCGCGCGTCAGCACGTCGGTGGGGCTGGCGACCTGGCCGGCCGACGGCGGCAGCAAGGACGTCCTGCTCGCCCACGCCGACGCGGTCCTCTACTCGATGAAGAGCGCCGCCGGCCGGCGCGCCGCGTCCCGTGCCGCCGCCGCCGACGCGGGCGACCGCGCCGCGGCCGGCGCGCTGCACCGCGAGCGCCTCGCGATGGCGAGCCGGCTGAGCGCCCGGCTCGCGCCGCTCATGGACGCCGACGCGATCGTCCGCTCTGCGGTCGACGAGCTGCACCTGAACTTCGACTATCGCGTCGCGTACGCGATGCGCGTCGAGGGCGCCGAGCTGCGCGCGGTCGCGCTCGGCGGGTCGCTGACGCACACCTACGACGTGCCGCTGTGGCGCCAGCGCCTCGAGCAGGGCATCAGCGGGCGCGTGGCCCGGACCGGCGTGACCGCGCTCGTCCACGACACGCGCCTGGACCCCGACCATCTCGACGCCCACGCGGTCAAGCCCGGCATCGACGTGCGCCTGCGCAGCCAGATCGCCGTGCCGCTGCGGGTCGACGGCGCCGTGTGGGGCGTGCTGGCGATCCAGGACACCGAGCCCGGGATCTTCACCTCCGACGACGTCCTGCTCGTGGAGACGGTCGCGGCCCAGGTCGCCGCCGCCCTGGAGCGCACCGCGATCCTGTGCCGGCTAGACGACGGCGAGCTGGAGCGGCTGCGGCGCGACTGCGCCGGACCGGAATCACTCCATTCCTAGAATGAAACCGTGCTCGAGTCTCCCGACCAGCGTCTGCGAGAGCGAGGCCTGAAGGTCACCGCGTCGCGCCTCGCCGTGCTCCGCGCGGTCGACGAGCTCGGCGGCCACCCGGACGCCGCGGCGATCGCCGCCCACGCGCGCGAGCGCCTCGGCAGCGTCTCGACCCAGGCGATCTACGACGGGCTGCACGCGCTCGAGGCGGCCGGCCTGCTGCGCCGCATCGCGCCGGCGGGCAGCCCCGCGCGATACGAGACGCGGGTCGGCGACAACCACCACCACATCGTGTGCCGCTCCTGCGGCGTCGCCGAGGACGTCGACTGCACGGTGGGCGAGGCGCCGTGCCTGACCCCGGACGACGACCACGGCTTCATCGTCGACGAGGCCGAGGTCATCTTCTGGGGGCTGTGCGCCGACTGCCAGGCCAAGGCCGGCGACGGCGGCCCGGCGCCCGCCGCCGCGACCGGCGAGCGCTGACCGTCAGCGCCGCGCCGAGCGCCGCCCGAGCAGGTAGAAGACCAGCGCCACGATCCCGAGGGCGATCGCGAGGTTGCGCGGCTCGCGGAGCTTCTCGGCCACCATCGCGCCGCCCAGCTCGCCGAGGTCCAGCGCCTCCTCGCCCTCGAACGCCGGCGGGGCCTCGCGGGGCCTCCCGGCCTCGGCCTCGGCCTTGTCCGCCGCCTCCGTCGCGATCTCCTCGGCCCGCGCCTCGGCCTTCGCGCCCGGCTCGGCCGCCCCCTTCGCCTCGGGTGCGGCCTTCGGCTTCGGCGCCTCGGCGGCCGGGGCCTCGCCGGTCTCGAGCATCGTCGCGAGGTTCTTGGCGAACGTGTCGACGAGCCGCCCCGACACGTCCTGCAGGACGCCCTGGCCCATCGTCGCGACCTTGCCGCTCAGGTCGACGTCGGTCGTGATCTTCGCCGCGGTGCGGCCGTCCTCGCCGCTCAGCGTCATCACGACGTCTGCGTCGGCGGTGCCCTGGCCGCGCGACTCCTTGGCCCGCGCGCGCATGACGGCCCGGTGCTCGGCCTCGTCGGCCTCGACGATCTCGACGTCGCCCTTGTAGGTCATCGACATCGGGCCGACCTTGACCTTGATCGACACCTTGTACGAGTTGTCACCGGTCTTCTCGAGGACCTTCGCGCCGGGGACGGTCGGCGCGACGCGCTCGACGTCCAGCACGGTCTTCCAGACCTCGTCGAGCGGGGCGGCGACGTCGAACGTGTTCACGAACTGCATCGGGTCTCTCTCCTCCTGGTCGGTCGGTCGTGGCGGCCGATCGCGGCGACCACCTCGTCGAGCGCGGCCACGCTGTGGCCGCTGACGAGCTCGTCCACGTGGGGCAGGGCGGCGGCCATGCCGCCGGTCTCCGGGGCGAAGCCCGGCGCCGCGACACGCGGGTTCACCCACACGATCCGGTGCGCGAGGCGGCGCAGGCGCTGCATCTCGCGGCCGACGAGCGCCGGGTCGCCGCGCTCCCAGCCGTCGCTGAGGATCACGACGACGGCGCCGCGGGCCATGCCGCGCCGGCCCCAGCGGTCGTTGAACGCGCGCAGCGCCTCGCCGATCCGCGTGCCGCCGGCCCAGTCGGGCGCGGCCGCGCCCGCGCGGTCGACCGCCAGCTCGGCGCGGCCCTCGCGCAGCGCCCGGGTGACGCGGGTCAGGCGCGTGGCGAAGACGAACGTCTCCGCCCGGGCGCCGCGCGCGGCGCCCTCGAGCAGCAGCAGGTACGCCCGCGCGTACGGCGACATCGAGCCGGACACGTCGAGCAGCGCGACGAGCGGGCGCGGGCGGACGGCGCGGCGGCGGTGCAGGTGCTCGACCGGGTCGCCGCCGGTCCGCCGCGCGCGGCGCAGCGTCGCGCGCACGTCGAGGTGCTCGCCGCGGCGTGACGGGTGACGGCGGCGGGCGCGGCGCGGTGGCGTGGCGACCGCCATCCGGCGCAGCAGGTGCGCGACGACCGCGAGCTCGCGGTCGTCGAGCTCGTCCAGGCGCGTGCCGGACAGGCGCTCGACGTCGCTGGCGGCGACGCCGACGTGGACGTCGCGGGGCTCGGCATCGGGATCGGAGGCGCCGCCGGTGCCTCCGCCGGGCGCGCCGCCGCCTTCGCTGCCCGGCGGGGCCTCGGCCGGCGGCGGTCCGGGCGCCTTCGGGCGCTGGCGCGGCGTCCCCGTCAGGGCGGGGGAGGTCGTGTCGCCGCGGCTGTCGGCGGGGTCCTCGACGCCGTCGACGAGCATCGAGAACACCGCGTCGAAGACCGGGAGCTGGTCGTGGGCGGAGACGAAGCTCGTCCGTGCCGCCCAGTACAGCGCGTCCCGGCCGGTGCCGGTGAGCGCGACCGCGCGCGCGAACGTCGTCTCGCGGTCGGGCGTGACCGGCAGGCCGGCGGCCCGCAGCGCCCGCCCGAGCTGCACTGCCGCCGCGGCTCGCACGCCCGACGCGACGTCAGCCACGGACCAGGCGCTCCAGCCCCTCCGCGCGGACCTGCTCCTGGTCCTCGCGGTACTTCAGGACCGCGCCGAGCGTCCGGTCGGCCGACTCGGCGTCCAGCCGCCGCGCGCCGAGCAGCTGCAGCGCGGCCAGCCAGTCGATCCCCTCGGCGACGCCCGGCGGCTTCTGCACGTCGGCGGCGCGCAGGCGGCCGAGCGCGGCGACGACGTCCTCGGCCAGCTCGGCGGGCGCGTCGGCCACGCGCCGCCGGACGATCTCGAGCTCGAGCGCCGGGTCGGGGTAGTCGATCCAGTGGTACAGGCAGCGGCGCTTGAGCGCGTCGTGCAGGTCGCGCGTGCGGTTCGAGGTCAGCACGACCGCCGGCGGATGGGTCGCGCGGACGGTGCCGAGCTCGGGGATCGTCACCTGCGCGTCCGCGAGGACCTCGAGCAGGAACGCCTCGAACTCGTGGTCGGCACGGTCGAGCTCGTCGATGAGCAGGACCGCCGGCAGCGGCCCGGGGTGCTCGAGCGCGCTGAGCACCGGCCGGCGCAGCAGCTCGTCGTCGCCGAACAGGTCGTCCTCGGCCAGGCGCTCGCCGGACGCCTCGGCGAGCCGGATCTTCAGGAGCTGGCGGGGATAGTTCCACTCGTACAGCGCCTCGGAGCTGTCCATGCCCTCGTAGCACTGCAGGCGGATCAGCGGGGTGTCGAGCGCCGCGGCCAGCGCCCGCGCGGCCTCGGTCTTGCCCACGCCCGCCTCGCCCTCCAGCAGCAGCGGCTGGGGGAGGCGCAGCGACAGGAACATCGCGGTCGCCAGGCCCTCGCCCGCGAGGTAGTCGACGGCGTCGAGCCGCTCGGCGAGCGTGGCGGCGTCGGGGACCGCTTCGGCGAGCGCGCTCACGACGCGGCGGCCAGGACGGCCTCGTAGTCGTCCCACGTGTCGACGTCGAGCGGCACCGGTCCTGCCACCCGGACCTCGGCGACGTCCTCTGCGCGCTGGTCGAGCAGCTTCCACACGGCCTTGTCGCCGTGCAGCGTACGCAGATCCCCGAACACCTCGGGCCCGAACGCGAACGGGTGCCCGCGCCCGTCGTCGTACCGGCACACCGCCAGCGGCGCGTCGCCGCGGCCGGCCAGCAGCGCGGCGACCGTCTCCGGCGTGACGCCCGGCTGGTCGCCGAGCAGCAGCACGACCACGCCGGCGCGCGGGTCGACGGCGCCCATCGCCGCGGCGATCGACGACGAGCAGCCGGCCCCGAACGCTTCGTTGACCACGACGTCGGCGCCGCCCAGGTCGACCCGCTCGCGCACCTCGTCCGCCGCGCCGCCGAGCGCGACGACGAGCTGCTGGAAGCGGCACGCGCGGGCGGTGTCGAGCACCGCGTCGAGCAGCGTCGCGCCGCGGTAGGCCAGGAGCTGCTTGGGCCGCCCGAGCCGGCGCGAGCCGCCCGCCGCGAGCACGAGCCCGCAGGCGAACGGCTCATCGGTGTCGTACGCGCCGCTCACCCGTCGCCGTGACAGCAGGCGTGGCCGCCGTGCGCAGGGGGAGCCTCCGGCGACGCGGAGGGCGCGCCGCCGGAGGACACGACGACCGGCAGGGACGACGGCGCCGACGGCACCGACGGCGCCCGCCGGTGGGCCACGAGCTCGGCCAGGATGCTCAGCGCGATCTCCTCGTGCGTGCGCGCGCCGAGGTCCAGCCCGGCCGGCGTGCGCACGCGCCGCAGCGCCTCCTCGGAGACGCCGCCGGCCCGCAAGGCGTCGAGGACCGCCGCGCCGCGTCGGCGGCTCGCGACGAGCGCGACGTAGCCGGCGCCCGCCTCGAGCGCGCGCCGCACCGCGTCCTCGTCCCCGTGCCCGAGCGACGCGACGACCGCCGCCTCGTCGCCCTCCATGGCGACCGCGCCGAGCCGCGGCGCGAAGCCGACGCGCTCGGCCAGCTCGCAGAACGCGCGTGCGACCGGCGAGCCGCCCGCGACCGCGACGCGGGGCCGCGGCAGGTGCGGCTCGAGGAACAGCTCGAGCGCCCCGCCGCTCAGGCACGGGTTGGCGACGACGACCGCGCCCTCCTCCTCCGCGGGGCCGTCCTCCTCGCCGGGCAGGATCTTCAGCAGCACCGGCTCGCCGGTCTCCAGGACCCGCAGCGCCTGCAGGCGGACGGTCGAGTCCGCGCACGAGCCGCCGACGAACCCGTCGATCGTCCCGTCGCCGAGCACGATCGCCCGGTCGCCCGGGCGGGCGCTCGTCGGCGAGGCGCACCGGACGACGGTGGCCTCGACGAACGGGACGCCCGCCTGCTCGAGCTCTGCCGCCGTGGCGGTCATGGTCACTGCGGCGGCTCCGTCCGGGGGGATTCGGGGGTGGGGGGCGGGGACGGATTCGAGTTCATCGCCTCCCACACGCGCGCCGGCGTGACCGGCATGTCGATGTGGGTGACGCCGTACGGCTCGAGCGCGTCGACGATCGCGTTGACGACCGCCGGCGGCGCGCCCACGTTCGAGGACTCGCCGACGCCCTTGGCCCCGATCGGGTGGTGCGGCGACGGCGTGTACGTCGCGCCGAGCTCCCAGTCGGGCACCTCGAGCGACGACGGCACGAGGTAGTCCATGAACGAGCCCGACAGGCAGTTGCCCTGCTCGTCGAACGCGATGTGCTGCATGAGCGCGATGCCCACGCCCTCGGCCAGGCCGCCCATGATCTGGCCCTCGACGATCATCTCGTTGATCCGCGTGCCGCAGTCGTCGACCGCGACGAACCGGCGCAGCTTGATCTCGCCGGTGCCGGGGTCGACGTCGACGACGCAGATGTACGCGCCGTACGGGAACGTCAGGTTCGGCGGGTCGTAGACGGTCTCGGCGTCGAGGTGGCCCTCGACCCCCTCGGGCAGCTCGACCGTGCCGTGCGAGGCGAGCGCGATGTCCTGGATCGACGCGCCCTTCTCCGGGTCGCCCTTGACGTGGAACCGGCCGCGCTCCCACTCGAGGTCGTCGGGGGAGACCTCGAGCATCGCGCCCGCGATCAGCCGCGCCTTCTCGCGGATCTTGCGGGCGACCTGCGCGGTCGCCGCGCCCGACACCGGCGTCGACCGCGACCCGTACGTGCCGAGGCCGAACGGCGTCTGGTCGGTGTCGCCGTGGACGACCTCGATGTCCTCGACCGGGAGCCCGAGCTCCTCGGAGACGATCTGCGCGAACGTCGTCTCGTGGCCCTGGCCCTGGGTCTGGACGCTGATCCGCAGCGTCGCCTTGCCGGTCGGGTGGACGCGCAGCTCGGCGCCGTCGGCCATGCCGAGGCCGGCGATGTCCATGTGCTTGCGCGGGCCCGCGCCGACCGTCTCGGTGAAGAACGACACCCCGATGCCCATGAGCTCACCGCGCCGGCGCTTCTCGGCCTGCTCGCGGCGCAGCTCGTCGTAGCCGGCGATCCGCATCGCCTCGCGCATCGTCGCCGGGTAGTCGCCGGAGTCGTACGTCCACCCGGTCTTGTTCTGGTATGGGAACTGCTCGGGCTTGATGAAGTTCTTCAGCCGCAGCTCGGCCGGGTCGATCTCCAGCTCGTCGGCGAGCAGGTCCACCATGCGCTCGACGAGGTACGCGGCCTCGGTGACGCGGAACGAGCACCGGTACGCGACGCCGCCGGGCGCCTTGTTCGTGTAGACGCCCTTCACCGTGCAGTACGCCGCCTCGAGGTCGTACGAGCCGGTGAAGATGTGGAAGAACCCGGCCGGGTACTTCGACGGCTGCGCGGTCGCGTTGAACGCGCCGTGGTCGGCGAGCACGTCGACCCGCAGGCCACGGATCCGCCCGTCGCGGTCGGCGGCGATCTGCCCCTTCATGAGGTAGTCGCGGGCGAAGCCGGTGGAGGTCAGGTTCTCCGTCCGGTCCTCCATCCACTTCACCGGCCGGCCGGTCACGATCGAGCCGACGATGCTGCACACGTAGCCGGGGTAGATCGGGACCTTGTTGCCGAACCCGCCGCCGATGTCGGGCGAGATGACCTGCACCTTGTGCTCGGGCAGCCCGGCGACCATCGCGTAGAGCGTGCGGTGCGCGTGCGGCGCCTGGGTCGTCGACCACAACCGCAGCTTGCCGGTGACCTTGTCGAAGTCGGCGACCGACCCGCACGTCTCCAGCGGGGCGGGGTGCACGCGCTGGAACGGGATCTCCTGGGTCACGACGACGACGTCGGCGTCGCTCGCGACCTTGTTCCACTCCTCCTCGTTGCCGGCGTCCCAGTCGAAGATGTGGTTGCCGGTGACGCCCTCCTTGTCGTCGCGGATGACCGGCGCGTCCGCATCGAGCGCCTTGCGCGGGTCGACGACGACCGGCAGCGGCTCGTAGTCGACGTCGATGAGCTCGAGCGCGTCGCGCGCGGCGTAGTGCGTGTCGGCGACGACGAACGCGACCTCCTGGCCTTGGAAGCGGACCTTGTCGGTCGCCAGCACCGCCTGCGTGTCGGCGCTCAGGGTCGGCATCCACGCCAGGCCGAGCTCCTCGAGGTCCTTGCCGGTGATGACCGCGTGGACCTGCGGGTGCTGGAGCGCGGCGGACGTGTCGATCGACGTGATCCGGGCGTGGGCGAGCGGCGAGCGCAGGATCGCGCCGTGCAACATCCCCGGCAGGCGCACGTCGTCGACGTAGGTGCCCTGGCCGCGGACGAAGCGCGGGTCCTCCTTGCGCTTGTGGCGCCCGAACCCGACCGGGCTGGGAGGCTGCTCGGTGGCGGCCATCAGGCGGTCACCTCCTCGCCGTGGGTGGCGGCCCACCTGATCGAGTTGACGATGTTCTTGTAGCCCGTGCAGCGACAGATCTGGCCGGAGATGGCCTCCTTGATCTCGTCGTCGGTCGGGTCGGGGTTGCGGTCGAGCAGCGCGCGGGCGGTGAGCATCATGCCCGGGGTGCAGAAGCCGCACTGCAGGCCGTGCTCCTCCATGAAGCCCTGCTGGACCGGATCGAGCCGGCCGTCCTTCTCCAGGCCCTCGACCGTGCGGACCTCGTGGCCGTCGGCCATCGCGGCGAGGACCGTGCAGCTCTTGACCGGCTCGCCGTCGAGCAGGACGACGCACGCGCCGCAGTTCGACGTGTCGCAGCCCCAGTGCGTGCCGGTGAGGCCGAGGTTGTCGCGCAGGAAGTGGACGAGCAGCGTCCGCGGCTCGGCCTCCGCCGAGACCTGCTCGTCGTTCAGGGTGAGGTTGATCTGCACGTCGTCCTCCTCAGCTCTGGAGCGCGCGCTCGGCGGCGCGGCGCAGGGCACGGTGGGTCAGCTCGTGCGCCAGATGGCGCTTGTACTCGGCGGGGCCGCGGAGGTCCGAGATCGGGTTGCAGTCCTCGGCGGCGAGACGGGCGGCCTCGGCGAACGCCTCCTCCGACGGCGGCCTGCCGACGAGCGCCTGCTCGGCGCGCGTGGAGCGGATCTCGTCCGGGTTGACGGCGCTGAGCGCGATCCCGGCGGCGGCGATGTTCGTGCCGTCGAGCCAGAGCGCGGCGCCGGCCGCGGCGGTCGCCCAGTCGCCGGTGCGGCGCTTGACCTTCTCGTAGGCGCTGCCGCCGTGCTCGCGGTACGGGATCCGGATCTCGACGAGCATCTCGTCGTCCCCGACCGCGGTCTCGTACGGGCCGACGTGGAAGTCGGGCATCTCGACGGTGCGCTCGCCGTTCGGGCCGCGGATCACCGCGATCGCGCCGAGCACCGCGCACACCGCGCTGAGGTCCTCGGACGGGTCGGCCTGGCAGAGCGCGCCGCCGACCGTGCCGCGGTTGCGGACCGGCGGGTCGGCGATGAGCTTCTCGGCCTCGCGGAAGATCGGGAAGCGCTCGGCGAGCAGCTCGGACTCGAGCACCTCACGGTGCCTGGTCATCGCGCCGATGCGGACCTCGCCGCCGTCCTCCCGGATGTAGCCGAGCTCGCCGGCCAGCGGGTTGATGTCGATGAGGTGCTCGGGCGTCGCGAGCCGAAGCTTCATCATCGGCAGCAGCGAGTGGCCGCCGGCGACGAGCCGCGCCTCGGGACCCAGGCGCCCGAGCAGGGCGATGGCCTCGTCGACCGTGGATGCGCGCGCGTAGTCGAACGGCGCGGGTACCTGCATGTCCGACCCCCTCTCCTCCAGATGGGACGAGAGGGACCGTACATCCGGGGTCGCGACCCCATTCCGGGGCGATAACCGTTTGCTTATAGTCGCCCTCCGAGGTGGCGTTCGCCCAGCTCCGCTCCTTTGCCACCGTCGCCCGTCTCGGGTCGGTGAGCGCCGCGGCGGAGGCGCTCGGGGTCAGCGAGCCGGCCGTCTCCGCCGCCGTCGCCGCGCTGCGCCGCGAGCTGGGCGACGCGCTGTTCGTGCGCACCGGCTCGGGTATCAGGCTCACGCCCGGCGGCGAGCGCGTCGCCGCCGGCGCGGCGGAGATCATCGGCCTGGAGGACCGGCTGCGGCGCGAGGTCCGCGAGGCGCGCGGCGAGCGCGGGATGCTGCGGCTCGTCGTGTCGCCGAGCGTCGCCGAGTACGTGTCCGCGCCGCTGCTCGACGCGTTCACCCGGCGCCGGCCGACGCTCGAGGTCTCGCAGGAGATCGCCGCGGCCGAGGACTTCCCGGCGCTCATCGCCGACCGGCGCGCCGACGTCGCCCTCGGGCCGCTCGGGCCGCCGCTGGCCGCGGTCGAGACGCGGCCGTTCCTGCGCTACAAGCTCGTCGTCGTCGCCGCCCCGTCGCACCGGCTCGTGGGCGCGCGGGAGATCCCGCTGCGCGAGCTCGCGCGCGACCGCTGGCTCGTCGGCCCGGCCGGGGCGGAGGCGCACTCGGCGCTCGAGACGTTCTTCGCCGAGCGCGGGCTCGACCCGCCCGAGCGCGGCGCGTTCGCCACCGAGGCCGCGGCCCAGGCCGCGACGGCCGACGGGCAGGGCGTGATGCTCGCGATCGCGCACACGGTCATCGACCCGCTGCGCCGCGGGACCCTGGCGCGGCTCGACGTCGCCGGCACCCCGCGCGAGGGGATGTGGCACGCGACGGCGCTCGCGCCCGACCGGCGCTCGTCGGCGGCCGACGCGCTCGTGAAGTTCATCACCACGCCGGAGGCGACGCAGGCGATCGTCGCGCGGCCGGGCGGCGTGCCGGCGGGCCGGTTCCGGCCGCCGGTGTACATCACGATCTGGAGCGCGGTCGAGGCGCCCGAGGGGACGACCTGGCGCTGAGCCGCCCGGGCGCCGGCGGCGCTCGGTGCGGCGTCGGTGGTGCCGGGACGGACCGTGGTCCGGACGGCGGCTGGTCGGGCTCGCGGGTCCGGTCCGCGCGGCGCTCGGCTCGGGCGTCTGCGCCGAGGAGACGACCCGGACGATCGAACCGGATGAAACGGTCGACCTGGTGCGCGTTTCGTCCGGTTCGCGCCCGACCCGACCTCGCCGGCGATCGAACCGGATGAAACGGTCGACCGGGTGCGCGTTTCGTCCGGTTCGCGCCCGACTCGACCTCGCCGGCGATCGAACCGGATGAAACGGTCGACCGGGTGCGCGTTTCGTCCGGCTCGCGCCCGACTCGACCTCGCCGGCGATCGAACCGGATGAAACGGTCGACCGGGTGCGCGTTTCGTCCGGCTCGCGCCCGACCCGACCTCGCCGACGATCGAACCGGACGAAACGGTCGACCCGGTGCGCGTTTCGTCCGGCTCGCCGGCGGACCGGCGCGGTCGGCGGGAAGCCTGCCGCGCCGCGGACCCTGACTGCCTACCCAGCGGCCGTCAGACCCGGCCCGGGCGCGGCAGCCGGGCCGAGCGGAGCGCCGGGCGGCCGGCCCGGCGGTCCGATGCGCCACCCGGCGGGCCGCGAAGGTCGAGGAGTCGGGACCGTTCGCCGGCCGGGCGCGGGTCAGGACCGCTCGCCGGTCCGGTCGCGCTTCGTGGCGCCGAGACGCTCGATGCGGTACCGGTGCTGCCGGGACGGACCGTGGTCCGAACGGCGGCTGGTCAGGGGTTCGCGGGTTCGGTTCGCGCGGCGCTCGGCCCGGGCGTCTGCGCCGAGGAGACGACCCGGACGATCGAACCGGATGAAACGGTCGACCGGGTGCGCGTTTCGTCCGGTTCGCGCGCGACCCGACCTCCCGGACGATCGAACCGGACGAAACGGTCGACCGAGCGCGCGTTTCGCCCGGCTCGCGCCCGACGCGGCCGGCCCCGGCGCCCGCCGCCGGTCGAGCCCGACGAAACGGTCCGCCCGGTGCGCGATTCATCCGGCTCGCTCTCGACGGTGCGGCCGGCAGCCGACCGGCCGCGCCCAGACCCCGGCGCCCTACCCAGCCGCCGCCGGACCCCGCCCGGGCTCAGGCGACCGCCCCGGGCGGAGCGCGCGCACGGGGAGTCCCCAAAACTGACAACGTCTCGTTCCAGTTTGTTCTACCCTGCGCGCCGTGAGTGCCGACAGCGCCATCGCCGCCGACCCGTTCTCCCCGTTCGGTCCCGAGCACGACGAGCTCCGGGCCTCGATCCGCCGGTTCGTCGAGAACGAGCTGACGCCCAACGTCGACCGCTGGGAGCGCGAGGGCTTCCCCGACGAGGTCTTCACGAAGCTCGCCGCCAGCGGCTTCCTCGGCCTGAAGTACCCCGAGGAGTACGGGGGACAGGGCGGCGACTTCCTCCACGAGGCGGTGCTCGCCGAGGAGCTCGCGCGCTGCGGCTCGGCCGGCCTGGCCGCCGGCATCGGCGCGCACACCGAGATCGCCACCCCGCCGATCTGGAAGTTCGGGACCGACGACCAGAAGCGGCGCTACCTCGCCCCGGCGATCGCCGGCGAGAAGATCGCCGCGCTCGCGATCACCGAGCCCGAGGCCGGCTCGGACGTCGCGTCGATCCGCACGCGGGCCGAGAAGGTCGACGGCGGCTGGGTCGTCAGCGGCGAGAAGCTCTACATCACGAACGGCGTCCGCGCCCACTTCTACGTCATGGCCGTCCGCACCACCGCCGAGGGCGGCCACCACGGCATGTCGTTCCTCATCGTCGACCGCCAGGACGGGATCGACGCGCGCCCGCTGGAGAAGATGGGCTGGCACGCGTCGGACACCGCGAGCGTCGCGCTGCAGGACGTGTTCGTCCCCGACGAGAACCTGCTCGGCGAGCTCAACGGCGGCTTCGGCCTCATCATGGCCAACTTCCAGTGGGAGCGGCTGAGCATGTCGCTCGGCACGGTCGCCGCGATGCAGGCGGCGTTCGAGAAGACGCTCGCCTTCGCCCGCGAGCGCAAGGCGTTCGGCCGCGCGATCGGCGGCTTCCAGGTGATCCGCCACAAGCTCGCCGACGTCGAGACGACGATCCACACCTCCCGCTGCCTGACCTACGACGCGCTGCGGCGCTTCGCGGCCGGGCACGACGCGACCAGGCAGGTGACGATGGCCAAGCTCTTCACCCAGCGCGCCGCGGTGGACGTCATGGACGCGTGCGTCCAGATCCACGGCGGCGCCGGCTACATGCGCGAGTACGGGATCGAGCGCGCCTACCGCGACGCGCGACTCGGCCCGATCGGGGGCGGGACCGACGAGATCATGCGCGAGATCCTCGGCCGGACGATGGGGCTGTGAGCATGGACGAGCGCGCACCCGTCCTCGTCGGCCTGGGGGAGGCCGTCCGCCGCGACGGCGCCGCCGAGCCGATGGCGCTCATGGCCGAGGCCGTCCGCGCCGCGGCCGCCGACGCCGGGCCCGGCGACGCGCTGCTCGCCCGCGTGCAGGCGATCGGCGCCGCGCCGTCGGCCGCGTGGGCCGACGGCGACCCGGGCCGGCGCGTCGCCGAGCTGCTCGGCCTCGGCCCGGACGTCCGGACGCTGCGGTCGAGCATGCAGGGCGGCAACGGCCCCCAGCTCCTCGTCAACGTGCTCGCCCGGCGCATCGCCGACGGCGAGCTCGACGTCGCGATCGCCGGCGGGGGCGAGGCCGTCGCGACGCTCGCCGGCGCGATGAAGCGCGGCGAGGCGCCCGGCTGGCCGGACGCCGACGGCGAGCGGCGGGCGGGCGAGGTCCTCGAGGACGAGCGCCCCGCGGCGAACGACGCCGAGACGGCCGCCGGGATGATCGCGCCGATCATGGCCTATCCGCTCATCGAGAACGCGATCCGCGCCGCCGCCGGCCGGACGCGCGACGAGCACCAGGCGCTCATCGCCCGGCTGTGGTCGCGCTTCAGCGAGGTGGCCGCGCGGCAGCCCGCCGCGTGGACGCCGACCGCCTACACCGCCGAGCACATCGCCACCGCGTCGCCGGACAACCGCCAGGTCACGCTGCCGTACACCAAGCTGCTCAACGCGAACATCCAGGTCGACCAGGGCGCCGCGGTGATCCTCTGCGCCGCCGGCGTCGCCGCCGAGCTCGGGATCCCGCGCGAGCAGTGGGTCTACGTCCACGCCGGCGCCCGCGCGACCGACGAGTGGTTCCTGTCCGAGCGGCGCGAGCTGCACCGCTCGCCGGCGATCCGCGCGTGCGGCGAGGCGCTGTTCGAGCACGCCGGGATCGGCCCCGGCGACCTCGGCCCGGTCGACCTGTACTCCTGCTTCCCGGCGGCGGTCCAGCTCGCCGCGACCGAGCTCGGGCTGCCGCTCGACGACCCGGCGCGCCCGCTGACCGCGACCGGCGGTCTGACGTTCTTCGGCGGCCCGGGCAACAACTACGCGACGCATGGCATCGTCGCCGTCGCACGCGAGCTGCGCGCCGCGCCGCGCGGGACGGTCGGGCTGAGCACCGCGCTCGGCTGGTACGCGACGAAGCACGCGCTCGGCCTGTACGGCAACGAGCCGCCGCGCCGCCCGTTCGCGTCGCTCGAGCCGGCGCCCGAGCCCGCCCGCCGCGAGCTCGCCCCGCCCGCCGAGGCCGAGGCGACCGCCGAGACCTGCACGCTCATCTACGACAAGTCCGGGCCGCCGAGCTACGGGATCCTGTTCGCCCTGCTCGGCGACGGCCGCCGCGCGGTCGCCAAGACCGACGACCCCGCCGTGATGGCCGCGATGGAGGACGACGCGTTCCTCGGCGCGCGCGTCCGGCTCACCGCCGACGGGAGGTTCACGCATGTCTGACGATCCGATCCGGGTGGAGCGCCGCGGGCGCGTCCAGCTCATCACGATCGACCGGCCCGAGGCGCGCAACGCGTTCGACCTCGCGATGTCGCAGCGGGTGGCCGCCGCGCTCGACGAGCTCGACGCCGACGCCGAGCTTGCCGCCGGCGTCGTCACCGGCGCGAACGGGGTGTTCAGCGCGGGGATGGACCTGAAGGCGTTCGCGCGCGGCGAGTTTCCCGGCGTGCCCGTGCGCGGCTTCGCCGGCATGACGCAGAAGGCGTCCGACAAGCCGCTCGTCGCGGCGGTCGAGGGGCCGGCGCTCGCCGGCGGGTTCGAGATCGCGCTGGCGTGCGACATCGTCATCGCCGCCGAGAGCGCGACGTTCGGCCTGCCCGGGGTCCGCCGCGGGCTCGTCGCGGTCGCCGGCGGCCTGCGTCAGCTCGCCCGCCGCGTCCCGCGCGGCATCGCCAAGGAGATCGCGCTGAGCGGGCAGCCGATCAGCGCCGCCCGCGCCGCCGAGGTCGGGCTGGTCAACCGCGTCGTCCCCGACGGGGAGGCGCTCGGCGCCGCGCTCGAGCTCGCGGAGACGATCGCCGCGAACGCGCCGCTCGCGGTCGCCGCGACCAAGCGGGTGCTCGACGAGCTCGACGCCTGGGACGGCGACGAGTTCTGGGCCCGCCAGGGCGAGATCGCCGGCCCGGTGATCATCAGCGAGGACGCCCGCGAGGGCGCGGTCGCGTTCGCCGAGAAGCGCGACCCGGTGTGGAGGGGCCGATGATCGACCCGGCGTACGTCGCCCGCGGGGCGAAGGCGCTCGTCGACGCGGGGATCGTCACGCCGCGCGTCGACCGGATCGTCCACAAGGTCGTCGCGCTGCGCCGGTTCGGCCCGGTCCCCGCCGCCGGCCTGGTGGCCGCGGCGCGGGCGTTCCCGGACCGGCCCTACGTCATCGACGAGGAGGGGACGCTCACCTTCGGCCAGGTCGACGCGCGGACGGACGCGATCGTCCGCGGCCTGCAGGCGGCCGGGCTGCGCGAGGGCGACCCCGTCGGCGTGCTGTGCCGCAACGGCCGCGCGTTCGTCGAGGCGACGATCGCGTGCTCGAAGCTCGGCGCGACGATCCTGTTCCTCAACACCGACTTCGCCGGCCCCCAGCTCGCAGGGGCTGCTCGGGCGCGAGGGCGCGCGGGGCCTGATCTCCGACGCCGAGTTCGACCGGCTGCTGCCCGACGACGCGCTCCAGGGCCGCCGCTGGATCGGCTACGCCGGCGACGGCGACGATCCCGCGCACCCGTCGCTCACCGATCTCGCCGCGGCGTACGCCGGCGGCCCGTCGCCCGCTCCGCCCGCGGGCGTCGGACGCCTGGTCATCCTCACGTCGGGCACCACCGGCGTGCCGAAGGGCGCGTCGCGGACCGGTGCGCCGCTCGGCGCCGTGCTCGGCATCCTCGACCGGCTGCCGTTCCGCGCCGGCCAGGTCCACCACATCGTCGCGCCGATGTTCCACGGCTGGGGTCTGCTGCACTTCACGCTCGGCCTGGCGCTCCCCACGACGATCGTCCTGCGCCGCCGCTTCGACCCCGAGGAGACCCTGCGCGTCATCGCCGCGCACCGCGTCGCGTCGGCGCCGATGGTGCCGACGATGCTCCAGCGGATCATGGAGTTGCCGCCCGCGACCCGGGCGCGCCACGACACCTCGAGCCTGAAGGCGCTCCCGCTGTCGGGCTCGGCGATCCCCGGCGATCTCGCCACCCGCGCGATGGACGCGCTCGGCGACGTGGTGTTCAACTTCTACGGCTCGACCGAGACCGGCTGGGCGTCGATCGCGACCCCCGCCGACCTGCGCGCCGCGCCCGGCACCGCGGGCCGCCCGCCGATGGGGACCGGCATCCGCATCCTCGGCGACGACGACCGGCCGGTGCCGGCGGGCGAGACCGGGCGGATCTTCGTCTCCTCGCAGCTGCGCATGGAGGCCTACACCGACCCGGCGCTCGCGAAGGCGGTCGTCGACGGGCGCATGTCGACCGGCGACGTCGGCCACCTCGACGAGGCGGGGCGGCTGTTCGTCGCCGGCCGCGACGACGACATGATCGTCTCGGGCGGCGAGAACGTCTTCCCGCGCGAGGTCGAGGACCTCCTGGCGTCGCACCCTGAGGTCCGCGAGGCCGCGGTGATCGGCGTCGACGACGAGCGGTTCGGCCAGCGCCTGCGCGCGTTCGTCGTGCTCGCCGACGGCGCGGCGATCGACGCCGACGGGCTGCGCGACCACGTGCGCGCGAACCTCGCCCGGTACAAGGTGCCGCGCGACGTGATCCTGCTCGACGAGCTGCCGCGCAACCCGACCGGCAAGGTCCTCAGGCGCGCGTTGCGCGGCCGCGACTACAGCGAGGCCGCGGCCCCGTAGAGCCGGCGCAGGTGGTCGACGATCTCGTCCCGCGTCCAGTCGGCCTCGCCGGCGACCGTCCGGACGAGCACCTCGGCGAACCCGGCGGAGATGATCTGGGCGCTGAGCTCGCGCCCGCGCGCGTCCGCGCCGCCGTACGCCGCCATCAGCCGTGACGCCAGCGAGCTGAACTGGGCGAGCAGCCGCGCGCGGTGCTCGCGGAACTCCGCGGTCGCGAACGACTCGACGAGCGCGACCCGGACGCGGCGCGGGTCGGCGGCGAGATGGTCGACGAGTGCCTCGAGCACCGCCTGCGCGCGGTCGTCGGGCGTGCCCTCCGCGCCGGTGAGCGCCTCGCGGACGACCCGCTCGACGTCGGCCGCGATCCGGTCGACGACCGCCAGGAACAGCGCCTCGCGGCTGGGGAACTGCTCGTAGAAGTAGCGCTGGCTGAGCCGCGCGCCGCGGCAGATGTCGAGCACGGTCGTCTTCGTCCAGCCCTTCGTCCCGAAGAGCTCGAGCGCGCTGTCGAGGAATTGCTCGCGCCTGCGGTCCTCCCGCTCGCGGGCGGTCAGCCCGCCCCATACACGTCCCTCGGCGCTCGCCATCGCCGGGGATGGTGGCAGCCGAGGGGTCGGGGTGCCCCCGGGCGCCCCGGGGGGACGGTCCGGGGGGACCGTCCCGGCATTCCCCGCGACCCCTGACGGCTCACGGCAGGTCCCGGTCACGACGACGGGCGGCTCCAGCGACGTCTCGCAGGCCGACGACGGCACGATCATCGCGCTGAGCGGCGTGCGCCTGCACAAGCTCGACCGCGCCGGCAAGGTGCTCGCCGACTTCGAGACCCCGGTCTCGACGAACGGCCCGACCGGCGCGTTCTACGGAGGGCCGAGGGCGACGGCATCAAGGTCGTGACCGTGCCGAGCTTCGACGCCGGCTGCACGATGGACGGCGCGTCGCCGAACCCGGCGCTCGTCATCCCCGGCGGCAGCCGGCCGCCGGGTCGTGACGCTGAGGTTCACCAAGCAGGCCAGGCGCTCGCCGGCCCGCCGCCGCAAGGTCGATCTCGAGATCACGGGTCGGCCACGCCGGCCGGCGGCGCGAAGCAGCCGACGAGCCTGCGCGCCGGGCTCGAGCGCCGGCCCGCCGCGCGGCCGAGGTCGCCTGCGGCTCAGGCGACCTCGGCCGCGCGCGGGTGGATCGGCCCGCTCGCCTCGGCCAGCCGCCCGCCCCTGCGGCCGGCGCGCAGCGCGAGGATCTCGCCGAGGATCGCGATCGCGGTCTCGGCCGGGGTGCGCGCGCCGACGTCCAGCCCGCACGGCGAGCTGATGCGGCGCAGGTCCTCCTCGGACATCCCGGCCGCGCGCAGGCGCTCGACCCGGTGCTCGTGCGTCCGGCGGCTGCCGAGCGCGCCGATGTACCCGGCGCCGGTCTGCACCGCGGCGAGCAGCGCCGGCTCGTCGAACTTCGGGTCGTGCGTGAAGACGAGCACCGCGTCGCGGGGGCCGAGCTCGCGCGTCGGCAGGTAGTCGTCGGGCCACGCCACGACGACCTCGGCGTGGCGGCTGAACCGCGGGCTCCGCGCGAACGCCGACCTGGCGTCGACGATCGTCACCCGGTAGCCGATCTCGCCGGCGAGCTTCGCCAGCGCGGCGGAGAAGTCGATCGCGCCGAAGATGACCATGCTCGGCGGCGTCGCGAACGCCTGCACGTACACGCGCAGGTCGGCGCCCATCGTCTCGCCGCGGTCGCTGTAGCCGCGGACGGCCGACTTGCCCTCGTCGAGGAAGCCGCGCGCGTCGCGGGCGACGTTGTCGTCGAGCAGCGCCGAGACGCCGAGCGACCCGGTGACGCCGTCCTCGGTGACCGCGATCTGGGCGCCGGCGTGCTCGCCGTCGAGCAGGGTGGCGAGCGCGACCGGGCGGCCCTCGGCGATCGCGGCGGCGGTGACCTCGAGCGGCTCGCGCTCGGTGAGCTCGTGCACGAAGACGTGCACGGTGCCACCGCACATGAGCCCGACGCCGGCGGCCTCGTCGTCGCTGATCCCGTACCGGTGGACCTGCGGCGCGCCACCGGCGAGCACGCGCCGGGCCTCCTCGAAGAGCGCGCCCTCGACGCACCCTCCGGTGACCGACCCCTCGATGCGGCCGGTGTCGTCGACGAGCATCTCGGCCCCGGGGTCGAGGGGGGCCGAGCCGACGGTCTCGATGAGCGTCGCCGCCACGACCCGACGGCCCTCGGCGAGCCACTCGAGCGCGACGGCCTGGGAGCGGGGCAGCGCGTCCATGGCTCCCTACACGCTACACACCGCACGAGCCCGCGCCGGCAACCGCGTAGCCTCTGGGCGTGTGCTGTCCAAGCTGACCGGCTGGACCGCCCGGGACATCGCGATCGACCTGGGCACCGCCAACACCCTCGTGTACCTCCGCGGACGCGGCATCGTCGCGTCGGAGCCGTCGGTCGTCGCGATGGACGAGGTGACCGGGCAGGTCGAGGCGGTCGGCAGCGAGGCCAAGCGCATGATCGGCCGCACGCCGGCGCGGATCTCGGCGGTGCGGCCGCTCCGGCACGGGGTCATCACCGACTTCGAGGTCACCGAGGCGATGCTCCGGTACTTCATGCGCCGCGTCGACCAGCCGCGCTTCGGCGGGCGCCCGCGGATCGTGATGTGCGTCCCGTCCGGCGTCACCGAGGTCGAGAAGCGCGCGGTCATCGACGCCTCGCACGCGGCCGGCGCGCGTCAGGTCTCGCTCATCGAGGAGCCGCTGGCCGCCGCGATCGGCGCCGGGCTGCCGATCGGCGAGCCGCAGGGCCACATGGTCGTCGACGTCGGCGGCGGCACGACCGAGGTGGCGGTCATCTCGCTCGGCGGCATCGTCGTCGCCGAGTCGCTGCGCACCGGCGGGTACGAGCTCGACGACGCGGTCGCGAGCCACCTGCGCCACGAGCACGGCATGGCGGTCGGCGCCCAGACCGCCGAGGAGATCAAGGTCACGATCGGCTCGGCGTGGGACGACGTCGACGACCTCGAGCTCGAGGTCCGCGGGCGGCACCTGGCCTCCGGCCTGCCGAAGAGCGTCCTGCTGACGACCGACGAGGTGCGCGCCGCGCTCGCCGACCCGGTGGCGGCGATCGTCGGCGCGGTGAAGGAGACGCTCGAGCGAACGCCGCCCGAGCTGGCCGCCGACATCACGAAGACCGGCATCCTGCTCGCGGGCGGCGGCGTCCTGCTGCGCGGGTTCGCCGAGCGCGTCGAGGAGGAGACCGGCATGCGGACACGGCTGGCCGCCGACCCGCTCACGTGCGTGGCGATCGGGTCGGGGATGGCGCTCGAGGAGGTCGGCACGATGCTCGCCGCCGACGCGAGCGCGGCGAACGCGCGCAGCCGGGCCGCGGCGCGCGCGGCCGAGCGGCAGTCGGTCTGAGGCGTCCGCGACGTCCGCGCCGGGCGCGCCGCGCGGAGAGCGGCCGCGGGTCGTCCCGACCGCCCCGCCGGACCGCCCCGGCCCTACGCCGCCACCGACGCGACGAGGTCCGGCCAGCGGTCGTCCCACGGCGCGGCGCGCTCGAACGCGGCGGCCGCCGCGAGCGCGGTCGTGTCCGCGCGCCAGCCCGCGACGATCTGCAGCCCGACCGGCAGCCCGTCCTCGGTGAAACCCGCGGGCACCGAGATCGCCGGGTGGCCGCTGAGGTTGAACATGAACGTCAGCGGCAGCGTCTGGAACGGCGACGCGATCGGCACCCCGCCGATCTCGGGCTGGAACGTGTACTCGAGCGAGAACGCCGGCGTCGGCGTCGTCGGCAGGAGCAGCAGGTCGTAGCGCTCGAACAGCCGGCGCAGGCGCTCGTACACGCTCGCCTGCGTGGCCTCCGCGAGCGCGTGGTCGGCCGCCGTGCGCTCGCGCGCGTGCTCGGAGCGCCACACGAGCAGCGGGTCCACGTCGCCGGAGTGCTCGGGCAGGTGCTCGTCCATGATCGCCGCGCGCATGCTCGCGTTCAGGAGCTGGTACGCGTCGGTCGCGTCGGAGAAGTCGACCTCGACGCGCTCGACGCGGCAGCCGAGCTCGTCGAAGTGCCCGAGCGCGTCGCGGCAGATCCGCTCGACGACCGGGTCGACCGGCGCGAAGCCGAGGTCGGGCGTCCACGCCGCGCGCATCCCGGCGAGCGTCGTCCGCCCGGCGGCGCCGAGGTAGTCCTCGCCGGTGTCGGGCAGCGAGCGCGGGTCGCGCTCGTCGGGGCCGGCCATCACGCTGAGCATGAGCGCCGCGTCGGCGACGGTGCGCGTGATCGGGCCGCTCACGAACGGCACCGGGTGGGTGACGAAGCGGCTGGGGTGGACCGGCACGCGGCCGTCGGAGGGCTTGAAGCCGACGAGGCCGCAGAACGAGGCGGGGATGCGGATCGAGCCGGCGAAGTCGCTGCCCTCGGCGAGCGGCCCCATGCCGGCCGCCACCGCGGCCGCCGCGCCGCCGCTCGACCCGCCCGGCGTGCGGTCCAGCCGCCACGGGTTCCTCGTCGCCCCGAACACGAGGTTGTCGGTCACGCCCTTGCACCCGTGCTCGGGCGTGTTCGTCTTCCCGACGAGGATCCCGCCGGCCTCGGCGAGGCGCGCGGCGATCGCCGCGTCCTCGTCGGGGACGTGGTGCTCGTACAGGCGCGAGCCCATCGTCGTGCGGATCCCCTTCGTCGGCGTGAGGTCCTTCAGGGAGTACGGGACGCCGTGCAGCGGCCCGAGCGGGTCGCCGCGCATGACCGCGCGCTCGGCCTGCTCGGCGGCGGCGCGCGCCTCGTCCGCGGTGACGGTGCAGAACGCGTTGAGCGTCGGGTCGTGTCGCTCGATCTGCTCCAGGACCGCGTCGGCGACCTCCACGGGGGAGAGCTCGCGGTTGCGCACGGCCGCGGCGATCGCCGTGGCCGGCATCGTGCAGATGGTGTCGGTGGCACTCACGGCGGCGCCGACCGTACGCCCCGATCCCCGAACTGTCAACTACAGCGAAACGCTCGGCAATGCACCAGGAGACGAGAAAGTCCCGGAAACATTGACCTGTTGACGATGGCGCGATAGAACCTCAGCGGCGCAAACGATTGCGGTGTTCCGGTCAGGTCAACGCGCGATCGAGGTAGAGACGGACGAGGAGGAACGGTGTCCGAGCGGACGTTGTTGGTCGAGGGCGGTCATGTCTTCGCCGCCGATGCGGGCGGTCGCGAGTTCCCGGACGGCTACGTGCTCGTCCGGGGCGACGTCATCGAGGCGGTGGGCCCGGCGAGCGAGGCGCCGGCCGAGGCCGACGAGCGCATCGACGCGTCGGGCTGCGTCGTCGTCCCCGGGTTCGTCAACACCCACCAGCACCCCTGGTACTGCCTGTTCAAGGACCTCGGCTCGGGGATGCTCCTCGAGCAGTGGATCGGCAACCTGCTCGAGCCGACCGCGCGCGCCATGGGGCCGGCCGAGCTCGAGGTCTCGAGCCGCCTGGCGGCGCTCGAGATGATCGCCTCGGGCACGACCGCCTGCGTCAACCACTCGGTGACCCGGACCGACCTCGACGCGGTCGAGGCCACGCTCCGGCCGATCGCCGAGTCGGGGATGCGGCAGATGTTCTGCAAGGAGGTGCGGCCCGATCCGCTCGAGGACGAGCTGGCGCTCGCCGAGGAGGTCCACCGGCGCTGGCACGGCGCCGCGGACGGCCGGCTGACGGTCGGCCTCGTGATCGAGTGCACCGCGCACTGGGTCGCGATGGGCACCTCGTCGGAGGAGCTGATCCTGCGCGGGCACGAGCTCGCGGGCCGCCTCGGCGCGCCGATCAGCGCCCACGTCGCCGGCGGGACGATGTCCCGCGACCAGGGCTACCTGAAGGCGGTGCTGCGGACGGGCAGGACCGACGTCGAGTTCCTGCACGGGCTCGGCGTGCTGGACGAGCGCTGGCTGCTCGCCCACGCGATCCACCTGCGCGACCGCGACATCGAGCTCGTCGCCGCCGCCGGCGCGCCGATCTCGCACACGCCGACGAGCGAGTCGGCGCGCGGGGGCGGGATCACCCCGGTCAAGCGGATGCGCGACGCGGGCATCAACGTCGTGCTCGGCACCGACGGGCCGATGGTCGACACGACCGTCGACATGGTCGAGCAGATGAAGGCCGTCGGGCTGTTCCAGAACCAGGTCCACAACGACCACTCGGCGGTCCCGCCGCGCCAGGCGCTGCGGATGGCGACGATCGACGCGGCGCGGGCGGTCGGGCTCGACGGGCAGATCGGCTCGCTCGAGCCCGGCAAGCAGGCCGACATCGCGGTCTTCGACCTCGACGTGCCATGGGCCGGCGTGTGGCGCGACCCGGTCGCGACGCTCGTGCACTCGCTGCGCGGGCGCGACGTGCGGTGGCTGTCGGTGGCCGGTGAGGTGCTCGTGCGGGACGGGCGGCTGACCAGGGTCGACGACGACGAGATCGCGGCCGTGCTCGACGAGGCGCGCCGCCGCTCGGACGATCTGCTGGAGCGCACCGACGTCCCCGCGGCCCGCAGCGCGGACAGGTCGGAGCTCCAGCCGCTCGTGTGAGTCGCTCCGGCCCCGCCCGCCCCTGCGCGGGGGTGGGCCCGCCATGAGGGAGGACGGCGCCGCCGGCGCGCGGAACGCCGGGCTCGGCGCGAGCCTGCGCCGCATCCGCGAGATGCGCGGGCTCGGCGTCCGCGAGCTGGCGCGGCGGACCGACCTGTCGCCGAGCCTCATCTCCCGCGTCGAGCGCGGCGCCGCGACGCCGTCGGTCGCGACGCTGTTCGTGCTGCAGTCGGCGCTGGAGGTGAGCGTGGCCGAGCTGCTCGGGGAGGCCGTCGGGCAACCGCCGGCGGCCCCGGCGCACGACGGCCGCGGCGGCGGCGACGGGCGCCGGGGTCACGGCAGGCACGACCGGCAGGACGGGCACGGCGGACCCGCCGCCCGGCCCGCCGGCCACCCGTACTTCGGCATCGTCTCGGAGGGCGTCCAGCGCGCGGGGACCCGCAAGGCGATCGACCTCGGCAACGGGGTGCGCTGGGAGCGGCTGACGCCGGGCCCCGACGGTCTCCAGTTCACCTACAACGTCTACGAGCCCGGCGGCTCGTCGAGCGAGCCGGGGACGTTCCTACGCCACGCCGGGCGCGAGTACGGCTACGTCATCGCGGGCCGGCTGAGCGTGACGCTGGGGTCCGAGACGCACGTGCTCGGGCCCGGCGACTCGATCGCGTTCGACTCCTCGGTGCCGCACCGGCTGTTCAACGACGGCGACGTCGACGTCGTGTCGATCTGGGTCGCGATCGCGCGCTGACCGGGCGCCCGGTGCTCCGGGCGCGCGGCGGCGCCGGCGCCCCGGCGGCCACAGATTGACGCGTACGAAACGTCTGCGTACCATCACGAAACAGCGTCGGACACGGCCCGCCGTGCCCGCCACGCGCCGCCGTCACCGTCCGGCCCTGTGCGCCGGAACCACGCCAGGGTCCCCGATGGTTACGGCGTTCCCGCCCGAATCGGGCCTGTCGTCGCCTGCCTCCTCCGGCGGCGACAGGCTCCGGTTCGCCGGTCCGCGAGGTTGACAACGAGCGGCCGATGTTGCAATCGTTTGCGGCGCTTGTGTTGCCTGTATGGCAACGTACGCGCTCCAAGCGTTGATCGGAGGACGAGACACCATGAGCAGCAGCGAGCTGGCGGAGCCCGCCGTCGCGGGCCGCCCACCGGCCAACGGGGCAGCCGGTGGACCGCGACGCCGGTTCCGGTTCGGCGCGATCCTCAACCGCAGCGAGCTCACGCTGCTGGCGGCCATCGCCCTCGTGTCGGGCGCGATGGCGATCTGGCAGCCGAACGAGTTCGCGACCGCCTCGAACCTGCAGAACATGGCGCGCCAGGGCGCCGTGCTCGGCATCGTGGCGATCGGTCAGATGTTCCCGCTGCTCGTCGGCGGGTTCGACATCTCGGTCGGCGCGCTGATGGGCGTCTCGAGCGTCGTCGGCGTCGACGTGATGATGGACCACGGCCTCGTCGCCGGGCTGATCGCCGGCGTGCTGGCGGCCGGCGTGCTCGGGCTCGTCAACGGCACGCTGATCGCCCGGTTCGGCCTCAGCGCCTTCATCGTGACGCTGGGCATGATGACGTTCGCGCGCGGCCTCGCGCTCGAGCTGACCGGCGGGACGTCGATCACCGGCGCGCCGAGCTCGCTGTCGTACATCGGCGCCCGCGACTACGGGGGCATCCCCGCGACGGTCGTCGTCGCCGCCCTCGTCGCGCTCGTGGCGGCGATCGTGCTCGTGGTCAGTCGCGCCGGCGTCTACTTCTACTCGATCGGCAGCAACGAGCGGGCGACCCGGCTGGCCGGCATCGACGTCGTCCGCTACAAGACGCTCGCCTACGTCCTGTCGGGCCTGTGCGCCGGCGTCGCCGGGCTCGTGCTCTCGTCGCGCGTGTTCTCCGGCCAGCCGAGCCTCGGCGAGGGCTACGAGCTGCAGTCGATCGCCGTCGCGGTCATCGGCGGCGTCGCGATCGGCGGCGGCAAGGGGCGCCTGCAGGGCGTCTTCCTCGGGATGATCTTCATCACGGTCGTCAACAGCGGCCTGAACATCGCGGACGTCTCGCCGTTCATCCAGCAGATGGTGATCGGCGTGATCATCGTCTTCGCGGTGGCGTGGGACCGCGTGCGGTGGGACACCATCGGCACCCGGTTCGGCCGCGGCAGGCAGGTGGCGGACGCGTCATGAGCGAGGTCGCCATCGCCCTCGACGGGGTCACCAAGCGCTACCCCGGCGTCCTCGCGGTCGACCACGTGTCGTTCGGCCTGCACCGCGGCGAGGTACACGCGCTCGTCGGCGCGAACGGCGCCGGCAAGTCGACGGTCGTGAAGATGATGTCCGGCGACGTGACGCCGACCGAGGGGCGGATCCTCGTCGGCGGCGAGGAGGTGCGCTTCCACAGCCCGCACGACGCGCTCGAGGCGGGGATCGTCACGATCTACCAGGACCTCGCGGTCGCGCCGGACCTCACGGTCGCCGAGAACATCACGCTCGGCCGCGAGCTGCCGATCGGCGGCGTGCGGGGCACGGTCTCCCGGCGCGCGGCCGAGCGGGTGGCCGAGGAGATCCTGGAGCGGCTCGGCGCGCGCTTCCCGGCGACCGCGCTCGTCGCGGAGCTCGGGTTCCCCGAGCGCCAGCTCGTCTCGATCGCGCGGGCGCTCGCGCTCGACTGCCGCGTGCTCCTGCTCGACGAGCCGACCGCGGCGCTGACCCGTGACGCGGCCGACCACCTCCACGCCGTCATCCGCCGGCTGCGCGAGCACGGGGTGGCGATCCTCTACATCTCGCACCGCCTGGACGAGATCCAGGCGCTCGCGCAGCGGGTCACGATCATGCGCGACGGCCGGCACGTCGCGACGACCCCGATCGAGCAGATGCCGACCGACCGGATGATCCGGCTCATGGTCGGCGACGTGCCGGTCATGGAGCCGCTCGCCCCCGAGGCGGCCTACCGGCCCGCCGCCGGCGGCGCCGTCCCGCCCGCGCTCGAGGTCCGCGGCCTGGGCGCCGGCACGCTCTACGACGACATCTCGTTCACCGTCGGGCGCGGCGAGGTCGTCGGCATCGCCGGCATCCCCGGCTCCGGGCGCGAGTCGCTGGTCAAGGCGCTCGTCGGCGCCGAGCCGTCGGACCGCGGCGAGGTGCTCGTCGACGGGCGCGTCGTCGACCGGCGCTCGCCCGAGCGCGCGCTGCGCTCGGGGATCATGCTGCTCCCCGGCGACCGCGCGACGAGCGGGCTCGCGCTCGAGCAGACGATCCGCACGAACCTGCTCCTGCCGCCGGGGCGCGGCGCCTCGCGCCTGGGCCTGCGGTCGTTCGCGAGCGAGCGCACCTACGCCGAGACGCTCGTCGACCGCGTGGGCGTGCGCCCGCCGGACCCGGCGATGCTCGCCGGGCAGCTCAGCGGCGGCAACCAGCAGCGGGTGCTCTTCGCCCGCGCGCTCTACGCCAAGCCGAAGGTGCTGCTGCTCGACGAGCCGACGCAGGGCGTCGACGTCAGCGGCAAGGCCGGCATCCACCAGCTCATCCGCGACTTCGCGGCGGGCGGCACCGGGGTCGTCGTCTCGTCCTCGGAGTTCGAGGAGCTCGAGGCGGTGTGCGACCGGGTGCTGGCCCTGCGCCTCGGGAGCATCGTCGCCTGCATCGAGCCCGAGGAGTACGGGGGCGAACGCCTCCTGAGCATGGCCCTGCCCGCCTAGATCCCCCGACCACCAGTCACACGAAAGGACGGACCAGCAATGACCGACAACCGGCACGGAAGCGGCCTCCCCACGGACCTCTCGCGACGAGAGCTCGTCCGCTACGGCGTGGGCCTGGGTCTCGGCGGCACGATGCTCGGCGGCCTGCTTGCAGGCTGCGGCGAGGAGTCCGGCGGCGGCTCCGGCGGCTCGGGCGGCGGCGGTGGCTCGGGCGGCCTCATCGACCCCGCGCCGAAGGGGACCGACCTCGCGAAGGCCGGCCCGTTCGAGCACGCCTCGGTCGAGCTGTCGCTCGAGGAGGCGATGAACTTCCCGGTCCCGAAGGCCAAGGAGAAGGCGACGATCGCCCACATGCTCATCAGCCTCCAGGGCTACTACTTCGTCGCCGCCGCCTACGGCGCGACGCAGGCGGCCAAGGAGGCCGGCGTCGACCTGCAGGTCCTCGCCAGCAAGGGCTACGCCTCGCCCGACGTCCAGCAGCGCCAGCTCGGCGACCTCGTCCAGCGCAACATCGACGCGGTCGTCGTCCTGCCCGCCGACGTCAACGGGTCGGTCTCGCTCGTCGACCAGGCGAAGGCCGCCGACGTCGAGCTCGTCGTCGCCGGCTCGCTGCTCAACAGCGTCGATGTCGCCCAGGCGGTGCAGAGCGACTACGCGCTCGGCCAGCAGGCCGCCGACCTGGTTGCCGAGCGCGTCGGCGACAAGGGCGGCCCGGGGCTCCTCATGGCCGGCCCGAAGCAGGCGACCTGGGCGGCGCACCGCCACGCCGGCTTCAAGGCGCGGATCGAGGAGAAGTACCCGCACATCGAGATCGCGGCGGCCACCCACCAGAACTTCGTCGACCCGACGGAGGGCCTGAACACGTTCCAGGACGCCACGCAGGCGCACCCGGACATCAAGTGGATCTACGCCGTCGACTACAACCTGCTCGAGGCGCCGTCGCTGCCCGCGAAGTACAAGGGCAAGATCCCGTACGTCGCGATGGGCCTGTACGGCTCGTCCAAGCAGGCGCTCAAGGAGGGCTCGGTCGACGTGATCATCGGCCTCATGCCGGTCCTCGGCGCCAGGATCGGCGTCGCCCGCGCGGTCGCGCTGCTCAACGGCGAGGACGTGCCGGCGATCACGGTCTACCCGGCGCCGGTCTACACGAAGGACAACCTCGACGCGCCCGAGGCCAAGTGGGAGACGTACCCGGAGTCGTTCAAGCCGTAGGCGGGCGGGCGACGACATGACGCCGACGAAGGGAGGAGCAGCATGAGTGACAACGGCACGACCGATCTGCTGATGAAGGAGGTCGAGGGCCGCGAGCGCGCCGCGCGGGTCGCGGCCGGCGAGGCCCCGGCCGACATCGTCCTCGAGGGCGGCCGGATCGTGGAGGTGTACACGGGACGCGTGCTCGCCGCGGACGTGGCGATCGCCGGCGACCGCATCGCGGCCGTCGGCGACGTCTCGGCGTGCGTCGGCCCGTCGACCGAGCGGATCGACTGCACCGGGAGGTTCGTCCTGCCCGGGTTCGTCGAGCCGCACCTGCACATCGGCAGCTCGCAGCTGACGATCGAGCGGCTCGCCGAGGTGCTCGTCGCGCGCGGCACGACCGCGATGTCGACGTGCTTCTACGAGCCGGCGATCGTCGGCGGGCTGGACGCGGTGCTCGAGTGCGTCGAGCGCGCGGAGGGCACCGGCCTCGACGTCATGCTCTCGCCGTTCGCGGGCTCGCTCGGCCAGGGCGAGCTCGGCTCGAGCCGGCTCACCCCGGACGAGCTGCGCGGCCTGCTCGCGCACGAGCGCTGCGTCGAGGTGCGCGAGTGGAGCTACCCGAGCCACCAGCTCCCGGGGAGCCGCGAGATGTACGTCGAGGCGATGCGGCGCGGCCGCGTCATCGGCGGGCACCTGGAGGGCCTGACCGGGTCGATGCTGCAGGCGTCGGCGGCGCTCGGGTGCTGCTCGGACCACGAGACGGCGACCGCCGAGGAGGCGCTCGAGAAGGCCCGCGCCGGCGTCATCGTCCAGGTGCGCGAGGGCTCCGCCGCGCGCGACCTGGCGAACGTCGTGCGCGCGATCACCGAGTACGGCGCGGACCCGATGTGCTTCGCGTTCTCGACCGACGAGCAGGAGCTCGACTCGCTCGTCGAGGACGGGCACATGGACTACAAGATGCGCCTCGCGGTCGCGCAGGGCCTGTCGCCGGTCGACGCCGTGCGCCTGGCCACGATCGGCGGCGCGCGGAGCCTGGGCGTCGAGCGCGACTACGGCGCGGTCGCCGCGGGGCGCGTCGCGTCGCTCGTCGTGGTCGACGACCTCGCCTCGTTCCGCGTGCGCCGGGTCATCGCCCAGGGCAGGGTCGCGGCCGAGGACCACCGGTACCTGCTCGACACCTCCCCGCGGCCGTACCGCGAGGCGTGGTCGAACACCGTCCGCGTCGCGCGCGAGTTCACCGCGGAGGACTTCCTCCTGCCGGTCGACGGCACGGCGACGGTCCGGGTCATCGGCGTCACGCCCGGCTCGCTGCTCACCGAGGAGCTGGTCGAGCGGCTCGACCTGACCGGCGGCCGCCTGCCGGCGGGCCAGGGGCTCGCCAAGCTGGCGATCGCCGACCGGCACGACGCGTCGGGCCGGATCGGCGTGGGGCCGGTCCGCGGCCTGGACATCGAGCGCGGCGCGGTCGCCACGCCGATCAACCCGGGCGCGGTGAACCTCATGGTCATCGGCGTCGACGAGCAGGACATGGCGATCGCGGCCAACCGCGTCGCCGAGCTGCGCGGCGGCATCGTGGTCGTCCGCGACGGCGAGATCCGCGCCGAGGTCGCGCTGCCGATCTGGGGGATCGTCACCGACCGGCCCGTCGGCGAGACGGCGGCCGAGTGCATCGCGGTCGCGCGCGCGCTGCGCGAGGAGCTCGGGTGCCCGCACCACGGGATCCTCGGCAACGCCGGGTTCGCGTGCCTGCCCGCGGCGATCCCGAGCCTGAAGATGAGCGACCACGGGCTCGTCCGCGTCGACCGCATCACCGGACGCGAGCTCGTCTCCCTCGAGGTCGAGCCGTCCGAGGCCTCGGTCGCGTTCTGAGCGCACCCCGCACACCTGTCCCGACAACGACACGAGGAGAACACGTGGCCACGACCTCCCCGCTCGAGCACATCCACCACGAGGGCTTCGACCCGAACCAGCGGATCGTCTTCGTCCCGGCGATCCGGGCCGGCGACATGCTCTACGTCTCGGGCGTCACCGCCGCGCCGAGCTACCACGACCACCCGCACCGGCCCGAGCAGTTCGACTCGATCCCGTACGACGACGCCGAGGAGATGGCGCGCATGACGTTCGCCAACCTCGACCTCGCGCTCCGGGCGGGCGGGGCGACCCCGGACCGGATCGTCCAGCTCATGCGGTTCTTCACCCACATCGAGGCCGACCAGGACGCCGTGAACCGCGTCCAGGCCGAGTACCTGGACGGCCACCTGCCGACGAGCACGACCGTCGAGGTCAAGCGGCTCGCGACCGATCCGCGCCTGCGGCTCGAGATCCAGGCCGTCGCCTACGTCGGCTGACCCCGCGGGACGGGGCGCGGCCCGGGCGGGGCCGCGCTCCGCGCCCGCCGGCGCGGTCAGTCGCGCAGCCGGACGGTCAGCCTGCCGAGCGGCCCGAGCTCGACGGTGACGTCCTGCCCGGGCGCCACCTGGACCGGCGGGACGGCGGACCCGGTGATCACGACCTGCCCGGCCCGCAGTCGCTCGCCGACCGCCTCGAGCAGCTCGCCGGTCAGGCGCACGACCTCGACGACCTCGCCGGTCAGCGACGCCGGGTCGTCGTTGGCGGCGATCTCCTCGCCGTCGCGCTCGACCCGGCCGCCGATGCCCTCGGCGGTCTGCCGCGACGTGTCGACCGGCCCGAGCATGACGTGCCGCTGGTAGATGTTGCCCGCGAGGATCTCGCGCGGGTCCTCGGGCGGCGGCGACACGTCGGCGAGCTCGATCGCCGCCGAGAGCCCTGCGATCGCGTCGCGGACGACGGGCCATGCCGCGCCGGGGGGCACGTCGGCGGCGAGGTGGACGGCGATCTCCGGCTCGAGCGCCGGCGCGGTCCAGTCGCCGATCGAGACCTCCGCGCCGTCCTCGAGCCGCGCGCTCTCGAGCAGGTAGCCGACGAGCGGCCGGTCGGTCCCGAGCTTGTCGAGCGCGGCCGGCGCCGCGAACCCCACCTTCCAGCCGATCTGGCGCTCGCCGCCCCGGATCAGCTCGTCTCGTCTCGCGAGCTGCTCACGCAGCCCGTCGATGATCCGCTGGTCGATCTGCACGCCGGTCATCATCACGCATCGAACTCGTCGTCGGGCGCGGGGATCGCGTAGCCGGCCTTCTCGAGCGAGCCGGCGCCCGACCAGCCCCAGAACAGCACGACGTCCTCGTCGGAGGTGTTGTCGAACCCGTGCCAGTTGCCGCGCGGCGTGTAGATGACGTCGCCCGCGCGCGACGGTTCGCGGCCGGTGTTCGTGTAGATCTCGCCCTCGCCCTCCAGGACGACGAGGAACTCGTCGCAGTTCGGGTGCAGGTGGCGCTCGTGGCGGGCGCCCGGCGGGAGCACCGTCTTGCCGACGACGAGGTCGGACGCGCCGGCGTTCTTCTCGCAGATGAGGAACTGGACCTGCATGTCGATCCAGCCCTCGTCCTCGCGCAGCCCCTGCTCGAGCGGCACGTCCTCGATCCGCGTGCGGAACGGCTCCTGCATCAGTTCATCCCTCCGAGTCGGCGGTACGCCTCGTGGACGCTCACGACGAAGTCGCGGTCCTTCGTGTCCGAGCTGCGCGCCCCGTTGAGCATCTCGCTCGTCGCGGCGCAGGTCGGCACCGACATGCCGAGCCGGCGCGCGAGGTCCTGGGCGAGCACGAGGTCCTTCTGCTGCAGCTCGACGTCGGCGAACACCTCGGTGTCGTCGACGAGCAGCGGCGCGCGGTAGCCGATCACCGGCGACGCGATGACGCTCTTGAGCACGGCGTCGACGACGGCGGCGCGGTCGACGCCGGCCTTCTCGACGAGCGCGACGCCCTCGGCGAACGCGGTGACCGACACGACGAGCGCGAGGTTGATCGCGACCTTCGTGAGGATCGCGTGGCCGTTCGGGCCGATGTACGTGACCTTCGGACCGATCGCGTGGAGGATGTCCGAGATGTGGTCGAAGGCCGCGCGGTCGCCGCCGACCATGACCGACATCTGGCCGGCGCGCAGCGTGGCGGGGGACCCGGAGACCGGGCAGTCCAGGAAGAACGCCCCGGTCTGCCTGACGCGCTCGGCGAGCTCGACCGACGTGTCGGGCGCGATCGTCGAGATGTCGGCCCACACGGTGCCGGGCCGCAGCCCGGCGAGCACGCCGTCCTCGCCGTCGGCGGTCGACTCGATCGCCGCGGTGTTGGTGAGCATCGTGAAGAGCACGTCGACCGACGCGGCGAGCTCCCGCGGCGTGTCGGCCCAGCCCATGCCGGCCTCGAGCAGCGGCTCGGCCTTGGCCTTCGTCCGGTTCCAGCCGACGACGTCGTAGCCGGCGTCCATCAGCTGGCGGGCGATCGCGGCGCCCATCGCGCCGAGGCCCGCGAACCCCACACGTTCAATCTGGTTGAACATGCCCGGGCACAGTAGCTCACCTCGAGAGGTTGAGCCAAACCGCCCGGGCCGGCTCGTCGCCGACCGCCCGGAAACGGTGCGGCGTCTCCGAGCCGAACACCACCGAGTCGCCCGGCCCGAGCTCGAGCACCTGGTCGCCGACCTCGATCATCAGCCGGCCGCTGATGACGAACCCGTACTCCTTGCCGCGGTGCGTCGCCGGCGGGTCGTCGGCCCGCGAGTCGCCGCCGGGCGCGTAGGTGACGAACGCGAAGGAGGCGTCGTCGTCGGGCGTCGGGTTGAGCTGCTCCCACCGGATCCCGCCGTCGAGCTCGATGGCGGTGCGGCGGTCGGCGCGCTGGACGATCGCGGGCCGGTCGGGCTCGTCGTCCTCGGGCGTCTCGGCGAACAGCGCGTCGAGCGAGAGCCCCAGCTCGGTGACGATCGCCCACAGCGTCCGGACCGACGGCTGCGCCAGCCCGTTCTCGATCTGCGACAGCAGGCTCGGCGAGACGTCGAGGCGCTTGGCCAGGCCGCGCACCGACAGCCCGGCGGCCTCGCGGCCGGCCCGGATCCGGGCGCCGAGATCGACGGCGGGGGCGCGGCGGCGCGGCTCGCTGGGCACGGGCGGCGATGCTAGTGCGGCCCGGCACGCGTGGTCGATCTGGGCGCGGTCGCGTTGCCGCGCCGTCGGTCGAGCGGCGATGATGCCGCTCGTGGAGATGGAGAGAGCTCCCAAGGGCAACGGCCCGGTGACCCTCCGGGACGTGGCCGCCGACGCGGGCGTGCACCCCGCGACGGCGTCGCGCGCGCTCAACCCGGGCACCCGCGCGCTCGTCAACGAGGAGACCGCCAAGCGCGTGCTCGCCTCGGCCGAGCGGCTGGGCTACCGGCCGAACCCGATCGCCCGCGGGCTGAAGACGAACCGCTCGTACACGATCGGCGTCGTCGTGCCGGATCTGCGCAACCCCCTCTTCCCGCCGATCGCGCGCGGCATCGAGGAGCGCCTCGAGCCCGCGGGGTACACCTCGCTGCTGGCCAACACCGACAACGACCCCGAGCGCGAGAAGCTCAGCTTCGAGGCGCTGACCGCGCGCCAGGTCGACGGGTTCATCACCGGGACGGCCCGGCGCCGGCACCCGCTGCTGCGGTCGATCGCGGACACCGGGATCCCGCTCGTCCAGGTCAACCGGCGGATGGACGACGACGACGTCCCGAGCGTCGTCGCCGACGACGTGGAGGGGATCCGGATGGCGATCGGCCACCTCGTCGAGCTCGGCCACGCGACGATCGCGCACGCCGCCGGCTCGCTCGAGGTCTCGACCGGCCTGCACCGCTACGAGGGCTACATGCGGGCGATGGAGGAGCACGGCCTCGAGGTCGACGAGCGTCTCGTGCTGACGGCGACGACGTACTCCGAGGCCGAGGGGTATCGGCTCACGCGCGCACTGCTCGAGACCGGCCTGCAGTTCACCGCGATCCTCGCCGGCAACGACCTGATGGCGCTCGGCTGCATCGACGCGCTGGCCGAGGCGGGGCTGCGCTGCCCCGAGGACGTGAGCGTCGTCGGCTTCAACGACATGGACTGGAGCGCGCGGTTCGCGCCGCCGCTGACGACCGTGCGCGTGCCGCACTACGACCTCGGCGTCCGGGCCGCCGACCTGTTGCTCGAGCGACTGGGCGCCGACGAGCCGGGGCCGGCCGAGCACGTGGTCCTGCCGGTGGAGCTGGTGGTGCGGGGCTCGTCGGGTCCGGCCGGTGAAGGAACGGCGTCGATGCGCTTGACAGGGCGTCGGGTCGGCGACTAGCCTGCACCGTGGTTCCCGCAATCGTTTGCAGAATCGGGTTTGCAATCGATTGCGACAAAGGAGGAGGAAGGCACATGCTGAGGAGATTGGCGCCGTTCGTAGCGCTGATGCTCGCCCTGTTCGCGGTCGCGTGCGGCTCGGATGACGACAACGGCGGTGGAAGCGCCGGCGGCGACAGCGGCACCGCACAGGCCAAGGCGGACTGCGGTGGCGAGACGATCAAGGTCGGTGCTTCGCTGCCGCTGACGGGCGAGTTCTCCGAACCCGGCAAGGCCGCCGAGCAGGGCTACAAGGTCTGGCAGGAGATGGTCAACGCCGAGGGCGGCCTGCTCGGCAAGAAGGTCGAGCTCGTCATCCGCGACGACGCGAGCAACCAGAACACGGTCGTCTCGGACTACACGGCCCTCATCAGCCGCGACAAGGTCGACCTGCTCGTCGGCACGTTCTCGTCGCTGCTCAACATCCCGGCCTCGACGGTCGCCGAGCGCAACCGGATGCTCTACATCGAGCCCGCCGGCGGCGCCCCGGAGATCTTCGACCGCGGCTACAAGATGATCTTCTTCTCGCAGCAGGCCACCGCCGACAAGCAGGGTGACCTGTTCGCCGAGTGGATCCTGAGCCTGCCCGAGGACGAGCGTCCGAAGACCGCGGCCTACCCGACGCTCGACGACCCGTTCGCGATCCCGGTGCTGGAGGGCATCAAGGAGAAGCTCGAGCCCGCCGGCATCAAGACCGTGCACGAGAGCACCTACCCGGTCGAGACGTCGAACTTCGACTCGATCGCCAACCGCGTGAAGTCCGCGAAGCCCGACCTCGTCGTCCACGGCGCGACCTTCGCCGACGGCGTGGGCTTCGTCCGCGCGCTCAACAAGGTCGGCTTCAAGCCCAAGATGCTGTTCGAGACCAGCGCGCCGTCGTTCGGCGACCAGTACTCGAAGGGCGTCGGCGTGAAGCAGACCGAGGGCATCTTCTACGCGGTGTCGCACACCGAGGAGGCCGCGACCCCGGGCAACAAGGAGTTCGTCGCCAAGTACAAGGAGATGTACGGCGACCAGCCGGTGCCCGAGGATGCCGCGGACGCCTACGCGGCCGCCCAGGTCCTGCAGGCCGCGGTCGAGGCCAACGGCACCTGCGCGCGCAACAACCAGACGAAGCTCGCCGACTGGCTGCGTGAGAACGAGGTCGAGACGATCCTCGGTCCGCTGAGCTGGGACGAGAGGGGCGCGCCTCAGGGCGAGTACCTCATCGGCCAGTGGCAGAACGGCAAGACCGAGGTCGTCCTCCCGAAGGAGGCCGCGACCAGCGACACGATCGTCACGCAGTACGGAGGCGATCAGCCGTAGCGAGCCGCGTCGGGGGGCGGGCCGGCCGGCCCGCCCCCCGGCCGTCCCGGGAGTTCACCAGTGACCGAGTTTCTCCAGGCGCTCATCCTCGGCCTCCTGATCGGCGGCGTCTACGCGCTGCTGGCCTCGGGCCTGACCCTGATCTTCGGGGTCATGAACGTGATCAACGTCGCGCACGGCGTGTTCATCATCGCCGCGGCCTTCATCACCTGGTCGCTCTGGCGGGCCACGGGCATCGACCCGCTCGCCTCGATCCTGATCACCACGCCGATGATGTTCGCGGTCGGCTGGGTGCTCTACGTCACCACCGTCAAGCGGATCGCGAAGGCCCCGCCCTCGTCGTCCGTGCTCCTGACGTTCGCGCTCGCGCTCGTCATCGAGGGGATCCTGGGCATCGTCTGGGGCAACACCTCGCACGCCGTCCGCACGGCGTACTTCGACCAGTCGTTCGACCTCGGCTCGATCTTCCTGCCCAAGGCGGCGTTCTACGGCTGCCTCGTGGCCGTCGCGGTCCTCGCCGCGCTCTACGTCTTCCTCAACAGGACGTGGACCGGCCGGGCGATCCGCGCCGCGGCGATCAACCCGCAGGGCGCCCGGCTCGTCGGCGTCAACGTCGCGGCGGTCGCGGCGATGACGTTCGCGGTCGGCATCGCCGTCACCGGCGCCGGCGGCTCGATCGTCAGCGTGCTCTACCCCTTCCTGCCGGGCTCGCACTACGTGTGGATCTCGCGCACGCTCGGCATCATCGTCCTCGGCGGCATGGGCAGCCTGCCCGGCGCCGTCGTCGGCGCGCTCATCCTCGGCGTCGGCGAGACGATGACGACGACCTACATCGGTCCCGAGTGGGCGACCGCCGTTCCGTTCGTACTCATCTTCGTCGTCCTGCTCCTGCGCCCGCAGGGGCTCATGGGCGCCCGGCTGCGGGAGGACGTGGCGCTGTGACCAGGATCTTCCGCTCCCCCTGGGCCCTGCTGCCCGTCGTCGGCGGGATCGTGCTCTTCACGTTCCCGTTCTTCTCCGACGACCTGTTCTGGCAGAACATGCTCATCCTCTCGATGGTCTTCGCCATCGGGGCGGTCGGGCTGAACATCATCACCGGCTTCGCCGGCTACGTCTCGCTGGGCCAGGCCGCGTTCCTCGGCGTCGGCGCCTACACCGTCGGCCTCGGCGCGCTGAAGATCGGCGGCGACCCGTTCCTGTGGGTGCCGGTCGCCGGCGTCGCGGGCGGCCTCATCGCGATGCTCATGGGCCTCGTCGCGATGCGGACCCGCGGGCACTCGTTCGTGATCCTCACGATCGCGATGCTGTTCCTGCTGCAGCTCATCGCGATCAACTGGGACTCGCTGACGAACGGCACGCAGGGCATCTCGCTGCCGATCCCGACCTGGGACGTCGCGTACCAGTACTGGCCCTTCTACTACGCGCTGTTCGCGCTGCTGGCGCTGTCGGTCCTGCTCACCTGGCAGATCCGCCGCACGAAGTTCGGCATGGGCCTCATCGCCATGCGCGAGGACGAGGACAAGGCCTCCACGGTCGGCGTCAACACGCCGGTCTACAAGATGCTCGGCTTCGTGCTGAGCGGCGTCCTGCTCGGCATGGCGGGCGGCATCTACGCCTACTACCTGGCGTTCATCGACCCGCGCGGGATGTTCAGCATCCTCATCAGCGTCCAGATCATCCTCTGCATGCTGCTCGGCGGGCGGGGGACGCTGTGGGGCCCGGTGCTCGGCGCGTTCCTCGTCGAGCCGCTGAACGAGCTCGCCAACCAGGAGGGCGGCGGCGGCAACACGCGCCTGCTCATCTTCGGCGGCCTCATGATGCTCGTCGTCCTGTTCCTGCCGAAGGGCATCATCCCGACGGTCAGCGAGCGCCTGCTCGCGCGCCGCCAGCGCGGCAAGGCGGGCCTCGTGGGCGCGCGCGTCGACGGGCCGCTCGTCGTCCCCGACCGCACGCCGCCCGCGACCTCGGTCAAGGCCGGCGAGCCGCTGCTCGAGGTCAAGGGCCTCAAGAAGCACTTCGGCGGCGTCAAGGCGGTCGACGACTGCTCGTTCTCCGTGCCGCAGGGGTCGATCACCGCGCTCATCGGGCCGAACGGCTCGGGCAAGACGACCGCGTTCAACCTCATCGGCGGCACGATGCGCGCCGACGCCGGCGAGGTGTGGTTCGACGGCCGCCGGATCGACCGGATGCCCGCGTACCGCCGAGCGCACCTCGGGCTCGGGCGCACGTTCCAGATCACGCGCCTGTTCCGCGAGATGTCGGTCCTGGAGAACGTGGTCGCGCCGCTGCGCGACTTCACGCCCGGCCAGCTCAACCGGCGCGCGTTCAGCGGCGACGAGGCCGACAAGGCGATGGAGCTGCTCGCGTTCGTCGGGATGGAGCGCTTCCGCGACATGAAGGCCGGCGAGCTGTCCTACGGCCAGCAGAAGCTCGTCGAGCTCGCCCAGGTCCTCATGCTCGACCCGAAGCTCATCATGCTCGACGAGCCCGCCGGCGGCATCAACCCGACGCTGATCGAGCGGATGGGCGAGATGATCCGGACGCTCAACAGCCAGGGCACGACCTTCCTGATCGTCGAGCACAACATGCCGTTCGTGCTCGGCCTCTGCGACCCGGTGCTCGTGCTCGCCCAGGGCCGGTGCATCTGCGAGGGCACGCCGGACCGCGTGCAGTCCGACCCGAGGGTCCTGGACGCGTACCTGGGCGACGACTTCACACTCGACCAGCCCGTGGGGGTGAGCTGATGACCATGCTTCGTCTGGAGGGTGTCATCGCCGGCTATGGCGGCGGCGACGTCCTCCAGGGTGTCGACATCGAGCTTGCGCAGGGGGCGATCGGCTGCATCGTCGGTCCCAACGGCGCCGGCAAGTCGACCGTGATGCGAGCGGTCAGCGGCCTCCTCAACCCGCGCGAGGGCAGGATCCTGCTCGAGGGCGAGGACATCACCGGCCGGGCGACGAACGAGATCCTGAGCCTCGGCGTCGCGCAGGTCCCGCAGTCCAACGGCCTGTTCCCGAACATCACGGTCCGCGAGAACGTCCTGATGGGCGGCTACATCCTGCGGCGCGACAAGGCGCTCCTCAAGCAGCGCCTCGCGGCGATCGAGGAGCAGTTCCCCCTCATCGCCGAGCGCGGCGGCGAGAAGGCCGGGAACCTCTCCGGCGGCCAGCGCCGCCAGGTCGAGATCGCCCGGTCGCTCATGCTCGATCCCAAGCTCGTCATGCTCGACGAGCCGTCGCTCGGCCTCGACCCGAAGGCGCTGAAGATGGTCGCCGAGACGGTCAGGCAGCTCGTCGAGTCCGGCAAGACGATCCTGCTCGTCGAGCAGAACGTGCGGTTCGGGCTGCGGCTCGCGACCGACGGCATCGTCATGGAGTCCGGCCGCGTCCTCATGACCGGCAGGGCCGACGACGTGCTCAACAACCCGGAGATGGCGGCGCTGTACTTCGGTGGCTCGGTCGAGGAGGCGCGGCGCCAGGCGGCGCCGGCGCCGCAGGCCGGGCGCATCGCGCCTGCCACAGGCTGACGATCCAGTTGAGCGGAGCCGTGCTGGCCGCCGCCTCGGGCGTCGGCTTCGGCCTGTTCCAGGCGGTCAACGTCCGCGCGATGCGCCGGGGCGCGGACCCGTTCCTGGCGATGTTCGTGCAGGTCACGATCGCCGCGGTGCTCCTCGTCGCGGTGACCGCGGCCGCGGGCGAGCTCGGCGACGTCCTCGACGCGCCGCTGTGGGCGGTCGTCGACTTCGCGCTCGCCGGGATCGTGCACTTCCTCGCGGGCTGGTCGCTGCTGAACCTCTCGCAGAAGCGGATCGGCGCGGCCCGCACGAGCCCGCTGCTCACGACCCAGCCGGTGTTCGGCATCGTGCTCGCGGTCGTGACGCTCGGCCAGCTCCCGGGCCCGGTGGCGCTGGCGGCGATCGCGCTCATGTGCGTCGGCGCCTACATCGTCGCGGCGCGCGGCGGGCTCGAGCAGCCGCGGATCGCCGACGCGCTGCCGGGGCTGGGCTGCGCGTTCATGTGGGCGCTCAGCCCGATCTTCATCGTCCACGGACTCGAGGGGTTCGACTCGCCGCTCGCCGGCGTGTCCGTGGGTCTCGTCGTCTGCGTCCTCGCGTGCCTGGCGGTCTTCGCCACCGGCCGCGCGGCGCAGCCCACCGCCGAGTCGCTCTTCGGAGCGGAGGCGACGTTCAAGCTCCTCGCGGGCGTGCTCGTCGCGCTCGCGACGTGGTGGCGGTGGGCGGCACTGGAGGACACGACCGTGGGTGGGATGCTCGCGCTCAGCCTCCTCTCGGTGCCGGTCGTCCTGTTCCTCGCGCCGATCATCGCCGGCCGGCAGGTCGAGCGGGTCACGCTCACCCTCTGGGCCGGCGCGGGCCTCGTGGTCTCCGGCGCCCTGATCCTGGTGGTGGCATGACTCGCACGATCGATCTCCACGCGCACGTGATCGTCCCCGAGATCCTGCGCGACGCGGCGCCCGAGGAGACGTGGCGGCCGAAGATCTGGTGGGAGGGCGACCAGAGCGTCGTCGAGCTGGCCGGGCGCCCGGTGCGCTCGGGCGTCCGCGAGTGGAGCGACCTCGACCGGATCCTCGCCGACCAGGACGCGGCGGGCACCGACGTCGTCGTGCTCTCGCCGGTGGTCGTGACGCTCGGCTACGACGCCGAGGACCCGCAGGAGGGCCTGCGCAGGGCGCGGATCCAGAACGAGGGGCTCGCCCGGCTCGTGGAGCGGGGCGGGGGGCGCGTGGGCGCGCTCGGCACCGTGCCGCTGCAGGAGCCGGGGCTCGCCGCCGAGGAGCTGCGGCGCGTCATGGCCGACGGCGTCCTCGCCGGCGTCGAGGTCGCCGCGTCGGTGAACGGGACCTACCTCGGCGACGCGTCGCTCGAGCCGTTCTGGGCGGCGGCGGAGGAGACCGGCGCGCTCGTGTTCGTCCACCCGACGACGCGCGGCTTCCCGGCGCCGGTGTTCAACGAGCACTATCTGTGGAACGCGGTCGGCAACCCGCTCGAGACGACGGTCACCGCGGCGCACCTGATCATGACCGGCACGATGGAGCGCCACCCCGGCCTCCGGGTCCTCCTCGCCCACGGGGGCGGCGCGATCCTCTCGCTGCGCGGACGGCTGCGCCACTGCCACTCGTTCCAGCCCGACGCGCGCTCGAAGCTGGGCGAGTCGCCGGAGGACTCGCTGCGCCGGTTCCTCTTCGACACGGTCGTGCACGATCCGGGGCTGCTGCGGATCCTCGTCGACACGGTCGGGGCGGACCGGGTCGTCCTGGGCTCGGACCACCCGTTCGACATGGGCGACCTGACGCCCGCGGCGACCGTGCGCGCGGCGGGCCTGGATCCCGCCGGCGAGGCCGCGGTCCTCGGCGGGAACGCCGCCCGGCTGCTTGGGATTGACACCTGAGCCTTCGCGGGCTAGCGTCTCTGCAAACGTTTGCAGGTGGGAGAGGAGGACCGCTGTGACCACGAGCACCGCAGACATCGTCGTTGCCGGTGCCGGCCATAACGCCCTGATCACCGCCGCCTATCTGGCGGCGTCCGGGCGCGAGGTCGTCGTCCTCGACTCGCGCCCCATCCCGGGTGGCGGCGCGGTGTCGGAGGAGCTCTTGTCGCCCGGCTACGTGCTCGACTCGTGCTCGACCGGTCACACGCTCATCCAGACCAACCCGCTCATCGCCGAGGACGAGCTGGGCCTGCAGGAGCGCCACGGGCTCGAGTACCTCATGCCCGACCCGTTCGGGCACGTGGCGTTCCCGGACGGCAGGCATCTGACGACGTGGCTCGACCTCGACCGCACCTGCGAGGAGATCGCCCGGTACTCCAAGGCCGACGCCGAGGCCTACCGGCGGCTCATCGCCGACTACGACGAGGTCAAGCACATCTTCGGCGCGGCGAACTTCACGCCGGTCGGCTTCGGCCCGTCGCTCGAGCAGCGGCTGAAGGAGCACCCGAAGGGCAACCTCTGGCTCCGCCGCCGGATGATGTCCGCCTGGGACGTGATCCGCCACGAGTTCGAGTCGCTGCACGTGCAGGCGTACATGCTCTGGCAGTCGTTCCAGACGATGGTGCCGGTCGACGTCCCGGGCTCGGGGATCCTCGCCTACTCGGTCGTGTTCGGCCGCCAGCGCCGGTCGTGGACGCTGCCGCGCGGCGGCTCGGGCCGGCTCACCGACGCGCTCGTCTCGGTGATCGAGGAGCACGGCGGCACCGTGCTGTGCAACCGGCGCGTCACCCGGCTCGTCGTCGAGGACGGGCGCTGCGCCGGCGTCGAGACCGAGAGCGGCGAGCGGTTCATGGCGCGCGACGCGGTCGTCTCGACGATCCACGTCAAGCACCTGCTCGACATGGCGCCCCGCGAGCTGTGGGGCGAGGACTTCGTGTACAGCGTCGAGACGTTCGACGTCGGCATCCCGTGCAGCGCGACGTACCTCGCCACGACCGTGCCGCCGGAGTTCGACACGCCCGACGGGCCGCGCAGCGCCGTGTCGGCCGGGCTGGCGGGCTTCCCCGAGCAGGCCATCGCCTCGAGCCGCACGCTGCGCGACGGCCGCTGGGACGAGGACCCGGGCTGGATCCTCGTGGCGACGCCGACGCTCACCGACCCCGAGCGCGCGCCGGACGGCCACCACACCGTGAAGTTCCTCATCCCGAACGCGTACGGGTACCGCGAGCGCTGGCCGGCGATGGTCGACCAGGTCCTGCGCCGGCTCCAGGCCGTCTGCCCGGGCTTCACCGACGACGTGATCCTCGAGCGCATGACCCGGACGCCCGAGGACATCGAGGCCAACAACGAGCACATGATCCACGGCACGTTCCACGGGGGCGACCGCACCGTGCCGCAGAGCGGGGCGCTCCGGCCCGCGCCGGGCTGGGCCCAGCACCGGATGCCGATCCCGGGCCTCTACCAGACCGGCGGGACGACGCACCCCGGCGGCTCGATCACCGGCGGGCCCGGGCGCAACGCCGCCGCCGTCCTGCTCTCCGACCTTGGTACATCGATCGAGGAGGTGGTCACGGATGCCCGACGTCCGCGTGCAGGCAGCCATTGACAACTGGGCTTCGCGCCTGATCGCAAACGGCGTCGACTTCAACGACTTCCAGCGGGTCACCGGATCGCTCGAGCGCTGGGACGACTGGCTCGACGCGTGGCGCGCGGTCGCCGACGAGCATCGTGAGCGGGCCGAGCGCCAGCGCGACGACGGCAACGCGATCAGCGCCGGCGACTCGTTTCTGCAGGCGGCGGTCTGTTACCACTTCGCGAAGTTCGTCTGGGTGCTCGACGCGCAGCGCAACCGCGAGTGCACGCAGCTCGCGATCGAGTGCATGGCCGCCGGGCACGAGCAGCTCGGCTCGTCGTTCGAGCGGATCGAGATCCCGTTCGAGCACAGCCGGCTGGCCGCGAACCTGCGGCTCCCCGAGGGCGCCGAGCGGCCGCCGCTCGTGGTGCTGATCCCCGGCCTGGACTCGACGAAGGAGGAGTTCTACAACCTCGAGAACGTGTTCCTGCGCCGGGGGATGGCGACGCTCTCGATGGACGGCCCCGGCCAGGGCGAGTCGGGCTTCGAGCTGCACATCCGCCCCGACTACGAGGTCGCGGTCGGCGCGGTGCTCGACGCGATCTCCGGCCGCGACGACGTCGACCTCGACCGGGTCGGGGCGCTCGGCGTGTCGATGGGCGGCTACTACGCGCCCCGCGCCGCGGCGTTCGAGCCGCGGATCCGCGCGGTCGTCGGGATCAGCGGCCCGTACGACATGAGCGCGAACTGGGACAACCTGCCGCCGCTGACGCGCGAGACGCTCCAGCACCACACCGGCGCGTCCTCGCCGGAGGAGGCGCGGCAGAAGGCGGCCGAGCTCAACCTCTCGGGCGTCGCCGGGAAGATCACCCAGCCGGCGCTCATCATCACCGGCAAGCTCGACCGGCTGATCCCGTGGGAGGACACCAAGCGGATCGCCGACGAGGCGCCGAACGCCGAGTGGGTGCTCTACGAGGACGGCACGCACGTGGCCAACAACCGGCCGTTCCTGCACCGGCCGCTGGCCGGCGACTGGCTGGCGGCCCGGCTCGGGGTCGCGAACGTCGCGATGGCATGAGCACGGGCGTCGCGCTGATCGGCACGGGGATGTGGGGCCGGCGGCTCGCGGCCGCCGCCGGCCGCGCCGGCCTGCGCGTCGTGACCTGCTTCGCGCGCGACCCGGCCAAGCGCGACGCCGTCGCCGCCGAGGTGGGGTGCAAGAGCGCCCCGTCCCTCGAGGCGGCGGTCACGCATCCCGACGTCGCCGGCGTGCTCGTCGTCACCCCCAACGACGTCCACGAGGAGCACGTCGCGCTCGCCGCCGCGCACGGCCGGCACGTGTTCGTCGAGAAGCCGATCGCCGACACGGTCGACGCCGGGCGGCGCATCAAGGCCGTCTGCGCGGAGGCTGGGGTGGCGCTCATGGTCGGCCACGCGTTCCGGCGGCTGGGGGCGGCGCGCCGGACGCGCGAGCTCGTCGCGGACGGCGCGCTCGGGCGCGTCGTCCTCGCCGAGGCGACGTTCTCGCTGCCGGGGTCGTTCCCCGACCACGCGTGGCGCGCGCACCGCGAGCGCAGCCCGGGCGGGCCGATCATGCAGCTCGGCATCCACTGCATCGACACGCTCGCGTCCTGGCTCGGGCCGATCACCGGCTCGACCGGGCGCTTCGCGCACGTCGCGGCCGACGCCGACATCGACGACGTCGGCGTCGTGACGCTCGAGTTCGCCTCGGGCGCGCTCGGCGTGGTCACCGGCTCGTACGTCTCGCCGAAGACGCTGTGGATGCGCCTGCAGGGGACCGAGGCGAACCTCGAGTACCGCTGCGACTTCTCGGTGTGGCCGGACGCGCAGGCGCTCGACGGGGCGACGACGCTGACCGTCGGCGGCGAGCGCGTCTCGTTCGACGAGGTCGACATGCTCGCCGAGGAGCTGGCCGAGTTCGGCCGCTGCATCACCGACGGCGCCACGCCCGAGACCGGCGCCGATGAGGGGCTCATGGCGCTCCAGGCGGTCACCGACGCGCTCGAGGCGTCCCGCGGACCTGTCGCCCATCCCGCATGACGACGGCGCAGCGCACGGCAGGTCAGGCGCGGCTGGTGGGCACCGCGGTCCCGCGGCGCGAGGACGAGCCGATCCTGCGCGGCCGCGGCCGGTACCTCGACGACGTCGACCTGCCCCGCCAGGCGCACGCCGCGTTCGTGCGCTCGCCGCACGCGCGCGCGGCGATCACGTCGATCACGCCGCCCGCGGCCGCCGAGGGGCTCATCGCCGTCCTCACCGCCGACGACCTGCGCGGGCGGGTGCGGCCGTTCCCGGTGCAGGCGCCGGAGGGCGCGACGGTCGCCGACGCCGGGCACCCGGTGCTCGCCGACGGCGAGGTGCGCTACGTCGGCCAGCCGGTGGCGCTCGTCGTCGCCGAGACGCGCGCGCTCGCCGAGGATGCCGCCGAGCTCGTCGAGGTCGAGTACGAGCCGGGCGAGCCGCAGGTGTCCGTGCGCGACGCGCCCGAGCACCTCGTCGACTGGGCCAGGACGGCGGGCGACGTCGACGGCGCGTTCGCGGACGCCGCGCACGTCGTGCGCGGGACCTACGGCGTCCCGCGGCTCGTCGCCGCGCCGATGGAGACCCGCGGCGCGATCGCCGCGCACGACCCCGGCACCGGCGAGCTGACGATCTGGTGCTCGGCCCAGGACCCGCACCGCCCGCTCCTTCAGCTCTCGCACGTGCTCGGCCGCCCGGACGACACGATCCGCCTGATCGTGCCCGACGTCGGCGGCGCCTTCGGCTCGAAGGGCGTGGTCGGCGCCGAGGTGCCGGCGCTCGCGATCGCCGCGATGGATCTCGGGCGCCCGGTCAAGTGGGCCGAGGACCGGCTCGAGAACTTCCAGGCCGCCTACCAGGGGCGGGGGATGGAGGCCGACGTCGAGCTCGCGCTCGACGCGGACGGGCGGATGCTCGCCGTGCGCGCGACGATCTACGCCGACGTCGGCGCGTACCTGTACACGACGAGCGCGATCCCGCCGCACACCGCGGCGATGCTCATGTGCGGCGTCTACGACCTCCCGGCCGCCCAGGTCACGCTCGTCGGCGCCCGGACCGACAAGGTCCCGACCGGGCCGTACCGCGGCGCCGGCCGGCCCGAGGCCGCGTACTTCCTCGAGCGCGCCGTCGACGACGCCGCCCGGCAGCTCGCGCTCGACCCGGCCGAGCTGCGCCGGCGCAACCTCATCCGCTCCTGGCCGCACCGGACGCCGCTCGGCTTCACCTACGACTCCGGCGACTACGAGCGCTGCCTGGACATGGCGCTCGAGCTGCTCGGCGAGGTGCCGCCGTCCGACGACCGCCACGCGCGCGGGCGCGGGATCGGGATGTACGTCGAGCGCGCCGGCGGCATGTGGGAGAGCGCCGAGGCGACCGTCGAGCCGACCGGCCGCGTCGTGATCCGGTCGGGGTCGTCGCCGCACGGCCAGGGGCACGACACGACGTTCGCGCAGATCGCCGCCGACCGCCTCGGGGTGCCGCTCGAGGACGTCGTCCTGCGCTTCGGCGACAGCGCGGTCGTGCCGCGCGGGGTCGGGACGTTCGCGTCGCGCTCGGTCGCGATGGGCGGCTCGGCGATCGTGCTCGCCCTCGACAAGGTCATCGCCCGCGCGCGCGTGCTCGCCGCCCACCTGCTCGAGGCCGACGAGGACGACGTCGTGTTCGAGGACGGGCGGTTCGTCGCCGGCGACGCGGAGGTGTCGCTGCGCGAGGTCGCCGCCTTCGCCTACCAGCCGATGAAGCTGCCCGAGGGCGTCGAGGTCGGCCTGCACGGCGCGGCTCGGTTCCGCTCGCCGCAGGTCTTCTCGTCGGGCGCGTACGCGGCGGCGGTCGAGATCGAGCGCGAGACCGGGATCTTGCGCGTGCTCGGCGTCGTCGCGGTCGACGACGGCGGCACCGTCGTCAACCCGCTGCTCGCGCACGGGCAGGTCGTGGGCGGCATCGCGCAGGGCCTCGGCGAGGTGCTCGTCGAGGAGGCGGTCCACGACGAGGCCGGCCAGCTCCGGACCGCGTCGTTCGCCGACTACAGCCTGCTGACGGCGGCGGAGATGCCGCCGCTGACGATCGGCGTCGTCGAGACGCCGTCGCCGCACAACCCGCTCGGGGCCAAGGGCCTGGGGGAGGGCGGCGCGATCGGATCCCTGCCGGCGGTCGCCAACGCGGTCGCCGACGCGCTCGGCGGAGCGCACGTCGATCCGCCGTACAGCGCGCAGAAGCTCTGGAGCGTGCTCAACGGAAGGACGGACGCGTGAAGCTGGTCAACGAGTTCGAGGTCGGCGTGCCGGTCGAGCGGACGTGGGACACCCTGCTCGACGTGCCGCGCGTCGCACGCGCCCTGCCGGGCGCCACGATCGACCCCGACGGCGAGGCGGGCACGTGGCGCGGCACGATGAAGATCAAGCTCGGGCCGGTCACGACCGAGTACGCCGGCACCGCCCGCGTGCAGGACATCGACGAGGACGACCGCGTCGCGTCGTACCGCGTCGAGGGCCGCGAGGCGCGCGGCCAGGGCAGCGCCGCGGCGACGATCACGACGCGGGTGGCGAGCGGCGACGAGGGGCGCACGCGGGTCGTCGTGGAGACCGACATGCAGGTGACGGGCCGGCAGGCGCAGCTCGGCCGGTCGCTCATGGAGGAGGTCGCCGGCTCGATCCTCGGCGAGTTCGCCGGGCGCCTGGAGCGCGAGCTCACCGGTGAGGGCGAGGCGCCGTCCGAGGAGGCCGGCGAGGTGCTCGACGTCACCGGCGCCGTGCGCGGGCCGATGGTCGAGCGGGCCGGGATCTTCGTCTTCGGCGTGCTGCTCGGGCTCGCGATCGGCATCCGCCTGCGGCTGAGGAGCCGGCGGTGAAGCCCGCGCCGTTCGACTACGAGGCGCCGCGGACGCTCGAGGACGCCCTCGCGCTCCTCGGCGAGGACGTCAAGGTCCTCGCCGGCGGGCAGTCGCTGGTCCCGGTGATGAACTTCCGCCTCGCGCAGCCGGCGAAGCTCGTCGACGTCAACCGCATCGACGACCTGGCGTACCTGCGCCGGGTGAACGGGCGCCTGCGCATCGGCGCCACGACGCGGCACGCGACGCTCGAGCGCTCGGGGCTCGTCGCGCGCGGCTGGCCGCTGCTCCAGCAGGCCGTGCGCCACGTCGGCCATCCGCAGATCCGCTCGCGCGGGACCGTCGGCGGCTCGTGCGCGCACGCCGACCCGACGGCCGAGCTGCCGGTCGCGCTGACCGCGCTCGACGCGGTGTTCCACCTGCGGTCGCGGAGCGGGCGGCGCAGCGTGCCGGCCGCGGAGTTCTTCGTCACGCACCTCACGACCGTGCTGCGCCCGGACGAGCTGCTCGTCGAGATCGAGGTGCCGCCGATGCCCGAGGGCGCGCGGACCGCGTTCGTCGAGCACGCCCGCACCCACGGCGACTGGGCGATCGCGGGGGCCGCCGTCGTCGTCGCGCCGCGCCACGCGGCGATCGCGCTGCTCGGCGCCGGCCCCACGCCTGTGCGCGCCCGGCGGGCCGAGGCGGCCCTCGTCGAGGGCGTGCCGGCGAGCGAGGCCGCCGCGCTGGCGGCCGAGCTGGTCGAGGACGAGTGGCGGGCGGCGCTGACGCGGACGCTCGTCCGGCGGGCGCTCGAGGAGGCCGGCGTATGAGGATCACCGTCACCGTCAACGGCGCCGAGCACACCGCGGACGTCGAGCCGCGCACGCTCCTGTCGGACTTCCTGCGCCACGACCTCGGGCTCACCGGCACCCACGTCGGCTGCGAGCACGGCGTGTGCGGGGCGTGCACGGTGCAGGTCGACGGCGAGCCCGTCCGCTCGTGCCTCATGTTCGCCGTCCAGACCGACGGCCGCGCGGTGCGGACGATCGAGGATCTCGCGCCGTCGGACGACGAGCTGCACCCGCTCCAGGAGGCGTTCCACGCCGAGCACGCGCTGCAGTGCGGCTTCTGCACGGCAGGCTTCCTCATGACGCTCGAGCCGTTCGTCCGCGACCGGCCGGACGCGTCCGAGCAGGAGATCCGCGAGGCGGTGGCCGGCAACCTCTGCCGCTGCACGGGCTACGAGGGCATCGTCAAGGCGGTCCGGAGGGTGTCGGCGTGACGATGACCGAGGAGGCCCTGTACCCGCGGTTCTCGGACGCCGAGATGGCCCGCCGCCGCTCGCTGGTCGAGCAGGCGATGGAGCGCTGCCACGTCGACCACCTGCTGATCTACGGCGCGAACCGGTTCGGGACCGCGGTCGGCTGGCTCACCCGCTGGCCGGTGACGCGCGAGGCGTACGTCGTGGTCACGCCGGGCGAGCGCGATGCGCTCTTCGTCGACTTCTTCAACCACGTGCCGCTCGCGAGCCGGCTGGCGACCGAGGCCGACGTCCGGCCCTGCGAGGGCAAGGGCATCGAGCACGCGCTGACCGAGCTGCGCCGCCGGGGCGCGGGCGGGCGGCGCATCGGGGTCATCGGCCCGCTGCCGTGGCGCGCGGCGCAGAAGCTCGACGCGGTCGGCCCGCCGGTGAGCATGGACGCCGAGTACACGCGGATGCGCCTGCACAAGTCGGCGGAGGAGATCGAGTGGCTGCGGATCGGCTGCGCGATGACCGACGACGCGGTCCGCGCCCTGCGCGACGGCGCGGCGCCGGGCGTGTCCGAGCGCGAGCTCGGCGCGCTCTGCGAGAGCGCCTACCTCGGTCGCGGCGGCACGACCCACATCCACTATTTCGCGACGACGCCGATGGCCGAGCCGGGGATCAGCGTCCCCGCCCAGTGGCCGTCGGCGCGCCGCCTGCGGCCGGGCGACGTGCTCGTCTGCGAGATCAGCGCCGCGTGGTGGGACTACGTCGGCCAGGTCCTGCGGACGTTCATCGTCGATGCCGAGCCCGCGCCGCTCTACCAGGAGCTCCACGACGTCGCCGACGCGGCGTTCGACGCGATCACGGCGCGGCTGCGCGCGGGCGCGACCGCGCAGGAGATCGTGGACGCGTCAGGCGTGATCGAGGACGCGGGCTTCACGATCCGCGACGACCTCGTCCACGGGTTCGTCGGCGCCTACCTGCCGCCGGTGCTCGGGTCGCGCTCGCGCCAGCTCGGGCCGGTCCCCGACTTCACGTTCGAGGCGGGGATGACCGTCGTCGTCCAGCCGAACGTCGTGACGCCCGACGAGACCGCCGGCGTCCAGACCGGCGAGCTGCTGCTCGTCACCGAGGACGGCTGCGAGCGCCTGCACGCGGTCGAGCGCGGGATGCAGGTCGTGGGCGCCGGCGGCTAGCCCGGGGCCGCCCGGCCGGCGGCTAGCCGGCCGCCAGCCCGTCCAGGATCCAGCGCAGGCCGAGCCGGAAGACGCGGTCGCCGGGATGCTCGGCCACGTCGGCGGCCGCCGCGGTCATGTACGGGAACCGGGCCGGGTCGAGCTGCCCGGCCGCGCGGCGCGCCCGCTCCGCGCGCCCGGCGGGGTCGGGATCCGCGCGGCGCGGCGCCTCGAACGCCGCCGAGCCGGTCGTGTGGACGAGCAGGACCTGCAGCGCCCGCACGGCGCGCTCGCCGGTGATGCCGCCGCGCGCGAGCTGGGCGAGCGTCGCCTCGCCCATCCGCAGCGCGTTCGGCCCGACCGCCTGGCGCGACAGCGCGTGGGGGATGAGGTCGGGCTGCTCGAGCAGCACGCGCCGCGTCTCGGCCATGATCGCCTCGATCCGCGCTCTCCAGCCGCCGCGCTCGGGGAGCACGATGCCGCCGATGACGCGGTCGATCACCGCGTCGAGCAGCTCGTCCTTGCCGGCGACGTGGCTGTAGAGCGCGTTGGGCGCGACGCCGAGCTCGGCGGCGACCCGCCGCATCGACAGCCCTGCGACGCCGTCGCGCCGCAGGACGGTCGTCGCCGCGTCGACGACCTGCTCGGGCGTGAGGCCCGCCCGCTCTCCCGGTGACCGCTCGGCCATGACGGCGATGGACTGTACACCGTCCAGCTTCTGCTGTACGCTGTACAATATGAGCGCCACGGAGATCGTCCTCTTCCACTCCGGCCAGGGCCTGCGTCCCGGCGTCCACGCCTACGCCGACCGCCTGCGCGCCGCCGGCCACACCGTCCACGTGCCGGACCTCTACGACGGCCGCGTGTTCGACGACCTCGCCGAGGGCGTCGCCTACCGCGACGCGCTCGGCATCCCGGAGATCGTCGCCCGCGGCCGCGCCGCGGTCGAGGGACTGGGGCCGGGCTCGTCTACGCCGGGTTCTCGCTCGGCGCGGCGGTCGCGCAGATGCTCGCCCAGACGCGCCCGGGCGCCCGCGGCGCGCTGCTGTACCACGGCGCGCTGCCGGTCGCCGAGTTCGGCGCCTGGCCGGACGGCGTCCCGGCCCAGATCCACGCGATGGAGCACGATCCGTGGCTCGACCGTGACGCGCTGCGCGCGACCGCGGGCGACAGCGGCGCCGAGCTGTTCCTGTACCCCGGCGCCGGGCACCTGTTCTCCGACCCCGGCGTGCCCGACCACGACGAGCGCGCGACCGCGCTCATGCTCGAGCGCAGCCTCGCGTTCATCGCGCGCGCGGGCGCGCCGGCGCCCTCGGCTACGACTGGCTGAGGCCGACGGCGCCGGCGTCCCCGGCGGGCATGCGGCCGTTGCCGCTGCCGTTCGCCGGCTCGGCGGTGTGCGCCTGGTGGTCGAGCACCGTGTTGCGGTCCGAGCTGACCTCGCGCTCGAGCGGCAGCGAGCCGCCGACCGTGTACATCGGCTTGCCGGCGATGAGCAGGTCCTCGGCGGGGAAGCGGGTGATGACCTCGCAGCCGTCCTTCGTGACCACGAGCTGCTCCTCGATGCGCGCGGCGCTCCACCCGTCCGACGACGGCCAGAACGTCTCGAGCGCGAAGACCATGCCCTCCTCGATGACCTCGGGATGCTCGATCGAGACCAGGCGGCTGAAGATCGGCTTCTCCCAGATCGTCAGGCCGACGCCGTGGCCGAACTGCAGCGCGAACGCGGCCTCCTCGTCCGGGAACCCGAACTCCTGGGCCTTCGGCCACACCTGGACGACGTCGCCGGTCGTCGCGCCCGGCTTGATGAGCGCGATCGCCGCGTCGAGGTAGTAGCGGCAGCGCTTGTAGGCGTCGATGAGCGCCCGCGACGCGCCGCCCACCGCGAACGTGCGATAGTAGCACGTGCGGTAGCCCATGTACGAGTGCAGGATGTCGTAGTACGCGGGGTCGCCCGGGCGCATCGCGCGGTCGGTGAAGACGTGCGGGTGCGGCGAGCAGCGCTCGCCGGAGATCGCGTTGACGCCCTCGACGAACTCCGACCCGCGCTCGTAGAGGACCTTGTTGACGAGCGCGACCGCCTCGTTCTCGCGGAAGCCCGGGCGCATCGCCTGGTACAGGTGGTCGTAGGCCTCGTCGACCATCGCGCAGGCGTGGTTGAGCAGCAGGATCTCGTCGACGGTCTTGATCATCCGGGAGCGCTGCATGAGCTGCTGGCCGTCGACGACCTTGATGCCCGCGCGCTGCAGCGCGAAGAGGACCTCGGGCTCGACGGCGTCGATGCCGACGGGCTCGTCAATGAGGCCGCGCGCCTCGAGCTCGACCTTGATCTTCTCGGCGACGCTCTCGGCCCGCCCGGACTCGGGTGACATCGCGCCGCGCATCGTGGAGATCCCGGCCCGCGAGCGCTCGTCGCCGAGCCACGGGTTGTAGAGCTTGTGGTGCCGGGCGGCCGAGCCGAAGTCCCACATGATCGGCTCGTCGTTCTGGGGGAGCAGGCAGAAGCGGTTGAGCTTGTCGGCCGCCCACGTGCCGATGTGGGTCGCCGTGATGTAGCGGATGTTGCTCATGTCGAAGCAGAGCAGGGCGCCGAGCTCGGACTCGGCGAGCAGTCCCTTGATCCGCGCGAGCCGCTCCTCGCGCAGACGATCGAACTGGACGCGCTGCTCCCAGTCCACCGCCATCGTGCCGTAGCTGTGGATCGACATGTCACACCTCCGTGGCCGGCTGCTGCAATCGTTTGCACACGCTACCATGCCGCGCCGCCCCGGCTTGACGTCCAGTCATGACGTGGGCTACGGTGTGCAAACGTTTGCAGGGCGCCATCGTGGCGCGCGGCGACCAAGGGAGAATCATCGAGATGACACCCGTGAACGGGAAGGCGACACGGCTTGGCTGGGCCGGCACCGGGCGGATGGGCTTTCAGCTCGTCAGCCGGCTGCTCGAGGCCGGCCACGACGTCGCCGTCTACAACCGCACGCGGGCGAAGGCCGAGCCGCTCGCGGACCTCGGCGCCACGATCGTCGACACGCCGGCGCAGCTCGCCGACCGAGAGATCGTCTTCACGATGGTCGCCGGGCCCGAGGACTTCGAGAACGTCGTGCTCGGCGAGGGCGGGATCCTCTCGGGCGAGCAACGGCCGCGGATCATCGTCGACAGCACCACGGTCTCGCCCGACGCGGGCGAGCGCGTCCGCGCCCGCGCCGACGAGCTCGGCGTCGACCTCCTCGCCGCGCCGGTGTCCGGCAACCCGCGGGTCGTCGCCACCGGCAACCTCACCGTCTGCGTCTCCGGCCCCGCCGAGGCGTGGGAGGAGGTGCGGCCCTACCTCGAGCTGTTCGGCAAGGGGGTCACGTACGTCGGCGACGGGGAGAAGGCGCGCCTGGTCAAGGTGTGCCACAACCTCATGCTCGGCGTCGTCGCGCAGTGCATGGCCGAGGTCACCGTGCTGGCCGAGAAGGGCGGCATCTCGCGCGCGGACTTCCTGGCGTTCCTCAACGACAGCGTCATGGGCTCGACGTTCACGCGCTACAAGACGCCCGCGTACGTGAACTGCGATTTCACGCCGACGTTCACGCCTGCGCTGCTGCTCAAGGACTTCCACCTCGGGTTCGAGGCGGCCCGCAAGCTCGGCGTGCCGATGCCGGTCGCGGCGGCGACCCAGGAGGTCGTCGCGGCGATGAAGGGGCTCGGCGACTACGACGACCGGGACTTCGCGGCGCTCCTGGAGATCCAGGCCCGCAACTCCGGCTACGAGATCGAGCCGGAGAACGTGGAGGTCTCCGACGGCCTCGAGCCCAGCGAGGACGGCAAGGCTCCCGCACCGGCGCCGGTGGGCTGAGCGCTGCTGACAGGCTCGGCGCGCCCAGGCGCGCGCGACGTACGGAGGCCGTGGCTGGAAGACGCCACGGCCTTCTGCGTTCTGGGCGCGGACGCACGGTCGCGCCCCGCGTCGCCGCCGGCCGCGGCCACGGCCAGCCGCTCCAGGTCGTGCGCCCAGCCGTGCTGGTGGCGCTCGGCCGAGAGCGCGCTCGCCGGCGAGGCGCGCGGCCCGCGAGCGGTGACCGGCCGAAGCGGCACGTCACGTCGCGTCGCGTCGCCCGTTCGTCCGCTCTTGCGCGCGCGTCTATGAGTCCGGCGCCCGGGCCGCCGACGACCCGGGCATGGCCCACCGCCGGAGCGCCGCATGAGCCCCGCCGTCGTCCGCCTGGCCCTGGTCGCCGCTGCGGCGATCGCGGTCCTGACGCTGGTCGGCCGCGCCGGCGCCGGCCCGGCGGCGGGCCCGGACTTCCGGCGCTTTCCCGGCGATCTCGTGCTCGCCGCGCCGGCCGCCGACCTGCCGGTCGCGCTGCCCAACGTCCGGGCCGAGCGCCTCCTGGCCTCCATGGACGCGATGTGGCGCGACGCGTTCGCCCGCGAGGGCCTGTCGTACCGCTCGCCGCGCACCGACGTCCAGGACGGAGAAGGGGTCGAGGGGTGCGGCGACGACGGCGGCAGGTGGGCCGGCCTGTACTGCCCGGCGAGCGGGCAGATCCTCATCGACATGACCGCGCTGGCGGGCGTCCGGCGCCTGGGCGGGGCCGAGGCGGCCGACGTGATCCTCGGGTACGTCGTCGCCCACGAGATGGGTCACCACGTCCAGTTCCAGCGCGGCAAGCACCCCGGCGCCGGCGACTCGCCGGTGCCGTGGGAGCTCAACGCCTTCTGCCTGGCGGGCGTGTGGGGCAGGGCGGCGGGCAAGCCGCTGCCGCGCGCCGACCTCTTCTACGTGACCGACGAGGTCCACGGGTCGGCGGCCGAGCAGCGGGCCTGGCTCGAGCGCGGCTGGTCGCGGGCGCGCCCGGCCGACTGCGACGGCGTCTGGGACGCCGCGGGCTGACGCCGCACGGCCCGCGCGGTGGCCGGCGCGGCCGCGCTCCGGCATCCTTCGTGCGCGATGCACCGTGCTCCCCTGGGCGTCTGGCGGACGCCGCTCGAACCGGCGCCGCGCCTCGCCGAGCGCCTCGGCCTGCGGCCCGGCGACCTCCTCGTCAAACGCGACGACTGGCTCGGGCACGGCGGCGGTGGCAACAAGCTGCGCAAGCTCGAGTACCTGTGCGGCGAGGCGATGGCCGCGGGCGCGACGACGCTCGTCACGACCGGCGCCGGGCAGAGCAACTACTGCCGGCTCACCGCGGCGGCGGCGCGGCGGCTGGGGCTCGGCGTCGTGCTCGTCCTGCGCGGCCACGGCCCGCGCGAGGGGACGACCGGCAACCTCGCGCTCGACGGGCTCTTCGGCGCGGAGATCCGGTGGGCGGGGGACGCCGCGATGGAGGACCTCGACGCGATCGCCGGCGACGTGGCCGACGAGCTGCGCGCCCGCGGCGACCGGCCGGCGGTCCTGCCGCTCGGCGGCACCGACGCGGTCGGCGCGCGCGGCTACCTGGACTGCGCGGCCGAGCTGCGCGAGCAGGCGCCCGACGCGCGCCACGTCGTCTGCGCGGTCGGGTCGGCGGGCACGATGGCCGGGCTCGTCGCGGGGCTCGGGCCCGAGCGCGTCCTCGGCGTCGACGCGGGCGCGGTGCCGGACGCCCGCGAGCGGGTGTCGCGCCTGGCCGCCGAGCTCGGGGCCGGTCCCGGCGCGCCGCTGCGCTGGCGCGCGGACCAGGTCGGCGCCGGCTACGAGCAGCCGACCGAGGCGTCGGTCCGCGCGATGGAGGACGCCGCCCGGTGCGAGGGCATCGTGCTCGACCCGGTCTACACCGCCAAGGCGATGGCCGGCCTGGCCGCCGCGGTCGCGGGCGGCGAGATCCGCCCGGGCGAGCAGACCGTGTTCGTCCACACCGGCGGGCTGCCGGGCTTCTTCGGCCACCCGCTCGCCGCCCACTTCGCGCAGGCCACCGCCGCCGGCCCGTGAGGCGCGGCCGGGCGCCGGCGCCGGCGCCCCGGGGGAGCGGTCAGAGCGCGAACGCGAGCGGCTGCTCGAGCAGCTCGCGCAGGCGCGCGAGGAAGCGCGCGCCGTCGGCCCCGTAGAGGATCCGGTGGTCGCACGCGAGCGTCATCGTCAGCACCGGGCGCACGACCACGCCGCCGTCGGCGTCCGCCACGGGCTGCTGCCGGATCGCGCCGACCGCGAGGATCGCCGCCTGCGGCACGTCGACGATCGCGGTGAAGCTGTCGATGCCGTACATCCCGAGGTTCGAGACGGTGAACGTCGCGCCGGAGAGCTCGGGCGGCGTGATCGACCCGTCGCGCACCCGCTCGGCGAGCCTGCGGGTCGTCTTCGCGATCCCGCCCAGCGACGTGCGGTCGGCGTCGGGGACGACCGGGACCACGAGCGCGTCGTCGGCCGCGACGGCGACGCCGACGTTCACGCGCGAGTAGTGCTCGAACACCTCGCCGCGGTACGAGCCGTTGACGCGCGGGAACTCGCGCAGCGCGACCGCGCACGCCTTGACGATGAGGTCGGTGTAGGAGGGGAGCGGGTCGGCGCCGAGCGCGCGGAGCCGCTCGCGCAGATCGGCGCACGCGGACATGTCGACGTCGACGCGCAGCTCGAACGCGGGCACCGTCGCGCGCGACTCGGCCATGCGCCGGGCGACCGTCTGCTGCAGGCGGCTGAGCGGATGGACCTCGACCTCGCCGCGGGCGGTGTCGGCGCGGGCCGCCGGCGCGGGCTCGGGCGCGGCGGCGGCGGGCGGAGCGGCAGGAGCCGCCGGCGCGGGCGTGGCCGGGGCGGGCGTGGCCGGGGCGGGCGTGGCCGGGGCGGCCGGGGCCGCGGAGGCCGCCGCCTCGACGTCGGCGCGCACGACGCGCCCGCCGGGGCCGGTGCCCCGGACGCCCGCCAGGTCGACCCCGAGCGCCGCCGCGACGCGGCGCGCGAGCGGGGACGCGGCGACGCGTCCGGGGCGCGTGGCCACGGCCACGGGACCGGTGGAGGGGAGCGCTCCCGCGGCCGGCGTCGTGCCGCGGCCGCCGGCGGCCGAGATGGTCGTCCCGCTGCCGTTGCCGGCGGGCGCCGGGGCGGCAGCCGCCGCGCCGCCGCCGTTGCCGGACGCGACGGCCGCGGGGGCCGGCGCGGGTGCGGCGCCGGGGACCTCCTCGCCCGGGGCGCCGATGTACGCGATCGGCGCGCCGAGCGGCGCGGCGTCGCCCTCGGCGACGAGGATCCTGAGCAGCACCCCGTCGGCCTCGGCCTCGAGGGGCATGGTGGCCTTGTCGGTCTCGATCTCGACGATCGGCTCGCCGCGCTTGACGGGATCGCCCTCGGCCACGAGCCAGGCCACGATCGTGCCTTCCTCCATGGAGTCCGACAGCCGCGGCATGGTGACTTCGGTGGCCATCTGAGCGCTCTTCCCCCGTCGGTCGGATTGCGGGACTGCAAACGATTGCGGTATGGTTTCTACCACACCGCGCAGGACCGCCGTCCCGGGCGGTGATTCGTTGTCACGGACCTCTGGAGGAGACTCGAAGTGGCGAAGGCCCTGAACCCCGCCGCGGCGCCGGATGCGGTCCGTCCGTACCTGGAGTCCTACGGGCGCATGCTGCTCATCCGGCTCTTCGAGCAGGAGATGCATCGCCTCTTCCTCAAGGGAGAGGTCCACGGCACGACGCATCTCGCTGCCGGCCAGGAGGCGATCCCGGTCGGGGTCTGCCAGGTCCTCGAGCCCGACGACTACGTCGCCGGCACCTACCGCGGCCACGGCCACGCGCTCGCCAAGGGCACGTCCCCCGAGGCGATGGTGGCCGAGATGCTCGGCCGCGCGACCGGGGTGTGCGGCGGGCGCAGTGGATCGATGAACGTCATCGATCGCGAGCGCGGGCTCGTCGGCTGCTACGGCATCGTCGGCGGCTCGATCGCCGCCGCCACCGGGGCCGCGCTCAGCGCCAAGCGCCAGGGCCGCGTCGCGGTCGCGTTCTTCGGCGACGGCGCGACGAACCAGGCCTACTTCTTCGAGTGCCTGAACTTCGCCAAGGTCTTCGAGCTCCCCGCGATCTTCGTCTGCGAGAACAACTGGTACGGCGAGTTCACCCCGATGCAGCAGGTCACCGCCGGGGCGGACATCGCCAAGCGGGCCGAGCCGTTCGGCATCCCGAGCCGGGTCGTCGACGGCAACGACCTGTGGGCGGTCGTCGACGCCGCCGGCGAGGCGGTCGAGCGCGCCCGAGGCGGCAGCGGGCCGACGCTGCTCGAGTGCCAGACCTACCGCCACTACGGCCACTCGAAGTCCGACCCGGCCACCTACCGGCCGGAGGGCGAGCTCGAGCGCTGGAAGGAACGCGACCCGCTGACGCTCGCCCGCACCCGCCTGCTCGACGAGGGCCTCGAGCCCGACGCGATCGACGCGGTCGAGCAGGCCACGCGCGAGGAGCTCGACGCCGCCGTCGAGGCCGCCCTCGCCGCCCCGTACCCCGATCCGGCCGCCAAGCCGGCGACGGAGTTCGCACCCGCATGAGCAAGCTCGAGTTCCGCACCGCCATCCGCGACGCGATCGCCGAGGAGATGCGTCGCGACGAGTCGGTCATCTTCTTCGGCGAGGACGTCGCCGCCGCCGGTGGCGTGTTCAAGGCCACGCCCGGCCTGTACGAGGAGTTCGGCCCCGAGCGCTGCTTCGACACGCCGATCTCCGAGCTCGCGCTCGCCGGCGCCGCCTACGGCGCGGCCGTGACCGGCCTGCGCCCGATCTTCGAGATCATGTTCGGCGACTTCATGGCGCTGCCCATGGACTCGCTCGTCAACCAGGCGGCGAAGTACTGGTACATCTCCGACGAGCAGGGCAGCGTGCCGCTCGTCGTCCGCAGCGCGGTCGGCGCCGGCGGCCGGTTCGGCGCGATCCACTCGCAGAACCACGGCACGTGGTTCCAGTCGGTGCCCGGCATCAAGATCGCGATGCCGTCGACGCCGCGCGAGGCCAAGGGGCTGCTCAAGGCGGCGATCCGCGACCCCAACCCGGTCGTCTTCCTCGAGCACAAGCGCCTCTACAGCGTCAAGGGCGAGCCCGGCCCCGAGGACGAGGTCATCCCGCTCGGGAAGGCGCGCATCGCGCGGCCGGGCAGCGACCTGACGCTCGTGACGATCGGCAAGGGCGTGAGCGACGCGCTCGCGGCCGCCGACGAGCTCGCGCCCCGCGGCCTCGACGTCGAGGTCGTCGATCTGCGCACGCTGCGCCCGCTCGACCTGGACACCGTCCTCGAGAGCGTCGCGCGCACGAACCGCATCGTCGCCGTCGAGGAGGGCCCGCGGACCGGCGGCTGGGCGACCGGTCTGCTCGGCGCCGTGACCGAGGCGGGCCTGCACGACCTCGACGACGCCTGGATCATCGCCACCGAGGAGACGCCCGTGCCGTACAGCCCGATCCTGGAGGACGCGTTCCTCCCGGATCCCGCCACGATCGTCGAGTCCGTCACCGCGCGCCTCGGCGCGCCCGTCGCGTCGTAGCCGACGATGGCGATCGACACCCCCGCGCGCCACGACGTCGTCGAGCGCGTCCCCACCGGCCTGTACATCGGCGGCGAGTGGCGGCCCGCCACGGGCGGCGGCACGCTGCCGGTCGAGGACCCCGGCAGCGGCGAGGAGCTCGCCACGATCGCCGACGCGACCGCCGAGGACGCGACCGCGGCGCTCGACGCCGCCTGCGCGGTCCAGGAGGACTGGGCCCGCACGCCGCCGCGCGAGCGCGGCGAGATCCTGCGCCGCGCCTACGAGGAGATCACCGCGCGGACCGACGAGCTGGCGCTGCTCATGACGCTCGAGATGGGCAAGCCGCTCGCCGAGTCGCGCGGCGAGGTCGCCTACGCGGCCGAGTTCTTCCGCTGGTTCGCCGAGGAGGCCGTCCGCATCGACGGCCGGTACGCCACCGCGCCCGACGGCAGGAGCCGCCTGCTCGTCATGAAGCAGCCGGTCGGCCCCTGCCTGCTCATCACGCCGTGGAACTTCCCGCTCGCGATGGGCACGCGCAAGATCGGCCCCGCGGTCGCCGCCGGCTGCACGATGGTCGTCAAGCCCGCCAAGCAGACGCCGCTGTCGACGCTCGCGCTCGCCGACATCCTCGAGCGCTGCGGCCTGCCGAAGGGCGTGCTGAACGTCGTCACGGGCTCCAGCGCGAGCCGCATCGTCAGCCCGCTCATGAGCGACCCGCGGATGCGGAAGGTGTCGTTCACCGGCTCGACCGAGATCGGCCGCCTGCTCGTCGAGCGGGGCGCCGAGCAGCTCCTGCGCATGTCGATGGAGCTCGGCGGCAACGCGCCGTTCATCGTCTTCGACGACGCCGACCTGGATCGCGCGGTCGACGGCGCGATGCTCGCGAAGATGCGCAACGGCGGCGAGGCGTGCACCGCGGCCAACCGCTTCTTCGTCCACGAGGCGGTCGCCGGCGAGTTCACCCGCCGCTTCGCCGAGCGGATGGCGGCGCTGCGCGTCGGCCACGGGGCCGACGAGGGCACCGACGTCGGACCGCTCATCGACGCGCGCGAGCGCGACAAGGTCGCGGGGCTCGTCGACGAGGCGCGCGACGCCGGCGCAGACGTGCTGTGCGGCGGCGAGGCGGTCGACCGGCCCGGCTACTTCTACGCGCCGACCGTGCTCGCCGGCGTGCCGGCCGGCACGCGCGTCCTCGAGGAGGAGATCTTCGGCCCGGTCGCGCCGGTGCAGACGTTCACCGACGAGGACGAGGTCGTCGCCGCCGCGAACGACACCGAGTACGGCCTGGTCGCGTACCTGTTCACGCAGGACATCGACCGGGCGCTGCGGGTCGGCGAGCGGCTGGAGACCGGCATGCTCGGGCTCAACCAGGGCATCGTGTCCAACCCGGCGGCGCCGTTCGGGGGCGTCAAGCACTCGGGTTTCGGCCGCGAGGGCGGGCGCGAGGGCATCGAAGAGTACCTCTCGACGAAGTACTTCGCGATCGCCGCCTGAGCCGGCGGCCGGCCAACGGCACCGCGCCATGTGAGCGCGGACGGCGAAAACTGGACAGATGTCCTAACGACGACCCGATGTCCGCCGCGTAGCGTGTCGGGGTGGTCGGTGGCGCGCCCGGAGGACGATGCGCCACCCCGATTCCCGGACTGTTTCACGGAAGGACGCAGACATGATCCGTCGGAGTGCCGTCGCCGCGATCGCGGCGGCTGGTCTTCTCTTGGCGGCGACCCCCGGCTACGCCGCGGATTCCGCCGCCGGCAGCTCGGTCGACCGGCTCGAGCGGTACTGGAAGTCGGCGTACGGCAGCAAGCCGGCGTCGAAGGCCTCGCAACGGGCCGAGAAGGCCACGCGGAGCAGCGCATCCAAGCGCACACGGCGCACCGGCCCGAAGGCTCGTGCGGCGGTCGCCCCGAACGAGGCGCCGTCCAAGCTCCTCGCCAAGGCCAGGCCGGACGAGTGCTACAAGGGGCTCGGCCAGCCGTACATGCCGATGACCGGCTCGGCCTGCCCGGCCGACCGGCAGCCGAAGGTCAACCAGGCGTACGTCTGGGGACTGACGAAGAGCGGCGACGACCTGTGGTTCGGGACCGCGCCGAACGTGCTGTGCCTCGTGCTCGGCGGCTACCTCGGCACGACGACGCCGCAGGAGAACGACGCCTTCGCGTGTGAGTTCGGCTCGAGCACGTTCGCCTCGACCGCCGGGCTGACCGTCCCGCCGGTGCTCGGCGACTGGCGGCCGTCGAAGCTCTACCGCTACCGCCTCGCCGGCAACAAGCTCGAGGACGTCGGCGCGCAGCTCGGCGGCGTGCACCTGCAGCGGCTGAACACGACCCTCGGGATCCGCTCGGCGGGCTCGCTCGGCCGCGTCGTGTTCTTCGCCGGCCCGGCGCTGGACGGGACGAAGCTGCACATCTTCGCCTTCGACGCCGTGACCGGGAGCTTCGTCTCGTCGGCCGAGCTCCCCGGCTACACGAACATCCGCCGCTGGATCGCCGTCGACGGCCATCTCTACACCGCGGTCGGCAAGGTCGGCGGCAAGGGCGCGCTGCTGCGCTGGGCCGGCGACCCGGGCGACATCGGCACCGCCGCGGCGCCCAGCCCGTCGCTGTTCGACTTCGTCGAGGCCGGCACGCTGCCCACGGAGGGCGCGGACCTGACCGAGCACGAGGGCAGGATCTACGTCTCCACGTGGCCGTCCCTCGGGGCCGCCGTCCCGCAGGTGGCCGGCGTGTACCGCAGCCCGGTCGTCCCGGCCGGCGGCCTGCCCGCGAGCGCGAGCGAGCTGGACGAGGTCTGGACCGTCGACGAGTACGAGCCCGACCCCGTGACCGCCTACACGTACGGGGGCGGTGCGCTCGCGAGCTACGACGGCAAGCTCGTGTGGGGCACGATGCACGTGCCGGGCGTGGCCGCGCTGGCGCACTTCCGGTTCCACGGCAACCCGTCGGGCGCGGACGAGATCATCGCCGCGGCGCTCGGCACCTGGCGTGCGGTCGCGGTGTTCAGCACGGACAACGCGGAGGCCGCCGATCCGGACGTCGACCTGCTGTACGGCAACACGACGCTGCCGGTCTACACCGGCACGACCTGGATCATCGCGCCGAACAAGATGCTCCAGACGCCGAAGCTCGGCCTGGCCGGCTTCAACGACGTGTTCAACAACTACACGTGGGCGATGGGCGTCACCGACCGGGGGCTGTACGTCGGCACGATGGACCACAGCTACCTGATCAACAAGGTGCTCCAGCCGCTGCTCAAGACGATCGCGCCGCCGATCGTCGACGACGAGGAGATCACGACGCTCCTGCCCGCGGGCACGCCGGGCGCCGATCTCATGCGGTTCAAGAGCCTCGACACGCGGGCGATCACGATCAGCCGCGCCGGTGTGGGCAACTACACGAACTACGGCGTGCGCACGATGGTCGCCGAGCCCGAGCGTCTCTACGTCGGCACCGCGAACCCGATGAACCTCATGACCGACCGCAAGGACGACGTGCCCGAGGGCGGTTGGGAGCTGCGGGTCGTCGGGCCCGAGGACGAGGTGCCCGCGCCGCCGACGCCGGCCCCGCAGCCGATCGTCCGGACGGAGATCGTCACCCAGACCGTCCCCGGCCAGGTGGTCGTCGCCCAGTCCGAGAGCCGGACGCTGTGCACGCCGCGGCGCCGCAAGAAGTTCACGATGCGCCTCGGCCTGCGGATGCGCCAGGCCTCGGCCTCCGGCCTGAAGAACCTCCGGTCGGTGAAGGCGACGGTCGGCGGCAGGACGCTGCGCACGAAGCGCACGAAGCGCGGCGTCGACGTGTCGGTCGACCTGACCGGCGTGACCGGCTCGCGGGCCAAGGTCCGCGTGGAGTTGCGGCTCCGCAAGCCGATCACCGTCACCCGCGGCGGCAAGACCCACCGGACGACGAAGCTCGTCCGCGAGTACCGCTACACGGTCTGCAGCTAGCTGCGCTGTCCCACCCCTGAGAGCGGCCCGTCCGGCGGTGAGCCGGGCGGGCCGCTTCGCGTTCGGGGCCCGGTGGGAGGGCGCTCGTCGCGCCAGGTGCCCCGGGCGCCCTGCAAACGTTTGCCACGCCGTGGCAGACTGCCGCGGCGATGAGCGTCTCGGCACAGACAGGGACGTCGGCCTGGGCCCCGCTCCGGCACCCGGCGTTCCGCGTCGTGTGGCTGACGTTCCTCGGCATCCAGCTCGTCCAGTGGAGCGAGACCGTCGGCGCCGTCGAGGTCATCGCCGCGCAGTCGGACTCGGCGCTGCTGCTGGCGCTCGTCCAGACCGCGACGATGGCGCCCGGCATCGTGCTGTCGCTGCCCGCCGGCGCGGCCGCCGACCTCGTCGACCGGCGCCGCGTGCTGTTCGCGATCGTCGCCGCGATGACCGCCACGATGACGCTGCTGGCGGTGCTCGTCTGGCTCGACGCCGCGCCGCCGGTGGTCGTCCTGCTCGTGACGCTCGCGGTCGGGGCGGCGTTCGCGATCGCGTTCCCGGCCGTGTCGGCGCTCATCCCCGACGTCGTGCCGCGCCGCCAGCTCGCGGCCGGCGTGACGCTCGTCAGCATCTCGATCAACCTCGCCCGCGCCGTCGGCCCGGCGGCGGCCGGCCTGCTGCTGGCGCTGGCGAGCGCCGAGATCCTGTTCGCGATCCTCGCCGCCGGGCTCGCCGGCATGACCGCGATGCTCGTCGCGACCGGCGGGACCGGCGGCGCGCCGCCCGCCGCCCGCCGGAAGGTCGGGCCCGCGATCGTCGAAGGGCTCCGGTACGTGCGCCGCGCGCCGGACCTGCAGGCCGTGCTGACGCGCGCGGGCGGCTTCATGGTGCCCGGCAGCGCGCTGTGGGCGGTGCTGCCCGCGGTCACCGTCCAGCGCCTCGGGCTCGGCGCGGCCGCGTTCGGCGGGATCCTCGCGGCGCTCGGGGTCGGCGCGGTCGCCGGCGCGCAGCTCCTGCCGTGGCTGCGGTCCAGGCTCAGCCTCGACGCGCTCGTGCGGTGGGCGAGCGCCTACAGCGCGCTCAACCTCGTCCTGCTGGCCACCGTCGACATCACCCCGCTGCTCGTCGCGTCGCTCGTCGTCGCGGGCGCCGCGTGGCTGACGATCCTCTCCTCGCTGAACACCGCCGCGCAGCTCGTCGCGCCGGCGTGGGTGCGCGGCCGGGCGATGTCGGTCAACCAGCTCGTGTTCTCGGCGAGCATCGCCGCCGGCAGCGCGCTGTGGGGGGTCGTGGCGGAGCTCACCGGTCTGCGCGCCGCGCTGCTCATCGCCGCCGGGATGGTCGCGGCGAGCCTCGCGCTCGCCGTCCGGTTCCGGCTGGCCGAGTACGACCGCCAGCCGGCGGACGACGTGGCGGGGGAGCCGGCGCTCAGCCGCCGTAGCGGCTGAGGATCGCCTTGCCGCCCTCGACGACGAGGAGCTCCTCGCCGTCGGCGAGCACGATGCCGACGTGGTGCGGGTCCTTGAACCACAGCTCGCCGTCGGGCAGCGGGTCGGGGGCGTCGACGCGCCGGGCCTCGCGGTTCTCGCCCGGCTCGCGCTCGAGCGCGAAGCGGAGCTGCTGCGTGAACGTGATCCAGCCCGCGTCGACCGGGTCCGGGTCGCCGGACGGCGGCGCCTCCCGGACGAGCCGGACGCGGGTCTCGAGGTCACGGCCCTCCGTGAGCTCGAAGCGCCCGTCGCCGGTGTCGAGCACGTGCGCCTCGTCGTCGGCCCGCGCGCCCCGGACGAAGATGAGGTCGATCTCGTCGTCGAGCCCGTCGTGGTCCCAGCCGAACCAGCGCCGGATCTCCGCCGGCTCGCGCAGCGCGCGCCACACGCGCACCACCGGCGCGTCGATCGTGATGTCGATGACCGTCCGCTCCGCCATGGGGCCACCCTACGCCCGTCGCCGCGTCGCCGTCCGTACGCGGGTGCGTCGGCCGTCCGGGCTCCGGGTAGCCGAGTCCGACGTGGAGGCGCAGACCGGGCAGCGACGTGCGCACGCCGAGCGCACCGCCGAGCAGATGCAGGAGCGGCGCGCGCAGGCCGACGGCGTCGCCGGCTGGGTGACCGGCCGTGCCGCCGACTGGACGCTCGACGTCGACCCGACGCGGCTCATCGAGCTGCAGAAGTACGTCTGGAACCCGCTCATGGACTACTGGTTCCGGATGGAGATCGAGGGCTGGGAGAAGCTCCCGCCACCGCCTGCCCTGCTCGTCGGCGTCCACGCCGGCGCCCCGTTCGTGTGGGATGCGTGGACGGTCGGCTTCCAGTGGTGGCGGCACTTCGGCGGCGAGCGCATCCTGCACGGCACCGCGCACGACGCGCTCATGGCCATGCCGCTGCTGCGCGAGTACTTCCGGCGCATGGGTGTGCTGCCCGCCGCGCCCGACAGCATCGCCGCCGCGCTCGCCGCCGGCCGCGACGTGGCGCTCTGGCCCGGCGGCGACCGCGACTCGCTGCGCCGGTGGGTCCGCCGCGACGAGGCCGTGCTCGCCGGCCGCACCGGCTTCGTGAAGATGGCGATCCGGGCCGGCGTCCCGATCGTCCCGATCGCCACCGTCGGCGGCCCGGACTCGATGCCGGTGCTGACGAGCGGCCGCCGGCTCGCCAGGACGCTGCGCCTGGACCGGATCGCGAACCTCAAGGTCGTCCCGATCGCGCTGCAGGCGCCGTGGGGCCTGTCGCCCGCGCTGCTGCCCGAGCTGCCGCTCCCGACGAAGATCCGCACCGCGTTCCAGGAGCCGGTCGAGCTCGACACCGACCCGGAGCGCGCGGGCGACGAGCGGTACGTCGAGCGCAAGTACGAGGAGGTCCGCGGGAGCATCCAGCGCGGCATGGACGCGCTCGCCCGCCGCCGCCGGTTCCCGGTGTTCGGATGAGCCGCCACCCGACACACCCGGAGAGCGCATGCCACCATCCCGGACGGTGATCGCAGGAAGAGAGGACGCAGAACGGGCCGCGAGCGCCCTCGGCTCGCGGCTGCCGTGGCCGCTCGGCGTGCTGGGCCGGCTCGCCTACAACTACCGGTGGGCCTGGCTTCCCGACGGGCCGGACCTCTTCCGCCGGGTCGACGCGCGCCGCTGGCGCCTGTGCGGCGCGAACCCCGTCCGGCTGCTGCAGGAGGCCTCGTCGGAGTCGCTGCTGCGGGCGGCGAACGACGACGACCTCGTCGCGCGCGCCGAGGAGGCCGAGCGGGCGATCCAGGAGGAGCTCGCCGCGCCCGCGCGCACCGGCGTCGTCAGCGAGGACCGGCCGGTCGCGTTCTTCTGCGCCGAGTACGCGGTGCACCAGTCGCTGCCGATCTACTCCGGCGGCCTCGGCGCGCTCGCCGGCGACATCCTCAAGGAGGCGTCCGACCAGCGGCTGCCGTTCGTCGCGGTCGGCCTCATGTACCAGCGCGGGTACTTCCGCCAGCGGATCGACGTGACCGGCTGGCAGCAGGAGTTCTGGGTGCCGACCGATCCCGAGCGCACGCCGGCCGTGCTCGTCACCGAGCGCGACAGCCGCTCGCCGGTGAAGATCACCGTCCCGATCGGCGACACCGACGTCGCCGCCCAGATCTGGCGGGTGAACGTCGGGCGCGTGCCGCTCTACCTGCTCGACTCCGACCTGCCCGAGAACGACGGCGTGTCGCGGTGGATCACGTCGCGGCTGTACGACGGCGATCCGGCGACGCGCCTGGCGCAGTACACGCTGCTCGGTGCGGGCGGGATCGTCGCGCTGCGCAGGCTCGGCATCGAGCCCGGCGTCGTGCACATGAACGAGGGTCACGCGGCGCTGACCGCGCTCGAGGCGGCGCGCGGCGCGGTGACCGAGGGGTCCGCCGGCTTCCACGAGGCGCTCGAGGCGTCGCGGCAGCGCACGGTGTTCACGACCCACACGCCGGTGCCGGCCGGCAACGACACCTACCCGCCCGACCTCGTCGGCGCGACGCTCGAGAAGCTCGTCGCCGGAGCGGGCACCGACCTCGAGACCCTGCTGCGCCTCGGCCGCACGAACCCCGACGACCCCGGCGAGCCGTTCGGCGTGACGCAGTTCGCGCTGCGCTGCAGCCGCGCCGCGAACGGCGTCAGCGAGCGCCACGGCGGCGTGTCGCGGCAGATGTGGCAGGGGATGTGGCCGGACCGGCCGGTCGACGAGGTGCCGATCACCCACGTCACGAACGGCGTGCACGTGCCGACGTGGGTCGGCGCGCCCATGCGGCGCCTGCTCGACCGGCACCTCGGCGAGGGCTGGGCGCGGCGGATGGACGAGCCCGAGGTGTTCGCCGCGATCGACGAGATCCCGGCGGCGGATCTGTGGGCGGTGCGGCAGGAGCAGCGCCGGCTGCTGTGCAACTTCGTCCGCGAGCGCAGCGTCGACGACCGCGTCACGCGCGGCGACACGCGCGAGTACGCCGAGTCGGCGGCGCGGGCGTTCGACCCCGAGGTGCTGACGATCGGCTTCGCGCGGCGCCTGGCGACCTACAAGCGGCTCAACCTGCTCCTGCACGACGTCGACCGCGCGCTGCACCTCATCGCGGGCGACCGGCCGATCCAGGTGCTGCTGGCGGGCAAGGCGCACCCGAAGGACGACGAGGGCAAGAAGCTCGTCCAGAACCTCTTCGCGCTGCGCGGCGAGCGCGGCGCCGGCAGCCGGGTCGTGTTCGTCGAGGACTACGACCTCGGCGTCGCGGCGCGCCTGGTGCGCGGGTGCGACGTGTGGGTGAACGTGCCGCGCCCGCCGCTGGAGGCGAGCGGGACGAGCGGCATGAAGTCGGTCGTCAACGGCGGCCTGCAGCTCTCGGTGCTCGACGGCTGGTGGGCGGAGGGCTTCGACGGCTCGAACGGCTGGGGCCTGAACGGCGACGAGGACCACGACCACTGGGCGCAGGACCAGCGGACGGCGGCGGAGCTGTACGACACGCTCGAGCACCAGGTGATCCCGGAGTTCCACGACCGCGACGCCGACGGCATCCCGCAGGCGTGGGTCGCCCGGATCAAGCGGTCGATGCGCACGCTCATCCCGCGCTTCTCCGCGCACCGGATGGTGCGCGAGTACGAGGAGCGGATGTACCGCAGCCCGTAGGCGCCGCCGGGGACGGGCCGGGCCGGGCCCCGCGTCAGGTCCGCTCGGCCCCGGCCGCCAGCCAGGCGAGCAGCGCCTCGCGCGCGAAGCGCCACTCGCCGCCGATCCGCCGGCCCGGCAGCTCGCCGCTCTCGGCGAGCTCGGCGACCGCGTCGCGGTCGACGCGCAGCAGCTCGGCGGCCTGGTCGAGGTCGAGCACCTCGGCCGGCGGCGCCGGGCGGAACGCGTGGTGGCCGACGGTCAGGCCCGGCTCGCCGAGGTCGATCTCGATCCGGCGGGCGGGGCCGGTCGTCGCGCCGCCGGCGGCGACGGCGCGCAGGCGCTCGAGGCTCTCGGGCCGGTCGGGGTCGACGAAGTGCTCGACGAGCCCGGCCACGAGGTCCTTCTTGTGGGTGGCGAGGGCCGCCGCCGCACGGTGCAGGCGCTCGGCGTGCTCGTGCGGCAGGCGGACGTAGAGGGCGGTGGTGCGGTCCGGCATATCTGAGATATCCAGCAGATATCTCAGGCGGTGACCACCCCCGCCTCGGCGAGCACGGCCTCTGCGGCGTTGCGGCCGTTCAGGCCGATGACGCTCCCGCCCGGATGGGTCGCGGCGCCGCACAGGTAGAAGCCCTCGACCGGCGTGCGCGGCGTCAGCCGGTGCTCCCACATCTGGTCGGGGGTCACCTCGCTCTGGAAGATGTTCCCGCCGGTCAGGCCGATCCGCCGCTCGATGTCCGGCGGGCCGAGCACCTCGTAGGCGACGAGCGTGTCCTCGAACCCCGGCGCGAACCGCGCGATGAGGTCGATGAACTGCCGCGCGACCTCGTCGCGGCGGCTGTCCCACGTTCCCTCGGCGAGGTCGTACGGCGCGTACTGGCCGAACACGCTCAGCAGGTGCCTGCCCTCCGGCGCCGGCGTCGGGTCGTAACCGGTCTGGATGTAGATCTCGCCGAACCCGACGGCGGGCTCGCCGCGCTCGCACGCCTCGAACGCCCGCTGCGCGTCCTCCAGCCCGCCGGTCACGTCGATCGTCGCCCGCGCCGGCCAGGTCTCGCCGGGCGCCGCGGCCCAGTCGGGCAGCCGGTCGAGCGCCGCGTTGAACTTCACGACCGGGCTGCGGACCTTCCACGCCTCGAGCCGCTCGCGATACGCCGGGTCGACGTCCTGGCCCTCGAGCAGCGACAGCGCGACCTTCGGGTCCGCGTTGCAGATCACGGTCCGCGCGCGGATCCGCGTGCCGTCCTCGAGCGCCACGCCCTCGCCGGGCACGACCTGCGCCACCGGGACCCCGCACGCGAGCTGCGCGCCCGCCTCGCGCGCGGCGTGGGCGATCGCGAACGACACCATGCCCATGCCGCCCTTGACGTAGCCCCACACCGGCCCGCGGCCCTCGAGGTCGCCCTGGTAGTGCATGAGCTTGATCGACGCGGTGCCCTTGTCCTTCGGCCCGCCGTACGCGGCGATGACGCCCTGGCCGAACAGCGCGTCCTTCAGCCGCCGGTCGTCCATGTACTCGTCGAGCACCTCGGCGATCGAGGCCTCGAACACGATGTCGAGCATGGTCTGCTCGCCCTGCAGGAGCTCCTCGATCTCCGCGCGCGAGGGCGACTCGCCCACCCAGGAGTCGCGCCGGCCGGTGCGCAGCCGCCGGCGGACCTCGTCGAAGACGTGCTCGTAGGCCCAGTAGCCCTCGATGTCCTTCTTCGCGACCCCGAGTTGCTCGAGGTTCTGCTGCGTCTTCGCGTCGTCGAGCCACTGGCCGAACGCGGTGCCGTCGTCGAACGGCACCCAGAGGTTCGGGTCGGCGACGTAGCACTCGTAGCCGCGCTGCTCGAGCTGCAGCTCGTCGATGACCCGCTGGTCGAGCAGCCCGACGACGTAGGCGCACGGCGACACGCTGAAGCGCTCGTCGGGGAACGGCCGCTCGAGCGTGCACGCGCCGCCGAGGCGCTCGCGGCGCTCGAGGACGAGCACCGACCAGCCGGCGCGGGCGAGGTAGGCGGCGGCGGTCAGGCCGTTGTGGCCGCCGCCGACGACGACGGCGTCCCAGTCGCGCGCGGCGAGCTCGCGGATCGGTGCGGGGAGGCCGACCTCCCCGAGCTTGGCGGCGATGTCGTTGGTCATGGCGTCCCTCCTGTGGTGCGGGCTACGGCGTCGACGGCGACCGCGCCGTGCGGGCCGGCGATGACGGGGTTGAGCTCGAGCAGCTCGAGGCCGCGATCGAGCAGCAGGTCGCCGGCGCGGGCGGCGAGCGCGGCGACGGCGGACAGGTCGGCGGGGGTGCGGCCGCGGGCGCCGGTGAGCAGCGGCGCGGCGCGCAGGCCGCGCAGCGCGCGCTCGACCCGGCCCGGGTCGGCGGGGAGCGGGACGACCGCCGCGTCGCCGAGCACCTCGGTCCACACGCCGCCCGCGCCGACGACGAGCGCCGGCACGGCGGCGTCGGTCCGGGCCGCGACGAGCAACTCCGCGCCGGGCTCGGCCATCCGCTCGACGAGCAGCGCGGCCTCTCCGTCGAGCGCGAGCAGGCGCCCGGCCGCCGCGCGGATGTCGCCGGGCGCGGTCAGGCCGAGCGCGAGCGCGCCCGCGTCGCTCTTGTGCTGCAGGTGCGCGGCGGAGAGCTTGAGCGCGACCGGCCCGCCGAGGTCGGCCGCCGCCGCCACCGCGTCGTCGGCGCCGGCGGCGACCCGGCCGTCGGGGACGGGGATGCCGGCGCCGCGCAGCAGCGCCTTGGCCTCGTGCTCTGCCAGCCACGCGCCCGGCCCGCCGGAGCGCGCGGCCGCGTCGCGCGCCCGGCGCGCCGCGGCGGCCACGACGGCGATGCGGCCCGGGTCGCCCGGCGGCGCGCCCAGCGCCGCCGCGACGACGAGGCCGGTCCGCAGGCCGGCGATCGCGGGGATCCCGTCCTCGGCGAGCGCGGCGGCCGACGCGTCGGGCAGCAGCTCGGGCAGGGTCGAGGCGACCGCGACCGGCGCCGGGCAGCGCTCGGCGCCCGCCCGGACCGCGCCGAGCACCGCCGCCCACGACGCGGCGGCGTCCTCGGGGAGGTCGAGCGGCTCGTCGTAGAAGACGAGCACGCGCTCGACCGCCGGGTCGGCGCCGAGCGCGACCACGAGCTCGGAGAGCGTCTCGCCGTCGTCCCACAGCAGCGCGGTGTAGTCGAGCGGGTTCGCGGCGGCCGCCGCCTCGGGCAGCAGCGCGTCGAGCCGCTCCAGGGTGCCGGGGGAGAGCGCGGCGAGCCCGACCCCGAGGTCGGCGGCGAGGTCGGCCGCGACCGACGAGTCGCCGCCCGAGCACGTCATCACCGCGATCCCGCCCGCTCCCGGGCGGGCCCGCCGGCGCCCCCGGCCGGCGGCGAGCGCCTTCGCGAGCTCGAGCAGCTCGTGCGGGGTCGTCGCCCACGCGCCGCCCGCCTCCTCGACCAGCGCCCGGAACACCGTCGCGTCGCCCGCCACCGCGCCGGTGTGGGCGCGCGCCGCCGCCGCGCCGGCCTCCGAGGTGCCCGCCTTGAGCACCGCCACCCCGATCCCGCGCCGCGCGCACGCCTCGAGCGCGAGCGCCCACGCGACCCCGTCGCCCTCGTCCTCGACGTACAGCGCGACCGCGCGCACCCCGTCGGCCGCCGCCAGCGCGCCCAGGTAGTCGGTCGACGACAGCACCGCCTCGTTGCCGCTCGACACGACCGTGTGCAGCCGCAGCCCGCGTGCGGAGGCCAGCGCGTTGACGGCGACGTTGCCCGACTGCGAGACGAGCGCGACCGGGCCCGCCGGCCGCGGCGTCACCGCGTCGCCCCACAGCGCGACGCGGTCGGCCAGCGACACGATCCCGTTCCCGTTCGGCCCGCACACCGGCAGCGCGTGCCGGCGCGCGGCGGCGGCGAGCTCGTCCTGCAGCGCCGCGCTCGACGCCGCCTCGGCGAACCCCGCCGCGAACACGACCGCGCCGCCGCAGCCCAGCGCGCCGGCCTGCTCGACGACCCGGGGCGCCGCCGCCGCGGGGATCGCGACGACGACCGCGTCCGGGGCCTCGGGCAGCGCGTCGAGCGACGGGTGACAGTCACGCCCGTGGACCGACGACCGCGACGGGTTCACCGCGTACACGCGCCCGCGGTAGCCGACCCGCTCGAGGTTGAGCAGCGCCTCGCCGCCGTACGAGCCGGGGCGCTCGGTCGCGCCGACGACCGCGATCGACGCGGGCCGCAGCAGCCGGTCGAGGATCATCCGTGCAGGACGCGCGTGACGCCGCGGCGCTCCAGCGACCGCGCGATGATGAGCCGCTGGATCTCGCTCGTCCCCTCCCAGATCCGGTCGACGCGCAGCTCGCGCCAGAAGCGCTCGGCGACGTTCGTCCGCGTGTAGCCGCGGCCGCCGAAGATCTGCAGGCAGCGGTCCGCGCACCGGTTCGCCGCCTCGCTGCAGAAGAGCTTGGCCATCGAGGCACGCGCGTGGACGAGCTTGGGGTCCGCGCCGGCGTCGCACATCCGCGCCACGTCGAGCGCGAGCAGCCGTCCCGCCGCCGCGTCGGCCGCCGAGTCGGCGAGCGGGAACGACACGCCCTGGTGGTCGATGATCCGCGCGCCGCCCTGCTCGCGCTCGATCGCCCACGCGGTCGTCTCCTCCAGGAGCCGCCACATCGCCCCGCACGCGCGCGCGGCGATCCCCAGCCGCTCCTCGGTGAACCACGCCCGCTGCAGCTCCTCGCCGCCGCCGACGCCGCCGATCACCGCGTCGTCGCCGACGACGACCCCGTCGAAGCGGACCGTCGGATGCCCGTGCGGGTACGAGTGGGTGAACGGCGGGTCGTCGACGATCTCGATGCCGTCGAGCGCCCGGTCGACGAGGAACAGCGTCGGCTGCCCGTCAGCGAGCGCCATGACGATGTACACGGCGGCGACGTCGCCGTAGGTGACGAACCACTTCTCGCCGTCGATCCGCCATCCGCCGTCGACGCGCGTCGCGGTCGTCCGGATGCCCGACGGGTCCGAGCCCGCGTGCTCCTCGGTCACCGCGTACGCGTCGTGCGACTCGCCGCGCAGGCCCGGCCGCAGGTAGCGGTCGATCTGCTCGGGCGAGCCGTGGGCGAGCACGTTGTAGGCGGTCGGCACGTGCCACGACAGCGCGTTCGTCGAGCGCCCGAACTGCTCCTCGACGAGGAACCACTCGGCGTGCGTCCAGCCCTGGCCGCCGTGCTCGGGAGCGTGCAGGCCGCCGCCGAGGCGGCGCTCGAGCGCTTCGCGCCTGATCCGCTCGACGTCATCGGCGGGCAGCCGGCCGCCGGCGCGCTCCGCCTTGACCTCGAGCGGCACGAGCACCTCGTCGACGAACGCGCGCGCCCGGGCCTGCAGCTCGAGCTCGGCGGGGGACAGGATGCGGTCGTCTGAGACGGTGGCGGTCACCGGAGACCTCCTCGCGCGGGGATAGGGTGGGGCGCGCGATGGCGGCGAGCGACACCCGCGCGCGGATTCTCGAGGCGGCGGTGCGGCGCATCGCGCGCGAAGGCGTCGACGACGTCCGGATCGCGCGGATCGCGATGGACGCCGGCGTGTCGAGCGCGCTCGTCCACTACCACTTCGCCTCGCGCGACGCCCTGCTCGCCGAGGCGATCGAGCACTCCTACGAGCGCGCGGGCGCGGTGCGGATCGGCGACGAGCCGGGACCGGACGCGCCGATCGCCGACCGCCTGCGGGCGATGATCGACCAGTGCCTGCCCGGCACCGGCGAGCTGCGCGACGACTGGCTGCTGTGGATCGAGCTGTGGCTGCGCGCGTCGCGCGACGAGGCGCTGCGGCCGATCGGCGCCCGGCTGTACGAGCGGATGCACGACTGGTTCGCCGAGGCGCTCGCCGGCGCGGTGGAGCGCGGCGAGCTGCCGCAGCTCGACGCCGGCCGGATCGCGGACCGCATCCTCGCGCTCGTCGACGGCTACGGGATCCGCACGATGCTCGGCGACCCGGCGATGCCGATCGAGCGCGCCCGCGAGGAGATCTGGGCCGCGATCGCCGGCGACCTGGGGCTTTGACCACGGCGTCATCTGCCCAGCGCCTCCCGCTCGGCGTCGGTCAGCTCGCGCGGCGCGTCGGCGTCGTCGTCCCACGCGACGAGCGTGACCTCCGCCCGCGCGGCGGTCCGGCCGGCGGGCGTGACGAGCGTCTCGCGGGTGCGCACGCTCGAGCGCCCCGTCCGCTCGGCGACGACGCGCGCGAGGACCGTCCCGTCCTCGCGGCGCACCGGCACGAGGATCTCGAGCCCGACGTGGGCGACGAGCAGCACCGGCTCCTCCCCGGACCCGAAGCGCGTGCGCAGCCACGCCTCGCGGCCTTCGCGCAGGTAGGCGAGCAGCGTCGCGGCCGGCACCACGCCGCGCGGGTCGACGTCGCCGAGGCGGACGGCGACCCGCATCTCGATCTCCGCCGGCGCCGTCGAGGGCCCGGGGGACACCGGCGGCGGGGCGGGGAGGACGACGCCGAGCTCGGCCTCGAGCAGACGCCGCGCCCACGCGTCCGCGCGCTCGGCGTCCACGTCGCCGGGGTGGAGCGTCGCGTGCAGGCCGATCCCGTCGAGCGCCGCGATGAGCCGGCTCGCCGCGTCGTCGGGGTCCGCGCACGACCACACGCCCCGCCGGTCGCCGTCGGCGAGCACGTCGGCGAGCACCGCGCGGTAGCCGCGGACGAAGCGCTCGAGCGTGCGGCGCAGCGCGTCGGCGCGCACGCTGTCGCCCCACGCGTCGACCCACGTCCGCCAGCTCGCGGTCTCGGAGAAGTCGAGCAGCGCGACGAACAGCGCCAGGCGCTCGGCCGGCGTGCCCGGGTGCGCGGCGACCTCGCGCAGCTCCGCCAGGTCCGAGCGGGCCAGCGCCGCGAACGCCTCGGCGACGATCGAGTCCTTCGACGGGAAGTGGTAGTTGAGCAGGCCCGTCGACGCGCCCGCCTCGCGCGTGATCGCGCCGACGGTCGCCGACGCGAACCCGTCGCGCGCGATGACGCGCTGGGTCGCCTCGAGCAGTTCGCTCCGCCGGCCCTCACCCATCCACGGTCTCCCCACGCAGCACGCGCAGGTCGCGGGCGGGCAGGTGGACGGTCACCGGGTCGCCGCGGTCGACCTCGATCGGCGTGCCGTCGTTGGCGACGTCGGCCTGGACGAGCTGGCCGGTCGCCAGCCGCACCCGCACGTGCTGGTGGAAGCCCATGTACACGACCTCCTCGACCATGCCCGGGACGCGGTTCTCGCCGCTCGTCCCGTGCCGTTCGAGGCGGACGCGCTCGGGCCGGATCATCACCATCCCGCGGCCCTCGACGTCGCACGGCCCGGCGGCGAGCGAGAAGCCGTCGTGGTCGAGCGTCGTGGCGCCGTTGACGCGCGCCACGTCGACCGGCACGAGGTTCGACGTGCCGAGGAAGTTCGCGACGAACGCGGTCGACGGCTCCTCGTAGAGGTCCTGGGGCGCGCCGCACTGCTCGATGCGCCCGTCGCGCATGACCGCGACGCGGTCGCTCATCGTCAGCGCCTCGTCCTGGTCGTGCGTGACGTAGATGAACGTCACGCCGAGCTGCTCCTGGATCGCCTTCAGCTCGACCTGCAGGTCGACGCGCAGGCGGGCGTCGAGCGCGCCGAGCGGCTCGTCGAGCAGCAGCACCGGCGCGCGCAGGACGAGCGCCCGGGCGAGCGCGACCCGCTGCTGCTGGCCGCCGGACAGCTCGCCGGGGCGCCGCCGCTCCAGCCCTTCCAGGCGCGTCAGGCGCAGCGCCTCGGCGACGCGGTCGCGCATCTCGGCCTTCGTGCAGCGCTGGTAGCGCAGGCCGAACGCGACGTTGTCTTCCACGCACTTGTGCGGGAACAGCGCGTAGTTCTGGAACACCGTGTTCACGCGCCGCCTGTGCGGCGGGGTCTGCGCCATGTCGTCGCCGTCGAGCAGGATCTGGCCCGAGTCGGGCCGCTCGAACCCGGCGAGGAGCCGCAGCGTCGTCGTCTTGCCGCAGCCGGACGGGCCGAGCAGCGTGAAGAACTCCCCGGCCGGGATGTGGAGGCTGATCCCGTCGACGGCGACGACGTCGCCGTACCGCTTGACGAGGTCGACGATCTGCACGTCGCCTGCGCTCATGCGCGCCCTCCCGCTTCGATCGAGGTGAGCTGCTGGATCGCCGACGGACGCCGCTCGGACCGGGTGAGCAGCCGGTAGGCCGCGTACGCGAGGACGAGCGACAGCAGGGAGACGACGACCATGATCGTCGCCAGCGCGTTCAGGGCTGGGGTCGGCGCCCCGCGGGCCTGCGCGTAGATCCGCATCGGGACGGTCGTGGTGTCGGCGCCCGACGCGAGGTACTGGGTGATGACGAAGTCGTCGATCGACAGCGCGAACGAGACGAGCAGCGACGCGACGAGCGCCGGCGTGAGCAGCGGCAGCAGCACGCGCCACATGACGTCGTGCGCGGGCGCGCCGAGGTCGGCCGCCGCCTCCTCGACCGCCGGGCCGATCGTCACGAGCCGGGCGCGCACGATGAGCACGACCCACGACACCGTGAACGTCACCTGCCCGATCGCCTGCGCGGTGGTCCCCAGGCCGATGAAGCCGAACGCGGTCGTGAACAGCAGGAACAGGCCGACCGCCAAGACGAGTTCCGGGGTGACGAGCGGCAGCAGCACGAGCAGGTTCGCCGGCCACGACATCCGCCGCCCCCAGGCCCGCATGCCGAGCGCGATCCCGGTGCCGAGCGGGGTGGCGACGAGCATGACGATCAGCGCGAGCAGCAGGCTGTGCTCGAGCGCCGCCAGCAGCGTCGGGTCGTTGAACACGCTGAGGTTCGGGTCCTCCCAGAACCAGCGCAGCGAGAAGCCCTGGCCGGTCGACCGCGAGCGCCCCTCGTTGAACGCGAAGCGCATCGCGAGCAGGACGGGCGCGATCGACCAGACGATGTACAGGGCGGTGATGAGCGCGAGGATCCGCGGCCGCCCCCACGGGTTCGCCAGCCAGCCCCTCATCGGCCCTCCGCCGCCCGCTGGTCGGCGCGCAGCGCGCGCAGGTAGAGCAGCATGAACACGACGAGCAGCGCCGACATGACGATCGTCATCGCCGCGCCGAGCGCCTTCTCGGGCCCGCCCTGCACGTAGCCGTTGATCGTGTTGCCGATCATCGACGTCGACGGCGAGCCGGAGATCATGTCGGCGGTGTAGAAGTCGCCGAGCATCGGCAGCGCCAGCAGCATCACGCCGGCGAGCGTCCCGGAGCGGGCGAGCGGCACGACGACCCGCCAGAACGCCGCCCAGGGCGGCGCGCCGAGGTCGCGGGCGGCCTCGACGAGCCGCGGGTCGATCCGGTCCAGCGAGGCGAACAGCGGCAGGATGAGGTACGGCACGTAGCCGTACACGAGCGCCATGATCACCGCGATCGGCTGTCCGGCGAGCCAGTCGTCGCCCTCGAGCAGCCCGACGGCCTGGAAGAGGTTGTCGATCGCCAGCCAGCCGAGGATCTTCGTCCCGTAGCCGTCCTCCGCCAGGAGGTTCGTCCAGGCGAACATCCGCATCAGGTAGCTGATCCAGAACGGCAGGACGAGCAGGACGATGATCGGCACCCGCCAGCGCCCCGCGTGCCGCGCCGCGTACCAGGCGACCGGGAACCCGATGAGCAGGGAGATGACGATCGCGGCCACCACGTAGAGCACGGTCCGCACGAGCGCGTCCCACGTCTGGCCGCCGGGCACGAGCTGCTCGGCCGCCTGGAGGAGGTAGCCGACGTTCCACTCGAGCGGGTTCCAGCGCGCGACCGGCTCGTAGAGCGTCGTGACGTTCCCGAGGCCGACGCTGACGATCGCGTAGAACGCGACGCCGAAGAACACGACGAGCCATGCCAGACCCGGGATCGCCAGCGCGCGCCAGGTCCGGCTCACGCTCACCCGCCCCGGACGTCGGACCAGGCCCGGTCCCACAGCCGCTGGCCCTCGGCCGACAGCGTGAGGAACGCGTTGCCGGTCGCGTAGGCCTCGCGGGACACGAGCGCGTTGCTCAGGCCCTTCGGCACGATCTCGTCGTCGAGCAGCCGCTGCGGCTCGATCGAGTTCAGCGGCGGCTGGTAGCCGACGTAGCCGACGAAGTTCTCGTACGCGACCTCGTCGTCGAGCAGGTAGTTGAGGAACCGGTGCGCCATCACCGGCTTCTCGGCGTCGGCGGCGATCGTGATGACGTCGTTGAACACCGGCCCGCCGTCCTCCTGGAACCAGTAGGAGAGGACGGTCGGCGGCGTGCCGGACGGCAGGTACGAGATGACCGCGTTGAGCATGTCGCCCGACCAGACCTGGTGCAGCCACGCCCGGCCGGTCGGGAGCGTCTCGTAGCCGGAGATCGCGATCCGCACCCCGGGCAGCTCCTCGAGGTCGCGGCGGGCGCGGTCGATGAGGTCGGGCTTCTCGGTGTTGAGGTCGGTGACGCCGCGGCGCATGAGCGCCATCCCGATCGCCTCGCGGCCGTCGTCGAGGATCACGGTGCGGCCGCGGTGGCTCCCCTCGCGCCAGAAGGCGTCCCACGGCTGGTCGAGCTCGCGCGGGTCGAACGACAGCTTGTCGTTGCGCCAGCCGACGCCGGTCGTGTACGTGACGTACGGGACCGTGTAGCGCGAGTCGACGTCGTAGAACGGGTCGTGCAGCTCCGGCCAGACGTTCTTGCGCAGGTTCGGCAGCAGGTCGTGGTTGAGCGGCTGCAGCAGCCGCCGGCCGATGAGCCGCGAGATCTGGTCGGGCGTGGAGAAGATGACGTCGAACTTCAGCCCGCCGGTCGACAGCTTCGAGAACGCCTCGTCGAGCGTCTCGAACGTCGTGACCTGCACCTCCAGGCCCTCGCGGCGGCCGAACTCCTTGAGGACGGCCGGGTTGAGGTAGTCGGCGTAGTTGTAGACGCGCAGGACGCCGCCGCGCTCGGGCTCGGCCGACGTCTTCACCGGGTCGCCGACGAGCGGCAGGCGGACCGGGTAGTCGCGGCGGGCGAGCGGGATCCCCGCGGAGTCGACCGGCCCTCCGGCGGTGGGGTCGCCCATGATCCCGCGGCCCGAGCCTCCGCCGCCCTCGGCCGCGACGGGCGTCGTGGTGTTCTCGCAGCCCGCCGCGGTCGCGACCCCGGCGAGGCCGGCGAGCCCGCCGGCCGCCTGGAGCAGGCGCCGGCGCGAGAGCCGATGCGCTGAAGGCTCGTTCAACTTGTGCCTATCCGTACCCGATCGGCGTGCCGATTGCCACTTTCGATCTGCGGAGAGAGCGGGTTCATCGCGCTGAACGTGCGTTCAGTTCGCGGGCACGCGGAGACGCCTGCCCCACAGCCGCCAACGCTCCTTCCGCAGGTCCGACAGGACGCGGTGCGCGGCGTTGTGGCCCGAGGCGGCGATCACGCCGCCGCCGGGATGGGTGCCCGCCCCGCACAGGTACAGCCCGCGCACCGGCGTCGCGTACCGCGACAGCAGGGGGGAGGGCCGCATGAACGCCATCTGGTCCAGGCCCTGCTCGCCCTGGAAGATCGAGCCGCCCTGCAGCCCGAAGATCCGCTCGAGGTCCGGCGGCGCGAGCACCTCGTAGTGGACGATCGCGTCCGGCACGTTCGGCGCGAAGCGGGCGAGCAGGTCGAAGCACCGCCGCGCGTACGCCTCGCGCGCGCCGTCCGGCCAGTCCTCCGCGCGCCACGGGCCGAACTGCGTGAACATCGTCAGCACGGTCGTGCCGTCGTCGGTGAGCGACGGGTCGACGACCGACGGCACCTCGACCTCGATGTACGGGCCCTCGGCGGGACGGCCGGCACACGCGTCCTGCCACGCGCGCTCGAGGTAGTCGACCGACGGGCAGATCGCCAGGCTCGCGTGCATGAGCTGCGCGGCGACCTCGTCGGAGACCCCGGTGAACCGCGGCCGCTCGGAAAGGATCGCGTTGATCTTCACCGACCCGCCGCGGGTCCGGTAGCGCTCCATGTCCTCGCGGACCTCGTCGGGGAAGTGCTCGCCGCCGACGAGGTCGAGCACCGTCGTCCTCGGGTGCGCGCCCGACAGCACGAGCGGCGCGTGCAGCTCCTCGCCGGTCGCGAGCGTCACGCCCGTCACACGGCCGCCGGCGACGTCGATCCTCGCGACCTCCGCGCCCGTGCGCACGTCGGCGCCCGCCGCGCGGGCGCTCGCGGCGATCGCCTCGGAGATCGCGCCCATGCCGCCCTTGACGTGGCCCCACGCGCCCTTGATGCCGTTGAGCTCGCCGAGGTCGTGGTGGAGCAGGTTGTAGGCGGTGCCGGGCGTCCGCGGCCCGGCCCACACGCCGACGACGCCGGTCGAGGCGTACGCGCCCTTGATCTCGTCGGTCTCGAAGAAGTCGTCGAGCAGGTCGCCGACCGACATCGTCAGCAGGCGGTAGATGCTCAGCACCTCACGGCGCGACAGGCCCGCGGCGCGGCCGGCCTCGCGCAGCAGCCCGAGCAGGTCGCCGGGGCGCTTGGAGCCGAGCGCCGGGGGCGGGCGGAGCATGAGCGGCCGCAGGAACTCGGCGGCCTGCCGGATGACCGCGTCGAAACGGTCGAACGCGTCGGCGTCGCGCCGCGAGACCCGCGCGATCTCGCGGTGGAACGCGGCGTCGTCGTTCGGGAACAGGATCGGGCTGCCGTCCGCGGCGAACGTCGCGAACGCCGGGTCGAGCGGGATCGCCTCGTACCCGAACCGGCCGAGCTCGAGGTCGGCGACGACCTTCGGCTGGAGCATCGAGACGACGTACGACGCGCGCGAGACCCGGTGGCCGGGCCAGAGCTCCTCGGTCACGCACGCGCCGCCGAGGACGTCGCGCCGCTCGAGGATGCAGACGCGCAGGCCCGCGCGGGCGAGGTACGCGCCGGCGGTCAGCCCGTTGTGGCCGCCGCCGACGACGATCGCGTCGAACGCGGGGCCCGTGCCGTTGCCGCTCATCGCACCTGCTCCGCGGCGAGCGCGGTGAGGTACCGCTCGGCGACCATGACGTCGAACGCGTGCACGTCGTCCTCCTGGGTCGTGTACCGGCCGGGCACGTAGCCGCTCGACCGCATCCCCTGCTGGGTGAGGCGGCAGACCTCCCAGTCCTCGCGGTTGACCTGGTCCCAGAAGCCGACGGCGTCCGACGGGTCGAAGCCGTCGGCCGCCATCGTCTCGGGCTCGAAGAACCACTCGCAGATCACCCGCGTGCGGCCGGTGTCCCGCGGCCACAGCGTGTGGAGCATGAGGTAGTCGGGATGGAGGGAGACGAGCGCGTTGGGGAAGAGCGAGAAGTACAGGACCTCGCGCTGCTGCTCGGGGGTGAGCCCGGCGATCGGCGGGCGCGGCGCACGGCGCTCCTTGCGCGCCATCGTCTCGGCGCCCTCGGACAGGACCATCGAGCCGCCGCACCACATGCCCTCGCCGGTGATCGACTCGCCGGACAGGTAGTGCGACAGGCGGTTGAGCTCGGGGTGCACGCCGGGGCAGTGCAGGCACTCGTTGTAGTTCTCGGCGATCGCCTTCCAGTTGGCCTCGACGTCGTAGACGCGCCGCGCGGCGCGGCGCAGCTCGCCGGTGCGGTACCGGGTGAGGAGCGGCTGGAGGTCGCCGATGTGGCCGGCGGGCGGGGGCGCCTCGCCCGAGAGGTCGAGGAGGAGCAGGCCCTCGACGACCGCCAGGCGCACGGGCCGCAGCCCGTAGCACGCGATGTCGAAGCCCTCGAGCTCGTCGGTGAACGGGGCGCTGCGCAGCCGGCCGTCGAAGCCGTAGGTCCACGCGTGGTACGGGCAGCGCAGGCGCCTGACCCGTCCCTCGGGCTCGTCGACGATCCGCGCGCCGCGGTGCCGGCAGGTGTTGTGGAATGCGCGCGGCCCCTCGTCGCTGCCGACGACGACGATCGAGTCGTCGCCGAGCTCGACCATGACGAAGTCGCCGGGGCCCGCGACCTGGTCGGCGTGGCCGGCGCACACCCACTCGCGCCGGAAGATCGCGTCGAGCTCCCACGCCAGCACGTCCGGGTCGGTGAACGCGGCTGCGGGCAGGAGCGTCGCCTGCTCCAGCGGGAGCGTCGTCTGCTCCACGTCGGCGATCGACAGCGGCAGTCCCATGCTCTCTCCTCGTCGGGCTCGGCCTCGGAAGGACGGTACACGATCTTGTAGCGACTGGCAACAAAGTCAGTCCGGTTGGAAGCGAAAGCCCGCCACGTCTGTCGATGCGCGGTCGTGACGCGGTGATGAGCGTCCGCGATCGGCGGACGCACCGGCGCCTGCTACCCAGAGGAGATGCCCAGGGTCGCCCTCCTGCACGTGCTGACATGGTCAGTGGCCTGACCGCACCCACCGGGAGCAGGGTCGCCGCCGACCGCTGGGCTATCGTCCGAACCGGATCACCGGGGCAGGGGCTCGAGACGGTGCAGGCGGACACACCCGCTGAGGACGACCTGGTCGGGCGCGATGCCGCGGTCGAGGCGGTCGACCGTGCCCTGGCCGCGGTCGAGGAGGGCCGCTCGCGCGTGCTGGCGATCACCGGCGAGCCCGGCATCGGCAAGTCGTGCCTCGTCCGCCGCGTGCTCGACGCCGTCACGGCCCGCGGGTGGACCGCCCTGCACGGCCGTGGCGCCGAGTTCGAGCGCGACGTCCCGTACGGCATCGTCGTCGACGCGCTCGACCCGTACTTCTCCGCCTGCGACGACGACGAGCTCGAGGCGCTCCCCGCCGCGGCGCTCGACGGCCTGGCCGACCTCGTGCCCGCGCTGGCCGCGCGGCGCGCGGCCGGCGGCGCGGTCGCGCGCGACGACCGGCTGCGCCACCAGCACGCGGTCAGCCGGCTCGTCGAGGCGCTCGCCGCCGACCGGCCCGTGGCGGTCGTCCTCGACGACGTCCACTGGGCCGACGAGGCGTCGATCCAGGTCGTCCGCCACCTGCTGCGCAAGCCGGCCGCCGGCCCGGAGCTCGTCGTCCTGGCGTTCCGCCCGTCGGCGGCGCCGCTGGCCCTCGAGTCGGCGCTCGCGCTCGCCGGGCGCGAGGTGGACGCGATCGACCTCGCGCCGCTCACCCCCGAGGAGGTCGACCGGCTGCTCGGCGACGCCGTGCCGCCCGCGCAGCGCGCCCGCATCGCGCGCCTGAGCGGCGGCAATCCGTTCTACGCCGTCGAGCTCGGGCGTCACGCCGGCACCGCGCTGCGCCGCGACCGCCCGGGCGCGACGTCCGGCGGGCTGGAGGCCGTCGACGTGCCGGCCGCGGTCCGGTTCGCGATCGCCGACGAGCTCGCGCACCTCACCCCCGACGCCCGGCTGCTCGCGCAGGGCGCGGCGATCGCGTGGGAGCCGTTCGACCTCGAGCTCGCCGCCCGTGTCGCCGGGATGGACACCGATGCGGCGGGCAGGGCGCTCGACGAGCTGCTCGCCGTCGGCGTCGTGCGGACCGTGCGCGACCGGCAGGCGTTCGACCAGCTCGTCGGCGGGCCGCGCTTCCGCTTCCGCCACCCGATCGTCCGCCACGCGGTCTACACGTGGGCAGGCGAGGCATGGCGCATCGACGCGCACGCGCGCGCGGCCGTGGTGTTCGAGGAGCGCGGCGCGCCCGTCGGGCTGCTCGCCCACCACGTCGAGCACTCGGCCGCCTACGGGGACACCGCCGCGATCGACCTGCTCGCCGAGGCGGGGGCGTCGACGCTCGCCACGGCGCCCGCCGCCGCCGCGCGCTGGCTGCGCGCGGCGCTCGGGCTCGTCGCGCCGACCGACGGGACGCGCCGGCTGGCGCTGCTCGCCCCGCTCCTGCGCGCGCTCGTCGCCGCCGGCCGCGCGGACGAGGCGCGCGGCGCCGCGACCGAGGCGCTCGAGCTCGCCGCCGACGCCGGCCCCGCCGAGCGCGCGGACGTCGCGTGCGCCGTCGCCCGGCTCGAGCGCCTGGCGGGCGGCGAGCGGGACGTCCCGGGGCTGCTCGCCGACGCGCTCGCGGTCGCGCCGCCCGGCGGCGACGACGCCGCGCGGCTGCACGCCGAGGTCGCGCTCGCCGCCTGGGAGGCCGGCGACGCGGCCGCGGCGCGGCGCTACGCGGCCGGCGCGATGGAGGCCGGCGACCGCGTCGTCGCCGCGCTCGCGCAGACCGTCGTCGCGCTCGCCGACGGCGAGCTCGGGGCCATCGCGTCCGCCGCCCGCAACGCCACCGAGGCGGGCACGATCATCGACGCGCTCGACGACGGAGCGCTCGCCGAGCGCCTCGAGCTCGCCGGCCTGCTCGCCCTCGCCGAGCAGGCGCTCGGCCGCACCGCCGACGCCGAGCGCCACCTCGCCCGCGGCCTCGCGCTCGCGGACGCCAGCGGGCAGGACGCGCTGCTGCTGCCGCTCGCGGCGGCGCAGGGGCTCATCGAGATGGACGCCGGCCCGGCGCGCGGGGCGCCCCGCGCCACCGGGCTGGCCGAGCGTGCCGCCGCGCTGCTCTCCACGCCGCGCGCCCACGCGATCGTCGCCGGCCTGGCGTGCCTGGACCGCCTGCGCGAGGGCGACCTCGACGCGGCGATCCGCTGCGGCGACGAGTTGCTGGGCGACGGCGGCCCCGACGTGCCGTTCGCCGCCTGGCGCCCGCTCGTCGCGCTGTGGGTGGCCGAGGCGCTGCTCGGCAGCGACCGCCCGGAGGAGGCGCTCGAGCGCCTCGCCTCGCCGGACGCCGAGGCCGTCGGCGCGCCGTGGCGGGCGCGCGCCCACGCGCTGCGCGCCGAGGCCGCACTCGCCGAGGGCGACCGCGACCGGGCGCGCGCCGAGGCATCGGAGGCCGAGCGTGTCGCCGCCGAGCTCGAGCTGCCCGCCGCGACCGCGGACGCCCGCCTGGCGCGCGCGGTCGTCGCGCTCGACGCGGGTGACGCCCGGGCCGCCGCGGCGGCCGCGCGCGAGGCGGCGGCGACGTTCCGCGAGCTCGGGTGGGGCCTGGCGGCCGCGCGCGCCGACGCGCTGGCCGGCGAGGCGCTGCATGCCGCGGGCGAGCGCGAGGAGGCGACCGCCGTGCTCGAGGAGGCGCTCGACGCCTTCACCGACGCCGGCGCCGGGCGCGGCCAGGACCGGGTCGCGCGCGAGCTGCGCGCGCTCGGCCGGCGCGTCGGGCGGTTCCGCGCCGCGCGCGGCGCGTCCGGCGTCGCGTCGCTCACCCCGCGCGAGCGGGAGATCGCCGAGCGGGTCATGCAGGGCTACACGAACCGCCGCGTCGCCGCCGAGCTGTACCTCAGCGAGAAGACCGTCGAGACGCACCTGAGCAACGTGTTCGGCAAGCTCGGCGTCTCGTCGCGCGTCGAGGTCGCGCGCGTCATGGCCGAGGAGGCCGCGGTCCGGAGCTGACGGGTCTCGGGGACCCCGGTTCAGGGAGTTCCCGGATGGTGCGGGGCGGCCTGACGCGCCACGATCCGGGGCATGGTCGATCGGTTCGTCGGCGCCCAGCCGCGCCACCTCGCAGCGCTGTCGGCCGTGCGGGCCGAGGGTTCGATCAAGGCCGCCGCAGGGCGGCTGGGATACGTGCAGTCCGCGGTCAGCCAGCAGCTCGGGCAGCTCGAGAAGATCGCCGGCGCGCCGCTGCTTGAGCGCACGCCCGGCCAGGCACGGTTCGATCTCACCCCGGAGGGCGCGCTCCTCGCCGCGCACGCCGAGGCGATCCTCCACCAGCTCGACGCCGCCGCGGCGGACGTCGAGGCGGTCGTGCGGCCGCGCGCCGAGCTGCGCGTCGGCGGCGCACGCCACGGCGTCGACCGGCTCGTCGTCGACGCGCTCCGCAGGCTCGGCGGCCCCCGCGCCGGGCTGCAGGTCGCGCTCGACGGCAGCGCGGACGAGTGCGAGGGGGTGAGCTCCGGCATCCTCGACGCCGCCTTCGGCGAGCTGCCGCTGCCCGCGGGCCCGTTCGCGTGGTCCGAGCTGCTCGCCGACCCGCACGTTCTCGTCGTCCAGGCCGGCTCGCTGCTGGCCCGCCGCCGCACGCCGCTCACGCCGCGCGACCTCGCCGCCGTCCCGCTCCTGCTCCCCAACGGGACGACCGCGTCGCTCGTCGAGCGGCGGCTGCGGGCCGAGGGCCTCGAGGCGCAGGTGGTCCTGCGCTGCGACGGGCCGGCGACCGCGCAGCGCCTCGCCGCGGCCGGCGTCGGCGCGGCGCCGATGCCGCGCCTGGCGGTCGACACGTCCGACACGTCGGTGGAGCTGCTCGACCTCGCCGACTGGATGCCGGCGCGCAGGCTCGCGCTGTTCTGGCACGCCGGGCGCCGCGCGGTGCCCGGGCTGCGCGCGCTGCGCCGCGCGCTCGAGGCGGTCGCGGCGCCCGCGCCCGAGCCGGCCCCGGCTCCGCCCGTCGCCGCCCCGCCCGCGGCGGCCGTCCGCGACCGCGACGAGCTGCAGGTGGCGTGATGCCCGCCCGGGACCGCTGGATGGGCGTCGAGATCCGCCACCTCGAGGCGCTGGCGGCGATCGCGCGCGAGGGCTCGTTCCGCGGCGCCGCCCACGCCCTCGGCTACGTGCAGTCGGCGATCAGCCAGCAGCTCGCCCAGCTCGAGCGGCTCGTCGAGGCGCGCCTCGTCGACCGGTCGCCGGGCAACGGCCCGCTCGAGCTGACCGACGCGGGGAGGGTGCTCCTCGACCACGCCGAGGACATCCTGGCGCGCTACGAGCGCGCGCACTGCGAGCTCGCCGCGCTCGCGGACGGCCGCGCGGGCGCGCTGCGCGTCGGCATGCCGCAGTCGGTCGCGACCCGGCTGCTGCCCCAGCTCCTGCCGCCGTTCCTGCGCCGCTGCCCGGGCGTCCAGCTCGTCCCGACCGAGTCGGCGAGCGACGCGACGCTGGCGGCCGGCCTGTACCGCGGCGAGCTGGACCTGGCGTTCTGCGATCTGCCGCTCGGCGAGGGACCGCTCGACGGCGAGCACCTCATGGAGGACCCGATCGTGCTCATGGTGGCGGTGGGCGCCCCCCTCGCCCGCCGCGCCGACCCTCCCTCGGTGCGCGAGCTCGACGGCGAGCCGCTCATCGCCTACGGCGGATGGCGCGGACAGCCCGCGCTGAACCGCTGGCTCGAGGACCACGGCGTCACGCCGCGGATCGCGTTCCGCTCAGACCACAACGCGACCGTCCAGGGCCTGGTCGCGGCGGGGATGGGCGTGGCGCTCGCGCCGCTGCTGGCCGTGGACCCGGCCAACGAGCGCACCGTCGCGGTGCGCCTACGCCAGGAGCCGCCGGCGCGGACGCTCATGCTCGCCTGGAACGGCGAGCGCGAGCCGTCGCCGGCGGCCCTCGCGTTCCGCGAGATCGCGCGCACGGTCTGCCGGACGCAGGAGACGACGGCGCGGCGGGTGCTGCAGCCGGCCTAGTCCGGCATCCGCGCTGCGCGGACCGCCCGGCCGGGGCTCGCGTCGCCGCCGGCCGCCAGCAGCGGCCCGAGCGCGTCCCGCGTGTTGACGCCGAGCTTGCGGTACGCGCCGCGCAGGTGCCAGTCGACGGTCTTGCGCGTCACGAACAGGGCCTCGGCGATCTCCCGGTTCGTGCGGCCCTCGGCGGCCAGCCGGGCGACGCGCAGCTCGCCCGGCGTCAGCGCCGCGACGCCGGTGCGGGCGGCCCGGCGCGGGCGCCCGCCGGCGGCGACGACCTCCGAGCGCGCCTGCTCGACCAGCGCGGTCGCGCCCGCGCGGTCGGCGACCGCCATCGCCTCGCGGAGCGTCTCGATCGCCGCCTTCGGCCCGCGCTGCCGGCGGACGACCGACCCGAGCGCCAGCAGCGCCTCGGCGCGCGCGACGTACGCCGGCGAGCGCTGCGCCGCCTCGACCGCGCGCTCGAGCCACGGCAGCCCGGCGTCGCCCGGCTCGATCAGCCCGCGGGCCCGCGCGGCGACGGCGATCGCGCGCGGCGCCCCGTAGCGCTCGGCCAGCTCGAGCTCCTCACCGGCCAGCTCGCGGGCGCGGTCCAGGTCGCCGAGCCGTGCGAGCGCGAGCGCGGCGGGCGAGCGCCAGGCGAACAGCGCCGGATTGAGCATGCCGAGCGACTCGAGCATCCCGCCCGCCCGCACCGCCTGGTCGTAGGCGTCCTGCGGCCGTCCCGGCAGCGCGAGCGCGGCGCGGGCGAGCCAGAAGGCGGCCCACAGCGGCGACCGATGCGCCGCGTCGGCGTGCTCGGGCGGGATCTCGACCAGACGCCCGGCCGCCTCGGGCTCGTCGCGCAGCATCCAGCACCGGGCGAGCAGCGCGCGCGCCGTCGGGCCGTAGAAGTCCCAGCCGAGCGGCTCGACCTCGAGGGCCAGCTCCAGGTCGCCCGCCGCCTCGGGGATGCGCCCGTGGTGGTAGAGCATCGCGCCGCGCAGGTAGCTGGCGTTCGCGAACGCCAGCGGCTGGCCGAGCCGCGCGGTCTCGGCGACGAGCGCGTCGCAGACCTCCTCGGCGAGCGCGAACTCGTCGCTGTGGCTCAGCGCCCCGACGAGGTGCGAGAGCGCGGGGTGCGTGGCGCCGCCGTCGGCGACGAGCGCGCCGCCGCCCCAGGCGCGCACGGCGAGCGCGACGCCGCGCTCGCGGTCGGCGGCCGAGAAGACGTCCCCGGTCGACAACGCCAGGAGCAGGAGCCGCTCGCCGAGCGTGTCCGGCTCGCGCGACCGGTCCAGCAGCGGCGCGACGCCCGCGAGCGCCGCGTCGCGCATCGCGGGATCCCACATCGCGGCGAGCGCCCGGCCCGCGCGCAGCTCGTGCGCGAGCGCGTCCTCGCGCTCGCCGGCGAGCGCGACGCCGCGCTCGAACGCGGCCGCCGCCTCGGCCGGGCGGCCCTGCGTGTGGTGGAACCGGCCCAGCTCGGCGAGGACCTCGGCGCCGTCGCGGGCGCCGAGCTCGCCGACCAGCCCCTCGAGGCGCTCGATCCCGGCCTCGAGGCCCGCGGCGAGCTCGGCGCGGCCCAGCTCGACCGTCATCGCCCGGCGCTCGTCGTCGCCCGCCGGCTCGTCGAGCGCGCGCTGCAGGCACCTGACCGCGGCGCCCGGCGCGCCCTGCGCGACGTTGTGGGCGGCGGCGCTGCGCAACGCGGCGACCGCCCAGTCCGCGCGCGCGGGCGGCGCGGACAGGAGCTGGGCGGCGATCTGCTCGTCGCGCGCGCCGGCCTCGTGCAGCACCGCCGCCGCGCGCGCGTGCAGGCGTCCGCGCTCGGCCGCGCCGAGGTCGTCGTACACCGCCGAGCGCAGGAGCGGATGCGCGAACGCCAGGCGCCCGTCCGGCGCGAAGATGCCCGCCTCCGACAGCGCGGCGGCCGCGTCGACGACCGCGTCGGCCGACGCGATCCGGGCGACGGCGGCCAGGTGTTCGGGATCGGCGCCGTCCCCGCCGAGGACCGCGGTCGCGCGCGCGACCTCGACGGCGCCGGCCGGGAAGCGCGACAGCCGGACGACGACCGACCGCAGGACGCCCTCGGGCGTGATCGCGTCGATCGCCGGCGCCATCTCACTCGTCGGCGCGATCTGCTCGTCGGCGAGCGCGAGGAGCAGTTCGTTCAGCAGGAACGGGACGCCGCCCGTCGCTCGCGCGCAGCGGGCGCAGAACTCCTCGGCCGCGCCGGCGTGGGCGGCGCGGACGATCGCGGCGACGCCGTGCTCGGTCAGCGGGGCGGGGGTGAGCACCGTCGCGGCGGGGTGCCGCGTGAGGGCGGTGACCTCGGGCCGCTCCGGCGCGGGCTCGCCGGTGCGGAGCGCGACGACGAGCACGACCGGCAGGTCGGCGATGCGCTGGGCCAGGAACGAGAGCAGGCGCAGCGACGCGGTGTCGGCCCAGCGGACGTCGTCGACGACGAGCGCCAGCGGCCGGCGCTCGGCGAGGTTCGCGACGAGCCAGTGCAGCCCGTGCACGAGCGAGAACACCGCGTTCGGGTCGCTCGACAGCCGGGTCCATGCCCGGCCGTCGAACAGCTCGGCGGCGATGCCCGCGACGCCTTCCAGGAGCGCGGCGCGCTCGCCGGCGCCGGCGCGGCGCATCCGGACCTCGAGGAGCTGGAGCGCGACGCCGAACGGAAAGCTCTCCTCGGCCTCGGTGCCGCACGCGGTGAGCACCTCCAGGCCGCGATCGGCCGCGATCGCCTCGGCCTCGCCGAGCAGGCGCGACTTGCCGATCCCGGCGCGGCCCTCGACCACGAGGAGGCGTCCTGCCCCTCCGGCCGCGGCCTCGATCCCGTCGTGGATCGCCTCGACTTCCGTGTCGCGCTCGACGAGCGGGGCGCTCGCAGGGCCAAGGCGCGTCATGTGCACTGGGCGGGGAGGCTACGGATTCCGGAGGATCGGCGCCGAGGTTGGCGCGTCGGCGTCCTCGAAAACCCTAGGTGGGGGTGCCTGGTGACGCGGCGCGCGCGGTCCGCGAGCGTGCCTGCTCCGTGTCCCGCCACGTCCATCGGATCCTGCTCGAGCTCGACGACGGCGCGACCCCGGTCACGGGCCGCGTCTGCCCGGAAGGCGCCGAGCCCCGCCCGTTCGTCGGCTGGACCGCGCTCATCAGCGCGGTGCTCGCCGCGACCGCCCGCCCCGCCGACGTCCTCACGGAGGAGACGCCGTCCCCATGACCCGCCTGACCGTGCTGCTCGCCGCCGTCCTCGCCCTCGCCGCGCCGGCCGCCGCGTCCGCCGCGGAGCGGTGGCTCGACGCGGAGACCGTCGCGTCGTGGGCGTCGAGCTCGAGCGCGTCGCACGTCGCGTCCGGTCTCGACGCCGACGGCGGCGCGGTGCTCGTCGCGACGACGCCCGGCAACCGGCTCGTGGCCTACGAGCGCGTCCCGGGCGGGGCGTGGGAGGGCCCCGTCGACGTCGGCCCGGGCAGGGGCGACGTCCGGCTCGCCGTGGGAGCGGGCGGCACGGCGGCCGTGCTCGTCAAGGACGATCCCTCGATGAACGCGTCGTTCGTCGTCTACGTCCGCTCCCCGGACGGGACCTGGAGCTCGCGCACGGCGCCCGGCGGCGCGACGACGATCCCGAGCTCCCGCGTCGCGGTCGGCGCGGACGGGCAGATCGCGATCGCCTACAACGACTGGTACGAGGACCGCCCGTTCGTCTACGAGCGCGGCGCGGCCGGCACGTGGGACCTCTCGCCCAAGCGGCTCGACGACGTGGCCGTCGGGCCGGTCGACGTCGGCATCGACGGCGACGGCTCGGTCACCGTCGCGTGGGCCCGGGACGTCGCGGTGTACGCGGGCCGGCAGGCGGAGATCATGGCCGCCGGGCGCGCGCCGGGCGCCGGGTGGCCGGCGATCGTCACGCCGGCGAAGGTCGCGCAGACGCGTGTGCTCTCGCACGCCGACAACCCGAGCACCGCCGTCACCGACCTGGCGCTCGCCGCCGGCGCGGACGGCGACGTCGTGATCGCCTGGAGGGACGCGGGCTACTCCTGCAGCGGGACCTGCTCGTACGGCGTCGCGCACGCCGTCGCGCGGACGCCGGAGGGCGCCTGGGGCGCGCCGGAGCGGATCTCGGACCTCGCCGCGAATACGGGGAAGGTGCGCGTCGCGGTCGACGCCGGCGGGGACGCGACCGTCGCGTGGACGTACGAGAACCCGACCGACACGTCGCTGCACTACGCCGACCGCGGGCGCGACGACGCGACGTGGACCGCGGGCGCGCTCGACCTGCCGGGCTACGCCGGCCTGAAGCCGTCCGTGCCGGGGTTCGAGCTCGACGTCAACGACGCCGGCGACGCGGTCGCCGCGTGGACGATCGACCAGAACGGGGGCGGTCAGGCGTTCGCCCACGCGATGGCGTCGGTCCGCCCGGCCGGCGGCGCGTGGGAGCTCGAGACGCTCGAGCACAGCGCGACCCGCGACCCGGTGCTGCGCAACGCGACGGCCGCGGTCGACGCGGACGGCAACGTCCTGGCGGGCTGGCAGGCCAACGGCTCGAGCCCGAGCTCGTACGCGGCCCGGACCGCGATCTTCGACGCCGCCGGGCCGCGGATCACGGCCGCGACCGTGCCCGACGGCGGCCAGGTCGGCCAGGAGCTGTCGTTCTCCGTACAGGCCTCCGACATCTCCGGGCCGCTCGCCGACGAGGACGTCGCCTGGACGTTCGGCGCGGGCCAGGGCGGCGCGACCGGCATGGCGGTCACGCACACCTACGACGCGCCGGGGACCTACACGGTGAGCGTGCAGGCGACCGACGCCTCCGGCCTGTCGACGACGCGGACGTGGCCGGTCGTGATCTCCGACGCCCCGAACGTCGCGCCGACCGCCGACTTCACGGTGGCGCCCGCGACCGTGCAGACCGGCGAGACGGTCGCGTTCGACGCCCGCGCGTCGGACGATCCGGACGGCACGATCGTCGCGTACGAGTGGGACTTCGACGGCGACGGTGGCCGGCCGCCGATGACCGACTGGGACCACGACGGCGACCCCGGGACGCCCGACGTGCCGCTCGGTGACGAGGTCGAGCTCGCGTTCTCCCGCGCCGGCGAGTACCCGGTCCGGCTGCGCGTGCGCGACGACGACGGGGAGTGGAGCGCGCCGGTCGAGCGGCCGGTGACAGTCACCAACCGCCTGCCCACCGCCTCGTTCACCGCGCCCGCGGAGGCCGAGACCGGCGAGGAGGTCACGCTCGACGCGTCGGCGTCCTCCGATCCGGAGGGCACGTCGCTCGTCTACGAGTGGGACCTCGACGGCGACGGCCCCGACGCCGCGTTCACCGCCGCGGCGGTCGAGAAGCCGGTCTTCGCGACCGCGGGCGCGCGGACCGTCCGGCTGCGCGTGCGCGACGAGGACGGCGGGTGGAGCGCGCCCGCCGAGCGGACGGTCACGGTCACCGAGCCGGACGGCGGGGCCGGCCCGGGCACCGAGCCCGGCACGCCGGACGCCGGCGGCGGCGCGAAGCCCGCCCCGCCGCGGCAGGACCCGCCGCCGAGCGGCCCGCCCGCCGCGCCGAGCCCGCCGCCGGCGCAGGCGCCGAGCGCCCCGGACCCGACCGCCGGGCTGAAGCTCGCCGCGCCGCCGTTCACGATCGTCTCGTCGGTGCGCCGCCGCGCGGTCCCGAGCGTCGTGAGCATGCCGGTCGACCGCGCCCGTGAGGTCCTCGACGCGCGCCACTACGTGCGGTACGCGATCGACTGGGTGCACAAGAAGCCGAGCCGGGGCAGCTTCGTCATCGGCGACGTCGTCTCCCAGTCGCCCGCCGCCGGCGAGGTCGAGGACTCGGCGATCGGCGACTTCCTGCGCATGCGGCTCTCGGTCTACGCCGGGCCGCGCAACCGCAGCAAGGAGTGCGCGGCCGGCTTCCGCAAGGAGCTGCCGGGCACCGACTTCGACCTCGGCCACGACCTCGTCGACGAGGCGCGGTGCGTCGCGGTCGACGACATCGACTTCCGGCTCAGCGGCGACGAGGGCGTCCCCGAGATCGCGAAGGCGAAGGTCGGCCGCGCCCGGCGCGGCGGCCGCGAGCTCGACCTGACGGTCGACGTGCCGCGCGACGACGACCAGCACGACCTGTTCCTGGTCATGAGCGAGTACAAGCCGGGCAACCTGCACACGTTCGGCGACGACTGGGCGCTGACCGTCGGCAAGAACAACTGCTTCCGCGTGCAGGTTTTCGACCGCGACCGGGCGCTGATCCAGCACGCGGAGGTGCGCCTCGACGCGTCCGACGCGGGCGCCGCCGACCCGCCGCGGCTGCTGACCGACGCGAACGGCGAGGTGCGGTACTGCGCGGGCTCGAAGCACCCGGTCAAGCCGGCGAAGGCGGCGACGATGGACATCGTCGCGTTCGCGACCGGGCGCAACGGCGAGACCCTGTTCGGCGCGAGCCGCGTCAAGGCCGTCACGCGCAAGGGCGACTACCGCACGCCGTCGGGCCGCCAGGTGCAGCTCTCGACCGGCCGGTACGCGAAGACCGCGTCGGTGCGGGCGCGCGCGGCGTTCGACCTCGGCGGGTGGCTCGGATCGGCGTGGGCCACGATCGCGACGCCGTTCAAGGCCCTCGGCGACGGGATCGGCGCGGGCGCGAGCGCGATCGGCGCGGCGTTCCGGCAGGGCGGCTGGGCGAGGACCGAGGAGGCGCTCGGCGTCGTGCCGGGGAACCTCAACCCCGGCGGCGTCCTGTCGCCGAAGGCCGGCGTGATCTCCGCGGGCGCGGGCAACGTGATCGCCGCGGGCGCGGGGAACGTGATCTCGGCCGGCGCGGGGAACGTCATCTCCGCGGGCGCGGGGAACGTCATCTCGGCGGGCGGCGGGAACGTCATCTCCGCCGGCGCGCTGAACTTCATCCAGAGCGCGCTGAGCTTCCTGCGCGGCTCGGGTCACGTGATCTCCGCGGGGGCGGGCAACGTCATCTCCGCCGGTGCGGGGAACGTCATCTCGGCGGGAGCGGGGAACGTCATCGCCGCGGGCGGCGGGAACGTCATCTCCGCTGGTGGCGGCAACGTGATCTCCGCCGGCGCGGGCAACGTGATCTCGGCCGGCGCGGGCAACCTCACGGCGCGCGCCGCCCAGGCCGGCCAGGGCGCTCAGACCGGGTTCCGGGCGACCGCGCGGGGCGTCGTGCTGAGGCTCTCGAACCCGTCGAAGGGCGCGGAGGTCCCGGTCGGGACCGGCGTGATCCTGCTCGGCGAGGGGGAGTTCGCGGTGGGCGTGAAGGACGCGCGCAAGAGCGACGTGCTGCAGCTCTCCGACGACGTGTGGGTGCTGCGCCAGCCGCCCGCCGGGGAGCGCTGATCGCCGTCCTGCGTCGTCCACGCCGGCCGGCCGGCCGCCCGCGGTGACGGTGTGAGATCAAGCTCACCGCCCGCGCGCGTGGGGCGGCGGCAGGAGACCGCGGACGTCGCCGGGCAATGCCCGGCGCGCGCGGCTGTAGCGCTGGATCGCCGTGGCCCGCCGGATCCCGAGCTCGGCGGCGATCCGCGCGAACGACCGGCCCTCCAGCCGTCGCTCGACGACCTCCCGCTGCCCGCGCGGAAGGCGTCTGACGGCACGGGCCAAGGTCAGGTCCTGCTCGCGCTCGACGATCTCGCGGCCGAAGTCGGACGCGACACCCAGCTCGTCGGCGGATCTGAGCGCCTGGTCCTCGCGGCGCCTGCGGGCGAGGTGGTCGAGGCTCTTGAGCAGCGCCTTGCGCAGATAGCCGGCAATCCTGGCGCGGTCGGGCTCGCCGTGCGGGCCGGCGAAGGCGCTCGGCTCGCGTTCGGCCAAGCGCCAGGCAGCGATCGCCGCCTCGGCGCGCACGTCGGCAACCGCGGCACTGTCCAGAGCGCTCGCGGCAGGCACCGGTAGGAGCTCGACGATCTCGAGCGCGAGCGCGCAGACGCGCTCAGCGTGATCCTTGCTTCGTCCGTTCATCGGCCGGCCGAGCCGGCGCCACCCCCGCGAACGTGGGCCACGGAACGCTCGCGTCAGGACGTACACCAGAAGGCCGGTGCGGTAACGCACTAGTCTCGGGACGTGTCATGTCGGCACGGGCGCCACTGGCAGAGCGGGCGATCTTCCTCGTCGACGCCCACCCCCTCGACTCGCTCGTGGCGGCACTGGCACTCAGGGTGCGGGAGGCGGCGCTCGTCCACTGCGCGGCGCAGGCACACGTCGCGGATGCGCTGAAGGCCCGTCTGGCACGGCACGGGATCGCGGCGGCCCTGCACGAGATTCCGGTCGAGCCGGCCGAGCGTGACGCGCTGGCTCTGCTCGAGCGTCTCGGGCCCGGCTGGTACCTCGACCACACGGGGGGCATCCCGGGAGCCGCGGCGGTGCTGAGCCGTGCGGCCGCGCAGGTGGGCGTGACCGCCGACCGGTCGTTGCGGCTCGACGAGGAGCGGCGCTGCCTGCGCTTCGACGACGGGACCGTCATCCCGATCAGCGCGACGATCGGCGACCGCCAGGTCGACGTCGACGACGTGCTCGAGCTGGCCGGCCTGCGGCGGGTCGCCACCCGCGACCGGCCCGCCGATGCGGTGGTGCTCGACGCGGCACGATGGCTCGCGCGGCGCGATCCGTCTGGCCGGCGGGCGGTGAACGCGGCTGGCTCCCGCCGTGGGATCGATGCCGAATGGCTCGAGGCACACGCCCCGCGCACCCTCGCCGCCGCGGTGCGTGCCGATCCGGACCGCGACTGGTTCGAATACCTCAAAGGCACGTGGCTCGAGGACTTCACCGCGATCGCCGTGGAACGGGCCGCGCGAAGGCTCGGGATCCGCTCGGTCGTCGCGACCGGGCTGCCGCTCCAGCGGACGGCCGACGGCGGGCAGCTGGAGATCGACGTGCTCGCGCTCGTCGGCCATCGCCCGCATGTCATCTCGTGTACCGCCAGTTCAGACGCCGACGACAGCGCTCGCCCCAAGGCGTTCGAGGCCGAGCGGCGAGCCTGGCAGCTCGGTGGTCCGGTCGTGCGCCCGGCGGTCGTCGCGCGCATCGGCCGACGCGCGACTGAGACGATCGAACGCCACTTCCGCGATCCGTCCGAGCCGCATCGCAGCACCGAGCGCACGGTCTTCGGCGACCGCGAGATCCGCGCCTGGCCGGACGGTGGCGGGATGACGGCATGGCTCGCGGCGGGGTTGGCGCTCGGGCCGGACGCGACGAGCGCGTGAGCGCCCGCCCGGCGCACCGCGTGTCACATCAGCGGCGCCGGAGCGGTGGAGGAGATGATGAGCACCGATCTCATGTCCACTTCCGGCGGTGCGACCCCGGAGTCGCGCTGCGCGTGCCGGTACGAGCCGCCTGTGCGAGCGGAGCCGCCGACCCTCGACGACCTTGCGATCGACCTCACCCGTTCGGCGACCGAGGGCCGGCTGACGCCGTCCATCGGCCGCGAGACCGAGATCGCGCTCGTGCTCGACCTGCTCGCTGCGCATCGCCCGGCGGAGATCAGCCTCGTGGGCCCGGCCGGGGCCGGCAAGCTCGGCATTGCCGAGGGCGTCGCGCAGGCACTCGCCGCCGGACGCGCCGCGGCGGGCGCGCCGCGCGCGCTCCTGCACCTGCCGGGCCACCGCATCGAGAGCACGATCAGCGGCGGTCTGCGTGGTATCGGGCGCCTGGTGCGCGAGGCCCGCGCTCGCGATGCCGTGCTCGTCGTCAGCGATATGCACGAGTTCGAGCGCCCGTACGACCGAGGCGCGTCGCAGGCGCAGCGCGATCTGTGGACCGCGCTCGAACGGGAAGACGCGACGGTGATCACGACGTACGACGCCTCGGCCTCCGGCACCGGGAGGGCCGCGGCACATCCGCTCCTGCGGACCGTCCCCGTCTCACCGCTCGGGGACGCCGAGCTGCGTCGGGTCACGCGCGCCGTCGTGCAGCGCTCGATGCCGGCCGGCGCCCCGATGGCGTCACGGGCGATGGTCGACGAGGCGACACGGCTGTGCTTGGAGCACGATCGCGAGCATCTGCTGCCGGACCTGGCGCTGCAGACGCTTCAGCTCGCCGCGGTTCGCACCCGCGGCCGCCGCGCGCGGCGGGCCACCGTGAGGCGGGCGTTCGCCGACCTCACCGGCATCGTCGAGCGCCCGCGCGTCGAGGTCTCGAGCCACGATCGGCGGGCGGCGCGCATCGCGGGACTCGCCGACCGGCTCCGGACCCGGGTCGTGGGTCAGGACCACGTCATCGATCAGGTCGTCGACCGGCTGGCGCTGGGCATGCTCGACTTCGGGGTGCGCCGGCATCGCCCGGCCGGTGTCCTGTTGTTCGCCGGGCCGACCGGCGTGGGCAAGACCGAGCTCGCCCGGGCGCTGGCTCGAGAGCTCTACGCCGACGAGGACGCCCTCGTGCGGCTCGACATGTCCGAGTACTCCTCCCCCCACGACGTGTGGAAGCTCATCGGTCCACCCCCCGGGATCGTGGGCCACGGTCGCGAGAGCACGTTGCCGGCCGCGCTCAGCCGCCGCCCGCGGCGGCTCGTCCTGCTCGACGAGATCGAGAAGGCGCACGATGCGGTACACCGGCTGTTCCTCCAGGTCTTCGACGAGGGGCGGCTGACCGACGCCACAGGGGACGTCGTGTCGTTCTCGGAAGCGACGGTCGTGATGACGACGAACGCGCTCGCCGACCGCCCGCGCGCAGCCGTCGGGTTCGCGGGCGGCGAGCCGCTCAGCGACCCGGTCGAGTCTTTCCAGGGCGTGTTCCCGCCCGAGCTCGTCAACCGGATCGACGCGATCTGCGCGTTTCGCCGGCTGGACCGCGACGACGCGGCCCGCATCGTTCGCGACGTCCTGCTCCCGCGCTGGCAGGCCGATCACCCGTCGATCACCGTGCGGGTCGGCGACGACGCGGTCGCGCTCGTCGCACAGCAGGGCTACAGCCCGTCGCTCGGCGCGCGCGAGCTCGAGCGGACACTCGAGCGCGCAGTGCTGCTGCCGGTGGCGCGCGCGGTCCTCGCGGGCGCGGGCAACCGGCTGGATGTCGGCGTCGAGGACGGCGCGGTCGTCGTCCGGCCCGCCGCGTCGTGATCCGCGGCGGGCGGGCCGATCTCAGGCGCTCGCGGCGCCGGCGGTCGTGCGCGTGTCGCTGTAGTCGTAGAAGCCGCGGCCGGTCTTGCGGCCGTGGTGGCCGGAGACGACCATGCGCTTGAGTAGCGGCGGCGGCGCGTACTCGGGGCGCTTGAACTCCTCGTACAGCGAGTCGCAGACGGCGTACAGGACGTCGAGGCCGATGAAGTCGCAGAGCGTGAGCGGCCCCATCGGGTGGCCGCAGCCGAGCTTCATGCCCTCGTCGATGTCGTCGCGGCTGGCGAAGCCCTCCTCGTACATGCGGACGGCGGCCATGAGGTACGGGACGAGGAGCATGTTGACGATGAAGCCCGACCGGTCCTTCGTGCGGATCGGGCGCTTGCCGATCTGCTCGGCGAACGCGCTGGCGCGGACGACGGTGTCGGGGCTCGTGTCGAGGCCGACGACCACCTCGACGAGCTTCATGACCGGGACGGGGGAGAAGAAGTGCAGGCCCAGGACGCGGTCGCGGTGCTCGGTCCAGGAGGCGATCTGGGCGATCGGGATCGACGAGGTGTTCGTCGCCAGCAGCGCGTCGCGCCGCGCGACCTTCTCGAGCTGGCGGAAGAGCTTGCCCTTGACGCCGGCGTCCTCGACGACCGCCTCGATGATCACGTCGCGGTCGGCGAGCGCGTGGAGGTCGGTCGTCCAGGTGATCCGATCGAGCAGCGCCGACGCGGCCGCGTCGTCGAGCTTGCCCCTGCGCACCGCGGTGGCGACCGACTGCTCGATCCGCTCGCGCGAGCGGTCGAGCGGCTGGCGCTGCGGCTCCTGCAGCACGACGTCCAGGCCGGCGCGGGCGGCGGACTCGGCGATGCCCGAGCCCATGAAACCGGCGCCGACGATCCCTACTCGCTCTACCTCACCCATGCTGTGCACCTGCTGTCCGGGGACGTGTCTCGGAGAGAGACGGTACCGAATACGCGGTCTTCCTACTATCTGACGTCCACGTATCTCGCCGGCTGCCCACGACGCTCACGTCCGTGGCGCGTCGCCCGAGGCCAGCCAGCGGTGGACGAGCGACACCGCCATCGCGCCGTCGCCGACCGCCGAGGCGACGCGCTTGACCGAGCCGCGACGGATGTCGCCCGCGACGAAGACGCCGGGCCGGCTCGTCTCGAGGAACATCGGCTCGCGCCCCAGCGGCCAGTCGCCGAGCGCGCCGTCGTGGGCGAGGTCGGGCCCGGCGACGATGTAGCCGCCCGGGTCGCAGTGCAGCCAGCGCCGGACGGCGAGCGTCAGCGGCGCGCCGCCGATGAGGACGTAGAGCGCGTCGGCCTGCACCGCGGACCGCCCCTCCGGGCCCGTGACGGCGACCTCCTCCAGCCACCGGTCGCCGTGCGCCTCGGCGACCTGCGTCCGGACGCGCACGGCGATCCGCGCGTGCTCCTCGATCCGCTCCACGAGGTACTGCGACATCGAGCCGCCGAGCCGCTCGCCGCGGCACAGGAGCGTGACCTGCGCGCCCGCGTCGGCGAGGTGGATCGCCGCCTGCCCGGCGGAGTTCGCGCCGCCCACGACGACGACCCGGCGGCCGCGGTACATCGGCGCCTCGCCGGGCGCCGAGCCGTAGAAGACGCCGCGCCCGATGAGCTCCTCGACGCCGGGCGCCTCGAGGCGCCGGTAGACGACGCCGCCGGCGACGATCGCCGCCCGCGCGCGGACCGTCGCGTCGCTGGCGAGCGTGACCTCGACGCCGCCGCCGTCCTCCGACTGTGCCGACACCGTCCCGGCGCCGACGAGGATCTCGGCGCCGAAGCGACGCGCCTGCTCGTGCGCCCGCGCGGCGAGCTCCGCGCCGGTGATCCCGTCCGGGAAGCCGGGGTAGTTCTCGATCCGCGAGCTCGTGCCCGCCTGGCCTCCGGGCGCGTCGGTCTCGGTCACGAGCGTGCGCAGGCCCTCGGACGCCGCGTACACCGCGGCCGTGAGGCCCGCCGGGCCGGCCCCGGTGATGACGACGTCGTACACGTCGTGCTCGGGGGTCGTCGGCAGCCCCGCTCCCGCGGCGAGCGCGGCCTGCCAGCGACGCGAGGCGCGGAAGTGCCGCCGGACCTCGGGGTCGGGCTCGCGCCCCGGCGAGCGGGCGAGCTCCACCTCGGGCGCCGTCGGCGCCCGTCGGCTCACCCACCGCTCGGGCCCTTCGAGCCGCGTCCCGTCGGGGAAACACGGCGAGCGGCAGGCGCGCCGGCGCGAGCGCCTCGGCGGAGAGCAGGCCCGCGATCGGGTCGCGGTCGACGTCGATCCAGCGCAGCGAGACGTCGTTGCGCTGGAGGAACGTACGCGCCGCGTCCGCGGCGGGCTCCCCGAGCCGCCCGAACAGCGTGACCGGCGCCGGTGCGGCGATTCCCATCTGCGCAGTCTGCCGGACCCGGCGGCCGTCCGCCGGGCCTGGACGCGACGCCGCCGGCGCGGTCGTACAGCGGTCCAGGTTCTTGACCGTCGGGGAGGGGGGCGAGATCGTGCCGCCCGCACCCTCGTGGGGGTGCATCTATCGTCCCGCCCAGGAGTCGCCGTCCGTCATGGAAGACGTCGTCGTGCGCCGCCGGCCCGGCCGGCGTCGCGCTCACGATCCCGAGCAGCTCGTCGTCACCACGATCGCCGAGCACGCCGAGTCGCTGCTGCGCGTCGCGCGCCGCTACTCGGCGTGCCAGGCCGACGCCGAGGACGGCTACCAGCGGGCGCTCGAGATCTTCGTCAAGCAGGCGCACCGCCTCGACCCGGGGCGGGCGCACAAGTGGCTCCACACCGTGGTCAAGCACGAGTGCCTGGCCGTGCGCGAGCAGCGTGCGCGGTACGTCGGCGTCGACGAGGAGACGCTGGAGGCCCTCGACGACGGGCGGTGGGCCGCGTCGGTGGAGGACCGGTCCGAGCGGTTCGACGAGCTGACCCGCGCCGCCGAGGCGCTGCGGCGCCTCAAGCCGCAGGAGGCCACTGCGCTCGTGCTCAAGGCGCAGGGCCTGTCGTACAACGAGATCGCCGACCAGGAGGGGTGGACCTACACGAAGGTCAACCGCTGCATCACCGAGGGCCGGCGCGCGTTCCTGGCCCGGTTCGAGGGGCTGCGATCGGGCGCCGAGTGCGAGCGCTGGCTGCCGGTGCTGGCGGCGATCGCCGACGGCGAGGCGACGGCCGAGCAGCTCGTCGACGCACGCCCGCACCTGCGCAACTGCTCGGGATGCCGGGCCGCGCTGGCCGGGATGCAGCGCTCCGGTGCGCACGTCGCGGCGCTCGTCCCGCCGGTCTTCGCGGCCGGCGCCGGCGTGGGCGGCGGGCTGCTCGACCGCCTCGGCGAGCTGCTCGTCGGCGCGCAGGAGCGCGTCGTCGCGCCCGTCCTCAAGGCGCAGGGCGCGCTCGAGGCGGCGAGCGGGGCGAAGCTCGCGGCCGTCGCCGCCTCGACGGTCGCGATCGCCGGCGGCGGGGTGGCGGTGGAGCGTCACGCCTCGGCGGGCGACGGCGGCGCGCGCGGCGCGGCGGCGGTGAACAGCGCTTCAGCGGAGGCGCCCGCGTCTGTCGCGGCGACGACGCCCGTGGCGACGACGACGCCCGCCGCGACGACGCCCGCGAGCGCCGGGCGGGCCGCGGCGCCGGCGCCGGCTCCGCGAGGGCGCGGCGCGGCGCCGCGCAAGGCCACCGAGCCGCGCCGCGCGCGCCCCGCGGCCGACGTCCGCGAGGGGGCGGAGTTCGCCGCCGAGTCGCCGGCGCCGTCACGGCCGGCGGCGGCGCCGGCCACGGAGTTCGACCAGGCGCGGCCCGCGGCCCCGGCGCCCGCGCCGTCCGCGCGCGCGGGCGCCGCCTCGTCGGGGAGCACGGCCGCGCCGGCCCGCCCGCGGCCGGCCCGCGACGAGTTCGGCGGCGGCACGGCCGGCGGAGCGGCCGAGTTCGACCTCGCAGGAGGCTGAGGCCGGCCAGGCGTGCGTCCATGTCCTGTCCAGGTGCTGTACCGTCGGGCGGCGATGGGCACGGACGTCGGGCACACGCTGCGGATCGGAGAGCTGTCGCGGCGGACCGGCGTCAGCGCCGAGCTGCTGCGCGCGTGGGAGCGCCGCTACGGGCTGCTCGAGCCGGCGCGTACCGCGGGCGGGCTGCGGCTGTACTCGGCCGAGGACCATCGCCGGGTCGTCGCGATGCGGCGCGAGCTCGACGCCGGGCACTCGGCGGCCGAGGCGGCGCGGATCGTCCTCGCGGGCTCGGGCGCCGCGCCGGCCGGCGCGGCGGCGCCGCCGCCCGGCGCGCTCGACGAGGCGCGCGCCTCGCTCACCGCCGCGTTCGAGCGCTTCGACGCGCAGGCCGCCGACGCGATCCTCGACCGGCTCCTCGCCGCCTTCACCGTCGAGACCGTGGTGTCGGAGGTGCTCCTCCCGTACCTCGCCGAGCTCGGCGAGCGCTGGGAGCGCGGCGAGGCCTCGGTCGCGCAGGAGCACTTTGCCAGCAACGCGATCCGGGCCCGGCTGCTCGGGCTCGCGCGCGGCTGGGACCGCGGCGCGGGGCCGGTCGCCGTGCTGGCGTGCGCCCCCGGCGAGCAGCACGACCTGCCGCTGATCATGCTCGGCCTGTCGCTGCGCGAGCGCGGCTGGCGGATCGTCTTCCTCGGGGCCGCCACGCCGGCCGCGAGCATCGCCGAGACCGCAGACCGGATCGGACCGGCGCTCGTCGTCGTCAGCGCGACCGACCCGGCGGCGCTGCGGCGAGAGCAGCGCGCCCTCGCCGCGATCGGCACGCGCCACCGCCTCGCGGTCGGAGGCGCCGGCGCGCGGCCGGCCCAGGCGCGCCGCCTGAACGCCGAGATCCTCGACCCGCATCCGGTCGCGGCGGCCGCGGCGCTCCGGCCCTGAACGCGCCGGATTCCGCCGCCCGAAGGGTTGCAGGTTTACGCCGGCGTCCTAGACGGTAGTTGTACAGCACCTGTACATTGCCGTCCCACAAGGAGCGTCCCCACCATGAAGGTCCTCAGCACTCTCGCAGCAGTCCTGCTCATCGTCGGCGGCCTCAACTGGGGCCTGGTCGCACTCGCCGAGTTCGACCTGGTCGCGTGGATCACCGGCCAGGAGTTCGGTGAGGCGAACGCGATCAGCCGCATCATCTACGGCCTCGTCGGCCTCTCCGCGCTCTACGGCATCTGGCACCTGACGATGCGTGAGAGCGGCGAGCGCCACGGCATGCGCTCCGCTTCGGCGAGCGCCTGAGGCCGCCGCCCACCGTCCCGCCGCCGGCCCGCCCGGCGGCGGAACGTCACCCGTGCAGCCGCTCGGCCGGGCGGCCGTCGTCACCTGACCGGGTGACGGTCCCGCCCGCCCGGGCGCGCGCGAGCGACAGCGCCTGCTCGAGCTGCGTCCGCGACGTGATGCCGAGCTTCATGAACACCTTGCGCAGGTGGTACTCGACCGTGCGCGGGCTGATGAAGAGCTGCGCGCCGATCTCGGGATTCGAGAGGCCCTGGCTCGCGAGCCCGGCGATCTGCGCCTCCTGCGCGGTGAGGTCCTCCCGCGTGTCCGCGGTCCGCCGGCGCGCCCTCGCGCCCGTCGCCTGGAGCGACCGGCCCGCGCGGTCGGCGAAGGCGGCCGCGCCCATCGACTCGAACATCGCCTGCGCGGTGCGCAGGTGCTCGCGGGAGGCCGCGCGCCGGTTCTCCCGGCGCAGCCACTCGCCGTAGTGCAGGTGCGTCCGCGCCAGGGCCGCCCGCACGCCGGCCCGGCGCAGCCGCCTGAGCGCCTCGCGGAACAGCGGCTCGGGCGGCTCGTCCGCCACGAGCGCGCGTGCGGCCGCCTCGGTGCCGAGCGCCCAGTCGGTCCCGCTCGCGCGCGTGAGCGGGACGAGCTCCGCGAGGGCGCTCGCCGCGCGCTCGCGGTCGCCGCCGAGCGCCGCCGCCTCCACGAGTTCGACGAGCGCGAGCGTCGCCACGCCGAGCTCGTCGGGGTACTCGCGCGCCTCCTCCGCGGCGGCGCGCGCCGCGTCGAACCGGCCGAGGGCGTTGGCCAGGACGGCGCGCGCCCACTGCGTCGACGTGAGGAGCTGCCCGACGCCGTGATCGGCGAGCCGCTCGGTCGCGACCTCGATCGCCGCCTCGGTCGCCTCCACCCGGCCGGTCCACGCCGCCAGGCCGACGTCCCCGTACATGGCGATGATCCGGCGGTCGGTCGCGTCGCTCACCGACCGCACCTCGGCGTGCAGATCGGCCGCGACGTCCAGCTCGCCGGCCAGCAGCCGGTTGAGCAGCCGCAGCAGGAGCGCGATCGGCAGCACCCCGACCGCACCCTGCTCCTGCGCGCGGTCCACGAGCCGCGCCGACAGCACGTCCCAGCTCTCGAAGTCCAGGACGTTGAACGCCATCCGGCACGCGGTGGGCAGCCACTCGATCTCCTGCCGGACCGCGAGCTCCGTGGCCCGGAAGGACGCCAGCGCCGCCCGGACCCGCCGCGCGCCGGTGTCGAGGTCGTCGCCGAGCATGAGCGACATGCCGTCGATCAGCAGGTCCTCCGGCCCGCCGCCCGGCGGCGCCGTGCCGCGTGCGGCCGCCGCGACCGCTCGCGTCCCGCCGTCCTGGAAGCGCCCGGCGGTGAACGCCGCGTGGAACGCGTCGCGATACGTGTCGCGGGCGAGCACCGGGTCGAGCGGCGCGAGGCGCTCGGCGGCGTCGAGCAGCAGCGGGACCGCCTCGTCGATGCGGTAGGCGACGAACGCGAGCTGGCCGCGGAGCAGCGTGGCGCGGGCGGCGGCCAGCGGGTCGAGCAGGCCGGACGACTCGGCGAGCGTGAGATGGGCGAGCGCCTCGTCGAACGCTCCCGCCTCGAACTTCGCGTGGCCGCTCGCGAGCGCGCGCAGCGCGCGGCGCCGCGGGTCGAGCGTCAGCGCCGTCGCGCGCTCCAGGAACGCCGCGGTCGCCGGGCAGCCGCCGCGGACCGCCGCGCGGTCGGCGGCGCGCTCGAGCTCCTCGGCGACCGTCTCGTCCGGGCCCGGGGTCGCCTGGGCGCGGTGCCAGGCGCGGCGGTCGGGGTCGCGCTGCGGGTCGGTGACCTCGGCCAGCGCGGCGTGGACGGCGCGCCGCTCCTGCGGCGAGGCCGAGCGGTACACGCCCGAGCGCACCAGCGGATGGCGGAACGTGATCCGCGCGCCGACCTCGACGAGCCCGGCGTCCTCCGCGGGCCCGATCGCGTCGACCGGGATCCCCAGGCGCGCGGCCCCGGACCACAGCAGGGTCGGGTCGCCGAGCGGCTCGGCCGCCGCCAGCAGCATGAGCTGCTGCGTCGCCGGCGGAAGCGCCGCGACCTGCTCGCGATAGCACGCCTCGATGCGGCTCGGCAGCGGCAGGCCGAGGTCGAGGTCGCCCGCCATCCGCGCGGCGGTCAGGCCGCGCGGCAGCTCGAGCAGCGCGAGCGGGTTGCCGCGCGCCTCGGCCACGATCCGGTCGCGGACGCGCTCGTCCAGCGGGTCGGCGCCCGCCGACGCGAGCAGCGCGCGGGCGTCGGCGTCGCCCAGCCCCGCGAGCCGCAGGGCCGGCAGCCCGGCGAGCTCCGCGAGCTCCTCCTGGCCGTCGTCGCAGCGTTCGCCGAGCAGCAGGCCGACCGGGACGTCGCGGACGCGCCGGGCGACGAAGCCGAGGGTCTGCGCCGACGACCGGTCCAGCCACTGCGCGTCGTCCACGACGCACAGCAGCGGCCGCTCCTCGGCCGCCGCGGTCAAGAGCTCGAGCAGCGCGACGCCGACGACGAAGCGGTCCGGCAGCGTCGTGGCGGGGCCGCGGCCGAACGCACCCGTGAGCGCGTCACGCTGGGGCTCCGGGAGCTCGTCGATGTCGTCGAGCAGCGGCGCGCAGAGCTGGTGCAGGCTCGCGAACGGCAGCTCCATCTCCGACTCGACGCCGACCGCGCGCAGGACGGTGCAGCCGGTCGCCCGCTCGGCCGCGTCCCGGAGCAGCGCGGACTTCCCGATCCCGGCGGGCCCCCGCACGACGAGCACGGCGCTCCGCCCTCCTCGCACCTGGGCCAGCAATCGGTCGAGCGTCGCCTGCTCGCGTCCGCGGCCCCGCAGCACGGCCGCAGCGTACCCAGGGAGGCGCGCCCAGACCAGGGAGTCGGACTGGGGAGTCCCTGATGTGAGCGCGGCGGCAGCGGTGGATCCTCGCCCCACACCGACCACACCCGAAGGGGGCAACCAGATGCCGGAGATCACCGTCGGCCGGGAGAACTCGGCCCCGATCACCATCCACTACGAGGACGTGGGCGCCGGCCGCCCGGTCGTCCTGATCCACGGCTTCCCGCTCAGCGGCCGCTCGTGGGAGAAGCAGACCCTCGCGCTGCTCGACGCCGGCTACCGCGTCATCACCTACGACCGCCGCGGGTTCGGCCGGTCGAGCCAGCCGAGCACCGGCTACGACTACGACACGTTCGCCGCCGACCTGGATCGGCTCATGACCGAGCTCGATCTGCGCGACGCCGTGCTCGTCGGGTTCTCGATGGGCGGCGGCGAGGTCGCGCGCTACCTCGGCACGTACGGCTCCGAGCGCGTCAGCCGGGCGGTGTTCATGGCGGGCATCCCGCCGTACCTGCTCAAGACCGGCGACAACCCGCGCGGCGCGCTCACCGGCGCCGACGTCGACGGCATCGTCGAGTCGATCCGCAAGGACCGGCTCGCGTTCCTGACGTCGTTCTTCGCCGACTTCTACAACCTCGACGAGACGCTCGGCAAGCGGATCAGCGAGGAGGTCGTGCGCGACAGCTGGAACGTCGCCGCGGGCGCGTCGCCGGCCGGCACGATCGCGTCGCCGCACCAGTGGGTGGCCGACTTCCGCGCCGACCTGGAGAAGGTCGACGTCCCCGTGCTCGTCGTGCAGGGCGACGCCGACCGGATCCTGCCGATCGAGTCGACCGGCCGCCGGATCACGGAGTTCGTCCCCGGCGCCGAGGTCGTCGAGATCGCCGGGGCGCCGCACGGGATGCTCTGGACGCACGCGGACGAGGTCACCGAGGCGCTGCTGACGTTCCTCGACCGCGACCGGGCCGGCGCGCGGGTGACGCAGGCGGCCTGACCGACAGGCGCCGGCCGCGGGGCGCTCAGCTCCGCGGCCGGTCGTCGACCACGCCCTCGAGCGCCAGGATCCGGCGCAGGATCGCGAGCGTCGACGCGTAGGTCGAGTCCATGCCGTAGTAGTCCAGGCCGCGGGCGCCGAGCGTCCGCGCCTGCGTGTACGGCGTGTCCGAGGCGTAGTGGATGATCCCGAAGTCGATCGGGAGCTTGGCGAAGTTCACGGCCTCGTTGTCCGGGTATCGGTCGACGTCGGCGATCTCGTACACCGCGTCGCAGTACGGCCCGGCCTCCATCTCGACGACCGTGAACGCCTCGCGGTAGTAGAGGTCGAGGTACTCGCGGTTCTGCAGGAACGTCGACTTGACCGTCACCGCGCGCTGGTTGTCCAGCCCCGAGCCGAACACGAGGTACGGGGCGATGTCGTCGACGCCGAAGACGTTGTCGAGCCAGTACGTCGACCCCGAGTGCTCGTCGTGGATGACGCTCGAGATCATCACGTCGCCGACGTCGGCGTTCAGCGTCGCGGCCTTGCCGAGCACGTAGACGCCGCGGAGCATGTCGGTCGCCGACGTGATCTCGCGCAGGATGTTGTACGCGGCGATCCCGAGCGGATACTCGATGTTGACGATCACGCCCTCGGCGCGGGCGAGCGCGTTCGCGTCGATCTCCCCGAGGCGCGGGTCGATGCGCTCGGGGACGAGCCGCGACAGCGGCACGACCTGCGCCGACACGCGCAGCGCGGTCTGCGACGACATGTGGGTGACGCCGGCGGCGCGCTCCTCCTCCGGGCGCGGCTGGAGCGCCGAGCGCGCGCAGAAGTACAGGAAGTTCTCCCAGGCGCCCTCGGTCCGGCCCTCGCGGAAGCGCGTGAGCTCCTCGCGCAGGTAGTCCGGGCCGTCGCGCTCGACCCACCTGACGACCTCCTCCTCGTGCGCGCGCGGGATGCCGGTGAGGAGGTTCGTGACGCTGTGGAGGTTCGACGAGATGAAGTAGAGCGGGCGGTCGGCGACGTCGAGCTCGCGCAGCTTGTAGAGGACCGGCCGCCACCAGCGCCGGGTGATCCGCGCGTAGCCGGCGTTCGACCCGCCGAGCATCCGCAGGCGCAGGTTCATCTCGCGCTCACGGACCGCCGCGACCCGCTCGGTGAAGTCGCCGCCCCAGGCCTGCGCGAGCCGCGACCAGTCCTCGGGCATGCCGCCGACGAGCTCGGCGAGCCTCTCCGGGGTCAGGTCCTCGACGTCCTCCTCGGACGCGCGCAGCCGCAGCCGCAGCTTGTTCCACTCGATCTGGTAGGCGACGAGCGTCGGGATGAGGTCGTCCAGGTCGGACGTGCTGGCCAGCAGGACCGCGATCGTCGCCTCGTCGGGGTTCCAGAACCACCGGCGCCGGCGGGCGTCGGCCTCGACCGGCGTCCACTCGGTCATCGGGCCGATCCCCGCGCGGTGGAACTGCTCGAACTCCTGGCCGAGCACGACGCGGCGGGTCTCGGCGATCTCGGGCGGCAGGCGCCGCGTCGCGTAGATGAACGCGCCGAGGTCGAGCTCGTCGTGGGCGGCGAGCGCGTGGAGGCTCGAGTTCATCGCGCGGTGCGCGGGCTCGAGCACGCGCAGGAACGTCTCGCCGGACGACCGCAGCAGCGTCGTGTAGGTGCGGTGGTAGAGCTCGACCTCGTCGGAGGCGGGGCGCCCGTCGCCGAGCAGCGGTGAGATGCGAAGACGTGGGACGGCCACCCGGAGAGCATGCCAGCCCGTGCGCGGGCCGGCGCGGCATCCCGCCGCCGTGCGTCCGGCGGAACGTCCTCCTTCCGGTGCGTGACGTCAAGACCTCGGCGCTGCTGCCGAGTATGCGGGCATGGAGGCGACGTACGTCCAGCCGCGCGACACCGCCGCGGCGCGCGAGGAGATCACGGCCGCGATGGCCGAGCTGCGCCCCGGCACCCGGCAGGACGAGCGCGTCCTCACCGCCGTCACGTCCGCGCTCGGGTTCGACCTCGGCGCGCTGTGGCGGCTCGACCGGATGCTCTCCGATCTCGTCTGCGAGGCCGTCGTGCACATCGGCGGCCTGCATGACTTCGCCGACGCGACGCTCGAGCGCCGGTTCGAGCGCGGCCGCGGCCTGCCCGGCTACGTCTGGGCGACCGGCTCGACGGCCTGGCTGTCGGACCTCATCTGGGACCCGCGCATGACCGCGGTCGCCGGCGCCCACGCCGCCGGCCTGACGACGGCCGTCGCGGTCCCGGTCGGCGAGGGCGACGGCTTCGACGGCGTGCTCGAGCTGTTCTCGATCAAGCGCCGCGCCAACGAGCCCGAGACGCTCGAGTGGCTCACGTCGGTCGCCCCGCTGCTGCGCCGCGACGCCGCCGCGTAGTCCCGGCCGCGCCGCGCGGCGCCCGATCCGTCCGACCGTCTCCCTACGGTGCGGGGCGTCCCGTATCCCAAGCGCCGGGAGCCGCGATGCCCCTCTGCTTCATCGAACCACAGGACGCCATCCGTGTCATCGCCGAATCCGTTGGCCGCGAGGCGCGCCGCCAGCTGCTCGGTGAGCTGGTGCGCGCGTGGGTCGACGAGATCCCTGAGGAGCAGCTCGCCATGCACTACGCGAAGGCGATCGACGACCTCGACGAGCACGACCTGAACATGCTCGCCGCCTGGCACGCGTCGCTCGAGGTCGGCCAGCCGATCCCGAACCGCGAGTTCCTCACCAGCGTGTTCCCGACGCTCGGCGAGAACCGGCGCGAGGCGCTGAAGATCGCTGCGGGCTTCCGCGGCGAGGAGGCGTTCGAGGCGGGCGTCGCCGAGGACCAGGCGCTCGAGACGGTGCTGCCGCACCTCAGCCGCGAGCGGTCGATGGAGCTCGCGGCGGAATGCCTCGAGCTCTACCTCTGGGATCGCCTCGGCTCTGACAACTGACGCTCCTCGCCGGCGATGCCGGCCGACGCGCCGGCGCTCGCGCTCGCGCTCGCCGGACCGGCGGCCCGGCGGTTCAGCGGGCCGCCGTGCCGTCGAGCAGCGCCGAGACCTCGGCGATCGCCTGCTCGGTGTCGCGGAAGTGGACCGCGTGCATGCCGACGCCGCGGGCGGCCTCGCAGTTGACGTCGATGTCGTCGATGAACACGCACGCCTGCGCCGGCAGCCCCAGGCGCGACAGCGTCAGCTCGTAGATCTCCGGCTCGGGCTTGCGCATCCCGACGAACGCGCTGTCGACGACGAGCTCGAACAGGCGGTCGACCGGCAGCAGCGCCCGCCACCGCGCCTCCCACTCGCGCACGTTGTTCGTGAGCATCGCGAGCCGCAGGCCGCGGCCGGTCTTCAGCTCGTCGAGGAACGCGATCATCGCGTCGTTCGGCTCGAGCTGGGCGAAGTAGCGCTCGGCGAAGTCGTGCATCTCGATGCGCCGGCCGACCTCGGCCTCGATCGCGTCGCCGAGGATCCCGAGGAACTCGCGCTCGGTCATCTCGCCGCGCTCGAGCGCGAACAGCGGGTTCTCGCCGCGCTCCTGCGTCGCCCGCCACATCGCCTTGCCGATGGTCTCGAGCGGCACCCCGTGGTCGGTCTGCACGCCCGCGAACGCGTCGAACAGCGGCGTGGTGAGCACGCCGCCGAAGTCCGAGACGACCGCCTCGATCCGGCTCATCCGCTCCTCCGCAGCACGTCGTAGCGTCCGATGCCGGTGCGCCCCTCGCCGCGCCAGGCGAAGAACGCGGCGTCCAGGCTCAGCCGCCCGAGATCGAGCGTGGTCCCGCACAGCACCTCGCCCGCCGCCCGGAACGGCACGCCGCCCTCGGGGTCCACCCACAGCTCCAGGCCGACGTGGCGCTGACGCCCGTCGGCGTCGTAGGTCGTGCTCACGAGCGGCTCGCCCACCCGCGTCGGCTCGCCGCCGAGGAAGAGCGTTGCGGCGACCACCTCGTCGGCGTGGTGCTTGGCCGACCTCGGGCGGATCGCGGTCAGCGTGACCGCGGTCTCGGTGTCCAGCCAGGCCGACACCGTCCGGGTGAGCGTGAGCTTCGACCAATCCGGCGCGCCCCACGAGTGCCCGCGCTGGCCGAGGCAGTCGACCTCGCGGCCCGCCGCGGTCCCGCGGACCCGGCAGAGCTGGTCGTAGCCCTGCATGCCGCCGGCCTTCGCCGCCGGGTCGCCGGGCTCGAGCACCGCCGGCGGCGTCAGGGCCTCGACGTCCAGCTCGAACGCGCCCTCGAGCGCGACGCGCCACCGGCGCAGCGGCTCGACCGTCTCGAACGTGACGCCGGCCGGCGAGTCCTCCGACACCGCGCCCTCGGCGCGCACCGCGATCGGGTCCGCGCCGTCGAACAGCAGGCCCATGCCGCTGCGCGACGGCTCGTCGCCGCCGACGTGCCCGAGCCGCGCGAGCCCGTACACGCGCTGCCGCCCGTCGCCGAACGCGAGCGTGAACGCGTCCGACGCTCCGCCGCCGCGGGTCTGCGGCGCCTCGTGCTCCGGTCCGATCGCCGTCACGGGAGCCGCTGCTGGTCGACCTCGGTCGCCGTCCCGTCGACGTCGTACCGCATGCCCGGGCCCGTCGGGCCCGCCGGGCCCGCGCGGCCGGCGCGCCCGCCGCCGAACGCGGACACCACCAGCCGGGACGAGAACCGGCGCACGAGCAGGCGCCGGATCACCGCGCGCGTGGGGGGCAGGAGGAAGGCGAGGCCGAACACGTCGCTGACGAAGCCCGGCGTGAGCAGGAGCGCGCCGCCGAAGATCACGAGCACCCCGTCGATCACCTCGCGCGCCGGCGGGCGGCCCTCCGCGACGGCCGCGTTGAAGCGCCGCCACACCGCCCGTCCCTGCGAGCGCATGAGGATCGAGCCGAGGATCGAGTCGGCGACCAGCAGGCCGAGCGTCGGCCAGAACCCGATCCAGTTGCCGACCTGCAGGATCGCCGCCAGCTCGATGACCGGGACGACGATGAAGAGGACGAGCAGGAGGGGCATGCCCGCCCAGCGTAGTGTTCAGGCGGCGGGCGCCGCGACGAGCACGCCGGGCAGGCGGTCGAGCCCGACCAGCTCGATGAGGCGCTGGATGTGCGGCGGGGCGTCGCGCAGGACGAGCTGGCGACCGAGCTTGCGCAGCCGCCGCGCGAGCATCGCCAGGTCGAGCATGAGCGACGTGTCGGCGAAGCCGAGGCCGCTGAGATCGACCACGAGGTCGGCGCGGCAGGTGATCAGCGCACGGGAGAGCGCGGTACGACGCAGGCTCTGCGTCGCCCGATCCTCGTCGCCGGTGACCCGCAGCAGCAGTCGCTGTTCGTCGAACGAGACGATGGCGCGGAAACCTACCCAAACGCGGGTCGTGGTTCCAGGGCTTCCCCACCCCTACACTCGGAGTCATGGCAACCGTCGACGACGTCGAAGCGGCGCTCACCAACGTCATCGATCCGGAGCTGGGCCTGGACTTCGTGGAGCTCGGTCTCATCTACGGGATCGAGATCAACGGCGGGCACGTCCACGTGACGTTCACGCTGACCACGCCGGCCTGCCCGATCGGGCCGCAGGTCTCCGAGCAGATCGAGGAGTTCGTGGGCGAGCTGGACGGCGTCGAGGAGGTCACCTCCTCGATGGTGTTCACGCCGCCGTGGTCCCCGGACAAGATGTCCGAGGACGCGAAGTTCGCGCTGGGCTACTGAGCGCCGGAACGGGGCCGCGTCGCCCCGCCGCACGCTGGGGCACTTGCGCACGGCGAGGCGTTGGGTCCTTCTCGCGGCCGCCGTCCGTGACGCTGTCGTGGGGAACGCGCCTGCGGCGCCCAGGTTGGTGACTAGGATCGGCCGATGCGCCGCGCTGCCCTCTTGGCGCTTCTCGGCTTGCTCGTCGCGGGTTCGCCGGCGCAGGCATCCGAGCCGACGGGACGCCTCCTCGTCTCCCTGCGCGATCCCGGTCCGCGGGCGACCGCCGCGGCGCCTGCCGTCCTGGCGCGTGCCGCGGTGCGCCGCGACGGCGCGCAGGTGCCGCAGATCGGGCTCGTCACGGTCCGCCCGGCGGACGGGCGGTCGCTCACCGAGGCGGCCGCGCGGCTGCGGCGCGACCGGCGCGTGCGCGGCGTCGGCGTCGAGCGCCGCGCGCGACCGCGGCTCGTCCCCGCCGACCCGGCGCTCACCGACGCCGAGCCGGCCCCCGGCGTCCCGCCGGGCACGCCCGTCCAGTGGTGGGCCGAGCCGCTCGGCCTGCCCGCGGTCTGGGACGTCGTGCGCGGCTCGCGCGCGCTGGTCGCGGTCGTCGACTCGGGCGCCGACGGCACCCATCCGGAGCTCGCCCCGAAGATCCGCGCGGCGATCGACGCCGACCCGACGCCGGGCGCCGGCGGCCCGCTCGTCGACGAGACCGGCCACGGCACCCACGTCGCCTCGCTCGCGTGCGCGGCGGCCGGCAACGGGATCGGGATCGCCGGCGCCGGCCTGGACTGCGGGCTCGTCGTCGTCAAGACCGACTTCACCGACTCGAGCGTCGCCGAGGCGATCGTCGCCGCCGCCGACGCGGGCGCGCACGCGATCAACCTGTCGTTCGGCACCGACGGCGGGCGGGCGGCGCCGGCGGCGGTCCGCGACGCCCTCGAGTACGCGGCGGGGAAGGGGGCGGTGCTCGTCGCCGCGGCCGCCGACCAGCCGATCGAGGAGCAGGGCGACCCGGCGAACCTCCTGCAGCCGAGCGGGACCGGCCGCGACCTGGACGAGGGGCTCGGGCTGTCGGTGACCGCCGCGACGTTCTCCGGCCGGCGCGCGCCGTTCGCCGGGCGCGGCTCGCAGATCTCGCTCGCGGCGCCGGGCGCGTTCGAGCCCGCCGGCGGCGGCCCGCGCGGGCTGCTCGCCGCCTGGCCGCGGAACCTGACGGTCTTCGAGCGCGGCGACGCCGGGCCGCCGCCGCTCGCACCGTGCGAGTGCCGGTCGCCGTACCGCGGCGATCCCCGCTACGCCTACCTGCAGGGCACGAGCATGGCGACGGCGCTCGTCAGCGCGGTCGCCGCGCTCGTCCGCGAGCTCAACCCCGACCTGTCGGCCGCCGAGGTCGTGCGGCTGCTGAAGGAGACCGCGCGGCGCCCGGCCGGCGCCGGCTGGTCGCCCGAGACCGGCTGGGGCGTCCTGGACGCCCGCGCGGCGGTCGCGGCCGCGCGCCTCATCGACCGCCGGCCGCCCGCGTCGCGGGTCCGGACCGCGCGGCGCACGCGGCGCGGGACGGTGCTGCTGCGCTTCGCGTCGTCGGACCCGGCGCCGGCGGGCGTCATCGCCGCGGGCGTCGACCGCTACGAGGTGTGGCGCTCCGCCTACGGCCGGCGCGCGGTGCGCATCGCCACGACGCGGCGCACGCGGCTGCACGTCCCGGCCCGGCGCGGCGGCCGGTACGCCTTCTACACCGTCGCGGTCGACCGGGCCGGCAACCGCGAGGCGCCGCCGCCGCGGCCCGACCGGACGGTCGCGATCCCGCGCTGAGCCGGCGCGCTACTGCAGGGCGGGCTCGGCCGAGCCGGCCGCCCGGCGCCGGCGCTGCTCGTCCTCGGCGAGCGTCACGAGCTCGGCGAGCGATTCGGCGACCGCGTCGCCCAGATCCTCGAGGTCGGGCATCGCGTCGAAGTCGCCGAGCAGGCCGAAGTTCAGCCAGCCGTTGTAGGAGATGATCGCGACCGCCAGTGCGTGCTCGCGCGGCAGGAACGCGATCGGGAAGACCGACTTCATCTCGCGGCCGAGCACGTAGAGCGGGAACTGCGGCCCGGGCACGTTCGTGACGATGAGGTTGAACAGCCGGGTGGAGAAGTTCAGCCGCGACGCGACGCCGAGGATCGTCGGCGGAGCGAAGTTCTGCAGGCCGGCGAGCACCTCGGCGCCGAGCGCCTGCTTGCTCGTCTTCAGGTCCTGCATCGCCGAGCTGATCGTCCGCAGCCGGGCGACCGGGTCGGCGATGTAGACCGGCAGCGGCCCGCGCATGACCGCGAGCTTGTTGCCGAGCTGGTGGCGCTGGTCCTCCGAGCGCAGCGACACCGGGACGAGCGCGCGCAGCTCCAGGCCCTCGGTGCGCACGCCCCGTAGGCGCAGCCAGCGGCGCAGCCCGCCGGCGACCGTCGCGAGCACCACGTCGTTGACGGTCCCGCCGTAGACGTCCTTGACGAGCTTGAAGTCCGACAGCCGGCCGCGCACGCCCACGAACCGCCGGTGCGGCCCGATCGGGACGTTCAGCGGCGTCGACGGCGCCGGGTTGAGCGTCGCCCACACGACCTCGCCGAGGCCCTCGGCCGCCTCGCGCGCGGTCTCCACCGATCGCGCGGGGTTGGCGAGCGAGTCGACCGCGCGGCTCAGCACCTCGATCCCCGTGCGGACCGCGCCGCGCACGCCGGAGACGAGCAGGTCGACGGCCGCCGGCTCGCGGTGCGGCTCCCACGGCCGGTCGGGGTGCTCGACCTCGCGAGGGACGGGCGTCAGGTCGAACATGACGGTCGCCAGGTCGATCCCGGAGATCCCGTCGATCAGCGCGTGGTGGGTCTTCGTGATGAGCGCCCACGAGCCGTCGTCGACGCCCTCGACGAGCCACATCTCCCACAGCGGCTTGTGCCGGTCGAGCTGCTGGCTGAAGATCCGCGCGACGAGGTTGCGGAGCTGCTCCTCGCTGCCGGGTGACGGCAGCGCGGTGTGCCGCACGTGGTACTCGAGCACGAAGTCCGGGTCGTCGACCCACAGCGGCCGGCCGGTCCCGGCGGGCGGGAACGCGAGCTTCTGGCGGTAGCGCGGCACGAGGTGCAGGCGGCCGCGCAGCAGGTCGAGGAAGTCGTCCATCGCCGGCGGCGGGCCCTCGAGCGTGACGAGCGCCCCGATGTGCATGTGCGCGTCCGGCCCTTCCTGGTGGAGAAACGACGCGTCGGTCGCCGTCAGCCGGTCGAGGTGCTCCTGCGCCACCCGGAGAACGTACCTCAGAAGCCGTCAGCGCGAACCCGCTCGAGCCGGCAGCAGGCGGCCCGCCTCGAACGCCCACGTGAGCAGGGCGTCCAGCGCCGCGTCCCACGCCCCGTCGCGGTCGCCGCGCGCCCGCCGGACGGCCGCCGCACAGAGCCGGCCCGCACCCCACGCGAGCAGGCCGAGCGGGCGCCGGGCGGGCAGCGCGCCCGGGTGGCGGCGCTCGACCCAGGCGGCGCCGGCGCCGTGCCGCGCGACCTGGCGCAGGGCGGCGCCGAGCGTCGCGCGCGCCGCGTGACGGACGGCGACCTCGTGGCGGGACTCGAGGCGCCATCCCGCGTCCGCGAGGCGCAGGCACAGGTCGGCGTCGCCGCCCGAGCGCACGCCGGGCACGAAGCCGCCGGCGGCGTCGAACGCCGCGCGCCGCACCGCGCAGTGCGCGGTCTGGGCGTACGGCCTGGCGCGGTCGGTCACGACGCGCTGGTCCATCTGCCGGCGGCGGACGAGCGCCCGCGCCACCGCGGTGTCAGTCACCACGGTGTCAGTCACCCCGCCGGCGAGGACGCCGACGTCGTCGGCCGGGGGCGGGTCGAGCAGGCGATCGAGCAGGTCGGGGTCGAAGCGCACGTCCGTGTCGAGGAACACGAGCCACTCGGCGTCCGGTGCGGCGCGCGCGCCGGCGTTGCGGGCGTGGTAGGCCGAGCGGACCGCCCCGTCGCGCAGGACGAGCACGCCGTGCCGCTCGGCGGCGGTGCCGTCCGCCGGGCCCGGCCGGTTGTCGACGACGACCACGTGGTCGCCGGGCCGCGTGCGGAGCGTCGCCATGCGCGCGACGAGGTCGCCGAGCTCCCGGTCCGGGCCCTTGAACGGGACGACGACGGTGGCGGACGGGCGCGGCATGCGCTCTTCATCCTGCCTTGACCGGCGGCGCGTACCGTCGGTTCCCGTGACGCGGCGCGTGGCGTACTGGGTGCTCGTGGCGCTCGTCCTCGTGGCGACGATCGTGGCCAGCGTCGCGGTTTCGGACGGCGGGGAGCGCGGCGGCGACGGCGCGTCGATGGCGCCTGAGCGGGCCGGCGAGCCGGCCGCGGCGGCGGCCGGGTCGGCGGGGGAGGCCGGGTCGGCGGGGGAGGCCGGGTCGGCACGGGAGGTCGGGTCGGCAGCGGCCGGGCCGGCGGGGGAGGCCGGGTCGGCGGGGGAGGCCGGATCTGCGGGGGAGGCCGGGTCGGCCGGAGCGGTGGCCGGGGCCGGCGCCGATCGGTCCGACGAGCCCGCGCTCGTCCTCGTCCGCCGCCGCGGCGGCCTGCCCCCGGCGTGGGTCGCGCGGCTGCGCCGCTCGCGCGCGGTCGAGGCGGTCGCGCCGAGCAGCCGCACCCAGTGGCTGCTGCGGCGCGCGCAGGCGCGCGGCGGGCGGGTCGTCACGCGGGTCCGCACCGGGTACGCGATCCCGCTCGACGTCCACGTCGTCGACCCGCGCGCGTACGCGCGGGTCACCGGGGAGCCCGCGGTGCTGCGCGTGCGCGCGGGCCGCGTGCTGCTGTCGGAGAGCTCGGCGCGGCTGCGGCGGCTGGGGGAGGGCGGGCGCCTGACGCTGGCGGGCGGCCGCACGCTGCGGGTCGCCGGCGTGGTCCCCGACGCCGTCGCGCGCGACGCGGAGGTCGTCGCCGCCGCGGCCGACGTCCCGCGCACGCAGCGCCGCCAGACCAACGCGGTCGTCGCGACATCCGACCCGCGCGCGGTCCGGCGCCTCGTGCCGTCCGACCGCCTGACGCGGGTGGCGGTGCTCGATCGCGACCCGGCGCCGGCGGGGGCGGCGGCCGGAGGGGTCGTCCGCCCGGTGACGGTCAAGCGGCGGTTCGGCGAGTTCGCCGTCCGGCTGCCCTACGGCCGCGACTGGATCACGATCGACCCGGGCTGGACACGACGCAACATCGTCAGCGCACGCGTGCCGATCCTCGGCACGGTCACCTGCCACCGCCGGCTCGTCGGGCCGCTGCGCGAGGCCCTCGGCTCGCTGCGTCGCCGCGGGCTGGCGCGCCTCGTCGACCCGGGCGACTACGCGGGCTGCCACGCGCCGCGGCGGATCCCGGACTCGGGCTCGCTGTCGCTGCACGCGTGGGGCCTGGCGGTCGACATCAACGCCTCGCGCAACCCCCAGGGCGCAAAGCCCCGCCAGGACCCGCGCGTGGTCCGCGCGTTCGAGCGCGCCGGGTTCACGTGGGGCGGGCGCTGGCCGACCGCGCCCGACGGGATGCACTTCGAGCTGCACTGAGGCCCTGCTGCGTCGTCCGGGAGTTCCGGGCTCTGGTGGATGGGTCGTGCTCGGGCGGGTGGTGGCCGCCCGGTTCGCTTCGGGCAGTCCCGGCGGTGTGGCTTCGGGCTCCGTGAACGGTCGCTCTCGGCGGGCCCCGCCTTCACCTCGCGGCAGGTGGTCGGCGCCCGGCCCTTGGGCGTGGGTGGTGACCTGCGGCGGGTGGTCCGCGCCCGGGTTCGGTGGTGCCGGCGTGGCTCGCTCCGCGCGGGGCTCGGTGGCGGCGGGCTGTCTTGTGGTCTGAACGGCCGCTGGTCAGGGGGTGTGGGAGCGGGGTCGCGGTGCGCTCCTCACGGCCGGGGTGGGCGGCCGGGCCCTCGCGCGCGGCGCTCCGCGGGCGCCGGCCCGGCGGCGAGCAGCCGCGCGCCGCTCCGTTCGCCAGGACGTTCCGTGGGTGAGTGTCTGTGCGCCACTTCGGTCGGGTGTGTCGACTCGTCCCGGCATCACCGTCATGAGTCGACACACCCGGCCGGGTCCGGGATGGGTGTGTCGTTTCGTTGCGGTATGACCGTGATGAGTCGACACACCCGCGCGGCGCTGGCGCGTACCCGCTCGGATCGGTCCGGCGGCTGTACGCCGCGTGGCCTCGCGCTCACGCTCCGGCCGGCCGGCCGGCCGGCCGGCCGGCGCGGCCGCGGTCTCGGGCCCGACCCCGACCGCGGCGCGCGACGCGGACGAAACGGTCGATGGAGTGCGCGTTTCGTCCAGTTCGCTCCCCGCAGGGTCGGCCCGACCCGCCCGCGCCGGGCGAGCCGGACGAAACGGTCGATCCAGCGCGCGTTTCATCCGGTTTGCCCTCCGCGGGGCCGGCCTGGACGCGCCTCGCCGGGCGAGGCGGACGAAACGGTCGATCGAGCGCGCGTTTCATCCGGCTCGCTCCCCGCAGGGTCGGCCCGACCCGCCCGCGCCGGGCGAGCCGGACGAAACGGTCGATCCAGCGCGCGGTTCATCCGGCTCGCGCCCCGCGGGGCCGGCCTGGACGCGCCTCGCCGGGCGAGCCGGACGAAACGGCCGGTCCAGCGCGCGGTTCATCCGGCTCGCGCCCCACGGAGCCGACCCGCGCGCCCCCCACGAAACGAGCCGGATCAAACGGCCGCTCCAGCGCGCGTTCCGTCCAGGTCGCCGACCAGGCCGCTTCCGAGCGCGAACCACGCGCACACCCGACCCCGCAAGACGGCAGACCGCCACGCCCGGCACGCACCCACCCAGCCTCACTAGCGGCCGTTCAGACCACGAAACACCCCGCCACTACCGACCCCCGCGCGGAGCGAGCCAGACCGCCCGGAACGCCCGGGCCCGGACCACCCGCCGCAGCCCGGCAGCCACACAGGTCACACAAGCCACACAAGCCACACAAGCCGCGCCAGACCGACAACCCGCCCCGAAACCCCTACCGCGGCGCCTGCCCGACCCCCGTGAGCACCTCGCGCACCCGCAGCGGCCCGCTCGTCGCCGGGTCGAGCGGCGGCGTGTCGAGGCCAGCGCCGTCGCGCATCCCGTCGAACAGCTCCTCGAACGCGTCGATCGCCGTGTGCCGCGGCTCCCAGCCCAGCTCGCGCCGCGCGCGCGAGGTGTCCATGAGCGGGACGCCGAGCCCCATGTCCAGCCACCCCGGCTCGCTCGGCTGCAGCCGCAGCCGGAAGCTCAGCGCCGCCGCCGCCCGCGCCAGGCCGGTGTGGACCGGCACGCGCGCCGCCCCGAGGACCCGCGCCAGCGCCTCGGGGTCGAGCACCGGGTCGGCGGCGATGTTGAACGCGCCGCGCGCGTCGGCGCGCACGAGCGCGAGCCGGTAGGCCTCGGCGAGGTCGTCGGTGTGGACGGCCTGGAAGCGCAGGCGGGCGATGTCCGGGACGACCGGGACGAACCGCCGGCGGACGAGCGCGCTCGGCAGGAACGGGCCGGCGAACAGCCGCCGGATCTCGGTCGCCGCCTCCCGCTTGAACACGAGCCCCGGCCGGATCCGCACGACGCGCACGCCGGGGTGGGTCGCCTCGAACGAGTCGAGGATCCGCTCGACCGCGGCCTTGTGGCGCGAGTAGAACGAGGTGCGGATGCCCTCGGTCGGCCAGGACTCGTCGACGCGGCGGTCCTTCGGGCCGGGCGAGTAGGCGCCGACCGACGAGGCATGGACGATCGTGCCGACGCCGGCCGCGGCGGCCGCCTCGAACACCCGCCGGCTGCCCTCGACGTTGACCGCGTGGGTGGCCCGCTCGTCGCGGCCGGGCTGGATGAGCCACGCGAGGTGCACGACCGCGTCGGCGCCGGCGAGGACGTCGTGGAGCGGATCGGCCGTGACGTCCCGCGCGACCCAGCGGACCTTCGGCACGTCGAGCGCGGGCAGGCGCCGGGCGACCCCCGTGACCTGTTCGACGTCCGGGTCGCGCGCCAGGCGGCGGACGAGGCTGGACCCGTGGTTTCCGGTGGCTCCGACGACGACGACGCGCATCCTGCTGAACTACCCACCATGGACGCGGTCGCAAGCGAGGACGTCCGGCGCCGGTGAACCGGGCGCCCCGGATCCTGCTGGTCGCGCTCGCCGTCCAGATCCTGGTCGGCGCGGCGCTCGTGTTCGCCGCGTCGCGCGACTTCGACTTCGGCGGCGGCGACGACGAGCCTGCGCGCGCGAGCGCCGCCGCGCTGCGCGCCGACCGCTTCGACGAGCGGCGCGCCTGGCGGCTGCTCGTCGAGCAGGTCGAGCGCTACGGCCCGCGCCCGGCCGGCTCGGCCGCCTCCCGGCGCCTGTCGCACCGCCTGCGCCGGCTGCTGCCGCGCGGGCGGCTGGAGCCGCTCGGCGGCCGCCACCGCGGCCTGCGCAACGTCGTCGGGACGATCCCGGGGACGCGGCCGGCGGTCGTCATCGGCGCCCACTACGACACCGAGGCGCGACCGCGCGGCCACGTCGGCGCCAACGACGGCGCGGCGGGCACCGCGGCGGTCGTCGAGCTCGCCCGCGCGCTGCGCCGCGCGAAGCGGCCCGCCGGCGCGCCCGAGCTGCGGTTCGTCCTGTTCGACGGCGAGGAGGAGCCCGCCGGCTGCGAGGACTTCGCACGCTGCGGCATGCGCGGCTCGAAGGCCTACGTCCGCAGGCACGGCAGGGAGGTCGGGGCGATGATCCTCCTCGACTACATCGCCGAGAAGGGGACGCGGATCCCGCGTGAGGGCGGCTCGGACATGGAGCTGTGGCGGCGCCTGCGCGCCGCCGCCGAGCGGGTCGGCGCCGCCGCCACCTTCCCGGAGGGCGTCGGCCCGACCCTGCTCGACGACCACGTCCCGTTCCTCGATGCGGGCATCCCGGCGATCGACATCATCGACTTCGACTACGCGCACCGGGACACGGTCCGCGACACGCCCGACAAGCTCTCGGTCCGCAGCCTCGACGCGGTCGGCGAGACCGTCGCCGAGCTGGTCCTGACCGGGCTGCCGGACCTGGACGGCTGAGTCCGCGAGGGCTACGCGGACTCGCGCTGGAACGTCCGCCGCCCGGCGAGGACCGCCAGCCCGGCGAGCGCCACCGCGGCGACCGCGCCCCAGCCGGCCCGCGCCGTCCACACGTCGCCGAGGAACATCGCCCGGACGCCGTCGACGACGTGCTTGAGCGGGTTGACGTCGCTCAGCGTCTCCAGCCAGCCGGGCGCCAGCGTCATCGGCAGCAGGATCCCGGACAGCAGGAGCAGCGGCACGACCGTCCCGTTCAGGATCGGCACGAGCGCGTCCTCGCTCTTGAGCTTCAGCGCCAGCGCGTAGCTGACCGACGCGAACGCCCCGCCGAGCACCGCGACGACCGCGATCCCCGCCAGCATCGGCAGGACCGGCGCGTCGAGCCCGAACAGCACCGCGGTCAGCACGAGCAGCACGCCCTGGAAGACCAGCACCACGACGTCGCGCAGCACGCGCCCGAGGAGGAGCGCGGTGCGCGACGCGGGGCTGACCCGCTCGCGCTCGACGACGCCGTTGCGGATCTCCTCGACCAGGCCGAACCCGACGAAGGCAGCGCCGAACAGGCCGAGCTGGACGAGCAGCCCGGGCACGAACACCTGCCACGGGTCGCCCGCCGGGAAGCCGGGCGTGTCGGCGACCTTCTCCAGCAGCGGGCCGAACAGCGCCAGGTAGAGGATCGGCTGGGTGAGGCCCATCACGACCCACACCGGCTGGCGCAGGCTCAGCCGCAGCGAGCGGCGGAACACGAGCAGCGTCTGACCCAGCGACGTCGTCATACGAGCACCTCCTCGTCGCGCAGCGCGCGACCGGTCACCTGCAGGAACACGTCGTCGAGCGACGGCCGGTGGACCTCGAGCCCGGTGACCGTCACCCCGTCGAGCGCGGCGAGCGCCGCGGGCAGCTCGTCGGCGGCGCTGTGCAGCGTGAACCGCACGCGGTCGCCGTCGAGGCGCGGGTCGCCTGTCGCGTACGGGCGCAGCGCCTCGACCGCGCCGTCGCCGTCGGCGACCGACTCGAGCACGAGCTCGACCGCGTCGCCGGAGATCCGCCGCTTGAGCTCCTCGGGCGAGCCCTCGGCCACGATCTCGCCGTGGTCGATGACGAGCAGCCGGTCGCACAGCGCGTCGGCCTCGTCGAGGTAGTGGGTGGTGAGGAAGACCGTCGCGCCGCGCTCGTCGCGCAGCGACCGGATGTGCTCCCAGAGGTTCGCCCGCGCCTGCGGATCCAGGCCGGTCGACGGCTCGTCGAGGAACAGCAGCCCGGGGGCGTGGACGAGGCCGAGCGCGATGTCCAGGCGCCGGCGCTGGCCGCCGGACAGCGTGCCGATCTTGCGATCCCACGTCCCGGCGAGGTCGAGCGTCTCGAGCAGCGCCCGCCCGCGGCGCTCGGCCTCGGCGCGGTCGATGCCGAAGAGCATCGCCTGGTCGACGAGCTCCTCGCCGGGCCGCGCCTCGGGCTCGGTCATCCCGCCCTGCGCGACGTAGCCGATCCGGCGCCGCACCTCCAGCGGCTCGCGCCGCAGGTCGGCGCCGGCGACGGTCGCCTCACCGGCGGTGGGCTCCAGCAGCGTCGTGAGCATGCGCTGCGTCGTCGTCTTCCCGGCGCCGTTGGGGCCGAGGAAGCCGACGATCTCGCCGTGCTCGACGGCGAGGTCGATGCCGCGGACGGCGTCCACGTCGCCGTCCCGGCCGTGGAAGGTGCGCGAGAGGCCTCGCGCTTCGATCATGGGACTAGTCAAACTTGAACGCACGCCGCGATTCAAACTTGACTAGCGCGCCATGTCAACCCCGATCGCGCCAGATGTCAGCCCGGATCGCCGCGGGCGGCACGGGCCTCGGCGGCGTGCTCGGCCATGAGCCGCCGCTGCTCCTCCTCGAGCGCCTCCTCGCCGGCGAACGCGTACTCGCCGTCGCGCACCCGCTGCGCGAACCCCTCCAGCCACCCGATCTCGCCGTCGATGAGCGCGACGTTGAACCGGAACATCTCGCGCGACATGCCCGGCATCCCCTCGGACTCGGCGAGCCGGGCGGTCTGGGCGCGCTGGGCGCGGAGCTGGGCCAGGCGGCCGTCGAGGATCTCGATCGCCTCGTCGCGCGGGATCATCCACATGAGCGCCAGCCCGGCCATGAGCGCGTCGGGATGGAACGTGCGCACCTGCCACAGCGCCTCGCGCAGCAGCGCGTGCAGCTCGCCCTCGCCGTCGCTCGTCAGCCGGTAGCGGGTCTTGTCGCCCTTGCCGCCGGGGATCTCCTCGAGGAACGCCTCCTTCGTGAGGCTCTTCAGCGCGCCGTAGATCGACCCGGGGTTGATCGCCGCCCACTGGTCCGCGCGCCAGCTCAGCAGCTCGCGCCGGACGAAGTAGCCGTGGACCGGCTGGAACATCCGGACGACCCCGAGCACGAGCAGACGGGTGGTGGACATCGCCGCGAGTCTAGGCGCGCCCGGCATCTACACTGGCTCCGAATGCGCGTCGAGAAGCTCCTCCTCGCCCGTCCACGCGGGTACTGCGCCGGCGTCGACCGGGCCGTCCAGACCGTCGAGCGCGCGCTCGAGCTGCACGGCGCACCGGTCTACGTGCGCAAGGAGATCGTGCACAACAAGCACGTCGTCTCGACGCTGCGCGAGAAGGGCGCGATCTTCGTCGACGAGCTCGACGACACGATCCCCGAGGGCGCGGTGACCGTGTTCTCGGCCCACGGCGTCTCGCCCGCGGTCCACGCCGAGGCCGAGCGCCGGGGCCTCGAGACGATCGACGCCACCTGCCCGCTCGTGACCAAGGTCCACCGCGAGGCGATCAAGTTCGCCGAGCAGGGCTACACGATCATCCTCATCGGCCACGACGGCCACGAGGAGGTCGAGGGCACGATGGGCGAGGCGCCCGACCACATCGTGCTCGTCGAGACCGAGGAGGACGTCGACGCGCTCGAGCTCGACGATCCCGACAAGGTCGCCTACATCTCGCAGACGACGCTGTCGGTCGACGAGACGCGCGCGATCATCGCCCGGCTGCGCGAGCGCTTCCCGAACATCGTCGGTCCCCGCACCGACGACATCTGCTACGCGACGACGAACCGCCAGGCGGCGGTCAAGCAGATGGCCGCCCAGTGCGACCTCGTGCTCGTCATCGGGTCGCAGAACTCGTCGAACTCGCAGCGGCTCGTCGAGGTCGCGCGCGAGCACGGCGCCGAGGCGCACCTCGTCGACCACGCCGGCCAGGTCCGCGACGAGTGGGTCGAGGGCAAGCGCGTCGTCGGCATCTCGTCCGGCGCGTCGGCGCCCGAGGAGCTCGTCACCGCCCTCGTGGACTGGTTCTGCGAGCGCGGCGTCACCGACGTGTCCGAGCTGGAGGTCGTCCAGGAGGACGTGCGCTTCATGCTCCCCAAGAAGATCCGCCAGGCGCTCGCCGCAGCCGCGACCTGACCGGGCCTCACGCGGCGTGGGCACGCTCGTCGTCTCCGACCTGCACCTCGGCAGTCGGACCGACGCGGACGTCCTGCGGCGGGCCGACACGCGCGACGCGCTGGCCGAGGCGATCGCCGAGCGGGCGCCGGAGCGGCTCGTGCTGCTCGGCGACACGCTCGAGCTGCGTCACGGCCCGGTCGCCGCCGCGCTCGCGGCGGCCGAGCCGGTGCTCGGCATGCTCGGCGACGTGCTGCCCCGCGGCGCCGAGGTCGTCGTCGTGCCCGGCAACCACGACCACGCGCTGCTGGCGAGCTGGCACGAGCACCGCGCGCTCGCCGGCGACGGGCGCCTCGGCCTCGCCGAGACCGCCGCGCCCGAGGCGTCGCCGGCGATCGCGCAGATGGCCGAGATGGTCCGGCCCGCGCGGCTGCGCGCCGCCTACCCGGGGCTGTGGCTGCGCGAGGACGTCTACGCGATGCACGGGCACTACCTCGACCGCCACATCACCGTTCCGACGTTCGAGCGGATCGCGTCGGGCGCGATGACCCGCGTGGTCGGCCGGATGCCCGACCACGGCGTGACGCCCGACGACTACGAGGCCGCGCTCGCCCCGCTCTACGCGTGGCTGCATGTCGTCGCCCGGCACACGCGCACGAGCTTCGGCGCCGACCGCCAGCGCGGCACCCAGAACGCCTGGCGGATGCTCACGGCGAAGGGCCCGCGGCCGCTCAAGCACCGCCTCGCCGCGGCGGGCTTCCCGTGGGCGGTGCGCGCGCTCAACCGCGCCGGCGTCGGGCCGGTCGACCACGACCTCTCGCCGCACGAGCTGCGCCGCGCCGGCCTGCGCGCGATGACCGAGGTGGCCGACCGCCTGGGGATCGGCGCGCGCTGGATCCTGTTCGGCCACACCCACCGCCCCGGCCCGCTCGAGGGTGACGACCGGGCCGAGTGGGGGCGGCTCGTGAACACCGGCTCGTGGGTGCACGAGGCGACGTTCCTCGGCCCCGACCCCGAGCGCAGCCCCTACTTCCCGGGCACCGTGGTCGACGTCGACCCCGAGCCGGGGACGCCGCCACGGCTGGCGAACGTGCTCAGGGGGCGGCGACGCCGGGCGTGAACGTGACCAGGTGGCAGGTCACGCCGTCGCCGACCTCGAGGTCGAGCACGCCGGTCGTGTGGTGGGGGTGGTCGACGAGCTGGTAGGCGCCGGGATGGTCGACGCGGATCTCGGCGCCGTTCGCGCGGACGACGCCGTCGCCGGACAGGACCGCCCACACGCCGCCGGCCTGGTAGGCGCCCGACCACGCGCCGCGCTGCTCGGGGGTCGGCACGACGACGTGCGCCTCCGGGTCATCCTCGGGGCGGACCGGAGCGACCGGCTCGCGTGAGATCCCGAGCTCGGCCTGGATCGCCAGCTCGGTCTCGCGGTAGCCGCCCTCGCCGTAGTGGAACTCGCGCAGGACGTGGCCGCCGGCCTCGGTCGGCCCCCACAGGTACCGCGCCGGCCAGCCCTCGTTGTCGTAGGCCGACCACATGCGCAGGTCGCTGTCGATGAGCACCGGATGCTCGATGCCCAGCCGCTCGACCGCCGCCCGCACCGCGTCCTCGTCGCGCGAGATCTCGAACCCGGGCGTGTGGACGCCCACGACGCGCAGCCCCGCGTCCGCGTAGCGCTCGTGCCAGGCGCGGATGTAGGGGAGCGTCCGCAGCGAGCTGACGCGGCAGAAGTCCCAGAACTCGACGAGCACCGGGCGGCCCCGCTGCTGGTCCATCCGGAGCGAGGCGACGTTGACCCAGGCGGCCTTCGCCGGGAACGGAGGTGCGGTGATCGTGTCAACGGGTGGACGCATATTGGAACAGGGGCGCAACCTTTGCGGCTACGGTGTGTTTGCAGCGGGACGGTCGGAGAGCGCCGTGCGCTCTCGCCCGGAGACCGTATCCACACTGCTGTCAGTCCCACCTCTGAGGAGAACATGCGCAAGCTCGCCATCCTGGCGGTGACCGCCTTCGTGCTGTCTGTCACCGCCACTGCCTTCGCCCAGCAGACCAACACGTACGAGATCACGGGTTCTACGACCCCGAAGACCGCGGGCTCGAAGAAGAAGCCGCGGCCGATCGGCATCAACTTCGGCTTCAAGGTCGGTGAGCAGGCCGGTCTCCGACCCGCCGTCGTCCGCAGCTACGCGATCTCGTTCAGCGGTACTCGCGTGAACAAGAACGTCGCGGCCGCTTGTCGCGTCTCGGTGCTCCAGCGGACGGGCGGCACGCCGAGCGACTGCCCCAAGCGCTCGATCGTCGGCACCGGCTTCATCAAGAACGCCACCGGCGACATCAACAACCCCGCCGACAAGTCGATCACCTGCAACGTCAAGCTGACGGTCGTCAACCACGCGGGCAGCCGGGCGTCGATCTTCATCCAGGGCGACCCGAACTCGTCGGACATCCGCACGAAGTGCCAGATCCCGCTGTCGGCGCCGATCCCGGCGACGTTCAAGAACACGAGCAAGGGCACCACGCTCACGTTCGAGGTCCCGCAGAGCCTGCGTCATCCGCTTCCGACCCTGAGCAACGCGGTGACCGAGGTCACCTCGAAGATCAAGCGCCTCACCAAGCGCGGCAAGGGCTTCTACGAGGCCCGCGGCTGCACCGGCGGCAAGCGCACGGTCTCCGTGAAGTTCACCACCGAGGCCGGTCAGTCGAAGACCGCGTCGAAGAAGATCAGCTGCCGCTGATCCGGTAGCCCCGTCCAGGGGCGGTTTCGCAGGTTTTCGGAGGGCGGGCCTTGTGTCCGCCCTCAGTCTGTCTGTAGCGTGGCGACGTCCCACCCACGTCCCTCTGGAGGAGAGGTATGCGGAAGATGGTCATCGCCGTCACGGCGATGTTCGTGCTGTCCATGGCTGCGTACGCGTACGCACAGCAGGAGAACACGTACTCGGTCACGGCGAAGACGTCCCCCACGCGCGCGGGCAGCAAGAGCAAGCCGGTGCCCGTCGGCATCTCGTTCGGGTATCAGGTCGGCGAGGCCAGCGGCAACCGCCCGTCCCCGGTGAAGCGGTACTCGATCCGCTTCAAGGGCCTGCGGGTCAACCCGGGCGTGGCGGGCAAGTGCTCGCTCCGCGTGCTCGAGTCCCGCGGCGTCGACGGCTGCCCGAAGAACTCGATCGTCGGCGACGGCTTCATCAAGAACGCGACCGGCGCGACGGCGAACCCCGCCGACAAGTCGATCGAGTGCAACGCCGCGCTCTGGGTCGTCAACCTCGGCTCGATGAAGGCGGCGATCTACGTCAAGGGCAGCCCGGGCGAGTCCGACGCGCGCAAGCGCTGCGCGATCGAGCTGGCGGCGCCGATCCCGGCGACGTTCAAGAACGGCAGCGAGAGCCGCCTGGACTTCGACGTCCCGATGAGCCTGCTGCACCCCGGCAGCCCGAACATCAGCAACGCGGTGCTCAGCGTCGAGTCGAGGATCAAGCGCATCGTCAAGCGCGGGCGCGGCTTCTTCGAGTCGCGCGGCGGCTGCTCCGGCGGCAAGCGCCAGGTTCGCGTCGTCTTCACGCCCGAGCAGGGTCCGACGAAGACGGCCACGACGAACGCCCGCTGCACGCGGTAGGACACAGCAAGGTCCCGTAGCGGACCTGGGTCATGCGAAGGGCGGGCCGGCGGCCCGCCCTTCGACATGTCTGGACTAGGGTGAGGTCCCGTGAACACGGGACAGCGCATCGCCATCCTCGTCGCTGCGGTGGTCGTGCTCGCGGGCGGCTTCGTCCTCGCGCAGGGCTCCGACGACGATGGCGGGTCGGAGCAGACCCTCACGCCGGCCGAGACGGCCGCACGCCAGACCACGGACCCGACCGGCGGCGCGGAGGCGCCCGCCGAGACCACGGAGACGACCGAGACGGCCACGACCGAGGCGCCGCCGCCTCCGCGCGTCGACACCGTCCGCATCCGCGGTGGCCGGCCGTCCGGCGAGGCCCGCACGCTGAAGTGGGAGAGCGGCGACACGATCCGCCTGCGCTTCACGTCCGACCAGGCCGCGGAGGTCCACATCCACGGCTACGACAAGACCGTGAACGTGCCGGCGGGCGGTTCGGCGCGGACCCGCTTCAAGGCCGACGCCGAGGGGATCTTCGAGATCGAGGAGCACCACACCGGGGCGCTCCTGGCCAAGCTCGAAGTGCGGCCGTGAGGCGCTGGTTCCCGCTTCTGGCCACCGCCGCGCTCGCGGCGGCGCTGGTGTCGGCGCCCGACGCGATGGCGCATGCGATCGTCGGGCGCGAGGATCTGCCGATCCCGCGGTGGCTGTTCGGCTGGGCCGCGACCGCCGTGCTCGTCGTGTCGTTCGTGGCGCTGGCGGTCCTGTGGCCCGCGCCGCGGCTCGAGCGCTCGCGCGAGCGCGACGTGCTCACCTACCCGCGCTGGCTGGAGGTGCTGTGCGGCGCCATCGGCGTCGCGCTGTTCGCGCTCGTCGTGTGGGCCGGCCTCGCCGGCTCGCAGTCGGTCAACGCGAACTTCGCGCCGCGGTTCGTGCTCGTCCTGTTCTGGGTCGGCGTGCCGGTGCTCAGCGTCCTGCTCGGCGACGTCTTCCGCCCGTTCAACCCGTGGCGCGCGATCGGGCGCGCCGCCGGCTGGGTCGCCAAGCGGATCGGCGGCGACAGCCTGCCCGAGGCGCTGCCGTACCCGGCCCGGCTGGGGCGCTGGCCGGCCGCGGCGGGCCTGTTCCTCTTCGCCACGTACGAGCTCGTCTACGCGAACTCCTCGCAGCCGGACAACGTCGCGATCGCCTCGCTGATCTATGCGGCGCTGCAGCTCGTCGGGATGGCCACCTACGGCGTCGAGGCGTGGTCGCGCAACGGCGACGGGCTCGGCGTCTACTTCGGCCTGTTCGCGGAGATCGCGCCGCTGCGCTGGCACGACGGCAAGCTCTCGGTGCGCCCGATGTTCTCCGGGCTCACGAAGATCGCGGTGCCGCACGGCACCGTGGGCCTGCTCGCCGTCGCGATCGGCACGACGACGTTCGACGGCATGAGCGAGAACGAGTTCTGGACCGATACCGCGCTCGACATCCAGGGTGTGCTGGAGGACGTCGGGATCGGCGCGACGCGAGGCCTGGAGATCGCCTACCTGCTCGGCATGGCCGGGGTCGTCCTCATCGCCGGCCTGCTGTTCATGCTCGGCGTGCGCGGGATGCGCACGGTCGACAACCGGATCTCGACGAACGACCTCGCGCGGCACTTCGTCCACTCGCTGGTGCCGATCGCGTTCGCCTACGTGCTCGCGCACTACTTCTCGCTGCTCGTCTACGAGGGCCAGGCGGGCGTGTTCCTGGCGTCCGACCCGCTCGGCCGCGGGTGGAACATCCTCGGGATGGCGCAGAACACCGTCGACTACACGGTCGTCTCGGCGAACGCGATCTGGTACGTCCAGGTCGGCGCGCTCGTGATCGGCCACGTCGCGGGCCTCGTCCTCGCCCACGACCGCGCGCTCATGGTGTTCCGCGACGTCAAACGGGCAACACGGTCCCAGTACTGGATGCTCGCGGTCATGGTGGCGTTCACGTCGCTCGGCCTGTGGCTCCTCTCGTCCTCGAACGCCTGATGCCCATCCCGCTCGCACATCCCGGCCACTGGCTCGTCGAGCTGGCGTACGTCATGCCGGTGCTCGTGGTCGTCGTGTGGATCTCGGTCCGCGCGATCATCGACCGGCGGCGCGGCGGTGCGCAGGCCGACGAGGCCGAGCCGCCGCCTCCGCCGCCGCCACCGCCGCCGGCGGGGGACTTCGAGCCGACGCGCTGAACGGCACGGCCCGCTCCGCGGCGCGCCGATCGCCCGGGCGCCGGCGCTCAGGCCTCGCCCTCGAGCAGCGCGATGTCGTGCGCGAGCGCGTCGGGCGTGACCTGGCCGGCCGGGAAGCCGACCCGCTGGCGCCCCTCGCGGTCGAGCAGGATCACGTACGCGCTGTGCTCGAGCTGATCGGTCTGCCGCTGGATGCCGTACGCCTTCCACTGGCGGCGCAGCTCCTCCTCGGGCCCGAGCAGGAACCGCATCCGGCCGGTGACGCGCTGCTCGGCGAGGAAGCGCCGCGCGCGGGCGGGCGTGTCGCGGGGCGGGTCGACGGCGATCGCGAGGACCGGCACGTCGTGGCCGAGGTCGTCGAGCGCGCCGCGGATCTGCTGGGCGGTGAGCGGGCAGGTGTCCTCGCACGTCGTGTAGAGGAACGTCACGACGACCGGCCGGCCGCGGTACTCGCGGAGCGTCGCGACCTTGCCGTCCTGGTCGCGCAGGCGGAAGTCGGCGGGCGGGATCCCGGGCGGGCGCACCGCGCCCTCGAACCGGGGCGCGCCACCGGCGGCGCGGGCGCGCTCGCCGGGCTCGTCGCCCGAGCCGAGCGTCGCGAAGAACGCGCCCGCGACCGCGAACGACGCGGCGAGCAGGATGGCGAGACGGGCTCTCAGCGGCACGCCCAGGAGGGTAGGCGGACCGGCCCGGGACCCTCCTATACTTCATGAAGCCTTGAAGCCGACCGCAATTCAGGAGTTTCCTCAGTGAGCCCGTCCGGCGCGGAGTTCATCCGCCAGATCAAGTCCCAGATCGACGAGGTCGACCCCGCCGAGGTGCACGAGGTGCTCGGCAACGGGGCGGTCATCGTCGACGTCCGCGAGACCGAGGAGGTCGCCCAGGGCAAGCTCCCCGGCGCGATCCACGTCCCGCGCGGCCACCTCGAGTCGCGCATCGAGGGCGCGGCCCCCGACCGCTCGCAGCGGGTGATCCTCTACTGCGCGTCCGGCAACCGGTCGGCGCTCGCGGCGCGCACGCTCCGCGAGGACCTCGGCTACGAGCACGTCGAGTCGATGACCGGCGGCTACACGCTGTGGAAGGACCGCGGCTACGAGATCGAGGTCCCGCGCCAGTGGAGCCCCGAGCAGCGCCAGCGCTACAGCCGCCACTTCCTGCTGCCGGAGATCGGCGAGGAGGGCCAGCAGAAGCTGCTCGACGCGAAGGTGCTGCTGCTCGGCGCCGGCGGCCTCGGCTCGCCGACCGCGCTGTACCTCGCGGCGGCGGGCGTCGGCACGCTCGGCCTGGTCGACGACGACGTCGTCGACGTCTCGAACCTGCAGCGCCAGGTCATCCACACGACCGACCGCGTCGGCGTGCCGAAGGTCGACTCGGCCGAGGAGCAGATCAAGGCGCTCAACCCGGACGTCGAGGTCGTCAAGTACCAGACGCGCCTGGACGCCTCGAACATCCTCGAGATCATCGAGGGCTACGACGTGATCGTCGACGGCGTCGACAACTTCCCGACGCGCTACCTGCTCAACGACGCGACGGTCCGCCTGAAGATCCCGGTGGTCAGCGCGTCGATCCTCGGCTTCGACGGCCAGCTCTCGGTGTTCGCGCCCTACGAGGGCCCGTGCTACCGCTGCCTGTACCCGGTGCCGCCGCCCGCCGAGCTCGCGCCGTCGTGCGGCGCGAACGGCGTCCTCGGCGTGCTGCCCGGCACGATGGGCCTGCTGCAGGCGACCGAGGTCGTCAAGCTCGTCGTCGGCGCGGGCGAGCCGCTCATCGGGCGCCTGCTGCTGTACGAGGCGCTGTCGGCGACGTTCACCGAGCTGAAGGTCCGGCGTGACCCCGACTGCCCGATCTGCTCGCGCGACCCCGAGGAGATCTCCGACGAGGAGATGGGCGTGTTCCCCGACTACGAGGCGTTCTGCGCCGCCGCCGGCTAGGCGCGGCGCCGATAGCCTGCACCGACTCATGGCAACGATCAAGATCCCACCCGTCCTGCGCCCCTCGACCGGCGGCGAGAAGGAGGTCATCGCGGCCGGCGACGACGTCGGTGCGGTGCTCAACGCGCTCGCCGAGCAGCATCCGTCGACGAGGAGCCAGCTCTTCGGCGAGGGCGGCGACCTGAACCGCTACGTGAACGTCTACCTCAACGACGAGGACGTCCGGGTCCTGCAGGGGCTCGACACGCCCGTCGGCGAGTCGGACACCCTCGTGATCCTGCCGGCGATGGCCGGCGGGGGTCGCTAGCTCAGCAGAGCGCGCGCGGGCGGCCTGAGGTGGTCGGGCCGTCCGCGCGTCAGAGCGTCACGCCCAGCTCGCCCAGCGCCCGCTCGCCGGCGCGCGTGACGAGCAGCGCGCGGTCGTCGCGGCGCCGGCGCAGCCAGCCGCGATCGAGCATCGACCCGAGCAGCGCGGCGCCGATCGCGCCGGCGACGTGCGGGCGGCGCTCGGTCCAGTCCGTACACGCGCGCACGAGCGGCCGCCGCCCGCCGCGCAGGGCGTCGACCTCGACGCCGTAGGCGCGCAGGCGACCGGCGTCGCGGACGGTGAAGGCGCCGTCGCGCAGGTCGAGCGCGCCCTGCTCGACGAGCGCGTCGGCGAGCGCGATCCCGAGCTGCCCGGCGAGGTGGTCGTAGCAGCTCCGCGCCCGCCGCAGCGCCTCCTGGCGGTTGGCGGCGCGCAGCCCGTTCGGCCGCGCCCTGCCGTCCGCCAGGCGGCTCAGCGCCTCGAGCGCCTCGGCGACCTCTGGGCCGACGAGACGCACCTCGCGCCGGCGGCCGGCCGGCTCGACGACGACGAGGCCGGCGTCGGCGAGCTTGCGCACGTGCCCGGTCGCCGTCGACGGCGCCACGCCTGCCCGCGCCGCGAGCGCCCCGACCGGCAGCGGGACGCCGCCGAGCAGCTCCTCGAGGATCCGCGCGCGGGTGCGGTCGGCGAGCAGCGCGGAGACGGCGACGAGCTCCGACATGCCGCGCAGCGTAGGGCCCCGGCGTTTCGGTGACCACCGAAGCGTCGGCGCCGCCCGCGGCGGGCGCACGTTTCGGCCGGGACCGAAGTTCCGGGGACGTACCGTCGCCGCCGATGACGACCGACACGACCCGCATCCCGCTCGCCGCCGACCCCGCCCGTCTGGCGCTCGCCGCCGCGCTCGTGACCGTGACCCTGTGGGCGTCGGCCTTCGTCGGCATCCGCGCCGCCACGCCCGACCTCGGCGCCGGGCCCCTCGCGCTCGCGCGGCTGCTCGCCGGAGGTCTCGTGCTCGGGCTGATCCTGCTCGCGCGCGGCGAGCGGCTCGTGCCGCCGCGGCCTGCCTGGCGCGGGATCGCGGTCTGCGGCGTGCTGTGGTTCGCCGCCTACAACGTGCTGCTGAACGCCGGCGAGCGGCACGTCGACGCCGGCACGGCCGCGATGCTCGTCAACGTCGGCCCGGTGCTCATCGCCGTGCTCGCCGGGGTGCTGCTCGGCGAGGGGTTCCCGCGCGCGCTCGTCGCCGGCTGCGCGGTCGCGTTCGCGGGCGCGCTCGTCATCGGCGCGGCGACCCGCGACGCCGAGCCCGCGAGCGTCCCCGGCGTCGTCCTGTGCCTGCTCGCCGCGGTCGCCTACGCGGGCGGGGTCGTCGCGCAGAAGCCGGTGCTCGCGCACGCGAGCGCGCTCCAGGTGACGTTCGGCGCGTGCGCCGTCGGCGCGCTGGCGAGCCTGCCGTTCGCGCCGGCGCTCGCCGCCGACCTCGGCCGGGCGGGTGGCGCGGCGCTCGCCTGGACGCTCTACCTCGGTGTGTTCCCGACCGCGATCGGCTTCGCCACCTGGGCGTACGCGCTGCGCCACACGACGGCGGGCCGGGTGGGGGCGACGACCTACCTCGTGCCGCCGATCGCCGTGCTCGGCGGCTGGTCGGTCCTCGGCGAGCAGCCGCCGGTCCTCGCGCTGGCGGGGGGCGCCCTGTGCCTGGCGGGGGTCGCGATCGCCCGCAGGCGCTGACGGCGCATCCGCCACAGGCCCGCGCAGGTCGGCGGCGATCGTCGACGGCAGGTGCACGCGCGAGTCGAGGTCCTCGATCCACTCGGCCGGGACCTTCGCCGGTCTCGACGGACGCCTGTCCATCGTTCGTCGTGATGTCGGGTTGACCATGGACGCCGGGCGGGCACTACACTCTGTGAAGTGACTCCGGCCGAGCTGCGCAATCGCCCTTGCGGTGGCCGCTACGAGGACATCGTGGCGGCGATCGGCAACACGCCGCTCGTGGAGCTCAAGCGCCTGTCCCCGAAGCCGGGCGTCCGGATCTGGGCCAAGCTCGAGTCCCACAACCCGACCGGCTCGGTCAAGGACCGGGTCGCCCGCGCCCTCATCGAGGACGCCGAGGAGAAGGGGCTGATCCGCCCCGGCCAGACGATCCTCGAGCCGACGTCCGGCAACACCGGCATCTCGCTCGCGATGATCTGCCGGCGCAAGGGCTATCCGCTCAAGGTCGTCATGCCCGACAACGTCACGCCCGAGCGCACGCAGCTGTTGCGCATGTACGGCGCGGAGATCGTCTATTCGCCGGGCGACCAGGGCTCGAACGGCGCGGTCGCGATGGCGCTCGAGATGGCCGAGCGCGACGCGAGCTACTACATGCCCTACCAGTACGGCAACCAGGCCAACCCGGGCGCCCACTACAACGGCACCGCGGTCGAGATCCTCGAGGAGCTCGACGGCGACATCGCCGCGTTCGTCGCGGGCCTGGGCACCGGCGGGACGCTCATGGGCAACGCGCGCCGCTTCAAGGACGAGCTCGGCGACCAGGTCACGATCGTCGCCGCCGAGCCGATGCAGGGCGAGCCCGTCCAGGGCCTGCGCTCGCTCGACGACGGGTTCATCCCGCCGATCATCGACCTCAGCCTGCTCGACCGGAAGATCTTCGTCACGAACCGCGACGCGATCATGTGGACGCGCAGGCTCCTCGACGAGGAGGGCATCTTCGCCGGCGTCTCCAGCGGGGCGATCGCGAAGATCGCGGTCCGCATCGCCGAGGGCCTCGACGAGGGCAACGTCGTCTTCATCGTCTGCGACGACGGCTGGAAGTACCTCTCCAGCGGCCTGTACACGCTTCCCGTCGACGAGGTCGCGGGCCTCGACTCGACCATTTGGTGGTAGACACTCCCCATGCCCTTCAACGTCGGTCTTCCCGAGCTGCTCGTCATCCTCGTCATCGCGCTCATCGTGCTCGGGCCGAAGAAGCTGCCGGACGCCGGCCGGGCGCTCGGCAGCGGCATCCGTGAGTTCAAGGAATCACTCGGCGGCGGCGCCGGCAAGCACGACGAGGACGACGACGAGCAGTTCGCGCTGCGCTGAGCGCGCGATCGCGCCCGGTACGGTGAGCGGCGATGAGGATCGCCCGCTCCCTGCTCGACCAGATCGTCGACCACGCCCGCCGCGACGCGCCCGACGAGTGCTGCGGCCTCGTCGGGGTGACCGACGGCACGGCCACGTCCGTGCATGAGATGGAGAACACCGTCCGCAGCCCCCTGCGGTTCGAGATGGACGGCATGGCCGTGTTCCGCGCGATCGAGGACATCGAGAGGGGCGGCGGCGAGCTCGGGGCCGTCTACCACTCGCACACGCGCACCGACCCGGTCCCGTCCCAGACCGACATCAACTTCGCCCGCAACTGGCCGGGGATCGAGTGGATCATCGTCGGGCTCGCCGACGGCGAGCCGGACGTCCGGTCGTGGCGGATCGACGACGGCAGGGTCGAGCAGGTGGAGCTGGTGGTCGTGTGACGCTCGTCTGCCCGGTGTGCGGCGAGGCGCACGCCGGCACCGAGCGCTTCTGCCGCCGGTGCCGCGTGCCGCTCGTCGCCGAGGGCGGACCGGCGGAGGCGGTGCTCGACGAGCGCGGCGAGCGGCTGCGCAAGATCAAGCCGCAGCTCGCCGAGGGCCCGCTCGTGCGGGTCGCGATCGGCCGCCAGCAGCCGGAGGCCGAGCTCATCCAGAACCTGCTGCTCGAGGAGGGCGTCCCCTCGACGCTGCGCCGCACGCGCGGGTTCGACGTGCCGGAGATGCTCGCGGCCGGCCCGCGCGACGTGCTCGTGCCGCAGTCGGGCGCCGAGACCGCGCGCGAGGTGCTGCTGCAGGCCGAGCTCATCTCGGACCGCGTCGCGCCGGTCACCTCCCCGCTGCGGGTGCTCGCGTGGCTCGTGGCCGGGGTCGCGCTCGTCGCGCTCATCGCCGTGCTCATCGACCTGACGACCTGAGCGGGCCGCGGCCCGCGCGTGCGGCGGGGCTCACGCGTGGCTGGTCCAGCGCGCCAGGTGCGCCCGCCATGCCGCCTCGGTGTGCGCGAGCGAGCGGCCGCGGAACACCTCGGCGAGCGCCTCCTCGGGCGTCCCCTTCGCGTAGCGGACGAACGCGACCGCGGCGTCGCCGCCCTCCTCGCGCGCGACGAGGTCGACGACGGTGCCGCCGAGCAGCCCGGCGTCGCGCGGCGACGGCGGGAACGACGGCGGCGGCCCCTCGCGCAGGCGGCGCGCGACGATCGCCCGCGCGTGGCGGGTGCGCCCGGAGAAGTACTCGGCGGCGCCGGCGGCCAGCCACGCCCACCGCCGCGCCCGCAGGCCGCGCAGCCGCGGGTTGGCGGTGCAGACCACCAGCCGCGCGTACAGCGCCGCCGGGCCGAGGCGCAGCAGCTCCTCCGACCCGTCGACGCGCGTGCGCCGCTCGCGCAGCGCGGACGGCGCGAGGACGTGGATCGTGTCGCCGCTGACCCGGCCCACCACGTACCGCCGGGCGGCGGCGGGCTGGGCGCGGACGAGCAGCGGCAGCAGCGGCTGGGCGAGGTCGAGCTGGGCCTGCGACGGGTGCAGGACGACGTCGACCGGGTCGGGCGGCAGGACGCGGAAGCGCTCGCCGAGCAGCGCCCGCGTGTCCTCCAGGAGCCGCAGGACGTCGCGCGCCCCCGCCGCGTCGGCGCTGTCGTGCCGCGCGGTGAAGTGGTCGGACGCCGTCTCCTCCCAGGACACGGCGCATGACGCTATCCGCGCGCGGCGTCCTTCGCGGCGTCGAGCTCGTAGTCGAGCTCGCTGCGGACCCCGAGCCGGTGCAGGATCGCGTTGGCCTCGGTCAGCGACGGCGCGTCGGCGACCGCGTCGGCCAGCCGCGCGGCGCTGCCCAGCGCGGCGCCCGGGTCGACGTAGAACGTCAGCGCGCCCACCGGCGACAGCTCGACGGTGCGCCGCCCGTCGCGGATCGTCGTGCGGCCCGTGGAGCCGCGGGCGCAGCGCAGCGCCATGGCGCTCGCCTCGGTCGGGACCGCGGCGACCGCGGCCTCCAGGCGCTCGACCGCGTCGGGCGCCTGCCCGGCGGCGCCGAGCCAGCCGCCGTGCGCGGCGACCTCGGCGACCCGGTCGAGCACCTCCGCGGGCGTCAGCTCACCGTCGCAGCCGGCGCCGAACACGCCCGCGACGACCCGCCGCCCGGCCTGCTGCAGGAAGCGGCCGGCGGCGAGCATCACGGAGTCGGCGAGCGGGCTCGCCAGGCCGGGCTCGTCGCCGTGCGCGAGCGCGTCGCCGCCGACGTCGACGAGCGCGATGACGTCGCAGCCGAGCCGGTCGGCCGCCTCCGCCAGCCCGGCGGCGATCCGCGCGGGACCCGGGTTGGGGTCGACGAGCACGGTCCGCTCGCCCAGGTGACGGGCCATGTGCGACTCGGCGAACCGCAGGTCGTCGGGGCCCGAGGTCTCGGGCCCGGCGAGCGCGACGGCCTCGCTCAGCGGCTCGTGGCCGGTCAGCTCCTCCATCCGGCGCGGGCCGGGGATCGGGTCGATCGGCCGGCGCTCCCAGGTGATCCCGCCGACGACCGCCTCGGCGCCGGCGAGCCGGGCGTGCTCGGCCGTCGCGAGGGCGCCGACGACGTCTCCACCTCCGCCGATGCCGACGGAGAGGACGCGCGCGGCGCCCGCGAACAGCATGTCGCGCCCCTAGGCGAGGACGGGCTCGCGGACGAGCTCGCCGCCGCCCATGATCGCGAGGATCTCCTCCGACGCGCGCTCGAACTCGTCGTCGGAGAGCACCGGGGTGCCCTCGAACGGCAGGTCGCGCTGGATGTCGCACCACGAACGGCACCCGAGGTACTGGTCGCGGACCTTGACGGTCACCGGCCGCGGGATGCGGTAGGTGCGCAGGAGCAGGACGTGGAGCGGATGACGGCGCTTCCACGCAAGGCGCTTCTCGGCGTAGTCGGTCGTCCAGACGTAGTACGGGGAGAGGGCGTCGACGACGCGCGGATCGGTGATCGTGACGTGCGCGGCAACCTCGGCCCATGCGCGGATCCGCACACGGTCGGGCTGGGCGATGCCGCCGTCGCGGAGCAGGGCCTCCACCGGCGGCTCACCGTCCGCCCATACCCCCTCCTCGAGCGCGCGGCGCAGCTCGGGCTGGTGGGACTCGCGGACGAGGTCGTTCCGCTGGTGGTCGAACGTGGGGTAGAGGAAGAAGCGGTCGTAGTCGAGCTTGAAGTGCTTGTCCGTCTCGCCGATGCCCCCCTTGCGGAGGGTGACGAGCTGCTCGCCTTCGGCGAGCGCGCGGACGGTGACCGCCCACTCCTTGAACGCGATTGGCATAAGAGTCAGGGCCTAGCGATTGCGTACAACAGAGAATCCCGGCGCACCTGGACGGGGCCAGGCCGACGGGACTACCCCAACACTTACACAGCTAGACGCAAATCCCAAACCCCCTGGATCTAGAGTTTGCGTCCAGCAAGGCCTTCTATGACCTCGATCACACTCGCGAAGTCGTCGTCGGCGTGGCCGCGGCCCACGGCGGCCCCCAGGACCTCGCGGGCGAAGGCCGCCGCGGGGAACGGGACCCCGGCCTCCTGGCCCTCCTCGAGGCAGTGCCGGACGTCCTTGAGCATGTGCGCCGTCTTGAAGAGCGTCGTGTAGTCGTGGGCCTGCATCGGGCCGGCCTTGAGGTCGAGCATCTTCGACCCGCCCGAGCCCGCCGACATCACCTCGGTGAGCGCGCCGAGGTCGACGCCGGTCGCGCGCGCCACGACGAGCGCCTGGGCGAGCGTCACGGCGTTCGCCGCCGCGACGGCGTTGTTGATGAGCTTGAGCATCTGGCCCTGGCCGGTGTCCCCGACGTGGAACACCAGTCGGCCCATCGCCTCGAACAGCGGGCGGGCGCGTTCGAACTCAACCTCGGGCCCGCCGGCCATGATCGTGAGCGTCCCGGCCTCGGCGGCGGGCGACGATCCGGTGACCGGCGCGTCGAGGAACTGCAGGTCGCGCTCGGCCAGGCGCGCGGCGATCGAGCGCGCCGTCTTCGGGCTGATCGTCGACATGTCGACGAACAACGTCCCGGGCCGCGCGGTGGACGCCGCGCCGTCCGGGCCGAACAGGATCGCCTCGACCTGCGGGCCGTCGACGACCATCGTGACGACGGCCTCGGCCTCCGAGGCGGCCTCGGCGGGCGTCGCGGCGATCGGCTCGCCGAGCGCCTCGGCGCGGCTGCGCGTGCGGTTCCAGACGACGACGTCGTGGCCGGCGGCCCGGAGGTTCGCGGCCATGCGGGATCCCATGATCCCCAGTCCGAGGAAGGCGACGTTCATGGGCGGGGAGCCTACGAACGGACCGGTCAGGCGGCGATGCCGAGCCGGTGGGCGACCGCGGCCGCCTCGGTGCGGCTGCGGACGTCGAGCTTGGCGAGGATCCGCGAGACGTGGACGCTCGCGGTCTTCTCGGCCATGTAGAGCGCCTCGCCGATCTCGCGGTTCGTGCGGCCCTCGGCCAGCAGCGCGAGGACGTCGCGCTCGCGCGGCGTCAGGCCCAGCTCGTCGGCGGCGGGCTCGGCGGCCGGCGGCGCGGCGCCGTCGCCGTCGTCCTCGGCGACGACCCGCAGCCGCGCGCGGCGGGCGAGCAGGTCGAGCTCCTCGGTGAGCCAGCGGGCGCCGAGCCGGACCGCGACCTCACGCGCGCGGGCGGCCGCCTCCGCGGCCCGGTCGCGCTCGCCGGCGGCGGCGAGCGCCTCGGCCTCGCGCCGGCGGGCGAGCGCGGCGTCGTAGACGCGCCCGACCTCCTCCCAGCGCTCGGCGGCCGCCGCGTACATCGCCGGGTCGGGGCGGCCCTTGGCGCGCAGCAGCTCGGCCTCGGCGTCGGCGACGTGCCCGCGGGCGAGGACCATGCCGCGGATCGGCCCCTTGACGACGTCGCGGGCGATCTGGACGAGCCGTCCGGCGCGCGCGGCGGCGTCGGCCGCCTCGTCGTCGCGCCCGAGCGCCCGCGCGTGCTCGGCCCGGTCGGCCTCGACCGCGACGCCGGCGGCGGCCACGCGGGTCAGGCGCCCGACGTCCTCGGTCGCCTTGTGGATCCGCTCCAGGCCCGCGTCGATCGCGGCGCGCGCGTCGTCCCAGCGCCGCAGGCGCCGGTACGCCTGGGCGAGCAGGGCGGCGATCGGCCCGTGCCACTGCGGCTCGATCGACGTGCGGGCGCGCTCGCGGGCGTCCTCGAGCGCAGCGATCGCCGCGTCCACGTCGCCGCGGGCCAGCGCCTGCTCGCCCTGCCGGATGAGCACCATCACGCGGCCGGTGCCGAAGCGCAGCGCGCTCTCCTCGATCGCCAGGAGCTCGTCGGCGCGCGCCCAGTTGCCGAGCTGGAACTCGATCTCCGACAGCGAGACCGACAGCCAGCGGTTCGGCCGGATCCGCTCGAGCTCGGCGACGCCCGCGTTGGCGAGGTCGCGCGCCTGCTCCAGCCGCCCGGCGAGGAAGAGCGTGTCGGTCAGGTTCACGTAGCCGCGCGCGATCTCGTTGAGCCTGCCGCTGCGCCGGGCGAGGGCGAGCGACTGGCGCAGCGCCTGCTCGCCGCCGTCGATGTCGCCGACCGCCCCGAGGCACACGCCGAGCGTGTTCAGCGCCGAGATCTCGGGCTGCTCGGCGCCGACCTCGCGGGCGATCGCGATCGCCTCGCGGCAGCGCTCGATGCTGTCGGCGTAGCGCCCGCCGAGCATGAGCCCCATCGCCTTGCCGGCGAGCACGATCGCGCGCTCGACGCACGGCTCGTCGGCGGGCAGCAGGTCGAGCGCGTCGTCCAGGCGGGCCAGCGCGGCCTCGCTCTCGCCGAGGTCCCACTCGGCCTTGGCGAGCCGTTCGAGCACCCGCGCGGCGCGCGTCGGCTCGGCCTGGACGTCGAGCTCGGCGAGCGCCTTGCGCAGCAGCGTCCGCATCCGCGGGTGGTTGCTCGACAGGCCGTGGTGGATCGCGGCGCGGGTGAGCAGGTCGACGTGGTCGCCGCCGGCGAGCGGCTCGGGGTCGGCGACGCGGTCCCACAGCTCCAGCGCGCGCTCGAGCAACGCCGCCGCCTCGCCGTTGGCGTGCACGCGCTCGGCTGACCGGGCGGCGCGCACCGCGGCCTTCAGCCCGCGCTCGCGGTCGCCCGCGGCCGCCCAGTGGTGGGCGACCTCGCTCTGGAGGTCGAGCGCGTCGGTCATCCGCTCCTCGAGCGCCTCGGCCAGCCGCGTGTGCAGCTCGGTCTGCTCGCCCGGCAGCAGGTCGTCCTGGACGGCCTCGCGCAGCAGGGCGTGGCGGAAGGCGTACCGGCCGTCCTCGTCGACGACGAGCAGCCGCTGGCCGACCGCCTCGCGCAGCGCGGCGCGCAGCGTCGGCGGCTCGACCCCGCTCACCGCCTGCAGCACCTCGTGGTCGACGCGCCCGGCGGCGGCGACGATCCGCAGCACCTCCTGCGCCTGCTCGCCGAGCGCCTCGACCCGCAGCATGAGCGCGTCGCGCAGCGTCGGCGGCACCTCGCCGCGCCCGTCCTGGCCGGCGGCGAGCAGCTCCTCGGCGAACAGCGGGTTGCCCTCGCTGCGCGCCTCGAGGCGGTCGAGCAGGTCGGTGCCGGGCGGCTCGCCGAGGATGTCCTCGAGCTGGGCGGCGAGCTCGTCGCGGGTGAACGGCTCGAGCGGGATCCGCACCGCGCGCTCGGTGCGATCGAGCTCGGAGACCACCGGCAGCAGCGGGTGGCGGCGGTGCAGCTCGTCGCTGCGGTAGGTGACGAGCACGAGCACCCGCTCACGGCACATCGCGCGGCTGAGGAAGATGAGGAAGTCGCGGGTCGAGCGGTCGGCCCAGTGCACGTCCTCGACGACGAGCACGAGCAGCTGGACCTCGCCGAGCCGGTCCAGCAGCCCGAGCAGCGCCTCGAAGAGCTGCGCCTGCGTCGTCTGCTCGACCGCGCTCGCGTCGTCCGCGTCGCCGGCCGCTCCGGCCAGGAGCCGGGCGAGGACGGTGCCGGGGGCGCCGAGCTCGGCCAGGATCGGGTCGGAGGCGCGCACGAGCGGCCGCAGCGCGCTGACGATCGGCGCGTACGGCAGCTCGCCGCCCGACAGCTCGACGCAGTCGCCGCTGAGGACGCGCGCGCCGGCGTCCTTCGCGCGGCGCGCGAACTCGTCGACCAGGCGGGTCTTGCCGACGCCGGACTCGCCGGTCACGAAGGCGAGGTGCGCGCGCCCCTCGGCGGCCTCGTCGAGCAGCGCGCCGAGCTCGGCGAGCTCCGCCTGGCGGCCGACGAACCGGGTGCTGGTGACGCGTGCAGCCACCCCCGGAGTATCGCGCGCCGTGGCGCTCACGCCATGCGGATGCGGCGGCGGAGCCGGAGGAACGCGTTGCGCCGCTCCGACAGCCGCCGGAGCTCGGCGAAGTGCTCCCGGGCGATCGTGTGGTGGAGGGGATGAGGGTTCATGACCGCCAGCTTGGCCGTAAGGGGTGGGGGCGCACATCGGGCGATCGCAGCGACCTGGGCCTTACGCAGCCTTACGCGGCTCTTACGGCGCCGGATCGGCGGGCACACTGGGACCATGTCGATCAGCGACACCGCCAAGCGCGCCGCCGGCGCCGTCACCGGCCACCGGATCTCCACCCGCCCGGCGAACGCCCGCGTCCGCGTCGAGCACGCCGGGCGCGTCATCGCCGAGTCCGACCGCGCGATCGCGCTCGACGAGACCGGGCTCCCGACGCGGTACTACCTCCCGCGCGAGGACGTGACCTGCGAGCTCCTGCCGAGCGACACGCGCACGCACTGCCCGTGGAAGGGCGACGCGTCGTACCTGTCGATCGACGGCGTCCAGGACGCGTTCTGGGTCTACGAGGACCCGAGCGAGGAGGACGCGCTCCCCGTCAAGGGCCTCCTCGCGCCGTGGCCGGGCCGCGTGGAGGTGTTCGTCGACGGCGAGCCGGCCTGACGCCGGGCGTCGCGGCGCTCAGCCGATCGCCGCGACGTCCTCGTCCGTGAGCTCGAGCTCGAGCGCGGCGAGGTTCTCGCGCAGGTGGTCGAGCGACAGCGTGCCCGGGATCGGGACCACGTTCGGCGCCCGCCGCAGCAGCCAGGCGACCTTCACCGCGTTCGGCGTGACGCCGTGGCGCCGCGCGATCTCCTCGAGCGCCGGGCCGTCGCCGCCGCGCAGCGGGTAGTACGGCACGAACGGGATGCCCTCGCGGGCGCAGTGGTCGATGACGTCGTCGTGGTCGCGCTCCGCGAGGTTGTAGGCGTTCTGGACGGCGGCGATCGGGACGATCCGGCGCGCCCGCTCGAGCTGGTCGACGGTCACCGACGAGACGCCGACGTGGCGGATGTCGCCGCGGTCGACGCGCTCGCGGATCGCGCCGAGGCTCTCCTCGAGCGGCGTGTCGGGGTGGACGCGGTGCAGGTAGTAGAGCCCGATCGCGTCGGTGCGCAGCGAGCGCAGGCTCTGGTCGATCTGCGCGTGCAGGACCTCCGGGCGGCCCTCGCCCGGGTGGTAGCCGCCCTTCGTGGCGACGAGGACGTCGTCGCGGCCGCCGCCGAGCGCCTCGCCGATCGCGCGCTCGCTCTCGCCGCTCGTGTACAGGTGGGCGGTGTCGATGTGGCGCACGCCGGCCTCGACGGCGCTGCGGATGAACGCCACGTGCTGGGCGGAGGTCGTCAGGCGGTTCGTGCCGAGGCCCACGCGGGGGACCTCGACGCCGGCGAGTCGAACGGTGCTCATCGCTCCGAGACTAGGCAGGGCATACTCCGGCGCGTCCGGCGATGACCGTGAGGAGGAGCAGGCCGATGATGCGTGGGTGTGTCGCGGCGGCGGTGGCCGCCGCCGTTCTGGTGCTCGCGGGCGCGGCGGACGCGCCGGCGGCGACGACGTGGCTGTGCGGCCCGGGCGTGGCCGGCGATCCGTGCCGGCCGCCGCTGACCGTCACGCGGTACGAGGGCTGGGACCGGCAGGTCGGCCGGACGACCCTGCGCCGCGACCGCGACAGGGGCGTCGACTGCTTCTACGTCTACCCGACGGTCTCGGACCAGGAGACGCGCCTGGCGACGAAGCGGGTCGATCCCGAGCTGCGGTCGATCGCGCTCTACCAGGCCGCGCGGTTCTCGCAGGCGTGCCGGGTCTTCGCGCCGGTCTACCGGCAGGCGACGGTGCCGGCGCTGCAGACCGGCCGGACGACCGTGTCGGACTACCGCACCGCGTACGGCGACGTGGAGGAGGCCTTCACCGCGTTCCTCCGGCGGATCGGCCCGCGCCGCGGGTTCGTGCTCATCGGCCACTCGCAGGGCGGCTACCACCTGCAGCGGCTCATCCGCCGGCAGGTCGAGACGAGCGCTGCGCTGCGCCGGCGGATGGTGTCGGCGCTCGTGCTCGGCGCGAACGTGACCGTGCGCAAGGGCTCGGATCGCGGCGGCGCCTTCCGCCGCGTGCGCACGTGCCGCCGCGCGACGCAGCTCTCGTGCGTGATCGCGTTCAGCGCGTTCGGCGAGACGCCGCCGGAGAACGCCATCTTCGGCCGCGGCGCCGCGCGGATCGCGGACTTCCTCGACCTGCCCTCCGGCGGCGACCTCGAGCCGGTGTGCACGAACCCGGCGGCGCTCGGCAGCGGCCGCCGGGTGGCGCTGCGCACGACGGTCCCGACCGAGCCGTTCGCGCCGGGCACGCTCATCGCCGCCGGCATCGCGCTGACCGGCGTGCAGTGGCCGGCGCCCGCGACGACGTTCGTGGAGAGCACCGGGGCGTTCACCGGGCGCTGCTCACGCGAGGGCGGCGGGCACGTGCTGCGCATCGCCGCGGCCCCCGGCACGCCGATGCCCAAGCCCTCGCCGACGCCCGAGTGGGGCCTGCACCTGCTCGACGCGAACGTGGCGATGGGCGATCTCGTCGACGTCGTGCGCCGCCAGATCCGGGCGTACGCCGCCCGGCGGCGGTAGGGCGTCCCGGCTCAGGCCTCGCCCGGAGGCGGGCGCAGCTCGATCGTGTCGGCGCGCGCGAGGAGCATGACCGCGCCGCTGCGCTCCTCGCGCGGGCTGGGGCGGTGCTCGCGCAGCACGATCGCGCTCCACGTCTCGCCGCGGTCCAGCAGCGGCGCGAGCTCGGCTGCGAGCTCGCGCGGGACGAAGCCGAGCTGCCGGCCGTCGGGCGTGTCGACGGCGATCGCGTTCGGGTCGTGCTCGTTGCCCGGGTCGCGGCGGAGCACGAGCGGCCGGCCGGGCGCGGCCGCGTCCGAGCGCAGGACGTCCTCGTGCCATCGGCTCGCGCCCGCGACGTTCGCGACCCGCAGGCCCTTGGCCCGCAGGCGCTCGGAGTCGTTGGCCAGGTAGCCGCCGGTGTCGGGATCGACGACGTACCAGCCCTCGATCCACACGATCCCGCCGTCGGACGGGTACCAGTAGCGCTCCTCGTGGCGGACGTCGACGATCACGCCGGCGTCCCGTGGCCGCCGCCGCCCGGCGTCTCGATCCGCAGCCGCGCGCCCGCCTCGAGCGTCCCGGTGACCTTCGGCCCGAGCTCGGTGCCGTCGAGGAGGTTCCGGCCGGGCGCGCCGTCCTCGCCGCCGTCGGCGCCCGGCGGCCCGTGCCGCCGGCGCTCGGTGATGAGCGAGTAGGTCATCGGCGCGAGCGCCTCGACCTCACGCACGACGCCGTCGCCGCCGCGGAAGCGCCCGGCGCCGCCCGAGCCGCGCCGCAGGCCGTACTCGACGACCCGCAGCGGATACTCGAGCTCGAGCGCCTCGACCGGCGTGTTCAGCGTGTTGCTCATCGCGACGTGGACGCCGGACGGGCCGTCGGCGTCCGGGCAGGCGCCCTGGCCGCCGCCGATCGTCTCGTAGTAGGTGAACTCGTCGGTCCCGAGCGTCACGTTGTTCATCGTGCCCTGTCCGAGCGCCCGGCCGAACGCGCGCAGGACGAGGTCGGCGACCCGCGACGACGTCTCGACGTTGCCGCCGACGACCGCGGCGGGGGCGCGGGCGTTGAGGAGCGAGCCCTCCGGTGCGAAGACGTGCAGCGGGCGCTCCGCGCCGGCCGAGGCGGGGATGTCCGGGTCGGTCAGGACACGGAGCGCGAACAGGCAGGCGCTGCGGGTCACCGCGAGCGGGCAGTTCAGGTTCCCGCCGTGCTGCGGGGCGCTGCCGGTGAAGTCCAGGTGCAGCTCGTCGCCGCGCACCTCGGCCCGCAGGCGCAGCTCGAGGTCGCCCTCGCGGGCCTCGAGGACGTCGACGGCCTCACGCACCCCGTCGTCCATCGCCGCCAGCATCGCACGCGTGCGGCGCTCGGCGTAGTCGAGCACCGCCGCGGTCGCCGCGGCGAGCCGCTCGGGCCCGAGCCGCGCGCCCAGCTCCGCCAGCCGCCGCGCCCCGGTCTGGTTCGCCGCCAGCTGCGCGCGCAGGTCCGCGCGGCGCTGGGACGGCTGGCGCATCTGCGCGACGAGCTGCTCCACGAGCTCGTGGGTGAGTGGCTGGGGCGCGATGACCACGCCCTCCTCCTCGAGCGTCGTCGAGTCGGCCGGCATCGAGCCGGGGACCCGGCCGCCGACGTCGGCGTGGTGCGCGCGCGACGCGGCGAACCCGAGCAGCGGGCCGCCGCCCGGCTCGGCGAACACCGGCGTGACGACCGTGATGTCGGGCAGGTGCGTGCCGCCGGCGAACGGGTCGTTGAGGATCCACGAGCGGCCGGGCTCGTGGTCGGCGTCGCGGACCGCCTCGACGGCGGCGGGCATCGCGCCCAGGTGCACGGGGATGTGCTCGGCCTGCATGATCATCTGCCCGGCCGGGTCGAACAGGGCGGTCGAGCAGTCGCGCCGCTCCTTGATGTTCGGCGAGTGGGCGGCGCGCACGAGCACCGCGCCCATCTCCTCGCACGCCGCGCGCAGGGCGCCGGCGGTCACCTGCAGCTCAACGGCGTCGATCGAGCACCACCGTCCCGTCGTCGTCGACCGTGCCGTGCCAGTGCGCGGGGACCGCGAGCGTCGCCTCGGGGAGCATGCACACCGCCGGCCCCTCGATCCGCATGCCGGGCGGTGGGTCGCCGTGCAGGATCGCCGTGTCCTCGCCGAGCACGGTCGGGCGCGACTCGGCGGCCGGCGCGGGCGCGCGACCCGCGGCCAGCTCGATCGGGGCGGCCGGCACGCGGGCGGTGACGCGCACGGTCACGACCTCGACCTCGCCGTCCTCGTCGCGGAAGCCGTAGCGCTCCTCGTGCGCGGCCTCGAACTGCGCCGGGTCGTCGACGGTCAGCTCGAACGACTGGCCGCGGTAGCGGCAGTCGTAGCGCACGCCGATCTCGGCGTCCGGGACGCCGAGCCGGGCGCGGGCCTCCGCGGCGAGCTCGTCGACGTCGTAGCCGCCGCCGAGCACGGTCCGCTGGACGTCGACGCGGCGCTCGGCCGCCGCGAGCCCGAGCGCGCTGAGCACGCCGCTCGCGCGCGGGCACAGGATCCGCGTGATCCCCAGCTCGTCGGCGATGCCCGCCGCGTGCAGCCCGCCGGCGCCGCCGAACGCGAGCAGCGCGAAGTCGCGCGGGTCCAGCCCGCGCTCGACGGTCATGACGCGCAGCGCGCGGACCATCTCGGCGTTCGCGACCCGGACGACGCCCACCGCGGGATCGTCGATGCCGAGCGACGCCAGCGCCCGCTCGGCCGCCTCGCGGTCGAGCGCGACGCCCGACAGCGACCCGTCGAGCAGCCCGAGCACGAGGTTCGCGTCGGTCACCGTCGGCGCGGTCCCGCCGAGCCCGTAGCACGCCGGCCCGGGGTCGGCGCCCGCCGACTGCGGCCCGACGCGCAGCGCGCCGCCCGCGTCGAGCCACGCGATCGACCCGCCGCCGGCCCCGACCGTGTGGATGTCGACCATCGGCAGCGCCAGCGGGCGGCCGCCGACCTCGCGGCCGCCGGTCTCGCGCACGCGGCCGTTCTCGACCACGCAGACGTCGCAGGACGTGCCACCCATGTCGAAGCACAGGAGGTTCGGCGTCCCCGAGCGCGCGGCGATGAGCGCCGCCGCGGCCGCGCCGCCCGCAGGGCCGCTGAGCACGGTGAACGCCGCGTGGCGGGCGGCGAGGTCGACGTCGGCGAGGCCGCCGCTCGACTGCATGATCGACGGGGTGGGCAGGCCCTCGTCCCCGGCCCGGTCGACCAGCCGGCGCAGGTAGGCGGCGAGCAGCGGCGAGAGCGCGGCGTCGACCTCGGTCGTCGCGGCGCGCTCGAACTCGCGGAACGTGCCGACGACCTCGTGCGACAGCGAGACGTGGACGCCGGGCAGCGCCGCGGCGAGCGCCTCGCCGATCGCGCGCTCGTGCTCGGGGTGGCGGTCGGCGTGCAGGAGGCAGACCGCGACGGCCTCGGGCTCGGTGGCGGCGACGGCGGCGGTGAGCTCCTCGACGCCCTCGAGCGGGCGCAGGACGCCGCCGGGGCCCATCCGCTCGCGGGCGGCGACCCGCCGCTCGGGCGGGACGAGCGGGTTCGGATGGCGCGCGCAGAGCCGGTACAGGTCGCGGCGCGCCTGGCGGCCGAGCTCGACGACGTCGGTGAAGCCCTCGGTCGCGACGAGCGCGGTGCGCGCGACCTTGCCCTCGAGCAGCGCGTTCGTCGCGACGGTCATCCCGTGCGCGAACGCGTCGACCTCGTCCGCCTGGCGACCGGCGCGGTCGAGCACGGTCCGGACGGCGCGCAGCACGCCCTCGGACTGGTCGCGCGGCGTCGTCGGCGCCTTCGCGGTGACGACGCGGCTGCCGGCGACCAGCACCGCGTCCGTGAAGGTGCCGCCGACGTCGACCCCGAGGAGCATCGGGCCCGGGTTCTACACGAACCGCGGGCCCATGACGCCCTGGACGGGCGGCCGCCTCCGGCCTGGCGCGAGCGCGCTCTCCTACGCGGCGACGAGCTGCCCGACCTCGGCCTCTTCGGTCTCGGCGAGGTGCTGGTGCGACGGGCAGTAGCCGTTGTGCGGCAGCGGATCGCGCTGGCACGGCGTGCCCTTGCGCGTCGTCGCCCGGCACTGCAGCGGGTTGCCGTTCACGTCGTAGCCGGCCTTCGGCAGCCGGTCGAGGTAGGTCTCGGCCGCGCTGATGTACGCGGTCACGACCTGCCACACCCGGAGCTGGGCCGCCATCGGGAAGCAGAACCGGATGTCGTTGAACAGCGTCCGGGCAGGACGCGCGAAGTAGTGGCGGTCGGTCGCGAGGCGCTCCATCGTGCGCTCGCAGGCCTTCAGCACGTGCTCGTGCGGCGTGCCGTCAGGCAGGTAGACGTCGTTGTCGATGTCGGGAGCGAGCTCCCGGTAGATCCCCCGGCTGAACTGGAACATGTGACCCTAGATCCCTCCTGTGAGTCCCCGGCGCGCGGGTGGTCATTCCCGCTGGTTGTCCAGTCCGGAACGCTGGGTTTGTTGAGTTGGCGTTAAGAAGACGCCGGCGTTCCGCTGAGGGTCAGGTCCAGCGTTCGAGGGTCACGTCGCCCGTGGAGCGCACGACCGTGTGGTGGAGGTCCAGTCCGGGGTCGCGCTCCGGGAAGTCCGTGCGCAGGTGCGCGCCGCGACTCTCCTCGCGCGCGAGCGCGCAGGTCGCGACCAGGCGGGCGAGCGGGTGCTCGTCGCGCGTGAGGGCGCGCAGGCCCTCCGGCGTGCGCTCCAGGCCCGCGTCGCGCCACATCGCCTCGCGCGTGGCCTCGGACGGCGCGGGGGCCGGGACCGGCGCCGGCGGCTCGCCCGCGTCGACCGCGGGCTCGTCGAGGCCGGCGTGCGCGGCGCGGGCGCCGAAGACGAAGCATTCGCTCAGCGAGTTCGAGGCCAGCCGGTTCGCGCCGTGCAGGCCGGTGCACGCCGACTCGCCGACCGCGTACAGGCCGGGCACGGTCGAGCGCCCGTGCAGATCGGTGACGATCCCGCCCATGATGTAGTGGGCGGCCGGGGCGACCGGGATGAGCTCGCTCGCCGGGTCCAGGCCCGACCGGCGCAGCGCGCTCACGACGTTCGGGAACAGGTCCGGGTCGACGTGGCGCATGTCGAGGCCGACGGCGCTCGCGCCGGTCTCGGCGAGCTTGCGGTGGATCGCGAGCGCCACCTCGTCACGCGGCGCGAGCTCGTCGACGAAGCGCTCGCCGTCCGGGCCGTGCAGGGTCGCGCCCTCGCCGCGGATCGCCTCGGTGATGAGGAAGCCCTCGCGGTGCGGCAGCCCGGTCACCGCCGTCGGGTGGAACTGCAGGAACTCGAGGTCGGCGAGGTCGGCGCCCGCCCGGTGGGCGAGCACCATGCCCGAGCCGACCGAGCCCGGCGGGTTCGTCGTGCGCTTCCACAGCGCCGCGGCGCCGCCCGCGGAGATGATCGTCGCGCGCGAGCGGATCGCACGGCCGTCCTCGGCGAGCACGCCGACGCAGCGGCCCTCGTGGATCCACAGGTCGGCCGCGCGGGCGCCCTCCAGGACCGCGATCCGGTCGTGCTCGACGACGAGCGCGGCGAGGTCGCGCACGACGCGCCGGCCGGTCGCGCTGCCGCCGGCGTGCACGACGCGGCGCTTGGAGTGGCCGCCCTCAAGCCCGAGCGCGAGGTTGCCGTGCCGGTCGGCGTCGAAGCGCACGCCGAGCTCGACGAGCGTCCGGACCGCCTGCGGCGCCTCGGCGACGAGGACCTCCGCGGCGCTCCGGCGGGTCAGCCCGCGCCCGGCCCGCTCGGTGTCGGCGAGGTGGTCGGCCGGGCTGTCGTCGACCGCGAGCGCCGCCGCGATGCCGCCTTGGGCCCAGTAGCTGGCAGTCTGGGCGAGCGGCGTGGCCGACACGAGCGCGACCGACCCGCCGGCGCGGGCGGCGGTGAGCGCGGTGAACAGGCCGGCGCCGCCGGCCCCGATCACCGCGACGTCGACGTCGACGTCGATGGCGGCCATGGCGGGGTACCGTACTCACGTGCCGCCCGGCGTCCTGCTCTCCCATCCCGCCTCGCTGCAGCACGACACGGGTGCGCATCCCGAGCGGATCCAGCGGATCGTGGCGATCGAGCGCGCGCTCGACGAGCGCGGCTGGCTCGGCTGGGAGCGCGAGGAGTCCCCGGCGGCCGAGCGCGAGGTGCTCCACACCGTCCACCCGCCCGAGTACGTCGACTCGATCGAGCGGTTCTCGTGGGCCGGCGGCGGGGCGCTCGACCCCGACACGATCGCGTCCGAGGGCACCTTCGAGGCCGCCGTCCGCGGCGCCGGCGGCGCGGTCCGGATGGTCGACCTGCTCATGACCGGCGCGCATCGCGTCGGCGCGTCGCTGCACCGCCCGCCCGGCCACCACGCCACGCGGACCGAGGCGATGGGCTTCTGCTTCTTCAACAACGTCGCGCTCGCCGCGCGGCGCGCGCTGGACGAGCACGGCGCCGAGCGGGTGCTCGTCTTCGACTGGGACGTGCACCACGGCAACGGGACGAACGACATCTTCCACGCGACCAGCGAGGTGCTGTTCGTCAGCATCCACGAGTCGCCGCTGTATCCCGGCAGCGGGCCGGCGTCCGACGTCGGCTCGGGCGCGGGGGAGGGCTACACGGTCAACCTCCCGGTGCCCGGGCGCTCGGGCGACGACGTGTGGTGCTCGCTGACCGAGCACGTCGTGGTGCCGCTCGCGCAGGCGTACGAGCCGGCGCTCATCCTCGTCTCCGCCGGCTACGACGCGCACACCGAGGACCCGCTCGCGTCGTGCCGGGTCAGCGACGACGGCTTCGCCGCGATGGCCGGCAGCGTGCGCCGGCTGGCCGACGCGCTCGGGGTGCCGTTCGGCCTCGTGCTCGAGGGCGGCTACGACGTCGTCGCGCTGTCGCGGTCGCTCGTGCGGACGCTCGAGGTGTTCGGATCCGACACCGCGCCGCCCGCCGACCCGGAGCTGGCGATGCACCCGCTCGCCGCCCAGGCCGCGAGGCGGCTGGCGGACCGCTGGCCGGCGTTCGCGTCGACGTAGGGCTGTCCGGGGCGGGGCGTCGCCTGCGGCGGGTGGCCGGCGTCCCGGGCTTGCTCAGTCCGGGTGCGGTGGAGGCGGGATGTCGCGTGGTCCGAACGGCCGCCGGTCACGGTGTGGGGGAGCGGTTTCGCGGTGAGCTCCCGTCGGGCGCCGGGCTGGAGCGCGGGCGCGCTCCGGGCGGATCTTTGGCGCTCGTGGTGTGCCTGGCGACCCATGTGTGCCAGAGATCCCGCGGGCGCGCCGGTCGCCGGTCGTCGATCACGCGGGTCGAGCGGGCCGGACGAAACGGTGTCCCGAGTGCGCGTTTCATCCAGGTCGCCGAGCCGGACCTGTGCGTGACGCTCGAGCTGGACGAAACGGTCGTCTGAGCGCGCGTTTCATCCAGGTCGCCGAGCGGAGCGCGCCCACGACGAGCGGGCCGGACGAAACGGTCGGTCGAGGGCGCGATTCGTCCGGTTCGCCGAGAGTGACGACGGCAGGCGAGCGACGTTCGGAAGCTCGCTCACCTTGCCTGACCAGCGGCCGTTCGGGCCACGCGACAGCTCGGCATCACCGGGCACGGCTGGAGCGAGCCGGCCCGCCACGACCGGCCGGGGCGCAGACCACCCGCCGCGCGCCGCCGCCCGCGATCGCCACGTCCGCGCGCGACAAACCGCTTCTCCAGAGGGCCGCCGGCCACCCCGGCGCCGCTCAGGGGAGCTCGTCCGCTGCGGGCGGGACCGTCGGGACGGTGAGCTGCGGGGCCGTCTGCGGCTCCACGGGCGCGGTGGCGCCACCGGGCGCGGCCGTCCCGCCCGGGGCCGTCGCCTGGCCCGGCGGTGCCGTCAGGCCGGGCGCGGTCTGCGGGGCGGTCGAGGGAGCCGTCGGCGCGGTGGCGCCCGGCGCCGTGGCGGGCGGCGGCGTCGCGGGAGGCGCGGTCGTCGCGGCGGTGGTCGGAGCCGTCGCGGCGGCGGGCTCGCTCTCGTCGTCGCTCGTCAGGTCGACGAACGCGACCGCCATCGCGGCGAGCGCGAGCGCGCAGAGCCCGGCGGTGATGTACACGGGCACCCGCCAGCGCGGGGTCGGCGCGATCCGGGTCCGGGCGGCCAGGCCGCACGCCAGGCACCAGTCGGCGTCGGGCGGGACCTCGGCGCCGCACCGCGCGCAACGGATGGTGCCCGGCGGGGGCGGAGCCGGGCCCTGGGCCTCGGGCGGCGTCTCGCTCACGAGCGGGTCTTGGTGGGCTGCTGCGGGTCGTCCTGCGCGGGCGCGGTGGCCTGCTCACCGGCGGCGGGCTGCTGCTCGCCGGACGCCTGCCGCGCCTCGCCGTGCTGCGTCTCGGCCTGCGCCCCGTCGGTCTGTTGCGGCGCGGCCTGCTGCGCGTCGCCCTGCTGCGCCTCGGCCTGCGGGGCGCCGGTCTCCTGCACGCTGCCTTGCTGCGTCTCGGCCTGCGCCGCCTCGGCCTGCGCCGTCTCGGCCTGCGCCGTCTCGGCCTGCGCCGCCTCGGCCTGCGCCACCTCGGCCTGCGCCGCCTCGGCCTGCGGCACGTCAGGCTGCGACGCGTCAGCCTGCTCCACCTCGGTCTGCTGCGCCGCGGACTGCGCGTCGGCCTGCTGCGGCGGGACCTCCGCCGCCGCGGCCTCCTGCGCCCCGGCCGGTTGCTGGTCGGCGTGCTGCGCGCCGCCCTGCGGCCCGGCGGCCGCCTGCTCGGCCGAGGCCTCCGGGCCGTCCGCGGGCGTGACCGTCACCGGCGCCGCGTCGCGCACGATCGCGGTGCGCAGCGACGTGCCGCAGCCCGGGCAGAAGTTCGCGTCGGTGTCGTGCAGCGTCCCGCAGCGCGGGCAGGCGGCGATCCCGGCCTCGCGCAGGTCGGTGAAGTCGCGCCGCTCGTCGAGCGCGCTCTGCAGCGTCCGCAGCTCGCGGTCGATGTTCGAGAGCGCCTCGAGCTTGGCCAGGACCAGGTCGCGGCGGTCGCGCCCGAAGCGGTGCAGGTCGAACACGAGCCCGCCGAGATCGCGGAACGCGAGCTCGCGCAGGCGCCGCAGGTACCGGAGCCGGCGGCGCATGCGCGTGCGCTGGCGAAAACCGGGCCGGGCGTCCACCGGCGCCTGCTCGGGCTGCTCGCCGGTCTCGTCCGCCGGGACGATCGCGGTGTCGCCCGTTCCGCCGGTCGCCGCGTCGCCCGTCGCCGGGGTCGCGCTCGCGGCGAGCGGGTCGCCCGGCGTGGCCGCCGCCGGCGCGGGCTGGTCCACCGCGGTCGCGGGCGTGACCTCCGTCGACGGGGTGACCGCGGTCGGTGGCGTGCCGTCGGCCGGCGGCTGGACCGGATCGAGCGGGACCGTGGGCTGGTCGACCGAGGTTCGGTCCGCGCCGGTGTCGGTCTCGGCGCCCGCCGGCGCGGCATCGCCGCCGCCCGGCTCGGCCGTTCCGCTCGCCGCGCCGCTCGCCTCGCTGCCGCCGCCCGGCTCGGCCGTGCCGCTCGCCGGCGCGGTGCCGCTCGCCTCGCTGCCGCCGCCCGGCTCGGCCGTGCCGCTCGCCGGCGCGGTGCCGCTCGCCTCGCCGCCGCCAGTCGGCTCGGCCGGTCCGCTCGCCCGGGCCGCACCGCCCGCCTCACCACCCGGCACGTCCCGCGGAGCCTTCGGCGCCGCCGCGGCCAGCGGGTCCCCGGACGTGGTGACCGGTCCCGTCGGCGCCGCGCCCGCCGGCGCTGACGGGGTCGCCAGCGGGTCGCCGCTCGACAGGGGTCTCGGGGCCTGGTCGGGCGACGGGGGCGGGCCGTCCGTGCGCTGCTCCTCCGGTGCGGGCGCGTGGTCCTCGCCCTTCGACCGGCGTGGGATGCGTGGCATCGGATCGAGTCTAGTCCCGGCTCTGGAGTGGCTGCACGGAGGTCCGCAACGCAGTTCTGCCCTGGAAGCTGCGCACTTCCGTGACGATCGCGTGTGGTTCCGGCACACGATTCCCCGGACGATCGGCCTCCACCCGTTCCCCTCAGGAGGTCCGATCCGATGCCCTACCGCCTCGCCGCAGCCGTCCACGCGGCCGCCTTCTCGATCCTCGCGACCGCTCGCGGCCAGCGTGGTCAGGGCACCGTGGAGTACGTCGCCCTGATCCTGCTCCTCGCGCTCGTGTTCGCCGCCGTCGTGAAGTTCGGCGCCGGCAAGGACTTCGACATCGGCAAGACGATCGTCACGAAGCTCAAGGACGCGATCGACGGCGTCGGCGACGCGCCGAAGGCCGGCAAGTAGACGCGTGCCGACCAGGCGAGGCCGCCCGCGAGGCTGCGAACATGACCGGCCCATGGCGCCGTCCCCGCATCCGCGCGAGCGGCCCGTCGCCGTCTTCGACTCTGGCGTCGGCGGGCTCACCGTCCTGCACGAGCTGCTCGTCCAGCTCCCGCAGGAGGACTACGTCTACCTCGGCGACACCGCGCGCTTCCCGTACGGCGAGCGCTCGGTCGCCGAGCTCGAGCAGTTCACGCTGGAGATCGCCGAGGTCCTGCTGCAGCGGCGCGCCAAGCTCCTCGTCGTCGCCTGCAACACCGCGACCGCCGCGGCGCTGCCCGCGCTGCAGCGCCGGATGATGGAGACGACGCTCGGCATCGACGTCATCGGCGTCGTCCGGCCCGAGGCGGTGCAGGCGGTCACCCGGACGGGCAGCGGCCGGATCGGCCTGCTCGCCACGCCGGCGACCGTGCGCAGCGGCGCGTACGAGCGCGCGGTGCGCGAGGTCGACCCGCACACCGAGCTCGTCAGCGTCCCCTGCCCGGACCTCGCCCCGATCATCCAGGGCGGCTTTCCGTTCGACGAGCGCGTCGTGCAGACGGTGCGCGGCTACTGCGAGCCGCTCCGCGAGGCCCGGGTCGACACCGTCATCCTCGGCTGCACGCACTATCCGCTCGTGCGGCCGATGCTCCAGCGGTTCCTCGGCCGCGGCGTGCAGATCGTCACGTCCGGCGAGGCGCTGGCGCGCCAGGTCGAGCACGCGCTGGCCACGCGCGACCTGCTCAACCCGCAGACGACCGAGGGCACGTACCGCTTCCTGTGCACGGGCGACGTCGAGTCGTTCCGCACGCTCGGGACGCGCTTCCTGCAGCTGCCGCTGGGCGACGTCGCCCACGTCGAGGTCTCGACCAGGGAGGTCCCCGCTTGAACCGCTCGTTCGACCGCGCCCCCGGCGCGATCCGGCCTACGAGGATCGAGGTCGGCTTCGTCCCCTCGGCGACCGGCAGCGCGCTCATCACGCAAGGCGAGACGCGGGTCATCTGCACCGCCTCGGTCGAGGAGTCGGTCCCGCGATGGATGGAGGGCCAGGGGACCGGCTGGGTGACCGCCGAGTACGGGATGCTCCCCGCGTCGACCGGGCAGCGCAAGCAGCGTGACGCGACCCGCGGCCGGCTCGACGGGCGCACGGTGGAGATCCAGCGGCTCATCGGGCGCTCGCTGCGCCAGGCGGTCGACCTCGGGAAGCTCGGCGAGCGGACCGTGTGGATCGACTGCGACGTGCTGACCGCCGACGGCGGCACGCGGTGCGCGTCGATCACCGGCGGCTACGTCGCGCTCGCGGTCGCCCTGCGCGTGGTCGGCGTCGACGCGCTGACCAGCCAGGTCGCCGCGATCTCGTGCGGCATCGTCGACGGCACGCCGGTGCTCGACCTCGACTACAGCGAGGACTCGACCGCCGAGGTCGACGCGAACGTGGTCATGACCGGTGACGGCGGCCTCGTCGAGGTGCAGGCGACCGGGGAGCGCACGCCGCTGCAGCGCACGCACCTGGACGAGCTGCTCGAGCTCGCAGCGGGCGGCATCGGCGAGCTGCGCGACATCCAGAACCAGGCGATCGAGTCCGCGACGTGAGGCTCGTCCTCGCCACCCGCAACGCGCACAAGGTGCGCGAGTTCGCCGCGCTCCTGCGCGGCCACGAGATCGTCGAGCTGCGGCCCGACGTCGAGCTGCCGCCCGAGACCGGAACGACCTTCGCCGAGAACGCGCTCGTCAAGGCCCGCGCTGCGGCGCGCGCCACCGGTGGGCCGGCGTTCGCCGACGACAGCGGGATCGTCGCCGAGGCGCTCGGCGGGCGTCCGGGGGTGCACAGCGCGCGGTTCGCCGGCGAGGACGCGACCGACGAGGAGAACCTCGCCAAGCTCCTGCGCGAGGCGCCCGCGGGCAGCCGCGTGGCATACGTCTGCGCGATCGCCTACGTCGACCCGGACGGCGGCGAGCACGTCGTCGAGGGGCGGTGCGAGGGCACCCTCGCGGCCGAGCCCCGCGGCACCGGCGGGTTCGGCTACGACCCGGCGTTCATCCCCGACGAGCACCCGGACCGCACGATGGCCGAGCTGTCGCCCGAGGAGAAGGACGCGATCAGCCACCGCGGCAAGGCCGCCCGCGCCCTGCTCGAGCTGCTCTGACGGCGCGCCCGGGCGCGCGTCCGCCGCTCGCGGGGACACTAGCCTCGGGACCCGTCATGAGCGAGCGCGAAGGGGCAGGAGGGCTGTCGCAGCAGCGCACGGCGCTCGTCAGCGTCGCGGCGGCGCTCTTCCTCGTCTCGATCAAGCTCGGCGCCGGCCTGGCCAGCGGCTCGCTCGCCCTCGTCGCCGAGGCCGCCCACTCGGGCACCGACCTCGTCGCCGCCCTCCTCACGCTCTTCGCGATCCGCGTCGCGGTCCGGCCGGCCGACGAGGAGCACCACTACGGCCACGGCAAGGCCGAGCACCTCGCCGCGCTCGCCGAGTCGACGTTCCTCGCCGCCGTCTCGGCGTTCCTCGGCTGGCAGGCCGTCGCCCGCCTCGCCGGCGACGCCGCCCACGACGTCGAGGCGGCGTGGTGGACGTTCCTCGTCCTCGGCATCGTGATCGTCGTCGACGCGTTCCGGGCGACCGCGAGCTGGCGCGGCTCGCGCCGCCACAGGTCGGCGGCGCTGGCGTCGAACGCCCTGCACTTCGCGTCCGACATGGCCGGCACGGCCGCGGTGCTCGCCGGGCTCATCCTCGTCCGTGCCGGCTACCCCGAGGCCGACGCGATCGCCGCGTTGCTCGTCGCCACGGTCGTCCTCGTCGCGGCCGTGCGGCTCGCCCGGCAGTCGATCGACGTGCTCATGGACCGGGCCTCGCTCGACGCCGAGCGGCACATCCGCGACGCGCTCGCCGACCAGCCCGTCGAGGTGCGCCGCGTGCGCATCCGCCACGCCGCCGGACGCGACTTCGTCGACCTCGTCGTGGGCGTCAGCGCCGACGCCGGCCTGGCCCAGGCCCACAGCACCGCCGACGACATCGAGGAGGCGGTCCGGCGCGAGCTGCCGGGAGCGGACGTCCTCGTCCACGTCGAGCCCCGCGCCGCCGAGGGCGACCTGCGCGAACGGGCGACGGTCGCGGCGCTCAGCGTGCCCGACGTGCGCGAGGTCCACAACGTCCGCGTCATGCAGGTCGCCGGCGACCACGAGCTCTCGCTCCACGTCAAGCTGCCCCGGAACCTGTCGCTCGAGGAGGCGCACGACGTCGTCGAGCAGCTCGAGGCGGCGATCCTGCGCGCGGTCCCCGAGCTCACGACCGTCCACACGCACATCGAGCCGCTCTCGCGGACCGACTGGGCCTCGCGCCCCGGCAAGGACGAGGTCGCCACCGAGGCGCAGGCGATCGGCGAGGTCGTCCGGCGCTACACCGGCCGCGACGCCGCGAACGTCCGCTTCCGCGACGCCGAGCGCGGCCGCGTGGCGCTCATCACCGTGCTCCTGCCCGCCGAGCAGCCGCTCCCGAGCGCCCACCGGCGGGCAGGGGAGATCGAGCACGCGGTCCGCGAGCGGTGCCCCGACCTCAGCGACGTGATCGTCCACACCGAGCCCGAGCCGCGCTCGGAGCCGGAGATCACCGCAGGTTGATCGCGGCCGACGCGCCGACCGCGGCGGCGAGGGCCGCGTACCCCGTGTAGTCCGACAGGAGCAGGAGGAACGCGGTGATGAGGCACGCGGCGACCGTGGTCAGCCACGCGATGCGGGAGAGCGGCACGGCCGATATTCAAGCGATCCGAGGATCATTCCGCCGTGCCGCTCGTCTAAGCTCGCCGTCGTTTCCGATAAGGGGAGGACCACGATGAACAAGACCGAACTCGCCCAGGCGGTCGCCGCGCGGGGCGGTGTGGACAGTTCGGCCGCCAAGGCCGCCGTCGACGCCGTCTTCGAGACGATCGCCGACGAGCTCGCCGGTGGAGGAGAGGTGTCTGTGTCCGGCTTCGGGAAGTTCAGCGTCGCCGACCGCGCCGCGCGGCAGGGTGTGAACCCCGCCACCGGCGAGAAGATCCAGATCGCGGCGAGCAAGGCCGCGAAGTTCTCGCCCGCCAGCGCGCTGAAGAACAAGCTCAACAGCTAGAGCCCTCTCGAGGGCTCGCGCACCCGTCAGGACGCGTGCCAGCAGGCGCCGGAGAGTCATCCGGCGCCGCTGCTAGCGTCGCCCGGCCCTATCAGTCCCATCAGGAGGAGAATCCCCTCGTGAACAAGTCCGAGTTCGTCGATCAGGTCGCTTCGCGGTCCGGACTCGCCCGCAAGGACGCGGCTGCGGCCGTCGATGCGGCGCTCGAGACCATCCAGGACGCGCTGACGCGTGGCAGCGAGGTCAACTTCACCGGCTTCGGGAAGTTCAGCGTCACCGAGCGCGCCGCCCGGCAGGGCGTCAACCCCGCGACGGGCGAGAAGATCCAGATCGCCGCGTCGAAGGCGCCGAAGTTCACCGCGGGCTCCGCGCTGAAGTCGGCCGTCAACAGCTAGGTCGACCGGTCGCCGATGGCGGGCCGCTTCGCCGACCGCCTCGCGGCGCTCGTCGCCGAACGGGAGTCGCAGGTCGTCCTCGGCCTCGACCCCGACCCGGCGCGCGTGTGGCCCGAGGCGCTCGAGGCGGCTCCGCCGGACGGCGACCCGGCGGTGCGGGCCGCGGAGGTGGTCGTCGCGCACTGCGCGGCGCTCATCTCCGCCGCCGGACCGGCCTGCGTCGCCGTCAAGCCGCAGGTGGCGTGCTTCGAGCGTCTCGGCCCGCCGGGCTGGTCGGCGCTGGAGCGCGTCGCCCAGGCAGCCCGCGCGGCGGGCCTGCTCGTGCTCGCCGACGGCAAGCGCGGCGACATCGACGTCACCGCGACCGCGTACGCGCAGGCGTTCCTCGGCCGCGTCGACACCCCGTTCGGCCCGGTCGCGTCGGTCGACGCCGACGCGATGACGGTCAACCCGTACATGGGCGCCGACACGCTCGAGCCGTTCGTCGCCGCCGGCCGCGGCCTGTTCGTGCTCGTCCGCACGTCGAACCCCGGGGCAGCCGACGTCCAGGACGCGCGCCTGCAGTCGGGCGAAGCGGTGTGGGAGCACGTCGCGCGGATCGTCCACCGCGCCGGCGGCGAGCCGGGCAGCTCCGGGCTCGCCGACGTCGGCGCCGTCGTCGGCGCCACGCGGCCCGAGCACCTGGGCCGCGCGCGCGAGCTCATGCCGCACGCGATCTTCCTCCTGCCCGGCGTGGGCGCGCAGGGCGGGCGGGTGGAGGACCTCGCGCCCGCGTTCGCCCCGGGCCGCGCCGCCGGCCTTGTCACCGCTTCCCGGTCCATCGCCCGCGCGCACGAGCAGCACGGCGGCGCGCCCGCCGACGCCGCCCGCGCCGAGGCCGAGCGCCTGCGCGAGCAGGCCTGGCGCCTGTCGTGAAGACGCCCTGCAAAGCCCTATCCTCCTGCCGCGATGGCTCACCGATCCCCGGCGCGCTGGATGGCGCCCCTCGCCCTGCTGGCCGCCGTCGTCGCGGTCGGGTTGGTCGTCAGCTCGACGACGGGCGACGGGGAGGGCGCCTCGTCGACCACGAACCGCTCCGGCGAGCGGCAGACGACGACGGCCGAGCGCCGGACGCGGACCGGCCGCACGCGCGAGCGGTCCGAGCCGCGGACGTACCGCGTGCGGTCCGGCGACACGCTCGGGATGATCGCCGAGAAGACCGGCATCCCCGTGCAGCAGCTCATCGAGCTCAACCCGGAGATCGACCCGCAGAGCCTCAACGTCGGCGACCGCGTCCGCCTGCGGCGATGATCCGTGCCGCGCTCGTGCTCGTGGCCGCCCTGGTCGCGGCGGCCCTGTCCGCACCCGCGCCCGCGTCCGCGCAGGACGGTGGCCGGCCGGACATCCGCGCGCCCTCGGCGATCGTCGTCGAGACGAGCACCGGCGACGTCGTCTACGAGCGCAACGCCGACCAGCGCCGCTCGATCGCCTCGACGACGAAGCTCATGACCGCGCTGCTGACGGTCGAGAGCGTCGCGCTCGACGACGTCCTCACCGCCGCGCCCTACAACGCCGCGCCGGCCGAGTCCCAGGCCGGCCTGCGCGCGGGCGAGCGCCTGACGACGAAGGACCTGCTGCGCGCGTTGATGCTCGAGAGCGCCAACGACGCGGCGGTCACGCTCGCCGTGGCGGTGAGCGGCTCGGTCTCGGCGTTCGTCGAGGAGATGAACGACCGCGCCCGCGAGCTCGGCATGAAGGACACGACCTTCACGAACCCGGTCGGGCTCGACGTGGGGCGCAACCGCTCGACGGCGCGCGACCTCGCGCGCCTCGGCGTGGTGCTGCGCCGCAACGAGTTCCTGCGCCGGACCGCGAACCTGCCGCAGGCCACGCTCACGAGCGGCGCGCGCCGGCGGACGTTCGAGAACCGCAACCGGCTGGTGCGCCAGGTCGACTGGGTCAACGGCCTGAAGACCGGCCGCACGAACCAGGCCGGCTACGTCCTCGTCGGCTCGGGCACGCGGAACGGCGTGACCGTCGTCAGCGTCGTGCTCGGCGAGCCGACCGAGTCTGCGCGCGACGCCGACACGCTGGCGCTCCTGCGCTACGGGCTCAGCCGCTACCAGCGGCGGACGCTCGTGAGGCGCGGCGCCACGTTCGCGCGTGCCGACCTGAAGTACCGGACCGAGCAGGTGCGGCTCGTCGCCGGCCGCGGGACCGAGCGCGTCATGCGCCGCGGCGAGCGCGCGCAGGTCCGCGTCGTCGGCGCGCCGCGCGAGCTCGACGGGCCGCTGACCGCCGGCGCGCGGGTGGGCACGATCGAGGTCCGCGTGCGCGGTGACGTGGTCGCCCGGCTGCCGCTCGTCACGGCCACCGCCGTCGAGGAGGCGGGCCTGTCGACGCGGGTCGGCGCGCTGCTGCGCGAGTCACGCACCATCCTCCTGATCGCCGGCGTCGTGATCTGTACCTTGTCCCTCGTGCTGCTGCGCCGGCGCGTCGTCCGCAGGGGGGTACGAGCGTGATCATCACGGTCACCCTCAACGCAGCGATCGACAAGACGCTGTCGGTTCCCAACTTCCGGCTCGGGCGCCGCCACCGCACCGTCGAGCAGACGACGATGGCGGGCGGCAAGGGCGTGAACATCGCCCGCTCGCTCAAGTCGCTCGGCCAGCCCGTGATCGCGACCGGCCTGGCCGGCGGGCCGACCGGCACGCGCATCGTCGAGCAGCTCACCGACGAGGGGATCCTCAACGACTTCGTGCGGATCCGCGAGGAGTCGCGGACCAACACCGCGGTCCTCGACCCGACGACCGGCGAGCAGACCGAGATCAACGAGCGCGGGCCCGCGATCGCGCCGCGCGAGATGGAGATCTTCCTCGACAAGCTCGTCTACCTCGCGCGCGGGGCGGAGATCGTCGTGTTCGCCGGCTCGCTGCCGCGCGGCGTCGAGCCCGACGCCTACGCGGGGCTCATCCGCGAGCTGCGCAAGCTCGGCGTGCAGACGATCGTCGACACCGACGGCGAGCCGCTGCGCCAGTCGGTGCGGGCCGAGCCGACGCTGATCTCCCCGAACGTCAACGAGGCCGAGGAGCTCGTCGGCCACGAGTTCAACGACGAGGAGGACATGGTCCTCGCGATCCGCGAGCTCAGCCAGCTCGGGCCGCGCGAGGCGATCATGACGACGCCCGACGGGTGCTTCGCGTGCCTGCAGGGCGAGCTGGGCCCGGTCTTCTACCGAGCCCGCATCGAGCCGCGCGAGCCGGTCGCCACGGTCGGCTCGGGTGACGCGTTCCTCGCGGGCTTCGTCGCCGCCCGGTACGAGGGGCGGCCGGTGGAGGACTGCCTGCGCTTCGCCGTGGCGTGCGGGGCGGAGTCGATCCAGCGTCTCGGAGCGGGGCTCATCGACCCGCGCGAGGTCGACCGGCTGGTGCCCGAGGTGGAGGTCGAGCGGGTCGCCGAGGCGGCCGCCGCATAGGTCCGCGCGTGGGCCCGCGCACACTGGCCCAAATTGCGAGATTCGGCGTACTACGCTGGATTCCTCCGTCCGCCCCCTCGCCTAGGATCGTGCAATGGAAGTTGAGATCGGTCGCGGGAAGAAGGCCCGCCGCGCCTATGGATTCGACGACATCGCGATCGTGCCGTCCCGCCGGACGCGCGACCCCGACGACGTCGACATCACCTGGAAGCTGGGCGACTACCGCTTCGATCTACCGCTCATGGCTTCCGCCATGGACGGCGTCGTGTCGCCCAAGACTGCCGGCATCATCGGCAAGCTCGGCGGCGTAGCCGTCCTGAACCTCGAGGGCATCTGGTCCCGCTACGAGGACGCCGACGCCCAGCTCGAGCGCATCGCGCAGCTCCCCAAGGAGACCGCGACGCGCGAGATGCAGGAGATCTACAAGCAGCCGATCGACCCGGATCTGATGGCCCAGCGGATCCGCGAGATCAAGGAGCAGGGCGTCGTGGTGTGCGCGTCGCTGACGCCGCAGCGCGTGCGCGACTACTACGAGCTCGCGCTCGACGCCGGTCTCGACATCCTCGTCATCCAGGGCACCGTCGTCTCGGCCGAGCATGTCTCCCAGACGTCCGAGCCGCTGAACCTCAAGGAGTTCATCCGCGAGGTCGACGTGCCGGTGGTCGTCGGGGGCTGCGCCTCGTACCACACGGGTCTCCACCTCATGCGCACCGGCGCCGCCGGCGTGCTCGTCGGCGTCGGCCCCGGCGCGGCGTGTACGACCCGCGGCGTGCTCGGCATCGGCGTCCCGCAGGCGACGGCGATCGCCGACGTCGCGGCCGCCCGCTCGCAGCACATGCTCGAGACCGGCGAGTACTGCCAGGTCATCGCCGACGGCGGCATGCGCAACGGCGGCGACGTCTCGAAGGCGATCGCGTGCGGCGCGGACGCGGTCATGATCGGGTCCCCGCTCGCGCGCGCGTACGAGGCGCCCGGGCGCGGGTTCCACTGGGGCATGGCGACGTTCCACCCGACGCTCCCGCGCGGCGCGCGCGTGCAGACGGTGCAGAACGGCACGCTCCAGGAGATCCTCGTCGGCCCCGCCCGCGAGAACGACGGCACCTTCAACCTCTTCGGCGGGCTGCGCACCTCGATGGCCACGTGCGGCTACGCGGACATCGCCGAGTTCAACCGGGCCGAGCTGATGGTCGCCCCCGCGCTGCAGACCGAGGGCAAGCAGCTCCAGTCGGCCCAGGGGATCGGCATGGGCTCGCGCGGCGCGGCGGCCGCGGCCCCGCGCGGCGGCAACGGCGGCTCGGCGTCGCCCGACCCGGCAACCCCGGCGATGGTCAGCTCCGCGAACTAGGGAGACGAAGGCCAGCACATGACCCCCGACGTTGTGACGGCCGCCAACGCGGCCCCCGAGGTCGTCCCCGAGGACACCGTCGACGTCCGCGCCCCGCGGGCCGTCGACGAGGTCGTGGTGCTCGACTACGGCGGCCAGTACTCGCAGCTCATCGCGCGCCGCGTGCGCGAGTGCGGCGTGTTCAGCGAGCTGCTGCCGTATCACGTCGGGGTCGAGGAGGTCCGGCGCCGCAACCCGAAGGGGCTCATCCTCTCGGGCGGGCCGGCGTCGGTGTACGCCGAGGGCGCGCCGCGCCTGGAGCGCGAGCTGCTCGAGCTCGGGATCCCGGTGCTGGGCATCTGCTACGGCATGCAGCTCCTGGCCGTGTCGCTCGGGGGGCGCGTCGAGGGCGCCGAGGTCGGCGAGTTCGGCCGCTCGGAGCTGACGGTCCGCGAGCCCGGGACGCTGTTCCGCGGGCTGCCGCGCGAGCAGACGTGCTGGATGTCGCACCGCGACACGGTGTTCTCCGCGCCGGAGGGCTTCACCGAGCTCGCGTCGTCGACCCAGTCGCCGGTCGCGGCGTTCGAGGCGCCCGACCGCAAGCTCTACGGGATCCAGTTCCACCCCGAGGTCGTCCACACCCCGTACGGGCAGGACGTCCTCAAGCGCTTTTTGGCCGACGTCTGCGGCGCCGACATGACCTGGTCGGCGGCGTCCATCGTCGAGGACCAGGTCCGGCGCATCCGCGAGCAGGTCGGGAACGGCCAGGTCATCTGCGGCCTGTCCGGCGGCGTCGACTCGTCGGTCGCGGCGCTGCTCGTCCACAAGGCGGTCGGCGACCAGCTCACGTGCGTGTTCGTCGATCACGGCCTCATGCGCAAGAACGAGGGCGAGCAGGTCGTCAAGACGTTCCGCGACCAGTTCCACATCCCGCTCGTGCACGTGAACGCCGAGGAGCGCTTCCTGGAGAAGCTCGCCGGCATCACCGACCCGGAGACCAAGCGCAAGACGATCGGCGCCGAGTTCATCCGGGTGTTCGAGGAGGAGGCGGCGCGCCTGTCGGGCGCCCGCTACCTCGTGCAGGGCACGCTGTACTCGGACGTCATCGAGTCCGGCGGCGGCACCGGCGCGGCGACGATCAAGTCCCACCACAACGTCGGCGGCCTGCCCGACGACCTGCAGTTCGAGCTCGTCGAGCCGCTGCGGACGCTGTTCAAGGACGAGGTCCGCGCGGTCGGCGCCGAGCTCGGCCTGCCCGAGCGCCTCGTCTGGCGCCAGCCGTTCCCCGGCCCGGGCCTGGCGATCCGCATCGTCGGGGGCGAGGCGACGAAGGAGCGCCTGGACCTCCTGCGCGACGCGGACTACATCCTCCAGGACGAGATCCGCAAGGCCGGCCTGTACCGCGAGCTCTGGCAGTCGTTCTGCGTCCTGCCCGACATCCGCACGGTCGGCGTCCAGGGCGACGAGCGCACCTACGGCTCGGTCATCGTCATCCGCGCGGTCACGTCCGACGACGCGATGACGGCCGACTGGGCGAGGCTGCCGTACGACCTCCTCGAGCAGATCGCCTCCCGCATGATCAACGAGCTCCGCGAGGTCAACCGCGTGGTGCTCGACATCACCTCGAAGCCTCCCGGCACGATCGAGTGGGAGTAGGGGCCTTCGCGTCCCGGGCCGTGTAGGGCTCTTCGGAGTCGCGGCGTGGTCGGCTGACTTCTCGCTGGGCCCGGGCTGGTTGTTTCTCGAGGCCCGGGGCGTGGCTGTGTGCCGCGGGGGCGACGGCAGCCATCACGCGGACAACGGCGATGTGAAGCGTCCTCGTGATGGCTGCCGCGCCCGGCGGCTTGCTCGGCCGGTGGCGGTCCACGGCGGGCTCGGCCTCGTGCCGGGCAGCGTGCTCGGCGGTCCGCGGGCCGGCGGCCGGGACGGCGTTGCGGGCTGCTCTCGCTCGCTCAGGCGCGGGCGTCGGCCGGTCGCTCGCGCGCTGGGGCTTCGCCGCTCGCGCGCTCGTGCCTGCCGGCGCCTGCCCTGCGCCAGGGACCGGACGGGCGGCGGTCAGCTTGTGCCATCGGCCTCCCGGCGCGACTCGCCGGCTGGGGACTTCGTCCCACCGCCGCCTCGCGTCCGCGCGCCGTCCCGGCCCGCCGAGATCTCCGGCACGAACGGGTCGCCAGCCGCACCACGGAGGCCAAAGACCGGCCGATGACGCCCGGCGCCCCGCCCCGCGCTCGAGCGTGAGCCGGCGATGCGACGACGTCGCCGGCCGGTAAGCCACCCACGCCGCCGAGCCCGCCGTGGACCGCCGCCGGCCGGGGAGGGCACGGGGCGCGGCAGCCATCACGAGGACGCTTCACATCGCCGTTGTCCGCGTGATGGCTGCCGTCGACCCCGTGCCAGACAGCCCACGCCCGAGCCCGACCGAGCCCGAACGCCGAGCCCGAGCCCGGCCAAGCCCGAAACCAACCATCGAGCTGCGCGAACACGAGACGATTTCTCCGCACACAGCAGGGCAGAACAACGCCGACACGGTGTCGCCACCCCTTTCACCTAGACTCCCCGCCCCGTGAGCCGCCTCTCCCAGGTCTTCGTTCCGAAGGACCGTGAGTTCTTCGATCTCTTCGAGGAGGCCGCCGGCAACATCGTGCGTGCCGCCGAGCAGCTCGAGGAGATGGTCAAGGGCTTCCCCGACACCAGCCAGCTCGGTCGCGAGGTCCTGCTCTGCGAGCAGGAGGGCGACCGGATCACCCACGACATCATCCACCGGCTGAACCAGACGTTCGTCACGCCGATCGACCGCGAGGACATCCTCGAGCTCACCTCGGCGCTCGACGACGTCGTCGACCTCACCGAGGAGGTCGCGGACTTCCTCGTCCTCTACAAGGTCGAGGCGCCGATGGATCCGGCGGAGCGGCTCACGACGATCCTCAAGGACGCCTGCCACCAGATCGCCAAGGCGATGCCGCGGCTGCGCAGCTTCGACGACATCTCCCACTACGTGGTCGAGATCCACAGGCTGGAGAACGACGGCGACCGGGCGGTGCGCGAGGGGATCGCGTCCCTGTTCGACAAGGGCGTCGATCCGATGGTCGTGATCCGGTGGAAGGACATCTTCGAGCGCCTCGAGGAGGCGATCGACGCGGCCGAGCACGTCGCCGACGTCCTCGAGAGCATCGTCATCAAGAACTCGTAGTGGTTCTCCGGTACCGGCAGTAGCCGCATGGACAGCGACGTCATCCTCGTCATCGTCGTCGCGACGGCGCTCGCGTTCGACTTCACGAACGGCTTCCACGACACCGCGAACGCGGTCGCCACGTCGATCTCGACGAAGGCGATGTCGCCGCGCGCGGCGGTCGCGCTCGCCGCGATCCTGAACTTCGCCGGCGCGTTCATCTCGCTCGAGGTCGCCGCGACCGTGGCGAGCGGGATCGTGGAGGGCGAGTTCATCACGACGACGATCGTGTTCGCGGGCCTGATCGGCGCGATCGCGTGGAACCTGGCGACCTGGTACTTCGGGCTGCCGTCGAGCTCGTCGCACGCGCTGATCGGCGGCGTGGTCGGCGCGGCGTTCGTCGCGTCCGGGCCGGACGCGGTGATCGGCATCGGCCTGATCGACAAGGTCATCGTGCCGGCGCTCGTGGCTCCGCTCGTCGCGTTCGTGTCGGCGGGACTCGCGATCCTGTTCGCCTACCGGATCGTCGGCCGCCTGCGACCGGGGCCGGTGAACCGCGGGTTCCGGCTGGGGCAGATCGCGTCGGGCGGGATCCTGGCGCTCGCGCACGGCACGAACGACGCCCAGAAGACGATGGGCATCATCACGCTCGCGCTCGTCGCGAACGGCAACCTCGACGCGGCCGACTTCCACGTGCCGTTCTGGGTGATCGTCTCGTCGGCGGCGGCGATCGCGCTTGGCACCTACTCGGGCGGCTGGCGGATCATCCGGACGATGGGCAGCCGGATCATCAAGATGGACCCGGCCCAGGGCTTCAGCGCGCAGGGCGCGGGCGCGACGGTGATCCTGGCGGCGTCGCATCTCGGCTACCCGCTGTCGACGACGCACGTGATCTCCGGCTCGGTGATGGGCGCGGGCGCCGCGAGGCGGCTGTCGGCGGTCCGCTGGGGCGTCGCCGGGAACATGGCGATGGCGTGGGTGCTGACGCTGCCGGCCGCCGCGGCGATCGGGGCGCTCGCCTACGGGTTCAGCCGGATCTTCGGCGAGGGCGCGCTCGGCCCGGTCATCACGTCGGTGTGCGTCATCGCGCTGATCGCCGCCACGCTCGGCCGCCGCCTGCAGCGCGGCCCCGCGATCACCGCCGCGCAGACATGAGGACGCTCGCGGTCGACATCGGGGGGCTCGTCGAGCTGGTGTGGTTCGCCCCGCTGGCGGCGGTGCTCGTGACCGCGACGTTCTCGGCGTGCGTGGCGGGCGCGACGAAGTCGACCGACTCCCGCCGCGCGGGCGCCGTGGGGGAGGGGTTCGCGTGGCTGGCGGTGGCGGTCGCCGCGGGCGCGGCGACGATCGCGATGGTCGTCGTCGGGATCCTCGTGATCGTCACCGGCTGACGGCCGCGGTCGCGGCGCCGTCCCAGGCCCGCAGGTAGGAGAGCGGGTCGATCGGCCTGCCGCCCTCGTACCACCCGGGAGCGGTCCAGAGCTCGAAGTGCAGGTGGCACCCGGACGCCCGGCCGGTGTCGCCGACCGCGCCGATGCGCTGCCCGGCGGCGACGTGCTCGCCGCGGCGGGCGAGCGCCGGTTCGCGCAGGTGCATGTAGACGGAGTCGGCGCCGGTCCGCTCGCCCGCGATCACGACGTAGTTGCCGGCGCGGGCGTGGAACGCCCGGAAGCGCACGAGGCCGCCGTGCGCCGCGACGACCGGCGTGCCGCAGGCGGCGGGGATGTCCTGGCCCTGGTGGGCGTGGCCGGAGCGCCCGGCGCCGAACCGCGCCGCCTCGCCGCCGTAGCCGTGCGGGCCGGCGACGGGGAAGACGTGGTCGGAGGTGTCGCCGAGCGGCGGCCCGGAGCCCGCGGCGGCGGCGCGGTCGCCGACTGCGATCGTGGCGCGGCTCGGCGGCGACAGCACGCCGTCGGCGTCCCGCACGCGCAGGCGGCCGGAGCGCGCGCCGGCCGGGACGCGGACGACGACCGAGCGCGGCGTGGCCTGTGCGACCGGCGCGGCGGCGTCGTCGCGCGGCCCGCGGCCGCCGATGAACACGACCGTCCGCACCCGGCGCATCGCGCGGCCCTTGACCCGCAGGTAGGACCCCGGTCGCGCGGTCCGGGCGTCCACGCAGTCGACGCGGCAGGCGATCGAGGCGATCGCCGGGGTCGGGAACGCCGGCGCGCCACCACCGGTCCCCGCTCCGTACGCGGCGGCGGGGGCGACGGCCAGCAGGCCGCCGGCGATCGCGATCCTCAGCCTTCCCATCACGGACCCTGGTGCGGGGTTCCACGCCCGCGGCGCCGGCCCTCCCGTGGCAAGCGGCTATGCTGCTTCGTCCGACCGCGCCAGTCGCGCGGTGATTCGCACGCCTATGAAGACCTACGTCGCCAAGCCAACCGACCGCGAGCGCAACTGGCTCCTCGTCGACGCGACCGGGCAGACGCTCGGCCGCCTCGCGACCCAGATCGCCGATGCGCTCCGCGGGAAGCGCAAGCCGGAGTACACGCCTCACATCGACACCGGCGACTTCGTCGTCGTCGTCAACGCCGAGAAGATCGCCGTCACCGGCGACAAGCGGCACGCCAAGAAGTACTACCGGCACTCCGGCTACCCCGGCGGCCTGAAGGTCCGCACCTTCGAAGAGATGATCGAGCGCCGGCCGGAGGAGGTCATCCGGCTCGCGGTGAAGGGCATGCTGCCGCGCAACCGGCTCGCCCGCAAGCAGCTCACGAAGCTCAAGATCTACGCGGGTCCGGACCATCCGCACCAGGCGCAGAAGCCGCAACCGATGGAGATCAAGTCGTAGTGAGCGGAGAGACCCCGCCCCCCGAGGACCAGCAGGGCGCCGACGAGCGCACGCCCGAGGCCGACGCGCCGACCGAGCCCGGCCTCGAGGCCGGCGAGACCCCCGGCGCCCAGGAGAGCGAGACCTCCGAGCAGCCGGTCGAGGCGACCGCCGAGGCCGAGCCCGAGGCCGCCGAGGTCGAGGACGATGCCGAGGAGGAGCCCGCGCCGCGCGAGAAGCCGGCGATCCCGGGCATGGACCTCGAGGTCGACATCGTCATGGAGGGCGAGGAGCCGCGCAGCCCGTACGGCGACGAGGAGGACCTCGACGCCGCGGGCGACGAGCAGCTCGCGGCGGCCGACGAGGAGGTCGAGGAGCAGCCGATCACCTCGGTCGCGATCGACCTCACCGCCGACGCCCGCTACACCGCGACCGGCAAGCGCAAGACCGCGATCGCCCGCGTCATCCTCAAGCCGGGCACCGGGAACTACACGATCAACGGCAAGACGCTCGACGAGTACTTCCCGCGCGCGACGCTCCAGCGCAACATCCGGCAGCCGCTCGAGGCCGTCGGCTACGAGGAGCGCATGGACGTCATCGCCCGCATGGAGGGCGGCGGCGTGTCCGCGCAGGCCGGCGCGCTGCGCCACGGCATCTCGCGGGCGCTCCTGGAGGCCGACCCGAACCTTCGCGGCGAGCTCAAGCGCCGTGGCTTCCTCACGCGCGACGCGCGCGCGAAGGAGCGCAAGAAGGCCGGCCTCAAGAAGGCGCGCAAGCGGCCGCAGTTCAGCAAGCGCTAGCGCGGCGGGACGCCGGTCCCCGCCGCTCGTACAGGCATGCCCCGGAAGCTCTTCGGGACCGACGGTGTCCGCGGCGTCGCGGGCGAGGTCCTCACCGCGGACCTCGCACTGTCGCTCGGCCGCGCCGCCACGGCGGAGATCGCGGGCGAGCACCCGCGCGTGCTCGTCATCCGCGACACGCGCGAGTCGGGCGACATGCTCGAGGCCGCCCTGGCCGCCGGGATCGCCTCGGCGGGCGGCGAGGTGCTGCTCGGCGGCGTCCTGCCGACGCCTGCCGCGCCGCTGCTCGTCCGCCGGTACGGGCTCGACCTCGGCGTGGTGATCTCCGCCTCGCACAACCCGTACCGCGACAACGGCATCAAGTTCTTCGGCGGCGACGGGTTCAAGCTCTCCGACGACACCGAGGCGGCGATCGAGCGCCGCCTGGAGGGTCCGCCGGCCGCCGCGTCGACGATGGGGCGCATCCGCACGCTCCACGGGACGCAGGAGGACTACCTGCGCGAGCTGCACACGCGCTTCGAGAGCCTCGACCTCAGCGGCCGCAAGGTCCTGCTCGACTGCGCGAACGGCGCCACCTACCGGGTCGCGCCGGAGATCTTCCGGCGCCTGGGCGCCGAGGTGACGGTCCTCGCGGACGAGCCGGACGGGCGGAACATCAACGACGGGGTCGGCTCGACGCACGTCGAGACGCTCGCCGGCCGGATCGACGGCCACGACCTCGGGTTCGCGTTCGACGGCGACGGCGACCGCGTCCTGGCCGTCGACCGCGCGGGCGCGGTCGTCGACGGCGACGAGCTGCTCGCCCTCGCCGCGCTGCACCGCAAGCTCGACGGGGTGGTCGTGACGGTCATGACGAACTACGGCTTCCACCGCGCGATGCGCGAGGCGGGCGTGGAGGTCGCGGTCACGAAGGTCGGCGACCGCTACGTGCTCGAGGAGCTGCGCGCCCGCGGCTGGACGCTCGGCGGCGAGCAGTCCGGCCACATCATCGACATGGGCTTCGCGCCGAGCGGCGACGGGATCGCGGCCGCGCTGCTGACGCTCGAGGCGCTCGAAGGCGGCGACCTGGCGTCCCGTGCGGCGATGGAGAAGCTGCCGCAGAAGCTCGTCAACGTGCGCGTCGCCGACCGCGACGCGGCGATGGCCGACCCGGCGCTCACGGAGGCGATCGAGCGCGAGTCGTCGGCGCTGGAGGGCCGCGGACGCGTGCTCGTGCGCCCGAGCGGCACCGAACAGCTCGTCCGCGTGATGGCCGAGGCCCCGACCGCCGAGGAGGCCGAGGCGGTGTGCGCCCGGCTCGTGGCGATCGTCGAGCAGACGGCCGCCGCCGTCTAGCCCGGCCCCGGCCGGCGGGCAGGACCCCCGCCGCTATCCTCGAACGCCTGTCTGGGGGGCCGTGCGGCCCCTTCTCGTTTGCGTTGACGGAAAGGAACAGCGCCCATGTGCGGGATCGTCGGCTATGTCGGTGACCGCCCCGTGCAGGACCTGCTCCTGCAGGGGCTGAAGAAGCTCGAGTACCGCGGTTACGACTCAGCGGGCCTGTCCCTCCTGTCCGGCGGCGAGGTCGAGACCGTCCGCGCGGTCGGCAACCTGCAGAACCTCGTCGCGGCGGTCGCCGAGCGCGAGGAGGTCGCCGCGCCGGCCGGCGCCACCGCGACGGTGCCCGAGCCCGCGACGATCGGCATCGGGCACACGCGCTGGGCGACGCACGGCCGCGTCACCGAGGCCAACGCCCACCCGCACACCGACAACGCCGACGACGTCCACGTCGTCGTGAACGGGATCGTCGAGAACTTCCTGCCGATCAAGCAGCGGCTGACCGACCTGGGCGCGAACTTCACGAGCGACACCGACGCCGAGGTGATCGCGCACCTCGTCGCCCACCACATGACCGGCGGCGACCTGGTCGACGCGGTGCTCAGGACGTACGCCGAGCTCGAGGGCCACTTCGCGTTCGTCGTGCTCCACCGCGCCGACCCGGACACGCTCGTCGGCGTCCGCCACGAGTGCCCGCTGGTCGTCGGCGTGGGGGACGGCGAGAACTTCCTCGCCTCCGACGTGTCGGCGTTCCTCTCCGAGACGCGCCGCGTGCAGTGGATGGAGAACGGCGAGGTCGCCGTCATCCGCCGCGGCGGCACCCGGATCCTGAAGGGCGACGGGACCCCCGTCGACCGCGAGGTCGTCGAGCTCGACTGGGACCGCGAGACGGCCCAGAAGGAGGGCTACGAGACCTTCATGCTCAAGGAGATCCACGAGCAGGCCGAGGCCGTCGCCGAGACGATCGGCGACCGGACGCTCAGCGGGACCGGCGTGGACTTCTCGAACGAGTTCGACGAGGCGATCCTGCGCAACGCGCAGCGCATCGTCATCGTCGCCTGCGGCACGAGCTACCACGCGGGGCTCATCGGCCGCTACGCGATGACCGAGTGGGCGCGGATCCCGGTCGCGATCGACATCGCCTCCGAGTACCGGTACGCGAACCCGGTCGTCGGCCCGGGCGATCTCGTCATCGGCATCACGCAGTCCGGCGAGACCGCCGACACGCTCGCCGCGATGCGCCTGGCACGCGAGCGCGGCGCGACGGTCCTGGCGGTGACGAACGTCATGGGCTCGCAGGCGACCCGCGACGCCGACGCGGTCGCCTACACCCGCGCCGGCTCGGAGATCGGCGTCGCCGCCACGAAGACGTTCGTCTGCCAGGTCGCGGTGATGTACCTGCTGGCGATCCGCCTGGCCGAGCTGCGCGGCACGCTGGAGCCCGAGCGGGTCGCCGAGCTCGTCGGCCACATCCGCCGGCTGCCCGAGCAGATCGACCGGCTCGTCGCCGACCTCGACGACAGCGGCCAGATCCGCGAGATCGCCGCCCGCCACGGCCACTCGCCGTTCTTCCTGTACCTCGGCCGGCACGCCGGGCTCCCGGTCGCGCTCGAGGGCGCCCTGAAGCTCAAGGAGATCTCGTACATCCCGACCGACGCGTACGCGGCCGGCGAGATGAAGCACGGCCCGATCGCGCTGCTCGACGAGTCGACCCCGGTGATCGTCGCGGCGACCGACATGCCGATCCTCGACAAGGTCGTCTCGAACATGCAGGAGGTCCGCGCCCGCGGCGCGCACGTCATCGCGGTCGCGACCGAGGGGAACGTCGACATCGGCGAGCACGCCGAGGAGGTCATCCGCGTCCCCGTGTCGGACTGGCTCGTCCAGCCGCTGCTCGCGATCATCCCGCTCCAGCTCATCGCCTACCGGATCGCCCGCGCGCGCGGCCTGAACGTCGACCAGCCGCGCAACCTCGCGAAGACCGTCACCGTCGAGTAGGCCGGCTCGGCCCGGCTGCGGCGGGTGGTCTGCGCCCGGGTTCGGCGGTGCCGGGCCGGGCTCCCTCCGGCCGGCCCGGCGGTGCCGGGGTGGGCTCGCTTCGGCCGGCCCGGTGGTGCCGGGGTGGGGCGCGACCAGAACGGCCGCGGCGACGGAGTGGTCGGTGCGCGCGGCGTGACCGGTCTGCGGTCTTCCGGGGGTCGGGTCTCCACGTCTTCCGCGCTCGGGAGCGGCCTGTCGGCGACCTCGACGGAACGCGCACCGGGCCGGCCGTTTCGACCGCGGGGCCGCCGCGGGGTGGGTCGGGCCCGAGACCGCGGCTGTGCGGCCGAAGCGCGGGGCCACACCCGCCGGGCAGATCCGAGCGGGTACGCGCCGGCGCCGCGCGGGTGTGTCGACTCATGACGGTCATACCGGGACGAGTCGACACACCCATCCCGGGCCCGGCCGGGTGTGTCGGCTCATGACGGCTGTGCCGGGACGAGTCGACACACCCGACGGAGGTGGCGCGCCGCCGCTCGTCCCGGCGCGCGGCCCGGACGAGTGACCGGCGCGCCGGGCGCGGCCGCCCAGGGCCATCGGCGTCTGACCCCGGTCGGGGCCGCGGTCGACGGAGGGCGCGGCGCGAACCGCTCCCACACCGCTTCACCAGCGGCCGTTCAGACCACGCCGAGCCCGCCGTCACCGACCCCGCGCGGAGCTCGCCGGCCCACCGGAGACGCCCCGGCGCGGACCACCCGCCGCGGGCGACGACGACCGCCCACCGACCCCGCCCGATCGGGTATGCCGGGGGCATGACGACGACTGCATCACGCGCCGGGACGTTCCGGCTCGGCGGAGACCTCGAGATCACGCGCCTGGGCTTCGGCGCCATGCGCATCACCGGCGACGGGATCTGGGGGCCGCCACGCGACCGCGCCGAGGCGCTGCGCGTGCTGCGCCGCCTGCCCGAGCTCGGCGTCGACTTCATCGACACCGCCGACTCCTACGGCCCCTACGTGTCGGAGGAGCTCATCGCCGAGGCGCTCGCGCCCTACGACGGGATCGTCGTCGCCACGAAGGCCGGGCTCGTCCGCACCGGGCCGAACCAGTGGCACGCGGTCGGCCGGCCCGAGTACCTGCGTCAGGAGTGCGAGATGAGCCTGCGCCGGCTGCGGCTCGACGCGATCCCGCTCTGGCAGCTGCACCGCATCGACCGCAAGGTGCCGCGCGCCGAGCAGTTCGGGGTCATGAAGGAGCTGCAGGACGAGGGCAAGGTCGTCCACCTCGGGTTGTCGGAGGTCACGGTCGACGACATCCGCGAGGCGCGCGGGTACGTCGAGATCGCGACCGTCCAGAACCGCTACAACCTCACCGACCTCGGGTCGGAGGACGTCCTGCGCTACTGCGAGGAGGAGGGGATCGGGTTCATCCCGTGGTTCCCGCTCGCGGCCGGCAGGCTCGCCGAGCCGGGCGGTGTGGTCGCGGAGATCGCCGCGGCGCACGGGGCGACGCCCGGGCAGGTCGCGCTGGCGTGGCTGCTGCAGCACTCGCCGGTGATGCTGCCGATCCCCGGCACGGGGTCGGTCGCGCACCTCGAGGAGAACGTGGCGGCGGCGGAGCTGGAGCTGTCGCAGGAGGAGGTGGCGGCGCTGGACCGCGCGCCGGCCGCGTAGCCGGTCAGGGCAGGCCCAGCGCCTCGCGCGCCTCGACGTTCGTCATCTCCGCGGCGTAGATCGGCGATCCCGGCTGCTGCAGCCGCCTGCCCTCGGCGAGCGAGCCCGTGTCGACCGGGTCGAACCCGATCTCGTCGATGAGGTCCATCACGGTCCGCTTGGCGGCCGGGTCGTCACCCGCGACGAACAGCACGAGCCGGCTGTGGTCGCCGGCGGGCCGCCCGGACTCGTCCTCGAGCGTCGCCGCGCGCAGCGTGTTGAACGCCTTGACCAGGCGCGACCCGTACAGGTGCCGGCCGATGAGCTCGGTCGAGGTCACGACGTCCTCGTCGAGCTCGGCGAACTGCCCGTCCCGGCCCGGGTAGTAGTTCGTCGCGTCGATGACGATCCGGTCGGCCAGCTCGTCGGCCGGCAGCGACGGGTAGGCGCCGAACGGCAGCGCGAGGAGCACGATCTCACCGTGCTCGGCCGCCTCGGCGACGGTGCCGGGCCGGATGTCGTCGGCCTCGAACTCGGCGAGCGTCGACGGACCGCGCGAGTTGCTGATGACGACGTCGTGCCCGGCGCCGGCGAAGAGCCGCGCGGCGGTGCCGCCGATGAGCCCTGAGCCGATCACTCCGATGCGCATGGACCGAACCTAGCGGTACCTTCCCGCCTCGTGAGCGGCGTGGGGATCGACCTGCTGGAGATCGAGCGGCTCGAGCGCGCGCTCGAGCGCCGGCCGAAGCTCGGCGAGCGGCTGTTCACCGCCCGCGAGCGCGCGTACGCGGAGGGCAAGGGCCGCCCCGCCCAGCACCTGGCGGCGCGGTTCTGCGCGAAGGAGGCGGTCGCCAAGGCGCTGCGGCTCCAGGCCTGGTCGTGGCACGACATCGAGGTCCTCGAGGGCCCCGAGCTCGTCCTGCACGGCCCGCTCGCCGGCCACCGGGTCGACATCTCGCTCACGCATTCGAAGGGCATGGCGGGCGCGGTGGCGGTGGTGCGATGACCGGCTGGCTCGACCCGCTCCCGTCGGCGCCGGAGATGCGCGCCACCGACACGTGGGCGATCGAGGAGCGAGGGATCCCCGGCCTCGATCTCATGGAGGCCGCCGGCACCGGCCTGGCGGACCTCGTCACCGAGGTCGCCCCGTCCGGGCGCGTCGTGGTCGTGTGCGGCGGCGGCAACAACGGCGGCGACGGGTTCGTCGCGGCGCGGGTGCTACGCGAGGCCGGCCGCGAGGTGACGGTCGCGGTGACGACCGCGCTCGACCGCTTCAAGGGGGACGCGAAGGTCAACCTCGCCCGGCTGCCGGGCGACGCGCCGGTCCCGTTCGAGCCGGGCCTGCTCGACGGCGCCGCCGCCGCGGTCGACGCGATCCTCGGCACCGGGTTCAGCGGCGCGCCGCGCGAGCCGGTGCGCGGCGCGATCCAGGCGCTCTCGGAGGCGGACGCGCCGGTCGTCGCGTGCGACGTGCCGAGCGGCGTCGACGCGAGCACCGGCGAGATCGCCGACGTGGCGGTCCGCGCGGCCGCGACCGCCACGTTCCACCGCGCCAAGCCCGGCCTGTGGATCAACCCCGGCAAGGAGCACGCGGGCCTCGTCCGCGTCGTCGAGATCGGCATCCCGCCCGGCGAGCCGGTCGCGCCCTCCACCGGGCTCCTCACCCCGGCGATCGCCGCGGATATCCCCCGCCGCGGCGCCGCGTCGACGAAGTTCACCAGCGGCCACGTCCTCGTCGTCGGCGGCTCGACCGGCCTGACCGGCGCGCCGTGCCTGGCCGCCGAGGGCGCGATGCGCGCCGGCGCCGGCTACGTGACGTGCTGCGTGCCCGAGCGCCTGAACCCGGTCTTCGAGCAGCGCCTGCTCGAGGTCATGACGATCCCGCTCCCCGACGAGGACGGGCACCTCGCCGAGACGGGCGTCGACCGGGTCGTCGCGGAGGCCGAGCGGCGTGGCGGCGCGCTCGTCTGCGGGCCCGGGTTCGGCCGCACCGACGCGGCGACCGCCACCGCGCGGGCGCTGGCGCAGCGCGCGCCGGTCCCGCTCGTCCTCGACGCCGACGGCCTGAACGCGCACGCGGGCCGGCTCGCCGACCTCGCGCGGCGCGCCGCGCCGACCGTCGTCACCCCGCACGCCGGCGAGCTCGCGCGCCTGCTCGGCACCGACTCGGCGGCGATCGGGGCGCGGCGCCTGCACCACGCCCGGGAGGCGGCCGAGCGCGCCGGCGCGATCGTCGTGCTCAAGGGCGACGACACGCTCGTCGCCGAGCCGGGCGGGCGCGTCGCGGTCAGCCCCGGCGGGGCGCCGGCGCTCGCCACCGCCGGGACCGGCGACGTGCTGAGCGGCGTGCTCGGCGCGATGCTCGCCAAGGGACTCGACCCGTTCACGGCCGCCTGCGCCGCGGTCCGCCTGCATCTCGACGCCGGCCGCCGCGCCGCGCGCGACCGCAGCGCCGACAGCGTCATCGCCTCGGACGTGATCGACGCCCTCGGGAGATAGGCTCCCCCTCCGCATGCCGAAGGTTCGGGACATCATGGACGACGAGCTGCCCACGGTCGGGCCGCACGACAGCGTCGAGCACGTGATCCACCTGCTCCGCGAGTACGACGTGCCCGGCGTGGCTGTCGTGAACGAGGGCGGCCGCTGCATCGGCGTGGTGACCGAGGACGACCTCGTCATCCCCGACGAGGAGGGCGACCTGCACCTGCCGCACATGATCAGCCTGTTCGGCGGGGTCGTGTTCCTCGAGCCGCTCAGCCGCTTCGAGGACCGCCTGCGCCGGGCGATCGCCGCCGACGTCGAGCACATGATGACCCCCGACCCGATCACGGTCGACGCGGACGCGGAGGTCCGGCAGGCCGCGCGGATCATGAGCGAGAAGCGCAAGAACCGGCTCCCGGTCGTCGAGCACGGCCGCTACGTCGGCATGGTCAGCCGCGCGGACGTCCTCGAGGCGCTGTCCGAGGGCTGATGGCGCCGCGGGCGCTCGCGCGGGTCGATCTCGCGGCGATCGAGCGCAACTGCCGCGTGCTCGACCGCGCGGCGGGCGACGCGCTGCTGTGCGCGGTCGTCAAGTGCGACGGCTACGGCCACGGCGCGGTCGCCGCCGCCCGCGCCGCGCTCGCCGGCGGCGCCGTCTGGCTCGGTGTCGCGACCGCGAACGAGGCGGCCGAGCTGCGCGACGCCGGGCTCGCCGGCCCGCGCATCATCGTGCTCGGCGCGCTGAGCCCCGAGGAGCTCGACGTCGCGCTCGAGGCGCGCGCCGACGTCGTCGCGTGGTCGGAGGAGTTCGTCGCTGGCGTCGAGGCGCGCGGCGGTGCGCCCGGGCGGGTGCACGTCAAGCTCGACACCGGCATGGGCCGGCTCGGCACGCGCGACCCCGCCGAGGCCGACGCGATCCTCGCGCGGCTCGACCGGCCGGCGGGCCTCATGACCCACTTCGCCACCGCCGACGACCGCTCCGACCCGTTCATGGCCGAGCAGCTCGAGCGCTTCCGCGCCTGGGCGCTGCCGCACAAGGAGCGCGACCCCGCGCTCGTCCTGCACGCCGCCAACAGCGCCGCGACGCTGCGCGACGCCGGCACCCACTTCGACCTCGTCCGCTGCGGGGTGGCGATCTACGGGCTCGACCCGTTCGGCGGCGACCCGCTCGAGCACGACCTCACCCCGGCCCTGCGCTGGCAGTCGTACGTCGCGGCGGTCAAGCCGATCGAGCCCGGGCAGAGCGCCGGGTACGGGCGCCGCTTCGTCGCCGAGCGCCGCACGACGATCGCGACGATCCCGGTCGGCTACGGCGACGGCTACCGCCGCGCGCTGACCGACAACGCCGACGTGCTCATCGGCGGGCGCCGGTACCCGGTCGTCGGGACGGTGAGCATGGACAACATCACCGTCGACCTCGGCCCGGAGACCGACGTGCGCGTCGGCGACGAGGTGGTGCTCATCGGCGACGAGCTCACCGCCGAGGAGATGGCGCGCCGGCTCGACACGATCAACTACGAGATCACGTGCGGCATCGGGCCGCGCGTGCCGCGGGAGCACCTGGGATGAGCGACCCGCTCGAGCTCGCGCGGCAGGCGCTCGCGGGCGCCGACGTGTGGCTCGTCGGCGGGGCGATCCGCGACCGCGTGCTGGCGGCCGCGGGCGTGGACGTCACGCCCCACCGGGACCTCGACCTCATCGTCGACGGCGACGTGCGCGCCGCCGCCAAGGCGCTCGCGCGCGCCGCCCGCGGCCCGGCGTTCGAGCTCTCCGACGCGTTCGGGGCCTGGCGGGTCATCGCGCACGACCGGAGCTGGCAGGCCGACCTGACCCCGCTGCGCGGCGGCAGCCTCGACGCCGACCTCTCCCTGCGTGATTTCACGGTCAACGCGATCGCCGAGCCGCTCGAGGGCGGTGACCCGGTCGACCCGTTCGGCGGGCTGGAGGATCTCGCCGCGCGCCGCCTGCGCCCGGTCGGGCCCAGCAGCTTCGCCGACGACCCGCTGCGGGTCCTGCGCCTCGCGCGGCTGGCGTGCGAGCTGGGGCTGCACGCCGACGAGGAGGCGATCGCCGCCGCGCGCGAGCACGCCGCCGGGCTCGCGGACATCGCGCAGGAGCGCGTGTTCGGCGAGCTCAAGCGGATCATCACCGCCGACGCCGCCGTCGCGGGGCTGCAGCTCGCCGAGCGCGCCGGCGCGCTCGCCGTCGTGCTCCCCGAGCTCACCGACCTGCACGGGGTCGAGCAGACCGTCTACCACCACCGCGACGCCCACGGCCACACGCTCGAGGTGCTCGAGCGGGCGATCGACATCGACCGCGACCCGGTCGCCGCGCTCGGCCCGGAGCACGGCCCCCGCGTCCGCGCGGTCCTCGACGAGCCGCTCGCCGACGAGCTGACCCGTTCGGGCGGCCTGCGGCTCGGCGCGCTGCTGCACGACATCGCGAAGGCGCGCACCGCGGTCCCCAGCCCCAAGGGCGGCTTCGGCTTCCCCGGCCACGACCGCGAGGGCGCGGTGATGGTCCGCGAGATCCTCACCCGCCTGCGGGCCTCCGAGCACCTCAAGCGGCACGTCGCCGACCTCACCCGTCACCATCTGCGCGCCGGCTTCCTCGTCCACCGGCGGGTGGGCGGCGAGCCGCTCTCGCGGCGCGACGTCTTCGAGTACCTGAAGGCGACGGGCGACGTGTGCGTCGACGTCACGCTGCTGTCGCTCGCCGACCGGCTCGCCACCCGGGGGCGCAAGCACGGCGAGGCGATCGCCAAGCACGAGGAGGTCATCGGCGACCTGCTCGGCCCGGCGCTCGACTGGCACGAGCACGGCCCGCCGCCGCCGCTCGTCCGCGGCGACGAGCTCGCGCGCGAGCTCGGCCGCCCGGAGGGGCCGTGGCTCGGCGAGATGCTCGACGAGATCGCCGCCGCGCGCTACGCGGGCGAGATCGCCACGCGCGAGGACGCGATCAGGTACGCGCGAGACGCCGCACCGTCGCCTCGGTGACCTTCGCGGCGTCCGCGACCGTCTCGTAGTCGATCCGGTCGGCGGTGTCGGTGTGCTGGTGGTAGTTCGCCGGCAGCTTGTGCTCGTCGAACGAGGCGATGAGCGCGGTCCGGTAGCCCTTGCGCAGCGCCAGCAGCGCGTCGCTGCCGAACGACAGCCAGTGCTCGCGCAGGATCTCGACGCCCGCGTCGCGCGCGGCGGCCTCGACCGTGTCCTTCAGGCCGTCGTCGTAGGGCCGGCGGACGAGCATGCCCTCGCCCTCCAGGAGGATGAGCCGCGGCGAGCCGACCGTGTCGAGGACGAGGATGTCGGTCCTGTCGCGCGGCAGCTCGTCCTCGTGGCGGGCCAGGAACCCGGCCATGCCCTCCTCGAACGACTCCTCCGAGCCGGTCGAGACGAACAGCACGCGCAGCCCGCTCACCGGCTCGTCGCGCAGGCGCCGCGCGACCTCGAGCATCGCGGCGACCGCGCTGAGGTTGTCGTTGGCGCCCGGCACGACGCCGCGCAGCCCGATGTCGGCCATCGAGAGGACCGAGCCGGCCGACAGGAACGTGCCGGCGCGGCGGACCGGGCGCAGTCCCAGCAGCGAGCCGAGCGCGACGAGCACCGGGCCGAGGAAGACGAGCCACATCGTCCCCGGCCAGACGCGCCCGTTCTCGACCCGCTCGGGCCACGTGCGGGCGTACCAGCGCACCGCGGTGAAGTCGAACGCCAGGCCGGTGTGGGCGGCGTCGTGGTGGGAGACGACGACGAGCGTGCGGTCGGCGTCCGGGTCGCCGCCGCGGCCGACGACGTTCCACGTCGGGCGCTTGGGCAGCAGGCGACGCGTCCAGTGCCCGCGCCACAGCCCGCACTCCTCCCAGACGCCGAACGCCGCGAACGCGCCGAGCAGCGCCCCGGCGACGCGGCGGCGCAGCAGCCCGGCGATCGTGCCGAGCGCGGCGAAGATCCCGATCGGCCACCAGTAGCCGCCGTGGGCGCGCTCCTCCTCGACCTGCGCGTCGTAGCCGAGCTCGCGCAGCTCACCCGCGATCCACTCGGCGGCGCGCCGCTCGCCCTCGCTCGCCGATGGCCGCTCCCAGCTCGTCAGGTGCTCGATCGTGTGTCGCAGATCCGTCGCCATGGAGCGAGCACCGTACTTGGTTAGGCTGCCCCGCCATGGCCCGGGATCCAGAGTGCATCTTCTGCAAGATCGTCGCCGGGGAGCTGCCGGCCACGATCGTCGACGAGGACGAGGACACCGTCGCGTTCATGGACATCAACCCCGCGACGCGGGGCCACGCGCTGGTGATCCCTCGCGAGCACGCCACCGACCTGATGTCGGTGCCGGTCGAGCACCTCGAGGCGTGCATGCGCACCGCGCAGCGCCTGGCGCAGCGGATGCCGTCCGCGCTCGGCGCCGACGGCGTGAACCTCCTCAACTCGTGCGGCCCGGCGGCGTGGCAGACGGTCTTCCACTTCCACGTCCACGTGATCCCCCGCTACGAGAACGACCCGCTGCGGCTCCCGTGGGTCCCCGGCCCGGGCGACGCGGACGAGATCCGCGCCGCGGCCGAGGAGCTGCGGGCATGAGGCCCCTCGGACCCTGGAAGCTCGAGCAGGACGGGCCGCTCGCCGTCCTGACGATCTCCAAGCCGCCGCTGAACCTCTTCGACCAGCCGGTGTTCGACGGGCTCGTGAACGCGATCGAGCAGGTCCGCACCGACCGGCCGCGCGGCCTGCTCATCCGCGCCGAGGGGCGCGTGTGGACCGGCGGCGTCGACGTCCACATGTTCCAGGGCCTGACCCCGGAGACCGGCGGCGAGGTCTGGCGGCGGGGGCTGGAGATGATCCAGGCGGTCGAGGACCTCCCGTTCCCGGTCGTGTTCGCCGCGCACGCGCTCACGCTGACCTGGGGGTTCGAGCTGGCGCTGGCCTGCGACCTCATCGTGGCCGCCGAGGGCGCCCAGTTCGGGCTCGTGGAGATCGTCGTCGGGCTGACGCCGTCGATGGGCGGCCCGCAGCGGCTGGCCGAGAAGGCGGGCGCCAACCGCGCCCGCGAGCTCGTGTTCACCGGCGAGCTGTTCGACGCCGCGACGCTGAAGGAGTGGGGGGTCGTCAACCGGATCTGGCCGGCCGGCGAGTTCGAGGCCGAGTCGCGCAAGCTCGCGCTGCGGCTGGCGAACGGGCCGACGCTCGCGCACGCCGCGACGAAGGAGCTCGTCAAGGCGCAGAAGGAGGGCGGCGCCCGCGCGGCCGACGCGCTCGTGCCCGACGTCGCCGGGAGGCTGTTCGCGACCGAGGACCTCCAGAACGCGGTCGAGTCGTTCCTGCGCGACGGCCCCGGGAAGGCGACGTACCAGGGACGCTGACGCCCGCGCTCAGCGCCCGACGCGGCGCATGAGCGCGGTCGCCCCCGTGCCGAGCACCGCGACGACCAGCAGCGCGGCCGTGTAGGCCTGCCAGGTCGTCTGCCATTCGACGCCGCCGACCGTCGTCTGGCGCACGCCCTCGAGGATGAACGTCACCGGGTTGACGTCGGCGACGGCGCGCAGCCAGCCGGCGAGCAGCGGCTTGGGCGCGTAGGCGGTGGTCAGCAGGATCGACGCGAACGCGAGGCTCTGCATGAGCGGCGCGGCCTGCTGGGTGCCGAAGCGCAGGGCGACGATCGTGCCCCAGCACGCCATCGCGGCGGCGAACGCCATGACGAGCGGGACCGCGAGGGCGAGGCCGCCGAGGCTGGCGACGTCGGTGCCGAGCGCGAGCGCGACGAGGACGAGGAACGTCGCCGGGAGCAGCGCGCGCAGGCACGCCGAGCCGACGATCCCGGCCAGGAGCACGGTCCGCGGCGCCGGGCCGGTCAGCAGCCGGTCGAACCAACCGCGCTCGATGTCGCGCGCGAGGTTGACTCCGGTCGCCGCGCCGGTGAAGCCCGCGCCCTGGAGCATCCCGACCGGGACGATGAACGTGCGGAAGTCGGTGGCCTCGAAGCCCGGCAGCCGCGCCGCCTCGCCGAACACGCCCGACAGGCCGACCATGAAGATCGTCGGCGCGAGCACGCCGGGGATCGCCGCGCCGGGGACGCGGAGGATCTCGTTCAGGCCGCGGCGGCTGAGCGCGAGGATCACGCGGGCGTTCTGCGCGACGGTCATGCCCGGCCGAGCCTCCTGCGGAGCGCGGCGAGCGCCAGCGCGACCGCGACGACCGTGATCCCGATCGCGGCCGCGAACCCCTGCGCGACCGGCTCGAGCGACACGCCCGAGATGATCGGGTCGCGCAGCCCCTCGGCGATGTAGCTCAGCGGGTTGTAGGCGGCCAGCCAGTCGGCGGGCGCGTGCAGCAGCGCCCGCGGGAAGAACGCGCTGCTGACGAAGAGGATCACGAAGACGAGCGGGAAGATGCCCTGCACGGTGCTGGCGTTGCGCGCGCGGAAGGCGATGAGCATCCCGATCGCCCCGAACCCGATCCCGGCCGTCACCCCGAGCGCGACGACGACGAGCGCGCCCGGCACGCCGCCCTTGATCTCGGCGCCGAACACGAGGCCGAGCGCGAGGAACCACAGCACCTGCAGCACCGACAGCGCGCCGGTCGCCAGCAGCCGCCCGGCGACGAGCGCGGCGCGGGGGATGGGGGAGGCGACGAGCCGGTCGAAGAACCCGCCCTCGATCTCCAGCGCGGTCGCGATGCCCGCGCCGACGCCGCCGATGAGCATCGACTGGCAGATCGCGGCGGCGAGCTGGAAGTCCAGGAAGCCGTCGACCTCGCGGAAGCCGGGCAGCTCGGTCGTCCGCTCCAGCCCGCCGACGTTCACGGCCAGGAACAGGCTGGGGAAGACGTAGAGCGGGAACAGGAACTGGGGGCGGCGCAGGCTCGTCACGAGCGCGCGCCGCCCGAGCGCGAGGCTCGCCCGGATCAAGCGGCCTCCGCGCCCTCGAGATGCCGGCCGGTCTTCTCGACGAACACGTCGTCGAGCGTGGGCTGGAGCAGGTCCAGCTCGGCGACCTCGAAGCCCGCCTCGTCCAGGGCGCGCAGGACCGCCGCGACCCCGGCGGCGCCGTCGCGCAGGCCGACGCTGAGCTCGCGGTCGTCCGTCGCGGGCCGCAGCTCGCCGAACCGCGCGATGACCTCGCGCGCACGGGCGAGGTCGGCGCCGTTCTCGGCGAGCGTGATGTCGAGGTGGGGGACGCCGACCTCCGCCTTGAGCCGGGCGGGCGTGCCCTCGGCGACGATCCGCCCGCCGCTGATGATCCCGACGCGGTCGGCGAGCTGGTCGGCCTCCTCGAGGTACTGCGTGGTGAGGAAGACCGTCGTGCCCTCCGCCTTCAGGCGGCGGACCTCGTCCCACAGCGTCAGGCGGCTCACCGGGTCCAGGCCGGTCGTCGGCTCGTCGAGGAAGAGCACCTCGGGCTCGTGGATGAGCGCCATCGCGAGGTCCAGGCGGCGCCGCATCCCGCCGCTGTAGGTGCCGACGCGGCGCTCGGCCGCCTGCTCGAGCCCGACGCGGCGGATGAGCTCGGCGGCGCGGTCGCGCACGCGCGACGGCGCGATCCCGTGCAAGGTCGCTTGCAGCTCCATGAGCTCGCGGCCGGTCATGAGCAGGTCGAGCGAGGCCTCCTGGAGCGCCACGCCGATGCGCCGGCGGACCTCGTGCGGAGCCTCGGCGACGTCGTGGCCGGCGACCCGGGCGCGGCCGCCGGTCGGGCGCAGAAGCGTGACCAGCATGCGGACCGTGGTGGTCTTCCCGGCCCCGTTCGGGCCCAGGAAGCCGTAGACTTCGCCCGGCTCGACGCGCAGATCGATGCCGTCGACGGCCTTCACGCCGCCCTTGAACTCGCGTTCCAGCCCGATCGCCTCGATGGCCGCCATGCCGCCGGTGCAGAGTAGCCACGCGCAACTCCGGCCGCCCGATCGTGTTGAATCGCGCGTGATGAAGATGTTCCCGACGGCCCTGCTGGCGCTGTGCATCGTGCTGCTCGCGCCTGCGGCCGCCCCCGCGAAGATCATCGAGATCGGTCGTGCGAACGAGGCCGAGGAGCTGCCGCAGCCGAGCTGCCCGAACAGCCCCTGCTTCGCCGTCAGCCGCACGACCGGCTATCAGGCGAAGGTCGGCACGAACCGAGGCCTGATGAAGGTTCCCGAGAACGGCCGCATCGTGGCGTGGACCATCCGGCTGTCCAAGCCCGGCCCGCGCCAGATCTCGTTCTTCTCCGAGCGCCTGGGCGGCAAGCCGTCGGCCGGCATCTCGGTGCTCCGCAACGGCAAGCGGCTGTACGGCCGCGTCGTGGCCCAGAGCCCGGTGGTCGATCTCGAGCCGTTCCTCGGCCAGACCGTGCAGTTCCCGCTCGAGACGACGATCCCGGTGAAGAAGGGCTCGACGATCGCGCTGACCGTCCCGACGTGGGCGCCGGCGCTCGCGACCGGCCTGGGCGCCGACACCTCGTGGCGCGCGTCGCGCCGCGCCGGCGACTGCGACGACACGTCGACGCAGACCGCCCAGACCGACATCCGCGACCTCGCGCAGTACCGCTGCCTGTACCAGCGGGTGCGGCTGTCGTACTCGGTGACGATGATCACCGACCCGAAGCCCAACCGCGAGAGCACGTCCACGTCGACGTCGACCACGCCGACGACGACGTCCACGACGACGACCGGGACCTGACCCCGGCGTTCAGCCCTGCCGCCGCTCCGGCTCGCCTGCTGCGGGCCGGTGCGGCTCGGGACGCTCGGGGACGGGGAAGTGCCGCACGCGCGTGCGGCCCTCCATCGTGGGCGACCACACCGGCGGGTCGCCGTCGTGCACGACCGCCAGGCGCCGCTTGTCGAGCGCCCGCAGCACGAGCACGACCGACCCGAGCCTGAGCCCGGCGGCCTCGGCGACCGCGCGGGCGTCGGTCTCCGCGCCGGCCTCCGGGCAGAGCGACACGAGAGCGGCGAGGACGCGCTGCTGCGGCTGGGTGAGCGGGGGCCCGAGGAAGTCCTCGCGCGGCGTGACGCGGAACAGGTTCTCCGGGCGGCGGTCCACGACTCGCAGTCAGGTGCCCCGGGTCGCGTTGCTCAAACGCTCTGACCGACGGTCGTCAGCCACCGGACAGGTCGCCGCCGGCGCGTCAGCAGGCGCCGGGGTTGTTGTTGCAGAAGTCGGCGGAGGCGCCGCCGGCCTCCGCGCCCCCGGTCTCCTCGGGCTGGTCCTGCTGCTGTTGCTGCTGGTCGGGGGCGGCCTGGCCGCCGGCGTCCTGCTGGGGCTGGGCGGGCTGCTGTTGCTGCTGCTGGGGCTGGGCGGGCGCCGACGAGCCGCCGCTCGCGTCGGGCGTCGCGCCACCGCTGCCGCCGCCGGTGCCCGTGCCGCCGCCCGCGTCCTCGGGCGTCGTCGAGGTGGTCGACGTCGTCGACGAGCCGCCGTCCCCGCCGCCATCGCCGCCGCCCTCGTCGTCGGGCGTCGTCGGGATCGTGAGGTCCGGCGTCGTCGCCGGGCTCTCGCTGCTCAGGTCGTCGCCGCCGCCGCACGCCGCGAGCCCGAGGGCGAGTGCGACGAGCGCGGCGAGGAGGACCCGATGCATGAGCGGTGCCGGGATCAGGGGGCGAGCGGCGCCATGCGGCGCCCGCACGTGGGGCAGTCGTTCAGGTCGCGCTGGGCGAGCTGATCGCACCACGTGCAGAAGCGAAGGTTCTCGACAGCCCACGGCAGACTGCTCTTCGACGGGGCCAGGGGCAGGACCTTCCCGACGACCTCGAGTTCCTCGCCGGTCTCGCGGTCGACGTAGGGCCGGCCGGGCTCGGCCTCCTGGATGATCTCGCGCCCCGTCGAGGGCGTCCGGAAGCGGTAGCGCTGCATAGGGGTCACAGGCTATCGGTCACCGGCGATCGGGCGTCACCAGACCGCGGTGGAGATCCGCTCGCGGGGCGGCTGCCCGACGTCCAGGCCGCCGGCCGCCTCGAGGTCGATGTCGCCGCTGCGGACGCCGTCGGTGAGCGCGTCGACGACGTCGGGGTCGAACTGGTGCCCGGCCTCGAGGCGGACGCGCTCGAACGCGACGCTCGGCGGGAGCGGCCCGCGGTACGGCCGCGTGGCGGTCATCGCCTCCAGCGCGTCGCAGACGCTGAACACGCGGGCGCAGAGGGGGATCTCGTCGCCCGCCAGGCCCTCCGGGTACCCGCCGCCGTCCCAGCGCTCGTGGTGGTAGAGGACGACCTGCGAGACGGTCTCGCCGAGGCCGAGCGGCCCGACCACGCGCGCGCCGGTCTGCGGGTGGCGGCGCATGACCTCCCACTCGTCGGCGGTCAGCGGCCCGGGCTTGGTGAGGATCCGCTCGGGCACGCCGATCTTGCCTACGTCGTGCAGCAGGCAGCCGAACACGAAGTCGTCGGTGGCCGTCAGCGACGGGTCGACCGCGTCGGCGAGCTGGGCGGCCAGGCGGCTGACCGCCCGCAGGTGCCGGCTCGTGACGGTGTCCTTGGCCTCGACGGCGGCGGCGAGGCTCTCGATGACGGCGCGGTCGCGGCGGCGGACCTCGGCGTGCAGCGTCGCGTAGAGGTCGATGACCGGGCGGACGATGTCGAGGTCGATGATCCCGTGGCGCTCGGAGGCCGCCTCGAGCGTCGAGCGCAGCTCGCGGTCGCTCGTCTCCGACGCGACGATCGACGTGGCGCCGGCGTCGAGCAGGGCGCGGACGACGGAGGGGCCGGCGTCGTCGTGGACGACGACGACGGCCGCGTCCGGCCAGGCGGCGCCGATGAGCGCGATCCCTGCGATCACGTGGTCGACGGTGGCGGTGGGGGTGTCGAGGAGGACGACGTCGGGCCCGCGGCCGCCGAGCGTCAGCGCATCGCCGGCGGTGGCGATGACCGTCTCGGCCGTGATCCCGGTCCCCCGGAGCACCGCGCGCACGCGCTCCAGACGGGCCGGGTCGGTGCCGACGTAGCCCAGGTCCTTCCCGCTCACGACATGTCCCCTCGCGTCCAGGCGCCACCCTACAGGCAGGCTGCGTGCCGATTGAAGTGCGTCGTCGGGTCGCGTCCGTGCCACCACCCCGCATGATTTGCGCACCGTGTCCAAGATCCTCCTGTTCCACGGCTACCTCCTGCGGGGGACCGGCTCGAACGTCTACACCGCCCAGCTCGCGCAGGCGCTCGCGCGGCTGGGCCACGAGGTCCACGTCCTCAGCCAGGAACGCCGTCCCGACGGGCTTCCGTGGGTCGACGCGGCAGGCGACTGGGACACGGGGGAGCTGCGCGTGCGCCGCCTGCACGATTCCGTGCAGATCACCGCGTACCGGCCGGACATCGGCCGCGTGCTGCCGGTCTACGTGCATGACCGCTACGAGGGCTTCGACGCGCGGACGTTCCTCGAGTGCACCGACGCGGAGGTCGAGGCGTACGTCGCCCGCAACGTCGCCGCGGTGCGCGAGGTGGCGGAGCGGGTGCGCCCTGACGTGGCGCTCGCGGGCCACCTGGTGATGGGACCGGCGATCGTGCGGCGGGCGCTCGGCGGCCTCGGCGTCCCGTACGCGGTGAAGATCCACGGCAGCGCGCTCGAGTACGTCGTCAAGCGCGACCCGGAGCGGTTCGGTCCGTGGGCGCGCGAGGGGCTCGAGGCGGCCCGCGGCGTGCTCGTCGGCTCGCGCCACACCGCCGAGAGCCTGTGGGAGGCGATGGGCGATCCGGACCTGCCGGCGCGCACCCGCCTGGGGCCGCCCGGCGTGGACGTACGGGAGTTCGCGCCGCGGTCTGCCGAGGAGGCGGCCCGCGGCGTCCGCGCGCTGGCGGCTGCGCTGCGGGCGGCCGGGCCAGAGCATCATCCGCCCGGCTCGGCGCTCGAGCGCGACCTCGGCGCGGCCGCGGACGCGCTCGACCGCCTGCGGCCGGGCAGGGACCGGCTGGTCGCCTACGTCGGCAAGCTCATCGTGTCCAAGGGCGTCGACCTGCTGGCGGCGGCCTGGCCGCTGGTGCTGGCCGCCGAGCCGCGCGCCCGGCTGGTCGTCGTCGGCTTCGGCGCCTACCGGGAGGGGTTCGAGCGGCTCGTCGCCGCGCTGTCGGCCGGCGATCGCGACGCGGCGCTCGCGCTCGCCGACGCCGGCCGGGAGGTCGAGGGCGGCCCGCGCGCGCCGCTGCGCCATCTTCGCGACGTCCTCTCGGGGGCCGGCGACGACTACTGGCGCGCCGCGGCGGGCCTCGCCGACCGCGTCGTGGTCGTGGGGCGGCTGGAGCACGCCGAGCTCGCCGAGCTGCTTCCCGCGTGCGAGGCGCAGGTCGTCCCGAGCACGTTCCCGGAGGCGTTCGGCATGGTCGCCGCGGAGGCCGCCGCGTGCGGCGTCCTGCCCGTCAGCGCCGGGCATTCCGGGCTCCGGGAGGTCAGCGCGCAGCTCGCGTCCGCGCTGCCCGCGCCCGTGCGGCCGTGGCTGTCGTTCCCGCTCGACGACGACCCGGTGCGCGGGCTGGCCGAGCGCGTCGTCGCCTGGCTGCGCGCGCCCGGCGACGTGCGGGCCGCGGCGCGGGACGCGCTCGTGGGCGTCGCCCGCGAGCGGTTCTCGTGGGAGGGCGTCGCGAACGGCGTGCTCGCCGCGGCCCGCGGCGACCTGACAGGACTTGCACAACCGTCCCCCCTCTGACATAGGATGCACCGCCGTGGGTCTGAGGAGGCCGATCGCCACGCTGCTGGGAGGAGCCCTGCTGGCCGTCCTCGGGACGGGCTGTGGGCTCGCCGAGCGCGAGCCGGACCTCGTCGCCGGCAAGCGCCACTTCGCCGAGAAGTGTGGCGCCTGCCACAAGCTGCAACGGGCCGGGACGCAGGGCACGCAGGGCCCTGACCTGGACGAGGCGTTCCGCCAGGCGCTCGCCGACGGGATGGGGCGCAGCGGCATCGAGGGCGCCGTGAAGGACCAGATCGACACGCCCGCCGACGTGCCGCGCGACAGCCGGGCGTACATGCCGCCCGACCTCGTCACCGGCGACGACCGCGACGACGTGGCGGCCTACGTCGCCCAGTCGGTGGCCCGCCCGGGCGAGGACCAGGGCCTCCTCGCCGACGCGGTCCCGAAGGCCGGGGGCGGCGAGCCCGCGGTGGCCGAGAACGGCGTGCTCACGATCCCGGCGACCGCGCAGCTCGCCTACGAGACGAACCGCGCCGAGGCCGAGGCCGGGCGGCTGACGATCCGCTCGCCCAACCCGTCGAGCACCCCGCACGACATCGCGCTCGAGGGCAACGGCGTCAACGGCAAGGGCGACGTCGTCCAGGACGGCGGCGTCTCGGAGTTCGAGGTCACGGTCAAGCCCGGCGAGTACACGTTCTTCTGCACCGTCCCCGGCCACCGCCAGGGCGGCATGGAAGGCAAGCTCACCGTCAAGTAGAGGTTGAGCCGCCGGGCCTGTGCGGCGGCGCCGCGCGAGCGCCGGCGCGCCACCGGCGGATCTCCGGGCCGCGCACCGCGAGCGAGCCGGACGAAACGGCGGGCTCAGTGCGCGTTTCGTCCCGTTCGCCGACCGGAGCCGGCGGACAACGAGCGAGCCGGACGAAACGGCCGGCTGAGTGCGCGTGTCATCCGGTTCGCCGACGGGACGCCGCCACGCTCGAACGAGCCGGACGAACCGGTCGTCTGGGCGCGCGTTTCGTCCGGTTCGCGGACGACGGCACGCCGGCCCGCGTCAGCGCTCGCCGGCGCGCCGCGCCGCCGCCTGCTCGAGCCGCGCCAGGCGCGCGTCCCACTGCCCGCCGACCTCGACCATCCACGAGATCGCGTCGCTGAACGGGGCGGGGGTGGGGCGGTAGCGGGTCTCGCGGCCCTGACGCCGCGCCTCGACGAGCCCGGCCTCGGCCAGCACCGCGAGGTGCTTGGCGACCGCCTGGCGCGACACGGGCGCGGAGGCGGCGAGCTCGGTCGGCGTGGTCTCGCCGCGCCGGGCGATCTCCTCGAACACCGAGCGGCGCGTGCCGTCGGCGAGCGCGGCGAAGACCTGGTCGACGCTCACGCCGCGGCGAGCACCGCCGCGCGGTGACGGACGGCGGCCGTCCGCAGCCGGAACGCCAGCAGGGGCGCGACCGCGCCGAACGAGGCCGTGAAGTCCGCGAACGCGACCGGGCCGACCAGGGCGCCGCTCTCGACCACGACGACCCGCGTGCCGCTGACCGCGGGCGCGAGCGTCAGCTCGACGAATGTCGCCGGCTCACCCTCGCCCCACCACCAGAAGGCGAGCCGCTCGCCAGGCTCGACCTCCTCGACGACCGCGCGGCGCTCCTCGCCGCCCTCCAGCACGACGGTGCCCTCGGCGCCGGGCTCGAGCTCCAGGTCGGCGTCCTCGACGAGCCAGTCCTCCAGCTCGGTCACGGTCTCCCACGCCGCGTCGGGATCGACCGGCAGCGTCACCTCGCGTGTCACAGAATCGCAACTCATCAGTTGCGCATGCTACCGTGCTCGCGAAATATGCAACCGATTGGTTGCGCGAAAGGAGCCCGGAACATGCCACTCGTCCCCATGGTCATCGAGCGCGACGGGCGCGGGGAGCGCTCGTTCGACATCTACTCGCGGCTGCTCAACGAGCGGATCGTCTTCGTCGGGCAGGCGATCGACGACGACATCGCCAACCTCGTCGTCGCCCAGCTCCTGCACCTCGAGGCGGAGGACCCCGACCGCGACATCGCGATGTACATCAACTCGCCCGGCGGGATCGTCTACTCGGGCCTGGCGATCTACGACACGATGCAGTTCATCAAGCCCGACGTCGCGACCGTGTGCTGCGGGGTGGCAATGTCGATGGGCGCGGTCCTGCTCGCCGGTGGCGCCCCCGGCAAGCGCGCCGCGCTGCCGAACTCGCGGATCCTCACCCACCAGCCGCACGGCGGCTTCCAGGGCCAGGCGACCGACATCGAGATCCACGCCCGCGAGGCGCTGTACCTGCGCGAGAAGATCGAGGACATCCTCGTCGAGCGCACCGGCCAGTCGAAGGAGCGCATCCACGAGGACATGGAGCGCGACCGGTTCTTCACGCCCGACGAGGCCGTCGAGTACGGGCTCATCGACCACGTGCAGGCCGGCCGGTCGGACCGCGAGCGGCGGACCGCGGGCTTCAGCCCGCGGGTGTGACCACGTCCGCGCCGGCGCGCTCGGGCAGCCGCCGGAGCAGCAGCAGCGCGGGCAGGAGGGCGGCGCCGGCGACCACGAGCGCCGGCGACGTCCCCGTCGCCCCGTCCAGCGCGGCGGCGGCGACGAGCCCGAGCGAGCCGGCCGCGATCTGCGCGCCGAACACGAACGCGGTCAGCGTCGCCCGGACCTCGGTCGGGAACAGCTCGGCCACGTAGGCCAGCACGACCGCCTGCAGGCACGCGTACGACGCCGCGAGGGCGAACCAGCCGGGCGCGAACAGGGCCGGCACCTCCGTGAACGTCAGCAGCGCCGCCGCCGAGGTCAGCAGCAGCCCGCCCGCCAGGCCGGCCCGCCGCCCGAGCCGGTCGCTCGCGCGGCCGCCGAGCCAGAATCCGGCCGCCGTCGCCACCCCCGACGCGAGGACGATGACCGTGAAGATCGCCTCCCAGTCGTAGCGGTCCTGCGCGAGCTCGCCGGCGTACAGGAAGGCCGGCGTCTGCAGCGCGCCGCACGCCGCGGCGAACGCGGTGATCCGCGCGAGGTTGCCGTGGTGCTCGCGCCCGACCCGGGGCCAGAACGCGATCTGGATCCGCTCGCGCTCGGCCGCGACGCGGAAGGCGGCGGTCTCGCGCAGCCGGCGGCGCAGCCACGCGACGACGACGAGCGGCACGAGCGCGAACACGTAGAAGAGCCGCCAGCCGAGCGGCGTCAGCGGCACGAGCAGGAGCAGCAGCGCGACCGCGCCCGGCCCCGTCGTCGACAGCCACCCGAGCACGGACAGCGCCGCGCCGCGCCGGTCGGCGCGGACCTCCTCGGCGATGACGAGGCTCGCGAGGTTGTGCTCGGCGGCCAGGAAGATCCGCGCGAGCGTCTGCAGTACGACGAACGCGGCGAGCGACCAGGCCAGCGCGGTCAGCCCGGTCAGCAGGGTGAACCCGGCGAGCGAGACGATGAGGACGTTGCGCCGCCCGACCCGGTCGGCGAGGCGCAGCACCGGCACGCCGCCGAGCGAGCCGAGGCGGATGATCGCCACGCCGACGCCGAACGTGGCGACGCTCACCCCGAGCCCGTCGGACAGCGTGGGCGCCGCCAGCGTCAGCAGCGCGATGTCGTACTGCTCGAAGAACCCCGCCGCCACGAGTGGCAGCAGCAGCTTCCACGCGGCCGCCGAGAAGTCGAAGGCCGCGCGCAGGCCGCGCGCGGGCGCTACCGCAGGAGCAGCGCCAGCACGGTGATCAGGGCCACCAGGAAGACGATCAGCAGCAGCCATCGGAACGCGGCCGCCTCCGACCGCAGCGGGTTGCCCAGGCGGTCGATCAGAGCAGGTACACCGTCGAGAAGACGATCACCCACATCACGTCGACGAAGTGCCAGTAGATCCCCGGCACCTCGAGACCCTGGTGGTGCTCGGGCGAGTAGTGCCCGCGGAACGAGCGCACGGTGACCATCGTCAGCAGGACGAGGCCGATGAACACGTGCGCGCCGTGCAGGCCGGTGAGGCTGTAGAAGATCGTCCCCTGCGCGAGGGCCTGGGGCGTCATGCCCTCGTGCGTGAGCACCCGGTACTCGTTGATCTGGATGCCCAGGAACGTCGCGCCGAGCAGCGTCGTCAGGAGCATCCACCACTTCGTCGCGTTCCGGTTGCCCCTGCGGATCGACAGCAGCGCGAAGTGGAGCGTCACCGAGGACGAGAGGAGGATCGCGGTGTTGATGCCCGCGACCCCCTTCGGCAGATGGAACTCCTCGACCGGGAACCACTGCTCCCCCTGCACGACCCGGATGAAGAAGTAGGCCGTGAAGAAGGCCCCGAAGACCATGATCTCCGAGATGATGAACAGCAGCATCCCGAGGGTGGACGGCTCCACCCGGGAGCTGCGGTTCGCCGGGGGCGGCCCGTGGTGGTCGTGGTGACCGGCGTGGGCGATCGAGGCGGCTTCCATCGGCGGTGCGCCGTCAGGCGACGGCGGGCTCCAGCGAGACCTCGACGTGGTCGACGCGGGCGGCGGTCGCGTTGCGGACGCGCTCGACGAGGTCGGCGCGCAGCCAGCCCGACTTCGTCTGCGGCAGCGTCGAGATGACGACGTGGTCGACGGTGAACAGGTCCAGCGCGTTGCACACCGCGTCGTACGGATCGGGATCGCCGATCATGCCGCTCGCCACGATCCCGTTCTCGCGCAGCTTCTCCAGGAAGCGACCGAGGCGCTCGCGCGCAACCTTCGCCGCCTGCCCGTCGCCGCCCTCCTGCGGCACGACCGCGATGAAGATGCGATCGCCCTGCTCGGCGTCCTTGCGCAGCAGCTCCATGAGCTCCTCGCCGCCCGCGGTGCGGTTCGCCAGGACGAGCGTGGCGCCGACCGCCATGCTCTCGGGCGACAGGTCGGTCACGACGTGCTCGACCGGCTTGCCGGCGGCGTCGCGAATGCGTTCGACGAGGTCGCGGCGCAGCCAGCCCGACCGCGTCTGGGGGAGGGTGGAGACGATGATCTCGTCGGCGGGGAACGTCGCCAGGGCGTCCATCGTCGCCTGGAACGGGTCCTCATCGCCGATCTCGCCCGTCAGCTCGATGCCCTCGCGCCGCAGGTACTCCCTGGCGAGGTCGATGCGGAGCTGCGCGGCGTCCCGCTCGGCCTCGTCGTAGATCACGTTGCCGTGCTGCGGCCGCGCGAGCGGCACGACGAGGTGGAACTCGTAGCCGCCACGCTGGTGGCGCTCACGCACCGCCTCGAGCAGCTTGCGACCGGCGACTGTGCGGTTGGCGACGACCAGGACTCTGGGCATGCCTTACTCCCTCGCTGGTTCTGCGGCGGCACCAACGGGCTGTTCGACCCGCGCCCCGCCCTTGAACATCCCATGGACCGCGCCCGGCACGCCGTACTCGTACGGACCCCCCACGACGGTGGGCACGGTGTCGAAGTTGAAGATCGGCGGCGGCGAGGAGACCTGCCACTCGAGCGTGAGCGCCCGCCACGGGTTGGCCGCCGCGCGCGGGCCGCCTCGCCAGCTCGCGACGATGTTGTAGGCGAAGACGAGCGTGCTGAGGCCGAGGATGAAGCTCGAGATCGAGATGAAGAGGTTCAGCCCGGCGAACTCCTCGGCGTAGTCGTAGACGCGGCGCGGCATCCCCTCGACGCCGAGCAGGTGCATCGGGGCGAACGTGAGGTTGAAGAAGATGAACGTCACCCAGAAGTGCAGCCTGCCGAGCTTCTCGTCGTACATCCGCCCGGTCATCTTCGGGAACCAGTAGTAGACGCCGGCGAAGATCGTGAACAGCGAGCCGCCGAACAGCACGTAGTGGATGTGGGCGACGATGAAGTAGGTGTCGCTGACGTGGATGGTCAGCGGGATCATCGCCAGCATCACGCCGCTGATCCCGCCGAGCGTGAACATCGTCAGGAAGCCGAGCGCGAACAGCATCGGCGTGTCGAGGTGCAGGACGCCGCGCCAGAGCGTCGCCAGCCACGAGAAGATCTTGATGCCGGTCGGGACCGCGATGACGGCGGTGGTGACCATCATCGGGATCCGGATCCACTCCTGCATGCCGGACACGAACATGTGGTGCGCCCAGACGGTGAACCCGAGCACCACGATCGCCAGCAGCGAGAAGGCCATCATGCGGTAGCCGAAGATCGGCTTGCGCGCCTTCACCGCCAGGATCTCCGACACGATCCCGAAGCCCGGCAGCATCATGATGTAGACCGCCGGGTGCGAGTAGAACCAGAAGACGTGCTGGTACATCAGCACGTCGCCGCCGTTGGCCGCGTTGAAGAAGTTGAAGCCCAGGCCGCGGTCGAGCAGGATGAAGAACTGCGACGCGGCGATGAACGGCGTGGCGATCACGACGAGCAGCGACGTCGAGAAGTTCGCCCACACCAGCAGCGGCATCCGGAAGAAGCTCATCCCCGGCGCGCGCATGGTGATGATCGTGACCAGGAAGTTCAGCGCGGTCGCGATCGACGAGGCGCCGGCGAACTGCACGCCGATCGTGAAGAAGTCCTGGCCGACCGGCGCGGTCGTCGACAGCGGCGCGTAGGCCGTCCAGCCGGTCGCGAACGAGCCGCCGGGGGCGAAGAAGCTCGCCAGCATCATGATCCCCGCGATCGGCAGCAGCCAGAACGACAGCGCGTTCAGCCGCGGGAACGCCATGTCCGGCGCGCCGATCATGAGCGGCAGGACGTAGTTCGCCAGCCCGGCGAAGACCGGGATGATGAACAGGAAGATCAGGATCGACGCGTGGACGCTGAACAGGCCGTTGAACGCGTTCGCGTCGACGAACTGCCGCCCGGGCTGCGCGAGCTCGGCGCGCATGAGCATCGCGAGCAGGCCACCGACGAACAGGAAGAAGAACGAGGTCACGACGTACTGGATGCCGATGACCTTGTGGTCGGTGTTGACGCGGAAGTAGTCCTTCCACGACCGCGCGCCATGGCCCGAGTGGTCCTCGGGCCGCGTCGGGCGCCCGGCGGCCCAGTAGAACCAGTAGTCGAACGCGCCGAGGCCGACGAGCGCGAACAGCGGCGACGCGATCATCGCGACGCGCAGGTAGCCCTCCCACTGCACCTGGTCGCCGCTGAAGCCGTTGGCCACCCACAGGAGCAGCCACGAGAACCCGGCGCCGATGAGCAGGAACAGGCCGGCGCGGGGGAGCCCGGGTGCGCGCAGGGTGGTCGTCATCGGCTGACCTCCTCCAGGTAGGAGACGAGCGCGTCGAGCTGGTCGGGCGGGATGGTGTCGCCATAGTTGCCCGGCATGATGTTCGGCCCGAAGCCCTCCGCGATCTCGGCGTTCGGATCGACGATCGCCTCGCGGATCTGGTCGGCGTCCATGTCACGCAGCACCTGGTCGAGGTCCGGGCCGGTCGTGCCCGCCGCGCCCGCGTCGGCCAGCGCGTGGCAGCCGCCGCAGCCCTGGCTCGTGAAGACCTGCTTGCCGGCGGCGGCGCTCTCGCCCTCCTCGCCGGTGCCGCCGCCCTGGCCGGCCTGGCCCGGCGCCTCGCTCGCGCCGCCGCCGCCCTCGGCCAGCTCGCGCATCTTGGCCTCGTAGTCCTCGCTCGACAGGACGTGCGCCGTCTGGCGCATGTACGCGTGGCCGATGCCGCACAGCTCGGCGCACACGACCGGGTAGGTCCCGACCTTCGTCGGCGTCACGCGGTACTCGGTCGTGATCCCGGGCACCGCGTCGAGCTTCATGCGGAACGCCGGGACCCAGAAGTCGTGGATGACGTCCTCGGAGCGCAAGAAGAACCGCACCGGCTTGCCCTCCTCGAGGTAGAGCTGCGTGGAGCGGATCGGCTCGCCGTCGGGGCGCGGGTACTCGAACGTCCAGGTGAACTGCTGGCCGACGACGTTGATGCGGCGCTCGCCGGCCTGCGCCTCCTCGATGTCGTTCAGCACCGAGTAGGCGTACACGCAGAGGCCGAGGATGAGGATCGCCGGGATGACGGTCCAGACGACCTCCAGGCGCGTGTTGCCGTGGATCGGCGGCCCGTCCTGCAGCTCCTCGCCCGGCCGCATGCGGAACCTCCACACGCAGTACAGGACGACGGACTGCACGAGCACGAAGATCGGCACCGACGCGATGAGCAGGACGTCCCAGAGCGTGTCGATGGGATCGGCCTGCGTGGAGGCCGGCGTCGGGAACCAGTCGATGAGCAGTCCGAGCGCGACGCCGAGCGCCGCCGCGATCGCGCCGAGAAGCACGAGCGGCACGATCGACCCACGACCGCGCCGGCGCTCTCGCACCCCGTCGGTGTCCTCCCCAGGACCCATGAGGAACGCGATCCTAGACACAAAGTCCGACGGACGCCAAGACCCCCGTCCCGAGCCCGACGCACACCCGCTCATCGCACCGGGTGACATGCCCTCCGCGAATGAGCTAAGTTCGAGGCAATCGTGACGAACTTCGTCAGGGGGCTGGACTAGGCATGCAGGTTCGGGATGGGATGAGCGACGTGGTCCTGACGATCGGGCCGGAGCACACGCTGCGCGAGGCGGCGCGCCAGATGGCAAGGCGGCGGGTCGGCGCGGCGGTCGTGCTCGACCCCGACGGCGAGGGCCCCGCGATCATCACCGAGCGCGACATCCTCGCCTCGATCGGCGCGGGTCAGGACCCCGACACGGAGAAGGTGAGCGCGCACCTGACGTCCGACGTCGTCTACGCGGCGCCGGACTGGTCGCTCGAGCAGGCGGCGATCGAGATGGTGCGCGGCGGCTTCCGCCACCTCATCGTCCTCGAGGGGGCGGAGGTCGTCGGCATCCTGTCGGTGCGCGACGTCGTCCGCTGCTGGACCGGCGACGGCGCGACCTGCGAGGTCCCCGAGGACCAGCAGGCCGCGGCGTGACGGCCGGACGGCGCCTCACGGCGCCCTGAGAGGGCCGGGAGCCGGTGCGGCTACTCGGCGGCGGTCTGCGGCCGGTCCTCCGGCCGCGCCGTCTCCTGCACGGGCGTGGCGTGCTCGAGCGGCAGGTGGTCGTACTCGCGCTTGGCGTCGCGGATCCACGCGGCGAGCACGACGACGGTGAGGATCACGCCGGGCACCCAGAGCAGCCACGACGTGGTGACCCCGAGCAGCGCGACCGTGATGCCGATGGTCAGCAGCAGCGGCTGGGCGCTGGGCCCGGGGATGTGGATCTCTTCGCCGGCAGGCGGGACGGGACGGTCGAGCGGGCTCATCAGAGGTTGTAGAGCCAGGCGGCGACGAACGACATCCCGAACATGAACACCACGACCCCGGTCGTGATGAAGGCGGTGCGGAGGTTCTTGCGTGCGAGCTTGCGATCCATGGACGTGGCGGAAGGTAGCAATGAGGGTCAGATGCGCGCGTCCAGGAGCATGCTCCCGAACAGCAGCGCGAGGTACAGCAGCGAGAAGAGGTAGAGCCGCAGCGCGTTGCGGCGCTCCGGGCGCCGGTACAGCCGCACCGCGTAGCCGATGAGCACCGCGTTCAGCGCGAGCGAGGAGGCGAGGTAGATCACGCCGAACCCGCCCGCCGAGAACGGGAGCTGCGTGACCATGTACAGCAGCACCGAGTAGAGCAGGATCTGCCGGCGCGTCTCGGCCTCGCCGCGCACGACCGGCAGCATCGGCACGCCCACGCGCGCGTACTCGTTCTTCATGAGCAGCGACAGCGCCCAGAAGTGGGGCGGCGTCCAGAAGAACACGATGGCGAACAGGTAGAACGCCAGCCCGCTGAGCTCGCCGGTCGTCGCCGCCCACGCCACGAGCGGGGGCATCGCGCCCGCCGCGCCGCCGATGACGATGTTCTGCGGCGTGCGGCGCTTGAGCCACACCGTGTAGACGAGGACGTAGCCCGCGAACCCGGCGAACGACAGCGCCGCGGCGAGCGGGTTGGCCCCGATCGCCAGGACGACGATCGACAGCGCGCCGAGCGCGAGCCCGAACGTCAGGGCGTGGGCGGGGGCCACACGGCCGCTCGCCACCGGGCGGTCGGCCGTGCGCTCCATCTGGACGTCGATGTCGCGGTCGTACCAGTGGTTGACCGCGCCCGCGCCGCCGGCCGACAGCGACCCGCCGAGCAGCGTCACGAGCACCAGGCCGAGCGACGGGTCGCCGGCGATGTACATCGTGGTCACGGTCGTCAGCAGCAGCAGCGACTGGACCTTCGGCTTGGTCAGCGCGACGTAGTCGCGGACGACCTGCCGCGCGCGGGGGCGCGCGACGGCGATGCTGGTGGCGGGCATGCGGACCGGACCCTACCGGTCGGCTCAGCCGCCGGTCACGGTGTGGGCGGGCGCGACCTCGCCGCGGGACGACGCGTCACGGGTCTGACGCTCGACCTGGCGGCGGATGTCCTTCATCGGCTCGACCGACCGCACGCGCGGGACCACGTCGAAGTTGTTCACCGGCGGCGGCGACGGCGTGAACCACTCGAGCGTGTTGCCCTTCCACGGGTCCGGTCCGGCGACCGCGCCGCGCTTGAGCGAGCGGGCGACGTTGATGATCGTCAGCAGGATGCCGAGGCCGAAGATGAACGACCCGATCGTCGACAGGAGGTTCATCCAGCCGAGCCCGTTGATGTCCGCGTACTCGTAGATGCGCCGCGGCATGCCCTCCAGGCCGATCGCGTGCTGGATGGCGAACGTGAGGTTGAAGCCGATGAACATCACGATGAACGACGCGATGCCCAGGCCCTCGTTCATCCGGCGGCCGGTCATCTTCGGGAACCAGTAGTAGATCCCGGCGAAGATCGAGAAGATCGCGCCGCCCACGAGCGTGTAGTGGAAGTGCGCGATGACGAAGTACGTGTCGTGGAGCTGCCAGTCCACGGGGAACGTGGCGAGCGTGATGCCGGTGATGCCGCCCATGAGGAACACCGACAGGAAGCCGACGGCGAACAGCAGCGGCGTCTTGAACTCGATCGTGCCCCGCCACAGCGTCGCGACCCAGTTGAAGATCTTGATGCCGGTCGGGATGCCGATCAGGAACGAGCTCAGCATGAAGAAGACGAGCACGACCGCCGGCTGGGGCACCGTGAACATGTGGTGCGCCCACACGATGAGCGACAGGAACGCGATGACCGCCGACGAGGCCGCGATCGCCTTGTAACCGAAGATCGGCTTGCGGGCGAACACCGGCAGGACCTCGGAGATGATCCCGAAGCCCGGCAGGATCATGATGTAGACCTCGGGGTGGCCGAAGAACCAGAACAGGTGCTGCCACAGCACCGGGTCGCCGCCGTTGGCCGGGTCGTAGAAGTGCGTCCCGAAGTGGCGGTCGGTCAGCAGCATCGTCACGCCGCCCGCGACCGGCGGGAGCGCGAGGATCAGCAGGATCGCGTAGACGAGGATCGTCCAGCCGAACAGCGGCAGGCGGCCCCAGCCCATGCCGGGCGCGCGCATGTTCGCGATCGTCGCGTAGAAGTTGATCGCGCCGACGAGCGACGAGATGCCGGTGAGGTGGATGAGGAAGATCCACGCGTCGACGCCGCCGTTCTCGGAGAACGCCTCGGACGACAGCGGCGTGTACATCGTCCAGCCGGCCTCCGGCGGCGTGAAGAACACCGAGGCGTAGAAGACGATGCCGCCGGCCAGCAGCAGCCAGTACGACAGCGCGTTGAGCTTCGGGAACGCCATGTCCCGGGCGCCGATCATCAGCGGGATGAAGTAGTTGCCGAAGCCGGCCATGATCGGCACGACGAAGAGGAAGACCATCGTCGTGCCGTGCATCGTGAACAGCTGGTTGTAGGTCTCCGGCGTCAGCAGCGTGTTGTCCGGAGCGCCCAGCTGCAGGCGGATGAGCAGCGCCTCGACCCCGCCCAGCAGGAAGAAGACGAAGGTCGTGACCAGGTACATGATCCCGAGCTTCTTGTGGTCCGTGGTGAGGACCCAAGCGCGCCAGCCGCGAGGCTCGGATTCGACGCGGTGGGCGGTGATCTGGGGGACCGGTGCGAGCCCGGTGCTGACGGTGGTGGCGGCCATGGGAGTCTGGGTGCGGGTTCTCGGGTTGGGTGAGGCCGGTGTTACTGGCCCTCGATCTCGCGCCGCTGCTCAGCGGCCGAACGGTTGGCGGCCTGGATCTCGTTCCGGCGCCGCTCCATGTAAGCCTCGTACTCGTCGGGCGTCACCGCGCGGACGTGGCCGAACATGTTCGCGTGGTTGCGCCCGCAGAGCTCGGCGCACTGGCCACGGAACGTGCGGCCGGCGTGCTTGCCCGGGATCTTGAACCACGTGTAGTTCGTGTGGCCGGGGACGGCGTCGAACTTGCCGCCGAGCTCCGGCACCCACCACGAGTGCGCGACGTCCTGCGCGGTGATCTCGAGCGTCACCGTCGTGTCGGTCGGGACGACCATCGTCTCGTAGTCGAAGACGTCGTTGCGCGGGTTGTCGTCGCCGTCGGCGTACGTGTAGCGCCACAGGTACTGCTGGCCGTTGACCTTGATCCGCAGGCCGCGGCCGTCCTTGGGGAACGCCGCGTCGTCGGGCGTGCTGCCCTCGCCGGGGCGCTCGCCCTGCGGGAGCTGCAGGCCGGCGGCCTGGTCGGTGTTGGGCGCGTTCCGGATGTCGCCGAGCTGGGTGAACGTGACGACGGCGATGACGACGAGGATCAGCGCGGCGCCGACGGTCCAGCCGATCTCCAGCCGCGTGTTGCCGCGGATCTGGGCGGGGACCGCGCCCTTGCGCGCGCGGAACTTGACGAGCGAGTAGATGAGCGCGCCCTCGACGCCGATGAAGACGACGACGCCGAGGAGGAACAGGACCCAGTACAGGCGGTCGATCGCGTCGGCGTTGGGCGATCCCCCGGACTCCGGGGAGAGGAAGTCGGCCGAGGCGACGGGCGTGAGCGAGAGCAGGCCCAGCGCCGCGATCAGCAGCGCCGGCAGGAGGAATCGAACGGACGTGCGCAAAGCGGCCGGGATGATAGTGCTCGTGCGGTCGTCAGCGCGCTGCGGTCGGTTCACCGGCCGGTGAACCGCGCTTCGCGCTTCTCGACGAACGCCATCACGCCCTCCCGGAAATCGCCGGAGGCCGCCATCTCCTGCTGGATGTCCGCTTCCAACGCGAGCTGCTCCTCCATGCGGCCGAAGAGCCAGGCGTTGAGCTGGCGCTTGGTCCCGGCGTACGAGCGGGTGGGGCCGGCGGCCAGGCGGGCGGCGAGCGCCTCGACCTCCTCGTCGAACGCGTCGTCGGCGACCACGCGGTTGACGAGGTTCCACTCCATCGCCCTGGCGGCCGGGATCCGCTCGCCCAGGAGCGCCATCTCGGCGGCCCGCGTGAATCCCGCGCGCGCGGGGATGAAGAGCGACGAGCCGCCGTCGGACACCAGCCCGATGTTCACGAACGCGAGCAGCAGGTAGGCCGACTCCTTGGCGACGAGGAGGTCGCAGGCGAGCGCGAGCGAGCAGCCGATGCCGACCGCCGGGCCGTTCACGGCCGCGACCACCGGCTTGGGCATCTGCCGGATCGCGACCATGATCGGGTGGTAGAGCTCGGTGAGCGGCGTGTGGACGTCCGGGTGGCCCTCGGGCGTCGGCTCGAAGCCGCCCTTGAGGTCGGCGCCCGACGAGAACGCGCGACCCGCGCCGGTGACGACGACCGCGCGCACCTCGTCGTCCTCCGCGGCGCCCCGGACGGCGGCGAGCAGGTCGACCCCGAGCTGCTTGTTCCAGGCGTTCAGGGCGTCGGGGCGGTTCAGCGTGATCCAGGCGACGCCGTCGCGCCGCTCGAGGTTGACGGTCTCGTACATGCGACGATCCTTCCATGCGACCGCTGATCGGGATCTGCACGTACTTCGACGAGATCCGCTGGGGCGCGTGGCAGGACCGCGCGGCGATGGTGCCGGCCGGGTACGTCGGCGCGGTCCAGCGGGCGGGCGGGATCGCCCTCCTGCTGCCGCCCGACCGGGAGGCGGTCGACGACCCCGATCCGCTGCTCGACCCGCTCGACGGGCTCATCCTCGCCGGCGGCGTCGACGTCGGGCCGGCGACGTACGGCGCCGATCCGCATCCCGAGACCGACCCGCCGAACGAGCTGCGCGACGCGTTCGAGCTGGCGATGGCCCGGCGCGCGCTCGAGCGCGAGATCCCGCTGCTCGGCATCTGCCGCGGGATGCAGGTCATGAACGTCGCCGCGGGCGGGACGCTGCACCAGCACCTGCCGGACATCGTCGGGCACGACGAGCACCGGGTGGAGCTCGGCACGTTCAACGAGCACGCGGTGCGGCTCGCCGACGGGTCGCTCGCCGCGCGCGCGACGGGCGAGCGCGTCCACCGCACCAAGTCGCACCACCACCAGGGCATCGACGCCGTCGGCGAAGGGTTCGTCGTCACCGGGTGGTCGGAGCTCGACGAGCTGCCCGAGGCGATCGAGGACCCGGGCCGGCGGTTCGCGCTCGGGGTCCAGTGGCATCCGGAGGCCGACGAGACGAGCCGGCTGATCGCGGCGCTCGTGGAGGATGCGCGCTCCGCGGCCCGATGAGTACCCGTTCGGCCGCGCGGACGGCTCGTTCTTCCTCGGGGGCGCCGAGGCCGGGCCGCTGCCGTCCGGCCCGCCGCTGCTGGCCTACGGCGCGAACGCGTCGCCGGCCCGGCTGGCGGCCAAGCTCGGGCCGGGCGCGCGCGCCGCGGCGCTGGCGGCGCGGCTGCACGACTTCGAGGTCGTCCACTCCGCGCACGTCTCGCCCTACGGCGCGGTCCCGGCGACGATCGTGCCGGCGCCGGGGCGCGTGGCCGACGTGCACGTGCTGCTGGTCGACGGCGACGGCCGCGGGGCGCTCGACGCGACCGAGCCCAACTACGACCGCGTGCTGCTCGACGGCGTGCGCCTGGAGGCCGAGCGGCTCGGCGCCGTCGACGCGGTCGAGGCGTACGTCTCCAGGTGGGGCGCGCTGCGGATCGGCGGGCGGACGGTGCCGCTGGGATCCCTGCCGCAGCGGGCGCTGCTCGCCCGCTTGCGGCGCGAAGACGCCAGGGGTGGCGTCTAGCATCCCCGCTGTGTCCTCGATCCAAAGCGACCACGATGTCGTCGTCGAGGACGACCTGCGCGACGAGGAGGAGATGCCGCGGCTCCGGGTCACGGGCCGCATGCTCGTCCTCGGTGTGGTCTTCATCATCGCCGCGCTGGCCTTCCTCTACTTCGGGCTCCCGCAGATCGCGGGCCTGGAGGACACGTGGCACCGGATCGAGGAGGGGGACCCGTGGTGGCTGCTGCTGGCGTTCGCGTTCACGGTCGCGTCGTTCGCCGGCTACGTCGTGCTCTTCCAGTACGTCTACGTCCAGGCGGGGTCGCGGATCGACTACCGGGCCAGCTACCAGATCACGATGGCGAGCCTCGCCGCGACCCGGCTGTTCGCCGCGGGCGGCGCGGGCGGGATCGCGCTGACCGCGTGGGCGCTGCGGCGCTCGGGGATGGGCCGGCGCGAGGTCGCCGACTCGACGGTCGTGTTCCTCGTGCTCACGTACTTCGTGTACATGGCCGCGCTCGTGGTCGTCGGCCTCGGGCTGCGGCTCGGGCTCTTCGAGGGGCCGGACCCGTTCGCGATGACGGTGGTGCCGGCGATCCTCGGCGCCGTCGCGATCGCGGTGTTCGCGGCGATGGCGCTCGTCCCGACCGATCTCGAGCGCCGCTTCCGCGCGTGGGCGGGCGACAAGGACCACCCGCGGCTGGAGAAGCTGGGCTCGCGGCTGGCGACCGTGCCCGCGAGCGTGTCGGCCGGCGTGCGCACCGCGATCGCGCACATCCGCGAGCGCAACCCGTCGCTGCTCGGGTCGGTCGCCTACTGGGGCTTCAACATCGCGGTGCTGTGGGCGTGCTTCCGCGCGTTCGGGCAGGCGCCGCCGTGGGCCGTCATCGTCATGGGGTACTACGTCGGGATGCTCGGCAACCTGCTGCCGCTCCCCGGCGGCGTCGGCGGGGTCGACGGCGGCATGATCGGCAGCTTCGCGGCGTTCGGCGTGGACTTCGGCCTGGCGACCGTCGCGGTGCTCACGTACCGCGGCTTCGCGTTCTGGCTGCCCACGATCCCCGGCGCGATCGCGTACTTCCAGCTGCGCCGGACCGTGCGTCATTGGCGTCGGGTACCCGTACTACACTAAATGAAGTGAGGACCGTGAGCGAGCGCATCGAGAACGTCATCATCATCGGGAGCGGGCCGGCCGGCTACACGGCCGCGCTGTACACGGCCCGCGCGAACCTCGAGCCGCTCGTGATCGAGGGCTTCTTCTGGGGCGGCCTGCTCCAGCAGACGACCGAGGTGGAGAACTACCCCGGGTTCGTCGACGGGATCATGGGGCCGCAGCTCATGCAGACGATGCGCGACCAGGCCGAGCGCTTCGGCACGCGCTTCCTCACCGACCAGGCGACCGGGGTCGAGCTCGCCGACGAGCCCGGCGGCATCCACAAGGTCTTCGTCGGCGACGACGTCTACCTCACGCGCACGGTGATCCTCGCGATGGGCGCCGAGCACAAGAAGCTCGGGGTCCCCGGGGAGGACGAGCTCTCCGGCCGCGGCGTGTCGTACTGCGCGACGTGCGACGCGGCGTTCTTCAAGAGCAAGCGGACGATCATCGTCGGCGGCGGAGACTCGGCGATGGAGGAGGCGATCTTCCTCGCGAAGTTCGCCGAGAAGGTGACGATCGTGCACCGCCGCACCGAGTTCCGCGCGTCGAAGATCATGCTCGACCGCGCGAGGAGCATCGAGAACATCGAGTGGAAGACCCCGTACGTCGTCGAGGCGTTCCACCCCGGCGAGCACGGCGGCCTGGGCCACGCGACGCTGCGCGACGTCGAGACCGGCGAGACCGAGGACCTGCCGATGGACGGCGCGTTCATCGCGATCGGGCACGAGCCGCAGTCGGAGATCGTCCGCGGCCAGGTCGACACCGACGACGAGGGCTACGTCATCGTCCAGGGCCGCTCGACCCGCACGAACCGCCCGGGCGTCTTCGCGGCGGGCGACCTCGTCGACCACACCTACCGGCAGGCGATCACCGCCGCGGGGTCGGGTTGCATGGCCGCCCTCGACGCCGAGCGGTACCTGCGCGACACGCCGGAGGTCCCGACGCCGGCCGGGCTGCCGGAGGGCGACCTCGCCGAGGCCCAGTGGGCCCCGGTGAAGGACTAGCCGCAGGTCGCGACGTTCGCCGACGGTTGGCGTCGGCGTTCGCGTGGTGTGCCGCGGTGCCGCGGGTGCCGGCCTGCGGCGGGTGGTCTGCGCCCCGGCCGTCGGTGCAGGTCCGGCTCGCTCCGCTCGTCTTCGGTGGTGCCGAGGCCGGCGTGGTCTGAACGGCCGCTGGTGAAGGAGGCCGAGAGGCGGGTTCGCGGTGCGCTCATCCGGGCGCCGTGCCGGCGTGCGTCGCTCCGGGCGTGCGTCGCTCCGGGCGTGCGTCGCTTCGGGCGTGCGTCGCTTCCGGCCGATCTTTGGCGTCCGAGGTGCGCCAGGCGACCCATGGACGCCAAAGATCGCGTCCCTGCGCCGGACGGCACGGTCTCCGATCGCCCCGGCCAGGCGAGCCGGGCGAAAGGGTCGTCTGAGTGCGGGTTTCGTCCGGTTCGCCGAGCGGAGCTCGGCCACGGCGAACGAACCGGATGAAACGGTCGACCGCGAGCGCGTTTCGTCCGGCTCGCGAGCGGCGGCGTCGCCCACCGGCGATGACGGCAGCCCTGCACGCGCCGGGCGCCCGCTCACCCACCCTGACCAGCGGCCGTTCGGGTCCGGCCGGGCCCCTGCACCACCGGGCCGGCTGGAGCGAGCCGGGCCGGCACCATCGAACAGGGCGCGGACCACCCACCGCGGACCCCGCGACGACCGCGGACGCCCTACGCCGACGCCCGCGCCACCTCGAGCCGGCCGCACGCCAGCACGTCGTCGACGAGCCGCGCGGCGCTCTCGGGCGTCATCCGCTCGGACTCGACGAGGTGCGCCGCGACGGTCTCGATCGTCGACACCGCCTCGCCGGCCGCGTCGTCCTCGCCGCCGAACAGCAGCGTGTCCGCGGTCTCGCGGATGAGGTCCTCCTCGGCCGGGAGGAGCCGCGACGGGCCCAGGTCGCGCAGGGTCTGGACGACTCGCCCGTAGGCCTGGCTCCGTTCGCGCGTCGACATCGGGGTCACCTCCGCTGTTGCGTTGCACCTGACCCGATGCGGGGGATGGTGAGCGGCGGGCCGGACGGACCGGGCCGGCGACGAGCGGTGCCGTCAGCGCACGCTCATCCGCGCCCGCGGCCCGAGGCCGCGCCCGACGCCGCCGCCGCGGCACGCCGCCGGCGCTCCCGCGCGCGCTGCTGGGTACGCGTGGCGTGCGGCTTGCGGCGCGCGAGCGGGCCGCCGCGGGCGAGCGTGACGAGCTCCGCGATCGCCTGCTCGAGGCCGTCGGTCAGGACGTCGAGGTCCGGCAGCGCGTCGAAGTCGGCCAGCAGGCCGAAGTTCATGCCGCCGTCGTACGACATGACCGCGACCGCGAGCGCCCGGTCACCGGCCAGGAACGGCACCGGGAAGACCGCCTCGAGCCGGCGGCCGAGCGCGTACACCGGCACCTGCGGGCCCGGCACGTTCGTGACCAGGACGTTGTAGAAGCGCGTCGCGAAGTTCAGCCGCGACGCCTGCGCGAGGATCGTCGGCGGCGCGAAGTCCTCGGCGCGCGCGATGACCTCCGCGCCGAGCGCCTGCTTGGACTCCTTGACGTCCTTCATCTCGGCGCTGACGAACCGCAGCCGGTCGATCGGATCGGAGATGTACACCGGCAGCGGGCACAGCACCTGGACGATCTTGTTGCCGAGCGTGCCGCGCTCGTCGTCGGCGCGCACCGACACCGGGACGCCCGCGCGCAGCTCGAGCCCCTCGGTGCGCAGCCCGCGCGAGTGCAGCCACGTCCGCAGCGCGCCCGTGACCACCGCGAGGACGACGTCGTTGACCGTCCCGCCGAACGCGTTCTTGACGAGCTTGAAGTCGTCGAGGCGGGCCGGCACGACCGAGTACCGCCGGTGCGGACCGACCCGCACGTTCAGCGGCGTCTCGGGCGGCGGGTGGAGCGCCGCCCACGCGACCTCGCCGAGCCCCTCGAGCACCTCGCGCGCACGGTCGAGCGCGTCCGCGGGCTGCGCGGCCTCGGCCGCGGCGCGCAGCGGCAGCTCGGCCAGGCGGCGGACCGTGTCGCTCACCGACGTGGCGGTGAGCTGGGCGGGCGTCGGCTCGGGCCGCGGATGCCACGGCTCCGCCCCGCCGACGTCGCGGACCTCGGGCGTGAGGTCGAAGAGCATCGTCATGAGGTCGACGCCGGAGATCCCGTCGACGAGCGCATGGTGGGTCTTGTTCACGAGCGCCCACCGGCCGTCATCCAGGCCCTCGACGAGCCACAGCTCCCACAGCGGCTTGGTCCGGTCGAGCTGCTGCGAGAAGACCCGCGCGGTCAGCGTGTGGAGCTGCTCGTCGTCGCCCGGCGACGGGAGCGCCGTGTGGCGCACGTGGTACTCGAGGTTGAACGACGGGTCGTCGACCCAGCGCCACCGGCCGAGCCCCAGCGGCGGCGCCGCGATCTTCTGGCGGTAGCGCGGCACGAGGTGCAGCCGCGACCGGATGTGGGCGAGCAGTTCGTCGTACGGCGGGGGAGGGCCCTCGAGCAGCGCGACGCCCCCGATGTGCATGTGCGTGTTCGGACCCTCCTGGTGCAGGAACCCCGCGTCGACGGCGCTGAGCGTGTCCAGATGGTCCTGTGCCATGCGACGGTCAGGCTATAGCGTTGTCTCATGACCGGCAGCGTCACGCGCGCGGTGCTCGTCACCGGCTGCTCCTCGGGCATCGGGCGTGCCACCGCGGAGCGCCTGGCGGCCGCCGGACTGCCCGTCTACGCGACCGCGCGGCGGCCCGAGACGCTCGGCGACCTGCGCGCCGCCGGATGCCGGACGCTCGCCCTCGACGTGACCGACGAGGAGACGATGCGCGCGGCGGTCGAGACCGTCGGGAATGAGCACGGCGCGGTCGGCGTCCTCGTCAACAACGCCGGCTACAGCCAGAGCGGCCCGGTCGAGGAGGTGCCGCTCGACGCCGCCCGGCGCCAGTTCGAGACGAACGTCTTCGGCGCGGTCCGCCTCACCCAGCTCGTCCTGCCGGGCATGCGCGAGCAGCGCTGGGGGCGGATCGTGAACGTCAGCTCGATGGGCGCGAACTTCACGTTCCCCGGCGGCGGCTGGTACCACGCGACCAAGTACGCGCTGAACGCGTTGTCGGACGCGCTGCGGTTCGAGGTCGCGGGGTTCGGCGTGCGCGTCGTGACGGTCGAGCCGGGCCTGATCCGCACGCGCTTCGGGGAGACCGCCGCCGGGTCGGTCGACGACGTCACCGCCGGCGGCGGCCCGTACGCGGCCTTCAACGCCGCCCTGGCCCGCTCGACGCGCGGGATCTACGAGAACAAGCTCGTCGCGCCGCTCGGCGGCGGGCCCGAGGCGGTCGCCGCGGTGATCGAGAAGGCGATCGCCGCGAAACGGCCGCGGGCCCGCTACCGGGTGACGCCGTCGGCGCCGCTGCTGATCGGCCAGCGCCGGCTCATGACCGACCGGATGTGGGACGCGCTCATGCGCACCCAGTTCCGGCAGCCGCGCTGACGTCAGCCGCCCTGCAGGACGCCCTCGAGCGTGAGCAGCCGCTGCTTGCGCTCCACCCCGCCCGTGTAGCCGCCCAGCCCGCCGCCGGTCCGCAGCACGCGGTGGCACGGGACGACGATCGGGACCGGGTTGGCGCCGCAGGCGTTGCCCGCCGCGCGGGTCGCGCGGGGATTGCCCGCCTTCGCGGCGATCTCGCGGTAGTTCGACGTCTGGCCGAACGGGATCTCGTGGATCGCCCGGAGGATGCGCTGCGTGAACCCGCGGGCCAGCGACAGGTCGACCGGGACGTCGAACCCGCGCCGGCGTCCCTCGAAGTACTCGTCGAGCTGGCGGCGCACGTCGTCGAGCCGGTCGGGGGCCTCGACGATCCGCGGCGACAGGCGCGCCGCGAGGTCCTCGAGGACGAGATCCAGGCCGCCGTTGAAGTCCTCGTAGGCGAGCCGCACGAGCCCGCGCTCGGTCGTCGCCGCGACGAGCGTGCCGAGCGGCGAGTCGACCTCGGCGTAGGTCACGTCGACGGCTCCCTCGGAGCGGGCGCGCTCGATCGCGCGGCGGACGGCGCCGGCGACGTCGATGCCCTCGGGGCCGGTCTTGAGCAGGTCCTCGATCATGCGGGGGTCCATTCCTTGCGGAGCTTGGCGAGCGCGTCGGCCAGCGACCGGCGGGCGGCGTCCTCGGACGAGCCGAGCGCGGCGGCGATCTCACGGTGCGACAGGTCGCCGACGAACCGCAGCAGCACCGCCCCGCGCTGCTTGGGCGGCAGCGCGTGGACGGCGCTCCACAGCGCGTCGTCGCGCGGCTCGGCGCCGTTCACCGCGCCCGCGGCGGGCTCGAGATCGTCGGCGGGTATCGCCCGCCGGGCTCGCGCGCGATGGTGGTCGAGCGCCTTGCGGTGGGCGATCGTCAGCAGCCAGCCCTTCAGGTTGTCGGCGTGGCGCAGCCGCGGGTAGGCGCGGAGCGCGGCGACGACGGTCTCCTGGAAGACGTCGTCGCCGTCGACCGGCCCGACCGCGGCGACGCAGAACCTGAGCAGGTCGCCGGCGTGCTCGTCGAGGAGGCGCTGGAAGGGAGGCCGTTGCACGTCAGTCCAACGACGGCTCCCCGCCGAGCGTGAGGTCGAGCGCGTGCGCGCGGCGCAGGGCGGGCGCGATCCGGTAGCGCTCCTCGCCGGTCTCCTCGTGCAGCGCGCCGAGGACCGAGCAGACGTGGTCGAGGCCGATCAGGTCGGCCCACGCCAGCGGCCCGCGCGGGTGGTTGAGCCCCAGCACCATCCCTGCGTCGATGTCCTCCGCGCTGCCGACGCCCTCGCCGAGCGCGAACGCCGCCTCGTTGACGAGCTGGCAGACGATCCGCCCGAGCACGAGCCCGGGCGCGTCGCCGACCCACGCCACGTGCTTGCCGAGCGAGGCGAAGAAGCGCTCGGCGGCCGCGCAGGCCGCCTGGGACGTGTGCGGGCCGCGGGTCAGCTCGACCAGCCGCGAGGCGTCGAGCGGCGGCAGGGCGTGGAACCCGACCGCCGGGCCGTGGCCGTCGAGCCGCGCGAGCGACCCGCGGTGGCAGAGCAGCGCGACCGGCCCGCCCTCGATCGGCGGGGACGGGTCGTACGGGTCGGCGCCGCAGTCGAGCCCGAGGAACGGGACCTCGCCGCCCGCGTCCTCCGGGCTCGCGACCTCCCAGCCGGCCTCGGCGGCGGCGGTCGCGAGCTCGCCCGCCAGCGGCGTGTCACCGGCGATGACGACCAGCCCGTCGCCGCCGCCGGGCTCGGGCGCCGGCGGATCGGCGGGCGGGCCGCCGTCGTCGGTCGTGTAGTCGTACCAGCCGCGCCCGGTCTTGCGCCCGTGCCGCCCGCTCGCCGCCATCTGCGCCATGAGCGGCGAAGGGCGCCAGCGCGGCTCGCCGAACGACAGCTCGTGGAACGAGCGCGACACCTCGAAGCCGGTGTCGATCCCGACGAGATCCTGGAGCTCGAACGGCCCCATCCGGAACCCGCCGCCGAGCCGCACGATCCGGTCGATCGTCGCGACGTCGGCCAGGCCGTCCTGCAGGCACCGCAGCGCCTCGAGGCCGAACGGCCGGTTGCAGCGGTTCACGAGGAAGCCGGGGCCGTCGGCGGCGGCGATCACCCGCTTGCCCATCGCCTCGCCGAGCGCGGTGACGCGCGCCGCCGCCTCGTCGGACGTCTCGACCCCGCGGATCACCTCGACGAGCCGCATCACCGGCGCGGGGTTGAAGAAGTGCATCCCGACGACCCGCTCGGGGACCGGGACGCCCGCGGCGACCTGGGTCACCGGGATCGACGACGTGTTCGTCGCCAGGACGCAGGTGTCGCCGACCACCTCGGCGATCCCGGTGAGCACGCGGTGCTTGAGCGCGAGCTCCTCCGGGATCGCCTCCACGACGACCGTGCACCCGGCGAGCCCGGCCGGCGACGCGACGAGCTGCAGCCGGTCGGCGGCGTTCGCGTCGGCGCGGCCCTTCGCCGCCGCCTTCGCGACGCCGGCGGCGATCCGCTGTGCGGCGCGCTCCAGCGCGGCCGGGTCGGCGTCGAGCAGGCGGGTCTCGCAGCCGGCCTGGCAGCCGAGCTGGGCGATCCCGGCGCCCATCGTTCCGGCGCCGACGACACCGAGGATCTCGCTCACGACGGGACGAGCGCGTTGATCCCGGTCAGCGACCGGCCGATGATCAGCTGCTGGATCTGCGACGTGCCCTCGTAGAGCGTCGTCACGCGCACGTCGCGGAACCACCGCTCGACCGGGTGGTCGTCGACGTAGCCGGCGCCGCCGTGCACCTGGATCGCGGTGTTCGCGCACCACTGGGCGGCCTCGGTCGCGTAGAGCTTGGCGATCGACGTCTCGGTCGTGTTCGGCAGGCCCTGGTCCTTCATCCAGCCGGCGCGCCAGGTGAGCATCCTGGCCGCGTCGGTCTTCACCTTCATCTCGGCGAGCATCGACTGGACGAGCTGGAACGCGGCGATCGGGCGCCCGAACTGCTCGCGCTCGGTCGCGTAGCGCACGGACTCGTCGACGCAGCCCTGGCAGATCCCGACGCAGCCCGACGCGACGCTGAACCGGCCGCTGTCGAGCGCGGTCATCGCGACCTTGAACCCGTCGCCGACCTCGCCGAGCATCTCGGTCGCCTCGACGTCGACGAGCGAGATCGCGGCGGTGTCCGAGGCGTGCAGGCCCATCTTCCCGTGGATCTCGGTGGGCTGGAAGCCGTCCTGCGCGGTGTCGACGAGGAAGCAGGCGACGCCGCGGTGGCGCTTGTCCGGGTCGGTCTGGGCGAACACGAGCGCGACGTCCGCGTGGTTGCCCATCGAGATCCACATCTTCGACCCGTTGATGATCCAGCGGTCGCCGTCCCGCCGCGCGCGCGTCTTCTGGTTCGCGGCGTCCGAGCCGGTGTCGGGCTCGGTCAGCCCGAAGCACCCCAGCCACTCGCCGGAGCACAGCTTCGGCAGGTACGCGCGCTTCTGCTCCTCGGTGCCCCACCTGAGGATCGCGCTGCATACGAGCGACGTCTGCACCGAGACGACGGTGCGCATCGCGCTGTCGCCGCGGCCGATCTCCTCGACGATGAGCCCGTAGGTCGTGTAGTCGAGGCCCGGGCCGCCGTACTCGCGCGGCACGATCGCGCCGAGGTAGCCCTGGGCGGCGATCTTCGCGACGAGCTCGGTGTCGAAGTGCGCGCGCCGCGCGTTCTCGCGGGCGCGTGGCGCGATCTCCCGCTCGGCGAACGCGCGGGCGGTCTCTCGCACGAGCTGCTGCTCGTCGGTGAGGGCGAAGTCCATGTGGGGATCCTCGCAAGCGGCGCGCGCCCAGGTTGAGACCGACGTGACACTGCCCTCGGCGCGGGCCCGGACGTAGGTTCGCCCTGCACCTGCACAGCGGGGCGCCACCGGACTGGGACCAGGAGTCACAGGAGCATCCGGTGGCGCCCCGGCAGCGCCACTCCTCACCTCAGCGACACCACCTGGAACGACATGCGAACCACCGTCCTCGCCCTCGCGGCTGCGGGCGCTGGCCTGCGCGCTCGCGCCGGCCGCCTGCGGCGGCACCTACGACGGCCCGTTCGCCGACAACGACCCCGAGCCGCTGACCCTCTGGGGCGCCGGGCCGGACGAGACCGTCATCGAGCACACATCGCGGCATTCAAGCGACGGCCGGAGGCGGGACGATCACCGACGTCCGGATCAGCGGCCCCCACACCGGCCTCGGGGGCTCGAGCGCGCCGACCACGGCGACGGTCACGCGCGCGCACGTCGAGGACGCGTTCCGGGCCGTCAACGCCGGGTTCAGCAGCACGATCATCGTCCGCGACTCGCTGCGGCGCACGGCCGCGGACCCGGGGGCGTCGGGCCTGTTCGCCGACGACTCGGGCAACAGCGCGGCGCACACGTCCGAGATCGTCGCCGAGCGCGTCACGGTCGTCGGGTCGGGCTCGGCCAGCTACGGGGCGCAGACGATGGCGCTGAGCGCCGACGAGGCCGGCGGGGGGAAACCCGGCCGGGACGGGCGGCACGCAGGGAGGCGGAGGACCTGCGGGCGGCACGGCGGCCCCGGGCGCGGCGGCGCCCGGGGCACCGGTCCCGGACACGACCGGCCACGGCCCGGGCGACGCGGAGTCGAGGGCGGCGTGGCCGACCGCACCGCGCCGGTCCTGCGCGGCCTGAGGGTCGGGCGCCGCACGCGGCGTGGTCTGGAGCTGCGGTTCACGTCCAGCGAGGCGGCGACGGTGACTGTCACCGTCGAGCGCCGCACGGGGCGGCGCTGGCGCCGGGTCCGCACCCTGCGGGTGCGGGTCGGGGCGGGCGTGCGGACGGTGCGCATCCGCGGCCTCGGCCCGGGCCGGCACGGGTTCACGCTCGTCGCGACCCCGATCGGGCGGGCAACCGGGGGCGAGCCGTGCGGCGGACGGTGCGGTTGCGGTAGGCGGGGCGGGTCCGGGCGCGGGGGCGCTGCCTCGTCGTGGTTTCGGAGCGGTTGTCGCCTGCGGCGGGTGGTCCGTGCCCGGGCCGGTGGTGGCGGTCTGGCTCGCTCCGCGCGGGGTCGGTGACGGCGGGCTTGTGCGTGGTCTGAACGGCCGCTGGTCAGGGACTGTGGGAGCGGGTTCGCGGTGCGCTCCTTCCGGCCGGCGGGTGTGCCCGCGCGGCTCGCCCCGGCGCTTCGGCCGCGCGACCGCCGTCTCGAGCCGGGTCCCGTCCCGACCGGACGAAACGGCCGACTGGGTGCGCGTTTCATCCAGGTCGCTCCCGGCAGGGCCGGCCGGCGCGCCCCTCACGGAACGACCCGGGCGAGACACCGGTCCGGCGCGCGTTTCATCCAGGTCGCCCGCGCCGCCCCGCAAGACGTCAGACCCGTCACGTTCCGGGCGCTCGCTCACCAGCGGGCGTTCAGAGCACGCCCGAACCCGCCACGACCGACCCCGCGCGGAGCAAGCCAGGCCGGCACCACCGGCCAGGGCGCGGACCACCCGCCGCGGGCGACCACCGCGACGACACCCGCAGCACCACCGAGCCGACGACCTACCGCACCGCGCCGCGCTCGCTCAGCAGCCCGTCCAGGATCGCCCGCGCCGTGGCCTCGTCGCCGTCTCCGGCGGCGAGGCCGAGCACCTCCAGGCAGCGGGCGCGCAGCCGCCAGGGCTCGTTGGAGCACGCGGTGGACAGCAGCAGCGAGCGATCGTGGTGGGCGTCCGGCTCGCGCAGGTGCGCCGCGAGCGCGCGCCGGGTCTGCGGCGATCCGTAGAGCAACAGGCGCGACAGGCTGCGGGGATCGAGAGGGGAGGCGGCCACGGCGGGACCCTCTCGCCCGGCGGTGTCGCAGGTCAATATCGCTCCTGTCTCAGGCTGCGGCCGCGGCGGGGATCGCGTCGGCGAGCAGATCGACCCCGGCGTGCAGCCGGCGGTAGAACGTCGCGCGGGAGACGTGCAGCGTCTCGGCGGCGCGCTCGTGCGACGCGGCGCGGTCGAGGTAGGCGAGCTCGACCGCCCGCAGCGCCGCCTCGTGCGCCGGCGGGCACGTGGCGCGCGCGTGCTCGAGCGCCGCGGCGACGAGGTCGCGCACCGGCTCGGCGCGCGGCTCGCCGACGTGGCCGGTGAGGCTCCGCAGCGGCGACGACGCGACGCGCCGGTCGTCGTGCCAGGCGGCGAGCACATCGCGCAGCTCCTCGGCGAGCTCGCCCGGGCCGGTCGGCGGCGGCGGGCCGCCCGCCAGCAGCGCGCGCAGCCACACCTCGAGGCCGATGCGGCGCAGGTCGAGCACGTGGCCGAGGTACTCGCCGTCGCGGAAGCGCGCCTGTGAGCCCGGGAGCGGCCGGAAGCCCAGCGCCTGGGCGAGGCGGCGGTACTCGTCGTCCTCGAGCGAGCAGAGCACGACACCGCCGCGCGCCAGGACCGACAGCAGGTCGCGGACGAGCGCGGCGTGCGTCGCCTCGGGCTGCAGGCCGCTCATGCCCAGGTGGGCGAGGAACCGCACGTCGCTCGAGCGGGCGTCGGGGGCAAGCGGGGCGGCGTGCTCGGTGGCCAGGTAGGCCTCGATCGCCGTCCCGATCACGGCGTGCCGGCTCGCGACCGGCATCGTCTCCTCGCAGACCGGTAGCACCACGTCGTAGCCGAGGATCCGGTCGCTGCGGTCGCGCGCGACGTGCACGCGCGCCGACGGCGTCGCGACGAGGTCGGCGAACCAGGCGCTGTGCGCGTCGGGATCCCACTCGGCGTCCCCGCGCACCCGGCCGAGCGCGGGACGCACGTGCTCCTGCCAGCGCCGGTGCAGCTCGACGAGCGGCGCGCGGTCGGCCGGGCCGGCCGGCTCGATCCACACCTCGCCGGGCTCCGAGCCCGCGTAGAGCACCTGCTGGGCGACCTCGTTGCCCCACAGGAACAGGCGCTCCTCGAGCAGGTGCTCGCGCTCCTCGTCGGGGGCGCCTGCCGCGCGGCGGCGCAGGTGCTCGAGCGCGCGGAGGCGCAGCTCGGCATGGCGCGCGGGGCGGCGCCAGCGCAGGTCGTCGGCGACGAGCCGGCGCACGTCGTCGTGCAGGGCCAGGCCGCGCGGGGTGGGGCGGACGACCGACAGCCGGCAGAGCGCGGCGAACGCCCCCGGGCTCTCGGAGCCGGTGAGCGCGGCAAGCAGCTCCTCGTCGAACTGGCGCACGACCGCGCAGGCCTCGAGCATCTCGCGCAGCGCGGGGTCGGCCGCCTCGCCGAGGAGCTGCTCGACGAGCTCGCGCATCGCCAGCCGCCACTCCGGCGCGGCTGTCAGGCGGCGGACGCCGAACTGCTCGACGAGGTCGGCGGCGAGCGACAGCGCCAGCGGCCAGCCGCCGCACGCCGCGACGATCTGGTCGGTCAGGTCGGAGGACGTCAGGCCGCGGCGGGCCAGGTACGTGCGGCTCGCCTCGCGGGTCAGCCGCTCGAGCGGCACGGCGCGCAGCGCGAGCGGCCACCGGTCGGCCGGACGCCCGGGCGGCGCCGGCGGGTGCCGGCCGGCGATCACCACCCGGACCGCGGGCGCCAGGCGCGGCAGCAGCTCGTCGCGCAGCCAGATGCGCACCGGCCCGAGCGCCTCGAACGCGTCGACGACGAGCAGCGCCGCATCCGCGCCGAGCGCCTCGGCGGCCTCCTCGACCGTCTGGTGACCGAGCGCCGCGAGCGCCGCGGACGGCGTCGGCGGGATCGCCGCGCCGTCGATCCCGGCGACCGGCCGCCCCGCGTCCAGTGCGGCGCGCTGGAAGGCGGCGAGCAGCTCGGACTTGCCGACGCCGCCCGGGCCGGTGACGCTCAACGCCGAGCGCTCCCGCGAGCCCAGCCAGCGCTCGAACAGGGCGAGCTCCTGCGCGCGACCGACGAAGACGCGGCGGTCCTGCTCGCGTACGGCCTGCTCGATCCCGGCCACCATCCGTAACGACCCCGGCCGATCGTACCCGGAAGGAGGCGCATCGCCGCCCCGGCGACCCCGCCGCACCGTACGCTTGCGGACATGGGAGGCGGGGCCTTCGCGTGGATCATGGTCGGCGTCTTCGCCTTCCTGATCGTCTTCGTGATCCTGCTCGGGCTGTTCTATCCGGGCTCCGGCGCCGAGCAGCTCGGGTGGCGGCCCACGCGCTCGCCCGAGCTCGAGGCGCAGAACGAGCTCGACGACCTCGACCAGATGTTCGAGGCGACGAACGCCAAGCGCCGCGCCCGCGGCGTCCACGAACTCGACGAGGCGGCGATCCACGCGCGGCTGGCCGAGGACGAGGCGATCCGCCGGCGGCTGCGACGGGGGGCCGGCGCCGGCGACGAGTAGCCGCGCGATGCACGGCGCGCACCGTGCATCACCGGCTCAGGCCGAGACGTGCGGCGTCCGGGTCGACGGCGGTCCCTCGACCGGCCGACGGTGCCGCCCGCACCTGCAGTCCAGCGATCCTGGTCGCCGCCCGACGACCAGGGCCACGAGGGCTCGGCCGGCGTGGACGTGGACGTCGCCGGCGAGCCCGCCACGCCGCTCGCGCCCACGACCTCTGGCGGGCCGTCCGCGCCCACGACCGGCGGGCCGCCCGCGCCCTCGCCGCAGGCTCCTGGTGGAGGGCCCGAGTGCGCCGGCCGCGCCGCGCCGGCGGCGGTGGCGCACGGTCCGCGGCTCGGCGCGGGTGGTCGCGGGGCCGGGACGCGCGACCGCGCGGCTGCGCCTGAGCGCCGGGCCGGCCCGCGGGCGCCACCGCGTGACGCTCGTCGCGATCGACGCCGCCGGGAACCGCTCGCGGCCGGTGCGCGCTACGTTCTCCGTCCCGTGGCGCGCTTCCTCATCCTCGGCGGCTCGAGCTGCCGCGCGCTCGAGCTGACCCGCGACCTGACCGCAGAGGGGCATGCCGTGCGCGCGGTGACCCGCTCGGAGGCCGCCCGCGAGCGGATCGAGGCGGCCGGCGCCGAGTGCTGGATCGGCGACCCCGACGTCGTCGGGACGCTGCGCTACGCGCTCGACAACGTGACGCTGCTCGTGCATCTGCTCGGCGGCGCCGACGACGAGGACCTGCACGGCTCGCGGCTCCACATGCTGCTCGAGCGGACGATCGACACGACGGTCCGCGGGGTGGTCTACGAGGCCGGCCGCGGCCGCGACCTCGTCGAGCGCATGGCGACGTTCAACGAGATCCCGTACCGGATCGTCGAGCACGGCTCGCCGACGTGGGCGGCCGACGTGCGAGCCGCCATCGAGCAGCTCCTGGCGCGATAGCATCGGGAAAAGCCTCCAATCCCGATAGGAGATCTGCCTATGGCCGACTACGCGAAGGACGTGCTCGTCGAGACCGACTGGGTCGCCGACCACCTGGACGACCCCGGCATCCGGATCGTCGAGGTCGACGAGAACCCGGCGCTGTACGCCGAGGCGCACATCCCCGGCGCGATCGGGTTCGACTGGAAGAACGACCTCCAGGATCAGGTCAAGCGTGACTTCCTCGGTCCCGAGGAGTTCGGCAAGCTCTTCGGCTCGCGCGGCATCTCCAACGACCACACGATCGTGCTCTACGGCGACCGCAACAACTGGTTCGCCGCCTACACCTACTGGTACCTGAAGTACTACGGGCACGACAAGGTCAAGCTCGTCAACGGCCCGCGCGAGAAGTGGATCGCCGAGGGCCGGCCGACCACCAGCGAGGTCCCGTCCTACGAGCCGACGACGTTCATCGCCAAGCCCGGTGACGACTCGATCCGCGCCCGCCGCGACGAGGTCCTCGCGTCGCTCGACAACGGCAAGCGCCTCGTCGACGTGCGCTCGCCGCAGGAGTTCTCCGGCGAGCTCATCGCGATGGCCGGCTACGAGCAGGAGGGCGCCCAGCGCGGCGGCCACATCCCCGGCGCCGCGTCGATCCCGTGGGCGCAGGCGGTTCGCGAGGACGGCACGTTCAAGTCCCGCGAGGAGCTCGAGGAGCTCTACGGGAGCAAGGGCGTGCTGAGCGGCGAGCCGATCATCGCCTACTGCCGCATCGGCGAGCGCTCGGCGCACACGTGGTTCGTGCTCCACGAGCTGCTCGGCCGCGACGACGTCAAGAACTACGACGGCTCGTGGACCGAGTGGGGCAACCTCGTCGACGTGCCGATCGAGAAGGGCGCCTGAAGCGACCCTCGCTGCGCCTGACGACGGCGGGCGGCGGCCGCGGGGCTGCCGCCCGTCCTGTCTGTCCGGCGTGCTGTCCGGTGGCGCGGATGGTCCGCGCCTTCTTTCGTGGGTGGTTGTCGTTGCCTGCGGCGGGTGGGCTGCGCCCCGGCGTTTGCTGGCGGTCTGGCTCGCTCCGCGCGGGTTCGATGGGTGGCGGGCTAGGTGTGGCCTGAACGGCCGCTGGTGAGGGGGTGTGGGAGCGGGTTCGCTCCGCGCTTCTGGTCACCCGCGTCCTCGGCCGCGGCGGACCGGGAGGTCGACCGGGGGTCGGGCGCCGCGTGGGCGAGCGGCGGCGCGCCACGGCGGTCGGGTGTGTCGACTCGTCCCGGCGTAGCCGTCATGAGTCGACACACCCGGCCGGGGACGGGGTGGGTGTGTCGTTTCGTTCCGGCATGACCGTGATGAGTCGACACACCCGCGCGGCCGGTGCGCGGTTCATCCGGCTCGCTCCCGCGGGGTGTCCCGGCGCGCCCGTCGCCCTCCCACGACCCGGAAGACGGCAGGCCCGTCACGCCGGGGCGCTCGCCCACCCTGCCTGACCAGCGGCCGTTCGGGCACGCCGTACCCCGGCGCCACCGAACCCGCGCGGAGCGAGCCGGCCCGGCACCATCGACGCCGGGCCCGGACCACCCGCCGCAGGCCGCCACCAGCCGCGACGACCCCGGCGGAAGACCTGACGGGCCGGCCGCCACCGCCGGCCACGACGACGGCGGCTCAGGACGTGGCCGTCGGGAGGTCGTCCGGGAGGGGCACCTCCTGGGGCGCGCGCCCCGGGCCGTCCTCCTCCCACGACGTCCACGCGCGGGCGTCGCGGCTGAAGTGCTCGCCCGCGCCGCCGAGCGCCAGCAGGACGACCTTCGAGCCGGTCGCGTTCACGAGCTGGCGGCGCGTCGACGGCCCGACCCGCACGATCGCGTCCGGGCCGAGCCTGTGCTCGGTCCCCTCGACGATCAGCGTCAGCTCGCCCTCGAGCACGAGGTAGACCTCCTCCTGGCGCTCGTGGACGTGGACCCGGCTGCGCTGGCCGGGCTGCAGGACGAGCAGGTTGATGCCGAACGCGGTCACGCCCAGCGCGCGCCGCAGGAGCTGGAACCGGTCGGGTGCGTCGCGGTCGAGCGTCGCGAAGGTGACGTCGGGGTCGGGCATGGGCAGCATTGTCGGTCATGAGCGACTTCCGGATCGTCCACGCCGACGAGGTGGAGGACTACTACGCGGGCACGACCGTGCCCGGCGAGTTCCGGCGCCTGACCGACGCGCTCGAGGCAGAGCAGCTCTCGATCACGCTGATCCGCGTCCCGCCGCACTCGGACTTCGAGCAGGGCACCGGCCACTACCACGACGAGGTCGAGGAGCTCTACATCGTCACGTCGGGCACGTTGACGATGCGCTTCGGCGACACCGTCGTGAAGGTCCCGGCGGGCTCGGTGGCGCGGGTCGCGCCGCGGACGCCGCGCTCGCATCGCAACGAGGGCGACGAGCCCGTCGAGATGTGGGCGATCTCCCGGAAGATCGAGCGTCAGGACGCCACGAAGATCGACGACTTCTGGGAGGCCTCGCCGCTGGCGAAGCAGCAACGCGGCGCTTGACGGCCTCGAGGCGGATGTGATCTGGTGCCGTGCCTTGCCGCATGTCGACCGGGTGCAGGGCCCGGGGCAGGGGAGCGGCACCAGTCCCACAACGCAAGTCCTTGGGAGGGGAGTTGCTGAAGATCTCAGCGGCGGCCGTCACGGCCGCCGGCGCGCTGCTCATCGGCGGCGCGACCACTGCCGCGGCGGGACCGGCCACGGCCGGCGCCGGAGACGACCGCGTGCAGCTCGTCGAGGTGGAGACGCCCGACCGCGCCGCCAAGCAGCGGCTGCAGGCGCTCGGCCTCGACCTCACCGAGCACGGCGACGCCGACAGCCTCGACGTCGTCCTCCACGGCGCCGACGACGCGCGGCGGCTGCGCGGCGCCGGCTTCCGCTACCGGGTGCGGGTCAAGGACCTGCGCGCCCAGGCACGCCGCCACCGCGAGGCCGACCGGCGGTTCCGCAAGCGCCACCCGAAGGGCTCGGACCTGCCGAGCGGCTCGACCGGCTACCGCACGCTCGCCGGCTTCGAGCAGGAGATGCGGCGCCTCGCGCAGCGCTACCCGTCGCTCGTCCGGCCGCTCACGCTGCCGTACCCGACGCACGAGGGCCGGCTCATCCAGGGCATCGAGATCACGCGCCGCGCGCACGACCTCGACGACGGCAAGCCGATCTTCCTCAACATGGGCGCCCACCACGCCCGCGAGTGGCCGAGCGCCGAGCACTCGCTCGAGTTCGCCTACGACCTGCTGACCCGGTACGGCCGCGACCGCCGCGTCACGCGCCTGGTCGACCAGACGCGGACGATCGTCATCCCGGTCGTCAACCCGGACGGGTTCCACATCTCGCGCAGCGCCGACCCCGGCGACCCCGAGGACGACTTCTCGCTGTTCGACTACGAGATGAAGCGCAAGAACTGCGAGCCGGACCCGAACGGGCCGTGCGACGACAACCCTGCGCTCGGCCGGCTGCAGGGCGTCGACCTGAACCGCAACTACGGCGGCCTGTGGGGCGGCCCGGGCGCGGCGGTCGACGAGTTCCCGCAGGACACCTACCGCGGGGCCGCGCCGTTCTCCGAGCCCGAGACGCAGAACATCCGCTGGCTGCAGTCGACGCGGACGATCACGAACCTCATCACGAACCACACGTACTCGAACCTCGTCCTGCGCCCGCCCGGGACGATCGACCAGGGCACGCCGGTCGACGAGCCGATCATGCGTGAGCTCGGCGCGACGATGGCGTCCCGCAACAACTACGCGAACATCCCGTCGTACGGGCTGTACGACACGACCGGCGCCACCGAGGACTGGACGTACTGGACGGCCGGCTCGCTGGGCTACACGTTCGAGATCGGCGACGTCGGCTTCCACCCGCCCTACGAGATCGCGGTGGTCGGCGAGTACCTCGGCCGCGAGCCGGCCGCCGGCGCGGGCCGGGGCGGCAACCAGGCGGCGTACTTCGACATGCTCGAGGCGACCGCCGACGCGTCGAAGCACTCGGTGATCGAGGGCCGCGCGCCCGCCGGGCACAAGCTCACGCTCGCCAAGTCGTTCACGACCCGCACGCACGACCCGCGGTGGCTGAACAACTTCGGCACCCAGCTCGGCGACCCGTTCGAGATCGGCGACTCGCTGCGCTACGAGCTGAACCCGAAGGGCCGGTTCGAGTGGCACGTCAACCCGTCGACACGGCCGATCGTGGCCGGGCGGCTCGGGCGTGACCCGCAGGCTCCGCCGCAGCCGGACGAGCCGCTGGCGAACCCGCCGGGGATCCCCGCCGAGAACCCGTACGTGGCCTCGTACGAGGAGGGGGAGTACGAGTCGATCCCGTTCACGGTCCGCGGCATGCCCGAGGTCGACAACGGCCGGCTGACCGTCCACATCGAGTGGAGCGACGCGAACGTCGACTGGGACCTGTACGTGCTCGGGCCCGACGGGCAGGTCGTCTCGCAGTCGGCGTCGTTCGGCGACGCGGACGAGGACGCGGTGCTGCTCGACCCGCCGCCCGGGGAGTACACGGCGATCGTCGTCAACTACGACCAGGCGGGGCGGCCCGAGGCCGAGTGGGACGACTGGACCGGCGAGGTGCGGTTCCGCAGCCCGGATCCCACCACCGAGGGGATCACGGAGGCCTGGACGCTGACGTGCGAGCGCGGCGGCGCGCTGAAGGCCACGCGCCAGGTCGTCGTCGACCGCGGCGGGCGCGTCGACGTCGGCGACGCGTGCCGCACGCCGAGGACGCGGGCGCGGTGAGCTGACGACCGGGCCGGCCGGCGCCCGCCGAGGGCGCCGGCCGGCGGGTCCGCGCCCCGCCGCCCGGCTCAGCGGGCCGGGAGGGTGAGCGGCGCGGAGACGACGGTGCGGGCGCCGATCCTCGCGACGATCCGCGCCTGCCGCGCGTCGCCCGCCCGCACGGTGACGGCGAGCCGGCCGCGGCGGACGGCGACCGTCCGGACGGTCGTCCAGCCGCCGGTGCATTCGCGCACCTGCACCCGCGCCCGGGCGGCGCGGCCCGTCAGGCGCCCGCTCAGCCGGAGCTGCCCGGCCCGCCGGGCGACCTGCAGGCGGCCGACCTGTCGCGCCACAGGGACGGGGTCGCCCAGCCGGCGGCCGTCGACGACCGCCACGAGCCGGCCGGAGGCGGGCCGGCGCACCCGCGCCGACAGCCGGCCGGCGCTGCGCACCGTCGCGGTCCCGAGCAGCCGGCCGGTGCGGCTGCTGTCGCGCAGCTGCACGGTCCTGCCGGCCGGCGCGCCCGGCACGTGGCCGGCGATCCGCACGTCGCGGCCGGTGACGACGAGCGTCGTGAGCTGCAGCTGCCGGTCGGCGCGGCACGCCGGGGCGGGCTCGGGCTGCCGGTCGGGGACGGCCCGCGGACCGGTGTGCGGCGCGGGCGGCCCGCTCGGATCGGCCTGCTGCGGCCGGGGCTGTGCCGCGGGCGCGACGCGCCGGACGGTGTGCTGCGCGACCGGACCGGTGTTGCCGGCCGCGTCGGTGGCCCGCACCTGCACCGTGCTGTCGCCGGGCGCGAGCGCGACCGTGTGCGGCGTCGAGCACGCCGCCCAGTCGCCGCTCGCGGTCCGGCACGCGAACGTCACGTCCGGCTCGGAGGCGGTGAAGGTGAGCTGCGCCGTCTCGGCGGTCGTCTGCGCCGGGCCGGAGATGGTGACCGTCGGCGCGATCGTGTCGACGGTGAACCGGCGGGTCTGGACCGTCTCGTCGCCGTGCTGGTCGGTGAGCCGGACCTGCAGCTCGTAGTCGCCGTCGGCCAGGCCGGTGAGCGCGTGCGGGCTGGTGCAGGCCTGCCACGCGGCGGTGCCGAGCCGGCACTCGACGACCGGGGGATCGGCCTGGGGATGGTCGGCGGTGAACGTGTAGGTCACGTCCGGCGACGACACGGGGCCGGTCGGGCCGTCGACGGTCAGGTCGCCCGCCCAGCCGGCCGGGCGAAGGGTGGCGGGGTCGCAGCCGGTCGCCGTCTCGCCGGTGTCGTGGTCGGCGCGGCCGCCGTCGGCGCCGCAGTCGAGCGTGTCGAGGCTGTCCTTGTCGGCCGCGTTGAGCACGTCGGTGCCGGCGCCGCCGTCCAGCTCGTCGGCGGCCCCGTCGGCCTCCAGGTCGACGAGCACGTCGTCGCCGCCGTCGCCGCGCAGCCGGTCCGCGCCGCCGCGCCCGTCGAGCAGGTCGTCCCCGGCGCCGCCGTCGAGCCGGTTGGCCTGCCCGTCGCCGAGCAGCCGGTCGTTCCCGTCGCCGCCCGCGGCGTGCTCGATGCCGGTGAGCGCGACGGCGTCGCCGCCGCCGATCCGCGCGTCGCCGGCGGCCAGGTCGATGGTCGCCGGGGCGGTCTGCCCCGCATAGCTCACGGTGTCCTCGCCGTCGCCGCCGTCGGCGGTCCCGCCGCCCTGGCCGGGCCGCAGGAGGTCGGAGCCGGAGCCGCCGGACAGCAGGTCCGCCCCGTCTCCCCCGTCGAGCGCGTCGTCCCCGGCACCGCCGCCGAGGGTGTCGTCCCCGTCGCGGCCGTCGAGCGTGTCGTTGCCGTCGCCGCCGTCGAGCGTGTCGTTGCCGGCACCACCGTCGAGCGCGTCGTTGCCGGTGCCACCGTGGAGGACGTCGTTCCCGTCGCCGCCGAGCAGCGTGTCGTCCCCGGCGCTGCCGATGAGCGTGTCGTCGCCCGCGCCGCCGTCCAGGTGCCGGACGGTGGCCGAGCCGGTCAGCGTGTCGTCGTGGCCGGTGCCGACGACCCGCTCGATCGAGCCGCCGGACGCGGCCAGGTTCACGCCGCTGTCGAGGTCGCCGAGGTCGAGCGTGTCGGTGCCGTTGCCGCCGTCGATCGCGTCGGTCAGCCCGCCGGGCCGGAGGGTGTCGTCGCCCGCCCCGCCGGTGAGCGTGTCGGTGCCGCCGGCGCCGACGAGGGTGTCGTTGCCGTTGCCGCCCGCCAGGGCGTTGGCCTCGTCGTCGCCGACGAGGGTGTCGGGGCCCGAGCCGCCCGTGACGTTCCGGATCCGGCTGACCGCGGTCAGCGTGGCGCTGCCGACCTTGCCGGTGCCGGCCGCGAGGTCGACGGTGACGGCCTGTGTGACCCCGGTGAAGTCGAGATGGTCGATGCCGCCGCCGCCGTCGACGCTGCCGCTGTCCGGGCCGGGGAGGAGCGCGTCGTTCCCGGGGCCGCCGTCGAGGGCGTCGACGCCGGCGCCGCCGAGGAGGGTGTCGTCGCCGGCACCGCCGAGGAGGGTGTCGTTGCCGTTGCCTGCGTCGAGGGAGTCGCTGCCGTCGCCGCCGTCGAGGGTGTCGTTGCCCGAGCCGCCCACGAGGGTGTCATCGCCGTTGCCGCCCTGGAGGGTGTCGTTGCCCGTGCCGCCCTCCAGCCGGTCGTCGCCGTCGCCGCCGATCAGGGTCGTGGCGGGGCCGCCTGTCGAGACGAACAGCCGGTCGTCGTGGCTGCTGCCGACGACGGTCTCCACGTCCGTCGGCGTGAAGAACGCGTCGGCGCCCGCGGTCAGCTCCGACAGGTCGACGGTGTCGTCGCCGGGACCGCCCTGGATGTCGACGTTGAACAGGTCGCGCGGCCTGATCGTGTCGTTGCCGTCGCCGCCGCGGTACCGGTCGTCCATGCCGCCGCTCACGACGTCGTCCCCGTCGCCGCCCTGCACGGTGTCGCCGTGGCCGCTGCCGGTGACCACGTCGCTGCCGGGCCCGCCGTCGAGGGTGTCGCCGATGCCGGCGTCGTCGGTGATCGTGTCGTCGCCCGGGCCGCCGAGCATCGTGTCGGTGCCCTGCCCGCCGGTCAGGGTGTCGTTGCCGTCGCCGCCGTCGAGCGTGTCGCGGCTGTCGTTGCCGTGGATGACGTCGTCGCCGCCCTCTCCGTGGACGGTGTCCTGCGTCCCGGCGCCGTCGAACGTGTCGTCGCCGTCGCCCAGCCACACGACGAGGCGGAACGAGATCGCGCCGGGGAGCGTGGTGACGTCGATCGCGTCGGCCTCGTCGGTGGCCCGGACGGTGACGTCGCCGGACACCATCGTGCAGGTGACCTCGTGGTCGCCGTTCGCGGCGCATCCGGTGGCGGTGGAGGAGACCGTCGTGTCGGCGGAGCTGATCGTGAGCTGCCCGCCGTTGGCGAGCAGGGCCATCTGGCCGCCCGCGCCGGTGCGCTGCACCTCCAGCGCGTCGCCGGAGCCGGTCACCGTGATGTCCGCGTGCGCGGCCGCGGGAAAGGCGATCGTCAGCAGGAAGACGAGCGCGATGATCCATTCGCTCGGGCGGTGTCGGCCGCCGAGCACCGTCCGTGCGTTCAGCATCGCGCGTGGTACTCGGCAGGCGCGCCGGACCGTCGCAGCCCGGCGGGCGGGTGTGGCGCTCCCGCGCTCGCCGCCGGGCGCCGCCGGGCGCCGCCGGGCGGCGGGATCAGTCGAGCCGGTCGAGCAGGTCGCCGAGGATGCGGGCGGTCGCGCCCCAGATGAGGTGGTCGCCGACGACGTAGACGTCGGTGCGGAACGGCACCCCGCGGCGCAGCAGCCGCTCGCGCCGGTACCCCGCGCGCAGGTCGCGCAGGCTCAGCTCCAGCACGTGGTCGACCTCGCGCGCCGACAGCGTCCACTCCAGGCCCGGCTCGATGAGCCCGACGAACGGGTACACCGCGTAGCCGGTCGCGATCGTCGGGGTCGGCTGTAGCGCGCCGACGATCTCCACGCCGGCCGGGTCGAGCCCGATCTCCTCCTCGGCCTCGCGCAGCGCGGTGTGGACGAGGTCGCGGTCGGTGTCGTCCTCGCGTCCGCCGGGGAACGAGATCTCGCCGGCGTGGCGGCGCAGGTCGTCGCGGCGCTTGGTGAACACCGCGTGGGGCTCGCCGTCCACGACGAACAGCGGCACGAGCACGGCGGCGTCGGTGCCGCCCGCCACCTCGAGCGACGCCGCCGCCTCCGGGTCGAGCAGCGCGCGGCGCAGCGCCGCGGCGAGCTCAGCCCGAGGCGAGCTGGAGCCGTTCGACGCGCTCGTGGAACATCACCTCACCGTCGAGCGTCCGGTGCACCGGGCACTTGGCGGCGATGATCTTCAGGCGTTCGACCTGTTCGTCGGTCGCGTCCGACGGGAGCCGGAGCACCAGGTCGAACCGGGTCGGGCAGCCGCGCTCCGCCGGGGTGTACGAGCACTCGACCTCGACGTGCCCGAGGTCCCATCCCTTGCGGCTGGCGTACATCTCCATCGTGATGGCGGTGCACGACGCCAGGCTCGCGGCGAGCAGCTCCTGCGGGCTGGGGGCGCTGTCCTCGCCGCCGGCCTCGACCGGCTCGTCGACCGCGAGCTGGTGGCCGCGGATGTCGATCGTGTGGCGGTACTTCCCGGTGCGACGCGCGACGGCCTTCATGGCCCTCACGATACTCCGCGTCAGGCGAGCGGATTGATGACCAGTCCGGTCGGGACCTTGGGGTAGAAGTAGGTCGACTTCGGCGGCATCGACTGGCCCGCCGCGGCGACGTCCCGGACCTGCTCGACGGGCGCCGGGCGCATGAGGAACGCGACGTCGTACTCGCCGCGCTCGACGAGCGCGAGCGCCTCCTCGCGGTCGCGCGCGTACCCGAAGTCGCGCAGGTGCGAGATGTCGTCGTCGGTGAGCTCGAGCGCGCCCTTGAGCAGCAGCGCCTCGAGCACCGCGGTGTCGAGCGTCGCGAGCGGGCCCTCGAGCTCGGCCGGCGGGTCGCCGGTGAACGTCAGCCGGAACGGCTGCTTGAAGTGGCTGTCGATGTAGCCGAGCTGCATCGGCCCGTCGGTGAGCGGCGGCGCGACGTCCTCCGGGGTCGCCGGCGAGATCTGGAAGTTCGCCTTCAGCGTCTCGGCGAGGCGCTCGTAGCGCTCCTGGCCGCGGCCGCGCACGAGCCGGTGCGTGGGGAAGACGCTCAGGCCCGGGTCCTCGAGCGCGACGAGGCACATGAGCACCCAGCCGGCCTCCTCGGTGCCCTGCTCCTGCGCGTAGACGCGCGCGGTCTCGTAGCGGTGGTGGCCGTCGGCGATGAGCAGCTCGGCGTCCTTCAGCGCGTCGGTGACCGTCGCGATCACGTCCGGGTCGCCGACGCGCCACAGGCGGTTGACGGTCCCGTCGCCGTCCTGGGTGGTGCCGAACGGCGGCTCCCCGGTCACCGGCGCGAGCGCCTCCCACGCCTTCGTCCCGGCGTAGAGGCTGAAGATGGGGCTGAGGTTCGCCTGCGTGGCGCGGGTGAGACGCAGGCGGTCCTCCTTCGGCCCCGGGTGCGTGCGCTCGTGGGGGCGGATCCGGCCGGGGCCGTAGTCCTCGACGCGGACGGCGGCGAAGAAGCCCGACCGGGTCCGCCGGTTGCCGTCCGGGTCGGTGTAGTCCTGGGTGAGCACCCACAGCGCGGGGCGGGGGTCCCGGACGAGGATCCCGGCGCGCAGCCACGCGCGGAACGTCTCGCCGGCCTGCTCGTACGGGTCGCCGTCGGACTTCGGGAGGTCGACCTCGACGATGTTGTGGGGCGAGGCCTGCAGGAGCGCCTGCCGCTGGGCGTCGTCGATGACGTCGTACGGGGGCGCGACGACGTCGTCCAGTGGGACGCCGTGGGCGTAGTGGATCGCTCGCAGGGGCCGGATCTCCGCCATAGGGGGCGGAGATTACGGTTCATCGGCCGGCGATGAGCTAGAGCCGCGCGCCGAACGTCGTCGTGTAGGTCGCGCCGTCCTCGGACTCGGGCGTCCCGAGGGCGATCCCGATGCCGATCTCGCGGAAGCGGGCGTTGAGGATGTTCGCGCGGTGGCCGGGCGAGCGCATCCAGCGGCGGACCGTGTCGGCCGCGCCGGCGTGGTCGCCGGAGCCCCAGGCGAGGTTCTCGCCGATCGTCCAGCCGCGCGCGCCGCGCAGCCAGCCGGTGCGCAGGATGCGGTGGCGGACGGTCTGGCCGCCGGGCGAGACGTGGTCGAAGTACGAGCGGCGGACCATGTCGCGCGAGTGCTTCGTCGCCGCGCGCGACAGGCGGCGGTCGAGGCTGAGCCGCGGCAGGCCGCGGCGCGTGCGCTCGCGGTTGACCAGGCAGAGCACGGCGCTCCTGACCTGGCGGACGTTCTGCTGCGAGGGCTCGAGCGACGCGGCGCTCGAGCACGCCGAGACGGCGGCCTCCGCGGGGCTCCCGACGGCGGCGAACGCGGCGACGGCGAGCAGGTTCGCGGAGAGGATCTTGCAGCGGTAACGCATGTCCACTGAAGGTCTCGGCCCGCCTGCCGATGACCGTGTGTCGCTGCTCTCCGATCTGGACGCCTGTTGGGGGTGGCGCGCGTGCGCTCGCGCACGGACGCGCCCGGGATGCGGCGCGCGCCGCCCGGGCCGTCAGGGGTGCGGCGGCGGTCCGGCATACTGGACGGATCGGGGCGTGGCGCAGCCTGGTAGCGCGCCGCCTTTGGGTGGCGGAGGTCCCCGGTTCAAATCCGGGCGCCCCGATTCACGCCGGGTGGGAGGTCCCGGCGCCGCAGCGCGCGGACCTGCTCAGATCAGATCGCCCGGCGGGTGCTCGGGCACGTCGACCGCGTGCTCCTGCAGCGCCTCGAGCGGCACGACGTCCAGCGCCCGTTCGCTCGTCGCGGCGAGCACGACGAACGAGGCCGCGCCGTCCTCGTAGGCGCGGCGCCAGTTGTGGACGGTCACGCACCAGCGGTCGCCGGGCTTCAGGCCCGGGAAGCCGTAGGCGGGCACCGGCGTGACGAGGTCGTTGCCGATGCTCACCTGGTGTTCGAGGAACTCGGCGGTCACGACCGCGCAGACGAGGTGCGTCCCGACGCCGGCCGGGTCCGGCCGGCAGCAGCCGTCGCGGAAGAACCCGGTCACCGGATCGGTGCCGCACGGCTCCAGCGGGCCGCCGAGGACGTTGCGCTCGGTCATCGGCCACATGATGCGGATGGAAAAGTGAATAGCCCATTCGCTATTGTTGCCGGCCATGATCACGGCAGCGGAGTACGAGCGCTGGAGCGCGCTCGAGATGGCGGACCTCGTCCGCACCGGGCAGGTGCCGGCGGCCGAGCTGCGGGAGGCGTGCCTCGCGCTGATCGCAGAGCGCGACCCGCTCGTCCACGCGGTCGCCGAGCTCGGCGGGCCCCAGCCCGCAGGCCCGTCCGGCGGCGCGCCGTTCCCCGGGGTGCCGTTCGCCGTGAAGGACCACCTCCCGATGCCCGGCCTGCGCTGGACGATGGGCTCGCGGCTCATGGCCGCGACGCCGCCCCCGGACCCGCTGCCGCCCTACAGCGAGCGGTTGCTCGCCGCCGGGCTGCAGGTCGTCGCCTCGACCCGCAGCTCGGAGTTCGGCCTCCTCGGCTCGGCCGAGGGCCTGCTCCACGGCGAGCCCACCCGCAACCCGTGGGGCGCCGGCCTGTCGCCGGCCGGGTCGTCCGGCGGCTCGGCCGCGCTCGTCGCCGCCGGCGTGGTGCCGATGGCGCACGCCTCCGACGGCGGCGGCTCGATCCGCGTGCCCGCCTCGGTCACCGGCCTGTTCGGCTTCAAGCCGTCGAACGGGCGCACCGCCGTCGCCGGCCCGGCCGAGGGACTCGCCGCGCTCGTGGCCGACCACTGCGTGAGCCGCTCGGTCGCCGACAGCGCCGCGCTCCTGGCCGCCACCGAGCGCACCGGCCCCGGCGCGCCCTGGCCCGCGGTCGGCCGGATCGAGGGCCCGAGCGGCCGCCGGCTGTGGATCGGGGTCGTCGAGCGCACGCTGCTCGGCGCGCTGCCCGACCCCGCGGTACGCGACGAGCTCACGCGCGCGCGTGAGTTGTGCGAGGACCTCGGCCACCACACGGTCGCGCTCGACGCCGTGCCCGTCGACGGCAAGGCGCTCTCGGACGCGTTCTTCACGATCGCGGCGCTGACGATGGCCGCGGTGGGGCAGAGCGCGGCGGCGGCGCTCGGCCGCCCGCCCGGACCGGATGAGCTCGAGCCGTTCACGCTCGAGCTCATCGACCTCGCCGCGACGCTGCCGCCCGACGCCGCGGCACGGTGCGACGCGACGCTGCGCGCGGGCGCCGCCGCGTACGTGCGGCTCTTCGACGACGTCGACGCGATCCTCACGCCGACGCTCGCCCGGCCCCCGTGGGAGATCGGCCACCTCCACCCGGGCGCGGGGCGCGAGACGCTCGTGCGCCGCACCGAGGAGATCGTCGGCTACACGCCGATCCACAACATGAGCGCGAGCCCCGCGATGTCGGTGCCGCTCGGCACGGCCGGCGGGCTCCCGGTCGGGATGCAGTTCGCCGCCGCCCCCGGCGAGGACGCGCTGCTGCTCGACCTCGCGTTCGCGCTGGAGGAGGCCGCGCCCTGGCGCGAGCGCCGCCCGGACCTCCAGGCCCTCGCCGCGCCGGCCTGATGGCGCAGGTCCTCAAGCCGGAGGTGCGTGAGCGGATCGCCGCCGCGGCGCTCGCCACGTTCGCCGAGCGCGGCTACGCGGCGGCCTCGATGGCGGCGATCGCGCGCAGGGCGGGCACGGCGACCGCGAACGTCTACCGCTACTTCCCCGACAAGGCCGCGCTGTTCGCGGCCGTCGTGCCGCGCGAGCTCGCCGACCGCCACGACGCGCTCCTCGACGCGCGCGTCGCCGCGCTCGCCGGCGCGGCGCCCGGCGCGGACGGCACGGACGGCGCGGCCGAGGAGCTGCTCGAGTTCTGGACGGCGCACCGGCTCGAGGTCGCGATCCTGCTCGACCGCGCCGCCGGCACGCCGTACGAGGACTACCCCGAGCGCTTCGTCCGCCGCCTGGCCGGTCACGTCGAGCGGCACGTCGCGGCGCCGCTCGCCGACCACCACCGGCGCCTCGTGGAGCTCGTCTTCGACAACACCCGCCGCGCGGTCGCGCGCATCCTCCGCGACCACGCCGAGCCCGGCGCGATCCGCACCGCGATCGCCGGCTTCTGGAGCTACCAGGTCCCGGGCCTCGACGGCCTCGTCGCCTGGATCGCCCGGGACGCGTCGTAGGTCCGGGACCGGCGCCTCGGCCGGCCCGCGTGAATCCCCGCCGTCGGGGTAGGGGAGAGGCTCGTGCGGGCACGCGACGTGGTCATCGGCGTCGACATCGGCACGACGAGCGTCAAGGCGGTCGTCTTCGGCCTCGACGCGTCCGCGCACGGCGAGGGCCACCACGGCTTCGAGCTGCGCAGCCCCGCGCCCGGCCGCGAGGAGCTCGACCCGGCCGCGGTCGTCGACGGGACGATCGCGGCGATCCGCGAGGCGGCCGACGCGGCCCGGGCGGCGGACCTGCGCGTCGCCGGGATCGCGCTGAGCTGCGCCATGCACAGCCTGCTCGCGCTCGACGCGCGGGGCGAGCCGATCACGCAGGCGCTGACCTGGGCCGACAGCCGCGCGTCCGAGCAGGCCCGGCGCCTGCGCGTCGGCCCGCGCGGCCTGGCGCTCCACCGGCGCACCGGCACGCCGGTCCACCCGATGTCGCCGCTGCTGAAGCTGCGCTGGTTCCACGACCGCGAGCCCGAGACGTTCGAGCGCGCCGCCACCTGGGTCGGGGTCAAGGAGCTCGTCCTGCGGCGGCTGACCGGCGAGCTCGTCGTCGACCACGGGATCGCCTCGGCGACCGGCCTGTTCAACCTCGGCGACGCCGACTGGGACGGCGAGGCGCTCGCCTACGCCGGCATCTCGCCCGAGCAGCTCGCGCGGCTCGTGCCGACGACCGAGGTCCTGCAGCTCGACACCGGCGGCGCCGACGCCACCGGCCTGCCGTCCGGCACCCCGGTCGTCGCCGGCGCGGCCGACGGGCCGCTCGCCAACCTCGGGCTCGGCGCGATCGAGCACGGCACCGTCGCCTGCTCGATCGGCACGAGCGGCGCGCTGCGCGTCGCCTCCGACCGCCCGCGCGTCGACGAGCGCGGGCGCGTCTTCTGCTACGTCCTGACCCCCGACCGGTGGGTGCTCGGCGGGGCGATCAACAACGGCGGGATCGTCCTGGACTGGCTCGGCTCGGCGCTCGCGCCCGACATCGGCCGCGACCCCGCGGCGCTGCTCGCGCTCGCCGAGGAAGCGGTGCCGGGCAGCGGCGGGCTGCTGTTCCTGCCGTACCTGCTCGGCGAGCGCGCGCCGCGCTGGCGGACCGGCGCGCGCGGCGTCTTCGTCGGCCTGACCCGCGAGCACCGCCGCGAGCACCTGCTGCGCGCCGCGGTCGAGGGCGTGTGCCTGCAGCTCGCGCTCGTGCTCGAGGCGCTCGGCGAGGCGGGCATCGACGTGCAGCGCATCCGCGCGACCGGCGGCTTCAGCCGCAGCGCGCTGTGGCGGCGCATCCTCGCGTCGGCGTTCGGCCGCCCGATCGGCTTCGCCGCCTCGCCCGAGGGCTCGGCGCTCGGCGCGGCGCTGCTCGGCATGACCGCGCTGGGGATGCTCGACTCGCTCGACCGCGCCGCCGAGCTCGTCCAGGTCACCGAGACCCAGCAGCCCGACCGGCGCGCGACCGAGATCTACGCCCAGCTCCTGCCGATCTTCGACCAGGCCTTCGAGTCGCTGGCCGGCGCGTTCGACGCGCTCGCGGCGATCGAGGGCATGGCGCCGGTCAGCCGACCCGACGCGTCCTGAGGGGGAGGACCCATGTCAGAAGAGACCATCGAACCCGCACTGTCGACCGGCGCGCTGCTGCTCGTCGCGCTCGCCGCGGTCCTGCTGCTGCTGGTACTGATCATCAAGGTCCGCCTGCACGCGTTCATCGCGCTCGTGCTGGTGAGCCTGCTCACGGCGCTGGTGACGCGGATCCCGCTCGAGGAGGTCGCCGACACCCTGACCGACGGGCTCGGCGGGACGCTCGGCACGGTCGCCCTGCTCGTCGGGTTCGGCGCGATGCTCGGCCGGCTGCTGGAGGTCAGCGGGGGAGCGAAGGTGCTCGCCGACGCGCTCCTGCGCCGGTTCGGGGAGGACCGCGCGCCGCTGGCGCTCGGCGTCGCCGCGCTGTTCTTCGGCTTCCCGATCTTCTTCGACGCCGGCCTGATCGTCTTCCTGCCGCTCGTGTTCAGCGTCGCGCGGCGCCTCGGCGGGTCGCTGCTCGTCTACGCGCTGCCGGTCGCGGCCTCGTTCAGCGTCATGCACGCGCTCGTGCCGCCGCACCCCGGCCCGGTCGCGGCCGCCGGCCTCATCGGCGCGGACGTCGGGCTGGTGCTGGTCTTCGGCCTGCTCATCGGCCTGCCGACGTGGTTCGTCTCCGGCTACCTGTACGGCATGTGGGCGGGCCGGCGGTTCGAGCTGCCGGTGCCCACAATCCTCGGCGGCGACGACGAGAGCGACGAGCACCGCAGCGCGCTCAGCTCCGCCGGCGACGCGCCCTCGATCGGGACCGTGTTCCTGCTCCTTTTGCTGCCGCTGGTGCTGATCTTCCTGAACACCGGCCTGACGACGCTCGCCGACGAGGACATCGTCGACGGCGACACCGGGATCGTGAAGTTCCTCGTGCTGCTCGGCGAGACGCCGATCGCACTGCTCATCTCGGTCGTCGTGGCGATGATCCTGCTCGGCTGGCGCCGCGGCGCGAGCGGCGACACGATCGAGCGGGTCGCCGACTCGGCGCTCGGCCCGGTCGCGAGCATCATCCTCATCACCGGCGCCGGCGGCATGTTCGGCGGGGTCCTGCGCGCGAGCGGCATCGGTGAGGCCCTCTCCTCGTCGCTGGAGGACATCGGCCTGCCGGTGATCATCGCGTCGTTCGTGATCGCGGCGACGCTGCGCGTCGCGCAGGGGTCGGCGACGGTGGCGCTGACGACGACCGGCGGGCTCATGGCGCCGGTGATCGAGGAGCGCACCGACCTGTCGAACCCCGACCTCGCGCTCATCGTCATCGCGATCGCCGGCGGCTCGATCGTGCTCTCGCACTTCAACGACTCGGGCTTCTGGCTCGTCGGCCGGTTCTTCGAGATGGACGAGGCGACGACGCTGAGGACCTGGACGGTGATGGAGACGCTGCTCGGCGTGACCGCGTTCGTGCTCGCCGCGGTGCTGAGCGTCGTGGTTTAGGAACCCTTCAGGCTGGGCTCTACACTCTCCCGCGAGGGGAAGTATCCCGTAGGCCGGATCCCGTCAGCACGGTGCGCCAGACGCGCACCCGGGACCGGCGCCTCGGCAAGGCCGCCGGGACGGAGAAACCTTCGACTGATCACCACGACCAGCCGGAGGCAGTTCTCCCTTGACCACCATCGTCGACGCCGCACCGCTCGCCTGGGCGGGCCTGCTGGCGTTCCTCGCCGCCATGATCGTCGTCGACCTGAAGGTCGGGTCGGCGCAGCGCCACATGACCGTGCGCACCGCGGCGACCTGGAGCGGCGTGTGGGTCGCGCTCGCGGTGCTGTTCGGCGCCGGCCTGTGGCTCGTCGCGGGCGGCGACGCCGGTGGCGCGTACTTCTCCGGCTACGTGATGGAGAAGGCGCTGTCGCTCGACAACGTCTTCGTCTTCACGCTCATCTTCGCCGCGCTCGCGGTGCCGCGCGACGAGCAGCCGCGGGTCCTCTTGTGGGGCATCCTCATCGCGCTCGCCCTGCGGACCGCCTTCATCTTCGCCGGCGCCCAGGCGCTCGAGACGTACTCGTGGGTCGCCTGGCCGTTCGCCGCGCTGCTGGCGTGGACCGGCTGGCGGATCCTGCGCTCGGGCGGCGACGAGGACGAGGGCGTGAAGATCGTCGACCGCGTGCGGCGGCGCTGGCCGGGCATGAAGCCCGCGGTCGCCGCGCTGCTCGTGGTCGCGATGGCCGACGTGCTGTTCGCCGTCGACTCGGTGCCGGCGATCCTCGCGATCACCACCGACACGTTCGTCGTCTTCGCCGCGAACGCGTTCGCGCTGCTCGGCCTGCGGGCGCTGTTCTTCCTCGTCGCCGGCGCGGTCGCCCGGTTCGCGTACCTGCAGCTCGGGCTCGGCGTCCTGCTCGTCGGCATCGCCGGGAAGCTCGTCTACGGCGAGCTGAGCGGCGAGAAGGTCCCCACAGCGCTGACCCTCGGGGCCATCGCCGGGGTCCTGTCCCTGTCCATCGGAGCGTCGGTGCTCAAGGAGCGCCGGCAGCTCGCAACCGCAACCACGTGACCACCACCCACACGAAGATCAGGTGAGCTCCGCCATGTCGAACATGGGCATCTTCCTCGTCTGCGCCGTCGTCCCGCTCCTGTTCGGGCTGTGGGCGCAGATGCGGGTCAAGTCGACGTTCAGCAAGTACTCGCAGATCCGGCCGCGCAACGGGATGACCGGCGCGCAGGCCGCGGCCGCGGTGCTGCAGGCCTCCGGGCTGCCGGACCTGCAGATCAAGCCGGTCGCCGGCCGGCTGACCGACCACTACGACCCGCGCAACCGCACGCTGAACCTGTCGGCCGACGTCGGCCAGGCGTCGTCGCTGGCGGCGCTCGGCGTCGCCGCGCACGAGGCCGGCCACGCGATCCAGGACGCGAACGGGTACGCGCCGATGCGCGTGCGCCAGGCGCTCGTCCCGGCCGCGATGGTCGGCCAGTCGCTGTGGATCATCCCGGTGTTCCTGGGCCTGATCCTGAACCTCGCCGGCCTGACGATGATCGGCCTGGCGCTGTTCGCGGCGATCGTCGTGTTCCAGCTCGTGACGCTGCCGGTCGAGTTCGACGCGTCGAGGCGCGCGCTCGTGGCGCTGAACAACGGCGGCCTGCTCGAGGCCGACGAGCTCGCGGGCGCGAAGAAGGTCCTGAACGCGGCCGCGCTGACCTACGTCGCGGGGTTCGTCGCGGCGCTCGGCCAGCTCATCTACTTCTTCCTCATCTCGAGGGAGTAGCGACACCCGGCCGCCCCTTCCGGCGGCCGGATCGGCGCGGAGCCGCGGCGCGGTGGCCGGCGAGAGCCCGCCACGGACGCGCCGCGGCCCACCGCCCGCACGCGATACTTGCGACCGAGCCCCCGTAGCTCAGCTGGATAGAGCAGCCGCCTTCTAAGCGGCGGGTCGCAGGTTCGAGTCCTGCCGGGGGCGTTCGACGTTCGCGGCTCGTGGGCCGCGCGTCACGATCGCCGAACAGCGCGCGTCGTCGCGCGCCGCGCGCGTCAGAGTGGCCGGATGACGATCGACACCGGCGCCGGCCGGGGCGCCGTGCGGCTCCGCCCCGGCGAGCTCGAGACGCTCGACGTGCTCGGGGCGCGCATCGAGTTCCTGCAGCCGCAGCCGGCGAGCGACGGCGTCCCGCTCGCCCTGCGCGGGACGCTGCCGCCGGGCGCGGTCGTCCCGCTCCACAGCCACCCCGAGCCCGAGACGTTCCTCCTGCTCGAGGGGGCCGTGCAGGCGTTCGGCGAGGACGAGGCCGGGCGCGTCCGCCGGACGACCGTCCGGCCCGGCGAGGTCTTCCACGTCCCCGGCGACGTGCGGCACGGCTGGCGCAACGCGGGCCCCGCGCCCGCGGTCCAGCTCGTCGTGACCACCGCGCGGCTCGGCCGGTTCTTCCGCGACGTCGCCGCGGCGCCGGGACCCGACCAGTTCCGGGACATCGCGCGGCGCTACGGCCACTGGCTCGCCACGCCCGAGGAGAGCACGGAGGCGGGCCTGCCGCTCTGACGGACCCCCGGGTCCTCAGGCGATGACGTCGACGGCGGCGTCGACGATCGACTCGGGATCGAGCCCGAAGTGGCGGTACAGGTCGTCGACGTCGCCGGACTGGCCGAAGTCCGTCACGCCGAGCGCCGCCTGCGGCACCCCGCGCACCGACCCGAGGAACGAGAGCGCGTGCGGATGGCCGTCGAGGACCGACACGATCGGTAGCGGCCGGTCGGCCGGCAGCAGCTCGCCGAGGATCCAGCGGTCCTCGTCGGTCGCGCCGGTCTCGGCGCGGTACGCGCGGAAGACGAGGTCGGGGCTCGTGAGGCAGAGCACCTCGCACGGCACGCCGCCGGCGTCGAGGATGCCGGCGGCCGCGAGGACCTCCGGCATCACCGCGCCGACGCCGGCGAGGGTGACGACCGGGTCCGGGGCCGAGCGCAGCCGGTAGCCGCCCGCGACCGCGGCGCGCCGGCGGGCCTCGCGCGCCCGGCCGTCCGCCGGCACCGCCGCGAGCGACTGGTCGACCGGGCGCGTGCTCAGCCGGAAGTACGCCGACTCGCCGTCCGGGCGGCCGAGCCGCCCGAGCGCGTGCAGGAAGCACCACTCGAAGTCCTGGCCGAACGCCGGCTCCCACGCGACGCATCCCGGCTGGCCGATGCCGATCGACGGTGTCGAGACCGACTGGTGCGCGCCGCCCTCGGGCGCGAGCGTCACGCCCGACGGCGTCCCCACGAGGATCGACTGCCCGCCCGCGTAGATCCCGAACGACCACGGCTCGAGCGCGCGGGCGACGAACGGGTCGTAGAGCGTCCCGACCGGCAGGAGCGGGCGCCCGTCCTGGCGCCAGGTCGCGCCGAGCTCGCCCAGCAGCCCGGCGAGGTTCACCTCGGCGATTCCGAGCTCGATGTGCTGCCCGTGGTCGCTCTCGCGCCAGCGCACGAGCGTGTCGGTGTCGTCGGCGAACCAGTCGATCCGCTCGCCAATGCTCCATACCCCGACCTTGTTGATCCAGCCGCCGAGGTTCGTCGAGGAGGCGACGTCGGGGCTCGCGGTGACGACGTGCCTGGCGAGCTCGAGGCTGTCGTGCGCGAGGTCGACGAAGAACCGGCCGAGGGCCTGCTGCGTGGACTCGGTCCCGGTGTGGGTGCGGCCGAGCTCGGGCGGCGGCTGCGGCGGCTCGTGGCGCTCGGGCTCCGGCCGCGCCATCCTCTCGCCCGCCGTCCGGCACAGCCGCTCCTCGGCGCTGCCTTCGGGGAACCGCTCCCACGGCCGGTCGGGGTCGGCGCCGAGCGTCACCGCGAGCTCGCGCATCTGCGTGGGCGTGAGCAGCGCCGAGTGGTTCGCCGGGTGCCCCTGCGTCGGCAGCCGCCAGCCCTTGATCGTGTAGGCGAACAGCACCGACGGCCGGTCGGTGACGTCCTGGCTGGCGCGCAGCGCCGAGCGCAGGTCCTCGAGGTCGTGGCCGGCGAGGTCGCGGATCGCGCGCAGGAGCAGGTCGTCGTCGAGCTCGGAGACGAGCGCGCGGAGCTTGCGCGCCCCGCGGCCCTCGCCGGGCAGCCGCTCGCGCAGCTCCGCTGCGTCCGAGCGCAGCATCCGCTGGTACTCCTCGTTGGGCATCTGGTCGATGCGCCGCCGCAGCTCCGGCCCGCCGGGCTGCTCGAACAGCTCGCGCAGCAGGCGCCCGTACTTGACGGTCTGCACGTGCCAGCCGGCCGCGGCGAACATGCCCTCGAGCCGGTGGACGTGCAGCTCGGGGACGACCCGGTCGAGCGACTGGCGGTTGAGGTCGACGATCCAGAGCAGCTCGCCGAGCCGCGGGGTCAGCGGGTCGACGACCGCCTCCCACACCGCGCCCTCGTCGAGCTCGGCGTCGCCGACGAGCGCGATCTGCCGGCCGCCGACCGGCACCTCGAAGTGCCCGGCCAGGTAGCGGTGCGCGACCGCCGACCAGATCGTCGCGGTCGCGCCGATCCCGACCGAGCCGGTCGAGAAGTCGACGCGGTCGGGGTCCTTGACCCGGCTCGGGTAGCTCTGCAGCCCGCCGAACTCGCGCAGCGTCGTCAGGTACCGCTCGTCGAGCGCGCCCTGCAGGTAGTGGATCGCGTGGAGCACCGGCGACGCGTGCGGCTTGACCGACACCCGGTCGGGCCGGCGCAGGAAGTCGAACCACAGCGCGGTCATGATCGAGACCATCGACGCGCTCGACGCCTGGTGGCCGCCGACCTTCACGCCGCTGCGCGCCGGGCGGACCTTGTTGGCGTGGTGGACGATCGACATCGCCAGCCACAGGACGCGATCCTCGATCGCGCGCAGCGTCGCGGTGTCGGCGGCCGGCTCGGCCGAGGCCGGAGCCGAGGCGGGGGCGGATGCGCGGGCCACGACGCCCATTCTCCCCGCTGCGCGGACGCGCTGCCGAACGGGAGGTCCGGCACGGTCAGGCGCCGAGCCGTTCCGCCCGCCCGTCGCCGCGTGGCGCAGGGCGCTCTCGGCGTTCGGCGCGAAGCCGAGCCGCTTCCCGTCGTCGGTCGAGGCGCTGCTGAGGCGCGTGGCCCGCGGCGGACGCGCCGCCGCGGATCAACCGGATCGTCGACGCCTACAACGGGGTCAGCCTCCGCCACGTCCTGCCCGCGGGCGGGGAGGACCTCGACCGGCTGGCCGGCCAGGACCGGCTGCGCTTCGCGGACGGGACCGAGCCGTTCGACGTCCTGGGCGGCGACCTGCAGGCGGCGCTCGTGCGGCTGTGCCCGGGCGCCGAGGTCACCACCGCTCGGATCGGCCCCGCCTGGGGCTGACCGCGGGCCTCAGCGCCGTCCCGGCGCCGGGGTGCCCGTCGCGACGAGCCCCGCGACGAGGCGCTCGAGCAGCGGGCGCAGGCCGGCGGCGCCGGCCGGCTCGTCACGGCCGAGCTCGGCGAGCATCAGCCCGTCGATCGCGGCGACGAGCAGCCTCGCGGCGTCGGCGGGCTCGGGAGCGCCGGCGTTCGCCAGCACCCCGGCGAGGATCTCGACGTAGCCCTCCTCCCACGCCTGCTCGATCGGGCGCAGGTCGGGCCGGCGGGCGGACTCGAGCCACAGTGCGTACGAGGTGACGAGCGCGGCGCGGTGCTCGCGCAGCTCGCCCGCCAGCAGGTCGGCGAGTGCCGGGCCGACCTCCTCGGGCGCGAGGTCCTCGCACGCGGCGGCGAGCTCGCGCACGCGGGCCAGGTCGCGCTCGGCCGCCAGGTGGTAGGCCTCGTGGAGGATCTCGTCCTTCGAGCGGAACCAGTACGTCGTCGCGGCGAGCGGCAGCCCGGCCTCGGCGGCGACCCGGCGGTGGGTCAGGGCGCCGGGCCCCTCGGCGCCGATGATGCGCAGGGCGGCCTCGAGGATGAGCCCGCGGCGGGCCTCGCCGCGCAGTGGGCGCTCGGCGTCGCTCAATGCGCCCCGGTGAGGTTCAGGCCGACCACGCCGGCGATGATGAGCGCGATCGAGCCGAGCTTCAGCGCCGTCGCCGGCTCGCCGAGCAGCGCGACGCCGAACAGCGCGACGAGCGCGGTGCCGGCGCCCGCCCAGACGGCGTAGGCGACCGACACCTCGAGGTGCTTGACGACGATCGCGAGCAGCGCGATCGAGAGCAGGTAGCCGACGACGACGGCCACGAGCGCGGGCCGGCTGCCCTCTCCGGCGGCACGAAGCGAGAGCGTCGCGGTGACCTCGGTGAGGATCGCGGCGGTGAGGAGGAGCCAGCCCATGGTCGGTACAAGAGTACCAGTACCGGTACATGCGTACCGATCCGGTCGCTCGTGTACGGTCGCCCGCCATGCGCGCCGCGGTCATCTCTGCCGTGGGGGACGCGCCCGCGATCCGCGACGTCCCCGAACCCGAGCCGGCCGACGGGCAGGTCCTCGTCGACGTCGGTCTCGCCACGCTGAACCCGGTCGAGCTGCACATCTCGCGCGGGCGGTTCCGCGACGGCCCGCCGCACGTCCCGTACGTCCCGGGGATCGAGGGCGTCGGGACGGTCGTCTCCGGCGGCGACCACGCGCCCGGGACCCGCGTGCGGTTCGAGGTCGCCGGCCTGCACCCCGGCTACGGTCACGACGGCGCGCTGGCCGAGCGCGCGATCGCGCCGGCCGAGGCGGTCACGCCGCTGCCCGGCGACGTCGACGAGGGCCTGGCCGCGGCGCTGGGCGCGACCGGCATCACGGCGCTGCGCGTGCTCGAGGTCGCGCGCGTGACGCTCGGCGACACCGTCCTCGTGCTCGGCGCGACCGGCCAGGTCGGCCGCGCGGCGGTCCAGCTCGCCAAGGCGCTCGGGGCGGTGCACGTCGTCGCGGCCGGGCGGAACGAGGCGGCGCTCGAGCGCGCCGCGCAGCTCGGCGCCGACGCGACCGTCCGGCTGGAGGGCGGCGTCGACGCGATGGCCGGCGCGATCCGCGCGGCCGGCGGGGACGGCATCAACGTCGTGGTCGACCCGCTGTGGGGCGAGCCCGCGCTCGCCGCGCTGCAGGCGGCCGAGCTGGACGTCGTCCACGTGAACATCGGCCGCGCCGCGGGCGACCCGCTGCCGCTGCCGCACGGGCTGCTGCTCGGGCGCCGCGCGACGATCCGCGGGCTGTCGACCGCGATGGAGCCGCCGGCCGAGCGGGCGGCCGCCTACCGGCGCCTGCTCGACCACGTGCAGGCCGGCCGGCTGACGATCGACCACGAGGTCGTGCCGTTCGACGAGATCGGCGCGGCGTGGGAGCGCCTGGCGGCGGGCGCGGGCCGCAAGCTCGTCGTCCGGGTGCGCTGACGCCGGCGCGCGTGGCGCCCCCTCGTGCGGGCGCCACGCGCGGAGGAGGGTCCGGCGCCGGAGGTCAGGCGCGGGCGCGGCGCCGCCGCCCGCGCCACACGGTGAGCGCGACGAGGTCGAGGACCACGACCGCGACGATGATCAGGGCGAGCGTCGTGCTCATGCCGCCTTCGCCTCCTCGGCGACCGGCGGCAGCTCACCGAAGAAGCCGGTGATGCGCCGCAGGCGCCCGTCCGCGTCCAGGTCGGCCACGTCGATCCCGGCGACGGCGACGCTGCCGTCCGGGCCGACGAGCTCCCAGGCGAAGCGGGCCTGGTCGTGGTGGACGTCGATGCCGCTCGTGCGGCGGAAGCGGTGGCCGGGGTAGTGCTCGTGCACGCCGGCGACCATCGCGCCCAGCTCCTCGTGGCCGGTGGCCTGGAGCGCGGGGTCGAGGTACGCGCCGTCCGGCGCCCACGCCTGCGCGATGAGCTCGGCGCGGCGCTCGGCCTCGGGCTCGTTCCACATCGCGAGGTAGGTCTCGACGGTGTCGGTGATGTCTGCCATGGCCGGCAGCGTCGCGGCGCGGGGGAGGGACGGCAATTACCCGTCGGGTAGGTGCCTCGCGGGCGCGGGCGGGCTACGGTCCGGCTCTGATGACCGCCGCCACGTCCACCACCCCCGGTGTCGGGGCGCTGCTGCGCGACTGGCGCCGGCGCCGGCGCCTGAGCCAGCTCGAGCTCTCGCTCGAGGCCGCCGTCTCGGCGCGCCACCTGAGCTTCGTCGAGACCGGGCGCTCCAAGCCCAGCCGCGAGCTGCTGCTGCACCTCGCCGAGCATCTGGAGGTCCCCTTGCGCGAGCGCAACACGCTTTTGCTCGCGGGCGGCTACGCGCCCGTGTACCCCGAGACGCCGCTCGACGACCCGGAGATGACGCCGGTCCGCGCGGCGCTCGACAAGATCCTCGCCGGCCACATGCCCTACCCGGCGGTGATCGTCGACCGCCGCTGGGACCTCGTCGCCCACAACGAGGCGGCCGCGGGGGTGATGGCGGGCGCGGCGCAGCACCTGCTCGAGCCCCCGGTGAACGTCCTGCGGCTGAGCCTGCACCCCGAGGGCCTGGCGCCGCGGATCGCGAACTTCGCCGCGTGGAGCGAGCACCTGCTCACCCGGCTGCACCGCCAGCTCGCGCTCGCTCCCGACCCCGAGGTGTCCGTGCTCTACGACGAGCTCAAGGGCTATCCGGGCGTCGTCGAGCCGCCGGCGACCGAGGCCCATCCTGCCGAGATGCTCTTCGTGCCGCTCGAGCTGCGCGCCGAGGGCGATGCGGTGCTGCGGTTCTTCAGCACGATCGCGACGTTCGGCACCGCGCTGGACGTCACGCTCGCTGAGCTGTCGATCGAGTCGTTCTTCCCGGCGGACGAAGCCACCGCGGCGGCGTTGCGCCGAGCGCGCTGACCGCCAGCCCGGCCACGAGCCCCCAGAACGCCGAGCCGACGCCGAGCATCGTCGTCCCCGACGCCGCGACGAGCAGCGCGATGACCGCGGGCTCGCGAGGCTCGGCGGTCAGCGCGGAGCCGAGCGACGAGGCGAGCACGCCGAGCGGGCCCAGGCCCGCGAGGGCGGCGATGAGCTCGCCGGGCAGCGCAAGGAGCAGCGTCGCCGCGGCGCCCGCGAAGGCGGCGACGACGAGGTACCAGCCGCCTGCCGCGACGCCCGCCTTCCAGCGCCGGGCCGGGTCGCGGCCGCCCTCGGGTCCGGCGGCGAACGCGGCGGTCAGCGCGGCGAGGTTGAGCGCGTGGCAGCCGAGCGGCGCGAGCACGACCGTGCCGAGCCCGACGGCGACGAGGATCGGGTCGATCGCCGGCTCGTAGCCGTGGGTGCGCAGCACCGCGACGCCGGTGACGTTCTGGGCGGTCATCGTCAGGGCGAAGAGCGGCAGGCCGAGCGTCAGCAGCGGCTCGAGCTCGAAGCGCGGCCAGGTCCACACCGCGGTCGCCAGGTCGGCCTGGACCGCGCCGCCCGCGACGTCGCCCCGCAGGAGCGCGACACCCAGGCCGACGCCGAGCGCTCCGAGCACCGGGGCGCGCACGCCCGCGCGCGCGAGGACGAGGTAGGTGGCGACCATCGCGAGCACGAGCAGCGGCGCGGCCGGGATCGCCTCCACGAGCCCGATCCCGAACGGGAGCAGCACGCCGGCCAGGACCGCCATCGTCACCGGCGGCGGGATGCGGTGCATGAGCGCGCGGAACGCGCCGGTCACCCCGACGAGCGCGGTCGCCGCGCCGGCGGCGACGAACGCGCCCAGCGCGGACGCGTAGTCGTAGCCGCCGATCGTCGTGACGAGCAGCGCCGCGCCCGGCGTCGACCATGCGATGACGATCGGCTGGCGGTAGCGGAGGCTCAGCGCCATGCCGATCACGCCGCACCCGAGCGTCGTCGCGAACAGCCACGACTCGAACCCGGCACGGCCGATGCCGGCGGCCTCGGAGGCCTGGAGGAGGAGTACGACGGTCCCGCCGATGCCGACGAGCACGCCGACGAGACCGGCGCCGGCCGGCTGGAGGCGGGCGAGCATGGGGTGTCGTTATACCAGCAGGTCTGTCTGATAAAAAAGACATCCATGTCGGCAGGCGAGACGATCGCGGCGGTCGGGCGGCGCGTGCGCGCGCGGCGGGAGGCGGCCGGGCTGTCGGTCGCGGCGCTGGCGCGCACGTCAGGGGTCGCGCGCGCGACGCTCACCCAGCTCGAGGCGGGGGAGGGCAACCCCACGCTCGAGACCGTGTATGCGCTGGCCAACGCGCTCGGCGTCCCGATCAGCGACCTGCTCGGCGACCCCGCGCCGGCGGGCGTGCATGTCGTGCGCGCCGAGGAGATCCCGGCGCTGCACGGCGACGTGGTCGAGGGCCGGCTCATGGAGCGCTTCGAGCTCGGGACGCACGTGTTCGAGCTGTTCGCGCTCACGCTCCACCCCGGGGCGGTGCAGACGTCCGGCGCGCATCCGCCGGGCGTGCGCGAGCACCTGCTGGTCACGCGCGGGCGCGCGCGCGTCGGGCCCGCCGGCGCCCCGGTCGAGCTCGGCCCGGGCGACCTGGCGGTCTACGACGCGAGCCGGCCGCACGTGTTCGCGGCCATCGGCCGCGGCGCCGCGGCGGCGACGCTGCTCACCGTCTCGCCTCGGCCCTGACGGCGTCGTGTGAGCCTGCGCACGCCCGGCCTCCCCCGATCGGCCAGACCCCTCAAGCCGGCCGGCGGCGGGCCCGACACCTGGACGGTGATCGCCCGCGCCGCCGATCGCCGCGACCTCCTCGTGCGGATCCTCGTCCGGATGCTGGCCGTGGCCGTCGCGGGGGTCGTGATCGGCGAGGCGGCCGGCGTCGAGCTCCTCGTCGAGACGGTGGTCCCGCTCGTGGGCGCGGGCGTCCTGCTCCTCGCGGTCGTCCTGTGCGTCCTGCGCGCGATCTGCGATCGGTCCGACCGGCTTGCGTGGATCGCGTTCGCGGCGGCGATCGCCGCGTGGACGCTCGGCGAGCAGATCCGGACGGCGTTCTACGCGGACGCCGAGCCGTCGTTCCCGGACGTCTGGGACGCCGGGTATCTGCTGTTCTTCCTGCTCGCCGGCGGGGGCGCGGTGACGCTCGTCAGGTCACGGCTGCGCACGTTCAGCGGCAGCGTCGTCCTCGACGGCGCGATCGCCGTCGCCGCGGTCGCGTCGGTCGTCGCCGCGCTCGTCATCCCGATCGCGGAGGCGGCGCCGGATCCGCAGGCGGCGGTCGGCAACCTCGTCTACCCGGTCGGCGACGTCGCGCTCGTGTCGCTCGTCCTGACCGGCTTCGCCGCCCACGGCTGGCGGCCGACGCCGGAGATCAAGGTCCTCGGCGCGGCGCTCGTCGTCTACGCGGTCGCCGACGTGCTGTGGGCGGTGGCGGCGAGCCAGGGCGCGACCGAGTCGCTGTGGGTCGGCATCGTGTGGGTCGGTGCGATGACGCTGGTCGCGGTCGCGTCGACCCTCGAGGGTCGGGAGACGCCGCCCGTCCGGGCCGGGCTCGACCTGTTCGTCGTCCCGGTGCTGTCGGCGCTGGCGGCGATCGCGGTGCTCGTCGCGGGCAACGTCGGCGACGTGCCGCTCGGCAGCGTCGCCCTGGCGGTCCTCGCGCTCGTCCTCGTGATGGTGCGCACCGGCGTGACGTTCCACGAGAACGCGCGGCTCGCGCTGAGCCGCCGGCAGGCGGTCACCGACGACCTCACCGGGCTGGCGAACCGGCGGCGGCTCACCGAGCGGATGGAGGCCGCGTTCGCCGACCCGCTCGACGCGGAGAGCGCGGTCGGGCTGCTGCTCGTCGACCTCGACCGCTTCAAGGAGCTCAACGACACGCTCGGCCACCACGTCGGCGACCGGATGCTCGCGATGCTCGGCCCGCGCCTGCAGGCCGCCGTCCCGGAGGCCGACCTCGTCGCGCGGCTGGGCGGCGACGAGTTCGCGGTCCTGCTGACCGGCGGGGCGGACCGCGTCGCGCTCGCCGGCGCGGCCGGCCGGATCGCCGCGGCGATCGACGAGCCGTTCGCGCTCGACGGGCTCGAGCTTCGCACGCGCGGCAGCATCGGCGGCGCGCTGGCGCGCGAGCACGCCGAGGACGCCGTCACGCTGCTGCAGCGCGCGGACGTGGCGATGTACGAGGCCAAGCGGGCGGGGCTCGTCTACGCCCCCTACGAGCCCGACCGGGACGGCCACTCACGCGACCGGCTCGCGCTGTCGGAGGAGCTGCGGCGGGGGATCGACGCGGGCGAGCTCGAGGTCCACTACCAGCCGAAGGCCGACCTGCGCACCGGCGAGGTCGCGGGCGTCGAGGCGCTCGTCCGCTGGCGCCACCCCCGGCGCGGGCTGCTGTTCCCCGACGAGTTCGTCGGGCTCGCGGAGGAGGCGGGGCTCATGCGCGGCCTCACCCGCGCGGTGCTCGGCCAGGCGATCGGCCAGGTCGCCGACTGGCGGGCGCGCGGCCTGGACCTGTCGGTCGCGGTGAACCTCGCCATGCCCGACCTGCTCGACCCGCTCCTGCCCGGCGACGTCGCGGCGATGCTCGACCGCGCCGGCCTGCCCGCGAACGCGCTCGTCCTCGAGATCACCGAGCACATCGTCATGGCCGACCCCGAGCGGGTCCTGGCGGTCCTCGCCGGCCTGCGCGACCACGGGATCGCGCTGTCGCTCGACGACTTCGGCACCGGCTACTCGTCGCTGTCGTACCTCAAGCGCCTGCCGGTCCAGGAGCTGAAGGTCGACCGCTCGTTCGTCATGCGGATGCTCGACGAGCCCGAGGACGAGGCGATCGTCCGCGCGATCGCCGACCTCGGCCGCTCGCTCGGCCTGCGCGTCGTCGCCGAGGGCATCGAGGACCGCGCGGTGTGGGACGCGCTCGCCGCCCACGGCTGCACGCACGGCCAGGGCTACCATCTGTCGAGGCCGCTCCCGGCGGCCGACCTCGAGCCGCTCCTGTTCGCGCCGGTCCCGGCGTGGACGGCGTGACGCCCCGGCGTCGCGCGGGCGCGCTAGCCTTTCCTCTCGCTTGGTGGGCGTAGCTCAGCTGGTAGAGCTCCTGGTTGTGGTCCAGGCGGTCGGGGGTTCGAGTCCCCTCGCTCACCCTTCAGGAAGCCCCGTAATCACGGGGCTTTCTACTTCGTGGGCCGGACGGACGCAAATCGGGCGGGGTCCATTCGGGGTCCAATTGCTTCCGGAGGAGCCCCAGCCGATGCTCGGGCGGGCGTCACGCGGGGGCCGGTGCGGCCGTCTGCCGGTCTTGAACCGTGCTCCGACACCTCCCGTCCGACGAACGCTGTCGTCGTCTCATGCCTATCGGCGGGTCGGTCCGTGGGCGTAGCCGACCGCACCCGGCACAAACGCAGGCACGAGCCGTGCGCGGCGCCGGGGGACGCGCGCGCTGTTGGGCGACGGCAAGGATGTTCTCGCCGTCGCTCGCGCCGCCCCGGAAGCTGTGGTCCGCTCAGGGCTTCGAGCTCGTCAGCGTGGTCGACGACCAGCACCGCCCAACCTCGACGCCGTCACGACCGGCCGCCGCTGCTTGCGACGGTCGCCAGCGATCTGCGGGCCGGCAACGACCGCGCCGTCGCAGTCGTCGGAATTTGCACCGCGAGTGAGAAGGCACACGCGCCCGCCCAGAGCGGCATACCCGACCCGGATGTAGGCTCTCGCCGTGGCGGGCTATCTGCTCATCCTCGGCAACCGTCAGGGACTGCAATGGGTGCTCCGCAACGCACAGATGGCCTTCGTCGATCGGCGTTCCACCGCGGTTGACGCCCTCAAGGCCGGCGATGAACTACTGCTCTACACGACACGAGGGTGCTTCAACAACCCGACCCGGGACATCGGACGCGTGATCGGCACGGCACACACGAAGGGAGCCGCGGAAGACGCAGCCGCTCCCGTCGTCGTGGGCGGTCGCTCGTATTCCCGCATGGTCGGCATCGAGTTGCGCGCGCTTACTCCTCGCGGACAAGGCGTCGCACTGGTCGACTTGGTCAAGCGGCTCGACGCATTTCCGTCGCCGGAAAGCTGGAGCGCGTGGATGCGTCGGCCGTTGCTCGAGGTGTCCGCGCGCGACGCGAAGCTCATACATCGGCGGCTCGACCCGATCGCGCGTTCGCCGGCCGATGTCGTGGAGACGTACGGGATCAGCGCCGCCGACGCGGCGTGACCGTCAGCTGGCGCGACCGCCGTTGCCGCTGACTCCGGCCGGCTTCTTCGCGTCGAGGACGCCCTGCAAGCCAGAGACGAACTTCTCGGGTTCGCCGGCGCGGATCAGCTCCAGGAACTTGTCGTAGTCCTTCGGCGTCACGATGCGCACCACGTATCGTCGTGCCTCGCCCGCTTCCTCGAGAAGTCGGTTCACCTCCGCGAAGTGCGCGTGGGCAGCGACCATCTTTCCCTTGTTCCGCCACGAGTCGTCGCCGTCAGCCTTCACCTCGCACGCGACCACGGTGTCCTGGTCCTTCAGCCAAAGGAAGAAGTCCAAGTTGAACCGCCCGCGTTTGGACCGTCCGACGCCGCCTTCCTGAAACGCATACTCGATCTCGTAGAAGCCGGTATCCGGGGCCTTGACCCACGAACGCAGCGCTTTCGCGTTGCGGGCCTGAAGAAGCTTCTGGGCGAATCGTCTTTCGGGCTGATGGTCGGTGAGTACGAGGTTGACCGGCGTCTTGAAGTCGTATGCGTTTCCGACCTCGTAGACGTTCTTCGGATCCGGCATGTCCTCGGCCTTGGCCAGGGCGGCGCGGTCCTCCTCGCTGGATAGGTCTTGCGTGAGCTCGTCGGTGAACATGCCGACGTCCTTCGTCAGGCCCGCGAGCCGCGCGCGTACTGGGCGCATGTACTTCGTCGAGACAGTCTTGAGGCCAGTCGCCTTCGTTTGAAGTCGTGCGGTGCTCTTCGCTGTGCGCTGGCGGAGCCCGCCGAACGAGTTGAGGATGCGCAACCGGTTCTCCTGCGTCACCTGGGTGCCGTCCGCACCGACGCCTTTGAGAGCGTCGATGATCATCTCGCGCACTTTCGCCTTCGGGTACGTCACGGCGAGATCGCCGCCGGTCCGCTTGTCGTGCGCTAGTAGCTTTTCGCGGACGTCCTCTACGACGTCCTCGACGTCGTAGAGCCGCTCGGTGATCCTGGTCGTGAGCACCGAAGCCCGCGTTGCGTCTGTAGCCGAGACGAACTTTGTCTCCTCCTCGGCATCGATTTGCGGACTAAGTTTGAGGGAGTCGAGGCGTTTGTTCGTCTCGAGCTTCGTTACCGTCACCGTCTGGGGCAGGTCCTCGACGATGAGGTCATGCAGCTCGAAGTGCGGGGCTGCATCGCGGTCGACAGGCGTCTGGCTGACGACGGTCTCTTGGTCGAGGATCTCGGCGACGAAGTCGTCGATCTCCTGTCCCCATCGCTGGTGGTTGAACACGTGGACGACCGGGGTGCCGTGGTAGCCGGCCGGGCGTCGCAGGCCGCGGCCGAGCACCTGGCTGATCAGGAGCTTGGAATCGAACGCGCGCTTCTGGTGGGGGTAGATCTGAAAGACGTTCTTGACGTCCCAGCCCTCCGTGAGCATCGAGACGGAGACGATCCACTCGGCGGGGTCGCCAGGCTCGTCGACGGTCCGAAGACGCAGCAGGTTGGGCTGGTGCTTCGAGGACGAGGTGACGACGAGGACGCGCGCCTCCGCGGTGGCATGGTCGATCCCCGGCTGCCGCGCGAGAAACGCGACTAGGTCGCCGGCCAGTCGCTCGGCCCCCTTGATGTCTTTTGTCACCGCGATCGTCAGGGGCTTGATCGGCTTGTAGGTCTTGCGGTTCTTCTCGTGCTGCGCGAGGAGCTTCTGGAAGCGCTCGTCGTCGTGCGTCGAGTCGTCCTCGGCCAGGTAGAAGACCTCCTTCACCCAGCCGTCGTTGATGGCATCACGCACGGCGTACCGGTAGACCACGTCGGCGAAGTACTCGTTCCCGACGTAGCATGTTCCCGAGACGCCGAGATGCCACCGAAAGCCGAAGCGCAGGTCGGCGATGAAGTCATGCCACTTCTTGGCGGTCTGCCCACCCACGCTGATGACGTGATGGGCCTCGTCTGACAGCACGAGCGTGCGGTGACCTTGGGCGAGGAATGAGTCGGCCAAGGATGAGCCCGCGTTCTCGTAGGCCGCGTGCCGGTTCTCGATGCAGATGTCGCCGGGCTTGACTGTCTGGGCACCGGTCACGATCGTCGGCAGGGGATGTCCGCCAGGGCGGAGCGGCAGTAGGTCAGTCAGGTCGCCGTCGGCCGTGAGTTCCTTGAACTTGTCCATCAGGCCGGCTTCGATCGTCAGGGATGGGCAGAGCACCAGGACACGGTCGATCAAGCCCTCGTTGAGCATGATCCGCGCGATCGCGTACATGGCGAAGCTCTTGCCGGTGCCGGTCGCCAAGTCGAGGCTGCACGACAGCTTGTCCGGAAACGGCAGCCGTTCGACGAGCGCGTCGGCGCTCGGGTAGAGGCGCTGGAGGTCAGGCGAGCCGTCAAAGGATTCGCGCGCGAGCTGCTCGGTGTCTTGATACCGCCCGCCGCAGAAGAGCCGCAGCACCGTCTGGACGGCCTCACGCTGATAGTCACGGCCGCCGCACACGGCGTCGATGAACTCGCCGTAGGCGGCGAGGTCAAACACGTCGGGGTCGACGGACTCCGAGACTCGCAGCAGCAGCTGGTCCGCGCTGAAGCGGTCGGCGGCCAGGGCGGCGCGAGGCGTCACGCGGCTGTCGCCTCCGGCTCGAGTTCGGCGACGTCACCGGCGCGGACCTCGCGCCGAACCTCGTTTCCGAACACGTCGATGAAGACCAGCATCACGATGGCCTCTTCAGACGGCGGCTGGACCGTGAACTGCCAATCGGCGTCGCGCAGTCGGTCGCCGAAGTGATGCTCAGACAGCCTGAAGCCGGGTTCGCGGTAGTCAGGATCGACGAGGACCATGGCGAGATCGCCGCGTCCGCCGTCTCGAGGTCGCCAAAGTCGTCGGGGTCGAGGCCGCCACGGCGGAAGCTGTCGACGGCGACCTTGACCGACCCGTTCTCAGCGGTCACCGTGAGTTCCGCCTCGACGGGTTCAATGAAGTCGAAACCGTAGGCATCGAGGGCGTCGTTGACTTGGTCGAGCGCCGATGGCTGGCTGGTCAGCTGGAAGGCGCGGTCGTGCAGCGCCTCGATCACGGAGTAGGGCACCCGAAGCAGGAAGTACCGCGTTCGGCCGTGCTCGACGATGTCCTGGAACATCCCGGGATCGCAACGCGCCTCGGGAACGATGATGTAGACGGTGTCGTCCACGTGGCCGCCGATGCGCTCGTGCAGAGTCTCTATGTAGCCCTCGTCCAGGTCCGCGGCGACGTCGTCGAACGGGAAGATGTGGACTGGGTCTCCCTTGCGCTTTCCGGCCATCGGCACCCGGGCGATGCTGAAGGGCTCGGGCTTGCAGCCGAACAGGTCCAACGTGAAGGCCTTGAACTCGTCCGGCGGCAGCCTCTCAAGCAGTTCGTTGTCGTACAGCCCTGCGTGGCAGACATCGAAGGGCTTCGCGCCAGCGCCGGCGGCCAGTAGCCGGCGCTGGGTGGTGTAAATCGCCAGCTTGCCACAGTCGACGGCCACCCACCGGCGGCCGAGCGCTCTCGCCGCCACCGCAGTGGTACCCGAGCCGGCGAAGCAGTCGAGGACGATGTCGCCGTCGTTCGAGGACGCCGAGATGATCCGCTCCAGCAAGGCGACCGGCTTTTGTGTCGGGTAGCCGAGCCGATCGGTCGCCTGCGAGTTCACCGGCGGAATGTCGGTCCACAGGTCGTCGACCGACTGACCCTCGTTTTCATCGAAGTAGCGCTTGAGCTGAGGCCGCTTTGTCTTGTCGTCGGGTTTATGGATTCGGCCGTCGGCATCAAGCTCGTCCATCGTTGCCCGGCTGTAGCGCCACCCCTTCTCGGGCGGCGGAAACCCCTGCCATTCATACGTCATGTTCGGCCGCGGGTTGGGGCTCGTCAGGTTGTCGAGCCGGTACTTCCCTCGGCCGTCCCCGTCGTCGTGGACGTACTTCTTGTCGGCGTAAGAGGGGTCGAGCGGCTCTCGCGGGACGTTCCACACGTATGCCTCAGGATTCTTCGCGTACGCGAGGATCGTCTCGTGCACGGGGGCCCAGCGCTGGGCGTCGCCGTGGCCAGACGTCCGTTTCCACACGATCTCGGCGATGAGGTGGTTGGGGCCACCGAAGACCTCGTCCAGGACGACCTTGAGGTAGTGCACTTTGTTCGTGTCGAGATGCAAGTACAACGCGCCATCTGCGGCCAGAAGCTCGTGGATTAGGACGATCCGCTTGCGGAGGTACTCAATGAACTCGGCGCCCTCCACTTTGTCGCGGTAGGCGAAGGCGCCTCGCCGCCCCCGGAACTCGCGCTTAGGGCGTATCTCGTTAGAGGGGTTATGTAGCCGGCGGCGAATTTCATTGGTGTGGGAGGACAACCTCGCCTTGAGGGGTCGTCGATGGGGCTGGTCAGTCGTGACGATGGTTGGCGGATGCCGGACTGGTTGTGGGAGCGCGTCGAGCCGCTTTTGCCCGAGCGCCCGGCGCATCCGTTGGGTTGTCACCGTCCGCGGGTGCCTGATCGCGACGCGATGGACGCGATCTTGCTGGTGCTCAGGACGGGCATGCAGTGGAACGCGCTGAACGCCACCGGCGTGTGTCATTCCAGCTCGGCGCACCGGCGCTTTCAGGAGTGGACGCACGCCGGGGTCTTTCACGAGATCTGGCGTCAGGGGCTGCTGGACTACGACGAGCAGGTCGGCATCGACTGGGACTGGCTGGCGGCCGATGGTGCGATGACCAAGGCGCCGCTCGGCGGCCCGGCGACCGGCCCGAATCCCACTGATAGAGCCAAAAGGGGGCGAAGCGTTCGATCCTTACCGACGGTGCGGGCGTCCCCATTGGGCTCGCGCACGACGGCGCCAACCGCCACGACATGAAGCTGCTCGAGGCGACGCTCGCCTCGACGCCGATCGCCCGCCCGATCCCGACCGACGAGCGGCCTCAGGGCCTGTGCCTGGACCGCGGCTATGACTACGACGCCGTCCGCGAGCTCGCCGGCGCTCAGCGCCTGCAGGCGCACGTGCGCACCCGCGGCGAAGAGCTCGCCGAGAAGGTCCGCGACCCGACCTGGCGCGCGCGGCGCTGGGTCGTCGAGGCCTGTCACTCGTGGCTCAATCGCAACCGCGCGCTGCTGATCCGCTGGTCGAAGAAGGACGAGAACCACCTTGCGCTGCTGCAGCTCGCCAGCGGCCTGATCGCGTTCAAGAAGGCGCGGGCCGCAACCTTGGAGGCCGCCAATTGAGATAGGCCCTTAGTGGCGAACGGCGGGTCGATGTAGCACAGGCGCACGCCACCGCTGCCGTCCGCGTTTCTGAGGAGACCGCGCGCCTTGCGCTCCAGCAGCTCCTTAACCTCGATCCACCGATTGGCTGCGGGTGACGTCGGTCGTAGCGCGTTGAAACCGTCGCGGCGGTGTGCCGGGTGGATGAGAGCGGGCTTTGCGGTCGATGATCGATGGCTGTGGGGTTGGCGGGCGGGTCGAGCGGCCGTTTTGTGGCAGCGGTGATCGACGCGGGGGTTGCGCGGCTCGGCTGGTGGTCGTCGGTGAGGGCGCTGTGGGCGGTCAGGCGGCCGTCGGCAGGGCGCGTATGCGCGCGAGTGCGCGGACGATGTCGTGCTGCCAGGGCCAGCGGGCGGGCAGGTGCAGCGTCCACTGGCGTGCTGAGCGGGTCAGGCGGCCGGCGATTGCGAGCAGCCGCCGGCGCAGGGTCCTGGCGGCGCGGACGCTCTGGCCGGGCAGGCCGAGCACCGAGGTCCAGCGCAGCAGGTTGTGTGCCAGGCACGCGATGACTGTCCAGGCGGCGTTGGCGTTGAAGCGGCCGGAGGGAAAGTGCGCGAGCGCTTGGTCTTTCAGATCGCGGATCGCGAGCTCGACGACGGCGTGCTGGCGGTGCTCTGCTTCGACGAGTTCGAGCGGCTCGGTGCGGTTGGTGATGAAGGGCAAGTAGCGCCAGTCGGGCCACAGCTCGGCCTGCGGGCCGACCAGCCGGGTGCGGCGGACGATCAGCCGCCGGCCGGCGGCGGTGATCTCGGCGATCTGCGCCTGGCCTGTTTCGGGGTAGTCGTCGAGCGTGCGCCACGCCGTGTCCGGGATCGCGGCGATCGCCTCAGGGACCCAGAACTGCATCCGGACGCTGATCGAGTACCGCCAGCCGGCGCGCTCCAGGCGGGCGATCAGCTTCTTGTTCCAAAACGCCGAGTCGGCGCGCAAGAGCTTGGGGCCGGCCGCGCCTGCGCGCGTGACCCGCGCGATGAGCTCATCGACAAAGCGCAGCACGCCGCGCGGGCTGCCCGCCGACCCCTTCCTGAGCCGGATGTGCAAGACCTCGCCGGTGTCGGCGCGGGTGGCCAGCAGCGGGTGGTAGCCGCGCACCTTCGTGTAGCCGAACGCGGCACCCTGCTTGCGGTCGCCGTGGACCTCGCCGATGAAGCTGTCGACGTCAACGACCAGCCGCCCATCACCGGGCCCGGCGCCCGCCTGCCACGCCCGGCCGAGCGTCTCGGCCAACAGCCGATCGAGCTGGCGGACATGGCCGAACGTGAACGCGCGCAGAAAAGTCCCCAGCGTCGACGGCGCCGCGACGCGCCCGAGCAACGCCCGAAGGCGCCCGGACCGCAGCACATCGCAATCGTCGATGCAGTCCGCGCCGAGGACCATCGCGTAGATCAGCGTCATCACCTTGCGCCCGGCATGCGCCGCGCCGGCACGGTCACCCAAGCGCACCGGATCGCGATGGCAATCGCCAAGTGTGTCTTGCCGGTGCCGGGCGGGCCGAGGAGGACGACGTTCTCGCGGCCGGCGAGGAAGTCGAGCTGGCCGAGATGCAGGACCGTCTCGCGTCGCAGGCTGGTCTGGAAGGAGAAGTCGAACTCCTCCAGGGTCTTGCGCGCGGGGAACCGGGCGGCCTTGATCCGCGCCTGGCCGCCGTGGCTGTCGCGGCTGTCGGTCTCGGTCTTCAACAGCGCGGCGGCGAACTGCTCATAGCTCCATTCCTCGGCGCGGGCCCGGTCGGCGAGCTTCGGCAGCGCCCGAGCGGCCGCCGGCGCCTTGAGCTGGCGGAACAGGTGCGCGAGCTCGGATGCGGCGCGGGTCATTCGATGAGCTGGTCGTAGCGTGCGAGCGGCCGGACCTCGACGGGCGTTTCCGCGGAAACGTCCTGGCGGCCGGCGCGCAGGGCGCGGGCGTGCTCGAGCGCGGTGATCGTCCGGTGGCGGGCGAACGTTCGCGCGTGGCGGCAGGCGACCTCGCCCGTGTCCAACGCGATCGCCGTGACCGAGCGCTGATCGGCCGTGACTTCGACGCGGCGGCCGACGAGCCCCGGGTCCAGGCTGTAGTCGTTGGTGTCGAATCTGAGGTGCGGGTCGGGCGGGACGCGCATCACCCACCGCCTGGCCGTGTCGGGCATCCGGTCGGGCAGCGGCGCCATCACCTCGTGCTCGGTGGCCAGGCGATCGATCGGTCGCGCGCGGAGCGTCTTGTGCGTGCGCGCGTTGACCTTCATCGACCAGGCGTCGAGCTGGTCCTGGAAATCCAGCTCGTTGGCGAACCGCCGGCCGGGCTCGAAGTTCGTCTCCGCGTAGCCCTGAAAGCGCTCGATGACGCCCTTGGCCTGCGGGTCAGCCGGCGCGCAGAAATGCCAGCCCACCTTCAGCTGGCCGCAGAACGCCGCGAACGCCTCGGTCGGCCGGCCGCCATGGGCGTGCAGGCCCGATTGGCGGTCCCAGACCAGTGTCTTGGGCAGGGCACCCAGGCGCTCCAGGCATCCGGCGATCCCGGCGAGCAGGTCCTCGGTCTGCTTGGAGAAGACCAGCATGCCGGCGCCCGCGCGGCTGTAGCCCAAGCACGCGATCACCACCCAGCCCCGGCGCGTCTGGCCGTGCCCGACCGGGACCTCGTCGCCCGGCTCCCAGAGATCGAACTGGCAGATCTCGCCCGGTCGATAGACCGTCCGCTGAAACGTCCTGGGCGCCGGCGCGAACAACGGCCGGACCTCGCGCAAATAGTCATCGACGACCGTCTTGGACGCGGTGCAGCCCAGCGGCTCCAAGAGCTCGCGAACGCGGACCCCGGGCAGCGCGGGGTCATCCTTGAGCATCCGGTGGATTGCCGGCTTGAACGGCTCGAGCACGCTCGGCCGCGACGCGCGCTGATAGCTCGGCGGCCGGTCGCTTCTGAGCGCCCTGCGGATCGTGTTGCGCGACAGCCCCGTCGACCTGGCCAGTTCCTTGATCGACTTGCCCGCGACGAAGTGCTCGCGCCGCAGCTCGGCCCACTGCTCCACCGAAACCACCCTCCAGCCGCCTCTCCCGTCGACGTGATCGACGACGAGGCTCGGCACCACCTCGGACGTCTCCGCCAACCGTCCAAGGGGGGTCAGTTTTCGCGCGGCGGAGGGGGGTCAGTTTTCACCCGGCGCCGACACCCACCTCGAACGGGCTGTGTGCTGCGGCTCAGTCGGTCTGGCGGGCGATCTAGCACGAAAGCTCGCGCGCGACGGCGGTCGCGACGGTGGTGCGCTTCTTGCCGCGGCTGGCGTCCAGGTGCTGCCAGCGGCGGTGTAGCCGCAGCTGGGCGCGCCAGGCGGCGTCGATCGCCGCCGGTGGCTGGCCGGCCTGACGGCGACGCAGCGCGAGCGAGATCGCGGGGCGGCGGCGGTAGTGCCAAGCGGCCTCGATGAGCAGGCGACGTGCGTGCCCGGAGCCGGCCTTGGTGATCGCGCCTTGCCGGCGCCGCTCACCGGAGGACTGCTCGGACGGAACCAGGCCGACGAACGACGCCAGCGGTTTGGGATGCGCGAACGCGGCGAAGTCACCGATCTCGGCGACCAGCCCGAGCGCGGTGAGCGTGTCGACGCCGCGCAGACAGCGCAGCCGGCCGACGGTCTGAGCCCAGGGCTCGCAGGTGGCCTGCTCGGCGATCAGCGAATCCAGGCGATCACGGCGCGCGAGCAGCACCTCATGGCAACCGAGGTACTCGCCGAGCACCGTGTCGGCGAGCGGCTCGTCAAAGCGAACGCCGCTCAACCAGCGCAGGTGTCCGTCGCGCCAGGTCTCGCCCGGCCCCGGCCAGACCAGCCCACGGCGCAACAGCAGCTTGCTGATCCGATGCCGCGCAGCCATCAGATCGCCGCGCAGGTCCTCCCGCGCTCGCACCAGATCCCGGAGCGCCTCAAGCTCGGGCGCCGGGACGACGACCGGCCGCAACTGACCGGCCGCATGCAGCCGCGCGAGCTTGAGCGCGTCCCGAGCGTCGGTCTTGACTCGATCGCCGGGCTGACGCGGGATCGCCCCCGGCGAACAGACCATCACCTCCAACCCGGCCGCCCGGGCCGCGCGCGCCAGCCCGAACCCCGTCGGCCCGGCCTCATAGACCGCGCGCACCTCGCCCGAAAGCGACCGCAACCAGCCGATCGTCTCCTGCGGCCCGGCCAGGCGCGCCCGAAAGACCTCGCCCGAGCCGAGCAAGACCGCCGCGGCAGCGGTCTTGCGCGCATGCACATCCAACCCGGCAAAGCAGATACCGTCCGACACGTCGACGCTCCCCCCGATCCTTCGATGCGGTAACCAGCCCGCGCCATACGAAGCGCGGGAGCGTCGACGCTTTACCTCAAGGCCGACGACGACGCCGGCCCATACCGTCTAGAGGCAAATGGCCTGCCGCCGCTGCGCCTGAGATGCTCGTCAGCCGTGCGTTACCGCGTCGAGATCGATCCGCGCCACTTCGAGCATCTCTCCGCGCCGCTGCTCACTGGTGTCATGGAGCTGATCTGGAATGCCATCGATGCCGACGCGCATGAGATCCGCGTGGGGCTCAAGGACAACGCGCTTGGCGGCATCGTCGAGGTCGAGGTCTCTGATGACGGCCACGGCATCGACGTCCAGACCGCCAAGGACGACTTCCTCGGGCTGGGGCGCTCGTGGAAGGCGGACGAGGGGCGCTCGAAGACCCTTGGGCGCCCGCTTCACGGCAAGGCAGGCGAAGGGCGCTTCAAGCTCTTCCGAAACGGCGGCTACGCGCGGTGGGAGTCGGTCTCTGAGCTCGGCGGTCGGCGGGAGAAGATTCGGATCACCATTCGCTCCGGCGAGCGCGAGGTCGACATCGAGGAGCTCGGTCCGACGGAAGAGGCGCTCGGCACGACGGTCACCCTCGCCGGCTTTACCAAGCCGCCGCAGCGACTGACCGGTCAAGGGGCGCATGACCGCATGCTGGCCCAGTTCGTGCTGCCCATCGAAGACCACGGGCTGAGCATCACGTATGGGGATGACAAGCTCGATCCAACGGAGGTTCAGGAACGGCGCGATGAGCTCACCGTCGATGAGAGTCCGGTCGGATCGCTCGACCTCACCGTCATCCAGTGGACTCGCAGCATCGGCGGCCAACGCGAGCTGCACCTGTGCACGTCTGAGGGCGCCGTGCTGCACCGCATTGGCGCCGGCCTCCCAGCGCCCGGCTTGCATTTCACCGCCTACCTTCGTTGGAAGGGTTTCGCAGAGCACGCAGCGAACCTCGCCGCTGCCGAGCTAGACACAGGTGAACTCGCCGACGCGATCGGGGCCGGCCGACATCGATTGGAGACGTACTTCGGTGAGGTGCTGGCCGCGCGTCAGCGGCGCGTCATCTCGAGCTGGAAAGAAGAGGGCGTCTACCCCTTCAGTGGGCCAGCGGCCAGCACGAGCGAGCGCGCCGCGCAGCAGACATTCGACGTCATCGCGCTCGAAGCCGCTGACACGGTCAACCGCGCCAACCGGGTCAACAAGCGACTGTCGCTTCGACTGCTGCGCGAAGCACTCGAGCGCAACCCTGGGCATGTGCATCGCGTCCTGCACGAAGTGCTCGCGCTGCCCAAAGACCGCCTCGAGCAGCTCACGCGTCTGCTCGAGCGCACCCGGCTCGCGCACATCATCTCTGCTTCGACGTCGATAGCAGACCGCATGGACTTCCTCGAGGCGCTTGCGAAGCTGACCTGCGATCCGGAACTCAAGGACCAAGTCCTAGAGCGTCAGCATTTGCACCGGATCCTCGAGGACGAGACCTGGGTATTCGGGGAGGAGTACGCGCTCGCGGTCAGCGAAGCGGGCCTGACAAGGGTGCTGCAGCATCACATCAAGCTCCTGGGGCGCGACGAGATCGCGCCCGACCCAGGCTCAGTGCGCGACGCTGTCGGCAAGCAACGCCGGGTGGACCTCATGCTCGGCGCCACCGCGCCGCAGACGCGTGACATACGCGAGCACCTCGTCGTTGAGCTCAAGCGGCCGAGCGTGGCGATCGGAACGACAGAGCTCGAACAAGTCACCGACTACGCGCTCGCCGTGGCCGCCGACGACCGCTTCGACAAGAAGCGCACGCGCTGGGAGTTCTGGGCTGTTTCCACCTCGGTCGAGGATGCCGTCGAGCGTCGCCGCCGCTCCTACGGTCAGCATGGACTCGCCTATCGAGACCCTGACGTCCCGGTACGGGTTTGGGTCAAGACCTGGGCTGAAGTGTTCCATGACGCTGAGCACCGACTCAAGTACGTCAAGGACCAGCTCGGCGTTGCGCCGGACGAGCGCAGCGCGCTTGAGTACCTGCAGCGGATGCATGCGGAGAAGCTTCCCGACATCGCACGCCAGCAGGCGGCGTAGGAGCGCGCCCGGCATCCGACGTGCGACGTCACTCCACGGTTCACACGTCACTCCGCATCCAGCGAGCCTCTGCTGGCAGCTGCACTACGCCAAGCACACCAGACCCTGTCACTGCGGTACGACCGACCATCGTGTGGACTTGCCCTGTCGGCGGTGGGGTGCGACTGCCGGCCGCAGGATCATCGGGCGGCGGACTGATGACCGCAACGTCGCCCCGCGCGGTCTACGCCTCGGTGGTCGACCTTGAAGCGTGCCCCTGCTCTCGAGTGGCGACGCCGACCGGGCGACGGGGCACCATGACGTCATGGCGACGCAGCGGTTCCTGATCAACGAGCACGGCCCGGACGCGTCCGGCGAGCGTGACGGTGTGCGGTGGCTGCTGCAGTTTGCCGGCGCCAACGGCCACGCGCATGCTGGGATCGCCGTTCCCGCCGTCCGGTCCATCGAGTCGCTCCGTCGTGCCATCGGCGATCAGGCGGCTGACGCACTCAAGCGCCACCGTCAGGCGATCGTGCAAGCCGGGCTCACGCTGGAGATCCTGTTGCTCAGCAAGCTGCCCTTCACCTACAGCGGTCCCGTCTTCGTGCCGTGGGCCGCTGACGAGGTCGTCGACAAGGTGGAAGCGATGCGCCCCGCTGCCATCTGCGCAATGCCCTGGGCGGAGAGCGACCTGTCGGTGTGGCGCGGCAGCTTCGCGCTGGTCGATCCGCGCACGAACCGGGTCGTCACGACGCCGCAGGAGCTCAGCCCGCTTATCACGCGGGCCTTGAGTGATCTGACCGCGTTCGTCAATCTCGGCACGGGGATCACGCATCCGTCTGACAAGGCAATGGCTGTCGACTACCTCAAGGCGCTGCGCCACGGCGGCGAGATGCTCGACGGCGACCAGATTCGTGCATGGGCTGCCGCGCACAACTGGGCGCCGCGGCACGCCCAAGAGCTGGGCCAGCTGGCCTCCAAGATCGCGAACGGCGTGACCGTGCGCGGCGGTCGCGCCAAGGGCAAGACGCCGCTGAACCAGCATCTCGCCCGGTGGCGAGCCAAAGACGATGCCTGAACTCGCCCGGGCTGCGCGGGGAGGGAGTACCGAGGCGCACTGCTCGTGGTCGGCCGGTTGAGGCGCTGACGGACAGTCCGGCCGGTGTCGGTCACTCGTCGCTCTGGGATTGACGCCAGATCAGCTCGCTGAGGCCTTCTTGGTCGGCTACATCCTGGGTGCGGATGTAGCTGCACGCCATGCATGTGCCGACGCCTACCTCGTTGAGGTAGCTGTCGAACTGCTCGGCGACGAGCGCGACGAGATCGCACGCCGGGCAGAGCTGAACTTCGCGCTGTTCGTCGGGATGGGCCGCGCCATAGACGGCGGCGTAGTCGATCGCCCGGCGGCGCTGCCACTCGTCGCTGTCAAGCAGCTCGACGTATGCCTGTGCTCGGGCGAACTCGTCGGCGTCGTGACGGTCCGTGCGCAGCTCGTCGCTATCCCGCGCGACGTCGCTGAGCGCGAAGAGGGCGTCATGGAAGTCGAGTTCCTCAAGCGCAGCGAGCTCTTCGTCGGTCAGGGGGAGGTCGGGCGCGCCATCGCGGGCGTGGCGAACGGGCTGAGTCCGGGTGATCGCCGCGCGCAGGACTGGCAGTCGAATCTCCGTGAAGTTCGGGGACGGCTTCTCGTCGATGAGCGTGGTAACCCACAGCTCACCCGGGCTGCCGTGCGGAAGCCGGACGTTGCCATCAGGACCGGGGATGCCGTGGGCCTCCAGGACGTCGAGCAGCCCCATCGCCGACTTGATCTTGCCGTCGGCTCGATGGAGCTCATCGGGGAAGTCGTGCGCGACGATCGCGGCCAGCCCGTTGGTCAGCGCTTGGTCGAACAGTGCCTCTGGGCCGTCGGCCTCTGGATCATGGCGCAGCCGCCAGGTGGCCATCGCGTAGCGGTGAGCACGGGGATCGATGGTCGGCAGGTCGTCCATGCCACAGATAATGCTCGGTGCCGGGAGATACGCGAGAACGAGACGGTCCATGACCTAGAGCGGGACGTTGCGCGGACGCTGGCCGCTTCGGTAGCGGGGGCGGCGGCAGCTCAGCCGCCTGCCGCCTGCGGTCAGGCCGCGAGTCGGATCAGCGCCGCGATCACCGCGATCGCCGCGCCGAGGCCTAGGCCGAGCAGCGTCCACGCGGCGGTGATCTGCGACGTCTCGGCATCGGGTCGGCGTCGGCGTGCGCGGGCCGAAACCGCGGTGCCGAAGGCCGTTCCGACGGCGCCGGCCTGGAGCACGAACGCGATGTCGGGGAGCGGTGCGACAGCGGCTGGGAGGGAGGTGAGGATGTCTGCGGACACGCCGCCGCCGGCGCGGTGCCTCGGCGGTCGCCCGTGCGCGCAGCGGAGCTGTCGCCGGGCGCCGCGAGCGCCGCGACAGAAGGCTCGTCCGCAGACGTCCTCGACCGTCCGCCATCGTCGATGCAAGGACCGACGAGCCGCGCTTCGCGCGGGGGCTCCGGGCGCCTCCGGTCCGTTCATCGTTCCGTTCGCCCGCCGAACGGATCGGCGGGCTGATTTGGCCCAAGGCACCACGCTTCGCGGTGGCCGGGCCGTTCCCAACCACCCGCCCCCACCATGCAACAAGTTGGGGCTGGGGTCGGGTGGTTGGGAACGGCCCGGGACAGAGCCTGCTGAAGGACCCAATCAGCCGCTGGTGGGGAGGGCGAACGGAGGTGCCGGGACCGGAGGCGCCCGGAGCCCTACTGAGTAGCGGGAGGTGCCAGTGAGGGACGTGGCCCGAGCCCGACCAACGACCGAGAGTGACGGTGGGGATGGTGGTCGACGACCTGGTGCGCCGACAGAGCCGCGGAGCGTCGGAGGCGCAGCGCGACCGGGCGATGCTCGCCTGGATCGCGCGGTTCCGCTTTGTGACGCCTGACGTACTGGCCGAGCGCTTCGACGTGACGCCGCAGCGGATCAACGCGCGGCTGCGGCGCTTCGAGCGGGCGGGCCTGGTCGTGCTGCAGCGCAGCGACCTGACGGCGTCGCGCGCGGTGTTCCTCACGGGCGCCGGCGCGCGTCGGCTCGGGCTGCGCCCGCGCCGTGCGCCGCGGCCGGACACGCAGCGCGAGCACGAGCTCTCGATCGCCACGCTCGTCGCGCGCCTCGAGCGCGCGCCCGGCGCGCCGCGCGTGCTTACCGAGCGCGACGCTCGCGCGCACGAGGCGGGGACCGGCGAGCGCTGCAGCGCCGACGTGCGCGAGCGGGGCGGGATTACCCAGCGCCGCTGGCCCGACGTGATCGTCGAGACGCCGGATGGGGACCGGATCGCGGTCGAGCTCGAGTTCGCGCCGAAGCACAGCGAGCGCCTGCGCCGGATCCTGGCCGGCTACGCCGCTGCGCGCTGGTTCACCGCGCTCGAGGTCTTCGTCCGCGACCCGGTGGTGGAGCGGCGCATCGCACGGCTCGCTCGGGACGCCGCGCCGTCGTCCGAGCTCTCCACGCTTCTCGCCCTTTCGAGCCCCGCGATGCGGGTCGCGCCGTGGCACGGACCGGCCGCGACGAGCGCCGCGCTGGCTGCCCTCGCCGCGCGCGGCGAGCGGGCGAGCTAGCCGGCGAGCCAGCACGGACGCCGCCCATCGGACTCGCCCGCTGACGAGCCGGCGAGCCGGCGGCCGAGCGAGCATGTCGCCGAACGTGCCGGCGGGCTCGCTCGTCGCGCGACGCGCTGGCGAGCAGGGCGGCGAGGCTGCTCGACGGCTCGCTGGCGAGCGGACGGACGGGCACACGCGCGCTCTGGCCGCCGCGCGAGCACGTCCGCGTGCCGGACGTCCTGCTCGCTCGCGCCGTGCTGGATGAGGACCCGCGAGACGAGCCCGGAAGGACGCGACAGCACCAGTGACCACCACGTTCACCTTCGCCAACCACAAGGGCGGCTGCGGCAAGACGACCTCGGTCGCGAACACGAGCGCCGCCCTCGCGGCCCGCGGCCTGCGCGTGCTGGCGATCGATGCCGACCCGCAGGCCAACCTGAGCGAGGCGTTCGGCGTCGGCGCCGACCTGGACGGCCCGCGGCTGGAGCACGCGCTCGCCGACGCGCACGAGCCGCTGCCCGCCTGGACCGTCGAGCTCTCCGGCCCGGCCGCCGCGCACGGCGGCACGCTCCAGCTCGTGCCGTGCAGCGCCGCGCTCGAGCAGACGGTCACCGAGCACCTCACCGACAGCCGGTTCGCCGACCGCCTCGCCGACAAGCTCGACGACTGCGCCGACGGCTACGACGCGATCGTGCTCGACACCCCGCCCGGCCTCGCGCCGCTGGCGTCGATGGCCATGCTCGCCGCCGACTGGGTCATCGTGCCGGCCCGGCCGGCCGACTTCGACGTCGGCGGCGCGGTCAAGCTCGCCGCGCTGATCCGCGACGAGCTGTGCGTCGTGAACCCGCGCCTGCAGCTGCTCGGCGTGCTGCTCACCCAGGTGGACCGCCGCTGGACGCTGACGGCCGACACCCGCCAGGCGCTGGCCGACGCCGACATCCAGCGCCTGCGGACCGAAATCCCGTTCATGGTCCGCACCGGCGCCGCACCGCGCCAGGGGGCGCCGATCGTGCTGCTCGAGCCCGACTGCCGTCTGGCGACGGCCTATCACGACGTCGCGCGCGATCTCGCCCAGCTGCTCAAGTCCGAGGCCGGCCGATGACGCGCCCGCCCGCGCGGCCGTCCACGCGCGTGCCGGGCTTCACGCGCGCACCCGAGAGCGAAGGCGCCCCGCGGGCGTCCGGGATCCGCCCGACCGGTCCGCGGGGCATCCGCCAGCTCAACGTCCGCGTCGACGCGGCGCTGCTGGATCGCTATCGCCGCCTGCTGCGCGACTGTGAGGACGCTGGCGTCACGATCGCGATGACCGAGCTGGTCCACGCCCTCCTGCACGGCGGCCCGTCGACCGTCGACGAGGTCCGCGCGCTCGTTCGCGCCTACCGCCGCGCCCACGAGGAGCTGTGACCGCGATGCTCAACGTGTCACTCAAGCCGCTCGTCCTCGCGCTCCTGGCGACGGTCGTCGTCGCCGACGATCTGGCTGCGACGACCGCCGCGGCCGGTGCGCGACGGCCGGCCTATACGTCGGGTCGCCGCTGACCCTCGAGCAGCGACCCAGGACGTTCTACGTCGCCGACCGCCCCGGCGAGAGCCCGGGGTATGAGGTGGTCGTCGAGCGCACACGCTGGCGTGCGTGGGGGCGACGGGTCGCAACGGCGCGTGCGACCGCGCGCTGGTGCCCGCACGGCCGACACCGGTGCGAGCGCGTCAAAGCGCGAGTGCGCGCGCAACGCCCGCAGGACGTCGACTGCCCCGCGGCGATGCGGATCTACGGCCTCCTCACGGTGTCCCTCAAGGTCGCCGGCGACCCAGTGCGCCTCCACGTCGACCCGCCGCCGCTCGACCTCTGCTGAGCACGGCACGCGCGTGCGCGCCCGACCCCGCCGGCGGCCCCGGCCTCCCCACCATGGCACGGCCCGGGCGCGGCGCCCCGCACCGCCGGCGCCCGCGTCGAAGAGGGATCGGGCCGGCGCCCGCGCGCCCGACCGGCCGTGCGAGGCGGGAGGCACAGGGCCGCCGACGGGGCGGCCCCCGACCTCCCTGAAGGAGGAGGCCACATGGCCGAGCAGTCCCCCGCGACCGCACAGCAGCAGGAGCCGGGCGTCGTGCTGCGCACGATCCCGCTGAGCCGCATCGTCATCGCCGACCGGCATAACCCGCGCCGGCGCTTCGGACAGGCCGACCTCGATCGCCTCGCCCACGCGATGGCGACCCGCGGCTTCGATCACCCGATCCTCGTCCGCCCCGCCGGCGAGCCGGACGAGCACTTCGAGCTCATCGACGGCGAGCGCCGCGTCCGCGCCGCGCAGCAGGCGCAGATCACGGAGATCCCCGTGCTCGTCAAGACGCGCGAGGAGGCCCCGGCCGCCGCGCTGGTCGACGCGATGCTCGCAAACGACCTCGGCGTCCGGCTCGACGTCCTCGAGGAGGCGCACGGGTTCCAGCGGCTGATCACCGAGGGTGGCCTGACGCGCAAGGGCGTCGCCGAGGCCTTCAAGGTCCCGGTCGAGCGCGTCCGCGAGCGCCTGCAGATCCTCGAGCTGCCCGAGGCGCTGCACGACAAGGTTGCCGACGCCACGATCCCGCTGCGCGCCGTCAAGGCCCTCGCCGCGCTGACGAAGATCCACCCGGAGCTGGCGGCGATGGCGGTCAAGCGCGTCACCGGCGCGCCGCGCCACGCGTGGGACGCCCCCTGGACGTGGGACGACGTTGCCGACGACCCGATCAACGTGGTCGCCGGCCGCTACGACGACGACGCCGACGAGCTCCCGGACGGCGTCTACCTCGCCGGGCGCGGCTACCCCGCCTCGCGCTTCGAACTCGACACGAGAGCGCTCGCGCAGCTCGACGAGCTGTGCGCGCTGCTGCCGGGCATCGAGCCCGCCGCCTTCGACGTCCGCCTCGGCCGCGAGGCGGTGGAGCAGGCCACCGCGCTCAAGGCCGCGCACGCGAGCAAGAACGGCCATGCGACGCTCATCACGGGCGCCGACGTCGCTCGGCAGCTCGCCGGCGACCACATCGACGCGCGCCTGAAGACTGAGCGCGCCAACGCCCGCCGCGAGCAGGCGCCCGGTGCCGGTGCCGCGGGCACCGCCGAGGACGCGACGCCCCAGACCGAGGCCGAGCGCCAGGCCAGCGCCCGGCGCGAGCGCGAGGAGCAGCGCCGGCGCAAGGACGCCGCCCGCGCGGCCAACGAGGTGCTCGGCGCCGCGCTCGTCAAGCACCTAAGCAAGGTCAAGCTCGACGAGCGCGTCGTGAAGATCCTCACCGCCGCGCCGCTCGCACGCGACCTGGACCGCATCGCGATGCGCGGCGCCCGGCTCGGCTTCCCCGGCTGGGTCACCCTCGAGCCGCGCAAGAACGGCACGGTCAAGGCCGACTACCTGCCGGCCGGCGAGGCGGAGGCCAAGGCGCGCGAGTACCTCGCCGGCGCGACGAGCGCCGCCGACGTCGCGGGCCGGTCGCTCGCGCTCGTCGCCATGGCGCGGTGGGCCGACGAGTCCGCCGTCGCCAGCTCGCAGGCCACGCACTACCGGCTCGAGTTCGCCGGCTACGGCAGCGCCGACCGCGGAGTGCCGTGGCGGGCCGAGGCCGACGACCTGCTCATCGAGCTGCTGCTCGAGCGCCTGCCGCACGAGGCGACCGAGCGGATCCGCCAGTTCAAGGCCGAGCGCGAGCAGCAGCGCGCCGAGGCCGAGCAGCGCGACCGCGAGCGCGACGCCCAGCTGGCGAGCTTCGCCGAGCGCGCGGGGGCGATGACGCGTGTCGAGCGCGAGGAGGAGATCCGCCGCCTGCGGCGCGAGTTCGGCTTCGACGCCCTGCCGCCGTCGACGGCCGCCCCGCTGCTCGATCTCCCCGAGCCCGCGCCGGCCGTCCAGCCGGAGCCGGCCGTGGATGCCGGCTCAGAGGCCGACGGCCCTGGAGCGGGCGCCGCGGCGATCGGCACCGAGGCGATCGCCGCCTGAGCAGCGGCGCTACGACCCGGCCCGGCCGCGCGCCGGGCCGGGCCGGCTCGGGACCCATGACACCTCCCGCTGCAGACCTGCGCGCCTACCTGTCCGCGCTCGTCGCCTGCGAGCCCAGCCTCTGGATCGAGCTGCGGCTCCTGCCGGTGGGCGCCGGGCTGGTCCAGCGCCGCTTCATCCCGGGCGCCCGGCTGCCGACGGCCGTCGACCACGTCCTCGGTGCAGCGCCATCTGCCGACGTGCTCGTCGGCGTCGCGCCCCGCGTCCGTCCGCGCGGCGATCGCAGCGCCGTGCCGCGGGGCTGGACGCTGTGGGTCGACTGCGACGACGCTGCCGCGCTGCAGCGCCTGGCGGCCGTCCCCGTCGCCCCGTCGATGGTCGTCCGCTCCGGGTCCGAGTACGGAGCACACGCCTACTGGCTGCTCGACCGGCCGCTGGCACGCGCCGAGCTCGAGCGCGCGAACCGGCGGCTCGCCCACGCGCTCGGCGCGGATCTGCGCTCGGTCGACGCCGCACGCATGCTCCGGCCGCCGGCGACGCTGAACCACAAGACGATCCCCGCCCGCGCCGTGGCGCTCGAGACGTACACCGGAGAGCGCCACGACCCCGGGTCGCTGCTCGCCCACTTCCCGGCCGCGCCCGCGGCGCAGCTGCGCACGATGCCCGAGCATGCGCTGCGTCGAGCCGACGGCCGAGCCGATCGGCTGCGCGACATCCCGCCCGACACCTACGTCGAGCGGATCCTCGGCCTCAGCGTCCCTCGCTCGCGCAAGCTGGCGTGCCCGTTCCACGAGGACCGGCACCCGAGCCTGCACGTCTACCGGGAACCCGAGCGCGGATGGTTCTGCTTCGGCTGCCGCCGCGGCGGCACGATCTACGACCTCGCAGCGACCGCCTGGGGGATCACGCCGCGAGGGGCGGCGTTCCGCGAACTCCGCGGTCGCCTACAGGCGGCGTTCACGACGGACCCGGGCAGCAGGACGGCGTAGCCCGGAAGGTCCGCGCACGGCGCCGGCTGGCGGCGCTCGGACATGTCGACACGCTGCCACAGCCCTCCGGCTCCGGCAAGGGCACCGCAGGCAACTCGTTCGCTGGCGCTCACGAGCCGCCTGCGGCGGCGGTCGGTCGGGCGACGACATCGCACGGCAGCGCGTCACGCCCGCGAGCCCGACCGAGCGCCGGTCCTGACGGACTGCCCTTGCCTGCGCCTCCGGGCCGTGGCGCGAGATCGCCATGCCCGATCACCACCACCCGGAGTCGCAGAGGCCCGAGCCTCCGACGCCCAAGCAGCAGCGCTACCTCAGGGCGCTGGCACAGCGCACCGGCACGACGTTCGCCGTGCCGAAGACCAAGGCCCAGGCCTCGGCCGAGATCCGCCGCCTGCAGCGCCTGCAGGCCACGCCGCGCGCCGACCGGCGCCGCGAGGCGCTGCAGACCCGCCACGACCTGGCCGCCGGCGCCACCGCCGCCCGCGTCCGCGAGGACGCCACCACCACCGGCTACGGCGCCACCGCGCGCTGGGCCTGAACCCACCAAAGGACCGATCCGCCATGCAGACCGAGACGCTCACCCGCTACACCAACCAGGACGGCCACCGCGCCGTCGTCCTCACGATCTCCGACGACGCGCCGCGCCCGTACGCGCTCAGCGACCGTCCCGAGCCCGCCGACCGCCCCGGGACGACCTTCGTCCTGGACAGCTACCCGACGCGCGAGGAGGCGGTCATCGCCGCCGAGCTGCACGCCGAGCGCTGCTTCACCTGGGGCACCTACGAGGTCTGGCACGCCTACCGCGCGGCGGGGCTGTGACCGCCATGCCGGCCCACACGCTCGTGACCTACCGGGCGCAGGAGGGCGAGCGCGAGCTCGCCCTCCTCGGGCGCCCCGACGCACCCGGCCGCCTGCTCCTGCTCGACGTCCCGCGCCACGTCGCCCGGACCGACGACGTGCACATCGTCGACGACGAGCTCACCACCCTCGCCGAGGCGCGGCTCGTCGCCGCCGGCTGGGCCGACGAGCGCGCCGTCGACGGTGACGTCCGCGTCGTCGACCGAGCGCCGTCTGCATCCACCCGGACCGGCGGACCCGAGCGCGAGCTCGCCCGCTACGCAACCCGCGCCGGCGACCGCGTGCTCGTCGGCCAGCGCATCGCCGGCGCGGTGTGCCTCTCGGACCGCCCCGCCGACGAGCGGTCGGGCGGGAAGGTGCTGTTCGTCCAGCGCGGCATCGCCACGCAGGCCGAGCTCGACGCCCTCGTCACCGACTACATCGCCGAGAGCGAGCGCCGCGGTGAGCCGGCCCGCCGCGCTGGCGCAGCGCTGGTCGAGGACATGACCCGGGCGCTGGCGGCATGAGCACCGCACGCGCCACGCGACCGGAGCGCCAGGACCACTTCGCCGACTGGCTGCGCCGCGACCCCGACCGCGCCGAGCAGGAGCGCGTGCTCTGGGCCATGACGCCGAACGAGCGCGTCGCCGCCCTGCGCGCCGGCCGCCTGACGCTGCACCAGTGCTCGCGCTGGGCGGCCCGCCGGCCCCGCGAGGTGCCACTGCTCAACGGCGAGTTCGAGTTCATCGCCATCCGGATGCCAGAGGTCGCCGAGCTCTGACCTGAGCACGTTCGCACCGCCCGGCCGCGTTGATCGCTCCGACGCTGCCGGGCCGCGAAGGTTCCGGGAGCGCGACGCTAAGTGCCCGCGCTCCGCCCGTCCGTGGCGTCGCCGCCAGCCGGTACCGTCGTCTCCGTGCGCGCGGCGATCAGCCCGATCGACATCCGGCTCGACGGTGACGTGATCGCGAGCGCCACGACCCTGCGCACGGATTCACCACACGTCGTCGTCCTCACCACGGCGCTCGCCGACTTGGGTCTCACCGTGATCTCGACCTACATCGGAGCCGACGACGTGGAGACCACCGTCGTCGACCTCGTCCTCGGCCGACGACCCGCGGCGCGGCGAGGAGTGCGCACGATCGACCGGGACGCGCTGCCGGTCACGCACGCCCGGGAGCGCTGTCTGCTCGACCATCTGGCGCAGGTGCACGAGACGCTCGAGCATTCGGCCGGTGCCATCGTGTCGGTGGAAGTGGACGACGCAGCTGTCGAGGCTTCCCGGTGATCTTCGCGGAGCGCTGTGCGCCGTCTCTAGGCGGGTGTCGACGAAGACTCAGGACGACCTGAGGCCAGCTGCAGCCAGACCGGCCCAGCGGACTCGGGATCCGCGGGCCACGGCCACGGTCGGGGTCTCGAGAGCAACGACACGCCGGGCAGCGGATGACGCTCGGCGTCAGGGTGGGTCACGACCGCCTCGTTCGTCTGGTCGGACAGGATCGCCCAGTTGAGACGCATCGCAAGGTCGGGTGTCCCGTCGATCAGCGACTCGGGCCAGCTGGTCCACGGGTGCGAGAGAAGGAGCCCGCGCGTGGGCGAGACCGGCAGGTACATCTGCTCGGCCGTCTTGACGCCGTAACCCCACGATTCACCGTGCGGGTTGATGAATGTGAACGGCTCCTCTCCGGTGACGAGGCACGTGGCGTCGAAGCGGACGAGCGTCCACGTCCGGAGGTAAAGCAGCTCGGCGATCTTCTCGACGCCCGCGAGCTGGGCCTTCAGAAGAAACGCCGTGGAGGGCGTGAGCTCGAAGTGGTCCTCACTGTGAAAGAGGCGCTGCTTGAGATCGTCGCTCGGAACGAAGCCGACCTGTTCCTCCCACTGCCGGTCGCTGTAGTGGGCGACCTTCACTTTCATCATCAGGCGTTGCAGTTCGACGACGTGGTTCCTCAAGTTCTCCCGTGGCGACCGGCCGCGGACGAGCTGGGCCGAGAGGAACATCGCCAGGCGCTGCCGGTACGGCTCCCAGAGGGGGAACCGGTCGGAGCGCATCGCGGCGAACGCCGGCGCAGCGGGAGCTTCGATGCCCTCGCTGTAGGCCTCCTCCACGAGTGCGAAGTCTGTCCGGCCCTCGTCATCCACGATGGTGTTCCAGTCCCGCCGAGCGAAGACGCGGTTCACGTTGCGCAGGCTTGATCGGCCGGTTGAGCGCTCGTGGACGCGTACCTGCCAGCTCTGCCCGCGGCGCTTTGCGAAGCCGCGCAAATACATCTGCGGGACCAGATGGTGGATGCGCGGAGCCGTCACGTCCTGACCGTAGCCGTGACCGCAGACGGGGTCGCCGCGGCGTCGAACGTGGTGCTGCGATCCATGAATCAGGACGCAGGTCGTCAGCCGGGCGTGCGCTCCCCGCCCGCCGTGCAGAGATATGGCCGCCAATCCCCAGGCTGGACCCGACATCATCGCCCGCGCAGCGCTCGTCGGCGCCGCCGCGGCCATGTCGGTGCTGCTTGCCCCTGGCGTCGTGGCGGGCGCCGCGGCCGGCGAGCTCCTGCGGCGTCGCGGGCTGCGGTGGACGTGGACCCTCGCGCCCGCAGCTCTCGCCATCGCGGTCGCGGTCGCCGTCGCTCCGCATCTGCTCGACGCGTCGACGAGCGCGGTCGTCGGCATCGCAGCCCGCGAACGCCCGCTGACTGACCTCCTCATCACCGCGGCATCGCTCTGGCTGCTCGCCGCACCGCCGGTCGCGCTGGCCTACATGCTCTGGCGCAACCGGCGCGACCGGCTGCGCGGCGGGCATGCCGAGCACGCCGCCGCGTCGGCGCTCGGCCCGCTGCAGCTGCGCGCGCTGCGACGTGCCGCCGCGCAGGCCGAGCGCGAGGGGCCACGCACCGCCGGCGGCCTCCTGCTCGGCCACGACGAGCGCGGCGCGCCGATCCGGATCCCGGCGCTCAAGGCGCACGCGACGATCGTCGGCGGCTCAAACTCCGGCAAGACGAACACCGCCGAGGTGCTGCTCGAGGCCCACGTCGCGGGTGGGGGAGGGTTCGTCGTGCTCGACGGCAAGGGCGGGCGGGAGCTGCCGCGCCTCGCGGTCGAGCTCGCAGCGCGCCACGGGCGCCGCGTGAGCCTGTGGTCGATCCGGCCGTACGGCGACCCGGCCCTCGACCGCCACCGCCGGCCCTGGAACGCGGTCGGCGACGCCGACCCGACCGAGGTCAAGGACCGCATCGCCGCAAGCGAGGAGCAGACCGAGCCCTACTACGCCGCCGTCGCGGCGCGCGGTCTGCTCGCCGCCGCGCGGTTGACCGACGAGACGACCGGCGTCCAGCGCCTCGACGCGCTCGCCGCCACGCTCGAGGATCCGTCCACGCTCGGCGAAGCGCTCGAGCCGACGCACCCCACAGAGGCCGCCTGGCTTACCAGCCTGCTGCCCGACGAACGCTCCGCGCTGCGCGGCATGGCGACCCGGCTGCGGACGATGACGAACTCCGACGGCGCTGAGGCGCTCCTGCCGCCGCCGCCCGGCGAGCCCGAGCTCCGCCTGCACGAGGCCATCGCGCACAACCACCTCGTGGTCTTCACGCTGCCGCAGGGCCTGTATCCCGACCTGGTGCCGCACGTGACGCGCTATGCCGTGAGCGCGCTCAACGCGGTGTGCACGCGCATCGAGCAGTCCGGCACACCCGCCGACGCCATGGTGTTCGTCGACGAGCTCAGCGCATTCGACGGCGACGGGCTGTGCGCAGGCTTCGAGCGCGGCCGCTCGGCCGGCGTGCGGTACGTCGTCGCCACCCAGTCGCTCAGCAACCTGGCCAGCGCCGGTGGGGACAAGCTGCTGCACGCGGCGCTCGACAACGCCGAGCTCATCGTCATCCATCGCCAGGCGGTCCCCGATGCGGCCGAGGCGCTGGCGAGCATCGGCGGCACGGAGGAGGCCTGGGAGCACACGCACAAGGTCTCCGACGCGGCTGGGCTGCGCATCGGCTGGGACGAAACCGGCGAGCGTGCTCGCCGCCTGACCGATCGGTTCCGCGCCCACCCGAACGTCATCAAGGCGCTCGGCTGCGGTGAGACCGTGCTCGTCACCCAACGGCCAGGCTTCGCCGTCCGCCGCGTCCGGATCCGTCCGGGACCCACCGCACGGGCGGCGCTGCAAGACGTCGTGCAGGGGCACGAAACCCTCAATGATGGGGCACCACTCAGCAATGGGGCCTGACGTGCGGCTGCTCCGCGCGCTGGTGGCGCTCAATGACGAGCGCCACTTCGGGCGCGCCGCGCAACGGCTGCATCTGTCTCAGCCGGCGCTGTCGCGGCAGATCGCGCGCCTCGAGCGGGACGTCGGCGCGCCGCTGTTCCGCCGAACGAGCCGCAGCGTGGTCCCGACGCCGGCGGGTCGGCGGCTCGCGCAGCGTGCCGCCGACGCACTCGACGCGATCGACGCCGCGATCGAGGAGGCGCGCACGGGGCAGACGGCCGCCACGGCGGTGCATCTCGGCGTGGGGGAGACCGTCGACGACGCACTGCTGCGCCGCCTGATCGCGCTGCTCGGAGACGAGGAGGGACACGAGCTCGTCGTCCATCCCGGATGGAGCGCCCACCTCGTCGAGGCGCTGTGCCGGGGAACACTGGATCTCGTCGTATGTCACGCGCTCGCCGTGCCGTCCGCGCTGCGCGGCGAGGTCATCGCGCTCGATGCGCTCGCGGCGCGCCTGAACGAGGGGCATCCGCTCGCCCGTGACGAGCACCGCATCGGCTTGAAGGACCTCGCGGGATCGACGCTCGTCGTCCCGCCCTCCTCGCTGGCGCCCGGCGCGCACGACCACCTGATCGCGTGCTGCCGGGCCAGCGGATTCGAGCCGCGCACGGTGACGGCGCCGCTGCTCGTGCCACCCGCCATGCGCGGTGTCGCGACGGCGCTTCACGCACGGAGCTTCGCGCTGGTTCCCGAGCCGCTCGGAGCCTGCGACGGAACGGTCGCGCGGCGCCTGCGCGACGCGCCGCTGGCGCCGCTGGTCCTGGCGTGGTGCCCTGAGGCCATGCGCCAGGCCGTCGAGACGGTCGCCGACGCTGTGCGGCGGATCGCCGGGCCGGCACAGGCACCGGCCCGCAGCAGATCGCACTAGAACAGCCGTCCGCGCGGACCCAGCCCGACGACCGCGCGCCAGACCCGCCCGATCGCCGCATCCACCGCGTGTTCGGCAACGCCGATGCAGAGTGTGCATCGGCGGCGCGCAGGTCGCATCGAAGTCCGCGACGCCATCGGCCGTCATCACCCGGCGACTGCCATGGCGCCTTCATGCCACACCCGTTCCGTCCACCCGTTCTGGACGCCTCTGCCGGACGCTCGCGCCCGCCGCGCCGTGCGAGACAGAGGACCCGATGTCACGGAGGACGACACCATGCTGCGCGGCACCACCTGCGCTCTGACCACCGCTCTCGCGCTCGGCGCGCTGACCGCCTGCGGCGGCGCGCCCGCGTCCGACGAGGACCGCGTCCGCGAGACCACGCTCGCGTTCATGGCGCAGCTCGTCGACGGCGACCACGACGCCTGCGAGATGCTCACCGCCGACGGCCGGCGCCAGCTCGAGGGCCGCGGCCGGCTCTTCGACCTCGAGAGCTGCGAGGACGTGGTCGAGGCCGTCGCCACCCAGTACAGCGACGCCGCGCGGGGCGCGATGAAGGACCTCGAGATCCGCGCCGTCACGGTACGCGGCGACCGGGCGACCGTCCGCGACCAGGACATCCTCGCGCCGGCGGACCTCGACGGCCAGCTCGAGATCAACGATCGCCCCACCGTCCTGCGCCGCGAGAACGGCGGCTGGAAGATCGAGGACCTGGGCTGATGGCCGCCCTCGCCACGCCGGTCACGACGGCCGAGGTCGTCAAGGCCCACCGCGACCTCACCGCGTACGTCTTCGGCAACTTCCACCGCAAGCTCACCTACGAGGAGGCGCGCGACGCCGCCGCCGAGGCGCTCGCCGAAGCCGACCGCGCCGCGACCGCCGGCGCGGACATCCGCGATCTGCATCAGTGGCTGCGCACGGCGGCCTGGCGCAACGCGCTCGACGCCATCCGCCGCAACGTCGGCGAGGGCCACACCCCGCGCGAGCGCGCCGTCGAGTTCACCGTCGACGATCACGCCGACCGGTTCACCCACCACCCGGACGAGGACTTCGTCGAGGCGGTCGCCGGCGCCTGTGATGCCGACGCGCTGCGGGCGGTTTGGGTGAAGCTCAACCGCGACGAGCAGCGCGCGCTGCACCTGCGCTACTTCGACGAGCTGCCGGTCGCCGACGTCCTCGACGTCCTCGGCTGCAGCCGGCATCACTACGAGAACCTCACCAAGCGGGCGCTGCGCAAGCTGCGCGACGGGCTCGTGAGCGGCGAGCAGGACCGAGCCTGCCGGAGCGCACGCGCGCTCGTCGTCCGCGGCACGGGCAAGGCTCTCGCGCCCGATCTGGCCACCGCGCGCGATGCCCATCTGGACGGCTGCCTGTCGTGCCGCGCCTTCGCGCGCCGCTCGCAAGGGCTCATGGCCGCCCTGCCGCTGCCGGCACTGGGCCTCGCCGACCGCCTCGTCGCCCGCTGGCACGGTTTCGCCGCCGGCGCGTCGGAGACGGCGCAGGCAGGCGAGACGCTCGCCGGCGCCACGGCGCTCGCCGCCGGCGCGGGCGGCGCCGCAACCGGCGGGGCCGCCGTCGCCGGCAGCGCCGGCGCTCTCGGAGCCGTCGGCGCCGCCAAGACGCTCGCGGTCGTCTGCAGCGCCGGCGCGGTCACCGCGGGGGTCTGCCTGCCGGCGCTCACGCCGGACCGGCCGCACCGCGAGCCCGACGCGCCCGCCGAACGCGCCGCGGCACCGACCCCGCCGCGCCCGACGCCGGCCGCGCCGCACGCCTCGGCGTCCGCAGTACCGACGAAGGCGCCGACGACGAGAACCACGACGACGACGCGCTCGGCGGGCGACAACGCCGAAACGGCGGCCCGTCGCCGCGCGTCGGAGCCCGACCCGTCTGTTTCGCCGTTCCTGCCCGAAGCCGGCGACCCGCCGCAGTTTGACGCGCCGCGCCGGGACCGACCGGCGGCTCGCGACTCCGGCGCCGGGCCGGCCACCGCCACGACCTTCCGCGCGACCGATCCGCCCGCCGACGAGGCGCCGGCCGCCCCGAGCCCGTCCGGCGCACCAAGCCGCTCTCCGGCGCCCGCGCCGGTCGAGCCCAAGCCGGCGGCGACGTCGTCGCCGTTCTCGCAGGAGTTCACGCCCTAGCCACCGCCCTTCCGGCCACGGACGGACGGAACCCCGCCACCCGAAGGAAGCACGATGCGCACCCATGTCCCGTTCCACCGGACGCGCCCCGCGCGCACCCTGATCGCCGCCGTCGCCGCGGCGGTCGCGCTGCCCGCCGGCCCCGCAACCACCGTCGCCAGCGCTGCGCCGGGCGACTACACGCAGATCCTCTGCGCCAATCCCGACACCGGCAAGGGACTCGGCGTCGACAGCGTCGACGGCCTGAGCTTCCCCGCGACAGTCCCGAACTGGCAGGCCTCCGCCTCGCTGGCGAACTGCGGCACGGGCCCGATGGCCGCCGCCCAGGCGATCACGCTGGGCCCGCGGACGAGCTCGACCGTCGCGTACAATGACTACGCCGCGCTGCACTACAAGGTCACCGACCCCGACTTGAGCATCCGCTGGGGCCAGCTGTACCGCGCATGGCGGGTGAACGCCGACCCGTTCAACGTCAGCACGCGCGTCATCCAGCACGGCGGGCCCGATCCCGGCGACGCCACCGCACCGATGAACGGCTTCGACTGGTTCTGGACGAACGAGTTCGACGCAGCCGAGGGCGACCCGGCGACACCGTTCGCGTCGGCCAACCAGGTTCAGCCCAAGCACGACGGCCGCCGCTTCTCGGTCACCGCGCAGTGCCGCGCGGGCGGCTCGCCGTCGACCTGCACACATCCGGCGGACCACTGGAGCTACCGGCTGTTCGGCGGCAAGGTCCACCTTCACGACGCCGAGCCGCCGCAGCTCTCTCAGGTGGCCGGCTCGCTGACCACCGACGAGCGGATCTCCACCGCGCGCGTCAGCTTCCGCGCGACCGACGAGGGCGCCGGCGTCTACCGCGTGCTGGTGTACGTCGACGGCGAGCTCGTGCACGAGCAGGGCGTGACGTCCTCGACCGACCCGAGCGGCACCGATCGCCGGCTGACCTGCTTCGACGTCAACGCTGCGAACTACGACGAGTTCGAGTTCGTCCGTCAGCAGCCGTGTCCGCAGAGCCACGAGGGCGACGTCTTCGTCGCAACCGACGAGGCGACGGACGGCAACCATCGCCTCCGCGCGGTCGTCCAGGACGCCGGCGGCAACGAGACGGTCCTGACCGACCGTGACGTCGTCATCGACAACCACCCTGCCGCCGCGCTAACCGCGGGCACCCGCCCGCAGGTCACCGGCAAGCTCGTCGAGGGCGAGACCGTGACCGGACTGGAGGGCGAGTGGGACGGCATGGTCGGCCGCGACGTCGTCTGGTGGTCGTGCGCGGCGCCCGACACGTGCATGCAGCTCCTGGGCGCTCGCGGGACCGCGTATGTCCCGACCGCCGCCGACGTCGGCAAGCGGCTGCGCTTCACGGTCCTCGCGCGCAACGACGCTAACGAGCTCACGATGGAGCACTCCGAGCTCAGCGCACCGGTCGCGCGCGCGGCGAGCCCCGAGAGCGGCGGCTCGAGCGGCGACACGCCGGGGACCCCGGGCACGAGCGGTAGCGACGGCGCCGCCGGCACGTCCGGAGCCGCCGGCCGCGACGGTGCCGGGACGCCCGGCGCGGCGGGCGCCGGCGGCCTCCCAGGCGCGGGCTCACCGCTCGGGCAGCCCAACGGCACCGGCGCTACACCCGACGCTCGGCTGCGCGTCACCGCCCCGCGCGGCCGCACCACGCTCCGCACGCGCTTCACCACGAGACCGACGCTCACCGGCCGCCTCACCACCGCGGCCGGCGCCCCGATCGCGGGTGCGGCCGTGACCGTGACCGCGCGCCCGAGCAACCCGGGCGCCGCAGCCAGGGCGCTGCCGAGCGTCGTCACGCGCGCCGACGGCACGTTCCGCTACCGGCTCGCCTCCGGCCCGTCCCGCACCGCCGAGTTCGCATACGCAGCGCGCCACGGCGACCTCGTCCCCGCCGCGCGCGCCCAGGTCCGGCTCGTCGTGCCGGCCGTCGTGTCGCTGAAGGTCAAGGCGGCCCGCGCCGGCAAGCAGACGTGGCTCACAGGCCGCCTCAAGCACCTGCCGCGCGCCGGCGTTCAGGTCGAGGTGCAGGCTCGCGACGGACGCCGCTGGCGGACCTTCGACACGACGCGCACCCGCAAGGGCGGTCGAGTCCGGTTCGGCTACCGCTTCAAGCGCCCGGCCACCGGCCACCGCTTCGCGTTCCGCATCGCCGTCAGCTCGCCCACGTACCCGTTCGCCCGGGGCGTGTCCCCGACGCGGACGACCCGGGTGCCGCGATGAGCCGCGCAGCACCAGCGCGCGCGGCCATGCACGGCCGCCTGCTCCTGGCCGGCTTCGCCGCCCTTGCGGCGGGGCCCGCGCTGGCGCCCGCCGATGCGCGCGCGGGGACCTTCACCCACGTCGTGTGCGCACATCCCGAGACCCGGGTCGGCACGGGGCTGACGAGCGCCGAGGGGCTCAGCGACCTCGGCGCTGGAGCCGGCTGGCGGACGACGTGGGACTGCCCGGCAGGCCTCCTCGGCTCGTTCAGCGGCATTGCCCTCAAGCGCGCCAGCACGCCGAGCGGCAGCAGCGATCCCGGCGCCTGGCGCGGCCTGCGCTACCGCGTCGACCGACCGGGCCTGCGCCTGGAGCGCGCGCGCTTCTGGCGCGCCATCAGCACGAGCAACGGAACGACCGGCGAGGTCCGCTGGGGCCAGCACGCCGCGACAGACCTCGCCGACCCGCACGCCGCGCCCGCACACACAAGCGAGCGCGGCACGTGGACGACCGGCTACCTCACGAAGGGCACGAACAACGCGACGCAGCTGTTCAGCGCGAGCAATCGCGTGGAGCCCGTCACCGCCGACGACGGATTCGCCGTCTCCGTCGCCTGCGCCGGGCCGGACACCGCCTGCTCGGGCACGCTGAGCTACTCCATCTTCGGCATCACGGCGGTGATCGCAGACGACGCCCCGCCCGAGCTGCGTTCCGCGGCCGGACCCCTCGCCACGGCCGACCGGATCGCCGGTGCGCCGACCGCACGGCTCGAGCTCGCAGACGACGGCGCCGGCCTGCACCGCCTGACGCTCACGCTGGACGGTCAGCCCGCGGGCACCGTCGATCTCGCCGGCGGCGACCAGCGCTGCCAGGACGTCAATCCGTCGAACCAGGACCCTCGCGAATTCGCCTACCAGTCGCCGTGCCCGACCGCTCGTGAGGTCGACGTCGCGCTGCCGCTCTACGAGGTGGCGGACGGAGAGCACCGTCTGACGCTCAGCGTCGAAGACGCCGCCGGCAACGCGACGACCGTCGTCGATCGCGACGTCGTGGTCGACAACCACCCGTCCCCCGAGCCTGTCGCTGATGAGCCGCCGGCGGTCGGCGGCGACGCGGAGCCGGGAGGCGTGCTCACGGCCTCCTCCGGCGGCTGGTTGCGTGCGAGCGCGCTCGCGTACCGCTGGGAGCGCTGCACCGCCAACGTCTGCACGACGATCCCCGGAGCGGTGAACCGGACGTACGCGCCAGTTCCGGACGATGTGGACAGCGACGTCCGGGTCGCGGTCACGGCCGTCAACGACATCGGCGAGCCCGCGACCGCCATGTCGCGGCGCGTCGGGGTCCGGGACCGAGAGATGCCGGCGCCGGCAGACGCTGCCACCGAGCCGGTCGGGACACCGCCGCCGCTCGCGTCGGTCCCGGCGGCGGGACCGCCGGCCGACCTCGGCGCGGTGCCGCTGCGGCCTCTTTTCACGCCGGCCCTCGGCCTGGGCCCGGCGTCCGCTCCGCTCGCGAGACCTGCACCCCGACCGAACGGACGCCATGCGAGCCCGCATGCACGACTCGTGATTCGCCTGACCCGCCGGGGCCGTGTGCTCCGCGGCAGGCTGGTGACCGCCGCCGGACGGCCGATCGGCGCGGCCCGCGTGCAGGTCGCGACGCGCTGCCCTCGGTACGCGACATCCGCCGTGCCGAGCGTGGGTGCTGACCGGCGCAGACGGCAGGTTCACGTACCGATTCGTGAACGCCCTGACGCGCAGGGTGTCAGTGACCTACCGCCACGACCTCGCTGCGACCGCCGCGGTGGCACGCGCGACCCTGCACGTGCGGAGGTCGGCGACCCGGCACCTCGGAGGACAGCCGCTGGGACGCGTCACGCGCGGGTCATGAGCAGGCTCCGTCCGCCGACCCTTTCCTGCGCTCGATGGCGGCCCGCGTCGGTCGAGTGCTTGACCGTGCCGTCGCCGAGCGCCCCAGAGAACGCGTCATCGGCGCCGGTGAACGCCACCCACTCGCCGCCGACCTGACCGACCGGTTCCCAAGGTCCCCGCCGTCGGCGCAGCGCAGGACCTGGCCGGTCGGGTCGCCCAGCAGGAGCCGGTCGGGTCCCGGCCAGGCGAAAGTCCTACATCATCGGGTTCCAGTGGCCACCAGAGCTTTCCGGCGGGGAAGGCCGCGTTCAGCGCACGACCCGAGGGGCGGTATCCACCACTCATAGCCACCGGAGAGCCTCGAAGAACGGTGGCGGCTCAGTGACCGGATCGCCCCACTCGGGGACTTCAACAGCGCCTTCGACCATGCGCGCGAGAAAGACCAGCGCGTACGGGCTGCGAATGACCGCGGGATGCTCGAGAGCTACCCGGAACGAGGTCGGCGCCGTCCCGGGCCGGGCGGCACGCTCGCCGTCCTCGATGGCCGCGCGCAGGTCCTTGAGCGAGACCTGCAGGCCGACCCCGCGCAGTGGATCGACGAGTTCGCAGCCGATCCGTGGCTCCGTCACCGCTCGCCGCGGCTCGGCTGGCGCGGCGGCGTCGCGCCCTCCGCCGCCGTCGACCCGACCCGTCCGGTGGTCGAGACGCTGCGCACCGCTGCGGCGGCCAACGGCGCGGCCCACCGCCGCGGCACGGCCGGATACTGGCACGACGGCGCGACGTTCACACGATTCGGCGCAACGCCGGCCGTCTGCTTCGGCCGTGGCGACCCGGTCGTCGCGCACGCGGCGGACGAGCACGTGAGGATCGACGAGCTCGTTACCGCCACCGAGGTCATTCGCGGTCGCGGCGATGCGGTACTGCGGCGTGGCCGGACGCTGAGGGCGCGCTCGACGAACCGCCCGTGGGTCGCGCCCGTCCGAGTGGCCGGGGACGGTGCGCCGGCGACTGAAGCTCGCGGGCCGATTCCGTCGGGACTCAGCGGCGGGTCGCCGCCAGGCCGAGAGCCAGTCCAGGCAGGTTCGCGAGTGCCATCGCGGCGAGCGGCCAGGTCCAGCTCCCCGTCGCCTGATGAAGCGCACCGAGGGCAGACGGGGCCGCCGCGGCGAGCAGGTACCCGACGAACTGCGACATGCCGGCGAGCCGTGCTGTGTGGGCGGGGTCGTCTGCGTGGAGGATCACGAACGCGAACCCGAGACCCATCGTCGTCCCCTGGGCGAGGCCGAAGAGCACGACCCAGAGGACCGAGAGGGGGGGCGCCACGACGAGGCCGGTGAGGCCAATGATCGCCATCCCGACGGCCAGCGGCGTCAGCATCCAGCCGCGCGGGTGGCTCGCGATTAGGCCGCCCACGACGAGCGTCGGCAAGAGGCCAACCACGTTGAAGAGCGCGAGCTGCGTTCCGGCCTCCGCGGCGCTCCGGCCGCCGTCGCGCAGGATCGCCGGCAGCCACGCCATGCCCGCGTAGTAGAGGACGGCCTGGTACCCCATGAAGCCGGCGATGACCCACGCGCGTGAGCTGCGCCACACCGGCGCCGGCGTCGCGGGCGGCGGCTCGCGCCGGGCGCCTCTGTCGCCCGCGAACGCCCAGACCCAGCACACCGCGGCAAGCAGGGTCGGGGCTGCCGGCGCGGCAAGCGCCGTCCGCCAGCCGCCGAGCAGCTGCGCGAGCGGAACGCTCGTCGCAGCCGCTGCCGACGCCCCGAACACGACGGCCGTGGCCTGCAGGCCCGTGACGGGTCCGGCTCGCTGCCGGAAAGCACGCTTGATGGCGGCGGGCATGAAGACGTTCGCCAATCCGCCGCCGACGCCGACGAGCACCGTCCCGGCGAACAGCGCGCCGACGCCCGGCGCCACGCGCAGGAGCGTGCCGGCCGCGATCACGACGAGACCGAGCAGCATCCCGCGGCGCATGTCCCCCACGGGCACAATCGTCGTCGCCAACGCGACGACGCCGTAGCACCAGACCGGCAGCCCCGTGAGCGCGCCGGCCGCCGGGTAGCTGAGGCGGAACGTGGCCGCGATCTCGTCGAGCAGCGGCGGGACGTCGGCCGTCGGCAGGCGGACGACGAGCGCGACGAGCAGGATCGCGACGAGCGCGTGGGCCGCCCCGTCCAGCCCGCCGCCACCTCCCCGAACGGCTCCGCCCCCGGCCGCTGCGGAGCGGCGGGGTTCCGTCGCGGCGATGGTGGGCTCCTACCAGTCGAAGCCGAGGTGGTGGAGCGGGCGCCCGTAGAGGATGTCCTCGACCTCCTCCCGGGTGATGCCGGACGTCGGATCGTCGGCGACGCTCAGCAGTCCGTTGGCGTGCGCGGTGATGTCGAACGTCGGGAAGTCCGAGCCCCAGACGATGCGGTCCAGCGCGTTGTAGTCCTTGGCCATCCGGAGCATCTGCGCGAGCTGCGCCGGACGTGAGCAGCGGGCCGAGACGTCGGTGTAGACATTTTCGTGCTTGCGCAGCAGCGGGATGACCTCGTTCTGCCACGGCTGGCCCATGTGGGCGATGACGATGGTCGTGTCCGGGAACTCCCTGGCGACCTTGTCGAGCAGCACGGGCTGCGCAACCTCCAGGACCCCGCGCCGGTGTGTGACCCCCCCCTGGTGCCACCAGAGGAACATGCCGCGCTCGGCCGCAGCGCGGTAGACCGCGAAGGCCTCCGGGCTATGCGGGTGGAAGTTCTGGTAGGGCGGAGCGAGCTTGACACCGTTCAGGCCGAGCGTCTCGTTCGCGTAGATCAGCTCGTCCACCGCGGTCATGCGGTTCGGATCGACGCTCGCGACGCCGACGACGTTTCCCTTGCGGCGCTCGACGTACCCCGCGATGTACTCGTTCGGCACGTGGAGGTTCAGGTAGTCGCTCCAGAGCGCGATGACGACGCTGTGCGTGACGCCGGCGCGGGCGCTCGCCTCCTCATGCTGCTCGTAGCTTCCGCCCAGCGAGGGGTCGTGCGCGTACTTGGCGTCGAGCTGCGGTCCCCACTCGTCGCCGAGGTGCTCGGGAAGCCAGACGTGGGAGTGCCAGTCGATGATCGGACGCTGCTCGCTCATCGCATGATGAAGGGGTCGGGCATCGGTTCGGACGAGGTGTTGATCCACACCGACTTCGTCTGTGTGTACTCGAGTAGGCCCTCGATGCCGCCCTCGACGCCGTAGCCGCTCCGGCCGCGGCCGCCGAAGGGCATCGTCGGGCTCGTCATCCGGTACGTGTTAACCCAGACGATGCCGGAGCTCACGGCGCCGATCAGGCGGTGCGCGCGCTGGAGGTCACGCGTCCAGATGCCGGCGGCGAGCCCGTAGCGCGTGTCGTTCGCCATGCGCACGGCCTCGGCCTCGTCCCGGAACGTGAACGCGCTGACGACCGGGCCGAAGATCTCCTCGCGCGCGGGCTCGCTCTGCGGGTCGAGGTCAGCGAGGATCGTCGGTGTGTAATACCAGCCGCCGCTGCCGTGCTCCGGGCGGGTTCCGCCGGTGAGCACGGCGCCGCCGCTCTTCCGTGCGGTGGCGACCATGGACTCGATCTGTCCGAGCTGGGCCTCGATCGCGAGTGGGCCGACTTCGGTCCGCGGGTCGAATGGATCACCGACCCGGATCGACTGCGCGCGCTTGACGACGAGGTCCATGAGCGCGTCGTACGCGTCCTCGTGGACGAGCAGACGAGAGCCTGCGACGCAGCTCTGGCCGCTGGCCGCGAAGACGCCGGCGACGATCCCGCTGGCCGCGGACTCCAGGTCCGCGTCGGGGAAGATGATCTGCGGCGACTTGCCTCCGAGCTCGAGGCTGAGGCGCGCGAAGTTCTTCGCGGTCTGTCGGATCACGGCCTCGGCGGAGCGGCTGCCGCCGGTGAACGCGACGCGCGCGACGTCCGGGTGGCCTGTGAGCTGCGCGCCGACCTCCGGCCCCAGGCCCGTGACGACGTTGACAACTCCGGCGGGGACGCCGGCCTCTTCGAGCAGGGGGACGAGTTCGAGCGTCGTCGCCGACGCGTGCTCGGACGGCTTGATGACGACCGTGTTGCCGGCGGCCAGCGCCGGCGCCAGCTTGGTCGAGATCAGGTACAGCGGCGAGTTCCATGGTGTGATCGCCGCCACGACGCCGAGCGGTTCGCGCAGGGTGAAAGCGAAGAGGTCCGGCTTGTCCGCGTGGAGGGTCTCGCCGCCGAGCTTGTCGGCCAACCCCCCGTAGTAGTCGAAGTACTCCGGGAGATACCGGATGAGCGAGCTCGTCTCACGCAGGAGCTTGCCGTTGTCGCGGGACTCAATCTCCGCTAGCCGCTCCGCCTCGCGGGAGAAGAACGCAGCGAACCGCTGGAGGATGCGACCGCGGTCGCGCGCCCGGAGCTTCGACCAGCTGTCAAACGCATCCTTCGCGGCGGCCATGGCGGCGTCGACGTCGTCCGCGCTGCCGCGCGGGATGGTCGCCCAGGGCTTGCCGCTGGCCGGGTCGTACGAGTCGAGGTACTCGCCGCGGGATGGCGGTGTCCATCGGCCGCCGATGTACAGGTCGTAGCGCCGGCCCACGACGTCCCCGCCGGAGTCGGCAGCTGTCGCACGGCTGGGCATCTCAACACCCTCCGGCGGGATCCTGCGGGACCGGGCTGAGCACGTAGAACTTGCGCAGCGTCTCGTGGACGTGCCACTCGCCCGACCAGCCGTCGGGCTCGATGAGGACGCTGCCTGCCACGAGCTCGCGAGACGCCCCGTCCGCGTCGGTCACCGTCGCGCGACCCGAGAGGACATACATGACGGAGTGCCGCCCGTGCTTGTGGGCCGGATATCGACCGACCGTCGACTCCCATACACCGACGATCGTGCCGTTCCGCTCGAAGATCCGACGGAAGCGCTCGACCGGTTCGCCGTCGATCGCATCTCCGCGAGGGCGCTCGACGGGGAAGTCCATCGAGCGCATCTGCTCTGGCGAGAGCGACAGGGATCCCGAAATATCCATGCCCGAGAGGCTACCATGGTAGTCGGCAGGCAGACCCCCCGCCGTCGACCGTAACTCTGCGGTAGAATCACGATTCGTGCGGGCTACCTGTATGGTAGGCCGCGCGCTGTGCTCCGCGGGGGCCGAGGCAAAGGCCCTGTGGCGGTGGACCAGTTGACTTTCAGCCAGTGGATCTGAGATGCGAGTGAGTAACGAGAAGCCGGAGCCCAAGCGCTCGCTGGAATCGCAGAGTATTCAGCGACGCGTCCTCGACTCCGTGCGCGACATGATCGTCACCGGCGAGCTGCCGCCCGGCGCGGCGCTCTCCGAGGTCGGTCTCTCGGCGAGCTTCGGGATTAGAAGCTGTCTCAGAACCTCCGTAGCCTCCAGCGCGCGGTGGCGCGGACGTGGTTGCGGATCAGGGTCGACTTGCTCGGCGGTGGTGGGATCGTGTGCGAGCCGCCCCCGGGCCGGGTTTTTATCGT